>Ga0187894_10000005_pt1 | contig 521090 bp, 527 predicted proteins | sample GBC1701081metaG_FD_136650 | JGI IMG/M metagenome (GOLD analysis project Ga0187894, IMG submission 136650) | White microbial mat communities from a lava cave in the Kipuka Kanohina Cave System on the Island of Hawaii, USA - GBC170108-1 metaG ... | reverse complement strand
TGTCGCGACGCGAGATCAAGCGGGTCCAGGCGATGCTCAACGATCGGCCGCGGAAGATTCTGAACTGGCACAGTCCGGCCCATGCCTTCAACCAACTGTTGCGCTAGGACCTTGAATGCACACTGACACCTTTATTGTTCCGGACCCGAGCTCGTGTTGGATCTTCGGCGAGGTCATCGGGCCAGCGATTGGCGATGGATGATGCAGTGGACGTCGAGGATGTGGTCCGTGCGGTCCACCGAGTAGAAGATGCGCCACTCACCCACCGCGTACTTGGAGAGGCCGGGCAGGTCGGGCCCAACCGGCTCGTGCCTGAGATTGCCCACGTTGGAGGTGAGCCACTTGGTCTTGTCGAGGAGGCGCTGGGCCAGCTCCTTGTCGAGCGAAGCCAGATCGGAGAGGACTTCCGGTTTACAGGCGAGGCGGTACCAGGGCATGGCGCGTTACCATTTGAGGCCGAGCTTGTCGGCGACTTCGTCGCCGCTGACGCGCTCGGTGGAGGTGAGGGATTCCTTGAGGCGTGCACGGAGCGCTTCGCCCAACGTCAGACCCAAATCAGGATCGCCGAGGAGCTCGCGAAGGCGATCGTCCACAAGGCCGCGCACGAGTTCCTTGAGCTGGTCGGGGGTGAGACCGGACAGATCCATGCGCTATCGTAGATGAAAACGGAGGGAGAAAACCATAGGAGGCGAGATGGCGGGTCCTGTCGCCGACCAGCCCGGCCGTCGCCACCCGCAAGAAGACAGCCCCCTACCCTTTATATAAAGGGAAAGGCGACAGGCCGCTTGTAAGCCTGTCGCCTTTAACGCTTCGCCACGTTCAGTGGGTTATGCCAATAGTGACTGCCTCACGAACCTTGCAGCTCTTTCTGCCAAATGGTCAGAAAAGTAGCCTGTCCCCATTCTGCCTCACACTCGATTCCCTTCCTCCAGCGCGATACGCCTGTAGCGCTGCTCGAAGGCCTCTCGTCCACCTTCCATGATGTCGCAGATGGTGTTTCGAATCTCCTTTTCCTGCAGGCACCCCGCACACTCTTTGTGTGTTTCACCACTACGTGGGAAAAGTGCGACAACCAATTCGGCATCGCCGTTCACGACAATATTAGCGTTATGGGTCACAACAATTACCTGACGCCTCTGCTTAATCTCACGAAGCTGTCTTACAATCAAGTTGTAGATTAGGTGATTGTCAAAGTCGTCTTCTGGCTGGTCCAGAACAATCGGTTCCTTGCCATAGGAGAAGAGGAAGGCCAAGAGCGCTGCAGTCTTCTGCCCTGGCGATCCTTCTTGGATAGAACGGAATCCGGAACCATCTCCTGTGGTGCTGTACTGAACATGTAGAGAGTCTTCGGGGAACCAGAAATCCAACCGATCGAGCACTTCGGGAGGAAGCTTGCCAACATGAGCTGCGAAGCGCCGGTCACCCAAGCCACTTCCATCGTGCCTTCCACCAGCAATATCTCTTATCTTCTGCTTCATCTCGACAAGGCGCTGCTCGATCGTTTCTGCATCAGCGCCTGCTCCATATAATGTCCCCAGGAGACCTTCCCCTCCTACGACACCGATATCCCGCTCAAAACCTCCATCCTCCCTCCGAAGAAGGTGGCGAAATTCAATTTCAACCGTTTCGCGAGCGCCATACGGGGTGACCTTGATTCGAACATAAGTGTTGGCAGCCAGTATCGCTTCTAGAAATTGACTCCTCTTTTGTGTAAGTTCTCGCCGTAGACTCTTCAGCACTCCAAGAGCTTTCTCGGCATCACCACGCGCGGAATCAAGCTGCACCCGCCGAGATTCCAGTTCCTTAAGTCGCTCCTCAAGGGCTTGCCGACGATCCACTAGCTCGCCATATGCTAGAGGATCTCCTGCCCGTTCATCCTTTAAACGCTGGCGCAGCTTGTCATACTCATCGATGGCACGTTTGGCCGCTTTTTTCCACGCCGATTCTTCTCGTATTTGCTTCCACTGAACCAACGCTTCGTCCGTTTCGCCAGCAAGTTCTTCGAGACGCGTACGAACATCTCTCAACCGATTCAACGGAACCTCTGCTTTCTCCAGAAGGTCTTTATCTTCTTCCCTATCTAGTTCGAAAAGTGAAGGATCCAGGGAACCCAGCGGAAGATCAGCGGCAAGCCTGCGTAAGCTGTCCCCCGAGCTGGACCATGTCTGTTCCCAAGTCTCCACTCCACGCTCCTGGCGCAGGCGCTTTTGGTACTCCTTAAGCACGTCCGCATGGCCTGCCTCCTCGAAAATCGCTAGTCGGCGCTTGATGTCCTCAAGCTCACCGCGCAGTCGCGGTTCGTCAGCAAGACCGGCCTCGATCTCTCGTGCCCTTGCCCGAAGCGAGAGAAACCGTGCTTCTTCTTCCTTCCAGCGATCATCCCATGAACGCCGATCCACCTCTGGAGCGTCATCGACGATTCGGAGAAGTGCAAGAGGAGCTTTGGCGAGTTCGAAAATTTGCTTCTGGCTGTAGATGCGAACGGGGAAGCGTTGCGCTACATCCCCCTCGTCTGGCCTCCATGCACCGTTTTCATCCTGCACCTCAATCGGTTCACCTTCCCCTTGCTGGTTCCACCGGACTCGAAAGCGGCTTCGATCCTTGCGATATGTGACAATAAACGACGAGGCGTCAGTGAGTAAGCCGTCATCTTCCCTGTTCTGATAAACCCTCCGGTACTTTTGGAAATCTTCAGCCAGGGCTTCAGGAAGCTCGGCATCGCGCCGCAGTGCAATTCGCAGAAACTCCACAATCGTTGATTTTCCAGTACCCCGACCACCAATGATCGCATTTAGCCAGGGATTCAGCTCCAGCTTGAATGTCGCGGACCTTCCCATATATCGCGCCTGCGTTATCTCTATCGCTTCAATGACCAGCGCTGCATGGCTATTGGGATTATCTGCCACATTGTCGGACCGGCGTACCGAGAGTGGTCCATCCAACAAAGCAAGACGCAGTCCTTCCAAATTTGGCGTACCCATCTTGAGCCATGTAAAATGGCTCCCCGGGTAGCGCTGGCCTGGGGTACCAGCAGGATGGTGAGAGTCCGAGCCGAGTACCTCTGCCCAGCGTAGGTTCTTCTGTAGATAAAGCGGTGGTTTAGCCGACGAAGAATCAACAACTTCGATTGCAAAGATAGCGTGACAGTCTAGCGCTTGGGCAAGGGTGGTCCCCTGTAACTTGAAGAGTCCGTTTTCACCGTCAACGTGGGCGGGGATCGCGATCCCACCTGCTTGGTGGACTGCGCTGGCAACCTCGGTAAACGATTTTGTCGTGACAGTGTCGCTAGTCCCTTTGCCTCCGGTAAACCCCACTGCGCCAAGCAGAGAATCAACGTCAGACGTTGCTTTTGCTCGATCGAAGATCGCTAGGAGATGGATGCCCCCGTTGACTGAAATCTCGACACCAGGGAATAAGTGAATCGGCCGGAAGGCTTCTGACCTTTCGGCTTCTAGCTCAAGAAGCGCAGCCTTGAGAAGGTCAATCCACGCGCCGCTGTTGTGGTCAGTGATCGCCACACAGTCGATGGCATTATTCATGTAACTGAGGAGCCACTCTTTAGGCGTGCATCTCTTAAGTGCCGCTTGGTTCGGCCCTTTGCCATAGTCATCGGATGATGGGCTATGTGTGTGGAAGTCAAATTTCCACCAGCGGGCGCCGCTCCAATTCCAGTTTGCCATGTTGCGAGTTTTCCTCGTGCGGTCCCCGACTAACTCCCTGCGTCGCATTCTACATAAGCAAGTACTTCTAACGGGGCAAAGGCTACGCTTTCCTAATATTTGCGTCAATAAGCAGAGGCCTTTCGCTAGTGGAACGGCCCACTAACCGTGGCGAAGCGTTAAAGGCGACGGGTTTGCAAGCGACCCGTCGCCTTTCTATTTATATTTTGTGGAAGGAACCAGCCCAAAGGGGTGGCATGGCCATGGAGCGGAATTCGCCGGAGGAACGGGGTACCCATCGAGACTTTGCCAGGAAGGAAAGCGGAAACTGACTGAGTCCGCGAGGGAATTTCCGAAGGGTTCCGCCTGGCAAAGTCCGAAAGGGTCGCTCCGAGAGGCGCTGAAGCGACGGGCCATGCCACCCCGTCCCCTCCCCTCCCAATCTCTTAGGACGAGAACTGACTGGCGAGTTCGTTGGGCTTGAAGACCCCGCGTTCGGTGATGATCGCGGTGATGTAGGCAGCGGGAGTGACGTCGAACGCGGGGTTGAGGACTTCGACGCCGGCCGGGGCGATCGCCGGTCCGCCGTACAGGGACGTGACTTCGCTCTTGTTCCGCTGTTCGATGGGAATTTTGTCGCCCGACGGCGTCGCGAGATCAATCGTCGAATGGGGGGCCGCGACGTAAAAGGGAATGTTGTGGGCCTTGGCGAGGACCGCGATGGAATAGGTCCCGATCTTGTTGGCCACGTCCCCGTTCGCCGCGATACGGTCGGCTCCGACGAGGCAGCAATCGATCTTCCCCTGCTTCATCAGCGAACCAGCCATATTGTCGGTGATGAGCGTGACCGGAATCTTGTCCTGCATCAATTCCCAGACGGTCAAGCGCGCGCCCTGTAGGACCGGCCTCGTTTCATCCGCCAGCACGCGGATCTTTTTCCCCGCCTCCCACGCGGCCCGCACGACACCGAGCGCCGTGCCGTAGCCGGCCGTGGCGAGCGCGCCCGCGTTGCAATGGGTGAGGATCGTCTGGCCGTTCTGAATGAGCGATGCCCCGTGCTTTCCCATCGTTTTGTTCATGGCGATATCTTCGTCGAGGATGCGCTGGGATTCCTCGAACAGGACGCGCTTGATGTCCGCGACCGGCTTCGCGCGCAGCTCGGCCAGTTTCCGCTTCATCCGCTCGATCGCCCAGAAGAGATTCACGGCGGTCGGCCGCGTGGCTGCTAATTCTTCGCAGATGTGAGTGACCGCCTTGGCGAGCTCGTCATAGGAAGTCGCCGTCACCGACTGCGCGCCCAAGGCCACACCCATCGCCGCCGTCACACCGATGGCCGGAGCGCCCCGCACTTTGAGCTCCCGGATGGCCGCCGCCACCATCCGATAGTCACGGCAGTCCACGAACTCCACGTGCTCCGGCAGCCGGCTCTGGTCCAGCAGCCGCACCGCCCCGTTTTTCCATTCAACCGTCGGAATCATAAGCTCGTGACGCGTGACCAGTGACGAGTAACGGGTAACGATTTTCCCTTGCACATCACTCATCACTCCTTACTCATCACTTCTTCAAGCCCTGCCCCGGTGCTCCAGGATCGTGATCATGATCAGGACCAGCGCAGCCTGTATCAGGAGCAGGACCGCTTCGACTGTCCCCGCTTTGCGCAGGACGATGGCTGCCAATCCCAGGCAGATGGTCAGCACCCAGATCATCGCCACGCTGGCCTGCCGGCTCCCGAGCACCCGTTCCAGCCGGTGGTGCAGATGGTCCCGGCCCACGTACTCCAGCCACTCCGTCACCGACGCAACCTTGCCCATGACGATCCGCTCGACCGTGATGTGGATCATATCGTAGATCAGCACACCAAAGATCAGCAGCGGGTTGCTGAAGGACACGACGGGATTGTTGTCGGCCCAGTTGCCCTTGACCGCCAGGCAGGCCAGCGTGAAGCCGAGAACCGTCGAACCCCCATCGCCAAGAAAGACCAGTGCTTGCTGCCGATACCTAAAGTTAAACGGGAGGAATCCGAGACCGGCCCCGATAATGGCCACGGCAAACCAGCCGAGGCCCGGCTGATTGGTGTCGAACGCCACGGCACCCATGAACAGCGCGATCAACATCGCCAGGCCCGTAGCCAGCCCGTCCATCCCGTCGAAGAAATTGAACGCGTTGGTGATGCCCACGATCCACACGAGCGTCAGCAGCACGTTGGCGGCGTCGCCCCAGGGTCCATCGGGAAACAGCGTCAACATCTTGCCGGAATACATGACGAGGCCGGCGGCCGCCAGTTGGGTCGTCAGCTTGCTCCAAGCCGGCAATTCCCGCGCATCATCCAGCATCCCCACGATCAGCAGCAGCGACCCGGCTGCAAGGATCGCGACCATCCAGTCCTCCAGGACGAAATTCACCAGGATGGAGCCGACCAGGCCGAGATAGACCGCGAGCCCGCCCATGCGCGGGATGGGCGTGCGATGAATCTTCCGCTCGTTGGGCTGATCGACGAGCCCCCACCGGTAGCCGAGCCGGATCGTCACCGGCGTCAGCGTCACGGTGGCGGCGAAGGCGAACAGGAGCACGTAGAGCCACCGGACTCCTTCCGCGGCGAATTCGCTGCGGATGGAGGGGACCAGGAGCAACGCGACCCCCGCGAAGCCGGCCCATGCGACAAGGGGAAGCCAGAATGCCGTGCGGGCCAGGGTGTGCTGGGTCGCCGTCATGCCAGCTCCTCGCGGAGGGCCGCGACCGTGCGCGCGACCATCGCCCCGCTCATGGACGGATAGATCGGAATGGACAGGGCGCTGTCATAGGCGGCCTCGCTCTCCGGATAACCGTCGAGCTTGAGATAGTGATGAATCGGCCGGAACACAGGGCGCCGGCATTGGACGCCGCGCCGCTCAAGCCGCGCGATGACGTCATCCAGCCTTCGATGCGGAGAAAGCCGGACCACGTAACGGTAGAAGCAGTGGGTGCGGCCCTTCGGCACGGCCGGCAGCGTCGCATCCAGATCCCCCAGTTCCTTGTGATAGGCCCGCGCGATGACGGCCCGCCGTTTGAGAAACGAGCGCAGGCGGCGCAGCTGGCTGAGCCCCAGCGCGGCCTGCATGTCCGTCATCTTCCGATTGAAGGCCGCCTGCTCGAGCGCCGGCTCCTCGTCATACTCCCGCAGCGCCCGTCCCTTCGCCAGCACGGCCTGATTGCGCGACAGCAGCATGCCGCCTTCGCCCGTGCAGAGCAGCTTCGTCGCGTAGAAGGAGCAGACCGTGGCCGCGCCGACGCTCCCGACGGGGCGCCCCCGCTCCGTCGCCCCGAGCGTCTGGGCGCAATCTTCGATCAACGGCACGTTCATTGACTGCAGTCGCGTCAGATCGGCCGGCAGGCCGAATAGGTGGGGCACGATGATCGCGCGCGTGCGCGGCGTGAGGGCTTTTTTGACCTGAACCGGATCGATGGCATAGGTGTCCGGCTCAATATCCACGAGCCTGGGTGTGGCGCCGACCCGGACCACCGCGAGCCACGGCGCGGTGCAAACGTAGCTCGGCAGGATGACTTCGTCGCCATTTTTCACGTCGAGGGCCAGCAGGGCCAGCTCGATCGCCGCCGTTCCGGAGCTGACCGCCACTCCGCCCTTCACGCCGACGAACGATGCCATGCGGCGCTCGAACTCTTCGACGCGTTCGCCCTGCGCCACATGGCCCGATTGCACGACCGCCGCCGCGGCCCTGGCATCCTTCGCCGTGAGCGTCGGCCTGGAGTGAGTGATGAGCGGGGCCGTGGTCATCCGTGGTCGACATTGATGAAGAGACGCAGGGGGACGAACCCTTCGGCGTTCCGGACCCGTCCCTGGATGCCGCGGAAATGGGCGGAGGAGCGGATGATGTCCACGATGGTCAGCCCTTCGATGTTCGTCTTCATGACCTGGGATCGGTGGGCCTGCAAGGCGTCGATCTTGTGCTCCAGCACGGGATCGATATCCACGAAGACCGTCGGAGAGAAATTCTGCGTGGTCGGTCCCTCATAGAACAGCACGTTCCTGGTGTAACGGGTGGCCGTGACCGTGCTGACGGCCAGATGCCGGTGATCCTGGTGCGTGTCGTCGTGATAATGGACGAAAATGAAATGGGGGTCCACAGTCTTCACGATCCGCTCGATCTTCTGGATGAGCCCCTGCTCCATCGGCACTTCCGTGTCGCGGTACCCGCCCCAGAAGATTTTCTCGGCGTGCAGATGCTTCGACGCCCGCTCCTGCTCCCGCCGGCGCACCGATTTTCGCCCCCCCTGCTCGCCCTCCGTCATCACCATCAAGAAGACGCGGTGGCCGTCGAGCGCGTATTTGATCAGCGTCCCGCCGCAGCCCGCTTCGATATCGTCCGGATGAGCCCCCAGGGCTAGCACCCGAACCTGCTCATTCTTGTGTCGCCGCATGGCTCCCCCAGCCAGGTTCACCGCATCTGTCGCACTATCTGAAACGCCTCCGGCCCGCAGGTCAAGAATAAATCGATTGCCGACAGGTTGGGCACGAAGGGCTCGTGACATTGCCGGTACGTCGGATGGCGGAACTCCTGAAACTCCAGCCTGACGCCCGACGCCTCGAATTTCCGAACGTCCATGTACTCTCTGGCCCCGGCCCCGGCCAGGTAGGTGGTCGCGCCGGCGGCGCGGCAGATGTCGATCAGCCGCTCCGTGGGCTCGTCGCGCAACGTCATCTCCGACGCCAGCCGCAGTTGCGTTTTGATATGGAACGATTCCAGGAGCCAGCGCAGCACGGCCAGGTTCACGTCCGCCAGCTTGTCGCACGGCTGCCGGTAGATCGCCGCCAGCCCGTTGGCGACCTGATCGCGATGCGCCGCGCGGGCATAGGCGAGCTCGATCGCGTGCAGGTGCTTTCTCCGCCAGTCCACCGTGTCATTGATTTTCACCTCGTCGATCCGCTGGCCAAAGCGGTGCAGCACGGGCACCGTCAGCCATTGCCACCCGCGATCCGTTCGGATGCGGTTCCGGTTCTGCCACTCGTTTTTTTTGAACTGAACGGAATCGAGCACGACGAACAGGTCGGCCCGGTCGATCTTGTCGAGATAGCCGAGCCAGGGCAAAAACTGCGGCTGGTGGATGGCGATACGCATCATTCACAACCAGACAAACAAGACAAACCGAACAAACCTGTCAACCGCCTTTCACAAACATCGGGTTGCTGAGCACCTCGCCCTGCCCCGTGACTTCGACGCGATAGGCCGCCTGCGCGCCGGACGGCAGCAGCCGGTCCACGATCCGCTGCGCAAACGGGGTCTCGCCAGTGACGCGCGCGATCACCTGCCCCGACCGGATCACGGCGACCGTGACCGGATGGACCGCCCGGTCGGTCGCCGAGACCGCCACCCGCACGACGATCTCCCGTGCATCCGGGCGGAGGAACGTGTCGCCGACTCCCGCCACCCGCGCGCCCGTTTCGTCTTCGAGCTGAAGCGCGTCGAGCCGCAGGCCGTAGTCGCGCTGGTGCGCATAGGTGGCATAGAACCGTCCCGCTCGCACGGCTTCCAGGACGCCGGCTGCCGTTCGCTCCCGCACCCAGAACACGGTCAGAATCTGGTCGAGCGCTTTCTGATCTCCGCCCGGTCCGTGATACGCGATTTCGCCGAAGACCAGCGGCGCCGTCCGTCGTTGGCCGGCCAGATACTGCGCGATGGCCTGATCCCACGGGCCGCCGGGCTGCGTGGCCATGCGGGTGTCCTCGTACAGACCCCCGAATCCGGTATAGTCGGCCGTCTTCAGCAGCGCGTCCGGATAGGGCTCCGTTTTGACGGTGACGTTTCCCAGCGGACCGTAGGAAAAGACGTTGAAGTCGCGCGCCTCGGGCATGGACCAGAGGGTCGCGCCGCCTCGCGACCGCACGGTGTCGATCAGCGCCTGATGGGGCCCATAGGCCAGACTCTCGTCGTACTGACTGAAGCGGGCCTGGCTGAACGGCCACGCGTTGATCAGGAGCGCCCCGGCCACCGCCGCAAGCAGGAGGGCAGGAACGTGATAGCGCCGTGTGACCCTGTACGATACGACGCCGACTCTGATCGTCCGGTGCGTCTTCAGCCGCCAGAACCAGACGGCCGGTATAAACAGGAACGCCGGTATCGCGCCGAGCGCCGTTTCCCATCCGTAACGATCGCTCTGACAATTTCCGTTGACCGGCAGATCGCGTACCTCCTCCGCGCGCGCGAGTCCGAAGACCAAGAGGTTTTTCTGGGCATCGTGCATGGTGAGATCGCGCGTCCACAGCGAGCCCGTCCAATAATAGTGCGGCGCCATTTCGAACCCCGGCAGCAGCAGGACACCGGGATGACGGCGCTGCGCCTCCGCCACGTCTTCGAAGTAGCGTTCGATCCCATAGTCGATCACGGACGGCCGCGACACGGTGCGCCGGAGGGCCTGGCGAAACGGGAAGAGTCCGTATTCATAGTGCAGCACGAAATTATCGGACAGGATGATGGCATCGAGGCCGCGCTGCTCGGCCAACCCGGCCAGCTGCTCCACGCTCAAGGTGCCGGTGCTCGCCGTGCTGTGCACGTGCACCGCCGCCGCGAGTGGGCGCCAGGTGTCCGGCGGCGCGTCACCGCCCCACGCGGGAGACTTCCAGAGAGCCATCGCGTACAACGTGCCCACGATCAGCAGCACAGATACCTGTCCAGACTGCTTCGTCACTGTCACTCACTCCCGCTCAACAACGACTCCCGACCCCTTTTCATTTCCTCAGACGTGCCCACGGCCCACTTGCTCCAGCAACTGCAGCACCCGCCCGGCCGTCCGGTCCGGCGTGAATTCCCTGACGCGAAGCAGTCCGCGCTGCCGCAGCTCCCCGGCGAGCTGCTCGGAGGACAGCACCCGCTCCATGGCGGACGCCATCGCAGCATGATCCTCGGGGTTGACCAGGAGCGCCGCGTCGCCGACGACTTCGGGTATCGCCCCGCGGTTCGACGCGACCACGGGAGCGCCGCAGGCCATGGCTTCCAGCGCCGGCAACCCGAACCCCTCCGCAAGAGACGGCAGCACGAACAACGAACAGCCGCCGTACAATGCCGGCAAATCGGCGTCCGCAATCGTTCCCGGAAAGACGACGCGGCCCTCGAGCCCCAGCCTCACGACCTCACGCTCCAGCTCGCGCTGCCGTCCGCGATCGCCTCCCGCCAGCACCAGCCGGCACGCTCCGCGGTGCGGCGCGCTCATCCTCGCGTAGGCCTCCAGCAGGCGAGGCAGGTTTTTATGCGGAAGAAAGTTCCCGACGGACAGCACGTAGGCGCCGACAATCCCGTATTTCCAGCGCGCCGCCTCCGTGATTCCCTTCGGCGTAAACTCGGACCCCACCGCGACGGGAATCACCGTCACCTTGTCCGCCCGGACCTTCAACCGGCCAACGATCGTCCGCTTGGAAGACTCCGAATCGGTAATAATGGCCGTCGCCCCCGTGGCATAGGTCCCGGCCAGGGTCGTCATCACCGTGTCGTACACGAACCGGGACCGCCCCAGGTACTGGATGAACATCAGGTCGTGGATCGTCAGCACCACCGGACAGGAGGTCAGGAGCGGCCCCTTATAATAAGGAGACAGGTACACGGACACGCGATCCTTCGCCAGCCGCCTCGGCAGGCTCTGCTGGTTCCACCAGAACGTCCACGGGGCGCGCAGCACCAGGACTCGGACGCCCGGCAAGGCCAGCGCCTGCGGCCAGGGGCGGTCGGTATATACGACCACGTCCCAGCCGGCGTTGGATGCCGCGCGCAGGACCTCGAGCAGATACCGGCCGATGCCGGTGTGCACGCCCTGCACGAGCTCGCGACCATCTACGCCGATTCGCATCACGCGCCCTCCCCTGTCGATCCGGCCGGCTTTCGCGCCTTGAAGGAACACTAAAAGGGGTCGGGAGTCTTAATAACCTTCCCCGACCGCCATATTCTTACGAGTGCGGGTTGGTCTGCTCCGACTGCGCGCGTCCAACGAGGGCCTTCTGAGGCCGCGCGTTGCGCGAGCACGGGAGAAGACCGACCCGCCAACTCGCCATTCCTCTCTGCGCCCTCTGCGAGCAAGGGAGGAGACCACACCGCCGACTCACCTACCGTACGCCTGGTCATACACCGCCTCGATTGCGCGCACCATCGCCGCCTCGCCGAATCGTTCCCCGATGCTCGCCCGCGCCGCCGCGCCCAATTCCTTGGCCCAGTCCGGCTTCCGGAGCAGTTCCTCGATCGCGCGGGCCAGCGCCGCGGGATCGTCCGGGGTAACCAGCAGCCCGGTTTTCCGATCCTGCACGATGGCCGGGATGCCCCCCACGCGCGACGCGACCACGGGACGTCCCGCGGCCATGGCCTCGATCAGCGCCCGCCCCATCCCTTCGTTCAACGACGGCTGGACGAAGATGTCCATCCCGGCCAGGCAGTCCGGCACATCCGTGCGCACGCCGAGCAGCCGGAGCGCATCGGCCATGCCCCGTTCGCGGGCCAGCCGTTGCAAGTCTTCCCGGAGCGGGCCGCCGCCCACGATCGCCAGATGCAGGCGCGGCCGCTCCCGCCTGAGCAGGGCCACCGCCTCCAGCAACACCCGATGCCCCTTCACCGGCGTCAGCCATCCGACCGCTCCGACCACGATCGCATCGGGCGGACAGTCGAACCCCGCCCTTCTCCCGACCCTGTCGCCGGCCTGCCGGAACCGGTCCAGGTCGATGCCGCTCGGCACCACGGCAAACCGGTCCGCCCGCCCCACGCCGCGCGACAGGTGCTCGTCCCGCTCCGCGTCCGTCAGGGCGATCATCCACGTCGTCCATTTCGCCAAGAGCCGTTCCAGCTGCAGAAACATCCACGACGTCACGCGGCCGAAGTGTCCATAGAAGACGTGGCCGTGGGGCGTGTGCACGACGACCGGCACACCCGCGCGGCGGGCGGCCAGCCGTCCCAGCGTGCCGGCCTTGGAGGTGTGGGTATGGACGATGTCCGGCCGTTCCCGCCGGAGCCAGGCCACCAGCTGCCGGAGCGCCACAAGATCTTTGATCGGGCTGATCGATCGCGTCAGCGCCGGGAGCGGCTGCCATCGGACTCCGGCCTGCTCCAGCCGCGCCACATTCTCGCTGGTCGCGTCGGCGCCTCCTTGCGCATCGTCCGATTCCGCCAGCCCCGCCATGACGATGGGCTCGAACCGCGACCGGTCGTGGCCGGTGGCGGTCAGCACCGTGTTCTGCGCCGAGCCGCCACGATCCAGCCGCGTGATCACATGGATGACCTTGCGCCTCATCCGCTCAATTCCCTCTCCAGCCGGGCCACATGCTTCTCCCACGTGTAGTCCCGCTCGACCAGCGCGCGGCCCGCCGCGGCGAGCCGCGCCCGCTCGTCCGGGCGCTCGCGGAACCTCCGGAGAATGTTCCGGAGGGACGAAGCCAGCGAACGACTGTCGGTGCCTTCCGCGACGAGCGCCGGATCGAGACGGGCCAATACCTCGGGAATCGCCGCGACCGGCGTGCCCAGCACCGGCGTCCCGCAGGCCAGGGCTTCGACCGTGACCAGCCCGAATCCCTCCATCTCCTGCGTCGGCATCAGCACCAAATCGGCCGCCTGGTAATACTTCGGCAGGTCCGCTTCGAGAATGAATCCGAGCAGGGCGACGCGGTCGGAGAGTCCCTGCTCCCGGATCTGCCGCTCGAGCGAGGACCGGAGCGGCCCTTCGCCTCCGATCACCAGCAGGCAGTCGCGTCCCTCCTCGCCCAACTCCTGCATGGCCGCGATCAGATGTTCCAGCCCCATCCGAGGCACTAGATTCCGGACCGTCACCAGCAGCGTTTTTGCCGGTGGAAGCTTCAACGATTGCCGGACGGAAGCGCGATCGCCGGCCGGACGGAATTTCGCGGGATCGGCCGCGCCGGGAATCAGCCTGATTCGATCCTCCGGCACGCGATGCACGGCTTTCACCCGTTCCCGCATGAACTCGCTCAGGACGATGACCAGGTCGCAGCGCCGCAGGACCAGCCGTTCAATCCACAGCCGCACCTTGGCATTCACGGCCGACTGGAGACGGTTCAGCCATGTCCCAGTCCGGTTCGCTCTCGACAGATACTCCTCGTGCGCGAGCGACAGGCAGACATAGACCCACTGCCGCGCGCAGGGTCGGCGGCGTAGAATGGCCCCCGCTGCGGCCAGGGCCTGATACATCACCACGACATCCGCGGGAACCGATCCGCGCACCTGGTCAAACGTCTTGACCGATTGTCTGAGCGACGACCAGACGAAGGCTAGCGCATGGCGTCGCGACACGGGAAAGCGGTGCTCCGCGATCCCGTCCTGTTCGACCGTCGGACGCTGATCGTCAGGCGGCATTCTCGCGACAATCGCCGCCTCATGGCCGCGACGGCCCAGGCCGAGGGCATGCTCCCGGAGCACCCGCTCGGCGCCACCGATCACCGATACAGCCGACACGTCCGCCAGCAACAGGATCTTCATGCGGCGCCATCCTTCGTCCGCCTCGCGATCACTTCGAACGACGGAGCCCAGACGGCCCGGCCCCCCGTCAGCCAGTAGAGCCCCTGCGCCGCCAGCCAGAGTCCCGCGCCGCCCACCCGCCAGAGCGCGGGGATGAACCAGTTCGCCACGCGCACCGGTCCCTCGCTCATCCGCGAATTCCGGACCGATACGACGTCAAAGCCCGCCGACTGTACATGATGCACCAGCGCCTGCGGGGTGTAGACGAAAAAATGGAAGGCCTGCTGATCGCGCGCGCCGACCCACCAGGCCGGACGGCGAACGGCCAGATGAAACGCGCCGTTCGAAACACGGATCGCGACCAGTCCATCGGGCGCCAGCGCCGTGCGGACGCGGCGCAGGATCACCGTTGGGTCCAGGACGGATTCCAGCACATTGAGCAGCACGATCACGTCGAAGGCGCCGGTCCGCTCTCCCGCACCAGTCTGATCGAGCCAGTCGGCCGGCAACAGGGTCACGCCCCGTTGTATGGCGCGCTCCGCCGCCTTGTTCGAAATCTCCACGCCGGAACAGGTCCACCCCTGCGCCCGGCACAAGGCTAGAAACTCCCCGTCGCCGCACCCGACGTCCAGCAGACGGCCTGGCGGCAGCCGGAACCGCGACAGGTGGTTCAGCACGCTCCGGTACACCGGCGCACGCTCCGGCCCGCTTTCCGATTCCCCGACATATGTGTCGTACTCTTCACGGTAGAATTCCATCACTGATCGCTTCGATGGCCGCGGGCTGAAGAACACCAGCCCGCAGGCCGGACAGAGGCAGTAGCGCCGCGTGGGCGTGCGGAAGGCTTCCCGCGGCGGGAGCGCCGTGCCGCAGGGACAGGCGATGGTTTCCAGCGGACCGTTCATTGCCTTCCTCGCGCGCTCACGATCCGAGCCCGCGCTCGGACAGGGCCGACTCGAAGACCGACGTCGTTCCCGAGACCATCCGCTCCGCCGTGAACCGCTCCTGGACGAGCCTGCGTCCCTCGCGCCCCATGACCGACGCCGCCGCCGGATCGCGCAGCAGGCCCCGGATCGCATCGGCCAGCGCGCGCGCGTCCCTCGCCGGCACCAGCCGGCCCGTCCGGCGATCCTCGATCAGCTCGTCCACGCCGGCGACGGCCGTGGCCACCACGGGGCGGCCCATCGCGAGCCCCTCCAGGAGCACGAAGGGAAATCCTTCTGAGACGGACGGAAGCGCCACGACATCGGCGGCGGCCAGCAGCGCCCGGACATCCGTTCGAACGCCGGCGAACAGGCAGGCCTCGGCGACGCCGAGCCGTTCCGCCAGAGTCAACAACGAGTTCCGCAATTCCCCGTCCCCCACGATCACGCAGCGGAGTTTCGGCCACTCCCGGAGAAGATCGGGCAAGGCTTTCAGCAGATACCGGTGGCCCTTCTGCTCGACCAGCCGGCCGACCGCCAGGACCATCGGCCCCGTGTCGATGTGCAACCCGGCGCGGACCGCCGCGGCGCGCGGAGCGGACGCGTCGCGATCCGGCTCCACGCCGTTGTAGACCGTGACGGCGCGGCTGGGCGGCACTCCGGCATCGTCGATGATGTAGCGCCGCAAGGCTTCCGAGACGCACACAACCCTGTCGGCGAGCCGGATCGTCAGCCGCTGGGCCACGCGATAGCACCATCGCCGGACCGGACCGACCTCGTAGTCGTGCAGCGAATTATGGATCGTCGCGATGATGACCGGAACCCCCGCCAGCCGGCCGGCCACCAGTCCATAGGCATTCGACCTGGCGCCGTGCGTCTGCAGCACGGCGACCCGTTCGCGCGCCAACACGCGGGCCAGCCGGATCACGGCGAGCGGATTGATCAGCGGGGCGAGGCGCACGAGGAGCGTCCGCACCCCGCCGCCGCGCATCAACTCGGAGAAGGGCCCCGGCTCGGGGCAAATGACCAAGGGCGTGAAGCGCCGCCGGTCCAGCCGCGCCAGCAGCAATTCGAGATACCGCTCCCCGCCGCCGTATTGGGCCGATCCGGCCAATTCGGTCACGACGAGCGGAGGCGCAAGGGACGGAGTCGCATGACCGGTCGCGAGCAGCGGTCTTCCCCGTGCAATCGCTGCCGCGGCAAGCACGAACAGACAGGGCAGCACCGGAAGCGCGTACCGTCCCGATTCCATCATCAGCGGGCTATAGGCAACCGCAACCCCGAGCGGAATGACCCAGAGCGGAAAGAGATCCCGCCAGCGCTGCCGGTGCGTCCACCAGGCCCAGCAGGCCAGCGCGAGCAGCGCCGGCACAAGGAGCAGCCGCTTGGCGAGACTGTACGTGGCCACGACCCACCCCCGTTGTCCGGCGTCGAGACGAAAGCCGTCCGTCACTCCGTGGGTCGAGTTGGCCAGATAGAGACGGTTGCCGATCCAGAAATGGACGAAGCGGGCCAGCGCCAATCGCCCATACTGGACCGGGTCGGCCTTGATCCGCGCGAGCCCCTTGTCCCGCAGCACCCGATCCACCGGCACTTCGAACATCATATGGGGATAGGTCAGCGGCGCGATGCCCGCCGTCTTCCATAGGCGAGCTTCCTGTTCCGCCGTCATGGGCCAGCTCCCGCCCGAGTCCGGATCGCTTCCGGCCCACAAGGCCACGCCCACACCGGTGGACACGGGCATCCATTCGCCGAAGGCGCGCTGGTTTCTGTAGGTCCAGGGCAGGATCAGCATGCACGCCATCGCCGCATAGAGGAGCGCCTGCGCCGCCGCATCCCGGCCGGCCTTGGCCGTCAGGAACGGAACGGCGGCAGCCGCTGCGGCGGCGGGAATCATCACCGGCTTGCAGAGAGCGGCAACGCCGGCGAGCAGACCGGCAACCAGCGCGCGACGGCGTCGCGGATCCTGCCTCCACGCCACAAGGCTCCAGAGCCATGCCGCCACCAAGAGGGTCAGCAGGCTCTCGTTGCGCAGGCGGAAATCGTAGGTCCAATAGGCCGGGTAGAGAAAGAACGCCGACGCAGCCAGAGCGCCCACGCGCGCGTCGAACAGCCGGCGGGCGGAGGCGAAGATGAACCAGGCGCCCGCCGTGTCGAACAATAAGTGTAGGAACGGCGTCCACTCCGGATGATGGCCCAGCACGGCATACCACGCCGCGAGCACGGCCGGGTACAGGGGACCCACATGCGCGGACGGCGCGGCGCCGTCCAGCGTGAACCCGTTGCCGGCGGCGAGGTTCCGGGCCAGCGCATCGAAGAGCCCGTCGATCGCGTACCGCTCCGGCGTCACGTGCTCGGCGATCGAGAGCCGCCCGCCCAGGCCGGCCAGCCCTGCGACCGCCAGCACCCAGTAGGGCCACCGTTCGGCCGCCGACTGCTTCATGTCAGGACCGCCGTCCCGCGTCGATCTGCACCAGCGTGGGCTCCGGCTCGGAGCGGACCGCCACAGCGGCCGGCGCGTCACCCGGCTGCAGGCCGAGCTTGCAACAGCGCTGGCAGATCGGCAGCAGGTTGCTCTCGAGCAGCTGCATCCGGAACCGGCGCAGGGCCTCGGAATTCCAGATGTCGTCGACCGGCGTCTCCAGGAGATTGCCGAAGCTCCGCCGGAGATAGGGGCAGAAGATGACGTTGCCCTGCGGATCGATCCTCAGGTTGGTCATTTCGCGGCAATAAAGCCGCGCCCGCCGGCGCAGCGTGCCGGCATAGAACTCCTCCAGACGCTCGTTGGCGGCCGGGGGCTCGAACGACACCACGATCTTGCGCGCCCGCTCCAGCTGCGTCAGCTTCGCGAGGTTGTCCCGCAGCGTGTCGAAGAACCGCGCCGGGCGGGCGGCCGGCTTCACGTACACCATGAGCTCGTCGGGCCGCCAGCCGAGCATCGCCTGCGTTTCAGCCAGCTCGTCCGGCGTGGAAAAGATCTCGTGCTGGAAATTGACCTCGATCACGTCGAGATCCGCAGCGAGCTCGGCATAGGCCAGCATCTGATCGACATTCTCCGGCATGATGACGAAGCTGGTGCCGACTTCGAAATGGCGCCGGGCCTGCTTCACCATCTTGACCGTCCGGTTGAACGTCCGCGGGCCGCGAATGCGCTCGTGGACCTCGCCGATGCCGTCGATGGAGAACCACATCCCCGACAGGTTCTTGAACCGCCGCAGCCGGGCGATCCGCTCCGGTGAGCCGACCGCGCCGTTCGTCGTGAAAAAGACCTCGATGCGCTCCTGCTCCAGCACCTTGAGCAGGTCTTCGAAGTCCCGGCGCAGCAGGACTTCCCCCCCGACCAGGTACGCGCTCCGGAACCGGCGGCCGAAGCCGCGGAACAGCTGCGTCATCTTCCGGGTGTCGAGCTCCGGCTTGACGCCCGCGTCGCGGTACTCGTTCTGGTAGCACATCGTGCAGCGCAGGTTGCACTTGAGCGTCGGCTCGAACGTGAAGGTGCGCGGGAGCGGCACCGTGCCGGTCCGCCGGACCTCTTCGAGCTCGGGCATGCCGCCGGGACGGACCGCGCCCCTGAGTTTCTTGAGCACCGCGTAGAGACGGCTCCGGGCTGCGACCCGTTTCACGCGCTTGACCAGCCGTCCGTAGCTCATGCCGCGCTCCGCGACGCCCGCACGACGACGGCCCCGGAAAAAAATTCCCGTTTCAGCCGGTCCCCCAGCAGCGCCTTGATGGCTTCCTTCATCCGGCCCCACGCGGACAAGGACGTCCAGCGATAGAGGCCGAATTCCTCCACCGAGCCGAACCCCGCTTCACGGAGGAGCTGCCGGACATCGGCGAAGGTGAAGTAATGGAGATGGCCCCCGTCGTAGCCCAGGGGATCGCCGGACGTGCGCGGGAACTTCCCCCTCAGCAGCAATCTCGCAAGGAAGGGATAGAACCGGATGTTCGGCGTGGTCAGCACCAGGACGCCGCGGGGACGCAGCAGGCGGCCGATCTCGCGCAGCAGGTGCCGCGGATCCACCACATGCTCGAGCACGTCCAGGCAGGCGATCGCGTCGAAGGCTTCGTCGCGATACGGCAGCCGCCCGTCCAAGTCCGCGCACTGCGCCAGCACGCCTCTCGTGCGCGCTTGCCGGCAGAAGCCCCACGTCCCGTCCACGCCCAGCACCAGCTTGGCTTTTCCGCTCAGCAAAGCCGCAAGCGAGCCGTCTCCGCACCCCACGTCCAGAAGGCGCCCGGCCTGCGGCAGCAGGTCTGCGCCGGCGCGCAGGCGATCAGCTGGCGCGGCTGGCCTGTCACCGAACATGCGACGACTCCCGCCGTTCCCGCCGTCCGATGACGGTTTCGCCACGATATTCAAGCCGGTACCCGGGATTCTTCAAGTAGGGCTCCAGCAGTTCCGGATAGGGACCGCATCGCTCCGCATCGAACGGCACCAGTTGCCGGCAGTAGGACTGGAGATAGGCCTGCTCCGCCTCGTCCCATGTGCCGATCCCCCAATCCTCCCGCGCCCGCCGGGCCGCGTAATCCTCGCGGGTCTCGGCCGATCCGCGGGACACGGCCTCCAGCCATTCCAGCCAGAAGTGCCGCAGCAGCATGTGCCGACGGCTCTTGATGTTGACGTGCACGTAGGCGGGCCGGTCCCACGTCAGCACCTTATAATAAGGAGGCGTCCGCAAGGACTCCAGCGACCGGGATACGGCACGGCCGTCCCTCAGCACCCGATCCGGCGTGGCCAGCTCCCCCGCCGCCACCGTCCGGTGAACCGCGACGTAGCGGATCGCGGGAGACCAGACCACCGCCTGCCCATCGAACCGCACGCGGAGATCGGGAAACTGGTGGAACAGGTCGCCGGCAACCTCCACGGCACCCACGCGAACCAGGTAATAGCGCCGCGGGTCGAGCTGAAGCAGGAACTGTCGCAAGGCCCGGATGTCCCCCGCCCCGCTCGTGTGAGCCACGAAATCCGCGTCCCACCGGATGACCCAGCGAAAGCGGCTCGCCGCCAGGCCGAAGTTCGACAGGGCGAAGAGATCCAGGTGCGGGCGCTCTTCGACGCGGAGCAGGGATCCCAGCGCCGGGCGCACCGCCTCGAGGATGCGCCTCGTTTCCGGGGACGCGCCGTTGTCGAGCACCACGATCTCGTCCGCAAACCCGCGGATCGACCGGAGGCACGGCTCCAGCCATTCCTCCTCCCCCTGGACGCGCACGATCGCGCTGACTCCGTTGGGACGGCCCGGCCGTCCGACCAGCCCGGCCAGAGGGGCCAGCGAGCAGAGCGACCGGACCCATGGCAAGGGTTGTTCCGTCATGGCTTCCAATAGGCGTCCCGATGGCGCTGGTAATACCGGTGCGTGGCGGCGATGCCGTCGGCCAGCGAAGTCCGCGGAGCCCAGCCGAGCCGTTGCGTGATCAGGGAAATATCCGTCACGTAGTCTCCGGTTTCGACGCTGGTATAGTCCTTCGGCCACGGCACGCACGCGATCCGCCCGCCGCCGACGATCCGGACGACGTCCTCCGCCATCTGCCGGAACGACGTCGCGATCCCGCTCCCCATGTTGAAGACCTCCCCGTCGGCCTGCGGCGAGGCCCCGGCCAGCAGGAACGCCGTGGCCACGTCGTCCACGTACACGTAATCGCGGAGCTGGCGCCCGTCGCCGAAAATGTTGATGGGCTGGTTGTCCATCGCCAGCCGGATGAACCAGTTCACGATGCCGTACTTGGAATGCTTCATCTGCTGGCGCGGACCGTAGGGGTTCGCCAGGCGGAGCACGGACGTCCGCAGGCCGTGGATCCGATGGTACATCAGGCTGTATTTCTCGGCGGCCATCTTGTGCACGCCGTACGGCATCAGCGGAAGCTGCGGGTGCGCCTCGGCCACCGGAATCTTCTCGATCCGCCCGAACTGCAGCCGCGACCCTGCGAACAGGATCTTCGCCTGCGGATTCAGGGCCCGGCAGAGCTCCAGCAGGAGCAGGTGGCCGCGGCAGTTGATGTCCAGATCCAGCAGCGGATCGAAGAGGCTGTCCGTGTAGCTGACCTGCGCCGCGAGATTGACGATCACGTCCTGGCCCGGGACCAGCTCCCGCATCACGGCCTCGTCCCGGATGTCGCCGATGCGCAGCGTGATCGCCTGCGCGATCCCCTCGATGTTCTGCATGTTGGCCCCGTACTGGGGCAGGCCGGCATCGAGCACCGTCACCTTCGCATCCAGCGCCGCCAAGCGGTGCGCCAGCGTGCTGCCGATGAGGCCCAATCCGCCCAGCAGCAGCACGCGCCGCCCGCGATAGGCCGAGTCCAGACGCTCCGGCATCTAGGCCTTCCTCCCGAGTTGACCGAACAGCCGCGTCAGGATCGTCCGCAAATCGAAGTTCGCCGCCGCATGCTGCCGGCCCGCCTGGGCGAGCGCCTGCGCGCGCGACGGATCGCGCCGCAACGCCTCCACCGCCTGCGTCAGCGCGTCCGCGTCGCCGGCCTTCACCAGCAGGCCCGTCACCCCGTCCTTGACGGCGCAGCCCACGCCTCCGCGGTCGGCCGCGACCACCGGCAGGCCGGCCGCCAGCGCGTAGAGCAGCGTGTAGGGCAGGCCTTCGACCCGCAGGCTCGGATGCGCGTAGAGATCGCCCGCCATGTACAGGGCGGGGAGCCGGTCCAGATCGACCGAGCCGGTGATATGCGCGCGCGCCGCGTGGGGCGAGTCGCCGAGCCTGGCGCGAATCTTTTCCAGGTCCGGACCGTCCCCGACCACGAGCAGATGCAGATCGCGATCGCGTCCGGCCAGACGCAGAAACGCCTCCGCGCCCAGCCACATGCCCTTCTGGCGATTCACCGTTCCGACCATGAGCAACACCGCAGCCGAGGGTGGAATGCCGAGCGCCTGGCGCGTCGCCTGGCGGACGGTCGCATCGCGCCGGTACCGGTCCACCTCGATGCCATTATAGGCCAGATAGGTCCGCACACCGAGCCGTTGCAGCCGTTCGTGCAGCCGGTCATGGGTCGCGATGACCCCGTCGACCATCCGCCAGATCCGCCGCTCGACCAGGCCGCAGTACAGCAGCCCGCCCGCCCGCCTCGGATAGGCCAGCACCCCCCGCAGACCGGAGATGTTATGCCACTCGCTCAGGACATGGTCCAGGCTCTCCACATAGGCGCAGGCATAATGGGGAACGCCGAGCCGCGCCTTCGCCACCGCGTAGCCGGCCATGCTGAAGCTCAGAATCAGGTCCGCGTTTTCGCGCGCGAGGCAGCGCCGGACTTCCGCCACGCTCCTCTCCCGCCACGTCCTGGACAGCACGCTGGGTTTCGTTCCGGCAAGATAGAGACTGCGCACGCCCTCCTGCGTCTCCTCCCGCACGCCCCGCGGGTGCTCGGTCGTGATCACGGTGACCGCGTGGCCCAGCTGCGCCGCCATCCGCGCCACGGTCGCGACGTGGGTCTCCACGCCGCCGAAGCAGTGCGCCGTGGTCGTATGCGAAAGACAAATCAGCTTCACGCGACCGTCTCCAGCATCGAGGCGAGCCGCCTGCCGATGTGGTCCCACGAGTGGTGGGCCGCGACGTAGTCGCGCCCCAGGCGCCCGAGATCGGCGCGCCGGGCCGGGTCGGCCAGCAGGCGTTGGAGCGCCTGCGCCAGCTCGCCCGGATCATCCGGCGGGACCAGGACCACGGCCTTGCTGTCGTCCGCGTAGGCGCGCACGGACGGAATGTCCGAGGACACGACCGGACGGCCGCAGGCCATGGCGTCAAAGAGCTTGAACGGCGACGTCTCACCCCGATCGGCGGTGAACGGCGTCACCACGACATCCATGGCGTTGAGCAACGCGGGAACGTCGCGATAGGACACCTGCCCCGTGAACCGGACGAGATCCGCCACGCCCAGCCGGCGCGCCAGCGATTCCCATTCCGCGCGCATGACGCCGTCCCCCACGATCAGCCCCAGCAGGCCGGGGACTGTGTGACGCAGCGCGGCGATGGCCTCCAGCAGCGTCGCCACGCCCTGATGCCGGTACAGAAGCCCGACGAATCCGACGACCGGCCCCTTCTCGGGCAGCCCGAGCCTGCGGCGCGCACCGGCTTGGTCCATCGGAACGAAATGTTCCGTGTCGGTGCCGCTCGGCACCACCGTGACCTTCGCCTCCGGCACGTCGTATCGCCCGACGAGCATGCGTTTCAGCCCGGGCGTCAGCGTCACGATCAGATCGCTCCGGCGCGCGTTCGTCCGTTCGGCCAGCCCGGCGCACCAGGGCCGGAGGCCGCCGATGCCCTCGACCCGGAAAAATTCCGATACGTCCGCGTTCACCTCCAGCACTGCCTTCGCGCCGAAGACGGTCTTCAACGCCAGCGGCAGGACGTTGATCCCGCTCCTGAAGTAGACCGCGTCCGGCCTGTTGCCGAGTCCCAGCCGGATCGCGCTCGCCAGCATGCTCGCGTAGGCCGTCACGGGACGGAGGAACGGAAGGTCCAGGACGGGATAGGCGCGGCACGGCACGTCCGTGAGCGGAGCATGGCCGGGCAGGTCCGGATAGAGCACCTGCACCTCGACGCCGCACCGCGCCAGCGCCCGGGCCACTTCCCAGAGTTTCCTGAACCCGCCGGCGTCGGCGCGGATTCCGCGCTCATGGGCATAGCTGAGAAAGAAGACGCGCATCCCGGTTCAGCGCCTCAACGCCCGGCGCAGCGTCCCCAGGGTCTGCCGAACGTGCAGGACCCGCTGCCCCGGCTCGCCCGAAGAGACCGGCGACCGCATGAGCCGCGCCAGCAGACCGGCGGCGATCCATGTTTTCATCAGCGCCCGCCGCACCGGAGAAAAATGTTTTTCCACGTAGAGGATGCGGCTCAGATCCCAGGCATGGCTCAGGCCCTGCCGGTCGCCGAGACCGCTCTGCCCGACCAGATGCACGATCTCGGCGCCCGGGAGATAGACGAGCCGCAAGCCGCTCTGGTGGATGCGCAGGCACAGGTCCACATCCTCGAAGTACATGAAGAAGCGCTCATCCAATCCGCCAAGTTTCTCGAGCACTGACCGCCGCACCATCAGGCAGGCTCCGTTCGCCCACTCCACATCCCGCTCCGCGCCGGCCCCGGCCGGCGCCTCCTCCCGTCCGGCCAGGAATCGCCCGAGCACCGGCGCGTGGCGCACGTGCTCGCCGAGCGTCGGGAAACGGAAGCAGGACCGCATGGGCCGTCCCTGGGCATCGAGCTGCGCGCAACCAACCGCGCCGGCATCGGGATGCGCGTTCAGGTACCGGACCATCCGTTCCAGCGCGTCGGCCTTCACCAGGGTATCGCTGTTGAGCAGCAGCACGTGCCGGCCGCGGCAGACCGCCAGCGCCTGGTTGCTGGCCCGCGCGTAGCCGCGGTTATCCTGGTTGGCGATCACGACGGCGGCGGGAAAGCGGGCTCGCACCGCCTCGGCGCTGCCGTCGCGGGAGCCGTTGTCCACGACGATCACTTCGCACGCGAGGCCCCCCGCGGTTTCATAGACCGATCGCACGCACGCGAGCAGAATCTCCCGCGTGTTATAGCTGACGATCGAAATCGAGAGATCGAGCGGACTGGAGGCCATGTTCGTCACTTCCAGCTGACCATCACGATCTGGCGATAACAGGACCCGAAATTCAGCCGCCCCCGGACATGGACCAGCAGCACCGCGAGGCGATGGAGGAGGTAGCTGATCCGGTCCGTCCTCATCCACAGCGACATGAGCAGCCGGTGGACCAGCAAGTTCACGTTGGGGTAGGTCCGGATCTCGGCCGCCCGCTGCTCGCCCGAGGCGCCGGCCCGGATGGCTGCCAGCACCTCGTCAAGCTGAGGCAGCCCGTGCTCGAGATGCTCGTCCAGCGATTCGACCGTCGCCGCACCGAGGGCGCGGCGGTACTCGTGCAGCATGCGATCCTGCCGTTCCGCCGCCCGTCCCATCGGGCACCCGATGAACAGGCGCCGCCCCGTCACCCGCAGCAACTCCTTGATGAAGGGATCGCGTTGCGCAGCCGGCACGTGCTCCATCGCGTCCATGCACACCGTGACCTCAAACGACCGGTTTTTGAACGGGAGCGCCTGCCCGCGCGCGCGGACCGGCGTGATCAGCGGAGATCTGCGGTCGCCGAACGAAGGATCCGCGCCCACCACCGGATGCGCAAGATACCGCGTCAGGCCGAAATTGTTCCCGCCCACCTCCAGCAGGCGCCCGCCCGGCGGGTCCCGCTCCAGCAGCTCCGCCACCGGCAGGTATCGGAGCGCCACTTCCGCCACCCAGTCCGGGTAACGGCGATTCCACGCACGTTTCAGCAACCCGATCATAAACGCTTACGCGGCCGGCGCCCAGAGCGCGCGCAGCCGCCGATAGGCCACGTACCGGACATAGAGCGCATACAGGACCGCGCCGACGGCCCATCCCAGCGTCGAGACGCCGGGCGACAGGTGCACGCCCGGGAGGACCCACAGAACGCCCAGCAGGACGCCGATGAGCGCCACCACCGCCACCGCCTGGCGGAGAGCCGGCGAGACCACCTGCGTGGTATCGCCGAGCAGCTTCGCCGTCCAGCCGATCTGGATCAGGAACCCGGCGAGATAGCTCGCGCTCAGGACCCAGGCCGCCCCCGTGAGCCCGCCGTGCAGGATGGCCGGAACGATCGCGGCCGCATAGACGGCGAACTGCACCATCCAGACACGGGCCTGGATATCGGGGCGGTTCACGCCGTAGTGCACGGCGGCCATGACGCCTGAAAATCCGGCGCAGGCCGCGTAGAGGCACAGGGCCCGAAACGGATCCGCCGTCCCTGCCCACGGCGGACCGAACAGCACCGCCACGATCTCGGGCGCCGCCAGCGCCAGCACGACCATGACCGGCGCGACACAGGCCGCTGTCAGCCCCATCTGGAAGGCAAAGGTCCGCACGAGCCCCGCGTGATTCTTCTGAAGCATGGAATAGGCAGGGAAGCTCACCTGGTGCACCACGGCCGTGAGGCGCACCCCGATCAGCAGGGGAATCGCCTGCGCCACCTGGTAGAGGCCCAGTTGCGTCATCCCCAGCATGCGCCCGATGATCAGCTCGCCTCCGCTCATCACCCCGAACATCAGGACCGTCATGAGATTGAAGTGCCTGCCGTAGCGCCAGAATGTTTCGAGCGATTCGCGGCGCAGGGACCACCGAGGCCGCCACGGCGCCATCGCGTAGGACAGGAGGCTGCCGACCAGAAACCCGGCGAGTTGGCCGAGCAGCAGCGCCCAGACGCTCCGCAGCCACATCGCGAGCCCGATGGTGCATGCCGCTTCGGCCACACGGCGCGCCAGGTCGAGCCGCACGCGGCGCCCGAGGTCCAGGTTCCTGAGCAGGAGCGCCAGCGCCGGGCTCTGCGCGCCCTGAATCAGCAGGGCCAGCGCATGCACGCGCAGCAGGGCGGCCAGCTCCGGCATGCGCATCGCGTCGGCCGCCAGCCCCGCCCCCAGCCAGAGACACGCCGCCAGCGCCGCTGCGCGGAGCAGGGAGAGCGTCCACGCGACGGACAGGTCGTCATCGCGGACTTCCGGCCGGCTCACCAGGGCCGATTCGATCCCCATCTCGCCCAGGGTGAGCAGCGCGAGCAGGATCGCAGCCGAGGCCACCATGAGGCCGAAATCGGCCGGCGTCAGCAGACGGGTCAGCACGACGAGCTGGACCGCCGCGATGATCTTGTCGAGCGCAAAGCCGGCCGTCGCCCATCCGCCGGCCCTGAGGATGCGGGTCCGCAGGCGGTCCGGAGCCGCCGTGTTCGAGGGTTGTGGCGCCGTGTCTGTTGTCATGCGGCGGGTTAAACGATCAGTCGAAGCGAGCCCGGTCGGCAAGGTCCGTCGGTCAGCGGGCTGCCGTCATCCGCGCCGGGATCATCGCTCTCCACGCGTCAGCCGGCTCTCCGGCCGCCTCGGTCGCCTTGCCTTCCAGCGTCGGCAGCAGCATCACCAGCCCGGCGCACAGCCAGAACGGTTCCATGATTCTGATCAAAATGAACGTGTTCGCGCCGACTCCGTGCGCGAGCATGGCGATCATCCCCAGCAAAAACCCCTGCGCGATGCCCCGGCAGAACGGGTCCGTCTCTTTCAGGAGCGCCTCCCGCGCGGTCCTCCACAGGCGGTAGATCATGAAGATGAACGCCGAGATGCCGGCCAGCCCGGTTTCACCGAGAATCTTGACGTATTGGGCGTCCGCCCAGGCATAGCCCGTGACGCCGTAGCCCAGGAGCGGCTGGTGCACCCATTCGCTTAAGACGTTCTGCCATGACTGCAGCCGCTGGGTCGTCGAGAGGTCGATTCCGATGTTCTTGCCGACCTTGATCTCGCCGCCGTACTGACGTCCGAAAAACGTGTCGGACACGCGCTGCTTGACGCTCGCGGGAGCCAGCACGGGAATCAACGCCGCGATGAGCAGGACCGAGGCCAGCACGGCGGGCTTCCGCCATTGCGCCATGCCGACGGCCAGCAGGAGCACGCCCGCCGCGAGGTAGGACGTGCGCGACAGGGTCGCCCCCAGAGCGATCACCGCGAGCACCATCAGGATCAGGAGCAGGAACCTCGCCGGCACATGGCGGAGGTGCATCAGCAGCCCGACGACCAGCGCCATGATGAACACCAGATACCCGCCGAGCGTGTTCGGCTCCCCGGACTCTCCCTCGAACGGCGCCGTCGCGCGCTGGCCCGACGGGATCTGCGCGATGGCGTACACGCAGATGAGACAGCACGTGACCAGCAGCACGACGATCAAATGGGCCGCCTGGTCCTTGGTCGTCACGTGGCCGATGACCATCAGAAACACGAAAAAGTACTCGAAATACTTCAGCACGAAGAAAAATCCCGTCTTCGGCTGCACGCGGCCGAGCAGAATGCCGACCAGGGTCGCCAGCACGCAGGCCAGCATGTAATAGACGATCGGGCGATTCACCGGCGTGTGCTTGATCAGCTTGAACTCGCGGTAGAGGATCGATTTCGCGAACCAGGCGAACCCGACGACGAGGAGCAGGATGTCGTCCATCCTGATGCTGACCTCCCGCCCGCCGACGCCGCGCCCCTGCACCGTGCCGACGGCGATCTCCGGAGAAAACAGCATCGACAGAATCAAGAGATAGAGGGCCGCCTGCACGGAGGCAAAGGCCACGATCACGACCACCATGCCGAGCGCGACGTACGGCCCGACGCCGGGCTTCAGGACCGCGATCCCGAGCGCCATCAGCACGGCCATGAGGGCCAGCCCCACGATGTTCTGTTGCGGCCTCAGCGGGATATCGTGCATGGCGTCCGCGTGGAAGGGTCAGCGATACTCGTAGCGATAGTAGCCGTACTCGGGCGTGACTTCGGATCGCACGTTGGTCAGCACCAGGCCGAGGACCTTGGCCTGGGCGTGTTCCAGGAGGAATTTCGTCCGCTTAAGCGCCGTGCGCCCGATCCTGCCGACCTGGTAGACGAGGATGGTGCCGTCCGCCCGCGAGCTCATGGACACCGCATCCGCGATGGGGAGGATGGGCGGCGTGTCGAACAGCACGATGTCGTAGCTCTTCCGCAGGTCGGCGACCAGCTCGGTGGTCTTGGACGAGTCGAGCAGCTCGGACGGGTTCCCCGGGATTTTCCCGCTCGTCAGAATGTGCAGGTTGTCGAGGCCCGGCGCGCTCATGACCCGGTCCACGCCCAGGGTCCCGATCATCAGATCCGTGACGGTCCGGATGGCGTCTTTCCATTGAATGCCGCCCGTCAGGACTTCCGACATTCCCGGCTCCCGCTGCAACCCGAACCGGGAATGGATGACCGGGCGGCGCATGTCGGCGTCGACGAGCAGGACGCGCTTGCCGTCCTGCGCCATCGCCAGGGCCACGTTCACCACCGTGGTCGTCTTCCCCTCGCCCAGCCCGGCGCTGGTGAACAGCAGGGTCTTGAAGTCCCCGCGGCCCGCGACGGAAAACTGGATGTTCGTGCGCAACGACCGGTAGCCCTCCGCCAGAACGGACTTGGGGCTGTAGAGACACACCAGCTTCGACAGGATTTCGACCATGTCCGGACTCGTGTCCGGCGGAAGGACGGCAGCCGTCTCTTTCTTGAGGATCGCGTCGTCGAACTGCGGGATGACGCCCAGCACCGGCACTTTCAGGAATTCCTCGACGCCCTCGATCGTCCCGATCGAGGTATCGAATGACTCCCGCGCGAAGGCCAGCACGATCCCGAGCACCACGCCCATCAGGACACTGACGATCAGGTTCAAAGCGTTGTCCTGAACGTTCATGGCGACAGCCGGCGCGACCGCCGGCTCGATCAGAGTCACCTCCTGGATTTGCTGGGACCCCTTGACGAGCAGTTCCTGGTGCTTGCTTTTCAACGTCGCGTACAAGTCGGCGGTGACCTTGACCTCGCGCTCCATCCGCGCGAGCTCGATCGCCGCTTTCGGAAATCCGAAATACCGCCCGCGGTACAGATCGATCTGTTCCTTGAGAGCTGCCTGCCGATCGCTCAGACTTTTGATTTTCGTTTCCAGTTCCCGGACGATATCCGACCGGAGGTAGGCGATCTTCCGGTCCACCTCTTTCACCTGGGGATGGCGGGACGAATAATTGATCAGGAGCGTCGCCCGCTCCTGCTGCAAATTCGTCAGCTTCGTGTTGAGCACGGAGAGCACCGAGGCCGGTTCTTCCGTAAAGATCCGGTCGCCGATCCTCCCCTCCTCGCCGGCTTCCTGGAACGCGGCGATCTGCTTCACCGCTTCGTCTTTCAGCCGGCTGGCATGGTCATACTCGCTCTCGAGTTTCGTGAACGTTTCCAGGGCGACCCGGGCCTCCTCGCTCAAAAAGACCTGCCCCTCCTTTTCCTTGAATCTCAGGAGCAGCTCTTCCGCATCCGCGAGTTTCCCCTGCAGCAGCGCGAGCTGCTCTTCCACGAACTTGCGCGATTCGGTGACGATGCGGTTCTGGCTCGAGATATTCTCCTGGCGGTAGGCCTCGGCCACGGCGTTCGCCAACTGCTCCGCGCGGTCGGGATTCTCGACCGTCACGCTGATTTTGAGGATGTTCGTCGTTCCCTCCTGGCCGGTCTTGATCCGCTGCTGGAGGGCGTAGATGGCGGTCAGATAGGAGGCCGATCGGCGCACGTCCGGAGGCGCGTCGGCCGGCACCAGTTTAAATTGGGCGGCCACCCGCTCGATGACCGGAAAACTTCTGATCACTTCGGACTGGGTCGCGAGGTCGTTCCCGCCTTCCGTAGACAAGGATTCGAGCAGCAGTGTCGCGACGGTGCTGGTCCGGTCGAACTTCACCCGCGCCGACGCCTCGTAGACCGGAACGGGCTTGAGGAACTGCGTCAGCGCAACCGTCGCCACGATGACCATCGCAGCCGTCGCCGCGATGGTGTACTTGCGTTTCTTGACGATCAGCCAGTAGTCAAGAACGTTGAGTTCGTATTGTGCCATGTCCGACGATCGTCCCTACCTGAGCACGGATATCATCAGTTGCTCCCGATCGGAGTCTGGGTGACAAGTGGAATAAGGAAAATGAAATAAAGCGGCAGGATGGCGAGAAAAACAATTTGATAGACTTTCTTGGCGGTTTCCGCGGCATCGCCGATTCGCTCGCGCGGAACGAAGACTATGTCGTTTTCCTGAAGCGTGAGATTGCGGCTGTAATCTCCGTACGTAAACAGACGGGACAGATCTGCCACCAGCATCTTCGAATTGGATAACTGGCCTCCGCGGATGACGCGAATTTCATCGAGCAGCGCCGTTTCGTTGTAATTCTCCGCCTTCGTGAGCGCCTCGACCACGGTCATGTGCCTGGCAAACGGATAATGCCCTGGTTTTTTCACGTCGCCGAAGACGAAGATCCGCTTGTATTTCGGATTTTTCTTCTTCAGCACCACCTGGACCCGGGGATTCTTCATGTACGGCTCGAACTGTTCCTGAATGGTCGTTTCCGCCCGTCCGGCGGTCAATCCTTTCACTTCCACCTCCAGAAACCCCACCGTGACCGTTCCCGTTTCGCGCACGACCGTCGAGTACTTCTCCTCGCCCGCGCCGCGCCGGATGATCACGTCCAAGGTGTCCCCGGGCTCGACAATCGCGTCGGCGCTGACCACCGTCTCATCCGCGTACAAATCCCCCTTCGCCAGCGGCGGCAGATCGGGCAGGCTGTCCGGCGGCGCCACGGCCGACGGCGGCAACGGGGATTGCGCGGGGTTCCGGCAACCGAGCGGGCCCGCCGCGATCAGGCAGGCCAGCGTCAGGCACAACGCGCGCGTGAAAGGATTGGTGATCATGCCACTGCCCGGAAGACCCTCCTCACCCGGCATCGCTCCCGATCACTTCGACGATATGAACCAGCGTCGTGACGCTCAAGTCGATGGACCTCGGCGAGGCGCCGGCAGCCCCTCCTTTATCGATCATCAGCACCGGACGGAGGGGAAACCGCTGGTTCAATTTCGACACGACCCCGAGCTCGCCCGTATTGAGCTTCACCCGCGTGCCCAGGGGAAAGAGCGTGAACTGCTGGACCAGCGCCTTGATGATCTGGTTGGAAAACGACGTTTTCTCCGCGACGAGCAGCTCCCGTATCGCCTCGTGAGGCAGCAGTCGCTTCCGATTGGGTCTCAGGCTCATGAGCGCCTCAAAGATATCGACGATGCCGATGATGCGGGCGTACTCGTGGATGTGGTCGCCCTTGAGTCCCCGCGGATAGCCCTGTCCGTTCCAGCGCTCGTGCTCCTGCCAGGCCACCTGCGCCAGCCAGGCGTACTGGGAGCCCAGCTTGCTCAACATTTGGAAGCCCGCCTCCGGATGCTGCCTGATCCTGGCCCGATCTTCTTCGCTTAATTTGCCCGGCTGATCCAGGATCGCCCCCGGCACCTGCAGCATGCCGACATCGTGCAGCAGGCCGGCCAGCGCCAGTCCGATCAACGGCTCCCGCTGGTAGCCCAGCCCCATGCCCAGCTTCGTCGCCAGGATGGAGACGTTCACCATGTTGGAGATGACCGGCGATCCCCCTTGCCCCGCCATGGCCTTGGCGAGAAAATGGTCGCTCTGCTGGAGCGAATCGACAAAACCTGTCGCGATCTTGGTGAAGTCCTCCATCATCGCGATGCGCGCGACTCCTTCGAGCTGGAACGGGTTGGCCGGCTGGCCTGCCGGCGCCAGGCGCCCCAACGCCTCGTGGGCCAGGCGATACCAGTCGGGGCCCGCATAGACGGCCGGCGCAATCGGCGCGGCGGCCGCCAACGCGCGAAACGATACCGGCTCCCGGCTCCCGCCTCCCGGTTCGTTTCCTTGCGCCTGCATCAGTTCGTTCATGCGCGCCATGGTTACACGCCGATATCCTTTTGCTTGTTAGGTTTCCGCATGCACCGGCAGGATAAGCGTATCAGACCGCCCGAAACGAAGATTCTGCACCACCCTGCGCAGGGTCGCTGGCGTACCGATGGAGAAAAGCTAGTCAAATTACCGTGGAAGAGTATATCTAACTTGTTGTTTTGTCAAGAAGTTTCAGGTCCGTGCTTACATGATCAAGTTCCGTGCGAAACGCTCCCAGTTGGACAGTTCCACCGAGAGCCCTGTGCGGCCGATCGGCACAGGACGCAGCACCTGTTCCCGCGCCGTCCGAATATGCAGTTCGGGATCGGACAGTCGGCCCGTCAACGACACGGCTCCATCACGATCTGTTCGTAACAGGCGGATGCCCGTCCGCTCATAGGCCGCCACCACCGCGGCAGCCGGATGGCCGTAGGCATTGTGCCGGCCCACCGAGACGATCGCCCTGTGGGCCTTCAATCCGGTGATCCACGGCTCATACAACGAACTCGCCGCGCCGTGATGAGGAACTTTGATGACGGTCGCGTCCGACACGACTCCGCGGTGATGGAGCCTGGCCAGGGCGCCGGTTTCCACGTCCGCCGTGAACAACAGGGAGTGAATCCCGCACGTCAGCGTGGTGACGATGGAACGGTCGTTCAGAACACTTCCGCCCGCCGCGGCCGCAGCCCCGCCGCTGTGCGCCGGCGTGTCGGGCTCGGCCGGCGGATTCAGAATGAGCAACCGGCATGGGCCGGACTCGATCACGGGGCGCCCCTCCGCCGCCCGCTCTTCCGTGAGGCCCTTCGCGCGAAGCACGTCTTGCAATTGCCGGTAAAACGGCTCGTCGCGCGCCACCCCGTTGCTCCAATAGCGCCCGACGTCGAACGACCGCACGATCCAGGCCAGCCCGCCGACATGGTCCAGTTGCGGATGGGTCGCGATGACATGGTCCAGACGGCTGATGCCCTTCTCCCACAGATAGGGCGCCACGACGGCCCGTCCCATGTCCAGCGTATCGTACCGAGCGCCGCCGTCGATGAGCACCATCTGCCCGTCCGGCAACTCCAGCACGCAGGCGTCTCCCTGCCCCACGTCGAGAAATGTGACCCGCAGAGTCTCGCCGTCGGACCATCTCGGCGACCAGGCCCACCATCCGATCAGCAACCCAACGACGGCGACGCATGCCCGCCGCCGCAACCGGTCCTCCCGGTCAGGAACCGGCCTGCTTGCCATCCACAGCAGACCGTAGAAGACAACCACCGCTGCAAGGGCCGGCGAGGCCACATGCCACTCCACGCCCGGCAGTTTCGCAAAGAGCGATACGACGCCGGAGAACAACTCCAGCATCCCCTCGTTCGCCGCGGCCGCGGGCAACGAATCCCCGCCTGTCGCCAGCAGCCAGACCGCCGACCCGAGCCCCAACGGCACCAGCACGAACCCCGCCAGCGGCACCACGACGGCATTGGCGATCAATCCCACCCAGGCGATCTGCTTGAAGTAGTAGGCCACCAGCGGCAGCGTCGCGAGCGTGACGCCGCCGGTCAGCCACACATACTCCCGCGCCCACCGTCCCGCCGTTTCCCACGGCGTGACGGAACGCGGCGGCAGCCCGTCTGATTCCTCGCCGCTCCGCCGGGCCACGACCAGCGCGATGGCCAGCACCGCCAGATAGGAAAGCTGGAAGGAGATGTCGAACAGCGCGCGGGGATTCTGTACCACGATCAGCAAGGCCGCGCAGGCGACCGCCCGGAGCAGATCGCGCGCCCGCCCCAGCCAGACCGCCAGCAGAAACATCGCCACCATGACCAGGGAACGGACCGTCGCGACTTCCGCGCCGGCCAGCAGCGTATAGAACACCGCCAGGACGATCGTCGCGGCCGCGGCCAGGCGCGTGGGCGTCACGCGGCGCGAGAGCGCCAGCAGCCAGCGCGCCGGCAGGAGGCGGCACGCCCCCTGCACGAAAAAAAACGACAGCCACGCCACCAGGCCGAGATGCGATCCCGAGATGGACAGGATGTGGACCGTTCCGGTGGCCATGAACACATCCCGGACGTCCTGCGCCAGATAGCCCTGCTCCCCGACGACGATGCCGAGATAGATCCCGCGCGCGGGATCGGGCAGCGTCCGGAGGGCCGCGTCGCGGATGCGGCCGCGCCACTCCTCGACGATCCGCCAGGGCGTCCACCGCGAAAGGCGCGGCGGAGACGCGACGAGCGCGACGCGGCCGGTTCCCGAGACGGACGCCACCGCATCGATCCCCTGCAGGACCAAGTAGGCGCCGTAATCGAATCCGCCCGGGTTGAGCGTGCCCGAGGGGAGATGGAGGCGGGCGGCCAGGCGCACCTGATCGCCGGGCGAAAAGGTCCGGTCCGGCTCGCGCCACGTCACGCGCAGCTTCCAGGCCACCGCCCGCGGTTCGGCTCCGTCTCCGATCTGCAGGGAGGAGAGCACCAGGACGGTGCGCGTCGGCGCGTGCCGCGGAGGCTCCACGACGGTCCCCGTCACGGAAACAGGCCCTTGCCCGTCGAACGGCACCGGCGGCGACCCCGCTCCCTCCCAGGTTGACGCGGTCCAGAGCAGGATGCCGGCCAGCAGGCCGCCGTACAGCACGCTTCCCTGGCGGATCGTCAGCTGGACGCGCCGCTCACCGAGAGCGAGGAGCACCGCCGCGAGCATCAGGATGCAGACGATGAGCAGAGGAACAAACGGGAGGTAGGATCCCAGCACCACGCCGGCCAGCACGGCGCCGGTGAACGGCAGGAAAACCAGTGGTCACCCCAAGCGCGTGCGCACGACGCCGGCCAACTCTTCCGCCACGGAACGGATCAGCGTTTCGCCTTCTCCCTCGACCATGATGCGGAGCAGCGGCTCCGTTCCCGAATACCGGACCAGAATCCGGCCCTTGCCGTTCAGCTTCGCCTCGTTTTTCTGGAGCGCCCGCTGCACGTCCGGCAGCGCGTCCAGATCGGGCTTGTGCTTGACGACGACGTTCAGCAGGACCTGCGGCATCGGCGTCATCACCTTGACCAGGCTCGACAGGGGACGGCCGGACCGTTTCATGAGCGAGAGGACTTGAAGCCCTGAGATCAATCCGTCCCCGGTCGTGTTGTGATCGAGAAAAATCAGGTGGCCCGACTGCTCCCCCCCGAAGTTGCAGCCGTCCGCCATCATCCGCTCGAGCAGGTAGCGGTCCCCCACCGGCGTGCGGACCAGCTTGATGCCGGCCTTGCCCAGCGCCCGCTCCAGGCCGAAATTGCTCATTACCGTCCCCACGACGGTGTTCCGCTTGAGCAGGCCCCGCTTGTGGAGATCGAGCGCCAGCGCCGCCATCGTGTGGTCGCCGTCCACGACGGAACCCCGCTCGTCGACGAAAATCGCCCGGTCGGCGTCCCCGTCGTGGGCGATGCCGAGATCGGCCTTGTGCTCCCGCACGACCTGCTGCAGCCGCTGGGGATGCACCGCGCCGCAGCCGGCGTTGATGTTCATGCCGTCCGGCTCGGCGCCGATCACCCAGACCGTCGCGCCGAGCTCCCGGAAGACTTTGGGCGAGACCTTGTACGCCGCCCCGTGCGCGCAGTCGATCACGACCTTGAGGCCCTGGAAATCGATGTCGCGCGCCACCGAGCGCTTCACCCATTCGATGTACCGGCCTTCCGCGTCGTCGATGCGGTAGGCCTTCCCGACCGCGTCGGCGGTCGGCCGGTGATGCTCGATCTCGTTCGACGTGATCAGCTCCTCCATCCGGGCTTCGAACTCGTCCGGCAGCTTGAAGCCGTCGCTGGAGAAAAACTTGATGCCGTTGTCCTGGTAGGGATTGTGCGACGCCGAAATCATGACGCCGGCGTCGGCCCTCAGGCTGCGCGTCAGAAACGCGATGCCGGGGGTCGGCATGGGGCCGACCAGATAGACGTCCACGCCCATCGAGCAGATGCCGGAGGTGAGCGCCGACTCCAGCATATACCCCGACAGGCGGGTATCCTTCCCGATGACGATCTGGTGCCGGCCCGCACGCCGCTTGAACAGATACGACGCCGCCCGCCCCAGCTTCATCGCCGTTTCGCTCGTCATCGGCTCGAGGTTGGCGACGCCGCGCACCCCGTCCGTGCCGAACAATTTCCGGGCCCCCGCGTTCTTCACGGCCTTATCGCGGCGTGTTGTGGGTTGCGATCGCATCGACCATCCTCACCACATCCTTCATCGCCCTGACGTCGTGCACGCGGACCAACCCGGCTCCGCGCAGTACCGCCACCGCCACGGCCGCGGCGGCGCCCATCAGCCGGTCGCCGGTCTTCCGGTCCAGCGCCTCGCCGATGAACGACTTTCTGGACACGCCGACCAGAATCGGACGCCCCAGCGGGCGCAACTCGTCGAGCCGGGCCAGCAGCGTAAGATTATGCGACAGATTCTTCCCAAATCCGATGCCGGGGTCAAGCAAGATGTGATCTGCCGCACTCCCCGCCTGCGCGGCCGTCTGCATGCGCTCATACAAAAACTCCCGCACGTCGGCCACCACGTCGCCGTAGCGCGGGTCCTGCTGCATGGTCTTCGGCGTCCCCTGCCTGTGCATCAGCACCAGCCCGGCACCGGCCTCCGCCACCACCGCCGCCATCGCGGGATCGGCTTGCAGCGCGCTGATGTCGTTGATGATCGCGGCGCCGGCGTCGAGCGCCTGCCGGGCCACCGCCGCCTTGGTCGTATCCACCGACACGGGCACCGCCACCCGGCGGCACACCTCGCGCACGACGGGAATCAACCGGCGGAGTTCTTCCTCTTCCGGCACCGGCTCCGCGCCGGGTCGGGAGGACTCGGCGCCGATATCGATCACGTCGGCCCCGTCCTCAACCATCTCGAGCGCGTGCTTGACCGCCGCGTCCGGCTCGAGGTAACGCCCGCCGTCGGAAAACGAATCGGGGGTGACGTTCAGGACGCCCATGACCCGCGTGCGGTCCAGCGCCAGCCGGCGCCCGCGCGCCATGAGCAGGAAGGGATTCTGATCAGAAGAAGGTGGCATCAGTCCGGGCTGCACAACACGAAACGAGCCGCGGCGACCGGGAGGCTCGTTAGCCCACGTTGTTCATGACGGTTCGTGACGAAACCGCCAAGACGCCATGCGAGACGGGCGCGTGGAGCCCCGAGAGGCCGAGGCGTACTTGAAACAGTACGTCGAGGCCGCGAGGGGCGAGCCCGCCCGCTTGGATGCGGGAACCCTGCATCCAAGCTAGTCGCAGCGGCGTATCGGCGGGTGCAGTAGAAACGTTCATGAATAACGTGGGCTAGGCAGGCGTGGGCTGCGGCAGCCCCTGTTGCACGATCTTGTCGATCTCGGGCGCGTCCAGCACTTCTTTTTCCAGCAGGGCCTCGGCCAGCGCCTTCAGGATGTGCATGTGCTCGGTCAGCAGCCGCTTGGTCCGGTCGTAGTTTTCCGTGACCAGCCGCTTGATTTCACAGTCGATCTGCTCGGCGACCTGCTCGCTGAAATCGCGCCGCGTGGCGATCTCGCGGCCCAGGAAGATTTCCTCGTCTTTCTTGCCGAACGTCAGCGGGCCGAGCGTTTCGCTCATCCCCCACTCGCAGACCATCTTGCGCGCCAGATCGGTCGCCCGCTCGAGGTCGTTGCCGGCGCCGGTGGTGATGCTCTTGAAGATCAACTCCTCGGCCACGCGGCCGCCCATCAGGATCGCGAGCGTGTTGTACAGGTACTCCTTGGAATAATTGTGCCGGTCGTCCGTCGGCAGCTGCATGGTCACGCCGAGCGCGCGCCCGCGCGGAATGATCGTGACCTTGTGGACCGGGTCCGTTCCGGGCAGCAGCTTGGCCATCAGGGCATGGCCCGCCTCGTGGAACGCCGTGACGCGCTTCTCTTCGTCGGTCAGGACCATGCTCTTGCGCTCCGCGCCCATGAGCACCTTGTCCTTGGCCATCTCGAAGTCCACGATCTCGACTTCTTTTTTGTTCAGCCGGGCGGCCCACAGCGCCGCTTCGTTGACCAGGTTTTCGAGGTCCGCCCCGGAGAATCCCGGCGTGCCGCGCGCGATCTTCTCCAGCTCGACGTCCTTGGCGACGGGCACCTTCTTGGTGTGCACCTTGAGGATCTCGGCGCGCCCACGGATATCCGGCCGGTTGACCACGATCTGCCGGTCGAACCGTCCTGGCCGTAGCAGCGCGGGATCGAGCACGTCCGGCCGGTTGGTCGCCGCGATCAGAATCACGCCCTCGGTCGTGTCGAACCCGTCCATCTCGACGAGCAGCTGGTTCAGCGTCTGCTCGCGCTCGTCGTGGCCGCCGCCGAGCCCGGCGCCGCGCAGCCGGCCCACGGCGTCGATTTCGTCGATGAAGATGATGCAGGGGGCGTGCTTCTTGCCCTGCTCGAAGAGGTCGCGCACGCGCGAGGCGCCGACGCCGACGAACATCTCGACGAAGTCCGATCCGCTGATGCTGAAAAACGGCACCCCCGCCTCGCCGGCGATGGCCTTGGCGAGCAGCGTCTTGCCCGTTCCCGGCGGGCCCACGATCAGGACGCCCTTGGGAATGCGGCCGCCCAGCTTCTGGAACTTCCGGGGGTCCTTCAAAAACTCGATGATCTCGATGACTTCTTCCTTGGCCTCGTCGATGCCGGCCACGTCGGCGAAGGTCACCTTCTTGCGCTCCTCGGTCAGCATCCGGGCCCGGCTCTTGCCGAAGGACAGGGCCTTGTTCCCGCCGATCTGCATCTGGCGCATGAGGAAAAACCACAGGCCGAGAAACAGAATGAAGGGCCCCCACGTGACCAGGAAGGTGATGTACCAGGGGCTTTCGTCCGGCGGCTTCACTTCGATCTGGACGTTCCGTTCGCGCAGGACCTTGACGAGGTCCGGATATTCGGCCGAGTAGGTCTTGATCCGGGTTTCGTTTTTCAGGATCGCGCTGATGTGATTCGACTTGATGATGACCCGCGTGACCTCGCCGTTGTCCAGCTTGGCCATGAAGTCGCTGAAAATGACCTCTTCCTCCGGCACGTGCGGGGTCACGCTGAACAGATTGAACAGCAGGATCATGAACAGCCCGACCACCACCCAGAACAGGAGATTTTTCACCCGCGAATTCATCCAGCCTCCTCGCTCACGCGCCGCCGCGCAGGCGGCGCTGAAAATCGAGTCATCCTAACACAGGGCGCCGGAAACGCACAACCTTCGGACCTCTAGGTTTTTCGTCCCTCTTCATCCACTCGGTCCAGCACGGCGAGGTACGGCAGGTTGCGATACTGCTGCTGGTAATCGAGCCCGTACCCCACGACGTATTTGTTCGAGATCTCGAAGCCGACGTAGTCCAGCTTGGCGGCTACCGTCCGCCGCTCCGGCTTGCTCAACAACGCGCAGACCTTGATGGACCGGGGCTTGCGCTTCGACAGGGTCTTGACCAGGTACTGGACCGTCAGGCCGGAATCCACGATGTCCTCCACCAGCAGGACGTCCCGCCCCTTGATGTCTTCCGTCAGATCGGTGACCATCTTCACCTTCCCGGACGTCTTGGCCTTCGAGCCGTAGCTGGTCACGATCAGAAAATCCACGCGCAACGGCGCCCGGATGGCGCGGGCCAGATCGGCATAGAACGCGAAGGCTCCCTTGAGGATCCCGACCAGAATCAGATCCCTCCCCGCATAATCCGCGGTGATCTGGCGGCCCAGCTCCTCGATGCGCCGCTTCATGTCCTCCTGAGTGACGATCGGACGCCCGAAAATTTGCTCCATGGATCAGCCCTCGCCTCCCGTCATCATGTCCGCCGGCAGCAGTTCCGCCACCACGATACGCTTCGTGGACGGCGTCACGCGGAAGCGGTGATCGGTTCGATATCCCGCGACCCAGAGAATGCCCTCCGGCGCCACCAGCAGCGGGACGGCCGTCCGCCGGCCGCGCGGCAGCTTGATATCGCAAAAATAATCCTGGACCTTTTTCCTGCGCCCTCCCATCCCCTGCGGATGGAAGACATCCCCCGGTTTCCAGGCGCGCAGCGCGAACCGGTGCGTGAGCCGTTCGGCATCGAACTGCGCCGCATCCCGGCCGTGGGGCGCATCCGTTGTCCCGGCAGGCATCATGCGGAGACGGAGACGCTGGCCCGTGGCAGGCCAGACCACGGTGGACGGCGTGGGCCCGATCTCGATCGTGCGTCCCGCAGGCGCCGGCGCGCCGAGGCCGGAACAGACGATGGCATCGTACTCGCGCGTGACCCTCGCTCCTCGCAGCGCCAGGGACGATCCGGAGCGTCCCCGCACGACCTTTTCCAACACCGACTCGGCGGCCCCGAAGGTCGGGCCGTGGCCGCTCCCCGTCACCTGCTTGACCACCTCGCGGACCACGCGCCGCTGCAGCGCGACCGGCACTGCCAGCAACTCCGTGCGCGGGACCGTCATCGCGCGACCTGCGCCCCGTCGCGCGTGCCGGCCGATCCACTCCGCCGTCCATTGCTCGAGGCAGAGGTCTTCATCGCGCAAGATGGACGCCTGGCGCGTGAGCGCGTCCACGACGGCCGGATTGAACTCCTTGAGCAGGGGCACCAGGTCGCGGCGGACGCGGTTTCGCAGGTACAGGGGCTTGGCATTGCTGGAATCGGTCCGGAACGCCAGTCCCTTGGCCTTGAGGTAGGCCAGCACGCCGGCGCGGCCGACGCCGAGCAGCGGACGCACATACAGGTCTTCCCTGAGCGGACGGATGCCGGCCAGGCCGGCGGCGCCGGATCCGCGCAGCATCCACATCAGCAGCGTTTCCGCTTGATCGTCGGCCGTGTGCCCGAGCGCGATTTTATCCGCCCCGAGCGCGGCAGCCGCGCGGCGCAGCGCGGCATAGCGCGCTTCCCGCGCGCGCGCCTGGAGCGAGAGTCCCTTGGGCAGGCCACCCGCCTGGTGGAGATCGATGCGCTCGCAGACCAGCGGCACGCCGAGATCGGCGCAGAGGCGGGAGACGAACCGCTCATCCTCCTCCGACTCTTCCCCGCGCAACCCGTAATTGGCGTGGAGCGCCGAGAGGCGCAGCCGCCAGACCGGCGCGAGGGAGGCCAGCAGGGCCAGCAGAGCCACCGAGTCGGCCCCCCCCGAAATGGCCACGAGCAGATGGTCCCCCGGCGCAAAGAGCCGCCGGGCCCGCACCGAGGCGGCCACGGAACGCTCCAGCGCATGCCGGACCGTTTTGATCTGGAGCGGCTGCGTCGTCATCGCGATCCCGTCACCGGCTGCGGCTCGGCCTTGAGCGCTTCGCGCGCCCGCTGGACGTCGCGTTCGATACAGGCGGAGAGCTCCTCCGCCGAGCCGAAGACCTGATCCCCGCGCAGCCGCTCGACGAACTCCACGCGCAGCGTCCGCCCGTACAGTTCCTCGCGCACATCGAGCAGGGACACTTCCAGCAGCCGCTCGCCGGCCCCGAACGTCGGCCGCGTCCCGATATACGACACGGAGTCGCAGGCGCGGGTTTCCCAGAACGTCTTGGTCGCATAGACGCCGTCGGCCGGAATCACCCGATCCGCCGGCAGCCGGAGGTTCGCCGTCGGCCAGCCCATCGTCCGGCCGCGATGCTCCCCCGGCACCACCTCGCCGCCGAGGGCGTACGAACGCCCCAGACAGCGGGCGGCGCTGCGGACATCGCCTTTCTGGATGAGTTGGCGGACCCTGGTGGCGCTGACGACCTCGCCGTCCACGCGCAGCGGCTGGACGGGATGGACCTGGAAACCGGCTTCCCGGCCGAACCGGACGAGATCGTTGATCCGGCCGGCCCGGCCCTTGCCGAACGCGAAATGCTCGCCGACGAACAATTCTTTCATGCCGACCCCGTCGCGCAGCACCAACTGCATGAACTGGTCGGGCGTCAGCGCCGCGAACGCAGGCGTAAATTCCAGGAACAGCACTTCGGCGATCCCCGTCTCCCGGAAATGGGCCAGTTTTTCCTCCGGCGTCGTCAGAAACCGGAGATTTACGTGCGGCGCCAGCACTTTCACGGGATGGGGATCGAAGGTCAGCACCACCGGCGTGCCGCCGGCTTCAGCCGCCCGTGCGACGACTGCGCGCAGCAGCGCGCGGTGGCCGAGGTGCTGGCCGTCGAAGTTGCCGATGGTCAGGACCGGATGCGGGGCTCGCTGATGGTGGGCAAGGCCTCGCGTGATCTTCATTCAGTGATTCAGCGATCGAGCCGCGTCCTTGGCGAAATACGTCAAGATCATGTCGGCGCCGGCCCGCTTGATGGCCAGCAGCGATTCCATCATCGCGCGCGACTCATCCAGGAAGCCGGCGCGCGCCGCGGCTTTGATCATGCTGTACTCGCCGCTGACCTGGTAGGCGGCGATCGGGAGCGTCGTGCGCGCCCGGGCGGCCGCGATCACATCGAGATAGGGCAGGGCCGGCTTGACCATGACGATGTCCGCCCCCTCCTCGATGTCCAGCTCGATCTCCCGCTGCGCCTCGCGGGCATTGGCGGGATCCATCTGGTAGGACTGGCGGTCCCCGAATTTCGGCGAGGAGTTCGCCGCATCCCGGAACGGCGCGTAGAAGCAGGAGGCGAACTTGGCCGCGTAGGCCATGATCGGCAACTCCGTGAACCCGGCCTTGTCGAGCTCCTCCCGGATGGCCAGCACGCGTCCGTCCATCATGTCGGACGGCGCCACCATGTCGGCGCCGGCCTGGGCATGGGTGCGCGCCATCGCCCGCAGACAATCCAGGGTTTCGTCGTTCAGAATGCGGCCGTCCTTCACCAGGCCGCAGTGCCCGTGCGTGGTGTATTCGTCGATGCACACGTCCGTGATGACCAGGAGATCGGGCACCTGGTCTTTCAGCACCCGCACCGCCTGCTGGACAATCCCATTGGGATCGTACGCTCCCGTGCCGCGCTCGTCCTTCTTGTCCGGCACGCCGAACAGAATGACGGCGGGAATGCCCAGCAGCTTCGCCTCGGCCGCTTCCTTGACGAGGAGATCCACCGACAGCCGGCACTGCCCCGGCATCGAGGCAATTTCGTCCCGGCGGTCTTTCCCGACCGTCACGAATAAAGGATAGATCAGGTCGGACACGGACACCCGCGTTTCCCTGACCAGCCGCCGCAGGGGCTCGTGCTGCCGCAACCGTCTCAGCCTGTGCCGTGGAAATGCCATCGGTCGCCTTACTTTCTCGGAAGATTGGTCAGGAACACGACCAGATCCCGCACCGAGATCATTCCGACCAGCTTCCCGTTCCGCGTGACGCCGAGGTGGCGCAGGTGCGACTTCGCCATCATATCGTTGGCATCCAGCAGCGTCTTGCCATCCTCGATCGTCAGGATCGGCGCCGACATGATCTGCTCGACCGGCGTCTTGGAGGCGTCCAATCCGACTGCGACCACGCGCCGAACCATGTCCGTATCCGTGATGATGCCGATGACTTCCTTGTTGCGCGTCACAAACAGGCTGCCGATGTTGCGATCCCGCATCAGCGCGGCCGCCGCCCTCGCGTCCATGTCGCGATCCACCGTGACAAACTTCTCAATGGGCACCATGAATGATTTCACCGGAACCATACCGCCATCCTCCGTTCAGAAAGTGAGTTCCCTGGCCCCCGACACCGTCACACCGGCACCTGCTCCCGGCAGGTCGAATAATACTGCACGATCGCCTCCACCAGCGCGAGAATCGTATTTTCGGCTGCCGTGATCGACACCGTCAACCCCTCCTCCGCCGCGGTCCTCGCCGTGATCGGCCCGATGCAGGCCACGACTGTTCCGGATGTCGCCTGCCGCAGCTCCTCCCGTCCGCCGAAGAGCCCGGCGAAATTCCGCACCGTCGACGAACTGGCGAAGGTTAGCACGTGGAGCGCGCGCGTTCGCAACTGCTCCTTCACGCGATCCGCGTCGACCTGCGGCACCACCGTACGGTAGGCGGTCACCACCCGCACGTCGGCGCCGAGCGCCTGCAGCTGGTCCGGCAGAATTTCCCTCGCGACGGCGGCACGGGGGATCAACACGCGCTGCCCGTTCACACCTGCCGTTTTCATCGCCTCGATCAGTCCCTCGGCCTGATATTCGGATGGAACCACATCGGCGCGCAGCCCGTAGGCCGCCAAGGCCTCGGCGGTGCGGGGCCCGATACAGCCCAGCCTGAGGTCCGCGACGGCCCGGACGTCCAGCCCCTTGCGCTGCAGGCGCTCCATGAACGGCTTGACGCCGTTCACGCTCGTGAACACCAGCCATTGATATGTACGGAGATCGGCGATCGCCGCATCGAGCTCTGCCCAGCTCGCGGGCGGCACGATCTGGATCGTGGGGCACTCCACCGGCTCCGCGCCGGCTTCGCGTAACAGCTGCGACAGCTCGCCGGCCTGCTCGCGGGCCCTGGTCACCAGCACCCGCCTGCCGAACAGCGGCTTCGTCTCAAACCAGTTCAACTGCTCCCGGAGACGCACCACCTCGCCGACCACGATGACGGACGGCGGCTCGATGTGCGCTTCGGCCGCCTTGTCGACGATCGTGGCCAAGGTTCCGATCACCGTGCGCTGGCTGGACTTCGTGCCCCACCGGATGACGGCCGCCGGCGTGTCGTCCGGTTTGCCTTCCCTCTTCAAGTTCGCCACGATCGCGGGAAGATTCTTGACGCCCATGAGAAATACGAGCGTCCCGTGCGCCGTCGCCAGCCGGGGCCACTCCAGCGCTTCCGCCTCTTTCGTCGGATCCTCGTGGCCGGTCACAAAGGTGACCGTGGACGCCAGCGTGCGATGTGTCACGGGGATGCCCGCATAGGCCGGCGCCGCCACCGCCGACGTCACGCCCGGCACGACTTCGAACGGCACGCCGGCCTGGGCCACGGCCTCTGCCTCCTCGCCGCCACGCCCGAACACGAAGGGATCGCCGCCCTTCAGCCGCACGACGATGTTCCCCGCGCGGGCCTTGTCGATTAGCAGTCGGTTGATCACGTTTTGATCCTGATACCGTCCCCGTCCGCGCCGGCCCACGTAGATCCGCTCCGCCTGCGCCGGTGCATGGTCGAGCAACGAAGGATTGGCGAGGTAATCGTACAGCACCACGTCGGCCTGCTCCAGGCATTCCTTCCCGCGGAGCGTGAGCAGTTTCGGATCGCCGGGGCCGGCGCCGACCAGATAGACCTTTCCGGTTTTCCTGCCCATCCTCAGGCTCTCCCGTAAATCTCGTTCAAAATCGCGTCGCCGCCCTGGCGCAGCAGCTGTTCCGCCAGCTGCGTGCCCAGTGCATGCGCGTCGGCGACCGGCCCTTCGACGCTGTCCCGGACGAGCCGGCGGCCGTCCACGCTCGCGACCAATCCGTCGAGGCGCAGCCGCTCTCCCGAGAGTGTCGCGTGCGCGGCGATCGGCACCTGGCAGCCTCCCTCCAGCCGTTCCAGCAGCGCGCGTTCCGCCGTGACCGCCGTCCTGGTCGGGCGATGATCCAGCGCCGCCACGATTCCCCGCACGAAGGCGTCCTCCCGGCGCCCTTCGAGTCCCAGCGCCCCCTGCCCGATAGCGGGCAGGCTCACGTCGGACGGCAAATACTCCGTGACCTGATCCAGCCACCCCATCCGCTTGAGGCCGGCCGCCGCCAGCACGATCGCGTCGAACTCTCCGTCCCGCAACTTCCGAAGCCGCGTGTCCAGATTGCCCCGCAGCATCTCGATCTTCAAGTCCGGCCTGCGGTGCAGCAACTGCGCCTGCCGGCGCAAACTGCTGGTGCCGACCCGGGCGCCCTGCGGCAACCGATCCAGCGGTTTTGCCTCACGGCTGATCAGCGCATCGCGCGGATCCTCCCGCGCCGGCACGCACAGGATCTCCAATCCCTCGGGCAGCACCGTCGGCACGTCCTTCATGCTGTGGACGGCCAGGTCGATCTCGCCCCGCAGGAGCGCGTCCTCGATTTCCTTGACGAAGAGCCCCTTCCCGCCGATCGTGGCCAGGGGCACGTCCAGGATGTTGTCGCCGGACGTTTTGATCCGCCGCAGCGTGACCGCGACGTCCGGAGCGCTCTCCCTGAGCCGCGCCTGCACCCACTCGGCCTGCCAGACGGCCAGGCGGCTTCCGCGCGTTCCGAGCACCAGCGATCGGCGCGTGGCATTTACAGAGCCCATTCGCATGCCTCGCGACCGCGCTTACCGTCCCGATTCATGATAGGGACTCTGAAACGGCCTCGTCTCGCCGACTGTTGCGCCGGGCAATTTCTCGCCCGTCTCGGAGCCCGACCGTTCGCTTCGCGCCGGCCCGCCGCTGCCGCCGATGCCGGTGCGGTAGTGCGACGACACCAGGAGATAACTGACCAGTCCCATGATCGCCAGCAGGTAGACCAGGAGGTCCCAGCGGACTCCTTCCTTGACCCGGTAGTCGTACCCGCAGCGTGGGCAATCGGGAAGCGGGTCATGCCCCAGGTACTGGTGCCGGCACTTTGGACAGGTGAACAGCTTGGGGCCCTGCGGCACTGTGTTGCGCCTCCATCCCGCTGATTCCCGCCCTACAGCCGGCGCTCGCCGGCTCGTTCCCGTTCGGATTCCGCAGGGGACGCACCGGCCTCGCCGGCAACCGACACGGGCCGGCCGGGCCGGGCCGGCTCCTCGGCCGCGTCGGCGACAGACGCATCCGGCCGGCCGGCCGCCTGCTCGTCCAACCCGAAAAAGCGCCGCGCCGCCTCGACAAACAGGGTCCCGCCGCCCGACGAAGACTCCGTCTTCAGCGTGACGAGCGGGCCGTGCAGGAGCTTGTTCACGATCGCCGACGCGAGCCCCTCCACGACGCTGCGCTCCTGCGGCGACAGGTCTTGCAGCCGCGCCAGGGCCTTGTCGACTTCCGCCTGCTTGATCTCATCCGCGCGGGCGCGCAGCGCCACGATGGTCGGCGTGACTTCCAGCGATTTCAGCCACTGGAGGATCAGTCCCACTTCCTCCTCCACCATCCGCTCGGCCTTGGCCGCCTCCCGCCGGCGCTCCTCCAGGTTCTGCTCCACGCGTGTCTCGAGATCGTCGATGTCGAACAAAAAGGCGTTGTCGATGTCCTTCACCGCCGGATCGATGTTGCGCGGGACCGAAATGTCGATCAAGAAGATCGGCCGGTTCATCCGGCGGCGCACCGCCTGCTGGACGTCCTCCGTGCCGATCAGATAGTGCGACGCGCCGGTCGAGCAGAGCACGATGTCGGCCTCCGCCATGTCGTGCCGGAAACTCTCGAACGGAATCGGGACGGCGTTGAACCGCCTGGCCAGCTCCACCGAGCTGCCGGAATCGCGGGTCGTGATCAGCACCCGCCGGACTCCCTGATCGATGAGGTGCTGGGCGGCCAGCTTGGCCATTTCGCCGGCCCCGACGAGCAGCACCGTTTTTTCATTCAGATTCGAGAAGATCTTCCTGGCCAGCTCGACCGCCGCGTAGCTCACGGACACCGCCGTTTCGGCGATTTTCGTCTCCGTCCGCACGCGCTTGGCCACCGAGATGGCCTTGCGCACCAGCTTGTTGAGCACGACGCCGCTGGCCTTGTGATTCAGCGCCACTTCGAACGCGTCCTTCAATTGCCCGAGGATCTGCGGCTCGCCGACGATCATCGAATCCAGGCTGGCCGCGACCCGGAACAAGTGTCCGATCGCGCGGTCGCCGGCGTACCAGTAGAGGTGCGGGGTCAATTGTTCGGACGACAGCGAGAGGTGCGTGTCGGCGAAGAACTCCTGCACGCGCGCATGGCCCTCTTCGACCTGCTCGACCACGGCATAGACCTCCACACGGTTGCAGGTCGAGAGCAGCAATCCTTCCCTGATGCCCGCGTAGCCGCGGAGACGCGCCAGCGCCTCATCCAGGCGGCTCTCCGGCACCGCGAGCTTCTCGCGCACTTCCACGGGAGCGGTCTTGTGACTGAGTCCGACGACGATAATGGGCATAGCGCTACAGCACCGGTCCGTGACCTTTGAGCACGACGCCGATCAGTGTCAACACGACCCCGCCGAATCCGATGATCGTCAGGTACGCCGCCCGCTTCGCCCGCCACCCGACCGTCATCCGCCCCAGCAGCACGACGAAATAAAAGGCCCAGGTCACGAGCGCCCAGACCTGCTCGGGATTCCAGCTCACGTACGAGCCCCGCGCCGCGTCCGCCGACAGCGCCCCCGCGACGATGCCGAGCGTGAGCAACGGGAAACCCGTCACGATCGCCAATTGGTTGAGATGATCGAGGAAATCCAGCGGCGGCAGCTTGGCGTACAGCACGTTGAACTGTTTCGATTTCAACAGCCAGTCCTGGATGACGTACATGAGCCCTGCCGCGAAGGCGACGGTGAACCCGACCGTGCCCAGCATGCTCAAGGCGACGTGAATCCAGACGGTTTTGAGCACCGGCGCCGTCGCTTCCCTGGGCAGGGCCGCGGCCCAGACCAGCGACAGCAGCGCCAGCGGCAGGAGGAAGGCCCCCATCACGTGAATGTGGTGCCGCACGTCCACCCACAAAAACACCAGCACGAGGGCCCAGGCGAAAAACGAGAGGGCGTCGTGGAAGCTGATCATCGAGATCGGGCCTGCTTCCACCATCCGGGCCAGGAGGGCCACCGAATGCATGAGAAATCCGACCCCCGTCACGCCCAGCGCAATCTTCGAGAGCGTTTCTTCGCGGCGGGACAAATAGGCCGAGGAAAAGGCGGTTCCCCCAAGATAGAGGGCGATCGTGGCCATAAAAAAGATAGCCGGCATCCCGCGTATCCTCGCAGATTTTCAGAAGAAATTCGGAAGGTTGATTATAGCCTCAGCAAAACGAATGAGTCAAGAAAAGGCGCATGGATTGTGGCTGTTCAGGCCCTCGCCAGGTAATCGCGAAGCGCCTGCGCCGTGCTGGGGAACGCCAAGTCGGTCCACGGAATGGCTGAGGGCTCGAACAGGGCCGCTTCGAGCGTTTCATCCCCCGCTCCCGGCGCTCCTCCGATCACGTCGGCCTTGTACACAATGATGATGACGGGGTGATCGGGGTAGGAATAGATGTTCAGGAGTCCGGTGAGCCGGACATCGAGGCGGCTTTCCTCACGGGTCTCGCGGACCGCAGCCTCTTCCACCCGCTCGCCGCGATCGACGAACCCGCCGGGGAACACCCATTTCCCGTAGGCCGGCTCGATGCCGCGCCTCAACAGCACGAGGCGCCCGTCGAGCGACACGATTGTGCCGACGGCCACCTTCGGGTCGAGAAAAAAGACGAACCGGCAGGACCGGCAGACCAGCCGCTCCGGCTCCGACGGTTTGAGCGAGCGGCGCTCGAGCTGGCCTCCGCACTTCGGACAAAAGGCATAGTTGCCCCTGATCCACTCATCATGCGGTTCGATCAAAAATTTCGAGTCCATGGGGGGCTGGCCAACGCCATGCATCGTAGCACAGGGCACATCAGTCGACCAGACCGTGCCGGGCCGCGCGACCGTTCGACTTTCTCCTCCGAACGCGATAGGATGCCGCCGCTTCACCGGGCGCGACCATCCATGGCAGGCTCCCTCTATATCGTCGGCACGCCGATCGGAAATCCCGACGATCTTTCGCTGCGCGCCCTGCGGATTTTACGGGACGTCGCCGTCATCGCCGCCGAAGATCCGCAGCGCACTCAAGCCTTGATGGCCCGGCACGGCATCGCGACGCCGCTCACCAGCTATCAGAACGACAACAAGGAAGAAAAAATTCCGGTGCTGATCCAGCGGCTTCAGGATGGCCTGAGCGTGGCCCTGGTATCGGACGCCGGGACGCCGGCCATCGTGGATCCTGGCGCCCTGCTCATCGACGCAGCGCTGCGCCGGGGAATTCCCGTCGTGCCTGTTCCCGGCCCTTCCGCGCTCCTGGCGTCGCTCTCGGCCTCAGGGCTTCCCGGCGATTCATTCGTGTTTGCGGGCGTGCTGCCGGCGCGGCAGGCTGCCAGACGGAATGTTCTCCGCGCGCTTCGCTCGGAGCGGCGGACGGTCGTGCTGTTCGAATCTCCTCGCCGCCTGCCGGCCGCGTTGAAGGCGCTGCGTGCCGCGCTCGGAAACCGGCGGATCGCCCTCGCCTGTGACCTGACCACCCCACGGGAACGATTCATCCGCGGGACACTCGACGAGATCATCCGCGCACGCACCATCTCCGCCATCGACGGGGAGGTCACGCTGGTTGTAGAAGGAAAAAGAGCTCGAGGCTAGTCCACGCGTTTCTTGATGATCACCCGATACGCGCGATCAAACGGTTCCTGCCTCAGGACCGTGTGGCCGTCATCGCTCACGCTGCGGGGAACGCTTCGAATCGGCTCCCCCTCGTCCAGGATGACCGCCAGCACCTGCCCGGCGTCCATGGTTTCGAGCTTCAGCTTGGTCTTGACGAAGTTATAGGGGCAGATCACCCCGCGCAGATCCAGTTCGGCATCCGCCTTCAGTTCCATGCCCGCCTTCTGCCGTTTTTCGTCGGTCATGCAAAAACAAATCGGGGGCGCTGTCTCCAGCGCCCCCGATAGACTTCAGCCCGTAATGCGAACGGTTACTGCTTGATCAGATTAGGCTTGGTGACGTCCGTCCCGTAATCGGATTTATTGGTCGTCCCGTAACCCCAGCCCGGCTGCGGTTCGCACTGCCAGCAGGGCGCCGCGCCCGTGAAGTCGCCAATCGTGGTGTGGATTGAACCGCCCTTGACTTCACCCGGCAACACCTGGCCGACGACTCCGCCATGGGTGGAGCCGGAATTCGTATCAATGCCGCGCTCGCTATTGGGATCGGGCCTCTGTCCGAGACCGCCGAATCCGGCCAGTTTCTCGTTGCCGCGAAGCACGGTGACTTCCCGCACCAGCTTCCGCCCGGTCCCGAACGGCTGAGCCGCGGTCGTCTCCTCGCGAACCTGGACCATGACGTCGTCGCCGCTGTTGAGCGCGTGAATCTGCTCCATGTTGGTTTGGGCGTCCAGATACGCGGTGAGATAGTTGATCGTCCCGGTGCCAGCGCGGCCTTCGTCATGGGAGCTGCCACCTGTTTCCAAGTGGAGTTTGCGGCCGGGGATATCAACGCCCAGGATGCGACCGAAAATATTCTCGGGCGCCGAGAGCCGTTCCAGGAACGCGCTCTTGTCGAAGGTCTGGGTGCGGTTTGAAGAACCGGAAACGTCTCCGACGCCCGTCCCGACGCCGAATCCCGACCCTGACAAGCCCTGCTGCAGCCGCTCCTGGGCCACTGCCACACTCACGGAGCCGATAAAAAGAACCACAGCTCCTAGTGCCAACACGTTACGCATGTGCTGCCTCCTTGTGAGTTGAACGATGAAGGGGTCAATAAGTAACGACAAATTGGGTTGCATCCCCGTTCGAGCAGGACGCACTATAGGCCAAGCCCAAAGCCGTGTCAAGGGGTATTCTGGGGGTGAGGCAAGGGCTGGATTACGCAAGGAACAGGCGGACTTCGGAGGGACAAATCAGCCAGAAACACTGGAGGGTTTTCTCCGGCGGCGATAATTGGGAGGGGCATCGCCCGATGAGCCGCCGGCTCAAGCGAAGCTAAGAATCTAAGCCTACTGGAGGCAAAGTAACTATCCGCCCCGATTTGAAGAAAGAATCACTTGAGGCACTTATCCGCCGGCCTCAGTTACTATAAATCGATAAATAGGCCGGCGGCACACGCCAAGCGAGGGATGGTGCCCGGAGGGAGGATCGAACTCCCACTCTCTTGCGAGAACCAGATTTTGAGTCTGGCGCGTCTGCCAGTTCCGCCATCCGGGCGTTTTCCCCTGTCTGAAGACCGCCCCTTTCCTAACATGACCGCCCCCACCCGTCAACCGACGGAAACCCCTCTTTTCTTTCGTCGGATGCGGGTGCTACAATGCCGCCGGTCGTTCCCAATTGCCCATCCGGAGGAGCAGTCGATGGCCGTGCAATGCGTCAAGTGCGGAAAAGACGGCGAGCCCATCACCGCCCCCCTCTTCATGGGGCGGCTCGAAACGGAAATCAAGGCGAAAGTCTGCCAGCCCTGCTGGAAGGAATGGGAAGGCATGCGGGTCATGGTCATTAATGAGTACCAGATCAACCTCGGCGACGAAAACGGCCGTGAGCTGGTCAAAAAGCACATGCGGGCGTTCCTCAAGCTCGGCGAGGCCGTCGATACCTCCAAAGTGCAGGAAAATTACAAACCGCAATAGCGTCCGCCCATCATAATAGAACGTCGCCTCCACAACGCCGTCGCAATCATCACGGGAGCCGGTCGCGGCATCGGCCGCGCGACCGCCGAACTGTTTGCGCGCGAGGGCGCGAGGGTGGTGCTCTGCGCCCGGACCGCCGGGGAACTCCGCGCCGTCTGCTCGGCCATCCGGGCCAGCGGGGGCGAGGCAGTCGCCCGCACGGCGGATATCGGCTCGGCCCGCCAGGCCCGTGCCGTGGTCCGTGCGGCGCTCCGCCGCTACGGCCGGGTGGACGTGCTCATCAACAACGCCGGCATCCTGGGCCCGCTGGTTCCCATCGTCCGCTACCCGCATCGCGAGTGGGAGCGGGTGCTGCGCGTCAACCTGAGCGGAACGTTCGTCATGTCGCAGGAGGTCGCGCGGAGCATGGCGCGCCGGAAGCGCGGATGCATCATCACCCTCTCCTCGTCGGTCGGGCGGACCGGCCGGGCCGGGTGGGGCGCCTATGCCGTCTCCAAATTCGGCGCCGAAGGGCTGTCGCAGGTGCTGGCCGACGAGCTCCGCTCCTCCAACGTCTGCGTGCTGACGTTCAACCCGGGCGGCACCCGCACCGAAATGCGGGCCGCGGCCTACCCGCGCGAAGATCGCAGCAAGCTGCGCGACCCGTCCGCTGCCGCCGCCGCGCTGCTGCGCCTCCTCCTCTGCGCGTCGCCCGCGATCTCCGGACACGCGTTCGACGCGGCCAATCTCCCCGCGAATCCGCGGCCGATCCGGCTCCGGTTTCGTTGACAATGCGGAAAGTCAAATGCTAGAGTGGCATCGAGTTCTCAGCGTGTTGCGCGAGAGGTCGAGGGCACCCATGATTGCGCAAATGAAAGTCCGGGGCCTGATGTTCGACCCCTACAACAATACGTTTATCGTGATTTTGCGCGACGATGAGCACGCCGAAATGCTCCCGATCTGGGTGGGCAAACCCGAAGCCAGCTCGATCAGTTTCGCGCTGGAAGAAGTGACGACGCCCCGCCCGATGACGCACGATCTGATGAAGGCCGTGCTGGATGTGGTGGACGCCAAAGTGATCAGCGTGGTGATTTCCGACCTGAAAGACAACACGTACTACGCCAAGATCCACCTGACGTACGAGGATTCGGAATATTCCATCGACGCGCGGCCCAGCGACGCGATCGCGCTGGCCCTGCGCACGAAGGCCCCGATCTTCGCCAACGAAGAGGTGCTCCGCAGGCAGGCCTCGGAGGAGCTGGATCAGTGGCTGGAAAATCTCAAGCCGGAAGATTTTGGAAAATACGAAACATGATGTGAGCGGCAACGTTCCCCCGCGGCCTCCTCGAACGCCATCGGGATTCCATCATCTTCGAACATAGCGGTCGGAGCGCGGGGCGGATGCCTCAAAGTCATTGAGTCGGGTTGGGGCGCGTCATGGAACAGAACGGGTCGCACGGGTTGACGCAATTGACGGTGCACAGGGTCGTGAGCGACCCCAACACCGACACGCAGATCGTCATCCTGCGCGATGAGCGCACGGCGCAGGTGCTGCCGATCTGGGTCGGCGCCGCGGAAGGGAACGCGATCAAGCTGGCGATGGACGACGCGTCCACGCCGCGGCCGATGAGCCATGACCTGCTCCGCAGCCTGATCGAGCATTTGAACCTGGCGGTGTCGCGGGTCGTGGTGACGGACGTGAAGAACAACACGTACTATGCCTCGGTGCATCTGACGTCGCAGGGCACGGAGCGCACCGTGGACGCCAGGCCCAGCGACGCGATCGCGCTGGCATTGAGAACCGGCAGCCCGATTTTCGTCTCGGCGAGCGTCCTCCAGCAGCGGGGCGGCGGCTCGCTGGACGCCTGGCTGGAGAAGTTGGGAACCAAGAATATCGGCGCGCACGGCGGGTGACCGGCGCGCGCTCGACGAGGCGTCGTTCAGGAGAGGAAAGGCGGGAACAGGAATCATGGGAAGCTATCAGGCCAAGCCATTGGACGTGACGCGCAAGTGGTACGTGGTGGACGCGAACGGGAAGACATTGGGACGGCTCGCCGCCCGCGTCGCATCGATCCTGCGCGGGAAGCACAAGCCGACCTTCACCCCGAACGTGGACACGGGCGATCATGTCGTCGTGATCAACGCGGGCAAGATCCACTTGACCGGCGGCAAGTTCAAGACGAAGACCTACACCATGCACACGGGCTGGCCCGGGGGGCTCAAATCCGCCACGGCCGAGCACGTGCACAAGAAAAACCCCACGGCGCTGCTTGAAACCGCCATCAAAGGCATGCTGCCGAAAACCACGCTGGGGAAACAGATGGCGCGAAAGCTGAAAATCTACCCGGGGGCCGAGCATCCGCATCAGGCGCAACACCCCGAAGCGCTTGCCCTGTAACGACAACCGGACCGAGAGAAGGAGAGCACGACGAGTATGGGAGCAGCAGCAACGCAGTACGCGACAGGCAAGCGCAAGGTCGCCATCGCCCGGGCGTGGGTCATGCCGGGCGCCGGCCAGGTGGTGGTGAACACCCGTCCGCTCGAACAGTATTTTCCGAGCCCGACGCTCAGGACCATCGTGCAGTATCCGCTGGAAGTCGCCGGGCTGCTCGGGAAATACGACGTGCGCGCCACGGTCCACGGCGGCGGGACGACCGGGCAGGCCGGCGCGCTGCGGCACGCCATCGCCAAGGCGCTGGTCGTCATGACGCCCGCGACCCGCGAAGCGTTGAAAAAGGAAGGCCTGCTGACGCGCGACTCCCGCGTGAAAGAGCGGAAGAAATACGGGCAAAAAGGCGCGCGGAAGCGGTTCCAGTACTCGAAGCGGTAATCACCTGAAGCAGAGCACAGGGAAAAGGGAAGGCTTCAGGCCTTCCCTTTTTTGTATGGTCACCTTATAAAGGGCGGCACACGGGACGCGTATGGGATCTGAGACCGTCAAAGTTGCCGTCGTCGGAGCCAGCGGCTATACCGGCGGGGAATTGCTGCGCCTGCTCGCCGGGCATCCGCGCATGAAGATCGCGGTCGTCACCTCCGAGCAGTCCGCCGGCAAGCCGGTCGCTTCGATGTTCCCGTCGCTGGCGTCGGTCGTGCCGCTGACGTTCGAAGCCCTCTCGCCGGACGCGCTGGCCAAACGGGTGGACGCGGTGTTCCTCGCCCTCCCCCACACCAAATCCCTGCAGCCGGTCGCCACCTGCATGGCGGCCGGGAAACACGTCGTGGATCTCAGCGCCGATTACCGGCTCAAGGACCCGGCCGTCTACGAGACCTGGTACCACACACGGCACGACCAGCAGGACTTATTGAAGCAGGCCGTGTACGGCTTGCCGGAATTTCACCGCGAGGCGATTAAAAAGGCCAAGCTCGTCGCGTCGCCCGGCTGCTACCCGACGGCCGCCATCGTGCAACTGGCGCCGCTCGTCGTCAAAGGCCTGATCCAGGCCGACACCATCGTCATCGACGCCAAGTCGGGAATCTCCGGCGCGGGACGAAGCCCGGCCCTGCCCTATCATTTTCCCGAGGCGCACGAGTCGCTCGAAGCCTACAAGATCGGGCAGCACCGACACATCCCCGAGATCGAACAGGAGCTGGCGCTGCTCGCCTCGCAGCACGGCAAGACGAAAGGACCGGTGAAGCGCGTGACGGTGGCGTTCACACCCCACCTGGTTCCGATGAACCGGGGCATCCTGAGCACCGCCTACTGCCGGCTGGCGGAGCCGATGCCGCTCGACCAACTGCGCGCGCTCTACCGCGAGTTCTACAAGGGCGAGCGGTTCATTCGCATCCACGACGGCGACGTCTCGGCGAATCCCCGCCACGTGCGCGGGTCGAACTTCTGCGACGTGTCGGTCTTTGCCGACACGCGCGCCGGCTGGGTCGTGACGGTCGCGGCGCTGGACAATCTCGTCAAGGGCGCGGCCGGCCAGGCGATCCAGGCGATGAACCTCATGCTGGGCTTCCCGGAAGATCTGGGGCTCGCGACTCCGGGGATCTATCCGTGACCATGGTGCGCGGGGGCGTCACCGCGCCGCGAGGATTCACGGCCGCCGGCTTGTACTGCGGCATCAAGAAGAAGCGCCTGCCGGACCTGGCCCTGCTCGTTTCCGAGCGGCCCGGCCCCATCGCCGGCCTGTTCACGACCAACCGCGTCGCGGCCGCTTCGGTCACGCTCAACCGCCTGAATCTGCGTCGCAAGACCGGCCGCGCAGTGATCGTCAACAGCGGCAACGCCAACGCCTTCACCGGCGCGCAAGGCATGGCCGACGCCAGGGAGATGGCGGAGCTGGTCGCGCGGAGGATGAAGATCGCCGCACACACGGTCTTCGTCGGCTCGACCGGCGTGATCGGCCAGCCGCTGCCCATGCCGCGCATCAGGCACGGCGTGCCGGCGCTCGTCAAACAGTTGCGGCGCGCGGGCGGGCACGACGCGGCCAGGGCCATCCTCACGACGGATCTGAAAATCAAGGAAGTCGCCTACAGCGCCCGGATCGGCGGCACGACGATCACGGTGGGCGGCATGGCCAAAGGGTCCGGGATGATCCATCCCGACATGGCCACGATGCTGGCCTACCTGACCACCGACGCGGCGATCGTGCAGCCGGCGCTGCAGCGCGCGCTCGTGCGGGCCGTCGACGCCTCGTTCAACTGCACCTCCGTGGACGGCGACTCGAGCACGAACGACACGGTCCTCTGCCTGGCCAACGGGCTGGCCGGCAACAAGATGTTGCGCGAAGGATCGGCTTCGTTCGCCGTCTTCCAGACTCTCCTGGATCGCGTCTGCCTCGACCTGGCCATGAAAATGGTCCGCGACGGGGAAGGCGTCACGAAGGTGGTGGAGCTGGCGGTGACCGGTGCGCGCACGCAGGCGGACGCGAAGCAGGTCGCCAAGACCGTCGGGACGTCGCTGCTCGTCAAGACCGCCTTCTTCGGCGAGGACGCCAACTGGGGCCGGATCGTCGCCGCGCTCGGCAGGGCCGGCGTGGCCATTGACCAGCGGAAGATCGGGCTGGCCTTCGACGGCGTGCCGGTGGTGAAGAGAGGCGCGCCGCTCGGCGCCGCGGCCCAGCGGAAGATCGACCGGATCGTCACGCGCAAGGAATTCACGGTCACCATCGACCTCGGTCAAGGGAAGGCCGGCGCCAGGCTCTGGACGACCGATCTTTCCTACGAGTACGTCCGCATCAACGCGTCCTATCGTTCATAAGCCTTCGATCCTAAGCCTTGCAAATCCGCGGAAGGCTGTGCTAGCTTTTCAAGGCTTTAGAGGATTCCGTCCGTTCCGGACGCAAAAGAGAGGGTCCCACCATTGGTGGGACCGTGCTGTCAGAATCCACATTGGCGTGTAGGCACGCCACGCGGCCTGGGAATAAGGGGTTCATGACCTCTCGCCCGCCGGAGCCGGAGAATCACCCGGCACAGGCAGACGCTCCGCAGGCGAAGAAAGGGGGAAGGATGGGCGCAGCGACGATCAAGGAACTCCTGGAAGCCGGGGTGCACTTCGGCCACCAGACGAACCGTTGGAACCCGAAGATGAAACGCTACATCTTCGGCGAGCGCAACGGCATCTATATCATCGACCTTCAACAGACGGTCCAGCGCTTCGAGGCGGCCTATGCCTTCGCCCGCGACACCGTCGCCGCCGGGGACACGGTCCTGTTCGTCGGCACCAAGCGCCAGGCGGTCGAGATCATCGAGGAAGAAGCCAAGCGGTCGTCCATGCCCCTGGTCAATCAACGGTGGCTGGGCGGCATGCTCACGAATTTCGGCACGATCCGCAAGAGCATCGAGAAACTGAAAAAGTTCGAGACGATCCTGGCGGAAGGCGGACGCGGGTTCACCAAGAAAGAGCTGCACCAGATGGACAAGGAGCGGATCAAGCTCGAAAAGAGCCTGAGCGGCATCAAGAATCTGCGCGCGCTCCCGGGCTGCGTCTTCGTGCTGGACACGCGGGTGGAGCATATCGCCGTCATGGAAGCCAACCGGCTGAGCATCCCGGTCATCGCGATCGTGGACACCAACTGCGATCCCGACGGGATCGAGTATCCGATCCCGGGCAACGACGACGCGATCCGGTCCATCAAGCTCATCGCCTCGCGCATCGCCGACGCCTGCATCGAGGGCGCGCACCTGCGCACGCAACGCGAGGAGAGCGAGCGGCCCGAACCGCTGGCGCCGATGGCCATGATGGACGTGCGGGCCACCCGATCCGCATCCTACGGCGTCGAGCACGTTCCCGCATCCTAGCCCTCATTAACGCTCGTACAGTCGCCGCATGCCTCCGCATCCCGAGGCATGCCGAAGAAAGGACACGCATCGGCATGGCAAGTAACAGCACCCTGGTCAAAGAACTCCGCGAGAAAACCGGCGCCGGCATCCTGGACTGCCAGAAGGCCCTGACCGAAACCGGCAATGATATCGACAAAGCCATCGAGCATCTCCGGCAGAAGGGCCTGGCCGCCGCGCAAAAGAAAGCCGGCCGGGAAACCAACGAAGGCCTCGTGGACTCCTACATCCACCCCGGCAGCCGCATCGGCGTGCTGGTCGAAGTCAACTGCGAAACGGACTTCGTCGCGCGCAACGACGAATTCAAGGCCTTCGTGAAGGACCTCTGCCTCCAGATCGCCGCCTCCAACCCCGCTTTCGTCAAGCGCGAAGACATCCCTGCGTCGCTGATCGACAAGGAAAAGGCCATCTATCTGGCGCAGGCGAAGGAGATGGGGAAGCCCGAGCCGGCCTGGGGCAAGATTGTCGAGGGCAAGCTCGAAAAATTTTATCAGGAGAGCTGCCTGCTCGAGCAGGCCTTCATCAAGGATCCGTCGGTCTCCGTCAAGGATCTGCTCTCGCAAAAAATCGCCAAGATCGGCGAGAACATCAGCATCAGGCGGTTCACGCGTTACCAGTTGGGCCAGGAATGAGCGCACCCAGGTACCGGCGGGTTCTCCTCAAGATCAGCGGAGAGCTGTTGGCCGGCCAGCAAGGCTACGGCATCGAGCCCGCGGTGCTGGACGCCCTTGCGGACGAGATCGCCGGCGTCGTCGCGATGGATGTGGAGGTCGCGGTCGTCATCGGCGGCGGCAACATCTTCCGCGGCCTCGCCGCCAGCGCCAAGGGGATGGAGCGCGCCTCGGCCGATTACATGGGCATGCTCGCCACCATCCTGAACGCCCTCGCCCTCCAGAACACCCTCGAAAAAAAAGGCGTCATCACGCGCGTGCAGTCCGCCATCGAAATGCGCCAGCTCGCGGAAGGCTACATCCGCCGGCGCGCGATCCGCCACCTCGAGAAAAAGCGGGTCGTCATCTTCGCGGGCGGCACCGGCAACCCCTACTTCTCGACCGACACCGCCGCGGTCCTCCGGGCCATGGAGATCGGCGCGGAGGTGATCATGAAGGGCACGAAGGTGAACGGCATCTACGAGGCGGACCCGGTGACGAACCCCTCGGCCAAAATGTTCGCCGAGCTGCCGTTCCTCTCCATCATCAACAAAAACCTGAAAGTCATGGACTCGACGGCCATCACCCTGTGCATGGACAACGGCCTCCCCTTGATCGTCTTCAACCTGAAGGAGCGCGGCAACTTCAAGCGCCTGGCCCAGGGCGACAAGATCGGCACCCTTGTCACCGCCGCCAGCCGCTGAAGCGCACGCGAGATCGCCATGGAAAGCGCCACCCATAAAAAAACCGCCGAGCGCATGGAAGCCACGCTGGAGCACCTGAAGCGGGACCTGGCCGGCCTGCGGACCGGCCGCGCCTCATTAGCCCTGCTCGACAACATCAGGGTGGATTATTACGGCAACCCCTCGCCGCTCAAACAGGTCGCCAACCTGGCCGTGCCGGAAAGCCGCCTCATCACGATCCAGCCTTGGGAGCCGTCGCTGATCAAGGAGATCGAAAAAGCGATCACGACCGCCGATCTCGGCTTGAACCCGTCCAACGACGGCAAGCTGATCCGCGTGCCGATCCCGCAGCTGACCGAGGAGCGGCGCAAGGAGCTGATCAAGGTCTGCCGGAAGTACGGCGAAGAGACCAAGGTCAAGCTGCGCGCGGTTCGCCACGAAGTCAACGACGAGCTGAAGCACCAGCAAAAAGACGCGAAGATGTCCGAAGACGACCTGCACAAAGCCCAGGCCGACGTGCAGAAGCTCACCGATCAATACACGGCCAAGATCGACGAGATTTTGAAGAAGAAGGAACACGAGATCATGGAGGTGTGACCTCCATGGCGTTGACTGTCGCGACCGTCGATCTCGGCGCGCTCGCCCACAATCTCGACCAGGTCCGCCGCCGTCTCGAGCCTTCCTGCCAGATCATCGCCGTCGTGAAAGCCGACGCCTACGGCCACGGCGCGGTCCCGGTGGTCAAGAAGCTGGAAGCCCTGGCCGTCACCCGGTTCGGCGTGGCCACGCTGGACGAAGGGCTTGCGCTCCGCGAAGCCGGCATCCGCTCCTCCATTCTCCTGATGGGACCGATCTTCCCGGAACAATTTGCGGACGTCGTCGCCCACGACCTCACGCCGGTGCTCTATGAGCCGGCCCTGTCGGAGGAATTCGCCAAACACGTTGCGGGACGTTCCACGCCCTACCCGGTCCATCTCAAAATCGAGACCGGCATGGGGCGGCTCGGACTCGAACCGGAGGAGGTGGCGGCCCTTCTCGAGTCGCCGGCGTTCCGGGGCCCGTTGAAGGCCGAAGGCCTGATGACGCACCTGGCGGACTCGGATAACGCCGACCCCGCCTACACCACGGCGCAGCTCGAACGATTCCGCGCCGTGATCCGCTACGCGCAGACCGAGAAACTCTCCCGGCCGCTTATCCATGCCGCGAACAGCGGAGCGATTTTGGGCCACCCCGAAGCCCGCTTCACCGCGGTGCGGCCCGGCATCATGCTGTACGGCTACCACACGGCCACGCATGTGAATCCGGCGCCGGAGCTGCGGCCCCTGTTGTCGTTGACGACCAGAGTGGCGCAGGTGCGCAAGCTCAAGCCGGGCGAAAGCACGAGCTACGGCCGGACCTACGTCGTGCAGCGGCCTTCCCGGATCGCCGTGCTTCCGTTGGGCTATGCCGACGGGTACAGCCGGTTGCTCTCGAACAAGGGCACGGTGCTGATCAACGGGAAGCGCGCCCCCGTGGTGGGACGCGTCTGCATGGACATGACGATGGTGGATGCGACCGACGTCCCCGGCGTGTCAGCCGGTACCGAGGTCACGGTGATCGGACGGCAGGAGGATCAGCACATTACGGCCGCAGACCTCGCGGCCTGGCAGGGAACGATTCCGTATGAAGTCCTGTGCAAGATCGGCGGGCGTGTCGTGCGAGCCTATACAGAAACCTAGAATATCAAGTGATTGCACTCAAGACTTTATCTTTCTCTTAAGATGCCTCTCGACACTGGCCACCTTGCTCTCCAACCGGCCCTCGTGGCCTTTCCGGTAATCCACCTTGATCGTGCAGGAAATCCGGTTGCAGTCCTTCTTCATCCGCTCGTAGCATTTCCGGACCACCCGGAACACGTCGTCCCACTCCCCTTCGAGCACCGTGCCCATCGGATTGAGCCGGTAGGACAGGCCGCTCCGGTCAATGATGTCGAGCGAGCGCGCCACATAGTGCCCAACGCTCTCCCCTTTTCCCAACGGCGACATGCTGAATTCCAACAGAACCATCTGTCGCTCCTTTACGATTTGGCCTTGGCCCGTTCGTCCAGCCATGTCTTGGGATATTCGATCGTGCCCTTCAGCTTGAATCCGCTGACCGCGTCACGCAATAGAGTCCGGCGGCGCTCCGCATCCGCTTCGGATCCCTGCACGCTCTCGCGGACGGATGCCAGCCAGTCGAGAAACGGCGGGAACGTTTCGTCGAAGATCTGCTCCAGATCCTGGCGCAACCGGCTCGCCAGCGCCGGCGCGACCCCGCTCGTGCTGATCGCGCAGCGCAGATGCCCCCGGCTGAGCACCGCCGGCAGCCAGGCCGTCGAATACTCCGGCTGGTCCACCGAACAGAGCAGAAACCGATCCTTGAGCGCCAGCTCGTAGAGCGAGCGCGAAAAGTCCTCGTCGGTCCGCAGCGTATTGATCACCAGGCACGCGCCCTCGGCGTCCTGGCCACGGAACAGCCGCACGCGGTGGATCACCTTGGCGGCAGCCGTGAGCTTGCGCAACGCGTCGTTCAGCGTGGGGCTGACGACCGTGACCTTGGCCCCGGCGTCCAGCAGCCGCTGCGCCTTGTCCGCCGCCTCGTCATCGCCGCCCAGCACCACGCAGGGCCGGCCTTTCACATCAAGCGTCAGTGGAAATCCAGGATTCGCAGGCATACGTCACTCCTTTGTGTGCAGCGCGAACGGGTCGTATCTTACAACAGCGCTCTCCCATTTTTCACACTGCCTCTGTATAATGCGCCCCGTCCGCGTATCACACGTTCAAGAGGAACCGGTGGAAAAACAAACGCTGCAAACACTTGGGATGGCTGCGGGCATTATCGGGCTGGCGGGCGTGGCCGCCTGGATGGGATTGGCCCACGGCTGCGAGGCGCCGAACGCGCAGAGCAGCATCGCCGGGCGCGTCCTGCTCGCGCCGGAGCTCGCTTCCAAGATCAGTCCGACCGACACGCTGTTCGTCATCGTCCGCCGGCCCGGCGGCTCGCCCCGGCCGCTGGCCGTCAAGCGCATTGACGGCCCTCGGTTCCCGGTGAGCTTCGAGATCACCAACGCCGACGTGATGGTGCAAGGGACGGAGCTGCGGGGCATGGTGGATGTGATCGCCCGCGTGGACAAGGATGGAAGGGCTGGCCAGCCGCAGCCGGGCGACTTGGAAGGCCAGTACGAGAAGAACCCGACGTTGCCGGGCGGAAAAGACCTGGAGATTGTAATCAGGAAGGTCTACTGACGAACTCGCCCGTTACGGGCCTGTGTCTGCATCGAGTTCCATGTTCCAATACAGGTAGTCCCGCCAGCTTTCCGGCGCGTTCCGAATCCCGATCGTAATCGTGATCACCGGGTTCCACCGCGGCTTGACCGGCTTCCGGACGAGCTTCATGTGGGCCTCCTCCGGCGTCCGGCCGCTCTTGCGGTTATTGCACCGCCAGCAGGCGGTCACGATGTTCTCCCACGTCTTCTTGCCGCCCGTGGCAATCGGCACAACGTGGTCGAACGTCAAATCCTCGGTCCTAAACTTGTGATTGCAGTACTGGCAGATGTAGCCGTCCCGCGTGAAGATATTGATGCGCGAGAACTTCACCGCCCGGTGGCTCTCCTTCAGCCTGACCAGCTTGAGGAGCCGCATCACCGCCGGCAGCTTGATTGTGATGGACACGCCCCGGATGTCCCGGTCGTAGCTTTCCAGGACCTCCACCTTGCCCTGCCAGAGCAGCGCGATCGCTTTCTGCCAGTGGACGACTCGCAGCGGTTCGTAGGTCGAATTGAGGAGCAGCGTCAGTTCCATGCGTCTCGACTTCGCCTCCCTACTTACGAATCAGCATGAAGGGTGCCCGGACACAACGAGTGAAGTTATGCCACAGCATCGGCATCAAATCAAGCACTTGGACACAATATTAACAGGACCGGCTTGCAGTTTTCAGCCCTCTCACAGTATTTTACGCGGTTTCGAGGTCCCATGCCCAAGCGCGTCACCGTCGCCAAACTCGCCGATGTCCCTCCCGGACAATGTCTCGCCGTCGAGGCCGAGGGGGTCGGCGTCGCCCTCTGTAACGTCGGGGGCACGATCTACGCCCTGGACAACTGTTGCCCCCATGCCGGCGGGCCGATCGGCGAAGGGACCATCGACGGCGACTGCGTGGAATGTCCATGGCACGGCTGGCGGTACAACGTGAAGACGGGTGAGCGGCCGGAAAACCCCCAGATCAAAGTCGACTGTTATCCGGTGCATGTCGAAGGTGATTCGATCACTGTCGTCATTCCTTAGCGCGGTGGCAGGATAGGGATCCTCCCGCTCTCATCCACCGGCATCAACCCCTCCGCCGGCATCGACACAGCCATGACCGCCTTTCTTCCTACATCCGCCTGCCATTGGTAGTCACGCTCGAACCACTGCTTCGTCGAACTCTGCTCGCGGATGGTGATGGCGACCATATACAGGTCCCCGCCGAGATGCTTCACGGACCAGTCGCCGATCCGCACGCCACGCCCTTGTTCACCCACCAGGCGAACATGCTCATTCAAGGATTGGAGCAGCGTCGGCGCCCCCAGCGCGCGGTGCGTCTGCACCAGGGCCATCGCTTCCGCGGCCCGCGGGTCGGCCATGGGATTGAGGGTCGCTGGCTTCAGCGCCCAGTACAGGCCTCCACCGGCGAGCAGCAGCGCCAGCACGCCGTAGTGCACATACCGGCTGAGGGAGGACGGAGAAGACGCAAGGTCGGGCTTATCGAACGCGGATGCTATGGTGCCCTCCTGCTCCGCGCTGGACAGGCTGGCCGGGCGGCGGCGAATTGGGGAAATGCCTCAGGCGGATGGATTCTTGCAGCGCCTCGCGCTCACGCACCACCTGATCGTAGAGGGCATTCCCTGACGGCCCTCGCAGCGCTCCCGGATGATAGGGATAGGGCACGCCGGCGCCGGGCATCCACTGGTTCTGCTGTTGGCGGTAGTGCTGGGCCAGGTAGTGCTTGAAGGCCTCCACGGGCGACGTCGCGCTGGGGTGCCACCAGAACCCGCTCACGGCGGTCCCGCCCACGAACAGCGGCGAGAGCAGCGGCACCCAGACATACTGCGCCCGCACCTGGTTCTCCGGCTCGTTGAGCAGCACCAGCGGCAGATCGAGCGAACGCGGATCCACGGCCTCGGGGCGCGAAGCCTGTTGCGGCTCCTCCCGCTCGCGCGAAGCCGGCTCCGCCTGCGGCGGGCCTGGCGGGCTGGGCGGCGCTTCGGTGAAACGGTGAACTTCGACCTGGCTGTGGTTGCCGGTTGGCGGGATCCGGCTGGGATCGTCCGTCATGACCATCGTGCCGTTCGCATCAATCCAACTGTAGTAGTCATTGGCCGACGCGGAGACCGGCAGACACAGGGAACCCAGCAGAAGCACGCTCCACGCAAAGCCCCGCGCTGCAGGCGGCACGTTCATGATTTCAGGATACCCCCCGACCTCCCCTCCGTCAACGGGTCTGGCGAGGTTGCCGACCGTCAAGTTGATGTGTTACAACTACACCCGCTTTCATTGATCTGACGCGAGGATACGCTGGTTTCTGATGAAGTTTTTTCTGTACGCGGACAATCTCAACCCCACCCAGCTCACGCGACGGGCCCCGGAACACAAGCCGGTCGGCAAGGCCTACCTGCCCGACCACACGATTCATTTCTGCCGGTGGTCATCCCAGTGGCGCTGCGGCCTGCCGAGCGTCACCCCCTCGCCGGGCGAAAAGGTCTGGGGGATGGTCTTCGAGATCACCGACGAAGACCTGAAGCTCCTCGATGAATTCGACGGCGAAGTACCGGAGGGGGCCTTTCGCCACGTGCAGGTGACGGTGATCGCGGACGGTGGCGAGAAAATGCTGGTCACCACCCACGCTGCCAACCCCATCGGCAAGTTCAAGGCCAAGGAACATTATCTCGAATGGGTCATCAAGGGCCTCAAGCACTGGAAGCTGCCCGACGAATGCATTGAAAAGTGGAAGTCGTTCATGCCGAAGTGAAGTCAGCGAATAGCTGGTAGCAAGCAGCGAATAGCTCAGCCAAAGGAGAGACTGATGCCGAAGCCGAAATATCACATTATTGTCTGCACCAACACGAGACCCCCCGGCCATCCCAAACCGTCCTGCGGCGCACAGGGCTCGCCTCAGCTACTCATGGCCTTCAACATGGCGCTCATGGAGCGCGGCATCATGCCCGGCGACGTGCTGGTCACCGGCTCAACCTGTCTGGGGCCGTGCGAGCAGGGGCCATCCGTCGTCGTCTATCCGGACGGTGTCTGGTATTCGCAGGTCAAGGAAGCGGACGTGGCCACGATCATTGACGAGCACATCAAGAAGGGCAAGCCGCCGGCATCGCTGAAGCCCAATTCCGTCTGGGGCAGCTAATTAATTTACGAGATTTCCCAGGATGGTCAAAAAGGTCGTCCAGCAAGGCCGCAGCAAGCGAGGGCTCGAGGCGTACTCTTTTCGGTACGTTGAGAGTCCGAGCGATGCGAGAACGCAACTGGCGGCCTTTTTCAACATCCTTGCGCCATGAGCAGCCACGCCCACCTTGAACACAAGGAGCACGCCCCCCGCCAAGCCGGGTGTGTCGTCATTACCTGCTCCGATACCCGCACGCCCGAGTCCGACACCAGCGGCTACCGCATCATGCACATGCTGAAGGACGCAGGCCATTCGGTCCTGTCCTATCAGCTCATCAAGGACGAGCCGTCGAAGATCAAATCCGCCATCAAGAAGGCCGTCGCAAACAAAAAAGTACAGGCCATCATCATTAACGGCGGCACCGGCATTGCGCGGCGCGATTCGACCTTCGAAGCGGTGGACGGGATGCTGGAGAAACGGCTGGACGGATTCGGTGAGGTGTTCCGCTATTTGACCTACCAGGAGATCGGCTCACCCGCCATCATGAGCCGGGCCACGGCCGGCATCTATAAAGGACGAATCATCTTCTCCACCCCCGGCTCCGAAAACGCCGTCCGCCTCGCGATGGAGAAGTTGATCCTGCCGGAACTAGGGCACATTCTGCAGCAGCTGAGTAAATAAAGGCCGCCATCACCTTTTCTCCACCTCATTCACCAAATTAACTCACTGAAATCCCTGCAGAATGGTTGGGCCATCTAACTTATATTTTTGAACACCCTTCTCATAAACTCGGACTTTTTTCGCTGGTCTCCAGATCGCGATAACTGAATGACGTTCAGTGAGAAGGATTTCCATGTGAGTTTCACACCACCGACAGCGGAATCCAGACCTAGAACAAACCCAATGATATTTGTGCTGACTCGCACACACTGCCATTGTAAAACTGTCAGTATTCATCAGTTATTTTACCGGCTTTTCCACTAGTCGGAGACTTTTGATCACCAGAGGGTCTCCTAAAAGTTGCGGGGTCTGCTCATTGTTGAAGTCGCGCCGAGCAACTCGCTCGACCTGAGGCTTGAGGTAGTCAAACAATTCCGTCACAGCCACTGCACCGTCCTTGTTTGTATCCGCCTCACCTCGCACTCCTTTCAAGAAGAAGTATGTCAGGAGCCCATGCCCATTCTCTTTATACGTGCTTGAAGCTTGAGATCCTGCACTTGCAGCCAACACAACTATCCTTGCGCTCGCCAAGATTGGATTCTCGATCGAAAGTGCCATGGGACGCATACCTTCGGCGATAACCGAACGACTCCCTGCACCGGAAAAACAGGAGTCGAGTACCACAACCACTTCTTGGGCTGGTAGCTTACCAAGATATTCGTAGAGCCGTTTCAGTGGATATCCGGTGGCTTCTACGAATGCTGGATCACCATCAAATGGCACCAGGTATGCTTCGCCAGTCTTTGGATTCGGTGCGCCGTGGCCTGAGAAATAGATGAACACCGTGCTTCCTGATTCCACACGGCCAGGCAGCCAGTGTTCTACATACTTTTCCAGATCAGCCTTGGATGCCCGATCGTTAAGCAGCACCGCAATCTGTGCTTCTGGATAGCCCATTACCCCCGTCAGATAGCTTGCCAAGATTTCCGCATCGTGAACTGCGAAGTTGGCCTTCGGCAATTGGTTTCGGTAGTTCTCTACACCGATGACGATTGCGTAAGCATTGTTTCTTTTTTCCGCCTTCATGTTAGGAAGCACATCAACTTCGCTTCCTATGGCGATGTCTGACGCCGTCACCGCGCCAGGCGCCGCTGGAGTTACAGGTAAAACATCCTTAGACGCCAAAGTGAGTAGCCTTTCATCACCCCTAATGTCTTGACCCAGGGTTCTTATAATGCTCGTCAAAAGCTTCTCAAGTTTTACAGTTACAGTCATGGGAGGCTCAACGAGTTGCTCAGCGTACTCAAACTTCGCAATCTGTTCTCCGGACTTACTGTCTCTAAAACGCATGGCCAGTTTGACGAGTAAACTGCGAAAACTGAAAGCTGGATACGCAAGCAGGTCGGTCTCTCCAGCGTCCTGTGGCCGTTGAATTATTCTCACAGTTTTGAAAATCGAGCCAAGTTCTGCCTGAAAGGCATTGAGCAAACCCGGCTGAACTTCAATGGTGAGACGTGGATCGTCAACATTTGGCATCAATGCTGGATCCACCACAATCGCCACATTTAATGGGATCTTCCTTGTAACCTCAGTAGATGACGCAGCGTAAAAGTCTGGCCGTAAAGCCGTCGTACAACCTATGCCTTGCAAAGCAGTCAGTACGCCTGCAACTACAAGCAGACACCTAGTGTGGGCCGTTTTCAACATCCGCCTAGTCCTGCGTGATCTTCGGTTCCGATACTCGCTTAAAATAAACCAATAGATCCCGCACAGAGATGATCCCCACGATTTTTCCGCCTTGGGTCACGCCGAGGTGCCGGATGCTGAGGTCACCCATCAGGTCGTGTGCGTCCTGCATGGACTGGTAAGCTTCGATGGTGCGGATCGGCGTGGTCATAATCTTCTCCGCCGTCACCTTGCCCAGATTGGCCCCCGTTGCCACCGCCTTCCGGACCACGTCGGTCTCGGTCACGATCCCCACCAGCTCCTTCTTCTTCTCGACGAACAGCGAGCCGATTTTCTCGCTCTTCATCTTCGCGGCCACGGCCTTGACCGTGGTCGAGTGGGGCACTTTTTTGATCTCTTTCCTCATCCAATCAGCAACTGTCGGCATGTCATTCTCCTCCCTTTCCAGCTAACCCAGTGACAGCACCAGTTTTCCGAAGAACTTCCGACTCAGCATCTGTTCCTGCGCCGCGCGCGCTTCTTTGAGCGGATAGACCCGATCCACCACAGGCTTGAGCTTGCCGCTGCCGATAAGCGCCGCCGCCTCGACCAGCTCCGCCTTCGTGCCCATGTAAGATCCCTTGACCGTGAGCTGGCGCGAGTACAAATAACGCAGGTCGAGCTTGACCTCGCCGCCGGTCGTGGCGCCGCACGTAATCAGCCGCCCGCCCTTGGCCAGGGCCCGGAGCGACTGCTCCCATATCTGTGGCCCGATATGCTCGATCACCACATCCACGCCCCGCCCCTCCGTGACCTCCTGAATGCGCGCCGTCACGTCCTCCGTGCTGTGGTTGAGGACGACGTCGGCGCCGAGCTGCGCGGCCTTGGTGATCTTGTCCTCCGACCCGACGGTCGTGATCACTCGCGCGCCGGTCAGCTTGGCCATCTGCACCGCCACGCTCCCCACGCCGCTCCCCCCTCCCATCACCAGCACCGTGTCTCTCGCGTGGACGCCGGCGAGCGTGCAGAGCATGTGCCAGGCCGTCACGGAGACGAGCGGAAAGGCCGCCGCATGCTCGAAGGTTAGCTCGCCCGGGATGGGCAGGATGTTGCGGCCCGGCACGGCCACGAGCTCTGCATAGCCGCCGTCGGTCTTGGCGCCGAGCACGCCGAACGAAGGGCACAGGTTGTCGCGCCCGGCCCGGCATTGCTCGCAGGCCCCGCAGTTCAGCCCAGGCGAGACGAATACGCGTTGGCCCCTGGTAACACCGCTCACCCCGCCTCCCACCTGCTCGACGATGCCGGCCACGTCGCAGCCGGAGATATGAGGGAGCGCAATCTTGTACGAGGGAATCCCCTGGCGAACCCAGATGTCGAGATGGTTCAGCGCGCAGGCCTTGACGCGGACCAGCACCTCGTCCGGCTTGATCTGCGGGTCGGGCCGGTCTTCGTACTGCAGCTTCTCCGGCCCGCCATGCTCGTAAAACACCACGGCCTTCATAAGGTGATCGTGCCTTCGATGACCATGACCACTTCCCCGCCGACCTTCACGTCCTGAATCACATCGTCGTCGGATTCGACCTGGATGATGATGCGGGAGGGGCGGTCCACCTCGTAGCCCTGCTCCGCCATGATCTCCGTGGTGATCGCCACTTCGACGACGCCGTTCTGGACGAGATAGGCCCCCAGGGCGCCGCTCGCGCTGCCCGTGGCCGGGTCCTCGATGATGCCGATCGGCGGCGCGAACATGCGCGTATGGACGGAGGAGAACTCGTCCACCGTCACCGTCGTGAAGACCATGAGGCCGTTGGCGCCGTGCCGCGCGCACAAGATCGTGATCGCGGCGGGATCGGGCACGATGGAGCGGACCGCCGTGAGCGTCCGCACCGGCACGATGATGACCGGCAGGCCGGTCGAGACGACTTCCACCGGGAACTTGGCGTCTGTGATCGCGCGCTTGTCCATGCCGAGCGCCTTCGCGATCGCAGCAATGTCGTCGGGCGAATCCACCTTGCCGAGAAACTCCGGCTTGGGCTGGGTCATGACGACCCGGAGAATTTCGCCCTTGTGGACGCGCAGCTCGATCGGGAACACGCCGATGTTGCACTCGTAAAAGAGCGACGTGATCGGCTCCTGGAGCGGCACCTGCTTCAGCCTGCCCAGGAGGTAGAAGGTGCCGAGGATGGGATGGCCGGCGAAGGGGATTTCCTGCGTCGAGGTGAAGATGCGGACCTTGGCGGCGGCTTTCGCATCCGTCGGCGGAAAGACGAACACGGTCTCCGAGAGGTTCATCTCCCGGGCGATCTTCTGCAGCTCTTCGTCGGTGAGCCCCTGCGCGTCGGGCAGCACGGCGACCGGATTGCCGCCGAACGGCTCATCGGTGAATACGTCGGCCTGGTAAAATTTGAGCGTGCGCCGGGCGGGGCTCATGGTGCGACTCTAGGTCAAGGTTTACACCGTTGTCAAACCGGAGGGTTGCGGGAGAGTCGCGCCCCGGCGCCTTGACTTCGCGCCAGGGGAACGTCTACGGTACGCCCATGGAAATGGAAATCAATGTTCAGCCGATTTTCTCGACTCCCTTGCTGGCCTTCATGGTCCCGGACCACGCCAGGATCAACGAGTCGCTCCGCCGCGCCATTCTCGATCGCGAGACCTCGACGCCCTCCTATGCGGACTACGAAGTCGTCGGGTGGTCCTCCCCGCACGATCTCTCGATGCTGGACTGGGCCGGCGACGATCTCAAGCGGCTGTTCGGCCCGGTGATCCAGGTGGCCACGCAGGTCACGGAGTATTCCGACCGGGCGCCCGGCCAGTCCGGCAACCGCCCGGAGTGGCAGGTCGTCGAAGTCTGGGCCAACGTGCAGCGGAAAGGCGGCAGCAACGCCGCCCACCCGCACCCCGGCTCGTTCTGGTCCGGAGTCTATTACGTGGATGTGGGCGAGATCTCGGATGACGGCAAGCACGGAGGCGCGCTCCAGCTCTTCGACCCGCGCGGGTGCCTTCCCCGGATGCTGGCCCCCTATCTCCGCTACGCCATGCCCGAGCTGCATGACGCGGGCAAAAACATCTCCTTCACGCCGACCGCCGGACAGTGCGTGCTGTTCCCCGGATGGCTCTACCACGCCGTCGGCACCTACACCGGCGCCAAGCCGCGCATCAGCGTCGCCTTCAACCTCGACCCGGTGATCCGCAAGTAGACCGCTTCGATGGCCGGCCGTCTAGGCCGGAAGAGGCAGGGCTTCGTACGACTGCGTGAGCGGATTCCGCACGTAATCTTCCACGTAGTTCTTCAGGAGGCCGTTGCGCCACAGGAGGGTATTGGCGAATTTCGTATCGATCTTGTGAAGGATGCGCGCCTTCACGCCGCTCTTCTTCATGAACTCTTCGACCGTCACCCCCGCGATGTCGGTGTACAGGCCCCGCCCGGACTGCATCAAGGCCTTCGGGATATAGATGTATTTCTGGTTCGTGAGACAGCGCGCGATGTCGTCGAACGTCAGCAGCACGGTGCAGTCGGTATCTCCGCCGAGCGTCGCGTTCGGCACCATGAGATAGCGGGCGCGGTTCTTCCGGTACATGGTCAAAATCTTGCAGGCGCTCCTGGCCATCACGACCGTGTCGCGCTTTTCGAGCTCGAGCGCATCGAACGCGCTCACGATGCGCTTGCGGTTCAGGAAAGCGGTGATGGGCGCTTCGGTCTGGATCGTCTGGATGTTCGGCAGGCCGGCGTCGTAGACGCGCTGGGCCTCGGCCGCCAGGTGCCTGCGTCCCTGGCGCATGAGCGCCGCCGTCTCGTCCTTGAGCCCGCGCACCGGCGTCAGGCAGCCCATCCAGAGCACGCACTTTTGATTCACCCGTGAGATGGCCAGGGCGTCGTCGGACATGGTGTGCCCGTCGAACGTGTAGAAGTTGGCGGAGGACACAGCCGGGCCGTCCAGCACCTTCATCAGATGCTTCACCGCCGGCGCGTGCGGCATGAGCGTGTCCCGATGGCGGCCCAGCGTGATGACGGACAGCTCGAAATTCATCCGGCCTGGATACTGCGCCGCCAGCTGGTGAATCTTGGGCACGTGGACGAACCCGACCGTGAAGAAGGTGATGTTCTTGTCCGTGTATTTCAGGAAGTCTTCGATCCAGTCCATCGTTTTGGGATGGAGGAACAGGTCCGTCCATTCCATGTATTCGTTCCCGCCGATGCACCAGTACTGGAGCGGGTCCGTCGGCTTCCGGTTGATGTAATCCAGGATGAACTTCCAGTCTTCGTCGGTCGTCTTGGGGGGATCGAGCGTTTCGCGGTAGGAGTGGTCGATCTCGTAGCAGAACTCGCACTTCACGGGGCAGCTCTTCCCGAGGCTCAGGGGAATCTTGCCGCCATCCATTTCGCGGCGCAAAACTTCATGATAGTCCTTGCCGGCGAGGACCTTGGTCGGCTGCAAAATTGTAAGCGCTGTGCCCATAATTGACAGTCAGGCCGGCCTTTGCCAGACTGGCTCCATGGCCTCGTTCAAGCAACCGACCAAGCCGGTGACCCTCGAAACGGCCCTGCACCTGTTCGGGCTCGCCGAGCCGTACACCCGCGAGCAACTGGATGCGAAGCACCGAGAACTGCTGGCCACCTGGCATCCCCACCGCTTTGCCAATCTCACGAACAATCCGCGGAAGTACATGCAGAGCTACAAGAAAGCCGAAGCGATGACGAAGGAGATCGAGTCGGCGTATCAGATGCTCTCGGCCTGGCTGTCCTCGGAGGACGTGACACGCTGACCGTTCAACGCTCGTCCGAGACAGCGTGGCTCACCACGCGGGCCATGGACTGCTCGCCCTCCGCTTCCGCATCCCCGCGCGCGACCGGCCAGGTGACGAGACCGGAGACCGCATCGCCGCCCTTCGTCGTGGCGTAGATCTGCGGCAGCCGGTTCGTGCCGAACTTGGAGATGTAGAGGAAGACGTGCTCGCGGGCGTTGACCCGCACGGCCCAGGGCTCGAAGTCGTTCCGGTAAAACTCCTCGCAGAGCTGCATGGCGTCCAGGCAGGAAATCCCGACCGGCTCGTTGAGCGTGTAGTAGTAATCCAGCGGTAGGTCGTACTCCTCCTGCTTGTGGATCGTGATGCCGAACTTCTCCGGGTTCCGCACCATCGGCGTGTGCCGATAGGCGACGAAATAGAATAGCTCGACGGAGTGGATGGCGCTCTTGTTGTCGAGGAGGAACTGCCGCGTTTCCTCCGCCTCGTCGCGCGTCTCGCCGGGAAATCCGTAAAAGGCCATGACGTGGTTCCAGATGCCGGCTTGGGACGCCTCCCGCAGCTTACGCTCGATGACCGACTTCTTCGCATGCTTGTCCATCAGCTCCAGCACGCGCTCGTTGGCGGACTCCATGCCGTAATAGAGCGTGCAGCAGCCGGACTTCGCGGCCATCTGCATATCCTGCTCGTCCAGCGACTCCTCGAACCGGATCAGGGTCGTCCATTTGATGCCGACCTGCTGGTCCACCAGCAGGCGCGTCGCCTTCTTGAAGAGCGCGGGGGGGTAGGATTCGTCGGCAAACAGGAAATGCTCGCAGCGGTATTTCTCTTTCAGCGCCTTGACCTGGTCCACGACCTGATGGGCCGCCATCCCGCGGTACTGATCGAAATACCCCTGCCCGTGGTCGCAGAACGTGCAGCGGCCCCAGTAGCAGCCGCGCGTGGCGAGATACGGCAGGATGCGCACCGGCACGAAATAGCTGTCGAGCGGGAAGCCGTCGAAGTCCGGCAGCGGCAGCGCCGTCGTCTTTTCGGTGTAAATCTCCTTGTTGACGTGGACGCCTGAGGCATCACGGTATATGAGATTGGGCACCGATGCCTTGTCCCGCGCGCCGGCCAGCGCCTCGAGCAGCCACAGGAGCGCGTGCTCCCCCTCGAACATGACGGCCGAGTCGAATACCTCCGCGAAGAACTGCTCGTGTTTCGGCAGCTCTTCCTGGAGCCGCGTGATGACGTTCCCGCCGACCACCACGTGAATCTGCGGAAAGGCTTCCTTGATCATCTTGCAGAACGTCAGCCCGGCCATGAGCTGCATCTGCGTGCCGATCGAGACGCCGATCACGTCCGGCTTTTCCCGGCTCACGGACGGCAGCACCAGCTGCCGACAGACGTCCCGGTACACGTTCACCTGCTCGTCGTCCAGGCAGGCGAAGACCTCTTTTGAGACGCCTGGCCTGTAGCCGAGGTTGCTTTCCATCGGATAAAACACCAGCGAGGCCGGATAGTAGGCCGCCGAGATGTACTGCATGATCTCGCGGAAGACATTCAGCGCCCACTCGAGCTCGTCCGCCTGATAGAACGCTTCGCTGCGCGTGATGCGCTTGGCCTTCTCCGCCCGCTCGATCAGGTCGGCCACGTCCACGCCGGCTTTCGCCTCCAGGCAGGCCTTCTGCCCTGCTTCCTGATCCGTCAGCCAGCCGCTCCGTTCTTTCAGCTGTAATGAATGCAATTGTCCGGCGATCCGGGTTTTGACCCAGATCAGGAAGGTGTCGCTGAAGAACAGATCATACATCTCGATGTTGACGTCCTTCTGGACGACCTCGTGCCCGTGCTGGCGCAGGACGGCCGTGAGGCTCGGCAGCGCGAGATAGGGCGCCGTCGGCACCCACTCGGGCGGGAACAGCAGCATGGTCTTGAGCTTTCTGGCAGGCGCGGCGGTCGCCTGGGCGGCGGCGGAAGTTTTATTGGCGATGTGGATCAGTGAGCCCATGGGTCAGCAGACTTTCGCTTCCAGCGAGGGCCGTGCGCCGGCCTTGGCCGCGTTAAATTGCAGGTCCGGTAATTTGTCCAGGCCGAAGCGGGCGATGTAGAGGAAGATGTACTCGCGGATGAATAACCGCAGGTCCCAGTTGGGCGGATGGTTCCGCTCGAACTCTTCGAAGACCCGCTCGGCTTCCTCGATGCTGAGGCCGTCCTTGACCGTGTAGTAATAGTCCAGCGCCAGGTCCCACTCCGGATTGATATAGGGCGTGACGCCCCACCGTTCCGGATTCTTGGCCACCGGCGTATGGCGGCTCAGATCGAAGGTGCCGAAGCCGACGGAATGGACGATGTCTTTGTTCTTCGCCAGGAACTGGATGGAGTCCAGCGCCTCCTCGCGGGTCTCGCCGGGGAAGCCGAAAAAGCCCATCGCGTGGTTCCAGATGCCTGCCTTCGCCGACAACTGCAGGCTGCGCGTGATCACCTCCGTCGTCGTCGCCTTGTCCATCAGCTTGAGCACCCGCTCGTTGCCGGATTCGTAGCCCACGTGCAGGTACTTGCAGCCCGAGTGTTTGGCATCCTCCCACACGGGCTCATCGAGCAGGCTCTTCTCGTAGCGCATGTGGGTCGTCCAGGCGATGCCCATGTTGCGCTCGATCAGCCCGCGGCAGAGCTTACGGAACAGCGCCGGCGGATAGGACTCGTCCGTGAAGTGGAAATGCCGGACCCGGTACTTGTCGCGGAGATGCTGGATCTCGTCCAGAATCTGCTGGATCTTCTTCGTCCGGTAGCCGGCCGTGTAGCCCTCGCCGTGGTCGCAGAACTCGCACCGGCCCCAGTAACAGCCGCGCGTGGCGAGATACGGCAGGATCTTGTCCGGCAGGAAATACTTGTCCAGCGGCAACCCGTCGAAGTCCGGCGGCGGCAGCTCGTCCATGTCCTCCGAATAGGTCTGGCGCGAGGTCTGCACGCCCGACGCATCGCGGTAGAGCGCGTTGGGCACATCTTTCAGACTGTGCCCCGCCCCGACCGCCTCGACAAGCTGCAAGAACGCCGTCTCCCCTTCGTAGAACACCGCGCTGTCGAAATAGCCGAACAGCGGCGACTTGGGCAGCATGTCGCGCAGGCGCGTCACCGTGTTGCCGCCGATCGTGACGTGGATGTGCGGGAAGTGCTGCTTGATCAGCGCGCAGAAGGTCATGCTGGAGAACAGTTGCTGCTGGAGCACGATCGAAATGCCGATCACGTCCGGCTTCTCGGCGTCGATGGCCGGCTTGACGAGGTGCTCGAACACGTCGCGGTACACGTTGACCTGCGTATCGTGAATGGCGTCCACCACTTCCGACGACATGTAGACCTTGTAGGAGAGATCGGTCTCCATCGGCGGCATGCAGATGCGCGCCGGCGCGTAGACCAGCGAAATGGCGGCGGTCACCTCGCGGAACGTATTGATCGCCCATTCGAGCTTGTCGATGTCGTAGAAATCCCGGCCCCGGACGATCCGCTTGGCCTCTTCGGCGTTCTTGGCCAGCTCCGCGATGCGCTCCCGCGTCAGCTCGCACAGCGTCAGCTGCAGATCGGTTTCCCACGCTTCGAGATCGCGCTTCTTCGCCAGCTTCCGGAGGCGGTCCAGTTGCTGCGGGACCTTCTTGAGGACCCGCTTGAGAAAGTCCTCGCTGAAGTACCAGTCGTACATTTCCAGATTCACGTCTTTCTGGATGACGGTATGGCCGGCGGCGCGGAGGACGGCGGTCAGGGTCGGCAGGCTCAGGTAGGGCTCGGAGGGGTACCAGTCTGGCGGAAAGATCAGCATCACCTTCATCTTCCGCCCGCTCTTGGCTTCCGACGTCCGGCGATGCAACTGGATCAGTTCGAGATCGGCCTTTTCGCCCTTGGAATATTCAATTTTCATGAAGCGTTCCGGCCTGTTAGGGCATCAATCCACAATGATGTGGCTCATTCTAGAGCCCTGCTCCAAGCTTGGTCAAGCTGGTTCGGAAATAGGGATGGCGTTACTTGGAAGGAGCGTCGAGGTCCTGCAGAAGCTCTTGATAATACTGGGTGAGGATTTTTCCGCGCCGGTTCTCGATCATGACGAGCTGGCGCTGGTCGAAGGTGTTGGCGCAATAGACATAGGTCAGGCCCTGCGACTCGCCGAGTTCCACGTGCACCTGCCGGCCGTCCGGGCCTTGCTTCGTCGTTTCCTGCAGAATCCGCCGATCCGGCAGGCTGGTCCAAATCTGTTGCGCGGATGCCATGTGATTTTCATAGAGCGGCTCGTCCGGGCCTGTCTTGCGATTCTTGATGGCCGCTACATCCAACCGCTCCTCGGCGCCTTCCGGTGATTCATCCCAAACCGGCGCGGCGCCGCTCGGTGTCCGACCGAGCAGGTAGAGCGGGCCGTCATCGGTTCCCTCTTCCACGACGGCATAGCGGATCGGCAGAGGCGGCTCCAGCAAAACCAATCCCCGGGAGGCCAGGGCCCGCTGAAACGGCACGCGCCGGGCCAGATGCCTGGTTTTCTCGCAGACGATCAGCCGGCCTTTCTCAGCCAGCGCCGCACAGAGCCGATCCAGCCGCCCGGCCAAACCGGTGCGCCGCTCGAAGTCGGCCTGCACCGCCTGATTGTTCGCCCGTTCGAACGTCTGCCAACTCCGGCTCGGCAGGCCCGGGTCCTGCTCCGTCTGCAGCAACGCCTGCGTCGCGATCACCAGGTCATACGGACCAGTCGGAGGCGCCTGGTCCATATCGAGGCACTCGAAGCGGACGTTCTTCAGACCAGCCGCCGCGGCCCGCTCCCGCGCGACCGCGATTGAAGCCGGCGACCGGTCCACGCCCGCGAACGAGCATTGCGGAAACCGTCGCGCATAGAACGTCGTCAGCACGCCGATGCCGCAGCCGGCATCCAGCGCGGAGCGGGCCGGCCCGATCCGTTCCGCCACCGCCGCGCCCACGGTCAGATAGTAGTCGTAGCGCTGGCTGTAGAGCACCGGTAGGATCCGGCGCGCGGCCGCGTAATCGTAGAAGGTTATTTCATCCGCCGCACTTGCGCCGGGTGCGCGCCGCTGCTCGGAGAGCCGCAGGAGAGTCCGCAATTCGTCGGGTTTCAGCGAAGCCCGCTGCCACTGATCGTAGGCTGCATCGGAATCGAACCGCCGCAAACCCCACGCGTCGAGATGATGAGCGAAGGCTGTTGTGAGTTCTGGCTGTGGCAACCGAGAGGCCTTACGCTGCTATCCCATGCCCTTTTTCAGCATGATCGCGTCTTCATAGGCCACCGGCACCGGATGCGGATGGCGCAACTGGCCGGTGCCAAGCACGACGTATTTCTGGCAGGTCAATTCGTCCAGGCCGATCGGCCCGCGCGCATGGACGCGTCCGGTCGCGACACCGATCTGCGGGCCGAGCCCGAACTCCTCCCCGTCGTGCAAACGCGTGGAGGCGTTGATCAGCACCGCCGCGGCATCCACTTCGCGCGCGAACCGCATCGCCGTCGCGTAATCGCGCGTCGCGATCGTGCAGGTATGGGCGGGGCCGTAGCGGGCGATGTGCGCCAGCGCCTCGTCCACATCCACCACCATTTTGATCGCCAGCGTCTTCGACTGGAACTGCCGGCTCCAATCTTCCTCTGTCGCCTGCTCCACCGATTTGTGGCCGGTCATCGCCTGGGATCCAATGAGCGCCACGGTCTTGGGACAGCCTCGGATGTCGACTTTGAATTCCTCGATGAGGCGCCGGATCAGCGCCGGCAGGAGCGGTCGCGCCGTCGCCTGCTGCACCAGCAGCGTGTCCATGGAGTTCGAGGCCGACGCCTGCTGCACCTTCGCGTTGACGACGAGATTCTGGGCCAGCGGCAAATCCGTATCCGCGTCCACGTAGACCGTGCTGACTCCGCCGTCGTGGCAGAGCACCGGCACGCGCACCTGATCGAGGGCCGTCTTGCGCAGACCGGCGCCGCCGCGCGGGATGAACGCATCGAGCAGCGTATGCAGCCGCATCAACTCCAGCGCGCCTTCCTTCTCCGGCCGCTCGACGAACGTGATCGCCCCGACCGGGATGCCGGCCTCCTCGGCCGCCTCGCGCAGCAGCGTGACGATGGCGGCGTTCGTTCTGATCCATTCGGGCGCGCCGCGGAAGAGACAGACGTTGCCGGACTTCAAGCAGAGCGCGATCGAATCGGTCATCACTTTCGGGTCCAGCTCGGAGACGATGCCGATCATCCCGATCGGCACCCGCATCCGGCTCACTTCCATGCCGTTCGGCCGCTGCCACATCCGGGTCACCTCGCCGACCGGATCGGGCAGATCGGCCACGCGGCGCAGCCCCTCGGCCATCTCCTTGATGGAATCGGCCGCCAGCCGCACCCGCTCGACGGCTTCGCGGATCACATCCTTGTTCGTCACTTCCTCTAATAAGGGCTTTCCGACCTCCTCGCTGTCCTGCTTGTTGATCGCGAGAATCTTGTCCTGCCCTTCCTCCAGCCGGTCGGCCATGGCCCGCAGGGCCTGGTCCTTGACCGGCGTGGGAAGCAAGGCCATTGGCTTGACAGCCTCACGAGCCTTTTTCGCGATGTTCTGAATGTATATCTTAACCGGAACTTCAACCATGCTTTTCCTCGTCAAGCGTGAGACGTTAGGCGTGAAACGTTTAAATGCCAGCCGGACTATAGCATCGGTTTCCGTAGCGAGTCAAAAGCGCATTTCGACCGATGACCTTGTTCATTCGCACGCACTTCCCTTAGAATGCGCGCGTGACACCACAGGAAGCCAAAACCCACTACAACTATTTGATGACCCTCTGCATCCGGAAGGAAGAAGCCTTCGGGCCGCTGGCCTTCACCTTCATCAAGGAGCAGAACCTCGATCAGCTCGGGCTTGCGCCGGAGGAGCAGTTCAACCTCTATATGGCGACCGCCGACGCCTTCGCGGCGGAGCCGAAACGGTATATTCACAAACTGGAATGTTTGCAGAAGGCCCAGCAGCTCCTCCCCCGCACCCAGTTCGCTGATCCCGAGCTGACCCGCCACCTGTTCCAGGAAGTCCAGAAGACCTCGGCCGAATTGGACATCTACAACGAGGCTATGCGTGCGGCGAAATCCCCGGCGGCGCCGGCTGACAAGCTGCGCCTCATTGTCGAGACCGATCTCCCCGATTATTTTCTGAACACGGCGCAGAAACGGGCCTCCGCCTATTACCAGAGCAAATACAAGCTGACCAAGGAAGCCAAGACCGCGCAGCACTTCACCAACGCCGCGCGCAAGTTCGAGCCGGAGAATCCGGCCGTGCAGAAGGAATTCGCGGGGGCCTGCGCGCCGTTCATGGCCGTGCGTACGAGCGCGATCCATCTCATGCTGCCGTTCGACCTCAAAATCAGCCGGACGACGGATGAGCCGCTGGAAGCCGGCCTCCGAATCTGGTACGCGAAGATGGGCTACTCGTTCCCGCTGCGGTACGAGATGGGCAAACTCTGCAGTTGGTACGATGACAAAGTGGTGGATGTCACGATGGACGATCCGAATCTCTTATTCGTCTCCGTCTCGCCGGTGAAGGAAACGGAGCTGGGGATGGTGGATCGCGCACTGCCGAACGATGTCCCGATGGAGATTGGCCTGCCGCGCGCCTTCCTGGACGGCACGAACGGTTTGGGGCCGTTCATCCAGGTCGTGTGCAACGTCAAAATCTGGTTCGACGCGGAGGCGATGTCCGTCCTGATCCAGGGCGCGCCGGACCTGCACGAGTACGGATTGCAGGGCGGCGCGGGCTTGCTGACGCGCACCTACGCGTCGGAGAAGATCCAGGCCTACGCGCCCTCCTCCGGCAAACCGTGGCAGCAGGGGCTCAGCTTCAACTTCGTCAACATGCACCTGCAACTGGCACAGGGTGTGACCGCGGCGTTCGTCCCCTTCAACACGCCGATCTTCTCGATCTATCCGGTGCTGACCAAGCAGAGCGTCAAATTCGAAGATGCTCGTTCCCTATGAGCGAACAGCCAATAGCTGATAGCGAATAGCCAATGATTCTGACTCGTCACGCATCACTCGTCACCCGTCACGGTTTGTATGATTGACCTCAGAAGCGACACCGTCACCAAACCCTCCGAGGCCATGCGCCAGGCCATGGCGCGCGCCGAGGTGGGCGACGACGTCTACGGCGAAGACCCGACCGTCAACCGGCTGCAAGAAACGGCCGCGGCGCAGGTCGGCAAGTCGGCGGCGCTGTTCGTCCCCTCCGGCACGATGGCCAATCAGCTCGCGCTCCGCGCGCAGGCCCAGCCCGGCCAGGAAGTGATCGTCGAGAGCAAGGCGCACATGGTGCGGTACGAACAGGGCGCGGGCGGCGCGCTGGCGGGCGTGCAATTCCATTGGGTCGCCGGCGCGCGCGGCATCATGACGCCGGAGCAGGTCGAAGCCGCCATCCGGCCCAAAGACCCGCATACGATCCAGACCGCCCTGATCTGCGTCGAGAACACCCATAACAGCGGCGGTGGCACGATCTATCCGCTCACGACGGTGGAGCGCATCGGCGCCATCGCCCGGCAACGCGGCCTTCCCATGCACCTGGACGGAGCGCGGCTCTTCAACGCCGTCGTGGCCACCGGCGCCTCCGCCACGGAATACGCGAAGCATTTCACGACCGTCTCGTTCTGCCTTTCGAAAGGGCTGGGCGCGCCGGCCGGCTCGCTGATCGCGACGAACGACCGGGACATGCTGGAGAAGCTCCGGCGATTCCGGCGGATGTACGGCGGCGCCATGCGCCAGGCCGGCGTGCTGGCCGCGGCGGGCCTCTACGCGCTGGAACACAACATTGCCCGCCTCAAAGAGGACCATGACCACGCCAAGCGCCTCGCCCAGATCCTTGCGCAGATTCCGGCCGTCACGCTCGACCCCGCTTCCGTCGAAACGAACATCATCTTCTTCGACGTCAAATCCAGCCGCGCCCCGGCCGATCTCGTCGCCGCCCTGAAAGCCGAGGGCCTGCTGATCAACGCCGTGGGAGGGACCACTTACCGGGCGGTCACCCACCTCGACGTGTCCGCCGAGGACATCGAGCGCGCCGGGCAGATCTTCGCCCGCGTCTTGTCACAGTAACCGGAAACAAGGTAGAAGTAGTCGGAAAGGCAACTCAAGCAGGTGACCGGCGCATGAACCAGTCTTCACCAGAGACGCAGGCCTCCCCGACCCGCGAAGAACTGAACGCGGAGCTGCTGCCCGTTCCCGAGCCCCCGGAAGAGCCGCCGACGCCGGACCCGCCGGGCACGGACAAGATCATCGCGCACGCCCTGGGATACATGCGCGGCAAGCGCGGCGGCGACCTCGTGGCCGTGATTCTGGTCGGCTCGGGCGCACGGCGGGCCCTCACGGCTCACAGCGACCTGGACTTCATCGCGCTGGTGAAGGGCCAGGACGAAGGGCATGACACGATCCGCATCGCCGACCGTCCCGTGGACATCCGTTACCGGAGCGCCCAGGCCGTTGAAGAGGAGCTGCCGCACTCGGCGCGGCTGCCGCCGTTGCTCCGGAAGGGCCGCGTGCTGTTCGAGCACGAGGCCGTCGGCACGAAGCTGATCGACAAGGCGCAGCAGCGGTTCCGCCAGGGCCCGCCGCAGCTCGGGATGGCGGAGAAGATCCGCCTCAAGGCCGACTGCCAGCACTGGCTGGGCAAAGCCGAAGACCTCGCCGGCCAGCCGGCCACGGCCGCCTATCTCCTGGCCATTTTCTTCGAGGAACTGCTCCAGGCCTTTTTTCAGCTCAAGGGGCTGTGGATCACGGCGCCGGCCGACATGCTGCGGTTCGCCGCCTCCCGCGACGGCGCCCTCGGCCAGCTGATCGAGCGCTTCCAGACCGCGCCGACGCTCCCCGCCCGCCTGGACGCAGGCCGGCAGTTGCTGCAGCATGTTTTCAGGGATCTGCCGAACCCGCAACGCGTGGATTGACAACGGGGACAGGCACCCGCCTTCGCCAAGCTGCGACGGGAGCCAGTCCCCTCGCCGGAGCCGGCCCCCTCATCATGTATAATGCGCCCATGCGGTCTCTTCGTGTCGTGCTCATCTGCCTGATTCTCGGCACGCTCGCACCAACCTCCGCGACCCTTGGCCAGGACACCCCTCCTCCGGGTACCTGGACGACACTCGCCCCCGCTCCGACCGCGCGTACCGAGGTCACAGCCGCAGTTCTCGGCGGCAAGATCTACGTGATCGGGGGATTCGCCGAGCCGTCCCTGAGCAATCTCCCCAGCCTGACCATCACGAACAGGGTTGAAGTCTACGATCCTCTGACAAATGAATGGACGACCCGTGCACCGCTGCCGGTCGGCTTGCACCACGCCTCGGCGGTCGTGACGGCGAATCGCCTGTATGTGATTGGCGGCTACACGCAATCGTTCCTGGCCCTGTGGCATCCGGTCGCGACCGTCTATCTGTACGACCCGGACAAGGATGTTTGGATGGAGCGGACACCCATGCCGACCCAGCGCGGCGCGCTGGCGGTGGCCGAATCAGGCGGGAAGCTCTACGCGATCGGAGGCTACGACGGGTCGAGCAACAGGGCCGAAGTGGAAGTCTACGATCCGGCCGGCGACACCTGGACCGCCAGGGCCCCGCTTCCGACGCCGCGCGATCATCTTGCGGCCGCAACGGTCGGCGGGAAGATCTACGCCATCGGTGGCCGCGTGAACCAGAGCTATGCGCGCAACCTCGCAATCGTCGAGGCCTATGACCCTGCCGCCGATCGCTGGACCAGAGTCGCCGATCTTCCGACCGCGCGAAGCGGCATCACGGCCGGCGTCATCCGCAGCACGGTCTACGTGCTCGGCGGGGAAGCCCCGGAAGGCACGTTCCGCGCCAACGAGGCCTATACGCCTGAGACCGACCGGTGGCACGGCGCCGCCCCTCTGCCGACCGGCCGGCATGGGCTGGGCTCCGCCGTCGTCGGCGACCGGCTGTATGTCATCAGCGGAGGGCCGAAGCCCGGCGGCTCCTACAGCAACGTGAACGAGGTGTTCACGCCGCCCGGCGCGAAACCGGCAGGCCGCGCCTCGGCCGCACAGGTCGGCGCGGTCATGGCGCTGCTGGCCACGTTCGAGGATGCCGGCGTCCTCCCGCCCGAGAGCAGTCCGGATGCCAACCGGCTCATCAAGGCGCTCATCCAATTCCAGGCTGCTTTCATGAAGAGCGAGAGCCCGGCTGTCAGACAGTTGCTCCGCGACGCGCTGGCCGCTGCATCCGGCAAGACGGTGCCGGTGGCGCTCGACTCGTTCCGGACCGGCGGATGGACCTCGCGCTCGCTGGAAGCCGTCGTGGACTATGCCGCGGCCGTGCCGGTCTGGGTCAGGCCCGGAGTGCCGGAGGGATTTCAGACGTTCAATGTCGGCCCCACGGAGTTCACGCTGCTGGCGCGGACGTTCACCGAGGCGCGCGCGCACCTCTCGGCCACAGGGGGGAACATCCACGAAGTCTACGCAGCACGCCGGAAGGAGACGCCGGGGGGCATGGAGAAGTGAGCAGTAACGAGTGATGCGTAATGAGGGTGGATTGGCTCCGGCAGTTCTGCTATCGTCACTCATCACTGATCACTCATAACTCATCATTTGCCTTACGGAGGAGACCATGGCCACCAAAGCCTACATTCTCATCAAGGTCAAGACCGGCAAGACCAAAGACGCGGTCAAGGCGCTGAGAAAAATTTCCGGCGTGGAGCGGGCCGACCCCTGCTTCGGACGGCCGGACGTGTTCGTGTTTGTCGAGGTCGGAGATGAAAAGGCGCTGTCGGATGTCGTGATCTCGAAAATCCACACGATCGACGGCGTCGAAGAAACCGACACGCATATCGTTGCGGATACATGATTGACGAGGCGTGGTCGTTAGAGCACGCCGCGCTTTTGAACTGGACACGTCAATGACACAACAGACCGCCTCCTTCACGATCGAACAGATCGGCACGGGCACCGCCCGGTTCCCCAGCACCGGCCCCATCCCGCACATCTCGGACCAGTCCACTGATCCCTACTTTCTGACGCGGGTGTCGAAGATTGCGCAGGTCGAGGCCGTTCAGTTCTGGCCGCAAGTGAAAGGCGCCTACCCGGGGCTGGTGATGCTGCATGAATCGTGGGGGCTCAACGAGCAGATCAAGGAGCTGGCGAACCGGCTGGCCTGCGAGGGCTATGCGGTGATCGTGCCGAACCTCTACACGCGGCAAGGCGGCATGGTCACGGCGAATGCGGAGATCGCCGGCATGCTGATGGCACGGGCCAAGGAAGCCGACCTCCTGCAGGACATCAATCAGTGCTGCGAATATCTCAATACCCGGGATTACGTGAAACGCAACGCGCACGGCGTGATCGGTTTCGGCATGGGGGGAACGCTGGCCGCCAAGTTCGCCTGCCAGCGCAAGCGCCTGCGGGCCGCAGTGTCATTCTATGGACCACTCACCCCGCCCTTCGATTTTCTCAAGGATCTCTACAGTCCACTCCTCTACCATTGGGCAGGCACCGACGAATCGGTCAGCGAGGCCATGATTGAGCAATTTCGCCAAGCCGGCCAGAGCCACGGCAAGCGCGTGGTTGTGCACAAGTATGACGGCGCGCCCCACGCCTTCTGCAACGAAACCCGCAAGGACGCCTACCGGCCGGACGCCGCGCGGACGGCCTGGGATCGCACCGTCGAATTCCTCAAGGAGTCGTTCAAGGCTGACCTGCAACAGCCTGCACAATGACCCAGCACGCAATCGGACTGGCACTTGCCCTCACGCTGGCCCTTTCGCCTGGGCAGGCGCACGCCGCCGATGCGCCGCCGCCTGATCCGATCGATGATGACCAGCTCAAGGCACAGAAATCGGCGGCCCGGCTCTGCGGCACCTGGCAGTGGACGATCCACAATCATAAGAACCACCAGGAACAGAAAACCGTTATCGTGCTCCTGCCGCCGGGAACGCCGGCACCGCCCGACATGCCGCAGCCGGCCAAAATGGTCGTGATGGGCGATGCGGTGTATTTACGATGGGAGTTTCCGCGAGGCTATCAGGAGGACAGCATGCTGCTGGCGAGGGATGACCGGCGTCTGGAAGGAACCTTCACGAACAGCGCCGGCGACTGGGGCGCGATCACCGGCAAGCGCATCGCGGCTTGCGCGCGCTAAGTACAGGTTCGAGGTGACGAGGTACGAGGTAGCGGGGTTAATGAAGTAATTTTCCCCCCCCCACCACGAACCCCGAACCTCGCACCCCGCAACCTCACGTGTGCCTCCACATCTGCCATGCGAAGATGGCCCAGCCTGCGAGAAACAAGACCCCGCCGAGCGGCGTGACCGCGCCGAGCCAGCGCACGCCGGAGAGAGCCAGCACATAGAGACTGCCGGAGAACAGTATGATTCCGGCCGTGAACAGCCAGCCGGCAATGTGGAAGGTCGCCTGCGGGTACTGCTGCGCCGCCCATCCCACCGCGAGCAGCGCCAAAGCATGGTACATCTGATAACGGACGCCGGTTTCGAAGACCGCCAGCATGTCCGGATTCAGGATGGCTTTCAGCGAGTGTGCGCCGAAGGCGCCACCTGCCACGGCCAGGAACGCGAATCCTGCACCCAGCACGGAAAAGAGTTGCGGCCCGATCACACCCGCTACATGCCTTCTCGGCGGAGCTCTTTCATCACGATGGCCTCCGCCTCGAGCCAGTGGTCCATCTCCCGACTGCCATCCCGCCCACTCTGTTCATAGAGCTCGTAGGCCTTCAGCGCGATGCACCCACGGATCTCATCCGTGAGCTCGACCGGCCTTTGTTTGGGCATGACTTTGGACCTGGACGAAGGGTTTGAGGCGCGCGGTGATTTGGTGGGTTTTTTCATGGCCCCCCTCCTTCTCTGAAACGAAGCGCGGTGCGGTATGGTGCCGGAGCCCGGGATCGAACCGGGAGCCTCCTTGCGGAGGGAGGGATTTTAAGTCCCTTGCGTCTGCCAGTTCCGCCACTCCGGCTCGGACGACAACCGGTTGGGAGACTCTACACCCGACCTAGAAAGGGGTCAATACAAACGAAAACGGCCTGCGTGTTGCCACGCAGGCCGTTGAGCAAATCTCAATCGCGGATTTCAGGATAACCTATTGTTTTTTCTTGGCGCGCAGGAAGGATTGCTCATATGCGATATTCTGCCTGGCTCCTGCAATCATGCCTCTCGCTTCCGGAAAGTTCGGTCTCTTTTCCAGCGCTTTTTTAAACCAGGCAATTGCTTCCTCGTATTTGGCCATATCATGGTACACATAACCCAGGTGGTAATAGGCCTCCCAATCATCCGGGCGCAAGGGTATTGAGGTCTCCAGCACCTTCGCAGCCCGTAGCCGTTCGCCACTCCAGTTGAGCGCAGTCCCTAACGCTTGATAGTTATCGTAAGTCGGTTTCTGAGCCAGAGAATACTCGAAGAACTGCACTGAGTCCTTAAACTTTCCCCTTTCGAAGAGTATCCCTCCGGCAGCGGCAGCGGTCTCGGCGTCCCTTGGGTACAGCTTGAAATACTCTTGCGCCGCCGCAGCACCATCCTGAATACGGCCATGTCTCAAATCAAAGAAGATCAATTGTTTCCATATTTCCGCCGCCGTGGGCGCGAGTTTGAGCGCCTCTCGCGCATACCAATCCCAGTCCTGTTCTATCGTGGTCACGACTGGGATTCCCAGGGAGCCGTTCTTGATGGTGACACTAACTGGCTCGGCTCCCCACAGCTGCCGATCTTCGCCGGGTGTCAGCAGGATTCGGACGGTCCGGCTAGGGTTATCCCGATACTTGAGGGCAACCCACGAGTAGCTGATGGGCAGATCCGCAGAGCTCTCTTCGTAATCGGCAGTGATCTCAGCAGCCCTGTACACGGGATCAGCAGTGTCCAGCTTTCCATTGGCGTAGATCAACAAGCTTGAATACACGAAGATTCTTGTCAGCAGACCGATCGACCATTCAATCCTCTTCGCGAAAACAAACAGGGGCTCCCATTGAGGCAAGTCCTTCAGAAAATAGTTGACCAGAAGAACGCAACTCAACAATGAGAGCGCAAGCCCAATAAGAGGAAAAAAGACAAAAATGAAGGACACGGAAACGCGGTATTGGAACTGCATCCACGTCGCCAGCAGGCATGCAGACAAGGCAATGTAGTACTGAATACCGGCCCGGCTCCAGAATTTCCACCAGATGTGTTTGAGCAAGGCGACGAAATTCATCAGTCCTTGATCCCAAGATTCTTGCGTGCGTAGGTGTACAGATGTTGCGCCGCCTTATTGTCCGGATTCCACTTAAGCATCCGCTCCAGGCAGGATGCCGCCTTCGGATATTCTGATTCCATAAGATACAAGCCGCAGAGACTCGTTGCATCCTCGGGGCTTCTGTTCCCCAAGCGAAAAGACTCTTCGTACTCCTCGATCGCCTGGCGAAACTGGCGCTGCTCTTGATAAATTCCCGCCAGTCCCACATGCGATGGTGCATGAGATGGATCGACCGACATTGCCGTCTTATACGAGGCAACCGCCTCGGAAATTCTCTGCAACCTCCATAAGCCGAACCCGATCAGACCATACGCCGCCGCGTCTTTCGGTTGAATAACGGTTGCTTGCCTGCACTGCGCAATCGCCCGTTCGTACTCTCCAAGTGCAAGATAGATCTCGCAGGCGTCCTTGAGCAGTTCGACGTCTTGGGGGAAGTACTCCAGTCCTTCCAGACTGACCCGCAGCGCTTGCGGGTAGTCTCCGAACCGCCTGACCAGGAAATTGATAAAGGCTCTTCGATACGTTGGGTCGTTGGAACTGACTTCGAAGGCACCTTTCCACATGAGAAATTCATTTTGGAGATCACCGCCGCGGTGAGCATAGAGGGACGCTGCCCATCTGTAGGCCTCTGCATTCTTCGGATTGATCTCGATGGCCTTCAAGATCGGCTGGAGCGCCTGCTCTCTTTTTCCTTCCTTCTCAAGCACGACGCCAATGGTGAGATACGCATCGTCGGGCCGATCGCCGGCGTCGATCGCTTTGTGGGCAAATCGAATCGCGGGGCTCGCATTGGACGAATCGAAGATGCGGAGATAGCGGTAATAATGCGCGAGCAGACACAAGGGCTTCTGCCCGGAATTCGAAGCCGCCAGCATCCCGGTCGTTTCGAGCGACAGAAGGAACCCGCGACTCCAGGAACCTTCGGCACGTGGACGAAGCGCTGCTTTTAGATTGTCAATGCTCGGGCCGTAGGCTTGGAGACGGGCACGCGCCACCGCCGCGAGCAGCAGCGCATCCCGGTTGAGCGGCTCACGCTCCAGCACCGAAGACAATCGTTGCAGAGCCTCGACGGGCCGACCATCCTCGAGGTCAATCTCCCCGGCGACAGTGAGAAGATTGGGATCGTCGGGCCGCTCCGTTAGTTTCGTTTGAACCAGTTGTCTTGCCTTATGAAAGTCTCCAAGAAGGAGCGCGTCCCGGATCGGATCGCCACTCGAGTAGCCGGAAACGATTTTCTGCCTTTGGTGAGTACGGTATGCCCGCGCGGCCTTGGCATAGTCCCCACCAAGGTAATACGCCAGCCCCACAGCTCCCTGGAAAGACGGCTGGAAGAACCGATCATCCATCTGCTTGATCTGTTGACGCCCGGAGAAGACAAGAAAGACGATTAGGAAGGCGGCGAGGATTTTCGCAGAACGCCTGATGAATGGGGAGAATATGAAGTCAGTTAATACCATGCCGTTGGACGGCCGTCGCTGCTGGAGGGAATTCTAAGTACCTTACGGGAAACGGTCAACCAAAACAAAAACGGCCCGCGTGACACCACGCGGGCCGTTTGCTGTGGGAATGAAGATGACGGTCGGTCAGGCCGCGGTCAGCCGGCGCATGTCCTTCTTGGCCAGCCAGGACTTGCCGGCGTCAATCGCGTGATTGAAGCCCAGTTTGATTTCCCGGCCATACCGGATGGCTTGCACTTCCGCTCGCTTGGCATAGCGCCGGATCTGCCGCCGCGTCTCAACGCCGGATTGCGGGGCATACAGCAATCCCAGCGCCGCGCCGACCACCGCGCCGCCCACCACGAAGCCCGTTACTTTCGCCACTTCCCGTCCTGCGTCTGACATGTGAAACCTCCTTGGTTTTAACTGTACCTGTTAATGACTTCCTGACTCTGCACACTGAACTCTTGATTTCTTCATAACGCAGAATATGTGCCACGGGAAGCCCAGAGAAAAATCATTGAATAAACAACGAGTTGCCCATGATGGCAGGGATAGGTAGGGGACAAAGGCCCTGTTCTATTTTGACAACAAAGTCACAGTCGCCGTTTCGGAAAACAGACAGCACGAAGTTCACGGCCTAGCCAGGATATTCATGGCGGTTCGTCGCGAAATCGCGCAGACGCGTCGCGAGAGGGGCGCGTGGAGCCGCGAGGGAAGGAGGCGTCCTCGTTGCAGGACGTTGACTGACCGAGCGGCGAGCCCGCCCGTCACAGCAGCGTATCCGCGATTGCAGCAGAAGCGTTCATGGATATCCAGGCTAGACTTGCCAAACCAATATCCACCACCGTACTATGCGCCGCGATGCTGTTCCTGCACGCTATTCCCTACCCCGACATCGACCCGATCTTCTTCCGGGTGGGTCCCCTGGCCTTCCGCTGGTACGGCCTCATGTATCTCCTGGGACTGACGGCGGCCTATTTCCTGATCCGCAGCCGCGCCGCCGCGCAGCACGTAGAATTGTCCCGGGATCAGCTCTACGACCTGATCGTCTACGCGGCCTTCGGCGTCTTTCTGGGCGGCCGGCTCGGCTATACGCTATTCTACAATTTCAAATTTTACGCGGAGAATCCGCTGAAAATCTTCGCCGTCTGGGAAGGCGGGATGTCGTTCCACGGCGGCCTGCTCGGGACCATTCTTGCAATCGTGTGGTTCTGCCGGCGCCGCCGCCTGCCGGTTTTTCCGATCGGCGACCTGGCCGCCCTGAGCGCGCCGATCGGGCTGGGACTGGGCCGGCTCGGCAACTTCATCAACGGGGAACTCTACGGCCGCGCGACCGACGTGGATTGGTGCATGGTCTTCCCGACCGGCGGGGGAGAATGCCGGCATCCGTCACAATTGTATGAGGCGGGGCTGGAAGGCCTGCTGTTGTTCGCCGTACTCTGGGGGCTCAGTGTGCGGCAGACGCCGCCCGGCACGACCTTCTGGAGCTTCATCACCGGCTACGGGCTCTGCCGCTTCGTGGTGGAATTCTTCCGCGAGCCGGATTACCACCTCGGCTACATCCTCGGCCCCTTCAGCATGGGCCAGCTTCTCAGCGCGCCGATGATCCTGCTGGGCGCGTTCATGGTGGCATGGGGATACAAGAAGCAGGCAGCGAATAGAAGGTAGCAAGTAGCCAAGAGATTCCCCTTGGCTGGTAGCTATTCGCTATCAGCTACCAGCTTTAATACGGCATCTCGTCGTCGTCGAGACCGAAATGGTGGCCGATCTCGTGCACCACCGTATCCCGCACCTCCTGGACAACTTCGTCCTTCGTCCGGCACAGCCGGAGGATCGGCCCGCGATAGATGGCGATGCGGGCCGGCAAATGCCCGCCCGCGTCAAAGAACGATTCTTCGCCCTTCGCCGTGCCGGTGTAGAGGCCGAGCAGGTCGTCTTCGGAGTCCAGCTCCATCTCGTCGAGCACCTCGCGCGAGGGTTCCTCTTCGACGACGACGGAGATATTGTCCAAGTATTGCCGGTACTGTCCGGGCAGGCCGTGGACCGCCCGCTGCACCAGGGCCTCGAATTCCTGGGGAGTGACTGACAGCGCTCTGGTGCGGCGACGTCGTGCCATAGATATGGAACGGGGACAGGCACCCAAGGGACTGGCTCCGGCCGCAGGCCGGTGCCAGTCCCCTAATGCCGATGGTCGTCGGGGGCGAAGATGCCCGATTTCGGACCGGTGATCACGTCGCCGTGCTGGCGAAGCGGAGGTGAATTCCAGATCTCTTTGTTGCCGGGGGCCAGGTTCGCCGCCTCGACGAAATGTTTACGCGCCTCCCGGTCATTGCGGAGCGCGTCATACACCAATCCAAGATTGTAATGGGCCTCGGCGAACGTCGGCTGCGCCTTGATGGCCGCTTCGAACTGCGTCCTGGCCCCATCCCATTGGCGCTTATAAAACAGCGTGATGCCTTTCTCGTTGGCCGCCGCCGCTTCCGGTTTCGTGCCGGGCGGCGCAGACAAGGCGGTCTCCAGGACGCCCTTTCCTTTCCCGCTCGCGCAACCAATCGCCAGCACGGCAATCATGACCGCCAACAGGCATGCTCTCATCGCTTTTCCTCCCCAACCCATGCTCAGAGACTCACGGCGTGTCCGCTGCGCAAGAAAATCACGTCGCATCCCACATCATCGATCCCCAGGCACCGCGCCACCGCCTCACGGTAGATCCGCGCCTGCACGCCGTACTCGGCGGCCCTGGCGGCCAGCCGACTGTCTTCTACCCGATCGGTCTTGTAGTCGGCAAGTCGAATCTTGCCGTCGAGACGATACATCACGTCGATGACGCCCTCCAGCACGCATGGCGTGCTGGTGCGAGACGCGAGACGCGAGACACGAGACCCTTCTTTCTGTGCACGTCCCGCGCCCCGTGTCTTGTGTCCCGTGTCCTCCCACGGCATAACGAACGGGACTTCGCGGCCGAGGATCTCCGCGTGCCGGAGTGTGTGATACGTTTCCGAGTCCGCAAACGTTTCGAGGAGGGTACGCAAGTCGGCTTCGATGGCGGCCCTGTCCCCTTCCCGCTCCGGCGGAATGTCGGTCTGACAGACCGAAGCGATTCGCTCGCGGAGCCGATCCGGCGGCAGAGCGAAATCCCAGTGCTGCAACACGCGGTGCGCCAGGGTGCCGGTGAGACGGCTCCAGCCTGCTTCGCCCGCCGCGCGCGCACTCGGCCGGCTGCTCGCCGGCTCCCCGGTCTTCATGAGGCTGGTCGGCGTCACGTGGATCGGGGCCGCGCGCGCGGCGTCCCAGATGCGATCGCGTGCCGCCCATCGTTCGGCAACCGCGGCCCACTCTTTCGAAGCCCGCAGCTTGGCTGGAGCCGGTTTGCGCCGCTTGGGCGCGCGCGCGCCCGCTGTCACGACCCGCTGTTCCAGCGGAACCGGCCCGACGTGCAGCGTGGACACACCCGCCTCGCCGATCCCGCCCGTCGCGGCCTCCCGCAGAAGATCGAGGAACGTCCCCCTCGACCTCGACGCAGGGCCGGGCCAGCCGCCGGACAGAATCAGCCGTTCCTTCGCCCGTGTCATCCCAACGTAGAACAGGCGACGCCGTTCGGCTTCCTCCCGCAGACGTACTTTTTCGTTCACCAGCACGGCGCCGAGGCTGCAGCACTCGCCCCAGTTGATCCCGAACACGCCCGTGGCCCAGTCATGCGAGACGGGCGGCAGTTCACGGCCCCGGCTGGTCCCGTGGTGGAATCCCGGCAGGATGACCACGGGGAACTCGAGTCCCTTGGCCTTGTGAATCGTCAGCACGCGGACCGCATCCAGCGATTCCTCCGCCAGCGCGCTCTCCGCCTCTTCCGGCTGCTCATCGAGCCGCGCGATCATGAGCTCCACGAAGGCGGTGAACGTCAGATGCGGCCGCCCCGCCAATTCCACCGCCATCTGCCGGACCTTCATGAGATTGGCCACCGCCTGCTCGCCATGCAGCGAGGCCGCCGCCAATTCAAGAATCGGCAGCCCGTCGAAGAGCCGGTCGACCGCCTCGGGCAGCGGAACCGCCGGCAGGCTCCGGTGCAGGCCGGCCAGGCGATCGTACAGCAGCCGCACCGCGCCGGCGCATTGGCTCTTCCAGCCCGACAGGCCCGCCGCCTGCCTGTAGTCGAAGGCGCCGCGCTCGTGCAGGTCGACCAGTTCACGGTCCGTCACGCCGCCCAGCGGAGACCGCAGGACGCCAACCAGCGCGATGGCATCGTGCGGGTTTTCCACCGCCCGCAGCACGTTGACCAGATCGATGACCTCCTGCCGCCTGTAAAAATGCTTCTCCCCGTCCGTGATGTAGGCGATCTCGTGCCGGCGCAGCGCGTCGAGGTAGTCCTGCGCCTGCGTCAGCTTCCGGAACAGGAGGGCGATATGTCCCGGCTTCAGCGCCTCCCGCCGGCCGGACGCATCGGCGATGGTTTCGTTCGCCAGCAACTCTTCCTTGAGCCAGCGCGCGAGCTGCTCCGCCTCGTGCCGGGTCGCCGCTGCCGAGGTTGCCTCGTCGTCGTCCTCGGCCTTCACCACGCGCACTTCCACGCCCGGCTGTCCGATCCGGCTCCGGCGGTTGGGCCGCACGATGAGCGGCACGTTGGCCGGCTGGATGTGATCCTGCCGGACCAGCAGCCGGTCGAACAGCGGGTTCACCACCTCCAGCACCCGCTCGTCGCTGCGGAAATTGGTCGCGAGCGCGTAGGTGATCCCGCCCGACGCAGCCACCTTTTCGACCACCCGCTCGAACGCCTCGATGTCGGCCCGGCGGAACGCGTAGATGGACTGTTTGGGATCGCCCACGATGAAGAGCTTGCCCGGCTCCAGCTCGATCGTGCGCCAGTCGCGCCCCTGCCGCCCCGCCCGCTCGGCCAGATAGAGGATGATCTCGTACTGCACAGGGTCCGTGTCCTGGAACTCGTCCACCAGGACCGCCTCGTACTCATGCTTGAGCCGCTCCCGGATGTTCGGATGCTCGCGCAGCAAGGTGCGCGCCCGTGCCAGCAGCCCGTCGAACGAGACCCAGCCTTGCGCGAGAAATGTCGCGCGGACCTCCTGCGCGAAGGGGCACAGCAGCGCGAGCAGGTCCGCCGTCAGCGCCCCGTCCACCGCGCAGGCTTGCTGGGCGGTCTTGATCAGGCTCTCCGCCTCCGCAAAGTCGGCCTCGTTCCAGCCGGCCGTTTTCTTTCCGACGTCGCGGTCCAGTTCCCGCCTGTGCGCCGGTGGCAGCTTCGCAAGCCCTTCGAGTCCACGCTCCGTCAGGAGCATCAACAGTTCGTGCGCCGCCTCCAGCATGGTCTCCGCCTTGAGCCGCTTCGCCTCCTTGCGCGAGGCCAGGAGCGTGGCGGCGCGGTCGCGCTTCGCGGTGAACCAGTCGCGCAACGCCGGGGCCACTGCGCCCGGCTCCGCCTGCCGCCGCAAGTCGTCGAGGGGAATCAACTCGCTCCGCAGCGCGTAGGCCATCGCGCGCAGCGCCCCGAGACCGCGCCCGGCGAGCAGCCGCCTCCACCGCAATTCTTGAGGCCCGTGCAGCGCCAGCTCGCGGTCCAGCCAGAGGTCCCACTGCGCGGCGAAGTGCTCCTCGAATCGCGACTCGTCATCGTCCGTCTGAAAACCCGGATCGACGCCGCTCTCCAGCGGATAGAGCCGCAACAGATGCGCCGCGAAACTATGCAGCGTGCCGATCTGCGCCTTTTCCAGCTCGCGCAGCGCGGCGTCCGCGCGCGAGGCGATCTGCGCGTTCGAGAGGCCGTGACGCTCGCGTAGATCCTCCGCCGTCACGGCGCCAGGATCGCCGCGCTCGGACGTCCCGGATGTCTCCGCGCTCGCCAACACCGACAACCGGTCGCGCAGCCGCAGCTTCATCTCGGTGGCCGCCTTGTTCGTGAAGGTCAGCGCGACCAGCTGTGTGATCCCGACCGGATGCGGCTCCCGCATCAGGAGATGGACAAGGCGGTTGACCAACAGGGTCGTCTTGCCGGTGCCCGCCCCGGCCACGACGACGACATTGCGGTCGAACGTCGTCTCCGCCAGGCGCCGCATCTGTGCATCGGGAATGTTCTGCTCTTTACCCCTCACGCCTCACCCCTCACGCCTCACCCCTTACGCCTCACCCCTTACGCCTCACCCCTTACGCCTCACGCTTCACGTCTCCTCCACTTTCACCTTGCGCATACGCCGCAACGCCCGCGCCGCCGGCGCCGTGTGGGCCCGCCACCAGGTCGGCCCGTGGAAGCGGCGGCAGGCGGCCGCAAACTCGCAGTGGTCGCAATAGCCGTCCGGCAGCACGAAATACTGTCCCTGCCGGATGCCGTCGACCAGCGTCCGCACCGTCTGCGCGATCGTCTTTCCCGTCGTCCCCTTCCACGCCGCCGGATCGAAGGAGACACGCTCCACCGTCGTTTCCCAGCGAGGAGCCAGAAACACGAAGTCCACGGTGGCGGGCGCCGCGGTGCGATCAGGAGCGCGGGCCGGCGTCCCTCCTTGCGGCTGCATCACCGCATAGAGCGGAGGCTGCAGGCGGGCGCCGCGGGCGGCGGACAGCACCAGATTCTTGTCCTCGTCTTTCTTCCTGCCGCCGTGGCGGTACTTGTAGTCCACGATGCGCAGCCCCGGCGGCTGGTCGCGCCTGTCCACCCGGTCCAGCCGGCCGCGCACGCGAAGGCCTTTCAAGCCAGACCCGCCGACGGATTCCAGCGATCCTCCAGCCTCGACCTCGAAGGCCTCCGGCGTGAACCCGCTGGTGCGTGATTCCTGCTCGTCCGCGATCGCCGCCGCGTGCACCAGTCCGGCCACGGTTTCCTTGGCCATCTGCCAGAGCAGCGGGTAGCCGGCTCCATGCTCCCGGACATAGTCGGCACAACAGGCCTCGGTCGCCGCCGCGATATCCAGGCGCATGGTCTCCGTTCCCAGCCCCTTCCGGGGCCAGCCTCGGTCACACCATTGCCGATAGCACCGACTCAGGACGAGGTGGCACAGGTCGCCCAGCACTCGCGGCGGCACCTCCGCATCCGGCTGTTCACGCACGGGCTCGAGCCCGAGCACCTCTGCGGAGAAATATTGAAAGGGGCACCGCGCGTATTGTTCCAGCGGCGTCGGAGCCAGGCCCGTCGCGGCGATAGCCGTCCAGTGGCGATCCAACGGGCCGGTCAGGCCGTCGTAGGAGCCGAGGCCGCCGGCCGTCCCTTCCATCTCCCGCAGCGCGTCCACGCCGTGACGAAACAGGAGGGCGGCGCGTCCCGCCGCATCCAGAAGCGCCGAGGGATCGCTGTCCCGAAGCACGAGCCCGACGGATAATTCCTCACGCGTCAACAGCGGCGCGGCAAACAGCGGCAGCGCAAGCCGGTCGGACAGCCGGCGCGGCACGACGACATCCGGCACGCGCGCCTCGCCATCGCCCGCGCGCAGCCAGGGATCGAGGCAGGACGAGACCGCCAGCGGGCGGCCCTCGGCATCGGCGCGCTGATAGGACAGGTAGAGCCGGTCGCCCGCCGACCGGACCAGCAACTCGAACAGCAGCCGCTCTTCCTCGTAGCCGCCGAGCTTTTCGTCGATTTTGTATCCCAGTGTTTCGCTCAGGACCTTCCGGGAACGATCACGGAGGAACGCATCCTCCCGGATGGAGCGGGGAAACATGATCTCGTTCAGTCCCAGGAGAAAGAGCGCGCGAAACGGCACCCCGCGCGCGGCCATGGCATCGAGCACCTGCACACCGCCGTGCGTGAACGGTTCGATGGGCAGCGTCGCCCGCTCCATCGCCTGCGCGAACAGCCCCGCCCATTCCTCCCAACTGACCGTCTCGTCCAGCCGATCGAGCTGGCGAACTTCTCGCAGCGTCCTGCCGATCCCCCGTCCCACCCCGCGAGTGGCGTCTTCGGATTCGACGTCGTCCTCGGCATTATCGTCCAGCCCGGGAATCGCCAGGTGCTCCTGCGCCAGCGCGCGGAACGCGTCCGTCAACTCGCCGACCGCGCCCCGCTGCGGCAGCCGACGGCAGCCCTCGATGAGCCGGGACACCAGACGCCACAGCAGATCGACTTGCGGAGCGTCCACGTCCGTCCCGCCCCATCCGCCGGTCTCCTCGTCCTCCCCGCCGTTTCCCCGCCGCGTCCGCAAGGTTCCGGTCGACGCGAGCCGCCTCCATTCCTCCTCGCCCCGCGTAATGCCGAGCGCCTGCACGACAGGCAGCCAGAGATCGGGCCGCGGCTCGACGGACGGCGTCCCGCGCGCGGGCAGGCGATAGAACGGCGACGCGAGCACGTCCAGGACCGGCGTGCGGAAAAAATTGGCGAGCGGCAGGGCGGCCAGTTGCGCGACAGCCTTGGCCGCCGGATTGTCCAGCAGCGGGGCCGCGGCCGTCGTCACGAAGGGGATGCGGTGCTGATCGAACGTCCGCCGCAGGGACGGCCGATAGGGTTCGATCGTCCTGGCGACGACGCCGATCTCCTCGAACCGGTACCCATTGGTCTCGACGAGCGTCAGGATCTCCTTGCACGCCGCCGTCAGTTCGGCATCCGGCCCGACGGCGTTCGTGATCCTGGCCTGCGACGGTCTCCTCTCCCGCGGAACCGGTTTCGCAAACGGTTGCGACGCACCGATCAGCCGCTCGACCTGGCGCTCGAAAAATCGGCGCGCGAAGGTGAAGGCCGGACCGTCGCCGAGCGGAAAATACAGCGTGGTCTCGCGGGACCGCGCGATCGCCTCGAACAGCGAGAGCTGCACCTGGGTCAGGTCGTAAAACCCGTAATAGCAGACGCGCGCAAGACGGGCCAGCCAGGGCGACGACGGCGCCCACGGCAGCACCGACACCGTCAGGTCGTCCGCGGAACCGACGCCCAGCCTCCGGCCCGCCTCCTGCACCGCCGCATGGAGGGTGAACAGGCCTTGCAGCTTGGAGGTTTCGTGCTCCTCGAACAGACCCTCGGCGGCGGCCCGGAAGGCGACCGCCGGATCCACCGCCGCATCCTTCAGATCGCGCACGGTCGTCCACAGCGCCGGCCAGCCCCCCGACGGAAGATTCGACAGGTCCAGCCCCTGCAGGCCGGTCAGATTGCTCCGCGCAATGCTGCACAGCAGCCGCTCGAAAAAGAGATCAGAAACCTCCTTGAGAGAGGGCGCGTCGCCAGGCGCGCCCCCGGCCGCCCGCCGCTCGTTCGAAAGCTGCACCGCCAGTTGGTGGAAGGTGAGGACGTGAATGTCCAGCAGCGCCAGCTTGTGCTCGATGCACAGGAGTTGTTTGAGCCGGCGTTTCAGTTGATCGGACGGAACGACGATGGCCAGCGGCGCGAGCGGATCGGCGGATTTGAGCGACCGGATGTCTTCGACGAGGGCTGCTTCGAGGTCAGGATGGTAGGAACCGGTGACGATCCGAAGCATAGACGTTCGACGTTCAATGTTCGAAGTTCGAAAGCACTTTCCCGCTCATCCCTCCAACCTCGAACCTCGAACCTCAAACGTCCAAACCCTAGCCCGTTTCCGGCCCCAGCAGCTCGCCGTTACAGTCCACGCAGGCCCAATCACCGTCAATGAACGACATGGGCTCGCCGCAGGTCTGACACTCGGGCTTAGGCCCGGCGGGCATGGGTGGAAGCTCCGGAAGTTCAATATCGAGTTCATCGTCGGGAGCCATGCAACCTCCCTAGGTTTGCCGTTGCTGCATTTTCAGCTGGAGCGCCTTTTCGGCGCTCTGGCGGCTGGGCACGCCAATGAACGTCAGCCGCCCGTCGATGATCGTCGCGGGGACTGCCCGGACCGAGTGGCGATTGGCCAGCTCCTGCCCGTCTTGCGTCGTGATGTCAATTTCGCGATAGCTGAAGCTGTATTTCACCCGCAGTTGCTTCCAGAGGCTCTTGGCCGAGGGACAGGCGCCGCAGGTCGGTGAATACAAGAGGGTGATGTTCGGCATGCGGCATCTTAACACCGCCGAAAAACCGCGCGCAAGGTCCGGAGGAGCGAAAACCGCTTGCCAAGGCTCATGCTGTCCCGCATAGTAACTGGCGCATCTTCCCGGGAGGTATCCATGAACCACTTCGCCATTGTCACCGCGTTCGGACAGGACCAGCCCGGCATCGTCGCGGCGCTGGCGGAAGGCCTGTTCCAACTCGGCTGCAACATCGAGGACACCTCCTCGGTCCAGCTGCGCGGCGAGTTCACGATGATGCTGCTGGTCCGGCTGCCCGACGGCCTGTCCGCCGAGCAGCTCGCCTCGCGCCTGACACCTCATATCTCGCCGCTCGGACTGACCGTCCAGTGCCGCGAGGTGCCGGCCAAAGCCGCAGCGCGCGTGTCTGCGCCGGAGACGCCCACCTTCATGCTGTCGGTCTACGGCGCGGACCATCCGGGGATCGTCGCCTCAGTCGCCCGCACGGTCGCAGATCACAAGGGCAACATCACGGTCATGAACACACGCGTGGTCGGCGCGGTGGACAAGCCGGTCTACGTCATGGTCCTGGAAATCAAGCTTCCGCATGGCGCGGCGTCCGAGCCGCTCAAGCAGGCCTTGGAGCAACTGAAACCGGGCCTCGGCGTGGATCTCACGTTCCGCCAGCTGGAGAGTCTAAAACTCTAGTCGTGGCTGTCCGGTCAATCCTCCTCTACCCCGATCCGGTCCTCAAGACGCCGGCGGCGCCCGTGTCGCCTGAGGATTCCGCCGTCGTGCCGATCATTCAGGACCTGCTGGATACGCTGCGGTCCTCGCCCGGCGTGGCGCTGGCCGCGCCGCAGATCGGCTGTCCGGTCCGGATCATCGTCGTGGACGTGTCGCGGAAAAAGGGCGAGAGCGGACATGGACTCGTCGTCCTGCTCAATCCGCTCGTTGTACATCAGGAGCGTGGGCGGATCGTGCGCGAAGGCTGCCTCAGCGTGCCGGACTATACAGGCAACGTGCTGCGGTACGAACAGACCGTGGTGGAAGGATGGTCGCCGGAGGGAACGATGGTCACTCTGACCGCGTCAGGGTTCGAGGCGCTCGCATTCCAACACGAGCTGGATCATCTGAACGGGATGCTGTTTCTCGATCGCATCCAATCGCTGGACACGGATTTGTTTCGGAGGAAGAGCCAATAGGAACGGGGACAGGCACTAAAAAAACGTGCCAGTCCCCTAGCGATTATCCGGCGTGATCATCGGCGCCGCCGGCTCGGTCGGCACCGCCAACTGCTCGGTCGGCTCCTCCTGCCAGACATAGTCCGGCAGCAGCATCGGCTGGTACCGGGGCGGCAGCGGAATCGGGAAGGTCAGCACCTCGTAGGCGCCGGCGACCGTGCGGGCGATGAACATGCCGAAGCCTTCCAGCGGCCCTCGGAACGCGCCCTGCACCCAGCCTTCCTTCTTGCCGACCAGATAGATCTGCTTGGGAATCTCCACCCAGCCGGTCGCGAAGTTGGCTGTGCCCCGCACGAACTTGGCGCCGACCTGCGCCGGGATTGATTGGTCCTCCGCCGCGACCGTGGTGCTTCCCAGTGACAGGCACAGGCCCGCCGCAAGAATCATCGCCCGCGCGCCGCGCACAATTCTCTGACGCATGGCGCATCATACCGCATCCGTCGGCGGAGGTTGCAACTGTTTCATCATTTCTATATCGTACGCGCGATGACAGCCGCCTCCGCACGCCCGTTCGGGCTCGCCGGGTTGACCGGCCTTCTTCTCCCCCTCTGCTTTCCCGATTTTAATCTCGGCTGGCTGGCTTGGATGGCGCTTGTGCCGCTCCATGTCGCGCTCGACGACAGCCGCACGCGCCACGCCCTGCGGCTCGGCTGGCTGGCGGGATTCCTGGCCAACGTCGGCATCATGTCCTGGGTCGTCACCGCCATGCACCAGTACGGCAAGATGCCGCTCGTCGCGAGCTATCCCGTCATGTGGCTGCTGGCCGCCTACCTGGGACTCTTCATCGGAGTGTACGCGGCGGGGTGCGCGTGGTTGGCGCACCGGCTGCCTGCGTGGGTGCCGCTTGGCGCGCCCTGCTTGTGGGTTGCGCTCGAGTTGGTGCGCACCCATGCGCTGTCGGGCCTGCCCTGGATGCTGCTCGGCTACTCGCAATACCAGTGGCTGCCGGTCATTCAGATCGCAGATCTCACGAGCATATACGGCGTGTCGTTCCTGATCGTGCTCCTCAACGTGACGCTGGCCGAGCTGCTCCTCTGGGCCTGGCGCCGATTCCGGCTACGGCAAACCCCGGCCTTTCCCTGGCCCGCGACCGCCGCGGCTTCGTTGTTCCTGATCGCATCGCTGGCCTACGGACAGGCCGCTCTGAGCAACGAAGCTCGCCCGGAGGGTCGGCCCTCGCTGGCCGTTGGAATAGTCCAGCCGAATATCGACCAGGCGCACAAGTGGGACCAGGCCTACAGGCGGGAAACGCTCGACCGCTACGCGCGCTTGACCGCCGATGCGGCGAAGGACGTAGATCTCATAATCTGGCCCGAAGCAGCCACGCCCTTCCTGTTCGAAGACGAGCCGGTCTACCGGGTGGAAGTCTCGGTGCTTGCGCACCGGCACGGCGCGCCGCTGCTCTTCGGCAGCCCGGCCTTGCGGCGGTACCCCAACGGCCGGCCGTACCTCTTGAACAGCGCCTACCTCCTGGCGCCCGACGGACGGATCGCCGGCAGGTACGACAAGCGGCACCTGGTGCCCTTCGGCGAATACATTCCCCTCCACTCCTCCGTCCTGTTTTTCCTCGACAAGCTCGTCGAGGGCATCGGCGACTTCGAGGCCGGGACCGACGCGACCGTCTTCAGGCCGGCCGTGCGGCCGGGCAGGCCCCAACCGAGCATCGGCGTCGTGATCTGCTACGAGGTGATTTTTCCGGACCTCGTCCGGGAATTCGTCGCGCATGGCGCCGATGTGATGACCACGATCACCAACGACGCCTGGTTCGGCAACTCCTCGGCTCCTTCCCAGCACTTTGCGATGGTGGTCTTCCGGGCCGTCGAGAACCGCGTGGCCTTCGCCCGGTCCGCCAACACCGGGATTTCCGGCTTCATCGAGCCGTCCGGACGCATCACGTTATCCACCCCCATGTTCACCGAGCAGGCGGTCAGCGGCCGCATCCCGCTGCGCCGCACGCTCACGTTCTATACCCGGTACGGTGATGTATTTGCGTACGCTTGTGTTATAATCACCGCGCTATTGGGCATCGTTGCCGACTGGAGGAGATCCCATGCTCGATGAACTGCGCGCACGCGTCAAGGCGATCGGGGACCAGGTCCGCGAACTCCGGGGGCATCTTTGACTTCGCACGCTTGACGTCGGATCTCCAAGAGTTGGAGCGCCAGACCACACAGCCTGACTTCTGGAACAACCCGCAGAACGCCGCCCGCGTGAATCGAAAAAAGTCGTCGCTCGAGCGGGAGATCCGCCGCTGGTCGGACATCGAACGCCAGAACGGCGATCTCACGGCCCTGCTGCAACTGGCGGAAGAGAGCGAGGACACCGAGCTGGCCCGCGAGCTCGAATCGTCGCTCGGGCAGTTCGAACAGTCCGTCGAGCACCTGCGCGTGGAATTGCTCCTGTCCGGAGAGCACGACGGCAGCAACGCCATCGTGGCCATCCATCCGGGCGCGGGCGGGACCGAATCGCAGGACTGGGCCCAGATGCTCCTGCGGATGTACGTCCGCTGGGCCGAGCGCAAAGGTTACAAGGTCGCCACGCTGGACCTGCTGGCCGGCGAAGTGGCCGGCATCAAAAGCGCGACGCTCTCCATCACCGGCCCCTACGCCTACGGCTACCTCAAGGCCGAAGCCGGCGTGCACCGGCTGGTCCGCATCTCCCCCTTCGACGCCAACAAGCGGCGGCACACCTCCTTTGCCTCCGTGTTCGTCTATCCGGAGCTCGAGGACGACGTGGAAATGGCGATCGACGAGAAGGATCTCCGGATCGATACCTTCCGCTCCGGCGGGGCCGGCGGCCAGAACGTCAACAAGGTCGAGACGGCGATCCGCATCACGCACATTCCGACCAACACCGTCGCCCAGTGCCAGAACGAGCGCTCGCAGCTGCAGAACCGCATGGGCGCCATGAAGATCCTCAAAGCCAAGCTGTTCGAACTGGAACAGCAGAAGAAGCAGGAGAAATTCAACGCGATCGTGGGCGAGAAAAAGGACATCGGCTGGGGCAGCCAGATCCGCTCCTACGTCTTTCAGCCTTATCAGTTGGTGAAAGATCTGCGGACCGGCGTCGAAGTCGGCCAGGTGGACGCCGTGATGGACGGCGACATCGACCAGTTCATCGAAGCGTATCTCAAACAGCAGCTCGCAGCGAATAGCAAGTAGCAAACAGCCATGACTCCGATTTCATCACTGTCCGTTTTATGCTATTAGCTATTCGCTATTGACTACTCGCTACGCTATGGAAGACAACGACCAGCGCCAGCAGCGGCTCAAGAAGCTCGACACCCTCAAAGGGATGGGCGTGGCGCCCTATGGCGCGCGCTTCGAGGTCAAGGACCGTGCCGGCGACCTCGTCCGCCGGCACGGCGACAAATCAAAAGACGCGCTCGAGCGGGAGCGGATCGCCTGCACGCTGGCCGGCCGGATCGTCGGCCTGCGGCGCTTCGGCAAGGCCGCGTTTGCCGTGCTCCAGGACGGCGCGGACCGGCTTCAGGTCTATCTCAAGAAGGACAACCTGAGCGAGCAGGCCTATAAGGCGTGCGAGGAGCTGGACCTCGGCGACTGGATCGGCGTGAGCGGCGTCCTGTTCCGCACCAAGACCGACGAGTTCACGGTCGAGGTGCGGCAGCTGACGTTCCTGAGCAAGGCCCTGCGTCCCCTGCCGGAGAAATGGCACGGCCTGACCGACGTCGAAACCCGCTACCGCCAGCGCTACGTGGACCTGATCGCGAATCCCTCCGTGCACCATATCTTCGAGACGCGCAGCCGCATCATCGCCAGCATCCGGGCGTTCCTGATCGAGAAGGGCTTCCTGGAAGTCGAGACGCCGATGATGCAGCCGATCCCCGGCGGCGCGACCGCCCGCCCTTTCATGACCCATCACAACGCGCTGAACGCAGACCTCTACCTGCGCGTCGCGCCGGAGCTCTACCTCAAGCGGCTGATCGTGGGCGGCTTCCCGCGCGTCTTCGAGATCAACCGGAACTTCCGCAACGAAGGCATCTCGACGATCCACAATCCCGAATTCACGATGCTCGAGTTCTACGTCGCCTATGCGGACTACACGGACCTGATCGCGCTGACGGAAGAGCTGGTCGGCCGCGTGGCCAGGGACATCTTCGGCACGACCGTCTTCGAGTATCAAGGCAAATCCATCAACCTCGCCACGCCCTGGCGGCGCTGGTCCTGGCGGCAGGCCCTGCTCGAAGTCAACAGGCTGGATAAGGCCGTCCTATCGGACAGGACCGCGGCGCTGGCCGCCGCGAAGAAGCTGGGCGTCGAAACGGACAAGGACGCGTCGCTGGTGGATATTCTCAGCGAGATCTTCGAGGACACGGTCGAGCCGCAGCTGGTGCAGCCGACCTTCATCACCGAGTACCCGATCGAGTTGTCTCCGCTGGCCCGCCGCAAGGATTCCGACCCCTCCCTGACCGACCGCTTCGAGCTCTATATCGCGGGCCGGGAGCTCGCGAACGCCTTTTCGGAGCTCAACGACCCGCTCGACCAGCGCCAGCGGTTCGAAGCGCAGGTCGCCAGGCGCGCGGCCGGCGACGAAGAGGCCCATTATCTCGACGAGGATTTTCTGCGCGCGCTCGAATACGCCATGCCACCCACCGCCGGCGAGGGCATCGGGATCGACCGGCTCGTCATGCTGTTGACGAATCAGGCTTCGATCCGGGACGTCATTCTGTTCCCGCAACTGCGTCCGGAAAAATGACCATGGTGAACTCCTACGAAATCTTCGTCGGCCTGCGGTACCTGCGCGCCAAGCGCCGCAACCGCACCATTTCGCTCAACACGGTCGTCTCGATCGCCGGCATCACGCTCGGCGTGGCCGCCCTGATCGGCACGCTAGGCATCATGACCGGCTTCAAGGAGGATCTGCAGGCGAAAATTCTCGGCACGACCTCGCACATCGTCGTCCAGGACCGCACCCGCGACGGCATGGCGGACTACGATGCGATCGCCGCCAAGATCGAGCGGGTGCCGCACGTCGTGGCCGCCACCCCCTTCATCTACCGCCAGGTCCTGCTCACGTCGCGGTCGGCGGTGCAGGGCATCGTCGTGCGCGGCATCGATCCCAAGCGGGAAGTCCGCGTGACCGAAGTGGGCAAGAACATCACCAAGGGACGCCTGGAGGAGCTTGAGCCGGAACGCGCCACGGCGCCGTCCGCTCCCGCGAACCAACCGGGCATGGCGCTCGGCAAGGAGCTGGCGCTGCGGCTGGGCGTGACGGTGGGCGACAGCGTGAACGTCGTGTCGCCGGTCGGATCGGGGGCATCGCTCAGCAGCGTCCTCATGACCCCGAAGATCCGCACGTTCACCGTGGTCGCGATTTTCCAGTCCGGGATGTACGAATACGATTCCTCCCTCGCCTACCTCTCGCTGGCGGAGGCGCAGAAATTCTTCAACATGCCCGCCGCCTCCACCGGCATCGAAGTGAAGGTGGACGACATCTTCCAGGCTGCCGAGATCGCCCGCTCCCTCGACCGCGAGCTCGGGTTTCCCTACTGGGCGCGCGACTGGATGCAGCTCAACCGCAACCTCTTGTCGGCCTTGAAGCTCGAGAAGACGATGATGTTCCTGCTGCTGGTGCTCATCATCACCGTCGCCTCCTTCAACATCATCAGCACCTTGACGATGATCGTCACCGAAAAGCAGCGGGAGATCGCGATTCTCAAGGCCATGGGCGCCACGCGGCGTTCCATCATGCGCATCTTCATGCTGAACGGCCTGATCATCGGGGTCACGGGCACGGTGATCGGCATCCCGCTCGGCTACACGTTCCTCTACCTGATCGAGAAGTACTGGACCTTCGATCAGACGGTCTACTACATCGCCCATATCCCGGTGCACGTGCAGACGCTCGACGTGCTGCTGGTGTCGCTCTCGGCCATCCTGATCAGTTTCGCCGCCACCGTCTACCCGTCGCTGCAAGCCGCCAAACTCGAGCCGGCGGCGGCGCTGCGATACGAGTAGGATGCCATGATCAAGGTGGTGGATCTTCAGAAGTCCTTCTCGATGGGCGCCTACACCTTGCCGGTGCTCAAAGGGATCACCGTGGAAATCGCCCGCGGCGACATGATCGCCGTTGTCGGGGCCTCCGGCGCCGGCAAGAGCACCCTCCTCCACATCCTCGGCACGCTCGAGCGCCCCACCAGCGGCACCGTGCTCTTCGACGGGCAGGATCTCTTCAAGCTGTCCGAAGAGGCGCAGGCGGAGTTCCGCAACAAGCGGATCGGATTCGTGTTCCAATTCCACCACCTGCTGCCGGAGTTCACCGCTCTCGAAAATACCTTCCTGCCGGCCTTGATCCAGAACAGGCCGCCGGCCGAGGCGCAGAACGAGGCGAGTCAGTTGCTCAAGGAGGTGGGGCTGGGCGAGCGGCTGCACCACAAGCCGGGCGAGCTGTCGGGCGGGGAACAGCAGCGGGTGGCGGTCGCGCGGGCCCTGATGCAGCGGCCGGACCTGGTCCTCGCCGACGAGCCGACCGGCAACCTCGACACCCACACCGGCGAGGAGTTATTTGCGCTCTTGCGGAAGCTGAACAAAGCCCGCGGCACGACCTTCGTCATCGTCACGCACAACGACAAATTATCAGCGCAGGCCGACCGCATCATCCGGATGGAAGACGGACAAATCGTCACTTAGGCTGGGCGTGGGCGCGCTGGTAGACCTTCGATTCCACGAAGATTTCGAACAACTGCTTGTCGACCTTGCCGTGCTTGACTTCGTCCTCTAGAATGGCCAGCGCCTTCGGTGTCGGCACCGCTGTCTTGTATGGCCGGTCTGACGCAGTCAGCGCATCGTAGATGTCGCTGACCGTCATGATCCGCGTCTGCACCGGAATGACGTTGCCCGGTACGTGCCGCGGGTAGCCGCTCCCGTCCAGCTTTTCGTGGTGGCCGTAGGCGATCTCGGGGATGTTTTTGAGCGTCTTCGTCCAGGGGATCTTCGACAGGAACTGGAACGTATGGGTCACGTGGCTCTCGATCTCCAGGCGTTCTTCGTTGGTCAGACTGCCTTTCGGAATCGAGAGCGTGACGGCTTCCACCGGTGTCAGATACGATCGCGGGCCCTGGTAGGACTCGTACGTCATCTTGGCGATGTCGGTGAGCCGTTCGAATCCGCCCTGCGCCAGCACCGTCGGCCGGTTGCAGGCGAGGAGGAATTCCAAAATCCCCTCCGTTTCCGCAATCTGCCTGGCCAGTTCCTCGTCCACCTGCGCCACGAGTTCGGCTGTCGCCTTCCGGTCGCCGGACATCAGGAGGTCGACTTTTTTCCGCAATGCCTTCGTCTCGTAGGTCCGTTTGATGAAATCGAAGCGGGCTTTGAGCTGTGCAAGATCTCCCGGGAACAGTTTGTCCGCCTTGACGAGGACGTGCTCGCGCACGCCGACCTTGCCGAAATCGTGCAGCACGGCAGCATACCGCATCTCCTTCATCTGCTCGTAGTTGAACGAGACGTTCTTGTACGGGCCGCTGTCGAGCCGGTCCACCACTTCCGCCAGCCCGCAGCACAGCGTCGCCACGCGTCCGCTGTGACCGCTCGTGGTTGGATCGCGGCTCTCGATCGCGAGCACGCTGGCGTTGATGAATCCTTCCAGGAGCCGGTTGATCTCTTCGTACAGGTTGGCGTTCTCGATGGCGATGCCGACCTGGTTGGCCAGGCTGACGAAGTCCTGCATGTCCCCCTGGGTGAAGAGCGTGCCGTCCTTCTTGTTGATGGCCTGCAGGACGCCGAGCAGCTTGTCCTTCGCCTTGACCGGCACGCAGACCATGTTGCGCGTCCGGAATCCGCTCTTCTTGTCCGCCGCCTGGTTGAAACGCGGATCGGCGTAACAATCGTTGATGATCTCGGGGCGCTGCGATTCAGCCACGGCTCCGGCAATACCCTGCCCGACCTTCAGGCGGATCTGGCGGATGCCTTCGCCCTTTTCGCCGAGCGCGACGTCGAAATACAGCTCCTGCGCGGCCTCGTCCAGCAGCAGCAGGGAGCCGGTCTCGGCATCCATCACGACGGTGGCCGCTTCGATAGCCCGCTTTCTGATGTCCGCCGGGTTCAAGCTGGAGTTCAGGACGCCACTGATTTCCTGCAGCTTCTGCAGCCGCCCGATCTTTCCGCCATGCTCGCGGTGGAGCCGGGCCTTCTCCAGCGCCAGCGCCACCTGGTGGGACAGGCAGACGAATTCATCGACGTCCCACCTGCTGAACGGCCGGCCGCCGAGCTTGTTGACCGCCTCGATCACGCCGAGAATCTTGCCTTGCGCGATAATCGGCGCCGCGATCAAGGTCCGCGTGACGAAGCCCGTGCGCAGGTCCACATCATGCGCCACGCGCGGATCGTGCTGCGCATCATTGACCAGCAGCGGTTTTCCGCTCTGGGCGACCAACCCGGCGATTCCCTGGCCCAGCTTCAACCGGATTTCTTTCAGTAGGTCGCCTTTCTCGCCGACGGCCATGCGAAAGAACAGGTCCCCGCTGTGCTCGTCCTTCAACAACAGCGAGCCGGCCTCGGCGCGCACGAGCGTGACAGCCGCATCAATGGCATACCGTAGAATTTCTTCTTCGCTGCCGTCGGCATTCAACGCCTCGCTCACGCCCCCCAACTGCCGGATGCGCTCGATTTTCTGATCGTACTTCTCGATCAACCGGACGTGGTCCATGGCTTCGGCCAGCCGTGACGCGAAGAAGTCCAGCAGGCCGGCGATCTTCTGGATCCGCAGCTTGTCCGCGGGCAAGCCGTGGATCGCAATGACTCCCTCCACCGCCCGCCCGCGCCGTTTGAGCGGCGCCGCCAGGCAATCCGACGCGGCCTGCCCCCGGCCTTCCCGCATCACGCGGGTGACCATGGGCTCGAAGACGCGCATCGCGCCGTCGCCGCCCACATCCCCGCACGTCGCCAGCACGCGCATGTCCCTCGTCTGCTCGTCTTCGAGATACACCGCGCCGCGCAGCGCGCCGGTCCGGTCGAGGAACACGCGCAGGCAGCCGTAGCTCATGGCGTCCAGCGAACGCCCTTTCTGGATCGCCAGGCTGATCGCTTCCGCGAGCTGCTGCTGCGTGACCAGGAGATCGGTGACGGAAACGCCGGGTGTTTCGGGAGCGGACGCGCGCGCCCGCGGCACGCGCTTGCGGGACGGCGCCACGGGAGGACGGGATGGTCTGCTGCGTTTGGATGATGCCATCGTGTTATGAGGGCTGCGGAACGGCCCGGCTGCGCCCCAGCGCGGACTTCAAGGACCGGACGAATCGCCCGACCTGCTCGACCATTTTGGCGTCCTGCTGATGGTCAGCGACCTGGCGGACGATGGCGCTGCCGACGATCACGCCGTCTGCCGTTTCGGCGACCCTTGCGGCATCGTCAGCCGTCGCCACGCCGAACCCGACCGCGACCGGAATCGCCGTGGCCTTGCGGATTTTCTCGACGTTCCGCTTCACGTCGCCGAGATCCGTCAGCTTCGCGCCCGTGATGCCGGTCAACGAAACATAATAGACGAACCCGCGCGAGCGTCTCGCGACCATGGCACGCCGGTCCGGCGTGCTGGTCGGCGCCAGCAGATAGATGGTGTAGAGCCCGGCCTTCGCCGCCAGCGCGTCGAGGGTACCGGCTTCCTCCGGCGGCATGTCCGGCACGATGAGGCCGTCCACCCCGGCCCCCGCCGCCCGCCGGCAAAAGTCGGCCTCGCCGAAGGCATGGATCGTGTTGTAATAGGCCATGAGCACGAGTGGAACCTGCGTCTTCGCGCGCAAGGCGGCCACCGCAGGCAGAATCTTCCTGAGCGACGTGCCGCTGCGCAAGGCCCGCTCGGCGGCCTTCTGGATCACGGGTCCGTCGGCAATTGGATCGGAAAACGGGACGCCGAGCTCGATGACGTCCGCGCCGGCCCGCTCCAGTTCCAGCACGAGCGATTCCGTGTCCTGCAGCGACGGATCGCCGGCCATGATGTAGGCGATGAGCGCCTTTTCGCCCTTCGCCTTCAGCCTTGCAAACGTCGCATCGAGTCGGTTCACAGGGACACACCCTTTATTCTGGCGACTTGATTCACGTCCTTATCGCCGCGGCCGGAGAGATTCACGACGATGACCTGCGACTTCTTCATTCTGGGCGCCAGCTTGGCGACTTCGGCGATCGCGTGCGCGCTCTCGAGGGCGGGCACGATCCCTTCTTCGCGGGACAGCAGATCGAAAGCCGTCAGCGCTTCCTCGTCCGTCGCCGAGGTGTAGTGAATGCGGCCGGCGTCGTGGTAGTACCCGTGCTCGGGGCCGACTGCCGCATAATCGAGGCCGGCCGAAACGGAATGCGTCAGATTGATCTGGCCGTTCTCGTCCTGCAGCAGATAGGTCATCGTGCCGTGCAACACGCCCGGCTTCCCCGTCGCGAACCGCGCCGCGTGCTTGCCGCTCGCGATCCCCAGCCCCGCCGCCTCGACGCCGGTCATCTTGACCGTGCGGTCGTTGAGGAAGGCATGGAAGAGCCCGATGGAGTTGCTCCCGCCGCCGACGCAGGCGACCAGATGGTCCGGCAGCTTCCTCTCCGCCGACAGAATCTGTTTGCGGGTTTCACGTCCGATCACCGACTGGAAGTCCCGGATCATCATCGGATAGGGATGCGCGCCCAGGACGGAGCCGAGAATGTAGTGGGTCGTCCGGACGTTCGTCGTCCAATCGCGCATCGCCTGGCTGATCGCGTCTTTGAGCGTCCGGCTGCCGGCGTCCACGCCCGTCACCGTCGCGCCGAGCAGCCGCATCCGGAACACGTTGAGCGCCTGGCGCTGCATGTCCTCCGTGCCCATGTACACTTCGCACTGGAGCCCGAACATCGCGGCCACGGTTGCGACCGCGACACCGTGCTGGCCCGCGCCGGTCTCGGCGATCACCCGCGGTTTGCCCATCCGCTTCGCCAGCAGGGCCTGGCCGATCGCGTTGTTGATCTTGTGCGCGCCTGTGTGGCAGAGGTCTTCGCGCTTGAGGTAAATCTTCGCGCCGCCCAGCTTCCTGGTCAGCCGGCCGGCAAGATAGAGCGGCGTGGGGCGACCGACGTATTCTTTGAGGTAACGGTCGAACTCGGCCAAAAAACGCCGGTCTTTCCGCGCCTTGAGGTAAGCTTGCCCCAACTCGAGCAGCGCCGGCATGAGCGTTTCCGGCACGTACCGCCCGCCGTACTGTCCGAACCGGCCGCGTTTGTCAGGGATAGTCGTCATACGACGTCGAGCCATCAAGAAGTTGCAGTATAGCCCCCCGTTTCCTTCTGCACAAGCTTCGCGGCTTTGATGAACGCCCGTATTTTTTCGTGATCCTTCCTACCCGGACGCGACTCGACCCCGCTGCTCACATCCACGCCATAGGGTCTGACCTTCTGAACCGCCTCGACCACGTTCGCCGGCGTCAAGCCGCCGGCCAGCACCACCGGCGCCGCCTTGGCCGCCTCCGCCGCCAGACTCCAATCGGTCACCTGGCCGGTCCCTCCGTAGGACACGGCCGAAAAGGCATCCAGCACGAATCCGCGCACCCGCGACCGTCCTTTATATTCGGCCAGCGACAGCAGTGAGCCTCTGTCTTTTAACCGGATCGCCTTGAGCACCGGCCGGCCCAGAAGATCGCAGTAGGCCGCCACTTCCTCGCCATGCAGCTGCGCGATGGCCAGGCCACAGTCATCCATCAAATCGCGAACGATCTTGATGTCCTCGTTGACGAACACGCCGACCGGCAGCACGAAGGGCGGGAGCTGCGCGACGATCCGCTTGACCACGTCCGACGTGACACGCCGCGGGCTCGCGTGATGAAACACGAAGCCGATTGCGTCCGCGCCTGCCTCCACTGCCGCCAGCGCGTCTTCCACGTTCGTGATCCCGCAGATTTTGACCTTGAGATTCACACCGCCTCCATCAGCCTTCCGCCCCCACCAATTCCCTCACCTTTGCTCCTGCATCCTGCGCCTTGATCAACGACTCCCCCACCAGCATGGCGTGGACGCCGGCTTCGAGAAGGCGTTTCACGTCATCCCGCTTCTGAATGCCGCTCTCGCTGACGATGACCTTGCCGGAGGGAATCAGCTTGGCGAGGCGGAGCGTGACGCCGAGATCCGTTGAGAAGGTCTTCAAGTCCCGATTGTTGATGCCGATCAGCCTGGCCTCCGGCAGCCGTTCGAGCACAACATCCAGCTCCTTCTCGTGATGTGTCTCGATCAGCACGTCCATCTTCAGCTCTTTCGCCAATGCGAAAAAGTCAGCCAACTGCCGCTTTTCCAACGCCGCCACAATCAGCAGCACGCAATCGGCCCCGTAGGCCCGCGCCTCGTAGAACTGGATGTCATCCACCATGAATTCCTTGTTCAGCGCCGGCAGGCCGATCTTGTCCTTGATCGCTTTCAAATGGTCGAGACTCCCCTGAAAAAAATCCTTGTCGGTCAGCACCGACACGGCCGATGCACCATGCTGCTGATATTGTTCGGCGATCTTGACCGGCTCGAACTTGTCCTTGAATTCTTCGCGCAGCAGGCCGAGGCTCGGCGAAGCTTTTTTGACCTCCGCAATCAAGGCCGGACTCCCCGGTTTCCGCGTTGCTTCGAGCGTGATCGCGAAGGGCAGGGGTTGGGCCTGGTCGCGGATCTTCCCCTTCAGCTCGGCCAGATAGCCGCGGCTCTGCTTGTGCCGGACCTCCGCTTTCTTATGTTCCAAAATTTGATCGAGGATCATGCCGCGTGCTTCTTGTTGGTGAATGCAACGAGTTTTTCAAGCCTTTCCATTGCGGCTCCGCTGTCGATGGCTTTGTTCGCCAGCACAAATCCTTCCTGCAATGTCTTGGCTCTGCCCGCCGCCACGAAGGCCGGCGCGACATTCAAGCAGACGATGTCACGCTTGGGACCCTTGCGCCCGCGTAGAATATCCCGCGTGATCTGGGCATTCTCCTCGGCGGTCCCGCCGGTCAATTCCTTAAGCCGGACCCGATGGAGACCGAACTCGTCCGGCTCGATGAAATAACTCGACACGACGCCGGCCTTGCCTTCCGAGACCCGCGTCCGGTCCGTCAGCGTGATCTCGTCCAGCCCGTCCATCCCGTGCACGACGAAACAATGTTGCGTGCCGAGATGGATCAGAACCTTGGCCATAACCTCCGTGAGGTTGCCGTCATAGACGCCCAGGACTTGAATAGCCGCTCCGGCCGGATTGGTGAGCGGTCCCAGGATATTGAGCAACGTCCGGACGCCCATCTCCTGCCGAGGCCCGGCGCAGTGCTTCATCGCCCCGTGAAAGAGCGGGGCGAAGAGAAAGCCGATGCCGATCTCGTTGACGCAGTCTTCGATCCGCTCCGTCGGAAGATCGATCTTCACCCCCAGGGCGGCCAGCACGTCGGCGCTGCCGGATTTGGAGGAGACCGAGCGGTTGCCGTGCTTGGCGACGGTCAATCCTCCACCGGCGACGACGAAGGCCGCCGTGGTGGAGATATTGAACGTATGGGCCCGGTCGCCGCCCGTGCCGCAGGTATCCACCACCAGCGGATCGGCTACGCGGATGCGCGTCGCTTTCTCGCGCATGGCCCGCGCGGAGCCGGCGATTTCCTCGACCGTCTCGCCCTTGAGCCGCAGCCCCATCAGATAGGCCGCGATCTGCGCCGGCGTGGCCTGCCCGTTCATGATTTCGAGCATGACCTCTTCGGCTTCTTTCTCCGAGAGGCTGGTCCGGTCGGCCAGCTTGGCGATGGCGTCTTTAATCATGGTGACCAGCTAGTAGCGAATAGCGAGCAGCGAATAGCCAGATATTCCTTTCATGGTTCAAACCTCTCTTAGCTGTCCGCTATTAGCTATTCGCTATTTGCTAGAGTTTCAGAAAATTCCTGAGCAGATCCTTCCCTGCGGCGGTCAGGATGGATTCCGGATGGAACTGCACCCCTTCAACGCCCAGTTTCTTGTGGCGCAATCCCATGATTTCCCCTTCCGCCGTCTCGGCCGAGATTTCGAGGCAGTCCGGCACGGTCTCCCGTTTCACGATCAGCGAATGGTAGCGCGTCGCTTCGAAGGGGTTAGGCAGATCGCGGAAGATCGTCTTGCCGTCGTGATGAATCATGGAGGTCTTGCCGTGCATGAGCCGGTCGGCCCGGATCACGTCGCCCCCGAATGCCACCGCCAGCGATTGATGGCCCAGGCAGACCCCCAGGATCGGGATCCTGCCGGCACAGTGCTTGATCGTCTCGACGGAGATGCCCGCCTCTTTCGGCGTGCAGGGACCGGGCGAGATCACGATCCGCTGCGGGCGGAGCTGGTCGATCTCCTTGAGCGTGACCCTGTCGTTGCGATAGACACGGACGTCCTCCCCCAACTCGCCCAGATACTGGACGAGGTTGTAGGTGAAGGAATCGTAGTTGTCGATCATCAGCAGCATTTATTCCAGTCCCTGTTCGGCCAATTCAATCGCTTTCATCATCGCACGTGCCTTGTTGCAGGTCTCTTCGTATTCCCGCTCCGGCACCGAATCGGCGACGATCCCCGCCCCCGCCTGGATATAGGCCTGGCGTCCCTTGATGACGATCGTCCGGATGTTGATGCAGGTATCCATGTTGCCGGAGAAGCTGAAGTAGCCCACCGCGCCGGCATAGGGCCCGCGCTTCGTCGGTTCCAACTCCTCGATGATCTGCATGGCCCGGATCTTCGGCGCGCCGGAAACGGTTCCGGCCGGGAAGCAGGCTTTCATCACATCGTAGGCCGTGCAGGACGGATCCAGGTCACCGACGACGTCGGAGACGATGTGCATCACGTGCGAGTACCGCTCGATGCGCATGAGCGCCTCCGTCCGGACCGTTCCCTTGCGCGCCACTCGACCGACATCGTTCCGGCCCAAATCGACCAGCATGACGTGCTCGGCCCGCTCCTTGGCGTCCGCGAGCAGTTCTTTTTCCAGCGCCAGGTCCTGCTCGTGCGTGTCGCCGCGCTTTCTGGTGCCCGCGATCGGGCGGACGGACACGAGACCGTCCTCGCACCGCACGAGAATCTCCGGCGAGGACCCGACCAGCTCCACACCGCCTACCCGCAGATAGTACATGTAGGGCGACGGATTGACGAGCCGCAGCGCGCGATAGATCTGGAGCGGCGTCGTGTGGATCTGGGTTTCCCACCGCTGCGACAACACCACCTGGAAGATGTCGCCGGCCTTGATGTACTCCTTGCTCCGCGTCACCATCTTCTCGAAATCCGCCCGGCTCATGTTGGAGGTGAACGCCATCGGCTTGTGGCGCCGCTTGGGTTTCGCGCGGCGCAACGGCCTGCGAAGGCGGGCGATCATCCGCTCGATGCGCCTCGTCGCATCGGCGTAAGCCCGGCGCAGGTCGCCGTCCTTCCCCGACGGCACATGCGCGTTCGCCACGACCTTGATGGTCTGGGCCACGTTGTCGAAGATCAGCAGCGTATCCGTGATGAGGAAGGCGAACTCCGGCAGGCCGAGCGCGTCCTTGCGCCGCGGCGGAATCTCCTCGAACGACCGGACGACGTCGTAGCCGAGATAGCCGACCGCGCCGCCGACGAACCGCGGCAGCCCCGGCACCGTGACCGGCTTGTAGGCCGCCAGCACCTCTTTGATGCGATCCAGGGGATTCGCGCCCATCGGCAGGCGCCGGACTTTCGAGCCGTCCGTGACCACGACGTCGCCGCGATCTTCGCGGATGACGACCGGCGAGCCGCTGCCGAGAAACGAATACCGGGCCCAGTTCTCCCCGCCCTCAACGCTCTCGAGCAGATAGGCGGAGGGGCCGTGGTCGATTTTCGTGAAGGCCGAAACGGGGGTTTCGAAATCGGCGAGAATTTCCCTATGGAGCGGAATCAGGTTCCCGTGCGAAGCCAGGGCGCGGAACTCGTCGAAGCTGAGGGAGTAGACGGACGATTGCATCACGCGCCCACATACGCTACGGCTGAGCGACCACCAGTTGCTGGCCCACCTCGATCATGTCGTTCTTCAGATTGTTCCATTTTCTGATCTGCTGCACGGAGACGCCGTATTGCCGCGCGATCCGGAACACGGTCTCTCCCGCCTGGACGACGTGCACCGACGATGCCCCTTCCGGCGCCGGAGATGGAGCCGGCTCGGCCGCCTCTGGCGCCGGGGCCGCCGCCACCGCTTCTGGCTTGGGTTTCGGCTTGGCCTTCTTCTTGGACCCGCCCTTCGCCCGCATCGCCTCGTTCTCGCGGGCCGCCGCCGCCTCTTCCTGAATGCTGGCTAGCTGCTCGCGGACCGCCTGGATCTGCGCCGTCATCTCGCGGTTGCGCGCTTCCAATTCGCTCTTCTCGCTCTTGACGCGCTTCAGCTCCGCATCCAGCTCGCCGGTCCGTTTTTCCTCCTGCGCCAGCAGCCGCTGGAAATTCAAGCCCCTGGCCTTTTCGGCTTCGTACTTTTCGGACATCACGCAGCCGGCCAGCAGCAGGCCGCTGCAGCCGATCGCCACCACTCGCGCCACCATCTCACGTCTCATAGGTCACCCATCCCTTCTTGTCGTGGAACAGCGCAATGCCGACAGGATAGAGCCCGAACGCCTGAAAGTCAAAGCGAAAACGTTAATCAAAATGCCAGGATAGGAGCGTTTTGCCGTTTGACCGCTCCCCTGCGCTGTGTTACGGTTTGCCACGGTCACTGGCTCTCACCGGATTCGTTCATGACCCGACGCGACGCCCAGGCACGGATCGACGCCCTTCGCACAGAAATCCGCCGGCACGATCACCTCTATTACGTCAAGGACCGGCCCGAAATCTCGGACGCCGCCTATGACCAGCTCTTCCGCGAGCTGAGCGAGCTGGAAGCGGCCCATCCCGATCTCATCACGCCGGACTCCCCGACCCAGCGCGTCGGCGCGCCGCCCCTCGACGAGCTGAAGAAGGTGCCGCACGAGCGGCCCATGCTGAGCCTGGACTCCCTCCTCGACCTGGAGGACGTCCGCTCGTTCGACAAGCGGATGCAGAAGGAGCTGGGCGAGCCCCGCGTCGGCTACGCCGCCGAGCCGAAATACGACGGCCTCTCGGTCGAGCTGGTCTATGAACAGGGTGTCTTCGTCCGCGGCGCGACCCGCGGCGACGGCACGACCGGCGAGGACGTGACGATCAACCTCCGGACGCTCCGCTCGCTTCCGCTGCACTTGCCGGCCGAGGCCCATCCCCCGGCCCATCTCGTTGTGCGCGGCGAGGTCTACATGAAGCTGGACGATTTCCAGGCCCTCAACCGCCGGATCACGGAGCGCGGCGACGAGGCCTTCGCCAACCCGCGCAACGCCGCGGCCGGCTCGCTCCGCCAGCTAGATTCGAAAATCACCGCCGAGCGGCCGCTGGTCATCACCTGTTACGAGATCATGGGCCAGTCCGGCCAGCTTCCGCCCACGCACTGGGACGAGTTGGACGCCCTGGCCCGCTGGGGCCTGCCGGTGCCGAGCCACCGGCGGCAATGTCCCGCCATCGACGACGTCGTCGCCTTCCACCGCGAGACCGAAGCCATCCGCGACGGGCTGCCCTATGAGATTGACGGCCTCGTCGTCAAGGTGAACCGCCGGGACTGGCAGGACCGGCTCGGCGAGAAGTCCCGCAGCCCCCGCTGGGCCATCGCCTACAAATTCACGCCCCGCAAGGAGATCACCAAGATCCACCAGATCATCGTCTCGGTCGGGCGGACCGGAACCCTGACGCCGCTGGCGCTGCTGAACCCGGTCGAAGTGGGCGGCGTCACAATCAGCCGGGCGACCCTGCACAACGCCGACGAGGTCGCGCGCAAGGACGTCCGGGACGGCGATACGGTCAAGGTCGAGCGGGCCGGCGACGTGATCCCGGCCATCGCGGAGCGCGTGCCGGTCCCCGGGGAGCGCCGCGCGGCTCCCTTCCGGATGCCGGACCGATGCCCCGTCTGCGACTCGGCCGTCGCCCGGGAAGGCGCCTACTACTATTGCACGGGGCAGGCCGCCTGCCCGGCGCAGCTCAAGGGCGCCATCGAGCACTTCGCCTCCAAGAGCGCGTTGAACATCGACGGGCTGGGGAAGAAGACCGTCGCGCAATTGGTCGAGTGCGGCCTGGTCAAGGATCTCGCCGACCTGTACACGCTCACGAAAGCCGACTTACTGACGCTGGACGGCTTCGCCGAGCGCTCCGCCTCCCTGCTGCTGGAGGCGATCGAGCGCAGCAAGCGCGTTCCGCTCGAACGCTTTCTGATGGGCCTCGGCATCCGCCAGGTCGGGCAGCACATCGCGCGCGTGCTGGCCGAGCATTTCACGACGCTTGACGCCGTCATGGCCGCCGATCGGGAGACCTTCGAGAAAATTCACGAGATCGGGCCGGAAATCGCCGCCAGCCTCGAGTCGTTCTTCAAGGAGGAGCACAACCGGAAAGTCATTCAGCGGTTGCGCGCGCACGGCCTGGCGATCGAGGATGTTCCGCAGACGGGGCGTGGCGCCAGGCCGCTCGCGGGCAAAACGTTCGTCTTCACCGGCGGTCTGGAACGGCTCAGCCGCGACGAGGCCACACGCAGAGTGGAGCAGCTGGGCGGGCGGGCCGCTTCGAGCGTCAGCAAACAGACCGATTACGTCGTGGCCGGCGCCGACGCCGGCTCGAAGCTGAATCAGGCCAGGAAACTGGGCGTGAAGGTTCTGACGGAAGCGGAGTTTGTCTCGTTATTGGAGAAGGGCTAGAAAAAGAAGCTGCGGTGCGTGACCGCGTGTTTCGCGTCATCGACCGGCCGCTCGCCGTGCAACTCGGCCGGCGCGCCGGTTTTTTCATCCTTGAAAATCTGCACGCTCCTGATGGACTTGGCGTCGGCCTCGTGGATGACCAGCCGGCACTGGCCGATCCGAAGCTCGTCGCCGGTGGTGGGAATCCTGCCCAGCTTCTCCTGAATCAGGCCGCTGATCGTCGCCTGTTCTTCCTCGTCCAGGTCGACCTTGAGGAACTCGTTGACGCGGCGCACCTCGGTCCGGCCGTGGACCAGGATCTGATTCTTGGCGATGCGCTTGATCAGCTCTTCGGTGATATCGGTCTCGTCCATGATCTCGCCGACCACCTCTTCCAGCAGGTCTTCCAGCGTCACGATCCCCATCATCCCGCCGAACTCGTTGACGACGACCGCCATGTGCCGGTGCTCCTGCCGGAACTGCTTCATCAGATCGTCGGCGGGCTTGCTCGCCGGCACGAACAGCGCCGGCTGCGCGATGTCCTTCAACCGCTTGTCGTCGCGGCCCTGCGCCAGCTCCATGAGCGCCATGGTCTTGTAGAGAATGCCCGTCACGTTATCCAGCGTCACGTCGTAGACCGGCACACGGGAGAATTTGGATTTAAAAAGCTGATCCCGCACGTCTTTGAGCAGCATGTTCCCGTCCAGCGCGAACACGTAGAGGCGCGGCGTCATTGCGTCCTCGGCCGTGATGTCGTTGAGCTGGAAGACGTTCCTGATCATCTTGACTTCTTCCGTCTCGATCGTGCCCGACTTGCCGCCCTCGTCCAGCATGATCTTCAACTCTTCCTCGGTCACGTAGGGTGCGGCGATCCCCTTTCCGCCGGTATGCCATTTGACCAGCGGCTCCAGGACGAACCGGATGGGAAGCAACAGCTGCTCCAGCCAAAAGACCGGATAGGCGCTCGCCAGCACCAGCGGCACGGCATGTCTGGCCGCCAAGCTCTTGGGCACCACGTCGGCGTAAATCATCAGGACGAAGGCGAGCGGGATAGTCGGAATGGCCAGCCACTCGGCACCAAAGAGGCGAACCGTGATCATTCCGGTCACGGTAGCGGCGTAGAGATTGACTAAGTTGTCAGCGAACTCGAGGGTCAGCAGCAACCGCTGGGGGTTATGCCGGAGACGGAGAGCCATGGCGGCTCGCCTGCCACCAGCCTCGGCAAGCGCCCGCAGGCGGGTTTCGTTGACCGAAAAGAAGCCGATCTCAGCCGCGGAAATAACGGCTGACAACAACACCAGGATGGCGAGGATCAGAAAGTCCATAGGCTATCGAAGATTAGGGACGAACGGTCGGCCTGGTAGGCCGGACGGCACAGCCCCCCGTCATTGGAGGGAGAGCTGAAGGAGCATGTGTGAGATCCAAAGGGAACACAGGATAGGACCGTTGGGGTCTACTCTCATCCATTGGAGCGGTACTGTAGCATAAGGGGTGGCTACTGAGCAAGCCAATTCATTAAATATGCTTTAAAAACAATAAGATGGATAGTTTTTTAGCGATCGGGACGATCAAAAAGGCCTTCCAATAAGGCCGCAGGGAGTGAGGACCACGAGGCGTACTTTTTTGGGTACGTTGAGGGGGATGAGCGACCGAGAACGCAGTTGGAGGCCTTTTTCAGCGTCCCGCTAGGTGTCGTCCCTGACCACCAACGGCTCCACCTGAAGCTGAGCTTCCAAGCGGCTGGCGACGGCCTCCGCCTGCTGTTCCGAACCAAACCGACCGACGTGGACCCTGTAGCGCCACCCACCTGGAAGCTCGACCGCCTCGACCCGGACATCCGTATAGGACCCCCTCAGACGTCCAGCCAGGGCCTGGGCATTGGCCTGCTCGGCGAAGGACGCCACTTGGACCCTGAGGAATCCCATGGCCCCCGGGCGACCCCTATAGGCCACGACCCTGATCTCCACCTGGTCCGTCCCGTTGCCGACCATGCCCAAGGCCTGAGCGCCGGCCTGAGACAGATCCAGAATTCGGCCCTTGGCAAAGGGCCCCCGGTCGTTGACCCGCACCGTCACAGCCCGGCCGCTGGTCAGAGACCGGACCTGAACCACAGAGCCGAGGGGCAGGGTCCGGTGAGCTGCAGTCAGTTGATGCATGTCGTAGGTTTCGCCGTTGGCGGTCTTGCGGCCATGAAAGCCCGGGCCATACCAGGAGGCGACGCCGCGCTCCACGTAGCCGATTGGGTAGCCGGCTGAAGGAACGTGGCGGGGCGCCGGGGCCGTCCCGCAGCCGTAGAAGAAAAAAAACGGAAAGAGCAGCGCGAGCGCCAGAACCCGACAAGCTGCCTTGTCAGATTTCATCCAGCGACTCTCCGCGAAGCACTTCCTGCGCTTTTTCCACGTCGGACACAGACAGCACCACGATAGCCCGTTTTCCCTCGCGGGACGGAGTGCAGTAGCCGCACGTGATGTTGATATGGGCGTCCCGCAGGTGCTGCGCCACGGTACCCAACGCCCCCGGCTTGTTTTCCAAGCTCAGCACGAGCGCCTGCTCTTCGTAATATCCGATCTTCTCGGCCTCGAGCGCCGCGCGGCCCTTCTCCACATCAGAGACCACCACGCGCATGTTGTCCTTGCCGACGGTCTGGCCCGGCTGCTCCCAGGCGCAGAAGGCCTTGATGTTGACCCCCTTCGAGCCGAAAGCCTTGGCCATCCGCGCCAGCACCCCCGGCTTGCTCTCCAAGCTTAATACGAACTGCGTTGTGATCGGCATCTCGCTTCCGCCTCCCCTCTATCCGTTTTTGTAACCGTAGAGCCACCGCGCCGTGGTCCCTCCAACGTTGCGCACCGAATGGGTCACGCGCGCCGGAATGAACACTTCTTCGCCGGCTTTCGGCCGGAACGTCCGGCCCTGCATCTCCAGTTCCAACTCGCCTTCCAGCACCATCAATAGCTCATCGGTCGCATGCACATAGTCTTCCCACACCTGCCCCGGCGGATCCACCCAGACACCGCAGCTAAAGCCGCGGGCGTGCCACCCGCGCTCGACGTGGGTTTGATCCAGCTTCACGGCATGATTATACCTCTTCCTGCGTCGTTCCCAATGAAAAAGGGGACGCGGCTGCCTGCCACATCCCCTTCCAGAATCCACGCGGAGCGCCGCAGGCGCCTGGCTTCACGACAGCTGAAACGCTCCGTTGACGAAGGAATACTCGTAGACGCCGTTCAGCGTGACGTTGGACCGCAGGGCGATCTTCTGCGCCTCCACGCGGCGGCCCTTGGGCACGAACACGAAGAGCGGCACCCCAAGATCCACATCGTTCTGCCAGAGCCCGCTGATCCCGGCCTCGGCCAGCGACGCTTCCGTTTCCACTTCCGCCACCCACTCCATCTTGTTGCGGCCGCCCTTGAACGACCATCCCACAATGTCCGCGTAGCTCCGGTCGGACCGGACCCACTTGGCCCGGTCTTCGTCCGAATTGATCGTGATCTGGCACTGCCTGGACCGGGCCCAGCGCTGCGCCACCAGGTTCACGATCTGGTCATGAGTGGATTGCCTGACAATTTCGCGCGTGATCGTACTCATTGGCCTTCCCCCTGCTTACGAGCATCCACTGGTTGCGCCGCATGTCTCGCACTTGAGACACGTCCCGTTGCGCACCATCGTGAATTGTTTGCACTCAGAGCATGGATCGCCTTCGTACCCCTTGCGCCGCGCCACCTCGACCGCGGTCGCCGTGTAGGTGACCGTCTCCCGCTTCAATTCCACCGTGTGCGCCATGCCGCCTGCGTGATGGCCGTTTCCGCCGTTGCCGTCGCCACGTTTGGGCCGTGCCGGGAAAATATCCATGCTCAGAGATTGGGCGGCCACCGCTTCGGGATCGGCCGGTTCGCTGCCCTCCATGCACTCGGGGTCCTGCTCGTCCTTTTTCATCGAATCCATCCGCAGGTCGTCCTCCTGTACCTGCGCCAGATCGTTGCGGCCCAGGTACGTGATCGCCAGCTCGCGGAAGATGTAGTCGATGATCGAGGTGGACATCTTGATCCGCTCATTGAGCTTTACCGGGCCGTTCGGCTCGAACCGCGTGAACACGAACGCCTCGATGTACTCTTCCAGCGGCACGCCGTGCTGAAGCCCCAGCGAGATCGCGATCGCGAAACAGTTCATGAGGCTGCGGAAGGCCGCCCCTTCCTTGTGCATGTCGAGAAAGATTTCGCCCAGCGTGCCGTCCTCGTATTCGCCCGTCCGCAGGTAGAGCTTGTGGCCGCCGACGATCGCCTTCTGCGTGTACCCGTACCGCCGTTCGGGCATGCGCCGGCGCTGGTGGATGTACCGGTACCGAACCATGACCCGTTCCGCGATCTTCTCGGCCGCCGCCAGCACCTCGTCGCCGGCTTGCGCCTCGCCCGTGTCCGACGACGCATTGAGCGGCTGGCTGAGCTTGGATCCGTCGCGGTAGAGGGCCACCGCCTTGTTCATCAAGCGCCAGGCGAGCAGGTAGGAATTCTTCACGTCCCGCACGGTCGCGTCGGCCGGCATGTTGATCGTCTTGCTGATCGCGCCGCTGATGAAGGGCTGCGCGGCGGCCATCATCCGGATGTGGGCGTCCACGGCGATGAACCGCTGGCCGGTCCGGCCGCACCGGTTGGCGCAATCGAAGACCGCCAGATGCTCGGTCTTTAGATGCGGGGCGCCCTCCACCGTCATGGCGCCGCAGCAGTAGTCGTTGGCGGCCGTGATCTGCTCCTGCGTGAAGCCGAGCGCCCTGAGCATGTTGAAGGCCGGATCGTTCAACTGCTCGTCGGAGAAGCCCAGCTTCTCCTTGCAGAAGTCCTCGCCGAGCGTGTATTTGTTGAACGCGAACTGAATCTCGAACGCCTGCCACAGCCCCGTTTCCAGACAATCCAGCGCCGCGCCGTCGAACCCCTTGGCCTGCAGCGCCTCGTGATTGACGGACGGCGCGCCCTTCAGCGTCCGGCGTCCGGTGCAGTAGGTCACGATCTCCTGGATCTGCGCCTCGGTGTATCCCAATGTTTGCAGCGCCGGCGGCAGGCTCTGGTTGATGATTTTGAAGTAGCCGCCGCCCGCCAGCTTCTTGAATTTGACCAGCGCGAAGTCCGGCTCGATGCCGGTGGTATCGCAGTCCATGACCAGCCCGATCGTGCCGGTCGGCGCGATGCACGTCGTCTGCGCGTTGCGGAACCCGTACGCCGTGCCCAGCTCGAGCGCCCGGTCCCAGGCCCGCCGCGCGCCGAGCAGCAGATCCGGGGAACAGTGCTCCGGATGAATGCCCACGGGCTTGACGGTCAGTCCTTCGTACTCCTCCGGCGCCGCGTTGTAGGCCGCCCGACGGTGGTTCCGGATGACCCGAAGCATGTGCTCGCGGTTTTTCGCGTACCCGTCGAACGCTCCCAGCTCGGCCGCCATTTCGGCCGAGGTCGCGTAGGATTCGCCGGTCAGGATCGCCGTGAGCGCGCCGCAGATCGCCAGGGCCCTGGGCGAGTCGTAGGGGATGCCCTGCCGCATGAGGACGGTGCCGAGGTTGGCGTAGCCCAACCCCAGCGTCCGGAACACGAAGCTCTTCTGCGCGATCGGCTTGCTCGGGAAGGAGGCCATCAGCACGCTGATCTCGAGCGTGATCGTCCAGAGCCGCACCGCGTGACGGAAATCCTCCAGATTGAAGCGGCCGTCCGCCGTGTAAAACTGTCCCAGGTTGAGCGAGGCGAGATTACAGGCGGTGTCGTCAAGAAACATGTACTCACTGCAAGGATTCGACGCGTTGATGCGCCCGTCCTCCGGGCAGGTGTGCCACTCGTTGATCGTCGTGTCGTACTGCGTGCCGGGATCGGCGCAGATCCAGGCGGCCCAGGCGATCTTGTCCCACAGCTCGCGGGCCTTGATCTTTTTGACGACCTTCCCGTCGGTCCTGCGCTTGAGCTGCCAGTCGCCGTCCTTCTCCAGCGCCTCGAAGAATTGATTCGGAATGCGGATGCTGTTGTTGGAGTTCTGCCCCGAGACCGTCTGGTAGGCCTTGCCGTCCCAATTGACGTCGTACTCGTGGAAGACGAAGTGCGTGAAGCCTTCCTGCGCGTAGCTGAACATCCGCTGGATGTAGGCTTCGGGCACGTGGGCCTGCCGCGCGGCGCGGATGGCCTCCTTCAGCGCGGGATTTTTCCGCAGGTCCGTCTCGGCCATGCTGCCGCCCTGCCCGTCCGGCACGTGGCAGGCCTTCAGGACTTCGTTCAGACGCTGCGCGCAGATCTTGGAGCCGGCAACCATGGCCGCGACTTTCTGCTCTTCGATCACTTTCCAGTCGATGAATTCCTCGATGTCGGGGTGGTCCAGGTCGAGACAGACCATCTTGGCGGCGCGCCGCGTGGTGCCGCCGGACTTGATGGCGCCGGCCGCGCGGTCTCCGATCCTGAGAAACGACATCAGCCCGGACGAGCGGCCTCCGCCGGAGAGCGGCTCCCCGTCGCCGCGCAGCCGGGAGAAGTTCGTCCCCGTTCCCGAGCCGTACTTGAACAGCCGGGCCTCCCTCGTCCAGAGATCCATGATCCCGCCGTCGTTGACGAGATCGTCCTCGATGGACTGGATGAAGCAGTTGTGCACGATCACGTTGTTCGAGAGATACTGGCCGCTCTCGGTCTGAACGTCGTAGACATCCTGGATGCCCACGGCTTCAATCCGCTCGATGACCTCCTCCCGCAGCGCAGGCAGTCGCTTGCCAGGGAACCGGCTCGAGCAGGCCGCGTCCAGCTTCCGCTGCTTGTCCTCCGACACGAACCCGATCAGATCGCGGAACCGCGCGCGCGCGTCAGCGTAGCCGATGGAAACGAAATAGGGCGTCCGCCGGTTCTCACGGGTTTCCACGCCGCGCTGGATGCGGGCGTAGATGCCGAGGTTCAGCAACAGAGATTGGACGTCTTGCGCCAACGGTCGGGATGTCGTCGTCAGCACCACATCGGCCGTACGCGATGATCCAGCGCGGAGTCGGACTGTTCCGTCGGCCTGGAACAGGGCCAAGAGATAGGCCGCTTGCGCCTGGCGCCCCGCCGTCCGAATCGCCGCGGGCACGGCAAGATCGGCGTCACCGCGCAGCAATCCGTATTTCTCGACGAACGGCCGGAGCTCTTCTCCATAGAGACGAATCCGGCGCACATCGAGATCCGCCGATTGCGTCTCCACCATGCGAACGTGGTAATGGACCCCCGCAAAGATCCGCTGCACCCGATCGAGAACGAAGTTGAATTCGTCCTTGTCGATCGTCATGAATTCGATCGTGAGGCTGCGGTTCGTGCCCTCCTTATACTGACCGACGAAGCCATCGCCCTGGAGCCATCCGGCCAGGGCCGCCTCGCCCGCGTCACGCACGCTGCTTTGAGCGGCCACCGCGGTCTGTGTGGACAACTGCATCCGCATGCCGGGCGCCAGTTCATCCACCCTGCGCCACACTCCGACCGACCGGCGTTGATCCAACGCATACACCAGGTGATCGGCTGTCGCCTCGACGCAGGCTCCGTTCTTCAGCTGGATTCGAAAGACCGGCTTGCGCCCGTTTTCCTTGACCGCAACCACTTTGGTCGTCCCGGCGCCGTTGCCACGCCCATCATAGATATCCAGCCCGACCAGTCTCTTCGTGACGATCTCCCCGATCGGCATCGGTCCTTGCGGCGTCGAAATCAGGGCATGATACGGCTGGCACGCATGGGGTTGCGGGTGCTCGAAGGCGTTGGTCGCCTTCGTCATGTGCTTGGTCTTGTGATCCACGTAGTAGTGGCCCTGCGCGGGGCCCGAGAGGCCGTAGGCGAAGTGCAGCCCCGTGTTGAACCATTGCGGAGAGTTGGGAGCCGCCATCTGGCGCGCCAGCATGTGGCACATTTCATCGTAATAGGCGGTGGCGTCCTCTTTGGTATTGAAGTAGCCGTGGGTCTTCCCCCAGTGCATCCAGCAGCCGGCAAGCCGGTGGAACACCTGCCGGGCATCGCGCTCGCCTCCCAGCGCCGGCTTTCCGTCCGGTCCGGTCAGCGGCTTGCCGTCGGAGCCTGTCTGCGGAATCCCGGCTTTGCGGAAATATTTCTGAGCCAGAATGTCGATGGCCAACTGGGTCCACTGCTCGGGGACGTCGATGCCGTCGAGCTTGAAGACCACGGAGCCATCGGGATTCCTGATCTCAGAAGAACGCTTCACGAACTGGATCCCCTCATAGGGACCCTGCCCCTTCCGCGTGAACCGACGCTCAATCCTCACGTCATTCCTCCTTGCTTGTTGCTGCGAATACCGGTTACTCCCGCTCACGCGGGTATTTTTTCAATAAGGACGTTTGAAGAAAAAAAGAGCGGGAACTCCCCTGAGGGAATACCCGCTTATACTATTGATAATATTAGTGATATTATGATGTCTGGCTGTCGGTCGAGTACTTGTTGAACCCTGGAAGCCACCGTGATGCCTCGCAACAGCCAGTAAGCCGGAAGGATAAAAGTGGATGGCACTATAGGCCTAAATCTAGGGCTTGTCAAGGAGATTCCCACTACATATTGTGGTTTTTCTGTGGATAGCGAGAAAAAGCTGTGGATAGCCGAATCCCCGCTTGGAGAGCAGACAGATTCACGCTCGCGGCCATCTTATTAACAGAAACAGGGTGTTGATTGGCGGTGGATTTCGAAGAGAAGAAAAAAATTATCGCTTGAGGGTCGGAACCAGCTGCCCGAGTTTCAGCGTCACCTCGTCGACCCCTTCAACGGGGATGAACCGAGCAGCCACTCCGACCACCACGATTTTTTGCTCCAGCACGCGGGATTCATATACGCTGAACAGACCGAAGTTGCGCCGCTGCGTATATTTCTGCAGCACCAGCTCGATGAGCCTCTTGCCCTGGGTCGTGTAGAGCTCGTGCAACAACGTGCGCTCCTGCTCCGAGAGCGATTGATCCATCCGCGCCACCGCCGAGCCGAGTTTCGCCTGAAGAAACGCCCCATAGTCCAGCGACGTCGGATTGGTCAGCGCCAGCGCGACACAGAGCCCAAGGGCAACCGTGAGAATGGCCAGGCCGGTGTTGCTCATGTGTTGGTGTCTCCCTGCTCAGCGCGTTGACAATTCACGCCCGGTCGCCTATCGTGCGCGCAACCACGTTCGCGCACCGACAGGGAAAGAGGGGGTTCTCCGGCCGCGTTTGGTTCGATAAACCGCTCAAGAGCGGCCGGCTTAGCAAGCTCGGAAAGGAGGATGCCATGTACGTCTGGAGCAAGAAAATCGTCCTGGGATTGCTGGCCGCATTCGCCATCCTGATGGGGATCTTCTTCCTGGAAGGCCCCGGCGCCGCCACGAGCCATCTCAAAAGCCACACGACGTTCTGGATCACCCTGAACTATGCCGGCCTCGTCATCTGGCTGTTCATCTGGATGATCGACCAGGCCCACGTGCGCGGGAAGAACGTCTGGCTGTGGCTGGTACCATTTTTGTTCGCCCCCCTGCCCACACTCATGGCCTACGTCCTGTTTCTGCAGCGCAAGGCTGCCTGATTTTTCGCCACCGTTAGACAGCCGGCAAGTGGCGGCGCAACCGCCACAGAGCCCAGAGCCCCGGTAGCGCCGCCAGGAACGTGATGAAGTAGAACGGCGCCCACCCGACGGCGTCGGCCAGGTAGCCGGAGGGCGGCCCGACGAACACGCGCCCCACCGAGGCGAGCGCGGAGAGCAGCGCGAACTGGGTGGCGGTATAGCGGTGATCGCACAAGGCCATCATCAGCGCCACCATCGCCGTCGTGCCCATCCCGCCCGACAAGTTCTCGAAGGCCACCGCCGTCACCATCACTCCGTAATCCCTCCCCGCTTCCGCCAGCACCATGAACGACAAGTTGGAGCAGGCCTGCAGCACGCCGAATGTCAGCAGGGCGCGATAGAGTCCCAGGCGGTTCAGCAGGGCGCCGCCGATCAAGGCCCCGACGATCGTCGCCAGCAGTCCCATCCCCTTGTTCACCACACCGACGTCCGTCGGCGTGAATTGCACGCCCCTGATCAGGAACGCCGTCGTCAAGGACGCGGCAAAGGCGTCGCCGAATTTGTAGAGCACGATCAGCAACAAGAGCCCCACGGCCGGTTTCTTCTCGAAAAACTGCTGGAGCGGCCCCCGGACCGCCTCGGACAGACTCCTGGGAGGTTTCCCCGGATCGGTGGGCTCAGGGCTCACCAGCGTCGCCCCGATGCCGATCAGCATGCAGCCGGCCATCATGATATAGGTCGCGTGCCAGCCGATCCGCTCCGAGAGGACGAGCGCGCCGGCACCCGACACCAGCATCGCCAGCCTGTAGCCGGTCACCGACACGCCGGCGCCGACTCCCCGCTCCTCCGGCTTGAGCACATCGGTCCGGTAGGCATCGTAGACGATGTCATGCGAGGCGGAGAGAAACGCGACCGTCAGCGCGACGACGGCGACCGCCACCGGAATGTCATGCGGCTCCAGCATGGCGAGCATCAGAATTCCGGCGAGCAGTCCAAGCTGCATCGCCAGAATCCAGCCGCGCCGTCGCCCCAGCCACGGCAGGCTGAACCGGTCCATCAACGGCGCCCAGAGAAATTTCAGGGTGTAGGGAAGCCCGACGAGCGTGAAGAAACCGATGGTCTGGAGATCCACGCCATCCACTGTCAGCCAGGCCTGCAGGGTGCCGGCGGTCAACGCCAGCGGGAGGCCGGAGGCGAACCCCAGCGGCAGCATGACGCCGACGCGACGGTGGTGGAGGGACGCCAGCGGGGAGGACGGCTTCACTCGGCCTGAGGCAGAAAGACCATCAACTCAACAAGGCTGACCGTTGAAGACGCAGGGCTTGTAGCGGGACAGATCGAATTCGATGTTTTCCTGGTAGACCCGTTCGTTCCCGTTCACGCCGTCCCGCTCTGGATCGTTCCACATCGTGTGGTTCCACCAATAGAACAGCGGGTGCGGCTCGGTATAGTAGACCGGGTTCCCGTAGTTGCTGCGCGTGTACTCCATCACCGACCGGCCGGTGATGTAATCCACCACGCCGTTGCCCCGCAATGAATAGAGGATGATGAACAGCCGGGCCTCATGGTCATAGAGCTCATCCACGCGGAGGCTGGTGTCCGGCTCGACGGGAAGATTTTCTTTCGACAGGGCGGTGGGCACACTCAGCGACGACAGCAGGAGGCAGATGCAGGCGATCCGGATTCGAACGCTCACCATCCGTGCACCTCGGCGTAGAACCGGCGAGACAGGCCACACGCGGGGCACATACTAGCACAGCCGCTCCTTGCCGTCCACGTGGTCTCCTCCCTATAATGGGCGCCATGGGAACAGACCTCCCGCGAGCCTCCCTCCACACGCTCGGCTGCCGCCTGAACCAGGCGGAAACCGCGCTGCTCGCCGACCGTCTGCGGCAGGACGGCTACCGGATCGTGGACTACGGCCAGCCGACCGATCTGCTGGTGCTCAACACCTGCTCCGTCACCGACGAGGCGGAGCGGATCTGCCGCTACGAGATTCGCCGGACGCTCCGGCACTCGCCGCAGGCCTTCGTGGCCGTGACCGGCTGTTACGCCCAGACCGGCGTCGAGTCGCTGCGCCGCATGCCGGGCATCGACATGATCCTGGGCAACCAATATAAGATGTCGCTCCCCACACATTTGCCCGCGCCGGCAGCGCTGAAGAAGCGGCCGGCTCCGTCGCTCCTGCACACCAAAACGCTCGACAGGAACGATTTCGTTCTGGAGGGAACCGGCGACTATGCGTCACGGCGCGCCAACCTCAAGATCCAGGACGGGTGCAACTTCATGTGCTCATTCTGCCTCATTCCGTTCGCCCGCGGGCGCGAGCGCAGCCGCCAATGGGACGATACGATCCGCGAGGCGGAGGCGCTCGTCGCGCGCGGCCATCGCGAGCTGGTGCTGACCGGCGTCAACATCGGCCGGTACGAAGCGGAGGGCCGTTCGCTGCTCGATCTGATCCGGCGCCTGGAACGGATCGAGGGGCTGGATCGCATCCGCATCTCCTCCATCGAACCGACGACGGTCCCGGACGAGCTACTGGAACACATGGCCTCCTCGGCCAAGCTCTGCCGCTACCTGCATCTCCCCCTGCAGAGCGGGGACGACGATATTCTTCGAACGATGAACCGGCGCTACACCGCGCGGGAGTATGCGGCGTTCGCCGGCAAGGCAATCCGCCTCGTGCCCGACCTGGGACTCGGCACCGATGTGATGGTCGGGTTTCCTGGCGAAAGCGACGCCCGGTTCGCCAACACGCGCTCGGTCGCGACCGACCTGCCCTTCTCCTACCTGCACGTCTTCTCCTATTCGCAGCGTCCCGGCACCGCCGCCGCGAGAATGGCCGGCGCCGCACCGCCGACTATGGTCAAGGAACGCTGCCGGATTCTGGCGGAACTGTCGCGCGCCAAGCGCATGGCCTTCTACCAGCGGCACGTCGGCCGGACCGTCGACGTGCTGTTTGAAACGCAGGACGACGCGGGGCGCTGGACCGGCTTCACGAGCAATTATGTTCGTGTCGGCGTGACGGCCGACGGCGACCTGACCAACCGGTTCATGCCGACAGCGATCGAAGGCACGATGGACGGATTGGCGATGGGGCGGCCGGCCTAGCCCGCATTATTCATGAGCACTTCTACTGCAACCGCCGACACGCTGCTGCGACGAGCCTGGCCGCCAGGTTCGCGCGGCCAGCAGGCAGGCTCGCCCCTCGCGACCTCAACGTACTTTGTCAAGTACGCCTCGGCCTCTCGGGGCTCCGCGTGCCTGTCTCGCGACGCGTCTCGTCGGTTTCGTCACGAACCGTCATGAATAATGCGGGCTTACCATGAACCTCGTGAAGATCGATCAGCCCTGTCGCGTCCACATCGAGACGTTCGGCTGCCAGATGAACGAATATGACAGCGAACTGGTGCGCTCGCTTCTGAAAGCCCGAGGGTTTTCCTTCACCGACGACCGGGAACGAGCCGACGTCATTCTGATGAACACCTGCGCCATCCGGGAGAATGCCCACAGCAAGGTCTACGGGCATCTGGCCGACTTGAGGGCCATCAAGCGGCAGCGCCAGCTCGTGGTCGGCGTGCTGGGCTGCATGGCGCAGAACCTGAAGGAAGAGCTGACGGACACGGAGCCGATCGTGGACGTGCTGGCCGGACCCGATTCGTACCGGCGCCTGCCCGATCTGCTCGCGCAGGCGATCGCCTCCCAGGAGCAGGGCCTCAAGCAGCGGGGCATGGCCGTCGAGCTATCGGAATATGAAACGTACGACGACATCCTCCCCGAGCGGACCGACGGGATCAATGCCTGGCTGGCCGTCATGCGCGGCTGCGACAACTTCTGCACCTTCTGCGTCGTGCCCTACACGCGCGGGCGTGAGCGGTCGCGCGACCCGCAGAGCATCCTCCGGGAAACGGAGCAACTGGCCGCACGGGGCCACAAGCAGGTCACGCTGCTCGGGCAAAACGTGAATTCATACCGATTCGAGACACGGGAAGGGGCGCGTCTTGGCGCGCCTGGGGTGGGCGGGTGTAATTGGGACTTTGCCCGCCTCATCACTGCGGTCGCGGACGTGCCCGGCATCGAGCGTGTGCGGTTCACCTCGCCCCATCCCAAGGATTTCCCGCCGGCCCTGCTGGACGCAGTCGCCGGCCATCCGAAAATCTGCAAGCACATTCACCTGCCGCTGCAATCGGGCAATGACCGGATCCTGGATCTGATGGGGCGCTCCTACAGCCGGAAGGAGTACCTGGACCTCGTGGACGACATCCGGCGGCGCCATGCCGATATCGCCCTGACGACCGACATCATCTGCGGGTTCTGCGGAGAAACCGACGAGGAATTTCTGGACACCTGCCGGACCGTCCGGGAGATCGGCTACCACGCCGCCTTCGTGTTCAAATATTCCGAGCGAGCGCGCACGATCGCCGCCCGCAAATATCCCGACGACGTGCCGGAGACGGTCAAGTCGGACCGGGTCACCAGGCTGGTGGAGATGCAGACGGGCATCGCGCTCCGGAAGAATCAAGAGATGATCGGCCGCACCGTCACGGTGCTGGTGGAAGGCGACGCCAAGAGATCATCGGATCAGTGGATGGGACGGGCGGACAACAGCGTGACCGTCGTCTGGGAAAAGCGCGGCTCGCGCGCCAGGCCGGGCGATCTCATCCCGATTTCCGTCACCCGCGCCTCGGTGACGACGCTGTTCGGACACGAAGCGTTGCCCTAGTACCTCCGCAGGGCCGGTTTCGGCAGATTCCACAATCCCGACCGGACCGTTCCCCACAACCGGTCAAACGTCTCGCTCAAGTCCGGCGCGGATCGAGCCAGGAGCTTGACCGCGACGCCTGGCGCCGCCGGCTCCGAGACGCCGCCCAGCACCATAGGCTCTTCGCCTTTCAATCCTTCAGCGACGCGCTCGCGCAATCGGGCCCACATGGCGGCCTCGATGGAATCGCCGATGACGAACAGCGAGGCGACGTAGTCCCATGGTTCGGCCAGCCCCACCCCATCCTGCGATGGAGCGACGTGATAGCGCTCGATCACGGAGCGCCCATCCGCCGTGGAAATGTTGATCTCGTTCGCAAGATTCGTGAACGCCCAGCGCTCTCCCCGCGCCACCCGCCCGGACGCGATGACATCCCAGAGCAACACCGTGGCGCCCGGCGACAGTTGCACGTGAATCGACTGGCGGAAACGCGCCCCGCGGAACGGAATCGTCGGTTCCGGCACCCACTCAAGGACCGCGCCCGGACCGAGGGCGATCTCCGCCGTTTGCACCGACTCCTCGCCGAGCGAACGGTACACGCGGTTGGCCGAAGGGGTCGACACCAGCGCGCTTGCACCCTCGCCCAGGGTCATGTGGATGGACAAACGGTCTCCACCCACCAGCCCGGCGGAAGGATTGACCAATAGGGTATGAGCCTGGCCGGTTTCATCGAGGTAAATGGTGGGGAGGACATGCCAGGGAGAGGTGGCATGGGAGCGGGCGACGACCGTTTTGCCGTCCCGCCGGACGCATTCGAGACGCAGTTCACCGACTCGCCCGACCGTCTCGGTGACCGCTGCAGAACTTTTCATCATCTAGACGCGCGCTTTTCCCGTGCCACGGCCGGCTCGTTGCGGAATGCGCGCCTCCACCCACTCGACCAGGCGATCCAGTCCCTCGCCGGTCAGGAGATTCGTAAACACGTAGGGCCGGTCGCCGCGCATCTTCTTGCTGTCCCGGTCCATCACGGAGAGATCGGCGCGGACGTAGGGCGCGAGGTCCATCTTGTTGATGACGAGATAGTCCGAGCGCGTGATGCCGGGACCGCCTTTTCTCGGAATCTTGTCGCCCTCGGCGACGTCGATCACGTAGAGCACGTGGTCGACCAGCTCCGGGCTGAAGGTGGCCGCGAGGTTATCCCCGCCGCTCTCGAGAAAAATCAGCTCGATATCCGGATGCCGGCGGAGCAGATCGTCGATGGCCTCCTGGTTGTGCGAGGCGTCCTCGCGGATCGCCGTGTGCGGACACCCGCCGGTTTCGACGCCCAGGATCCGGTCAGGCGGCAGCGCCCCGCGCTTGGTCAGGATTTCCGCGTCGATCTTGGTGAAGATGTCGTTGGTGACGGCGGCGAGGCTGTACCGGTCGCGCAACCGCAGGCACAGGGCTTCCACCAGCGCCGTCTTGCCCGATCCCACCGGCCCGCCGACGCCGATGACCGGAATCCCCTTCGCTCTCGCCTGCGTCGGCGTCATTTCGCCGTGATTATGCTGACGGTTGTGATCGTGCATTGGAAGCCTTCAGCGCATAGCGAACAGCAAATAGCCGGTAGCCAGACGGTTAGTCTTAGCTATTCGCTGTCAGCTACCTGCTAGGATCTAAATAGTCTCCATTCCAACTGGCCATGTCGCATGCCGTAGATGTCCTGGACCGGCGACCAGGACGACAGGGGAACAGGCGTCACCTCGCGGCTGATGCGATAGATCAGCGGCAGCCAGCCTTCGATGAGGCTCTGTCCCTCGCGCTGCCCGATGGGAAGCAAGCGCATCGCCGCCGACACGAGTCCCGCTGCCGTCTGATACAGATAGGCCGCGACTGCTTCTTCCGCCTTCCATCCGCAGGCGCCCAGCGTGAGCCCGAGACAGACAGGCAGGTGACCGGGAGCCTTCTCGCACTCCATCGCGGCGAGATAATTTCTCAGGACGGCTTTCCCTTCGAGTTGTTCGGCTGCGATTTTCATGACCTGCCGGCCCATCTGGCGGCTGGCCAGGCGCCCGTCGCGGCTCAGCTTCATGCTGTCCAGCTCGCGGTCCACGGCTATTGCGTCCGCCGCGTTTCCAGATGCGCCGGCCCTGCTTGCCACGCAGGCTGCGACCGCCTCGCGCCGGCCCATGCCTCCGTGCAGCAGGTCTTCGACATAGGCCGCCAGTTGCGTCGTATCCTTCACCGCGCCCGCCTGTACCGCCGCCTCCAGCCCGGACGAAAATGCATAGCCGCCGGACGGGAAAAAACTGTCGACGAAGCGAAGACCGTGTAGGAGCGATAGAGCATCCACCCTCACTCTCCATTCAAAACAAAAAATACCGTTGCGCCATCGGCAGCACCGCCGCCGGCTCGCACTTCAACTGCACGCCGTCCGCGGTTACCACATAGGTTTCCGGATCGACCTCGATCCTGGGGAGCGCGTCGTTCAGCTTGAGATCACGCTTCTTGATGGCACGGCAGTTCTTCACCGCCGCGACGCGCTTCTGCAGTCCGAGCTTCTTCGGAATCTCCCGATCCAGCGCCGCCTGCGACACGAAGGTGAAACTCGTGCTGCCGATCGCCCGTCCGAAGGATCCGAACATCGGCCGGCTGATGATCGGCTCCGGCGTCGGGATCGAGGCGTTCGGATCCCCCATCTGCGCCTGGGCGATGAAACCGCTCTTGAGCACCATTTCGGGCTTCACGCCGAAGAACGCCGGCTTCCAGACCACCAGGTCGGCGATCTTTCCGACTTCCACGGAGCCGACCTCGTGCGCGATCCCGTGCGTGATGGCGGGGTTGATCGTGTACTTGGCCACGTAGCGCCTGGCCCGGAAATTATCGTGGCGGCTTGAATCCTTTCCGCCTGGCGCAGGCAGGTGCCCGCGCTGCACTTTCATCTTATGGGCGGTCTGCCAGGTCCTGATGATCACTTCCCCCAGCCGTCCCATTGCTTGCGAGTCGGACGACATCATGCTGATCGCACCCAGGTCGTGCAGCACGTCTTCCGCCGCGATCGTTTCGCGCCGGATGCGCGACTCGGCAAAGGCGACGTCTTCCGGCACTCGCTTGTTGAGATGGTGGCACACGATCAGCATGTCCAGATGCTCGTCCATGGTGTTCACCGTGAACGGCATCGTCGGATTGGTCGAGGACGGCAGGACGTTCGGCTCGCCGCAGACCTTGATGATGTCCGGCGCGTGGCCGCCGCCCGCGCCTTCCGTGTGGAAAGAATGGATCGTCCGGCCCTTGAAGGCCTTGATCGTGTCCTCGACGAATCCGGCCTCATTCAGCGTGTCCGTGTGGATGGCGACCTGCACGTCGTATCGCTCCGCCACGCTCAGGCAGGTGTCGATCGCCGCCGGCGTGGTGCCCCAGTCTTCGTGGAGCTTCAACCCGATCGCGCCTGCTTCGATCTGCTCGTTCAATCCTTCCGGCTGTGACGCGTTCCCCTTCCCGAGAAAGCCCAGGTTCATGGGAATCCCGTCCGACGCTTCCAGCATCCGGGCGATGTTCCATGGCCCCGGCGTACAGGTCGTGGCGTTGGTGCCCGTCGCCGGGCCTGTGCCGCCGCCGATCATCGTGGTGATGCCGGCCGAGAGCGCCTCCCAATACTGTTGCGGACAGATATAATGGATGTGCGTTTCCACGCCGCCCGCCGTCACGATGCAGCCTTCGGCCGAGATCGCTTCTGTCCCCGGACCGATCTCCATCCCCCGCGTGACGTTCGGCATGAGATCGGGGTTACCCGACTTGCCGATGCCGACGATGCGCCCGTCCTTGATTCCGATATCGGCCTTGACGACGCCCCAATAGTCCAGGATGAGCGCGTTCGTGACGACCGTGTCGAGCGCGCCGCTCGCGCTGGTCGCGCGCGGAGACTGGCCCATGCCGTCACGGATGACTTTTCCTCCGCCAAACACGGCCTCGTCGCCGTATGACGTGAAATCCTTCTCCACTTCGATGACCAACTCCGTGTCGGCGAGCCGGACGCGGTCGCCCACGGTGGGGCCGAACAGGTCCGCATATTGTTTTCTTGGAATTTTCATTTCCCCCCCTTATTCCCAACGAGAGACCGAGCTGACCTCAACTGCGCGCGTCCAACGAGGCCCTTCTGAGGGCGCGCGTTGCGCGAGCAAAGAGGTTAGCTCGGTCTCTGCATGAACCCGCGCTCGGCGGCACGCGCCAGAGCCTTCGCTTTCACCTGCGCGTCATCCAATGACCCATCGGTCAGCCCGTTGATCCCATGGGCGACCCGCTTGCCCGCCAGCGCCACCACCGTGACCCGCTTCTCCTCGCCGGGCTCGAACCGCACCGCCGTGCCGGCTGGAATGCAGAGCCGGAATCCGAACGCCTGCTCACGGTCGAACTTCAATGCGTGGTTGGCTTCGAAGAAATGACAGTGGGAGCCGACTTGAACGGGCCGGTCGGCCGTATTGGAGACCATGATCTCCTTCGTCGCGCGGCCGGTGTTCGCTTCGATGTCGCCGGCGCCGAAGAGAATTTGGCCCGGCACGACTGGCTTGGCCAACTCGGCTTTGATCATGGCGACAAGAGAGCCTCCCTTTCTTGCCGCGGCAGCCTTCGCTTTTCCTGATTTCTTCTTCATGGCGTCGGTTCTCCATTATGACTAGAGCTGTCTATGACCCATAAAAACAATGACTTTGAGTGAGCAGTTAAACCGACTGTTCACCTGATCGGATCATGCACGGTCACGAGCTTGGTTCCGTCCGGGAACGTGCCTTCGACCTGGAATTCATGGATCATCTCCGGTACCCCCGGCATGACATCCTTGCGCGAGAGCAACGTAGTCCCGTAGGTCATCAGATCGGCCACGGACTTGCCGTCACGAATGCCTTCGAGGATTGCGGCGGTCAGGTAGGCGACGGCTTCTGGATGGTTGAGCTTGAGCCCGCGCTTTTTGCGGTCCGCGGCAAGCTGTCCCGCCGTGTAGATCAACAGTTTTTCCTGTTCCCTGGGCGTCAGATGCATGGGGCCTCCTCATCGTTCCGGGATGAACCTGAAAATCCAGTTGCGGGGAGCAGCATCCTAGTCTAGGCTCTCACCTCAGTCAAGCAGCCCCCTACCGAAACAGAAAGGAGAAGCACTTTGGCTACTGTTGCACTGAAGGACCGGCTCCGGGACCATCCGACGCTCGGGTTCGTGGACTGGGTGCTGCGGGGAATCGGGCAGGTCGTGTTCCAGAACAACCCCATCTCCGGCGCGGTCATCCTGGCGGCGATTTTTTACAACTCCTGGATCTACGGGACGGTCTGCCTGTTGGGCGCGATCATCGGCACGCTGACGGCTCTGTGGCTCAGGGCCGACCGGGGAATGATCAAGGACGGGCTTTTCGGATTCAACGGGGCGCTGATCCCGATCGCCCTGGTGGCCTACACGAGCCAGAACTTCGCCACCGGGAATATGCCCAATGTCCACCTGTGGATCTACATCGTGCTGTGCGCCGCGTTTACGTCGGTGATGGTGCCAGCCTTCGGCGCCCTGCTGGGGCCGCACAAGGTTCCCGGCCTGACCATGCCCTTCGTGCTGGCGACCTGGTTTTTCCTGGGAGCCCTCCTGCAATTCACCACCATTGACGTCTCCACCGCCCTCAAGCCGACGTCTCCGTCTGACTTCACGGGGCCGAGGCCGGACTACACGCTGGACACGTGGTACCTCGGCATCACCAACGGGATCGCCGAGATTTTCTTTCAGGACAATTGGCTGTCCGGCATCATCATCCTGATCGGCATCGCCATCAACACGCGCATCGGCGCGGCGATGGCGCTCATGGGGTCCGCGCTTGCCGTCGGGGTCGCGGTGTTCTACGGCGCGCACGATGAGGCAATCCGGGACGGATTGTTCGGCTACAACGCCGCACTGACCGCCATGGCGCTCGGCGGCCTGTTCTACGTGCTGAACCTGGCGGGCTTCATCTACACCGTTATCGGGGTGCTGGTCACGGCGCGGGTCTGGGCATCGCTCGGCATCTTCCTGGAACCGTCAGGCATGCCGGTGTTGACCTCCGCCTTCGTGTTCGTCACCTGGCTGATGCTGCTGGCGAAAAACGGATTCCCTGCTCTGGTGCCAGTGGCCCCGGCCGACGCCACGACGCCGGAAGAGAATCTCAAGCGGTTCGGCGACCGTCAGAAAGCGTAAATCGCTTCGAAGGAGAGCGTGGGCTGGTAGCTCGTCGCGCGCCCGCCGACCTGAAACACGTTCTGGCTCGACTTGTCGTACCTGTATTCCAGCCGCGTCGTCAGCGACGGCAGCGGCTTGTATTGCAGCGTGCCGGTGAATTCCCAGAGCGTCTGTGCGACCGAGGGCGCCGAGGCAACGGACGAGGCGCCGAAACAGACATTGGCGCGAGGCTGATAGGCCGTCGTGCCGCCGCATGACACGAAGCCGCCGGCGTCCTCGAATACTTCCCCACGCAGGCGGGCGCCCCACTGTTGGTTCACATCGTAAAGCAGGTACGCTGCCACTCCGTCCCATCGCGCATTCTTCGCCTGACTGATCGTGCTGCTGTTCGGCTGGTTGGCGTAATAGGACTCGAGCACTGCCGAAAGCTGGTCTGTCAGATGGAAACTGGCAAATCCACCGGCTAACAGGATTGTGCCACCGTCTGTGCCCGAGGCGCCCGACCTCGGCCCGGCCAGGCCATAAAGCGTGAGCTTTACCCGGTCCGACGGAGCAAGCGTGAGCGCCGTCTCCACCAGCGGGTCGTGCGAGGTGCTGGCCCGAGCGGAATTGATGTACTCGATCACCCCGACCGAGAGCGACGTTCGCTTGTCGAGCTCATAGGTCGCGCGAACGCCCCGCGTGGTGAAGGGCTGCCCAAGTCCGAACAGCCAGGACCGCGAATAGTTCGCATTGTGCCGGCTCTCGACAACTTCGTAGCCGACGATGCTATTGATCTGGCCAAGTTTCAGATCGAGCCCGCCGCCCACCGGCGCGAGATACTGGAGGTAGTATTCCTGAAAGTCGGTCCAGGGGCCGATGTTATTGCCGCCGATGAAGGCGGAGTCGCGCCCGGCATTGAACTTGATCTTGAAGCCCACCCGGTCGAGCCAGTCGCTTCCGGCCTGGGCGTCCCGCCTGAGCACGAATTGCGCGAGGTTGAAGCGCGACTGGTTGGAATTCACGTCGAAGATGCGGAGCTCGTTGATCCTGTTGGAGGGATTGTTGAAGTTCTGCGTGTAGGAGGCGTCGAGGTAGCCGTAGAAGTGCAGGCGCAGTGATTCCGACAGCAGCCGCTTCTCGACGGCCTTCTCCGCTTCCTTCGCCCGCAGCGCGATGTGCTCCAGCTCACGTAGAATTGAACCGGACTCTTCCGTGGTCTCGGCCCGAAGGGGGCAAACGGCCGAGATAATGATCAGCGTGGCGAGGAGAATCCGACCGGCCACTGCGCGCTTTGCGAGCAAAGAGGGCATCCGGCCAGCCCCAACCCTCACACAATCAAATGCTGTTTGACCTGCTCCTCGCTCAGCTCCGACGTTTGTCCCGACGCCACCACCGCTCCTTTTGCCATAATCACGTAGGCGTCGGCAAGCCGCCGCGCGAACTGAATGCCCTGCTCGACCAGCAGAATCGCGAACCGCCGCTGGCTTTTGAACCCGAGGATCACCTCTTCGATCTGCTCGACCACCGACGGCTGGATGCCTTCGGTCGGCTCGTCCAGCAGCAGGACTTTCGGCTTGGAGAGCAGCGCGCGCCCGATCGCGAGCTGCTGCTGCTCGCCGCCGCTCAGCACACCGCCGGGACGGTCCAGAATCTGCTTCAGTTTCGGGAAGAGCGCGAGCACTTCCTCGAAGGCCGCTTCTTCCGGCTGGTGGTTTCCCTGAACAGACCGAGCCCACAATCCCAGCCGCAGATTTTCCCGCACCGTGAGATGCGGCAGAATCTCGCGCCCCTGCGGCACGTAGGCCAGCCCGCGGCGTACTCGCCGGTCCGACGGTTCCGCCGTCATGTCGTCGGCGCCGAATTGAATTTGCCCGCTCTTGGCCTTGAGCAGCCCCATGATCGTCTTGAGCGTCGTCGTTTTGCCGACCCCGTTGCGGCCCATGAGGCAGAGCACCTGCCCCTGTTCGACTTCGAACGAGACGCTCCGGAGGATATGGCTTTCGCCGTAGTAGACGTTGATGTTATCGAGCCGCAGCATGTTCCTTCTGACGCCCCAGATAAATTTCCCGCACGCGAGGGTCGGATTGGATCTTATCCACCGGCCCCTCGCACAGCACCATGCCTTCGTGCAGCACCGTGACGGTGCGGGCGATCTGTCGCACAAACTCCATGTCGTGTTCGATCACGATGATCGAGTGGCGCTCCGCCAGCGACTGGAGCAGCATCCCCGTCTGCTCCGTTTCCTTGTCCGTCATGCCGGCCACCGGCTCGTCCACCAGCAGCAGTTGCGGATCCTGGAGGATCACCATGCCGATCTCCAGCCACTGCTTCTCCCCGTGCGACAGGGAGCCGGCCCGCACGCGCGCCTTCTCCGCAAGCCCGATCGTTTCCAGCGCCGTTCCGATGCGCTCAAGCTCCTCCGGCGTGGACCGGCCCAGCAACGTGGCCACGACGCCCTTGCTCCGGCGACTGAGCGACAGATCGAGATTCTCCCACACAGTCAGGTTGCCGTAGATGGACGGCGCCTGGAATTTCCGCCCGACGCCGAGCTGCGCGATCTCGTGCTCGCGCAGCGGCAGCAGCTCCGTGTCCTTCCCGAAAATCACGCGCCCTTCGACGGGCTTCGTCTTGCCCGAGATCACGTCCAGCAGGGTGGTCTTGCCGGCGCCGTTCGGCCCGATCACGACGCGGAGCTCGTTGTAGTTGACGATGAAGTTCAGGCAATTGAGCGCCTTGAACCCGTCATAGTCCACCGTCACGCCTTCGAGATAGATGATGGAGCCGTGTTCAGCCATCACAGTCCTATCGTGCGCGCTCCGGGAGCACAGGTGGAGTCGGGCCACCCGCCCATTTCCACCGCTCGCGGATCCTCGCAAACAGGCCGACGAGGCCGTCCGGGATCAGCAACACGACGGCGATGAAGAGTCCGCCGAGGAAAAACGGCCACAAGTCGGGAAAGTGATTCGTCAGCACGCTCCGCGCCCAGTTGACGCCGACGGCGCCCAGGGCCGCGCCGATCAGCGTGCCCCGGCCGCCGACCGCCACCCAGATCACCATTTCGAGCGACGGCAGCACGCCGATCTGCGCCGGCGTGATGATGCCGACCTGCGGGACGTAGAGCGCGCCGGCCAGGCCGGCCAGCGCCGCGGAGACGACGAAGACGAAGAGCTTATAGTTGGACGGCGAATACCCGGAGAACAGCACGCGCTGCTCGCTGTCGCGGATGGCGACGAGCACCCGGCCCGTGCGGGAACGGATGATCCAGCGGCACAGCAGGTAGGCGCCGCCGAGGCACAGGACCGTCAGAATATAGAGCGCCCGCTGCGTGCCCGGCTCGCTGAGGCGGAATCCCAGCACCTGCTTGAAGTCCGTCAAGCCGTTCGTCCCGCCCAGGTTGGTTTCGTTCCGGTTGAAGACGAGCCAGGCGCACAGCGCTAGGGCCTGCGTGATGATCGCGAAATACACCCCCTTGATGCGGCTGCGGAACGCGAGAAACCCGAAGACGAGCGCGAACAGCGTCGGCGCCAGGATCGCCCCGGCCAGCGCGACCCCGAAACTGTAGAACGGTTTCCAGAAGAACGGCAGCTCCTTGACCTGATTCCAGACCATGAAATCCGGCAGGGAACTGCCGTAAACGCTCTCGGTGCCGATGTTCAGCATCAGGTGCATCCCGATCGCGTAGGCGCCCAGCCCGAAAAACACCCCGTGTCCCAGACTGAGGATGCCGGTATAGCCCCAGATCAGATCCAGCCCCAGCGCCAGAATCGCGAAGCAGAGAAATTTCCCGAACCGGTTGAGCGCGAAGTCTGAGACCTGGAGCCACGACTCCGGAGACGGCAGCACGTTCAGGAGCGGAATCCCGACCAGCAGCGCGAAGCCGGCCAGCCAGAAGAGCAGCCCTTCGCCACGCTCGTGAGCGGCCATCACCGTTTCATGATTCGGCATGGCGGCCTTTGATGGTGAACAGCCCCGACGGACGGCGCTGCAGGAAGAGAATCACCAGGACCAGGATCAGCACCTTGCCGTACACCGCTCCGAAGCTCGGCTCCAGCAGTTTGTTCAACCCGCCGATGCCCAGCGACGCGACGATCGTGCCCGTCAGCTTGCCGACGCCGCCGGTGACGACCACCATGAAGGAGTCCACGATGTAGTTCTGCCCCAGCCCCGGCTCGACGTTGCCGATGAGCGTTAACGCACAGCCGGCCAATCCCGCCAGGCCGGACCCGAACGCGAAGGTGTAGGCGTCCACTGTCCTCGTCGGGATGCCGAGGCACGAGCTCATGTCGCGGTTTTGCATGACGGCGCGGACCCGCAACCCCACACCGGTCCGGAACAACAAGAAATAGATCCCGGCCACGCAGAGGATCGAGAGCGTGATGATGAACAGCCGGTTGTACGGCAGATAGACCCCGACCATGACCTGCGCGCCCCCGCTCAGCCAGCTCGGCGCTACCACCGAGGTCAGGTCGCCGAAGTACACGCGGGCGGCCTGAATCAGCACCAGGCTCACCCCCCACGTCGCCAGCATGGTCTCGAGCGGCCGGCCGTACAAAAACCGGATCACGGTCGCCTCCAGAATGAGCCCGCACAGCGCGACGACCAGAAACGAAACCGGCATCGCCGCGAGAAAATAATAGTCGAAGGCGCCGGCCGGAAGATAGGCCTTGAAGCATTCCTGCGTGACGAACGTGGCGTAGGCGCCGATCATCATCAGCTCGCCGTGGGCCATGTTGATGACGCCCATGAGGCCGAAGACGATCGCCAGCCCGAGCGACATGATCAGGAGAATCGAGCTCAGGCTGATCCCGCGGAAGATGGTCTCGAACGCGTTGGCCCAGGAGGCCCAGACCTCGATCCGTTCGACGGCGGACCGCGCCGCCTGCGCCATGGCCTTCTGCTGATCGGTCGGTTGGGCTTCCGGCGCCGCCTGCTGGATCAGGTCCTTGAGCGCGGGGACGGCGTTCTGGCTGCGCAGCTCGCCGAGCTTGGCCACGGCTGAAATTTTCGTTGTCGGATCGTCGGACGCCAGCTTGATGAGGGCAATGGATTCTTCGATCGTGTGCCGCACCCAGCGATTGGATTCCCTGGTCAGGGCGTCTTCCAGCCAGGGGATGGCGGCCGGACGGCCCAGGCTTCCGAGATCCGTGGCCGCGGAGCGCCGCCGGTCCGACTCGGCGCTGGCCAGGTTGGCGCGGTTCCGCAGGAGATCGATCGCCGGCTTGATCGCCAGCCGGACCGCCCGATCAGAATTGCCGCGAATTTCTTCGAGTTTCGGCAGCAGCGAGGGATCGCCCTGTTCGATGAGCGTCTGCACGGCGGCGTCCTGCTTGGCCGGATCGCCCGCGGCAAGATCGGCCAGGGCTTTCTCGATCAAAGACAACGGAGGGGCCGCCGCTGTTCCGCGTGGCCCCTCCGCTCCGATCGCCTGCTCTGTTCCACAGAGCATCGCCGCTCCCAGGAGCGTGATGCCCAGCAGCGTTCTGGTCACTTCTTCTGGTAGGTCCCCTGGTGCTTCACCCAGTCGCACCCCTTATCCGGGTTAGTGTACTCGCTCCAGGGCTCCGGTTTCACCAGACCTTTCGAGCGCGATACGATTTTAAACTGGCCGTCTTTCAAAATTTCTCCGATCAGCACCGGTTTATTGGTGTGATGGTTGGCTTCATCCATCTTGATCTTGCCGCCCGGCGCCAGGAATTCGCTCCCATAGACCGCCTTGCGGACCTTATTGACTTCCGTCGAGCCGGCCTTCTCGACCGCCTGCTTCCAGATGTAGACGCCGAAGTAGGCCGCCTCCATCGGATCGTCCGTCACGCGCTTCTCGCCGTCCGGCAGGTTGTTCTTCTTGCAGTACGCTTTGAAATTCGCCACGAACTGCTTGTTCTGCGGCGTATCCACGCTCTGGTAGTAGTTCCACGCCGCCAGATGGCCGACCAGCGCCGACGTGTCCATCCCGCGCAGCTCGTCCTCCGCCACGCTGAAGGCCATGATCGGCGCATCCTCCGCGCGCAGCCCCTGGTTGGCGAACTCCTTGTAGAACGGCACGTTGCTGTCGCCGTTGATCGTGCTGATCACGCAGGCGCCGCCGCCGGCCGCGAACTTTTTGATCTTGCCGACGATGGTCTGGTAGTCCTGGTGATGGAACGGCGTGTACTCCTCCATGATGTTGGCCGGCGGCACCTTCTTCGCCAGCAGCATCGCGCGGAGAATCTTGTTCGTCGTGCGCGGGTACACGTAGTCCGTGCCGAGCAGATAGAACTTCTTGTGCCCACCACCTTCCTTGCTCATGAGATATTCCACCGCCGGCACCGCCTGCTGGTTCACCGCCGCACCGGTGTAGAAGACGTTGCGCGAGCACTCCTCGCCTTCGTACTGCACCGGATAGAACAGGAGCCCGTTGTTCTTCTCGAACACCGGCAGCACGGACTTCCGGCTGACCGAGGTCCAGCAGCCGAACACGACCGCCACCTTGTCCACCAGCAGCAGCTGCTTGGCTTTTTCGGCAAACAGGTCCCAGTTCGAGGCAGGATCCACGACGACCGGCTGGATTTTCCGGCCCATCACGCCGCCCTTGGAGTTGATCTCCTCCACCGCCATCAGCACGACGTCGCGCAGCGACACTTCGCTGATCGCCATCGTGCCGCTCAGCGAATGCAGGATGCCGATCTTGATCGGCTCCTTGTCCGCCGCGTAGGAGAGGGCCCAGCCGCCCAGGTTGCCCAGCAGCGCCGCCACCCCGGCGCCGGCCACGGTTCTGGTTCCCTGGACCAGGAATTCTCTCCGTGTCGGATTGCCTTGCTCCATATCCGTCACGTCCTTCTTTTCTTCACTTGTGTGATTTATTTCTTTCTGCTCCATGGTCATCATCCTTTTGCCACATCCAGGGCGGCTAGAAGTTGAAATAGGTGAACACGTTGTACATGTCCGCTTGGTAGCTGGGCTGAGTAAACCCTGTTGGTCCGGCCCATTTGGTCCAGAAATGCTGCCATTCGAAGCCGACATAGAGGTCCGACCAGACCTGGCGGATCGCCGTGAGATGGGTCCGGTTGTTCGAGAGATACTGAATGTTGGAGTTCACAGCTCCCGCTCCAAAATTGGCGGTGGTGATACTTCCCTGCAAATCGCGGTCGAGCGGATTGTCGAATCCCCACCCGCCGATGAAGGTGTAATGCTTGGAGTAGGCGTAGCTCAGCTCGAACCAGCCGGTCAAGGCCCGGACCGGCGCGCCGGTCGTCAGGTTCAAGTCCTGGTTCCACCGGAACCACTCGTTGCCCAGCGCCTGCCCCCAGGCCAGCTCGCCCATGAACTTGAGTCTCGGGGTGATCTGGTGCACGAGCTCTCCACCCACCACGTAGGAGTTGATGTCGCGCCCTGAAGTGAAGGTGGGGGCGCCTCCTTGGCCCTGGTTTGGATTGCCGCTGCCCGCGATAGTCGGGATGGGAGCCGACCGGTAGTACCGGTATGCGACGTTGATCGCCGCCATGGTCCCTTGAAGGTTCCCCGTCCCGTTATAGGCCAGCCTCGTACCGAAATAGGGCTGCTTCACCGGGTCATTGAAAGGGATCGAGTTGGTGGCGCCACCGCCGGTGGAGCCTGAGCTGCTGGGCTCGACCTGTTGCCGGCCGCAGCAGTTGCTCAACCCACGCTCAAACCGCATCACGGTGAACAGTCCCTCAACGTTGTCGGTAAAGTTATGCCGCACCGTGATCTGCGGAAGACGGTTCCAGAGATTGCCGCCGTAGCCCATGATCGAGAAGTCGATCAGATCGGGGAGCAGGCCCATGATCGGGTTCCAGTCCTGTCCGATCGTAAAGCTGGTTTTGTTGTTATTTGGGGAATACTTCAAGTAAGCGAGACGCAGACGAGGCAACAGGTTGTTGCCGGTGTCGGTCTCTCCGTAGAAATCCGCCTCGACGACCCCCGTCAACGTTCGAGTACCGTCTGTCCGGTCCGCCCTGATGCCGAACACGCTGTACCGCGGATTCAACGTGCTCGATGAATTTTGAGAGCTTCCAGCCGCCGTCCCGTATCCGTTGAACTGCGGCGGATCAAGCGGGTTCGTGTTCCCCGTGCTGTAAATGCCCTCCAGATCGACGCGCCCATAGGGCGTGATGCTGCCCTTGCCTTCTTCCGTAAAGATTGGGGACAGACAGCCCGCGCACAAATTACGGACCTTCTCCTCCTTCTGGTCCCCCTGTGCCCACGCCGGCGACGTGGTCAGCGCCAGCGCCACAATCACTATCCAAAAATGCATGCCTCCTTTAAGCAGCCATCCCATCGTCTCCTCCGTGCCTGTCGGTTTGTGCACAGCACGACCGGAGGGCCACCCAGACCAAAAAAAGCGCCCTTCCGGTCCGATCATGGACCAAAAGGACGCCGTTGTCCTTGCCTCGCGCGGGATCGGAGGACGCCGTTGTCCTCCTGTCCGGCGCGTCATATGTAGGCAGGCTTATAGCAAAGCAATCAGGGGGTGTCAATCTCAAATTTTCCCAACATCGCGCTACGCTTATGCTAGACTGGCGGCATGTTTCGACTTCGATCAACAAAGTACAACTGGGCAGTGGTTGCACTCGGTATCGGATTGCTGGCAGGGGCCTGCGTATCCACGCCGAAGCCCGAGCTGACGATTCATGAGAGCGACAAGGGATCGGTGTACCTCGCGCGCGTACCAGACAAATCATTTCAGGCGGCCCATCCCATCAAGCTGGATTCCGCTGTCATCAGTCGGGTGCTGCGAGGAGTCTACGTGGAGGCGGAAAAAACCGCTGTACAGAGTCTGATCGGCGCCCGGAAGCGTACTACGCGGGCATTTTCCGATGACGAAACCGAATTCCTTACGCCCCTCATCGCAACGGCCCTGGGCCAGGCTGCCTCGGATCAGCAGGTCGGCTTTCGCCTCAATCAAGTCGGGGGACCGACCTACTCACGTACCGCAGGCGCCGCATTGGGCTCATCCGAGCCGCCGCTGAGCATGACGCCCAAGGAATTCACGTCCGGAGTGCTTTATGCCCATGGCCTCTCGCTGCACGTCACGCTGACCGAGTACCACCACCGGCCGGAACGACCAGATACTATCCATGGACAGAATCGGTACTACCCCGACCCATCGGGCCTTGCTGGTTATCAGGTGTTGTTCCTCCCGAAAGAAGCGATTCGACCCGATTCCTACAAGCAGCCGAATTTCTCGGGCGATCTCGATGCCACGACCTTCGCCATCGACTACCAGACCCTGGCCTCATTGCCCGAACCTCAGGTCCCGGCTCCTGAGGCGCCGGCAGCCGCGCCTCCAGCGGTCGTCGTTCCCCATGCGGCCAGCGAACTGGAGTCCGTCAAAGAGTCGATCACCAAAAAAGACGCCGAGGTGGAAGCGCTGAAGAAGGAAATGGAAGCGATCAAACAGCAGCTGAACGAGCAGCAGAAGCCGGCCCAGCCGAAACGCAAGAGCAAGCCATCGGCCAAGCCCGCGGAATCGGCGCAATAGAGTTTTTCTTTCTCTTCCTTTGCTCTCTCAATTTACTTCGATCAGCTCCTTGTTGAGCAGGATGACGTTCCGCGACAGAGGCTCGCGGAAATTCATCCGGCAATAGCAGGCGTAGGTCACGTAGGTGTCTTGCAGGCAGTAGTCGGCGATGTCCTTCCCCTGCCCCCTCGCCCACATCTCGGCCACCTGCTTGCCGCTGCCGGACTTCGTCTCGACGTTCAGCGCGCGCGCCAGCACGTCCAGCTTGGCCCACCCACGCTGCTCCCAGTTGCTCCAGACCGCCATCGTGTCGTAGACCGGCTCGGTCCGGAACTTCGCCAGCGAAATCTCCAGCGACGGTTTCACCTGGTGGATGACCGAGCGTTTCCTGATGAACGGCAGGTCGAAGCCGAGTCCGTTGTGCGTGATGTAGAGAGCGGGCCGGATCTGCCCGAGCCTCCCCCAGAATTGCCGCAGCAACTCTTTTTCGTTCGCCCCGTACCACGAAACCGCCCCCTGCGCCTCCATCGCGTCGCTCAGCATGATCAGACCGATGCAGACGATCCGGCTGAACGTGCCGTCGAAGGAGGACTTCTCATAGAGCTCGTCTTCGAGCCGCTGGCGCTGGTCGGATTCCGCGCGAGCGAAGAGATCGTCGCCGCCCTGCGCCCAGGCCTCGCCCTCGGACGCAGGCGTCATGCCCGCGATCCTCGCCCACTCGTCGCGCGGCGCCTGCACGGTTTCGATATCCAGGACGACTTTCACAACGCTTGCAATGCCTCAAGCAGCGGACGGTCCGCCGGAGGAAATTCGTAATCCGACAACTCTTCCGGAGCCACCCACCGGAATTCCTCGCACTCCAGCGCCTTCGCCTCTCCTCCGATGATCGTGCAGCAGAAAAAATGCAGCTCGACGGTCTTCTCGCGGTATTCGTGACGGATCATGCGGAAATGAACCGGCGCCGTCACGTCGATGCCCAGCTCTTCCCGAAGCTCGCGGCGCAGGCAGGCCTCCAGCGACTCTCCCTCTTCGCGCTTGCCGCCGGGAAACTCCCACAGGCCGCCGAGATGCGTATCTGCCTTGCGCCGCGCGATCAGATAGCGCCCTTCACGAAGAATGAGCCCGGCTGCGACCTGGATGACCGCAGGCCCGTGACGCGTGACGCGTGACACGTGACGGGAAGCAGCCTTTTTTCTCGCCACTGATCCCCCCCACTCGTCACCGGTCACGTCTGTTCGTACGGATACGTCTTGCAAAAATCCTTCATCGGACAGAGCAGGCAATAGGGGTCGCGGGCCGTGCAGACCGTGGCGCCGAAATCCATGAGGGCCTGATTGAAGTCATATCCCCTGCCCTTGGGGATCAGCGCCTCCGACAGGGCCCAGAGCTGATTCTTCCGGTTCCTGGGATCGCCGGCGCCGAGAAAGACGCGATGGAGCACGCGCATCACGTTGGTATCCAAGATCGGCGCGTCCTCGTTGAACGCGAAGGACCGGATGGCTCCGGCGGTATAGCGCCCGATTCCCTTGAAAGAAAGCAGCTCGTCGCGGTCGTTCGGCAGCTCGCCGCCGTAGCGCGCGACCGTTTCGCGGGCGATGCTGTGCAGGCGGAGCGGGCGGATGTTATAGCCGAGGGGGTACCACGTTTTCCTGACGTCCTCGGCCCGCGCCCCCGCCAGCGCCTCGAAGGAAGGATATCGCTCCAGAAACTCGTGGTACTTGGGGACTACGCGATCCACCTGTGTTTGCTGCAGCATCACTTCCGACACGAGAATCTTGTACGGATCGGACGTCTTGCGCCAGGGCAGGTCGCGCCCGTGCTGCTTGTACCATTGTAAGAGGCGATGCTGAAACCGCCGCTTGGCGCCGGGTGCGAGCGGCAGCTCCGGTGTGCGGGCCCGTCTCGACGTCTTTGCTCTCTTCCGAGTCACGCGGCCCCCCTGCGTACGGCTAGGGGTGAGTCACGTTCTGCGCCATGATCTGGAGCTGCGTCCGCTCGGGCGGCGCCACCACCACCGGCGTGAGCTTGGCCGCCAGTTTCTGAAATGACCCGTTGGTATCGAATGAGCTGGCCGCCACGTCGTCCTCCCAGACCTCGATGCCCCAGCACTTGTTGGACTCCGGGTCCACCAGCAGCAACCCGCCCTTGCATCCGCTCTGTTTCGCCAGCTCAGGCAGGATCGTGCCGTTCCAGATCTGGACCAGATCGAACTTTTTCCCCTGCTTGCACTCGAATGTTTGAAAGCCTGCGAACATGCATCACCTCGCGTGGGGGTTGGCAATGGAGAACACCGTACGGCCTTTGGCCGTCGACGTCAACTGGGAAAAAACACAGGAACGTCGCGTAGCGACACCCTGTTTAGCGATCAAACGCCACTACCCGCTGGTACTACTGGCGCGGCATTGCCTGATTGATAGCCATCGGGAAGGACCCGTCGCGCCAAACGACGAGCAAAGCGAGGAGTGGTGCGCCCGGCTGGAATCGAACCAGCGACCCTCAGCTTAGAAGGCTGATGCTCTATCCAACTGAGCTACGGGCGCGTATCAATGAATGTCGCGGAGCGACACCTTGCTTAGTAATCAAACGCCATAGCCCGCTGGTACTACTGGCGCGGCACTGCCTGATTGATAGCCATCGGGAAGGACCAGTCGCGCCAAACGACGAGCGAGCGAGGCACAAAATCACTTAAGATGCTCGGCGGCTGCGCCTATCCGAGGGTGTGCCGCCTCAAGAGCCATAAGCGACGCGAGGAGTGGTCGGGGCGCCCGGATTCGAACCGGGGACCCCCTGCTCCCAAAGCAGGTGCGCTACCAGGCTGCGCTACGCCCCGACTTCACTCAGCACTTTTTCAGCAGCTCTCTCACCTGCGCGAACGCTTTCGCGCGGTGGCTGATGCGATTTTTTTCTTCCGGCGTCAGTTGCGCCAGCGTCCTGCCCAGCTCGGGCACGAAAAAGACCGGATCGTAGCCGAACCCTTGCGTACCCACCGGCGCCTCGGTAATCAGCCCGTCCAACATGCCGCGCACCAGGCTGACGTTGCCCTTCGGATCGGCGAGAGCCGCCACCGTCACGAATTGCGCCCGCCGCCGCTCCCGCGGAACGCCCGCCAGCTCGCGGAGCAGCTTCTTCCAGTTGTCCTCGTACGTCGCGCCTTCTCCGGCATACCGAGCTGCATGCACGCCGGGACGGCCCCCCAACACCTCGACCATGAGGCCCGTATCGTCGGCCACCGACGGCAGGCCCGTCATGCGGGCAATCGTCACGGCTTTCTTGGTCGCGTTGGCTTCGCAGGTCGCGCCATCTTCCTCCACCTCCGGCGCACCGGGAAACTCCGCCAAGGTCCGGATCGTGGTCCCCACATCGCCCAACAGCGCGGCCAGTTCCCTGCCCTTGTCCGGATTGCGCGTCGCCAGCACGAGTTCTTTGATCAAGACAATGGTTAATGGTGAATGGTTGATGGTTCATGGAAGAATCCGCAGATTACCCATTACCCATCACCCATAAACCATGCTCCTATTCCAGGTCCCCGATCAATTCCTTCTGCAGCTCCACCAGCCCCTTGATCGCCTTCCAGCCGAGGCCGAGAAAATCGTCCAGATCCTTCTTATCGAACGCCTGCCGCTCCGCTGTCCCCTGAACTTCCACGAACCGCCCACGGCCCGTCATGACCAGGTTCATGTCCACTTCGGCCTTGGAATCCTCTTCGTAGGCCAGGTCCACCATGACCTCGCCGCCCACGCGGCCGACGCTGATGGCTGCCAGGTAATCCGTCAGGGGCCGCTTCTTGATCAGCTCCCGCTTTTTGAGCACCTTGAACGCGTCCGCCAGCGCGATGAAGGAGCCGGTGATCGCCGCCGTTCTGGTCCCGCCGTCGGCCTGGATGACGTCGCAGTCGATCCAGATCGTCCGCTCCCCCATCTCCGCCATGTCCGTCACGGCCCGCAGAGCCCGACCCACCAGCCGCTGAATTTCCAGCGTGCGCCCGCCCTGCTTGCCCTTCACCGCTTCGCGCGGGGTCCGCTCGTGCGTGGCGCGCGGGAGCATGGCGTACTCGGCCGTGACCCAGCCGACCTTCTTGTCCCTCAAAAAAGGCGGGACCTTCTCCTCGACCGAAGCGGTGCAGATCACCTTGGTGCTGCCCATCTCGATCAGCACCGAGCCTTCCGCGTGCTTGATGAAATCCCGCGTGACCTTGACCGGACGGATCTCGTCCTTGCGGCGACCGTCCACCCGCTGCAGATGCGTGCCATGCGTCATGTCGAAAATACCCCGCAAACGAGCGTGTGGACGGATTATATAAGGAGGGGCCCCGAAAGACAACGAAGCGCGCTACCCGCCGCTTGGCTCGTAGCCCAGGTTGGGCCCGAGCCATTTCTCGACATCCGCGAGCGCCACGCCCTTCCGTTTCGCATAGTCCTCGGCCTGATCGCGCCCGATTTTGCCGACGGCAAAGTACTTGGCGTTCGGATGCGCGAAGTACAACCCGCTGACCGAGCTGGCCGGATACATGGCGAAACTCTCGGTCAGCCTGATGCCCGTGTGTTTTTCGGCCTGCAGCAGGTCGAAGAGAATGCGCTTCTCCGTATGGTCCGGGCAGGCCGGATAGCCGGCTGCCGGACGGATCCCCCGGTATTTCTCACGAATTAGATCTTCGCTCGAGAGCCGCTCCTGTTTGCCGTAGCCCCACTCCTCGCGGGCCTGCTTGTGCAGACACTCGGCGAAAGCCTCCGCGAGACGGTCGGCGAGCGCTTTGGTCATGATCGAGTTGTAATCGTCGTGCTCCTTCTCGAACCTGGCGCAGAGCGCTTCGATCCCGATGCCGGTCGTCACGGCGAATCCTCCGATATAATCCGCCAACCCAGTCGACTTCGGCGCGATGAAATCCGCCAGCGATTGATTGGGCTGGCCGGCCGGTTTGTCCGCCTGCTGGCGCAGTTCGTGCAGCGTCGCAAGCACTTTCTTCCGCGACTCATCGGCATAGATTTCAATATCGTCGTCCGTGCTGTTCGCCGCGAAGAACCCGTAGACCCCCTTGGCCGTCAACAGTTTCTTGCCGACGATTTCCTTCAAGAGCTTTTGCGCATCCCGGAACAGCTCCGCCGCCCTTTCTCCCACCTTCGGATCGTCGAGAATCTGCGGATAGTGGCCGCGCAGCTCCCAGGTGTGGAAGAACGGCGACCAGTCGATGAACGGCACGAGCCGGTCGAGCGGAAACGGGTCGAGCACGCGGATGCCCGTGAAGGCCGGTTTCGGGATATCCGCCGCCTTCCAGTCGATCGCCGTCCGCCGCTCGCGCGCTTGCTTGAGCGGCACCAGGACGGCTTTCGTCTGCCGGCTCTGGTGCGCCGTCCTGATCTCATCCTGCTCGCGACGGGTCTTCTCGACGAACGGCGTCCGCTGGCCCGGACTGATCAACTGGCCGACCACTCCGACCGCCCGCGACGCATCCAGCACGTGCACGACCGGCTGGTCGTAGGCCGGCGCGATCTTCACCGCCGTATGCGCCTTGCTGGTCGTGGCTCCGCCGATCAGGAGCGGCACCGCAAAGCCCTCCCGCGTCATTTCCTTCGCCACGTGCACCATCTCGTCCAGCGACGGCGTGATGAGGCCGCTCAGCCCGATCAGGGTCGCGCCCTTCTCCTTGGCCGCCTTCAGGATCTTCTCGCAGGGCACCATCACGCCGAGGTCGATGACCTCGTAGTTGTTGCAGCCGAGCACGACCCCGACGATGTTCTTGCCGATGTCGTGCACATCGCCCTTGACGGTCGCGAGCACGATGGTGCCTTGCGGCCGCGCGCCGCCCGAGGCTTTCTTCTCCTCCTCCATGAACGGCAGGAGATAGGCCACCGCCTTCTTCATCACACGGGCGCTCTTGACGACTTGCGGCAGAAACATCTTGCCGGAGCCGAACAGGTCCCCCACGATGTTCATCCCGGCCATCAACGGCCCTTCGATGACGTGCAGCGGCTTGTCGTACTGCTTGCGGGCCTCCTCGACATCAGCCTCGATATGGTCCGTGATCCCCTGCACCAAGGCATGCGAGAGCCGTTCCTCGACCGTACCCTTGCGCCAGGCATCGTCCTTGACCACCGCCTTGCCCTGCTGCTTCACCGTCTCGGCGAAGGCGACCAGCCGCTCCGTCGCATCCGGCCGCCGGTTCAGCAATACGTCCTCGACGAGCTTCAACAGGTCCTTGGGGATCTCCTCGTAGACCGCGAGCTGGCCCGCGTTGACGATGCCCATGTCGAGCCCCGCCTTGATCGCGTGGTACAGGAACGCCGCGTGCATCGCTTCGCGCACGACGTTGTTCCCGCGGAACGAGAAGGAGATGTTGCTCACGCCGCCGCTCACCTTGCAGCGCGGGAGGTTGGCCTTGATCCACCGCGTCGACTCGATGAAATTCACGGCGTAGGCGTTGTGCTCTTCGATCCCCGTCGCCACCGTCAGGATGTTCGGATCGAAGATGATGTCCTGCGGCGGGAAGCCGACCTCGTTCGTGAGGATGCCGTACGCCCGCCGGCAGATCTCGATCTTGCGCTCGACCGTGTCGGCCTGGCCCTTTTCGTCGAAGGCCATCACGATCACCGCGGCGCCGTAGCGTCGGACCAGCTTCGCCTGCTCCTTGAATGCCGCCTCGCCCTCCTTGAGGCTGATCGAATTGACGACGGGCTTTCCCTGGACGCACTTCAGCCCCGCTTCGATCACCGACCACTTGGAACTGTCGATCATGACCGGCACGCGCGCGATGTCCGGCTCCGACGCGACCAGGTTCAGAAATGTGGTCATCGCCTCCGCGGAGTCCAGCAGGCCTTCGTCCATGTTGACGTCGATGATCTGCGCGCCGCCCTCGACTTGCTGGCGCGCCACGCTCAAGGCGGCGTCATAGTCGCCGTCGAGAACCAGCTTGGCGAACTGCGGCGAGCCGGTCACGTTCGTCCGCTCCCCGACGTTCACGAAATTCGTGTCGGGGCGGATCGTGAGCGGCTCGAACCCGCTGAGCCTCGTGTAGGGCTCCGGCGCGGCCGGCACGTGCGCCGCGTGCTCGCGCACCACTGCCGCGATCGCCTTGATGTGCTCCGGCGTCGTCCCGCAGCAGCCGCCGACGATGTTGATCCAGCCGTTGGCCGCGAACTCCCGCAAATCGCCGGACATGATCGCCGGCGTTTCATCGAATCCGCCGAACGCATTCGGCAGGCCGGCGTTCGGATAGCAACTGATAGAGACCGGCGCGATCTGCGACAGCTCCTCCAGGTACGGGCGCATTTCTTTCGCGCCCAGGGCGCAGTTGATCCCCACGCTGAAGAGCGGCAGGTGCGAGATCGAATTCCAGAAGGCCTCGATCGTCTGGCCGGACAGCGTGCGGCCGCTCCGGTCCGTTACCGTCACCGACACCATCACCGGCAGACGTATCCTGCGTTGCTCGAAATACCGCTCGATGGCGAAGAGCGCCGCCTTGAGATTCAGCGTATCGAACACCGTCTCGCAGAGCAGCAGGTCTGCGCCGCCGTCCACCAGCCCGCGGATCTGGTCGGTGTAGGCCGCCACCAGTTGGTCGTAGGTCACGGCCCGGAATCCCGGATCGTTCACGTTCGGCGAGAGCGAAGCGGTGCGGTTGGTCGGCCCCATGGCTCCGGCGACGAACCGCGGGCGGCTCGAGTCCCTGGCCGCCGCAGCATCCGCCGCTTTGCGCGCGACCCTGGCGCCGGCCAGATTGAGGTCGTAAGCCAGCGACTCCAGCTTATAGTCCGCCAAAGAGATCGAGGTCGAATTGAACGTATTGGTTTCAACGATGTCGGCCCCGGCCTCTAGGTACTGCCGGTGGATCGTTTCGACGATCTCCGGCTGCGTCAGGCAGAGCAGATCGTTGCATCCCTTCAGGTCATGGGAATGCTTGGCGAACGGCTTGCCGCGGAACGATGCCTCGTCCAGCTGGTGCTGCTGGATCATCGTCCCCATGGCGCCGTCCAGAATGACGATGCGCCGGCGGACCAGCTCCTCAAGACGGGCCGCGCTCGGGTTGGTATAGGCTTGGATCATTCGGTCATGATACGGGATGCCCACCAACCGCGCAAGTTATGGTCATTGACAACATTCGGAACGATCTCTAGGATAATTTCGTTCATTGAGGGGAGCCATTGATCCGTCTTCGTCCGCCACGTCGTCCGGCTCTGGCCGTTCTCCTGCTCCTGAGCGCCGCTGCATCAGGAGCAGTTGCCGCGCCCTACTTCGAAGACGGCTACCTGGGCCTGACCCAAACCGAGCTGCGTGAGAAGCTCGGCCCACCGCAGGCGGTGCGTGACAAGAAGTCCGCGCTCCGGTTCTACCGCTATTACCCGTTCGCCGAGTGGGAAAAATCCTACAAGAAGCTGCTCGGCCCGCAGGTGGGAGAGGACGTCTACACGTACAAGCGCGACGGGGTGGACGTGCGCTATTCGTTCGCCTACGTGACCGACCCCGAAGACCTGTCCGAATCGCCGACGATGTGGGTGAAGCTCGTGGACATCGAATTCAACCAGCCGGTGCCGATCGGGAAAATCCCCTCGCTCGTGCCCGAGCTCAGGCCGCCCACGGAGCCCAACGCCCCGGCTTTCCGCTCCAATATCATGGTGCTGCTCTTCAAGGGCGCGCCCTCGGCGGCGGCGCGGGCCATCGTGCGGGAGCCGCTGCGCGAGCGGCTCGACTGGTCGCTGGCGTTCCAGATGTTCGCGTTGCAGGGCTTGCCGGAATTTCTGACTCCGCAGGCGCTGATCGATCGCGTGGAAATCGGCGTCCAGAGCCTGCAGACGGTCAAAGACCGGCAGCGGCTGACGCACGAGCCGATCCTGAATCCCTTCTCGAAAGAATTCGCGATGCGGGTGCCGCCGCCCAAACCCGCCAAGAAAATCCCGGTTCCCAAATACGCCGACTAGCAGCACCCGCCCGTCACTTCGGCGCTTGTCCCGGCTGCTCCAGCGATTCGATCTCCTTCGCCCGCTGTTGATGGACCGCTTCCTGCGTCTTCGCGCTGTCCCGCGCTTTCTGCATGAAGGTTCCGGACGACGCAGGCTGACCGGATGCCGTGGCGGCCCGCTCGCCCAGATCCGAGAAATACATCAGATAGGTCGCGCCGACGACCAAAAATCCCAGCAAGCATTTCATGAGCAGCCTGACGGCGGGATTGGCGCTCAGGTGCATCCCCGCCAGCATGAGCACGGCCGCGAGACCGCCGGTCACCAGCACGATGGTTTGAAAGGCATTGGTGCCGGGGAGCGTCAAGGCTTTCGGGAGTCGTTCGGCCAGCGCGAGCAGAAACGCCTCGAAACCGGACGGCGGCGCGGCGGCGCGGACGTCCGGCGCAGGCGGCCCGCTGTCCTGGACCTCGCGCTCCTTGGCGCGGCTGCGGTACCGCTCCGGCACGCCCTCCAACGAGTCGCTGGCCACGAAGTTGCCCCGGTCGTCCGTGTAGGAATAGATCTTCGATGCCGCAGCATCGAAGGCGCCCCCCGGACCGACGACGCTCACGGCGAACCACAGCCAGAACAGGCTCCATCTTGCCCGTTCGTTCATCCGCCCACCTCCTCCGCATATTGGATGTCCTTCTGATCCCCGAACGCCAGATACGGCTCGCCCCACTGGTGCCGGCTCGCCAGACCCCAGTCCTCCTCCAGCGCCGCAGGCTTCAGCCGGATGCCCCAGATGCCCCCGAAGACGATGAACGTCAGGCCGGCCCCGGAATCCTCGACCAGTTGCGCGTAGGCCGGACAACAGGGGTTGTCCGGACTGTCGGTCCACCCCGTCACCCAGCACCACTCGCCTTCCGACTTGCGCTCGAACGTCCGGACCTTGGCCACGCGCCGCGCAGGACCCGTTTCCTTGAATCGCGCGAACAGACCGCGCTCGCAGTTGGGATTGCTTTCAACCTCGACGAACATCTAGACTGGCACCAACGCAACGACCATGTCCGATACATCCATCCGACAGACCGACCAGGCATCCGCCGACACGCCGTTCCTCTGCCAGAAGCCCGTGCGGATCGCGATCTATTCGTTCTTCGCCTTGTTCCTGCTCAGCATGCTGGCTTTCCGGTTCCTTCCGCGCCTGCTCGACCCGACCTTCGAGAAGCACATCGCGCGAGGGGAAGTCATGGTCGGCATGACGCGGCAACAAGTATTGGCGGCCTGGGGCTCGCCCTATACGATCAACGTGACCTATACGAAAGACGGCATCCGCCGGGAAGAATGGATTTTCGAGGACTGGATCAGCTCGTCTCAGGTCAAGCACCGCTACCTCTACTTCGAGGAAGACACGCTCGAGGGCGGCTGGTACTACGGCGCACGCGAGCGTCCCCGTCTGCAGGACTCGCCGCCGCCCCCGCCGACCGCCAAGACACCGGGCGTTTAGCCCTCATTATCCATAAGGGCTTCTACTCCAATCGCCGATACGCCGCTCCGACAAGCCTGGTCGCAAGTTTGTACGCGCCCAGGCGGGCGGGCTCGCCGCTCAGTCGGTCAACGTCCTGCGAGGAGGACGCCTCCCTCCCTCGCGGCTCCACGCGCCCGTCTCGCATGGCGTCTCGGCGATTTCGTCACGAACCCTCATGAATAATGCGGGCTTACCCCTCCCTCTTCTCACGATCCGCAGGCCGCTTCCATCTGGCGGTCCAGCTCGGCAAAAAACGCGCGTAGGTTGCGGGCGTTCTGGCCGAAATCACCGCGGCCGACCCGCGAGGCCGATCGGACGTTCACGACCGTCACGCCCCCCCGCTCTTCCACCCGAACCGTCACGTCGTCCACGAATCGCAAGAGCCTCGTTCTGGCCTCTGCCTTGATCTCTCCCTGCTCCGGCCGATACGACGTCATCTGCCATCGCGGCAGCCGGTCGACGGCATGCAACGCCGCGTCGAACACCCGGACTTTCCCCTCCCGATACCGCCGCGGCAGCAGATCGGGATAAGCCGGCGTGTTCCCCGTTTCGACGACGTTGAGCACCGGCCACGCTTTGAGCAAGGCAAACGACCCGAGGACGGCGGTGCCGCCGATGGCAAGCACGATGGCCCATTTGGACATGACTCATTCCCCGCTCCGCCCGCGTGAACCATTGTAGGCTCGGCGTCCCGTTGTCGCAAGATTGCTTTTTCGCCGGATGGACTCTAGACTGCGAACACGTGCTGATGCACGGAGGCGTTAAGGGGTTTCGGTAATACGGACGCGGCGATCCTTGCCGGATCCACCCGAGACGGTCAGGACGCGTTTCCACTCGCGGACTTGATAGGTCGCCCAGGCGTTCGGTTGCCCCTTGTAGAACGCGTCCGGATCTTCGCCGCTGGCGTTGAAGTAGATGGGCTCGGTGAAGCCTTCATCGAGCACGTAGTCGAGCAGGCACTCGGTCGTGAACCCCTTGCCGCGCAGCGCCACCTCGGCAAGAAAATTGAGGATCTCATCGGGCTTCTGAATGGTGACGGGAGTCATCGTGCGCGGATTCTAACATGAAACCGCTCTCTCCCTCGCAATTTCGCGAACAACTCCTGGGCCTCATGGATCGCAAGCACCATCGGGCCTGGCCGCGCTTCGCCGACGGGCGGCTGACGAACGCGCAGCTCAAGATCCACTTCCAGCAGGAATACGCCGTCTACGTGCGGGACTTCCCCGTATTCCTGGCCCGCCTTCACGGTCGGAATCCGCCGCCACGGGTCCGCCGCTTGCTGGCGGGGAACATCTACGAGGAGGACACGGGCGGGCTGTCGCTCGGGCGGTCCCATCCGGACCTGTTTCTGGCCATGATGGAGGGGCTGGGGTTCAACCCGAAGGACTTCGAGCAGACGACGCTCCTGCCGGCCAGCCGCGCCTATCGCGCCTGGCTGGATGCCGTCTCAAACCGGCGCGACTGGGTCATCGGCGCGGCCGTCTTCACGATTTTCGTCGAGGGCAGCGTCAACGACCGGCGCGAGATCCTGGCTCCTTCACAGCCAAAGACAAAGACCGAGATCGAGGCAATCATCGCCGACCATCCGCTGGTCCGCCACCATGGAGCGCCTCCCTCCTGTATGGACTTGATCCGCGCCCATCAAACGGTCGAAGCCGGACACAGGCACGACGCCTACGACATGGTGCTGGGGCACGCAACCACGGCTGCACAACAGCGGGCCGTGCTGGCGGCGCTCAAAAAATCGCTGGTCCTCTGGCTGCGCTACCGCGACGGCGTCGCCAGAGCGTGCGGCCTGCGGCAATCCTGACGACCGTCCTCCCTACGGCAGCAGATAATCGATCCGATCGAGCCGCACGACCGGCATGATAAGGCCCAGGCCCTCCTGGTCGTGGGAAAAATCGTAGACGAGGGACTCCTCGGGAATGAGCTTGCCGGTCATCGCCACGGCGATCTCGATGCGCTCTCCCTTTTCAAACCGCCGCCGCAGTTTTTCGCGCTGGTTCGGATTGGGAACCGCCATGAGGTTGGCCGGGAGATTCTCCGACTTGAATCGGACCACGCCCCAGCGGGTCGGGTTGAATTTCGGACCCACCGCCACGCGGAAGCCGCCGCTTTTCGGATCGTAGTCCGACAACTCGCCGGGCCACAGGAAGGTCACGCGCCATTGCAACGCCGCCTTGCCTTCCCGCTTGGCATCCCGCTCGCGATTGAGATTGAACAGCCGGTCATCATGGCCGGGATCGTGGTGGCCATGGCCATAGACCGTGGCCCAGTCCGGCGGCGTTCCGTCGAGCGCGTCTAGAAACTGTTCGAGCGACGCCGTCTCAGTCAAGAGACGCGTGCCGGCGGGAAGAACCTTCTGAATCTCGCCCGGTCCGGCGTTCAAGAGCGGACGGACTCCTTGCACCTCCTGGCCGAATGCGCCAGCCGGCCCCATCAACAAGACCAGGCCCGTCAGTGCCACGCGCATCCACATGACGAGTTATATCCGAGCGGCTCCGGACAGGGCCTTCTCAAATGCGGAGCGGAGCGAGGCGGCGCCCGCGTGGTCGGCCGGCAACACCCCGGCTGCAGTCAGCACCTCAAGCCGCGGCGAGGGGTCCAGCCGGAGGACGGCCGCCCGGTCAAGGAGCGCGGTCTCGAGGACTTTCTTGTAGGTGCCGAGCCAGGACTCGGTAATGGCCCGCAAGCCGGGATCGGCCGGTTTCATCCGGCCGAGCTTCACTTCCTGGAGCAGCTTGGTGATGGGATCGGATTGAGAGATGGTGTTAATGGCTTGCCGGATGGCCTGCTCGGTGGCATCACTCACAGCAGTCAATTCATTGAGCAGGAACCGGGCCCGCGTGGATCACCGCAGCTTCCACACGGACCGGGCCCGCTGGAGCTGGCCCAGTCGGCATTGGCCCCGACCCCGAAGGACGAAAACTGCTTCTGCAGCTTCGTCGCCTTGCACGACGGGCAAGCCGGCACGGTCGAGCCCTGGACGAGCACCTCGAACCGGTGGTTGCATTCCTGGCAAAGATATTCGAAGATGGGCATGACGTTCTCCTGTCTGCGCGGGACATTATAGACAGCCGGGCGGCCCGATCGCAACGGGGCGCCGCCGGGAGGGGCCCATGTTTCAGGAAGAAAAGACCTTCCATTTCCGCTTCAATCTCGAAGCGTCGTTCCCGGAAGACTACGACGGCGACGAGGACAACTACGCCTGGGTGCAGGATTGGGAAAAACGGATCAAGCCCGAACTGACGAAACTGATGTTCGACTTTCTCCGGCGGCACTCGTCGTGGACCGTCCATGTCCGCAACCGCGGCATGTCGCCCCTGGATGAGATCGAAGTCGTCATGAAAAAAGACTACTCGAACCGTTCCCTCGCGTGAGGACCGCGTGAGTGTCGGCCTCTATCTCCACGTCCCCTTCTGCCGGACCCGCTGCCATTTCTGCGCCTTCACGCTGCAGATCCACCGAGCGGACCGGGTGCAGCGCTACCTCGACTCCCTCGCGCGCGAGATCCGGCTGCATGCGGAACAGCGGAGCCTGGCCGGCCGCCGGCTCGACACCGTCTACTTCGGCGGCGGCACGCCGACGACGCTCAGCGTCCCGCAGCTGTTGAGCGTTCTCAGGCACGTCCGCGACCGGTTCGGCGTGAACGACGCCGCCGAGGTTTCCGTGGAAGCCCATCCGGACACGGTCACGGAAGAGGGCTTGCGCGCGCTCGCCGAGGCCGGCGTCAACCGGATCAGCTTCGGCGCGCAGTCCATGAACGACGACGAGCTGCTGCAGATCGGCCGCCGCACGTCCGGCGACCGCACCCGGGCCGCCGTGGCCATGGCGCGGGTGGCCGGCTTTTCCACCATCAACCTGGATCTCATCTACGGCGTGCCCGGGCAGACGCTGGACGGCTGGCTGGCGACGCTCGACGATATTCTCTCATTGGAGCCCGCGCATCTGTCCTGCTATGCCTTGACGGTCGAAGAGAAAACCAGGCTCCATGTGGACGTGCGCCGAGGCGAGGCGGCCGAGCCCGACGCAGCGCTTCAGAACGAGATGGAGGATGCCGCAGCCGACCATCTCGCAGGAGCCGGCTTCACGCGCTACGAGATTTCCAACTACTGCCGCCCCGGCCATGCCTGCCGCCACAATCTTCTCTACTGGCAGGGACAGGACTATCTGGGCCTCGGCCCCAGCGCTCAGTCCTATCTCGACGGCCGGCGGTTCGGGAACGTCGAGAGTCCCGATGCCTACAGTTCGATGCTGGACGCCGGATGCCTCCCCGTTGCCTCATCGGAAACCCTCAGCGCCGACCAGCGCCTGCGCGAACGTTTCGTGTTGGGCCTCCGTCTGATCGAGGGTGTCGATCAGAACCTGTTGCGCCATGAGCCGCCCGACCGGGCATGGCGGCAGACGCTGGATCAACTGACTCGGCGGGGGTTGCTGGAAGAACGGGCGGGCCGGGTTCGATTGACCGAGGCAGGACGGCGCTTCGCAGATTCTGTGGCCGTCGAACTGATCTAATCAGTCAGCGCGTTAATAAATAATGGAGGGCTGTGTCGGCGAGGATGGCCGCCCAGGCGACGCCGTTGAGTGCAATGAGCGAGCGATCCTTCCCCCACAGGTGAAACAGCGCCAGCGCGATGGCGAGTTGCGCAAGCAGCGAAAAGGGCCGGTGGAGATGCGCCGAGACGGCCCCGCGCTCGCTGGCGATGGCGGAAACGGCTGCCAGCAGATAACAGCCGAGCGCGCCGGCCTGCAGCCAGATCGCCGTGGACCCGCCGGCGCGACGCACCACCCGGACCATCGCCCAGGTCAGGCACACCACGACCACCAGCAGGAGCAACGGAAACAGCGGCCAGAGCGTCTTTGCGCTGAGTTCCACCGGCAGGGACTCCCTTGGACGATCCAAGCGCGGGCCACTGTAGCAACCGACCTGGCGGGAGTCAATCCTCCGGCGCCCCCGGCCGACCGTTCTTGACAAACTCCGGACGGCATAGGAACATAGTCGTCAGCACCTTCGCAGGAAGGAATCGCCATGCCGGTCAACATGGATCCCAAAAAGCGGCTCAGGAAAACAGAGGCGGAACAGCCTGCCGTTCCCTCCCCCGCTTCTCCCGATCAGGCCGGTACAGCTCCGACCGCGTTCGGCAAAGACACGCCGGAAGACAAGGAAAAGGCCCTCGCCGACGCGGAGTGGAAGAACCTCTGGGATGCGACCGAAGTCATCGACATGGACAAGTGGTAATCACGCCGGCAGGAAGTAGAACGCGATCGCGAGAATCAAATAGACCCCCAGCAGCATCACCCCTTCCATCCAGTTCGACTCGCCGTCCGACGACGTGTAGCCCACCACCAGCACGGCGATGGTCACCGCGGCGACCTCGAACGGCGTAAAGATCAGATCCAGCGGCCGGCCGAACAGATAGCTGGCGAAGACCAGCACCGGCGCCACGAACAGCGCGATCTGCAGGCTCGACCCCACGGCGATGCCATAGGCCAGGTCCATCTTGTTTTTCACCGCCACGAGGACCGCCGTGGAATGCTCCGCGGCATTGCCCACCAGCGCCACGAGAATCACGCCCACGAACACCTGCGTGAGCCCCAAGTGTTTGGCGGCCGGCTCGATGGCGCCGACGAGCACTTCGCTCATGACCGCCACCGCGATCGTCACTCCGGCCAGCACGCCGACCGCCTTGCGCTGGCTCCACGGCCGCTCGCCGGCTTCGTGCATCACGTCGGCGTTTCCGGAAAACAAGTGATGATGGGTTTTGAGCGAGAAGACCAGATTGAGAATGTAGATGATGAACAGGATGACGGCGATCTCAAGACTCAGCTCGCGCTCCACGGCTGCGCCCTGATCGGACGCGGTGTAGTGAAACAGCGCCGGCACCACCAGCCCGATGGCCGCCAGCAACAGCAGGCTGGCGCCCATGCCGGCGGCGGTCCGGTTGAATTGCTGCTGCCGGTAACGGAACCCGCCCGCCGCCATCGCCGCCCCCAGCACCAGCAGGATATTGCCCAGGATCGAGCCGGTGATGGACGCCTTGACGACGTCGTGCAGCCCCTCCCGCAGCGCCACCAGCGCGATGATCAGCTCCGCGGCGTTCCCGAGCGAGGCATTGAGCAAGCCGCCGACGCCGGCTCCGACGTGGCTCGTCAGGTGCTCGGTGGCTTTGCCCATGAGCCCGGCCAGTGGGATAATAGCCAGGGCGGCCGTCAGGAAGACGGCCGTCGGATCGGCGTGGAGAAAATCCAGAACCAGCGCGATCGGAATGAAGACGAAGAAAAGATTGAGGCCCACGAAACCGCTCAGCCGTTTCCGCATAGCGAGGCCGTAGTATAAACCGATGTCCCTTCCGACTCCAGCAACGACTCGTCGCGCGCTCTACTATCCCTTCCACTTGTGCCACGAGCAGACGTTGGCGCGCCTGCTCACGGACTACGCCTCGGTTCATTTTCGCGATTACATGGCGCTGCAGCTCACGCCCATGAGCGGCACCACGGCCTATCAGGACCGCATGGGGCAGTATCATCCCGCGCTGGTGGAAGCGGGGCGGATCGTCCAGGGCTACTCCGTCAGCGGCCCGCTGGATGCCGAGGCCGTGTCGGCCGTGGACCGGGATCTGGCCGACCAGGCGTGGCGGACGGTCTTTCACGGCGGCCTGCGGGACGACCGTCGCTTTCAGCGGGGGTTGTTCGATCTCTCGCACAGCTTTGCGGTCGCTGGCTCGGCCGTTCCCGGTCCCGCCGCCCTCCTTCGCCTGTTGGAAGAAGGTCGCGCCGCCCAGGCCTGCTCCGTCGAGCTGGCGCGAGCGCTGAGCCGCCCGCGGCCGGCGCTGGATGACGGCTATGCCTACGAATACGCCCTGGCGCTGGTCAAGACCTCGGCGGCGCTGGTCTATACCATTCGGCTGTGCCGGCAGCACAAACTGGACGCCGCCACTGATTCGGAGGTGCACTTCCGCCTGCTGACACGCGCCTGCGCGCGGGAAGGGATGTCGCTTGAAAACCGGCTCTTCACCAGGGAAGGTTATTGACCCGCTTGGCAGCCTCCTGCGACAGCGGTACAATCCATTCCATGTCAGAATCCCCGACCACCTACGCCACGCCGGAAACCATCGAAGAACAGAAGACCGGCGCGGGCGACGGCTTGGAAGCCAAGGTGGTGGTCTACAACTGCAACTGCCACACCTTCCGTCAGGTGATCCTGCTCTTTTGTGAAGCGATCCCCGGCATGACTCCGGACAAAGCCCTGGAGCTGGCCTACCAGATTCATAACCACGGCAGCGCGGTCGTGTTCGAAGGCGACCGCGCGGTCGCGGAGCGGATCGCCAAACATCTGGCAGGCGGAGGACTGCGGGTTGTCGTTCAGTGAGAAACGAGAGGAGAAAGGTTCAGCGATGCGCCACGCGGCGCGCGGACCGGTGCCGCTGCGCGACGCGACGGGTCATTTTTCTGGCTGCCACGCGCCGCACGGCCCGCGCCGGCCGGCGGGTCGTCCGCCTGGCGGTCCGCTTCCGCACCACCCGCAGCGGGGGGCGATGGAATGCCGACATGGAGGGACGACCGGAGCGCCCCAGGGACTCTCCGCTATACACACGCACCTGATACAACTCGAACAGCTTGTTGATCGCTTTCGGATCGCCCTTGCGAGCGGAGTTCAACAGCCGCCGCCGCTGGTTCAGCTCTTCTTCTTCCGTATGGGATGCAGCCCGTCGTTCCATCGCCCACAGCCTTTCTTCGATTCACCGGAAAAAAACTTATGAAACCATTCGACGTGCCGTCATTATATACTGGGGGTCTGTCATAACAAAGGAATTTGCGCCTTTGGTGCGCAAATTTTTTGAAAATCAGGCTGGTGCTGATCGAAGAACAGGCTAAGGCGTTGAAATTGCTGGTCTTTATATTGGCCCCTCCGGCTAAAACCAAGCCGGTTTCAGAGGCTGGTTGTACAGCTTGAATAGGATCGTATAATCAGTTAATAGTACTCTATGGCTAAACCATCGCTTCAAGAATCGCCTCTTGCGAAAACCCTTGCGGAATACACGCGCGAAGGGGCCTGTGAACTCTACGCAAAACATCAGAACAACGAAGTGGTCTGCGTCGCGTGCGGACACCGCTGCGTGATCCGGGACGGCCGCATCGGCATCTGCAAAGTCCGGTTCAACGAAGGCGGCGTGCTCAAGGTGCCGGCCGGCTATGTCGGCGCGCTCCAGTGCGACCCGATCGAGAAAAAACCGTTCTTCCATGTCCTCCCCGGTTCGCTGGCGCTCAGCTTCGGGATGCTGGGCTGTGACTACCACTGCGCCTATTGCCAGAACTGGATTACGTCGCAGGCGCTGCGCGATCCCGAGGCCGTCAGCGCAGTCCTGCCGATGACGCCGGACCAATTGGTGAGGATGGCGCATGACTACGGCGCCCCGGTCATCGCCAGCACCTACAACGAACCGCTCATCACCAGCGAATGGGCCGTGGACGTCTTCCGGGTCGCCAAGGCCAAGGGGCTGCGGACCGCCTACATTTCCAACGGCAACGGGACGCCGGAAGTGCTCGCCTACATCAAGCCCTGGGTGGACTACTACAAGGTGGACCTCAAAGGATTCTCGCAGGAGGAATATCGCAAGCTCGGCGGGCAGCTCGCCGGCGTGCTGGACACGATCAAGCGATTGCACGAGATGGGCTTCTGGGTCGAGATCGTCACGCTGATCATCCCCGGCTTCAACGATACGGAGCAGGAACTCAAGGCGCTGACGGAATTCCTGGTCTCTGTTTCGCCGGACCTCCCCTGGCACGTGACGGCGTTTCACAAGGACTACAAGATGACCGAGCCGGACAACACGACGGCCGGCGCTCTGATCCGTGCCGCGGAGATCGGCCGGACGAGCGGCCTGCGCTACATCTATGCCGGCAATCTCCCCGGCCAAGTCGGCCCCTACGAGGACACGCGCTGCCACAGCTGCGGCACAGCCGTCGTCAAACGAATCGGCTACCGGATCGTGGGAAAGACCATCAAGCCGGACGGCACCTGTCCGAACTGCGCGACGAAGATCCCCGGCTTCTGGTCCTAACCGACAGTTGTACCCCGGAAAAACCAGCCGTATAATTCAGGCAACATCCCCAACCACCACAAGGAGCAAACCATGGAAAAAGCCTGCACCCACGAAGCGGCGAAGTCAGACGTGAAGGATGATCCGAAGGCTCGGGCGCTGTTGAAAGGCGCCTTCGAGAAGACCGCACGCTGGCAGCCGAACTTCAAGGGCTTCACGGCCGAGCTGACGGTCAACGTGAACGGGAAAGAGGCCAGGGGCAGCGTGACGGTGAAAGGCCCGCGGGACCTGAACGTCAGCCTCCCGGACGGCGACCTTCAGAAATGGGCGGAGAACCAGATCGGCATGATCGCCGTGCATCGCGGGCCGCGGAGCTTCGAGGAATCGGACGGCAAATATGCCCTCACGCTGGGCGACGACGTGGATCACCCGATGGGCCCGCGCCTGATCATCAACGGCGACGGGATGCACTCCTTCTATCGGGTCAAGGGCGACCGGATCACGCAGATCAACCGGAAGATGGGCCATCCCGGCATGCCGCCTATCGCCTTCACGATCAACGTCGAAGACAGCATGGTGACCAAGGACAACAAGTTTCTCACCACCCGCTACACCGTCTATTACTACTCCCCTACGGACGGGAAGCTGACCAACGTCGAGAGCTTTTCCGACTCCCATGTGCGCGTGGATGCCTCCGACCTGCCGGCCTCGCGGCGGATCATTTCGTACGAGAACGGTGAAGTGACGGTGAAATCTCTCACGTTCGCCAACCACAAGATGCTCTGACACTAAGCATGGACTTGCGAAGCAATTACCCGCGCAGCCCCAGAGAAAAACTCGCCGGCTACGTCCACCTGCCGCGGATGATCGATAAATGCCGCGCCACCCTCGCCGGCACCGAGGGCGACTACATTTACCCCTGCCCGATGGATCAGCGGCTCCTGGACTTCACCGGGATCACGGCGAAGCAATTCTCGAAAACCGTGAGCGGAAAGGACGATGCAGCCGTCGGCGAATGGTTCAAAAAGACCGCGAAGCCACATGGCGCCGCCGAAATTGAACAATGGAACGAGAAGTTCCTGGCGAAGGGACCGGATACGGATGAGAAGCGCGCCTATTTCGAACAACAGCGCGATGCGATTGATCCGAGCCGGACCGACATCACCAGTTGGGCCGACCTGCTGGACCTAGACGAAAAACGACCGGTGCCGAAACGAACCGCCAAAGTAGGGGGATAAGAATGGAATTCACGAAGTGGATGAGCCTGCTGACCTTTGTCGTGGCGATCACCTCCGCCAATATCGCGATGGCCGAAGATCTGCCGCGCGAGGCAGTGCTGCCGCTGGCATTGGCGACAAAAGCAGCCTCAGCCGCGGTGGAGAAATGCACGAAGGATGGCTACAAAGTGACCGCAGCCGTGGTGGATAAATCCGGCGTCCTGAGAGCTCAGCTCCGGGGCGATGGAGCCGGCCCCCACACAATAGACAGCAGCCGGAGGAAGGCCTATACAGCCGGGAGCATGGGTCGGGGCACGAGCGAGCTCGCAGAGCTTGTCGTGAAGGCGCCGCACCTGCACTCACTGGGCAAGATGAACGAGCACATCCTCATCCTCGGCGGCGGCCTGCCGATTCAATTCGACAATGAAGTGGTCGGCGGGATCGGCGTCGGCGGCGCGCCAGGGACTCAATTCGACGACGCCTGCGCCCAGGCCGGCCTGGATGCGATCGGCGCGGCACGCAAGGCGCCGGCGGGGAAATGAAGGGCCGGTCGAACACTCGGCTCGGCCAAGGAGGTGACCATGGTGGTACGAGATGTCATGTCAACCGGCGTCGTCACGGCAACGCGCACGGATACGATCCGGTCGGTCGTGTTCAAGATGACCATGCGCCGATGCGGGGCAATCCCCATCGTGGAGCATGACCAGACGCTGGTGGGTGTGGTCACCCTGCGGGACGTGCTCCTGCCGCTCTATCCCAACTACGGCGACTACATCCACGATAACGTCCACAGCCGCAACTTTATCGAGATGGAAAAGGGATACACCGAAGTCCTGGGCAAGAAAGTCGAGGAGGTGATGGCCAAGAACCCCCTCACGGTCTCCCCGAACGATCCCGTGCTCGAAGCCGCCTCCTACATGGGGCTCAAGCACTTCCGGCGCATCCCGGTCGTGGAGAAGGGAAAGCTGGTAGGCATGATCAGCATCGGAGACATCAACCGGGGACTTTTCCTCTCCCAGCAGTCTGGTTCCTAGGGATCGCGTCAATCTAGCGCAATCCCTCCCCGCTCATGCCGCCCCCGAAGCCGCCGAAGGTGCCGCCGAAGCCGCCCTGGCCGCTGCCCCAGAATTCTCCGCGGCGGAGACGGCCGTAGGGATGCCGGAGATCGGGCCTGCTGATCCACCAGAGAAACCAAAGCGCGCCCAGGCTCATCGAGAGCGTCAGAAAAATACCAAACCCCTTGAGCTTGTGCCGTGACGGTTCGCCCTCCTGGACGGTTTGCGAGGCAGCGGCGAGCGCCACGACAGCCCGATAGAGCCCTTCCTCGAACCGTGCCTGGCGAAACGCAGGCTCCAGGTACTTGCTCCCGACTTCTGTCACGATCACCGGCGTGATGACCGGCAACATGCTTTTCCCCAGCGTGACCGTCGCCTGCCGGCCTTCCATCACCGCCAGCACCAGCACGCCATGCTCCTTTTGCGCCGTCCCGATGCCCCACCGCTCGTAGAGCGCCGCCGCGTAGTCCCTGGCCGTCGCATAAGGTTTCGTAGACGGCACCGTGACCACGACCATTTCCACGCCGGTCTTGCGCTCAAGGTCCTGGCAGACGGATCGGATACGCTCCTTCCACGCTGGATCGATCACGCCCGCATGGTCGCTCACGTAGCCCATGGGGTTGGGCAGCTGTGGCTTGCTTTGCGGCAAGGCCCATGCGCTCGTGACAGGTGACACGTGACAGGTGACAAGTAAAACGAAAAGGCCAGCCAGAGCGAGCAGTACGCGCGTTTTCATGCGCGACCCGTTTTCTCGATAAGCGCCTGCAGCGCCATCACGTACCGATCGAACAACCGCGGTGCCTCGGCAGGACCGGGACTGATGATGCCGCGTTTCAGGTTCAGCACATCCTGAAACGCCGTCGTGTCGGCCCCAAACTCCTTCTGCGCCGCCTGCAGCACCCCATCAGCCGACCGTTCGACCGGCTTCCCGGCCGCCCGCAGCAGCCCCCGGAGACAGGGCAGCAGCGCCGTGAGCGACAGAGGCAAAAGAATCGTGATGGCCTCCGTGCTCGCCCCTCCCTCCACAAACCGCTGCCGCAGCCGCAAAAGATTACCGCGCAGTTCCTGTTCACATTGGAGGCGCAGATTCCGGCCGTCTATCCGGAGCTCGGTAAAGGGATCGCGCCCTGCCAGCAGAACGTGCTGCTCCTGAATTTCCAGATATTCGAGCGGAAACAGTTCGAGCGACGATCGCAACTCCGCCTGCGTCAGGAACAGCGGCACGACGATCTGCTCCTTCTGCCATCGCCTGTGCAGCGATGCATACTGCGCCAGCAGTCCTGTGTCCTGCTTGGTTAACAGGATCAACAGATTGATGTTCGATTTGCCCGGCAGATAGTCCCCACCCGCCGCGCTGCCGTAGAGAATCACGGCCTCGAGCGTGCCTCCGAAGAGTGTTTGAACCTGCGTGAGATAGGGCCGCAGGGTCGCGCGAACCGATTCCGGGATCTCAGCCATGCTCCACCCTGTCGGCGTTCGGATCGGGCAGGAATCCTCCGGCGATGAGCCGGTCCAGCAGGCCGAACGGCGGTGTCTCGCGCAAGCCCGCCGTCGTTTCCAGCACCCTGTGCCTGAGTCTCCTGTTCCGGCCCATGGTACGGAACACGCGGTCCCTGAGAAAAGCCAGCACCGGATTGCCGGTGTTCCAGAAGATCACCTGCTCGTCGGCCATGCGTTGCAGCATCGTCACGTGCGGCCGGCGCCGCCGCTCGAATTCGCTCAACGCCTGGGCCGAGACATCGCCCCTCTCCAGGCACCGCGGGATCAGGTCGGCCAGCGCCATCGCGTCCGCCATGGCCTGCATGCGCCCCTGCGACGCGTGTGGATTCATGGCGTGGGCCGCATCGCCGATCAACACGGCTCCGTCGGCCACCCATTGCTTCGTCTTCACGCGGCCGGTGGGCATGTAAGCCGTCTGTTTCCAATCCGTGAGCGTGCGAAAGGTTTTTTCGAGCGAGGGATCGATGCTGATCCATTTCTCTTGCCGAGCCGCAATGCCCTGCGCCCTGACCTGTTCCATCGAGCCGGCCGGAATCATGTCAAACAGATAGACCTTGCCGGCGGCGGCGGGAAACAGGCCGAGGATTTCTCCGCGCCCCACGAAGTAGCGCCCCTCGTCCAGCCCGTCGGGGCAATCCAGAATGGCGACCAGATACCCTTCGCGGTACAGATGGAGCTTGGCCGGAATGCCGAGCGCTTCGCGGACCTTCGAGAACGCGCCGTCGGCCCCCACAACCAGCTTGGCCGAGATCGCCGCCGTGTGTCCGCCTCGCTCGACCTGTACGCCGACGACACGACTCCCTTCACGCAACAGTCCCTTGAACGTCGTACCGTAACGGAGCGCGCCGGGCGTTGTCTTCTCCAACGCCTCCAGGATGACATGGTGCGCAACATTGGGTAGTGTGACGATCGCGCGGTCGTAGGGCGCCGGGAGCGTGCCGTAGTCCACCGTGCAGAGTTTTTCGCCACCGACCTTGCAAAAGTGAAAGTGCCGCACCGATCGCGTCGCCTCAGCCGGCAGCTTCTCGAGCACGCCCAGCCGATCCAGAATCTGCTGGCCGTTGGGCTGGAGAATTTCTCCTCTCAGACCGGTCGGCGGCCCCGGCGCCTGTTCGAGCACCACGCTCTTGATGCCCTTCTGCGCCAGCGCAAGGCCGAGCACGGCCCCGCCCCCGCCCGCACCGACGATGACAACGTCCGTCCGCTCCGTCACTTCCAATCTCCGTAGCGCTCCGTGTCTTTCCACATCGCCAGAAACTTGTCCCGCGCCTTGGCGCTCGTCACCGGATCGGTGAAGACGTCCAGCCGTTCGTCGTTGTAGCGGTTGCCGCTGCCGGTCTGGTTCATCGAGCCGGACGTATTGATCTCGTCGTCCATGACGGCCTGCTTGAGATGCATCAGGTTCTCATGCCGGTTCACTTTGATCGGAATGCCGGCCAGAGACAGAGTCTCCACGGCGGCGCGCTGCTTGGGATCGTTGAGCTTCTCCCGGTCCGTGATGACCCGCACATCCACGCCGCGCTTCTTCGCCGCCACCAGCGCCTTGACGATCGGCGGATAGGTGATGCCGTAGATCGCCACATAGACGTAGCGCCGGGCTTTCCCGTAGAGCGTTGCCAGCCGCTCGCCCGGCAGGTCCTCCGGCGCATAGTAGACCTCGATCTCCGCCGCAGCACTCGGATAGGGCGAATCGAACAGACCCGCGGCCAGGCACAGCGCCGCAGCGAGCGCGGCCCCCATTCGTGTGGATCCACAACGCATCCGATTCGGTTAATCCTGCTCGAACAACTCGCGGAAATGATCGTCCGACTCGTCCCAGGCTTTGGGAGACGCCTTGACCAGCCAGTTTTTCAGGTAGGTTTTCTGTCCGGCCGTGAGCATTTGCTTGATCTGGTGGGTGCGTCCCTGCAACGGCTGGAGGAATCCGGTTTTCTTGGCCGTGTCCAGGGTCGCCGTGCGGACATAGACGTTCGTAAACATGGTGGGGGCGTCGTCATCCCCCTCCCCCTGCACCCAGACGGAGAGAAATTTCTCGAGGTGCATGCCGGCGCTGTCCATGGCCGGCTCGGCATCGTGAAAGAGTTCGTTTTCGGACTGTTCGAGCGGCGTCGCGTCCGCCGCCCTAAATAGAAAGTTTCGTTTCCACATCATCAGCCTCGCGGAAGGCCGCATAGTGCAAGGGAAATAGTGCGAAAGTCAAGCCAGCCGGTTGCCTTGACAACCACGCGGTTTGCTTGTTATCGTGTCGAAATTCCTCAATCCTCAGGCCAAGTTGGAGCGATGCAGGTCAAAATCAACGGGAAGCCGGAGGAGGTCCATGGGGGGACTGTGCTGGACCTCTTGAAAGCCAAAAATATCGACCCTCACATGGTCGCCGTGGAGTTGAACGACGCCATGGTGGAACGGGATCACCTAGGCGCCACCTCCGTCAAGGACGGCGACGCGCTGGAATTCCTGTTCTACATGGGAGGCGGCCGGTGACAATGTCGGCGCACAAGGACATCACCGAGCTGATCGGCAAGACCCCGCTGGTCCGGCTCAACCGCCTCTCCCCAGATGGTGGGGGCACCATCTACGGGAAGGTCGAGTTTTTCAACCCGGGCGGGAGCGTCAAGGACCGCATCTGCCTCAGCATGATCAACGAGGCGGAGCGGCAGGGCAAGCTGAAGCCGGGCGGCACGATCGTCGAGCCGACCAGCGGCAACACCGGCATCGGCCTCGCATTGATCGCCGCCGTGCGCGGCTACAAGCTGATCCTGGTCATGCCGGAGAGCATGAGCATGGAGCGGGCCAGCCTGCTGTCGTCCTACGGCGCGCAGCTCGTGCTGACGCCAGCGTGGGAGGGGATGAAGGGCTCGATCAAGGAAGCGGAGAGCATCATCGGGCAGAATCCGTCCTATTTCATGCCGGATCAGTTTTCGAACCAGGCCAACCCGGCGATGCACAGAAAAACGACGGCGATCGAGATCTGGGATGCGATGGAGGGCAAGATTGACGCATTCGTGGCGGCCGTGGGCACCGGCGGCACCATCACCGGCTGCGGGGAGGTCTTCAAGGAGCGGAACCCGAAGATCAAGGTGATCGCTGTCGAGCCGGCCGGCTCGCCGGTGCTGTCCGGCGGAGATCCCGGCCCCCACAAGATCCAGGGCATCGGCGCGGGATTCATCCCCAAAGTATTAAACCGCTCGATCCTCGACGGCGTGATCACGGTGACGGACGACGAGGCGTATCAGACGACCAAGCTCTTGTCGAAGAAGGAAGGATTGCTGGTGGGCATCTCCGCCGGCGCCAACGTCTTCGCCGCGCAGAAGGTCGCCAGCGAGCTAGGGCCGGGGAAGAACGTCGTGACGATCCTGCCCGACACGGGCGAGCGGTACATCAGCATCGAGAAGTATTTCAATATCTGACCATGGAATTCACGGACGAACAGGTTACCCGCTACAGCCGGCATATTTTATTGCCGGAAGTCGGCGGCAAGGGCCAGAAGAAGATCGCCAAGGCGAAGATTTTGATCGTCGGCGCCGGCGGCCTGGGCTCCCCGGCCGCATTCTACCTGGCTGCGGCCGGCGTCGGCACGCTCGGCCTGATCGACAGCGATGCCGTGGACCTGTCGAATCTCCAGCGGCAGATCATCCACTACACCCCGGACGTGGGGCGGTCCAAAGTCCTGTCCGCCAAGGAAAAGATCCAGGCCCTGAACCCGGACGTGACCGTGGTGATGCACGAAGAGCGCTTCGTGGCCGACAACGCCCTGAAGCTCGTTTCCGGCTACGACGTCGTGATCGACGGCGTGGACAATTTTCCGGCCAAGTTCCTGATCAACGACGCCTGCGTCCTGGCCGACAAGCCGCTCGTGCACGGCGGCATCCTGCGTTTCGACGGCCGGGTGACCACGATCCTTCCCAGGAAATCGGCCTGCTACCGCTGCGTGTTCAAGCAGCCGCCGCCGGCCGGGCTGGTGGCAAGCTGCCAGGAAGCCGGCGTGATCGGCGCGCTGGCCGGCGTGATCGGAACCATCCAGGCGACCGAAGCGCTGAAGATCGTGCTCGGCATCGGCCGGCCGCTCACCGACCGGCTGCTGGATTACGATGCGAAGAAGGCGACGTTCCGCGAAATCAAGACGAGGCGCAACCCGCGCTGCCCCTTGTGCGGCGAGCATCCGACGATCACGACACTGATCGACTACGAGCAGGAGACCTGCGAGCTCCGCCCGTCCGGAGCCGCGGCGGTCCGTTAAGCAAAAGCAGGTGACGTCATGGCCAAGATGAAATCGCTGGTCTGCCGGGAATGCGGCAAGGAATACCCGACCAAGGCGATCCACGTCTGCGAGCTGTGCTTCGGCCCGCTGGAGGTCAAGTACAACTACGACGAGATCAAGAGGGTCGTGTCGCGCAAGAAAATCGAAGACGGCCCGCGCAGCATGTGGCGGTACATCGACCTCCTGCCGGTCGAAAGCGCATCGGTCGCGTCCGTCATCGGGCCGCACGCCGGCCTGACGCCGATGGTGCGCGCCAAGAACCTCGGCGCCTATCTGGGCCTCGACGAGCTGTACATCAAGAACGACACCGTCAACCATCCGACCCTGTCGTTCAAGGACCGCGTCGTGTCCGTCGCGTTGACCCGCGCGCGCGAGCTGGGCTTCGAGACCGTCGCCTGCGCCTCGACCGGCAACCTGGCCAACTCCGTGGCCGCCCATGCGGCCGCCTCCAACATGAAGTGCTACGTGTTCATTCCGGCCGACCTGGAAGCGGCGAAGGTGCTGGGCAACCTGATCTACAAGCCGAACGTCGTCGAGGTGGAAGGCAACTACGACGACGTCAACCGCCTCTGCAGCGAGATCGCGGGCGAGCACGGGTGGGCCTTCGTGAACATCAACATCCGGCCCTACTACGCGGAAGGCTCCAAGACGCTGGCGTTCGAGACCGTCGAGCAGCTCGGCTGGCGCGCGCCGGACCAGGCGGTGATCCCGATGGCGTCGGGCTCGCTGCTGACAAAAATTTGGAAGGGCCTGCACGAAATGAAGGCGCTGGGCCTGATCGACAAGGTCCAGACGAAGATCAACGGCGCCCAGGCGGAGGGCTGCTCCCCGATCGCCTCCGCCTATAAAGAGGGCCGCGATTTCTTCAAGCCGGTCAAGCCCAAGACCATCGCCAAGTCGCTGGCGATCGGCAATCCGGCGGACGGCTACTACGCCCTGAAGGCCACCGGCGAGAGCAAGGGCGCGATGGACATGGTGTCCGACGAGGAAGTGGTGGACGGCATCAAGCTGCTGGCGCAGACGGAAGGCATCTTCGCCGAGACGGCGGGCGGCGTGACCGTCGGTGTCTTGAAAAAGCTGGTCAAGCAGGGCGTCATCAAGAAAAGCGACGTCACCGTGGCGTACATCACCGGCAACGGGCTCAAGACGCAGGAAGCGGTCATTGACGCGGTCGGCCGGCCGTTCCGCATCCAGCCGAGCCTGGTCAGCTTCGAGAAGACCTTCAAGATCGGCAAGAACGGCGGAGGCGACGCGTGATCAAAGTCCGAATTCCCACTCCCCTGCGCCCGCTGACCAAAGGCCAGGGTGAAGTCGAAGCCAAAGCGGCCAGCGTCGCCGAAATGATCGAGAACCTGAACTCGGCCCATCCCGGCTTGAAAGACCGGCTCTGTGACGACAGGGGCGAATTGCGGCGGTTCGTCAACATCTACGTCAACGAAGAAGACATCCGGTTTTTGAAGGGCAAGGACACCTCGCTCAAGGACGGCGACGAGGTGTCCATCGTGCCCGCCATCGCGGGGGGCGGCTGATGGCTCACATGCGATTTCACATCCGGTTCCCCGAGCAGAAGATCAAGGAACCGATCATTTATCAGATCGGCCACGAATACAAAGTCGTGACCAACATCCGCCGAGCCGACGTGCGCGAAACCACCGGCTGGATGGATGTCGAGCTGAGCGGCGAGACCGCCGAGATCGAACGGGCGATCGAAGGCTTGAAGAAGAAGGGGGTCATCGTCGATCCCATCGAGCTGAACGTGGTGGAGTGATGGAATTCACCGAAGCCCAACTGGAACGCTACAGCCGGCACATCATTTTGAGCGAAGTCGGCGGCAAGGGACAGAAGAGGCTGTCCCAGGCCAAGGTGCTGGTCATCGGGGCCGGCGGGCTGGGCTCGCCTGCCGCGCTCTACCTGGCGGCGGCCGGCGTCGGCACGCTGGGGCTGGTGGACGGCGATGTGGTGGACCTCTCGAACCTCCAGCGGCAGATTCTTCACACGACGGCCGGCATCGGCACCCCGAAAGTGGAATCGGGCCGGCAGACGCTGGCGGCCTTGAACCCGGACGTCACGATCAAGACCTACCAGGAGAACGTGTCGGCCGACAATATCATGCGGCTGTTCCAGGACTACGACATCATTCTCGACGGCTCGGACAACTTCTCGACGCGGTTCCTGATCAACGATGCCTGCTTTTTTTCGAAGAAGACACTAATCTCGGGAAGCATCTTCCGTTTCGAAGGCCAGCTGACGACGATCAAGCCGCACGAAGGATTCCCCTGCTACCGGTGCCTCTACCCGGAGCCGCCGCCGGCCGGGCTCGTGCCCAACTGCCAGGAAGCGGGTGTGCTGGGCGTGCTGGCCGGCACCATCGGCGTACTGCAGGCGGCCGAGGCGATCAAAGAGATTCTCCGCATCGGCGACACCCTGGCGGACAAGCTCCTGATTTACGACGCCCTGGAGATGAAATTCCGGAAGGTCTCCCGCCCGAAGGATCCGGCCTGCCGGCTTTGCGGCCCCCATCCGACGATCACCAATCTCAGCGGCGACTACGCCGTTTCCTGCACGATCTAACTGACGTGTCCGCCCTCAAAATCCCCCGCCAGATTCTGGACGAGATGATCGCCCATGCGCGCGAGCTGGACCCCTACGAGTGCTGCGGGCTGCTGGCGGGGACGAACGGCACCGTGTCGCGCCACTATCGGATCACCAACACCGTGGCCAAAGACGCCAGGGCCGTGGAGGTCTTCGACGGCGCCGACGTCAAGCAACTGGCCCATCTGTCCGACCAGACCAAGGCCGAAGTGGCCTATTTCATGGACCCCAAGGAGATGCTGGCTGCGTTCAAGGACATGCGCCAGCGGAATCTCGACCTGACCGTGATCTACCACTCCCATACCCACTCGCCCGCCTATCCGTCCGCCACCGACGTGGGACTCGCCTACTACCCCGATACCGCCTATCTCATCATCTCCCTGGAGCATAAGACGACGCCGGACCTGCGGGCCTATTGGATCAAGGACCGCCAGGTCACTCGGGTCGGCTTCCAACCGATCTGAACGGCGGGCACGGCCGTTCCGGAAAAATGTGCTGGCGCACCTATGCGCGCGATGCCATAATGGACGCACTTTTTCCTACGGAGGGAAGCAGTCATGCGTGAACGCCTTTCCATTGTTTCTTCCATCTTTATCCTGACCGTCATGATCGGGCTGGGCTGGGCCGGGCCGGCTGGCGCCGAAGAGAAAAGCTATTACAGCCCGATTGTGTTCGTGGACAAGGAAAAGGGCTACATCGTCATCTCGGACAGCGGGGCCGTGTTCGGCGTCGAGGTCCCGCCGGAGGCAAAACCGCACCTGGACAAGCTGCCTTCCTCGGGCCTGATCGACATCGTGGTGGAGATACGGCCGAACAATGCCCCGCTGGTGAAGCGGTGGAAAATTGCGGCCGGCGAGTCTGCGTGCAAGATTTTCGACGGAAAAACGTGCAAGTGAGGAACGGCGGGGACGCCGAGGCTGTTGTTACTCCGAGCTGCCGAGCATGTCGTCGATCAAGGGCCGGTTGATGTCCGTGCAGCCGGGACAGATCGTATCGAACAGGGCTTCGTGGTCGGCCACATAGTTTTTGGCGTCTACCAGCTTGTCGTGGATGACATGGTCGTAGCAGGTGTTGCAGAGCATCATCAGGCCCCGCATCACTGACACCATTTTCCGTCCTGAACTTCCCTGCGCCTTGCTCACACCGATCCTTTCACCTGGGCGATCCAGAAGTCTTCCGCCTCCAGCTCGACGCCGCAGCGGGCACACTCGTAGGGCTTGTCCGGCGGCGGCACTGCCAGTTCCGCTTCCTGCATCCGTCCCATGCAGACATGATAGAAATGCCCTCGGGCCTCCTCCGTATCCAGCGGATCGCTTTGAAAGACCAGCACCATCGCACGCCGCTCCCTTGCACTTGCAAGAGTATACTCATCGGTCCCCTCCGTCCGCAATCTCCTTGAAGAGCGGCGCCATCTCCGCGAGGCATTCTTCAAGGTAATTGTCCAGCGTCGACCCGAAGGTGGAGAGCACGATCACGGCATTCACGTTGGCATCCTGCGCCGACGCGTGAGAAAGCCGCGCCGTCATGCCCTTATTCACCCGCCAGACCCCTTGATACATCTCCGAGAGATGCTCCAGCGTCCAGTCCGGCGTCTCGCCCCGCCTCATGCGGAAGTATTGGGCCGTCAGATACATGGACACGGCTCGGTACATGGTTTCCTCTGCGGAGGCAAACGGCAAGTGAAACCGCGCGTTGGGACGGAGCGTGTCCATCACAGGACAGTTGCTGGAGACCATGTAAATGCCGATGATCGAGCTCAGCCCCTGCTGGAGGCTCGTCCGCTTGCTGTAGGTCCGCTGCGCCGTCTCGACCGTCACCGCAATATCCTCGTGCGAGAGGGTGTCCTTGAAGCTTTCGACGAGGCCAGCCAGGTTGACGGCCACGGGACAGTGCGCCACCTTCTCATTCAACGGGCACTGTTCGCATTGATGGTAGCCGAGCCTCGTCCAGTCCGGCTTGGACGGCTCCGCCGGGGGAATCAACGCCAACGTGGCAGGGTCCAGGTTGACCTCGAACCGCTTCTCCGAGCCGTCCGCAAACCGGAACGTGTAGCGGTACCGGATGGGGTCGGTTGCTTGGGGTTCAGGCATGGAGACTCACCGGCCCATCGTGGAACATCGCGCGTTGTCACGCCTCGTCCCAATCGGGGTGCATCTTGCGGGCGCAGTCCGGACAGATGCCGTGGGTGAATTCGGCCTGGGAGCGATCCCGCACATAGTCCTCGATGCGGTTCCAGTACCCCGAATCGTCGCGGACCTTCTTGCAAGCCGCGCAGATCGGCAATAGCCCCCGCAGGGTCTTGATGTTCGTCAGGGCCTCCTGCAGCTCCGCCACCAGGCGCTCCCGTTCCGCCTCCACGCGTTTGCGGGAAAGAAACAGCCCGATCTGGCTGCCCAGCGCGCTCATCATCAGGAGCAGATGTTCGTCAGGCTTTCGGACCTGGCGGCTGAAAAATTCGATCACCCCCGTGATCTCGCTTCCGGACAGGATGGGAAAGGCGAACGCCCCATGGAGGCCGTCTCGGCGGGCGATGGCTATGCGGGGAAAGTTTGAGTCTTGGACGACGTCCGTAATCCAGGCCGGCTTCCCGCTGCTCCAGACGCGGCCGGGCAACCCGATGCCGGACGAAAAGGTCATCCCCCTGGTCGCGGACTCGAACTGCTCGACATTGATGGACGGCACATGCCAGATGTCGTTGCACCGCAGCGCCTGCGCGTCCGCATCCACGATCCAGATCGCTCCCACTTCCCACCCGGCCGTATTGCATACGTCCTTGAGAATCCGGGGGGCCGCTTCCGCCAGCGTGGCGGAATCGGCCAAGGCGCGGGTCACGGCATATTGCACGGCCAAGTGGCTTTCCTCCCGTTTCCGCACGGAGATGTCGCGAATGATCCCGCTGAAGTAGACCTCGCCATTGCTCCGCCAACTGGCCAGGGACAGCTCCAACGGAAACTCGCCGCCGTCCTTCCGGAGTCCATGCAACTCGACCGTATGCCCGATCAGCTTGGACTCGCCCGTTTTCCGCACGTGCTCCAATCCCCGCTGGTGGCCTGCCCGGTACCGCTCGGGCATCAGCATCGTGAGCGGTTTCCCCAGCACCTCTCGATCCCGGTAGCCGAAGACGGCTGCGGCAGCCTTGTTCCAGGACAGGATCTTGCCCTCTCCATCGGCCAGCACGATCGCATCGGCCGCCGATTGGACCACCGAGCGGAGCGTGATCTCGTAATGCTGTCGTGATGTCTCGGTCTGCTGGTTCGCTTCTTCCTTCCGTTCCAGCCACAGGCACATCATGCCGACCATGCTGATCATCGCGACCGCGAAGATCCGGTTGATGAAGTCGATACCGGCATGGCCGGCCGCCGACAGCAGCGCGCCGAGGACCGTCAACCCGGCCGCCGTCAGGGCGGTGGCCGCGACGGCCCATTTCCCCCGCCATTCTTTCGCGATCAGGATCGCGATGGCATACAAAGCCGCGGGGACGATGCCCTGTTGCGTCATCAGATCGATCACAAAGGTCGCGAGCAGCACCGCGATCGTCAGACCACCGAGCGCGAACGGCTTCCCTCTCTCGATCAGTTGTTCGATCAGGACACGCATGGCGGGTCCTTCCCCGGTACGCATGCACGGCATGCGCCGGCCGGAACGGAGCCAGCACGGACGGTCGGACACAGGGGAAGATGGTAGCACAGAGATCGGAGCGGCGTCAGTGGGATAGGCTTGACGTGGTGCCGGGAGGGCACAGAGGCAGGCGTATCAGAAAGGTCGTCCCCCTGCCTTCCTGGCTCTCCACCGTAATGTGGCCCTTGTGCGCGTCCACCACGTCCTTGATGATCTTGGTCCCCAATCCGGTCCCTCCGGCCTTTCGACTGATCGCACCAGCCGTGAACAGGCTGTCGCGAACCTCCGGTGACATCCCCCGGCCCGTGTCCGCCACCGCAAACAGCACCTCCTGCGACGCGGGATGCGCCTGCCCACGGATCGTGACGGATCCCCCCGCAGGCACTTCGGGAATCGCATTATTGACCAGATTATAAAACGCATTGTAGAGGCGCCGCTCATCGGCCTGGATGATCGGCAACGCCTCCAAGCCCTCCGTCCGCAGGTCAATCTGTCTCTCTTGCGCGAGCATGCGCAGGGTTTTCAAGACGTTGTCCACGATATCGGCCGCCTGGCAGGGCGCAAACTGGGGCGGCGCGCTCAGTCCTTTCACGCAATCCGCGATCTCCCGCATGCGATCGTTGATCCGTTTGGCGTCATTGTGCAGGATGTCGATGACCTCGTCACACAAGGCCCTGCTTCTCGTCGCCCGTTCGGAGCCGACCGGGATCAGCTCGCCGAAGACTTCGCGGACCTCTTCCTTCAACAACCCCGCCCCGCACAAGACAGGCATCAGCATATTCTTGACGTCATGGCACACATCGCCCATCAACCCGACCACCTCGGCCAGCTTCGCCTCGTGGAACAGCCGTGCCTGCTCGATCGCCGACGCCGTAAACGCCGAGATGATGATCAGGATTGAAAAGGCGTCTTCCTGCAATCGGCCATCCCGCTTGTTCAGGACCTCCAGCACCCCGATCGGTTTGCCCTCCCAGCGCTTCAACGGAAACACGATCATGTCGCGCGACGCGAAGCCGGTGAGTTCGTCAATCCGCTGATAATGCCGCTGGTCCTGTTTTGCGTCCGCGACGATCTCCGGTTTGCCCGACTGGAAGACTGCGCCCGCAAAGCCCTGGTCCCAGGGCATGGCTGTGCCGCAGGGGACCGGCCTGGGCCCCATCGAGTATTTGAAGACCAGTTGCTTTTTCTCCGGGTCGGCCAGCAGGACGGAGCCCCCTTCCGCTTCCAGTACCTCCAGGGTCGTGCGAAGCGCCATCTCCACCATCTCGTCAACGTCCGTCCGTTGAAACAACGCCTCGCTGATGCGCTGCGCCGCTTCCAACTCGCGCTCGCGCTGGAGGAGCTGCCGGTCCTCGTGCCGGCGCCAGGCCTGCCGGCGATCGCTGGACGATTCCTCCTCCGTCGAAGATGGCTCGGCCGGCGCGCCGTCTGGCTGCCGCCGCTGCAAGGCTCTCCGGTATTTCTTCAGCGCCCAGATCGTCAGGGCCGAGAGTGGGTTTTTCGGCATCATACTTTGAATTGATCCTTGAACAATTCGTGCTCTTTCACGGCTTTCTGCGCGACCGCGACCAGCTTGGCCGCTTCGATGGGTTTCACGAGATAATCGATGACGCCCTGCTTGAACAAGGCGGTGGCCTTCTGGACATCCGGATGCCCGGTGATCACGACCACGGGAACCGACGGGAACTGCGACCGGAAATAGGCAATGGCCTCCGTGCCGTTGATCTTGGGCATGTGGATGTCGCAAAAAATCGCGTCCACCATGAGCGCATTGTCATCGGACGTGATGGCCTTGATTCCCCTTTCGCCATCCGCCGCCTCGACCACGTCGAACCCGGCTTTGGTCAGCGCGAGCCGGACCGTCTTGCGGACATTCTCCTCGTCGTCAACGACCAAAATTCTTCCCTGCGGCATGGGTCCCTCCTTGTAAAGGGTGAGGAAATGAACTGCTGAAAACAGCGGAATGCGGACCGGGAGCGCAGCGCCTGAACAGCGCCTCCTTGATCACGGGTGAGCGAGAGGACTCGGCAGAGAATGGAACGGCGGACACAGGCATAGAGGGAACCCCCCTCCCCTACCCGCCATGTAGGTGATTGGAACGAGCCCCGGAGGGCTATGTAGTTACCATGGCGACCAGATCAAGTCAAGGAGCATCCGCCGGTACCCGCCGGTCAGTCCTGAAACTGCGCGTCGTAGAGGCCGGCGTAGAGCCCGCCCCGGATCAGCAACTCCTGGTGGGCCCCTTCCTCCACGATCCGGCCGCGATCCACCACGACGATCCGGTCCACATGGTGCAGCGTGGAGAGGCGATGAGCAATGATAAACGTCGTGCGGCCCCTCGTCAGGTTGTCGAGCGCTTCGCGAATTTTGACCTCGGTCTCCGTGTCGATGTTCGAGGTGGCTTCATCGAAGACGACCAGCGGGGGATCCTTCAGCAGCACCCTCGCGATGGCGACGCGCTGCTTCTGCCCGACCGAAAGCTTGACGCCCCGTTCCCCGATCCAGGTGTCGTATCCATCCGGCAGCTCCCGGATGAACTCGTCCGCGCGGGCGGCACGGGCCACGGCCTCGATCCGCTCCTGGTCGGCGGCCAGATCGCCGTACGCAATGTTCTCCCGCACCGTGCCGTTGAAGAGGAACGGCTCCTGCTGGACGAAGCCGATCTGGCTGCGCAGAAACGCCAGCGGCAGGCCTCGGAGATCGCAGCCGTCAAGGAGGATCGCCCCGTCTCTCACGTCGTAGAACCGCATGAGCAGCTTGAGCATCGTGCTCTTGCCGGCCCCGCTGGGCCCCACCAGCGCGAGACGCTCCCCGGGCCGCACATCCAGCGTGATCCCTTGCAGAACCGGCACATCCGGGCGGTACCGGAACGACACCTGCTCGAACCGCACGGCCCCCTCCAACCGCCTGGCCGGCGCGACGGCGCCGGGCCGATCCGGCACGTCCGGCCGGGCATCGAGAATCTCGAACACTCGCTCGCTGCCGGCCAGCGCGTGCTGGAGCATATGATTCACGGAGTGGATTTGATTCACCGGCACATAAAACAGCGCCAGGTAGGAGAGGAACATGACCAGCTCGCCGAGCGTCAGGGCGCCCCGTGCCACTTCCCCGGCCCCGACCCACACGATCAAGACCGTCCCTGCGCTGCCGACGAGCATCATGCCCGGCGAGTAGAACGACCACAGGCGCATGGCGTCCAGGTTGCTCTCGCTGTACCGGCGGCTCAGGGTGTCGAACCGCGTCTGCTCGTAGGCCTGCCGGTTGAATCCCATCGTCTCCCGGATGCCGGAGAGGGCGTCGTGCAGATGCGCATTGAGCTCGGCCGCGTGGCGCCGGATGTCGTGGTAGTACCGGTGCACCCTCCTGGTGAACGCCGTGGCCGACAGAACCAGCACCGGAATGGGAATCAGTGACAACAGCGCCAGCTTCCAGTTCAACATGAACAACATGACCGTAATTCCGGCCAGCGTCAGGGTCGCCGTCAGCATGCCCTCCAGCCCATCCACAAAAATGCGCTCCATGTGCTCGGTGTCGCTGGTGACCCGCGACATGATCTCGCCGGACGAGCGGTTCTCGAAATAACTGATCGACAGGCGTTGCAGCGCCGCAAAGACCTGGTTGCGGAGATCGCACACGACGCGCTGCTCGAGGGTATTGTTGAGGCGGATGCGGAGGGACGCGAAGCCGTTTTTCACGGCATAGGCGGCGATCAGCCCGGCGGCAGCCCACCCCAGCAGTTCGGGCCGGCCGGCTTGGATGACGTCGTCGATCACGATTTTGATCAGCCACGGCGGCACGAGATCCATGGCCGTGGCCACGACGGCGCAGGACAGCGTGGCGAGGGCGAGGAAGCGATAGGGACGGAGGTACTGGAGAACGCGAAGGAGCGCCTTCACGGGCGGCGCCGGCGCGGCTCGTTAGATGACCGCCGCATGTTCCTCTTTCCAGAAACGCTCGAACTCGTCCAGCTGAGTGAGCGTGGACAGATCGGTCATCCGATCCAGGTACAGCTTGCCGATCAGGTGGTCCATCTCATGCTGGATGCAGACGGCGTAGAGGCCCGTGGCCTCGAGATCCACCGGCGTCCCAGAGCGGTCCAGGGCGCGGACGCGGACCATCGACGGGCGGGTCACCCGGCCCCGCAGACCGTCCACGCTGAGGCACCCCTCCCAGAGCTCCATCTGGTTAGGGCCGTAGAACACGATCTCCGGATTGATCAGAACGGTCCTCGGGAAGCCGCCCTCCCCCGGACAGTCCATGACGATGACTTGCTGAGAACGGGAGACTTGCGGCGCGGCCAGGCCGATCCCGTGGGTCTCGGCCATCGTCTCGAACATGTCGTCGAGAAACCGCTGAAACGACGGGTTCGGGATCTCGTCCGGCTCGACCGGCGCGGCGATCTGCCGCAGCATCGGATTGCCCAATTTTGCGATCGGTAACAGCGCCATACGGATTAATTTTATAACACAGCCCCTGCGGGGCCCGCAATGTCAGTTCTGCGGCGACGGCTGGTGGGGCTTCCTCGGCTCGGGAAGCTGAAAAGTCTCGCGGTCCACGTTCCACCAATCCACCCACTCCTTGGCCCATTCCTCACGCTCCTGTTTGGTGGACGCCTCCCAGTCGTGCATCTCGCTTTCATGGTGGGTCAGCAGCCACAGAGATTGGATCGCGGTGATCGCCACGAACCGCTCCTCGTCCGCCAGCAAGCCGATCAACGGCTGCACCATATCTTTTTGGCGCACATACCGCGCTTCGAACGCCGCGACCTTGCGGATGGCGGGCTCCGGATCCTTGACCATCACCTCGATCGCCGGCGGCGCGAGCGCCGGATCCAGCCGCACGGCCACCCGCAAGGCGTGCTCGCGGATGCGCGGCATCTCGTTCGGATCTTTCGCCACAGGAATCAGCGCTTGGACGGCGCTCGGGTCCTTGATCAAGAGCAACGTCTCGATCGCGTTGTACCGAATCCTGGGACTCGACATCGTCAACGCCTTGGTCAACACCGGCACGACCGGCTTGCCCAGATGGACAAACTCCCCCATGGCCCACAGTTCCTGTTTGCCGCCCAGCATCGGCAGCAGGGCCTCCGCCCGCTGCACCTCCTCCGGCCCAAGCGGCTTGTTCGACGGAGGGATCGAGACATCAGGCACCTCCGGCTGCTTGGGCGGCATGTCGTACTCATAGGGAGCCCGCCCGGCGTCGGGATTCTGCACCAGCCACGCCGAGGCCGGACGACTGTCCGCGAACGACGACACCGGCCCAACGGCCGAACCGGCGCCGGCCCCGATCAGGACCACCACGACCGCCCTGCATAAGAAACCGTGCGCGCGCATCCTATCCCTCCTCCGCTTCCCGCTTCCGCACTTTTCCAGCCACGCGATGGACCAGTTGGTACAAGACCGGCAGGACGAGCAGGATGAGCGCCGCGGACGTGAGCATGCCTCCGACCACGACGCGGGCCAGCGGCTGCTGGGATTGGGCCCCGATCCCCGTCGCCACCGCCGCAGGCAGCAGCCCGATGGCGGCCGCCAGCGTGGTCATCAGTACGGGCCGCATCCGTGACTCGGCGCTCGTTAAAATCGCCTCCTTCACGCTATGCCCCTCCTCGACCAGATCCTGAATGCGGACGACCAGAATCAAGCCGCCCTGGATGGCCACGCCGAACAGTGAAATGAATCCCACAGCGGCCGAGATGCTGAATTCCGTGTGGGTCAGCCCCAGCGAGAAGACGCCGCCGATCAGCGCGAAGGGCACCGTCGCCAGCACCAGCACCGCGTCGCGGAACGACTTCACCGCGAGGTAGACGAGGAACAGCACGAACAGGAGGCTGAGCGGGACGATCCGGGCCAGGCGCTTTTTCTCCTCCTGCAGCTGGTCGAACTCCCCGTGCCATTCCATGCGGTACCGTTCCGGAAGCTTGACCTCCTTGACGAGACGTGCCTGCGCCTCCCGCACCGTGCTCTCGAGATCGCGCCCGCGCACGCTGAACTTGATCGGAATATAGCGCTCGTTGTTCTCCCGGTAGATGATGAACGCACCGGTCTGCGTCGAAATATTTGCCAGCTGCTTGAGCGGAATCCGGGCGCCATCCGGCGTATTGACCTGGATGTTCCCGATCGTCACTTCATCCCGGCGATATTCCGGCAGGAACCGCACGACGAGCTCGAAGCGCCGCTCGCCTTCGAACACCTGCGTGACTGCCTGGCCGCCGATCGCCGCCTGCACCACCGCGTTCACGTCCCCGACGAGCAATCCGTAGCGCGCGCAGGCGTCCCGGTCCACCTGGATCAAAAGATTGGGCTGTCCTAGGAGGCGCAGGATGCCCAGGTCCTTGACGCCCGACACCTGTTTCACGACCGCTTCGACCTCGGCCGCCTTCTGTTCCAACACCTTCAAATCGGGACCGAACAACTTGATGGAGTTCTCGCCTTTGACCCCCGACATGGCCTCCTGCACGTTGTCCTGAATGACCTGGGAAAAATTGAAGGTCACACCGGGAATTTTGAAGAGACGCTGCTCGAGCTCTTCAATCAAGGCTTCTTTCGACGCCAGTTCGGGCCGCCAGTCCTTCTTCGGTTTCAGGTTCACCAGAAATTCCGCGTTGAAGAAACTGGTGGGATCCGTGCCGTCATCGGGCCGGCCCAATTGCGAGACCACGCTGACCGTTTCCGGGGACTGCCGGAAAATCCCGCGAATTTCAGCCGCCAGGCGGTCGGCCTGCTCGAAGGAAATGTCCACCGGCATGGTGGCACGGACCCACAGGTTGCCCTCTTCCAGCGCCGGCATGAATTCGCCGCCGAGAAACGGCACCACCGCCAGCATCGCCACGAACAGCCCGACGGCGACCCCCACCACCGGCACTTCATGCGTGAGCGCCCATTGCAGCGCTTTCAAGTAGGCCCGGCGCAAGCCGGAGACCACCCAGGTGTCGCTTTCCCGTATGGGGCCCGTGAGCAGCAGCGAGCAGAGCGCCGGCGCCAGCGTGAAGGCCATCAGCAAGGCGCCCGTCAAGGCGAAGCCGTACGTCAGCGACATGGGGGCGAAAATTTTCCCCGGCACGCCGGTCATCGTGAACAAGGGAATGAACGCGACCACGATGATGGTCGTGGCGAAAAAGATCGGCCGACCGACCTCGCGCGCGGCGCGCATGATGTGCTGCGGCACCGTCAGGCCGGGCCCGCGGCGATGCGCCAGATGGTAGAAGATGCTTTCCACCATGATCTGGGTGGAATCCACGATGATGCCGAAATCCACGGCGCCGAGGGAAATCAGATTCGCCGACTCGCCCACCAACGCCATCATGCTGAACGTGAACAGCAAGGCCATCGGCACCGTCAGCGCCACGATCACGGCGGTGCGGAAATGGCCCAGGAACACCACCAGGATGACGAACACCAGCGCGATGCCGCTGAGGAGAATGACCAGCACCGTTTCGATCGTGGTGTGGATCAGGGCGGTCCGATCGTAAAACGTCTTCACCTGGACGCCCGGCGGAAGCTTCCAGGCGTTGATCTCTTCCACCTTGCGCTGGACCCGGTCCAACACCGACAGCGCCTTGTAGCCCCGCTGCAGCAGCACGACGCCTTCGACGACGTCGTCCTGCTCGTCGATGCCGACCTTGCCCAGCCGGATGCGGTGGCCGACGTTGACCTTGCCGAGGTTCCGGATGAACACCGGTGTCCCGTTTTTTTCCGCCACCATGATGTTTTCGATGTCGCGGAGATTTTCAATGAGCCCCAGCCCGCGGATATTGTGGCTCTGGGCGCCGATCGTCAGGTAGTTGCCGCCGACATTGGCGTTGCTGTTTGTGAGCGCGTTCTGGACCTGTTGCAGCGACACGCCGTAACTGATCAAGGCGCCGGGATCGACTTCGACGTGATATTCCTTGGTCGTGCCGCCGAACGCCGTCACGTCAATGACGCCGGGCACGCGCTTGAACTCCCGCTGCAGCTTCCAATCCTGCAGGGCCTTGAGATCGGTCAGCGATGTCCCGCCGTCTCCGACCAGCTCGTATCGATAAATCTCGGCGATCGCCCACCAGGGAGACAGCGTCGGCTGGACATTGTTCGGCAGCGTCATCATCGCCAGGCGGTTGAGCACCTCCTGGCGGTCAAAGAAGTACTTGGTGCTGAAGTCGAAATAGAACTTGATGTCGCTGAGACCGAAGATGGACAGGGACCGGATGTCGGTTAGCCCCGACATGCCCGTCAGGGTCACCTCGATCGGAATCGTAATCTGCCGTTCTATTTCCTCGGCCGACCAGCCGGGATATTGGGTGATGACCTCGACCATCGGGGGGGACGGGTCGGGATAGGCGACGATGTCGAGCACATGAAAGGCGTAGAGTCCGCCGAACAGCAGCATCAACCCGAGCGCACACACCAAGAATCGCTGCTCGAGCGCAAATTCGACGATCCGGGGAATCATGCGAGGAGGGAAACGACTGAACCGTAACCGGGTCGCGCCACGCTCATGCGCCCGGCGCCTTGGCTTCCTGGCCCTTGATGAGGACCGAACCCTTCGTGACGACGCGCTCGCCGGGCGTCAGTCCCTCCAGGATACGGACCTGGTCGCCGGAGGCAGGCGCCGTTTTGACCGCACGTCTCACGTACTGATTGTCCGCCGGCGTCACGTAGACGAACTCCTTGCCGTCCGCCTCCAGCACCGCCTCTCGAGGCACCGCGATGAACTGCGTGGTGTCGCCGACATCGATGTTCAAACGGGCGAACATTTCCGGCTTCAGCTTGTGCGCCTCGTTGTCCACCATGGCCCTGACCTTGATTGTTCTCGTGGCGGGGTCCACGACGTCCCCGACGGCGGAGAGCACGGCGGGAAACGACACGCCCGGATAGGCTTCTACGGTCACGGCTGCCACCTGCCCCACCTTGACCAGATCCAGATCCCGCTCGTAGAGATCGGCCACCACCTGCAGCCTGTCCAGATCGGCCACCGTGAACAGCACTTGCGCAGGATCCCCGCTCACGGATTGGCCCGGCGTGATGTTCCGTTCCACCACCGTGCCGGTCAGTGGGCTCTTCATCTCGAACCGCGAGGTGATCTTCTGCTCGGCCAGCGGCTTGTCCAACTCGCTGGCCGGCACGCGCAGGGACAGCAACCGCTCCTTCCCCCGACGGAACTCCGCCCGCGCCTTGACCAGATCGTTCTCGGCCTGCTTGAGATCCTTCTGTGGCAGGGCCTTATTTTCGTAGAGATCCTTGGCAAGCTCATAGGCGCGCGTCGCGTATTCCAGCTCGGACGCTTCCTTGACGTATTCGGAATAGGCCGCGGAAATGTCCGGACTGTCGATCACCAGCAGGACGTCTCCGGCCTTGACCCGATCACCCAGCTTGGCACGCACCTCGACGACGCGGCCTTGCAGCGGAGACGAAATCCTGGAAAACCGGTCCTCGCCGTAGGTCACCCGACCGGCCAGGGGCAGCGCCGCTTTGACCGGACTGTATTCCACCACCATCGTCTCGACCCGGCTCTGGAGATCCACCGCTGCGCCGGACGGCGGCTGGGGCTTGGGGGTCGCCGCGTTCGACGACGCCGGCTGCTCGGTGCGGTCGCAGGCAGCCAGGACCGCGAGCGCCAGCGTCATCACGGCACAGACAGACGCCCGCGTCATGACCCGATCTCCCGGCCGACCGCGTTTTCGAGCAGGAACACGTTCCGTTGGTAGTTGAACAAGGTTTCGATGTAATTCTGCTGAATCGTGCGCGAGGTCCTGGCGGCGTCGAGCAGATCGAGAATCGTGGCGCCGCCCCGCTCGTAGGCCTTCTCGACGATGGTCAGGGTCAACCGCGCATCTTCCAGGACTCCGCCGCGGTAGGCTTCCACGAGACGGCGGCTCTCCAGCAGATTCCGGTAGGCGATTTCGACCTGGTTCTCCACCTGGACGACGGTCTTCTGCAGATCGGCTTCCGCCATTTGAATGGACACCTCCGCCTGCGCGATCCCGCCCTGGTTCCGGTTGAACAGCGGAAGCGGAATCCCGAGGCTGAACCCCACCTGCTGCTGGTTATCGGGCCCCTGCCGCCCCTGCACCGCATACCCGGCTCCTGCCGTGATGTCCGGAATCCGGTAGGCTTTCGCCAGCCTGAGGTCGGCCATCCGCTGCGACTGCGTGAATCGCTTCATCCGGATATCCGGCCGCGTCTCGAGCGCCGCTTGGCGCAGCACGACGATATCCGGCTCGATCGGATGATAGTCCAGCTCCGTCGTCAACAGCACCTCGACGCTCGGCGAAATTCCCAACAAGACGCGCAGGTCGGCCCGCGCCGCGTTGCCGTCCTGGATCGCCTGGATGATCTGCGATTGGAAGTCCACCACCTGGAGCCGGATGCGGATCAGATCCACTTCGGCGATATACCCTTTTTTGAAGCGGATCGTGTTGACTTCGAGGATGCGGGAGAACCGGTCCCGGTTCTCCTCCGCCAGCGCCAGCCGCCGCTGCGCCAACTGGACCCGGTAGTAGGCATCCTTGACCGTGAACGTCAGCTGGCGGATCGCGTCCTCGAAATTGGCTTCCGCCGACTGGGTCCCGAAGGCGGCGCTCTCGATGCGGTAGCCGCGTTTTCCGGCCATCTCGAAGAGCTGCTGGATCTGCGGGAAGACCTGCCCGCATTTGTTCGCATTGCAACCCTGCGAGTACGAGCTCAGGGTGCTGACCGACACCACGGGGTTGGGGAACAGCCGCGCCGTGATCTGCTGGCCCTTGGCGGATTCGATGCCGAATTTCGTGATGAGGAGGTCGAAGTTCTGGCGGAGAAACAGCGCGGTGGCATCATCCAGGCTGAGACGCATCGCAGAGGGCGACGGTTTCTGCGCCATGCTGGCCTTCTCTTCGGCCGTCGCCGCCAAGGAGAGTCCCGCCCCCCCAAGACAGGCCACAACCGCCGCGGCAAGTATCAGCATGCGTATTGGCAACTTAGGCATATTGGCCCATTCTTCTAACATCTTGCATTATATCGTCTTTTTTGATCTTTGGAAATACTTAGCGAGATTGCGTCGGCTACTTCATTTTCAGCTCCGTCCACGCCCGATCGTACAGCCGGATCGCCTCTCCCACGTCGCTCATCCATTCCAGGCGTCCGAGGACCGCATCCGGCGGGTAGACGGCGGGATTATCGCGGACGTCGGCGCGCACCAGGTTCCTGGCCTCGCGGTTCGCCGACGCGAACAGCAGCCGCTCGCTCGTGCGGGCCGCGACCTCGCGATCCAGCAGGTAATTGATGAACTGCAGCGCGAGCGTTTTGTTGCGGGAGGTTTTGGGAATCACCAGGCAGTCCGCCCAAATGGTCGCGCCCTCCTTCGGCACGACGTATTTGATAGAAGGCTTGAGCGCCATCGCCCGGGCGACCGGGCCGCCCCAGCCGTGCGCGAGCACGACCTCGCCCGACGCGAGCAGGTGATCGAAGTGATCGCTGGTATAGGTCTTCACCAGCGGCTTCTGCTCCAGCAGCCTGGCTTTTGCCTGCGCGATGACCGCCGGATCCCGCGTATTCATGGACTGGCCCAGCGAGCGCAGGACCGCGCCGAACACTTCCCGCTGGTCGTTGAGCATGCTGATCTTTCCCTTATACCGTTCATCCCAGAGAGCGGCCCAACTGTCCGGCGGCGTCCGGATCACGCTCGAATCGTAGCCGATGCCCACCGTGCCCCAGAGGTACGGCACCGAATAGCGGTGATCGGGGTCGACAGGCAGGTGCTGCAGGCCGTCGGCCAGCAGCTTCGCGTTCGGAATCTTCGCCAGGTCCAGTTCCGCCAGCAGGCCCTGCTGCATCATGACCGAAACCATGAAGTCCGACGGCACCGTCACGTCGTAGCCGGACGCGCCGCTCTGCAGCTTGGCCAGCAGTTCTTCGTTGCTGCTGAAGGTGTCCACCACCACCTTCACGCCGGTCTGCCGCTCGAAGGATTCCAGCAGCTCCGGCCCCACGTAATCGGACCAGGTGAAGTAGTACAGCGTCCTGCCTCGCGCCGGATCATCGGACGACGCTTGGCAGGCCAGGATCGCCGCGCAGAGGAAGGCCATGATCGAGAATGGCATCATGGATGATGCACTCATTGACTCAATCGCTGTCGTTGCTGTATCGCCAGCGACAGTGCGACCAGTCCCATCGATGCCAGCACGAGGATCGCGGACAGCGCGTTGATCTCCGGCGAGATCCCCGTCTTGATCATCGAATAGACCTTCAAAGGCAGTGTCGTGGCGCCGGGCCCGGCCGTAAAGAAGGTCACGACGAAGTCGTCGAGTGACACGGTAAAGGCCAGCACCGACGCGCCGACGATGGCGGGCCCGAGCAGCGGCAGCGTCACGCGCCGGAATGCCCGCCAGGGCGTCGCGCCCAGATCGCGCGCCGCCTCTTCGAGCGACGGATCCAGCTTGCGCAGGCGCGCGCGGACGATCACGAGCACCACCGGCACGTTGAAGGCCGCATGGCCGATCGTCACCGTCAGCAGGCCGAGCGGCAACTTGATCAGGACGAAAAACAGCAGGAGCGCGACGCCCATCATCACTTCGGGCATCACCAGCGGCAACAGGAACGCGCCGTCCAGCGCCGCCCGGGAGCGCTGCGGCAGCCGTTCCAGCCCGACGGCGGCGCTGACGCCCAGGAGCGTCGCGATCGCGGTCGAGGCCACGGCGATCAGGAGGCTGTTCTGCAACGCGACCATGAGCGCATGGTCGCGCGTCAGCGCTTCATACCACCGCAGCGAGAAGCCCTGCCACGATGCCGCCAGCCTGGCCGCATTGAACGAAAAGGCGATCAGCACGACGATCGGCGCGTAGAGAAAGGCCAGATTGCCGAGGCTCGCCGCCAGCAGCCATCTGCGACGCACATCGTTCGCCTGTCCCGTCATAGCGGCCTCTCCCCGCCCGCCCGCTGGTAGCCCCAGAGACCTGCGACGACCATCGCCATCAAGACAAAGGAGGCCGCCGAGCCGAGCGGCCAGTCCCGGACGACCAGATACTCGTGCTGGATGAACGTGCCGATCATCATGGACCGAGCCCCACCGAGCAGATCCGGCGTGATATAGGCGCCGAGCGACGGGATGAAGACCAGCAGGCACCCCGCCACGATCCCCGGCTTCGTCAGCGGCACGATCACGCGGGTGAGCACGGCCCACCCGGAAGCATAGAGGTCCCGCGCGGCGTCCACCAGCGAGTCATCCAGCCGCTCAATCGCGGCGTACAGAGGCAGGACCATGAACGGCAGGTAGCCGTAGACCAGGCCGATCAGGACCGCCAGATCGGAATAGAGAATGTCGATCGGCTCCGAGATGATCCCCAGCGCCATGAGCAGCGCGTTCAGCAGGCCGTCGGCCCGCAGCACGTTGATCCAGGCATAGGTCCGGACCAGAAAATTCGTCCAGAAGGGAATGAGCACGAGCGCCAGCCAGATCCCCTGCCAGCGCGCCGGCGCCTTGGCGATGTAGTAGGCAAGCGGGAATCCGAGGCAGAGGCAGAAAGCCGTCGTCGCCAGCGCGAGCCCGAACGAACGGGCGTAGACGTACAGATAGAGCGGATCGGCCAGATCGCGATAGTTCGCCAGCGTGAAGGTCCATTCCACGCCGCCATAGGCGCCCCGCGAGGCAAAGCTGATCAGGAAAACCACCAGGAGCGGGAGCAGGAAAAAGACGCCCATCCAGACCAGCGCCGGCGCGAGCAACCAGGCAGACTGACGGGCGATGGTATGGTGAACCGGACGACCGGTCACTCGGTCAGCACCACGCCTTCGCGGCTCGTCCAGCGGACGACCACGGTTTCGCCGGGCCGGAACCGTGCCTGCCCGTCGCCGGTGTTCGGCACGCGCGCCGTCCAGAGCAGGCCGTCGCCCACGCGAAGCTGATATTGCATCTCGTGCCCGTTATAGACCGCCCTGGCCACCAGCGCCGGCACGCTGTTGTCGAACCCGTTCAGCGCCGGCTGCGCCGACAGGTGCAGCCGCTCCGGGCGCACGACCAGGGAGACCCGGCTGCCAGGCTCGATCCCCGCCCGGGCCTCCGCGTGAATCGCCGGCAAGCCCGGCGTCTCGATGCGGCAGCGCGTGCCGTCCACGGCGGCCACCAAGCCCTCCACGCGATTCGACACGCCGATGAACTCGGCGACGAACAGGGACGCCGGCGTTCCGTACACCTCCTGCGGAGTGCCGATCTGGAGCACGCGCCCCCGATGCAGGACGGCCACGCGGTCGGACATCGTCAAGGCCTCTTCCTGATGGTGCGTGACGCAGACGAAGGTCAGGCCGACCTGCTCTTGAATCGCCTTCAGCTCGCCCTGCATCTCCTGCCGCAACTGTTGGTCCAGCGCGCCGAGCGGCTCGTCCAGCAGGACGACGGACGGACGGTTCACGAGCGCGCGGGCGAGCGCCACGCGCTGCTGCTCGCCGCCGGAGAGCTGCGCCGGCAGCCGGTCGCCGTGGGCCGCCAAATGGACCATCTCCAGCGCCTCGCCGACGCGCGACCGTATTTCCGCGCAGGCCGCCCCGCGCATCTCGAGGCCGAACGCGACGTTACCGGACACGGTCAGATGGGGGAAGAGCGCGTAGTGCTGGAAGACCAGATTCACGGGCCGGAGGTTCGGCGGGACGTCCCGCATCGAGCGCCCGTCGATCAGCACCTCGCCCTGATCCGGCTGCTCGAAGCCGGCGACGAGCCGGAGCGTGGTGGTCTTGCCGGAGCCGCTGGGACCGAGGAGGGAAAAGAACTCGCCGCGCCGGACGCTGAGCGACAGATGATCCACCGCCACCGTGGAGCCGTGGCGTTTGACCACCCCCCGCAGTTCGACGCTGGATTCGTTCACGAACTCGTCAGCCCTACCTGATCGTCGTCTCCGCGGGCATGCCGGCGCAGGCGGAGGCGCGCCTGGTGCTGGCGCAGGAGTTCCCGCCTGAGGACTTCCCGGTCTTCGGCGACGATCCGGACCAGCCGGTCGGCGTCTTCCGCATGGTCGCGCACCAACTCGGAGAGGGTGTGCACCTGCCGTTCCAGACGATCGAGTCGCCACAGGATATCCTGCGCGACGCTCGTTTTCGGCTGAGGGGGCGGCAGGCGGATCACACGTCCTGATTTTCTGCTGGTGGGTTTTTTCGGCATGGGTTCCTCGGTTCCAAGCTTCGCTTGAGCCGCCGCGTTCGATCAAATCGCGGCGGATAGTTCTCGTGCCCTCAGTAAATACAATCGGCCCTGGTTGAACCGTCAGTACGCGTAGTATCCTCTCGACGTCGGACCGTGTCAATCCTTCCTATTTCCGGCCCGTCCTGTTATTATCGGCGTCATGAAAAACGTTCTGGCCATGGTGCTGGCCGGCGGCAAGGGCGAACGGCTTCACCCGCTGACCCTCCATCGGGCGAAGCCGGCCGTTCGTTTCGGCGGCAAGTACCGCATCATCGACTTCACGCTCAGCAACTGTTTCAATTCCGGCATCCGCAAAATCGCGGTGCTGATCCAATACAAGTCCTATTCGCTGGACCGGCACATCCGCACGGGCTGGAGCGTCCTGAACCCGGAGGTCGGCGAGTTCATCGCGTCCATCCCGCCCCAGCAGCGCATCAGCGAAGACTGGTACCGCGGCACGGCCGACGCCGTCTACCAGAACATGTTCCTGCTCGACAACGAGCGGGCCGACTATCTATTGATCCTGGCCGGCGACCACATCTATAAGATGAACTACGCCGAGATGTACGACTTTCTGGTCGAGAAGCAGGCGGATGCGGTCGTCGGCGCGCTGGAGTTTCCCATTGCCGAAGCCAGCCGCTTCGGCATTCTCGGCGTGGACGACGACTTCCGCATCCAGCGCTTCGACGAGAAGCCCGAGCATCCGACGCCCATGCCGGGCGATCCTAACCAGGCGCTGGTCTCCATGGGCATTTACCTGTTCAAAACGCAGGTGCTTCGGGATTACCTGATGGAAGACGCGCCCCAGGACACCGCGCACGACTTCGGGAAAAACATCATCCCGCGCATGATCCAGCAGAGCCGCGTGTACGCCTTCAAGTTCCACGACAAGAACAAAAAGGCCGTGAAGTACTGGCGCGACATCGGGACGCTCGACGCCTACTGGGAAGCCAACATGGACCTCGTGGCGGTGGACCCCCTGTTCAACCTCTACGACCAGGACTGGCCGCTGCGCACCTATCAGGGCCAATATCCTCCGGCCAAGTTCGTCTTCGCCCAGGACTACGCGGGGGGCCGGATGGGCGTGGCGCTGGACTCGATCGTCTGCGGCGGCTGCATCATCTCCGGCGCCCGCGTGCAAAACTCGGTGCTCTCCCCCGACATTGTCGTCCAGGATTACAGCGAGGTCCGCGAGTCCGTCGTCATGGAACGGGTACGGATCGGCGAGCACTGCAAAATCCGGCGGGCGATCATCGACAAGGATGTGGTGATCCCGCCTAAAACGGAAATCGGTTATGACCTCGATCTTGACCGGCAGCGGTTCGACGTGACGGACTCCGGGTTGGTCGTCATTTCAAAAGGAATGAAGCTGGATGCCTCCCTCCATCCATCCGGTTGATCTGATCACGACCCTTCGCCAGAAACACCTCACTCCAGCGATTGTCTTTCTGACGTCCCGCCGGGCCTGCGACGACGCGATGCAGGCGTTCGAGCGCAGCCCGGTCACGCTCCCCCCGGCACGCCAGCGGGCCATTGCGAAGACGCTGCAGGAGCTCGCCGGGCAATACCCGAGCATCGAGGAACATCCGCTCGCGCCCGTGGTCGAGCGCATCGGCGTCGCCGCGCATCACGCCGGGCACCTCCCGTCCTGGAAAATCGCGATCGAAGAGCTGATGCGCCAAGGCCTCCTGGATGCCGTGTTCGCCACGACCACCCTGGCCGCCGGCGTGGACTTTCCCGCCCGGACAGTGGTGATCACGCAATCCAGCGTGCGCAAAACGAGGGACTTCACCGACCTGACCAACAGCGAGGTGCAGCAGCTGGCCGGCCGCGCCGGCCGGCGCGGCAAGGACCTCGTCGGCTTCGCGGTCGTCACGCCCTCGCCGTACATCGACCTCGGCGTCCTCACCAGAGGCCTCACCGGGCAGCCGGAGCCGATCGACAGCCAGTTCGCGATCAGCTATTCCATGGCGCTGAATCTCCTGAAAGCCCACCCGCTGGACCAGATTCAATCCATCCTGGCCCGGAGCTTCGCGCAGTTCCAGCTCAACCGGCGGGCCGAGACGCTGGAGCGCAAGCTCGACGCCCTGCACGTCCAGATGGAGCCCTACGGCCCACGCGTCTGCACGGACTGGATCACGCAATGGCAGTTCTTCGATCAGGCCCGCCGGCGGAAATCGCAGCGCGTCCACCCCAAGCACCACGAGCCGCCCGAGCTGGCTGCGCGCCTCCACTTCCTGACGCCGGGCCGCGTCGTCGGATTGACCAGGGGCCGCGGGGTCGTGCTCCGGCAGTACCGGAGCCGCGGGCAGAAGAGCCCGATGGTGACCGTCGTGCGCGAGAGCGGCGCCGTCACCGAGTGCCCGGCGTCGACGGTGACGCAGGTGTTCGACCGGGCGTTCGACGTGCAGGAAGCGCCGGCCTATCCCTGGTGCACGCCGCGCAGCCTGGACGAGCTGACCGGCCACCTGTCGGAGCTGCCCGTGCGCCTGCCCGCGTTGCCCATTCTCGTGCAGCAGGAGCCGGAGGAACGAGACGTCACCCTCACACTCACCGACGATTTTCCCTGCCCGACCTGCCCGTCTCGGTCCGCCTGCCAGAAAGACCACGCCATCGCGCTGAAGCTTCGCCAGGATGTCCAGCGGCATCAGAAAATGATCCATGCGCTGCGCACCGGCTTGTGGCACCGGTTCCAGAGCCGCACCGAAGTGCTCCAGCAGCTCGGCTACCTCACCCCCGCCTGCCGGCTGACGGCGGACGGCGAATGGGCGCGGCTGATCCGCATCGACCACTCGCTGCTGATCACCGAGCTGATCCGCGCCGAAGCCTTCACGGGCGTGGAGCCCCAGGTGCTCGCCGCGATCATGGCCAGCATCTCGCATGACGACGACCGCCCCGGCTCGTTCCCCCGCATGAGCCCGGGCCTGGCGTCCGTCATGTGGCAGGTCCGCAAGCTGGCCGAGTCCATCGCGCCGCACGAGGATCCGCCGCTCCTGCGCGCCGACGTGGCCGCCCTGACGGAACGCTGGGTGGGCGATCCGAACGTGACCTGGCTTGGGCTCTGCCGGACGACCACCATGGCGGAGGGCGACATTTACCGGCTGCTGGCCCGGACGCTGGAATACCTGTCGCAGATCCATACGCTCAAATCGACGCATCCGGGCCTGGCCGAGACGGCCGGCAAGGCGATCAAAAATCTGCGGCGGGGAGTGCTGGAGGAATTGCCGTGATGAGGCGGGTCCTGTCGCTGAACAGCCCACCCGTGCTCGCACCCCACCGGGACGGGGACCCCGCTGCGCGCGGTTGGGCGCCCAGTTCGGCGCCACCCGCCTGCATCACGGCAATGGAGGGAAGTAAGTGGTGAAGACATGACGACCGAGGAATTGGAACAACTGCTCGCGCAGCAGCCGGTTTCGCTGTTGCACCGGCTGGCGCAAGGCCGTCTCTCCCGGCACTTCCGGCTGGGCAAGCAGCGGCTCATTGAGGGCCTGCTGCGCAGCACCGCCACCGGCCGCGCCGGGCTGGAGTCCGACCTGCTTGCACTGATCAAGGATGGCGGACGGAGCCAGGACCGGCCGCAGACGCACCAGCGGGCGCAGGCGGCAGGTCCCCGCCGCCAGACCGGACCGAGCGAGCCGGAGCCGGCCGAACCGGCCGCCGATCTCGCGGCGTTTTTGGAAGGCATCGGAGTCCCGGCGCCCAGCCCCTTCGTACCGGACCCCTGGCAGGAGGAAGCGCTGGCGCACCTGACTGAAACGGACGTCATCGTCAGCGTCCCGACCGGCAGCGGCAAGACCTACGTGGCGATCGAGGCGACCAAGCGGGCCATCGAGACGGAGCGCACCGTCATCTACACCTCCCCGCTCAAAGCCCTCTCGAACACCAAGTTCACCGAGTTCTCCAGGCTGTTCGGCCCGGACCGCGTGGGCATCCTCACCGGCGACCGCAAGGACAACCCGCAGGCACCGCTGCTGATCATGACGACCGAAATTCTCAGGAACCTGCTCTACGACGCCGCAGGCGGCGAGATCGACGTGCGGCTGGACACGCTGGGGCTGGTGATCATGGACGAATCGCAATATCTCGCCGACCCGGAACGCGGCGTCGTGTGGGAGGAAACCATCATCTTCTGCCCGGCCCAGGCCCGGCTGCTGCTGCTCTCCGCCTCGATCGGGAACCCGCAGGACATTGCCGCCTGGCTCTCCAGCATCAGGCCGACGCCCTGCCATCTGGTGCGGCACAACCGGAGGACCGTGCCGCTACGGGCCGGCTACCTGCACCCCTCCGGCAAGCTCGCCCCGCTCTTCCGGACCGTCGGCATTCCCCACGGCCACGCCTCTCTCCATCCGGAAGCCAAACGCCTCTTTGCCTACTATGAAAATGAGACCCTCCAGCCTAGGCCGAGATAGCCGTTCTGTTCTGTTTATCCTGTCGTTGCGGAAACCCCACAGAGGTAGGGATTTTGCGACATCTTCGCTTGGTTATGATGATTAAATATATCTGTATTTACAATGACTTAGATATGGCATTGGTCTTGCTCAATCAGGGGTAGACCATGAAATCATTTTCCACCATGAAGTTCGCGTCTCTGGCGGTGAGCCTGTTGATGGTTCTGGGAGGCTGCCGGAGCATGCAGCTTCCCGACAAGCCGGCGTTGCTGGACAACGCCGCATTCATGAGCTTGTGGGACGCCTATCGCCACTGCCAGGCCGGTGAGGATGTGGACGTGATGCGGGGGGATATGCAGCAGCTCACCCGCGTGGCCCTGTCGCAGGAACAGCCGGCGCGGGGTCTGCCTTTCCCCCTGCCGGACTTCGTGAAGCGCGTCGTGACGCAGCCGGCTCCCCGTCTGGCGGCCGATCCAAAAGCCATGGCGGCGTCCTGCGCCCTCGCCACAGGCAGGATTGCGTTGCGCGCCGAGCGCCTGGATCTGGCGACCGACATGTTCAAGGCCGTCCTCCGGAACCACCCGCAACCGGAATACGCTTACTACGTCGATCAGGCCCGAACCGGCCTCGAGCAGGTGAACCGTATCGCCCAGTTCGCCCAGCACGGCGACGTCCCTGCACCGGTCGTGATCCCTATCTCCTCCGCCTCTGCTTCCCGAACCGGCGCGCCGGTTCCGTTCGAAGACTAACCCCTCGCCCGCTTCGGCATCTCCAGCAAACGCCGGTAGAGGGCTTCATAGGCTGTAGCCGATTTCGCCCAGGACACATCCGTCGCCATCCCGGCCTGCATCAGCGCTTCCCATTCGTCGCGGTTGGCATAGACCCGCAGAGCCAGGAGAACGGTGGTCAGCAGCGCTTCCGGCGTGGCTTCCCGGAACGCGAATCCTGTCGCGCTCCCGTCGGCTGCCGTCCGGGGCGTATAGGCCACCACCGTATCAGCCAGCCCGCCCGTCTTCCGCACGACCGGCACGGTGCCGTAGCGCAGGCTGTACAGCTGGCTCAGCCCGCAGGGTTCGTACCGCGACGGCATGAGAAACAGATCCGCCCCCGCCTCGATGGCATGGGCCAGCATGTCGTCGAACCCGATGCGCACGCCGAGCTTGTCGGGATAGCGCATGTGGAGCGACTGGAACTGCAGCTCCAGCGCCGGATCGCCCGTGCCGAGCAGCGCCACCTGGAGGTCCAGCCGCATCAGCTCCGGCAGCGCCGCCGCGACCAGATCCAGCCCCTTCTGAGAGGTGAATCGCGAGATCACGGCCAGCAGCGGCACGTCCCGCACCGGCAGCGCGAGCTCCCGCTGCAATGCCTCCTTGCACCGCCGCTTGCCGGCCAGATCCGACGCGGAATAGCGCGCCGGCAGATGCGGATCGGTCGCGGGGTTCCATACCTCCACGTCGATCCCGTTGACCACGCCGGTCAGCCGATCCTGCCGCTCGCGCAGCACGCCGTCGAGGCCGAACCCGTGCTCGGGCGTCTGGATCTCGCGGCTGTACGTCGGGCTCACGGTCGTGAGCAGGTCGGCCAGGACCAGGCCGCCTTTCAACAGACTCGCCTGTCCGAAAAACTCCAGGGTCTTGGGCGTGAACAACTCGGGCCCCAATCCGGTTTTGGGAAAGACGGGCGCGGGGAACAGCCCCTGGTAGCCCAGGTTGTGCACGGTGAACAGAGCGCCCAGATTCCTGAATTCCGGTCGGGATGCGTAGAGCGACTTGAGATAGACCACGCTCAGCGCCGCCTGCCAGTCGTGCGCGTGCAGCACGTCGGGCGTCCAGCGGGACACCTTTGCGAACGCCAGCAGCAGTTCCATGGTCGCGCGGCAGAAGAACGAAAACCGTTCGAGATTGTCGGGATAATCGGCGCCGGCCTCGCCGTAGAGGCCCTGGCGGGCGAAGAGCGGGTCGTGGCCCAGCGTGAACACCGCGACGTCGGAGCCGGGCAGACGCCCTTCCTCGACCACCGCGCTCACCACGCCGGCGACCGTCGGCACCGCCAGCCGGCCCCATTCCTTCAAGCCGTGCGCGGCGCCGTCAATCGTCCCGTACCGCGGCAACACCAGGCGCACCTGATGCCCCAGCCGGGCCAGCTCGCGCGGCAAGGCGCCGGTGACATCCGCCAGCCCGCCGGTTTTGGCGAAGGGAACCGCCTCGGAGGAGACAAAAAGAATCTTGAGGGACGGCGCGGGCATCAGGGCTCAGGATCGGCCTGCGGGACGCGGTGGGTTCACTTGGGAGGAGGGACGGGCTTGGCTGGCGCCGGCGTTTCCAGGCGCGTCTTGAAACGCTGTTCGTGGGCCCATAGCTTGCCGGCCGCATGGACTTCCTCCGCCGGAACCTGCTGGCGGTACACCAGCCGGCTGTCGACGAAGCCCAGCAGCTCGCCGCGATCGGCATACCCGAAGAACACGGCCTCCGCCGCCATGGCCCCTGCGGTCCATCCTTCCGGCGCTTCGCCCATCGGGACCCGGAACCGCGGGATGCTGTTCCCGTCATCCATCAGGTAGAACACCGTCAGTTCGCGATGCTGGTAGGTCGGCTTGCCCCAGGTGTCCAGGAACGCCTGCATCGTCAGCCCCTTGAAGGTGATCTTGTTGTCGAGAATCTGCGCCTTCTGCTCGTCCAGCGTGGGCCCGGCGCAGGCCAGCAGAGCCATCAGGCACAACGTGATCACGGGCAGCCTGGATCGTCGCGCAACCATCAGCGGAGTGTGCATGCGTTCCTCACAACAACCGGCGGCTTTTCGGCTCCTGCGGCTTGACCGGTTGGCAGATGTCGCACTGGCACTGCTTGCGCAGGAAGGTGTACGAAAAGATGCCGGTGCCGTGGCCGTCACTAAATGTAAATTTCAGCGCGTACCGGCCGACCGGCTCGACGTCCTGGACCGCGATGAAGATGGGGATGTCGTCGGGCTTGAGCTTGAGCTCGCCCGTCCACTCGTCCGTGCAGGCGGCGCAGGGACAATGTTGCCGGAGATAACGGACCGGATAGACGCCCTTGTGCCCGTCGGACCACTCGATCCCGAGCACGCCCTTCCCGATCCACTCCATGTCCTTGGGTTCAAGCACGGTCGTCGTCATGGCGCCCCACTATAACTCAGCCCGCGACAGGAAATCAGCCGGCGGAAGCCGTTTGCCGGTGACGACCGTCACGTAGGATTCGACGGCGGCTTCCAGCTCGACGCGGACCTGGCCGGCGGCTTTCAGGCGGGCCACCGCCGCTGTTTCCCAGCGGAGCGCCTGCCGGAGAAACGCCAGGCTGCCCGCCGACAGCGGCAGGCAACAATCCCGGTCCCGCCGCGCGCAGGGCGCGCAGACGAGCCCGCCGGCGAGCGGCGAGAATTGCCGCGACATCCGTCCGTGGCCGTCGCCGCAGGCCGCGCAATGGTCGGTCTGCGGCCGGAAACCCGTTTCGCCCAGCAGCTTGATCTGGAACAGCAGCGCGGTCAGCGCCGGGTCGCGGCCGTCGCGCAGCGCGCGCAGACCGCCGAGCAGCGTGTCGAAAATGCCGAAGTGGGCGTCGCCTTCCCCGGTGACCGAGGCGACGAGATTGGCCATGCGCGCGGCGGCCGACATCCGAGCCAGATCCTCACGCAGCGCGGCAAAGGAATCCCGGATGTCCGCGCCCGTGACGCGATACAGGGAATCCCCCCGCTTCTCGAACAGGTTGAGCTCGCCGTGCACGAAGGGCTCGAGCGCGCTGCCGAACCGGCTCCTGAGCCGGCGCGCGCCGCGCGCGACGCCGCGCAGCTTCCCGAACCGGAGCGTGTAAAACAGCACGATCCGGTCCGCCTCTCCCCACTTGCGGCTCTTGAGCACGATGGCCGGCGTCTTCAGCAGCGGCATAGGCTTTTATTCGCGACGGGTCACCCTAAGGACAGTCCGGCGGCGTCGACACCTGGAACATGCGCTTCAGCGTCTGCCAGCGTTGGAGCTCCGACGGCCCCGACGTTTGGAATCCGCCCTGCGTCCGGACTTCCATATCGACATATTCCTTGTACATCGCGCAGAGTTCCGCGTTCACGGACGACTGCTGCTGATCCCTGCGCCGCTCAGGCTGGCTCGACGAGCTCGAGGAAGACGAGGATTTCGGATCAAATTCCTTCGGCATCGTCGGCTCGACGTTGACGGTCCCATGCTCTTCCACGAACGGCTTGCACCCCGGCTTTTCCACATCGGAAAAGACGTTGCCGGGACACACATACATCGTTGCCGCCAAAACTACCATGCTCAACATAGACGCCTCCTTGTTGTCCGACTGCCTATGAACGCGCCGACCGGTGGTTCATTTGAGATATTCCAGCAGCGCCGTGGCTAGCGCCAGATACACGCTGATGCCGGTAATGTCGTTCGCCGTGGTCACGAAGGGGCCGGCCGCCACAGCGGGATCCACGCCGACCCGTTTGAGCACGACCGGCATGATCGTGGCCATGCTGGTCGAGATGAGAAAGGCCATCAGCATCGAGGCGCCGACAACCATGCCCAAAAATCCCTGGTTGTGCCACGCCAATCCAACAAGGGTGAGCAGGATGCCGCAGGCCAGTCCCAGCAGCAGACCGATCCGGATTTCCCGGAAGAACACAGCCCAGACGTCCGCCAGCTCGATCCGGCCCGTCGCCAATCCCCGGATGATGAGCGTCGAGGACTGGAGGCCGACATTGCCGCCCATGGCCGCAATGACCGGGATGAAGGTCACGATGGCCACCACTTCCTGGATCGTGTAACGGAAATACCAGAGGATCGCACCGGAGATCAGGCTGCCGAACAGGTTCGTAAAGAGCCACGGGAGGCGCAGGCGGGCCGCCCTCATACTGGACGAGGCCAGCACGTCCTCCTCCGTCACACCGGCCGACTTCAGCATGTCCTCCGTGGCCTCTTCCCGGATGACATCCACCACGTCGTCCACGGTGATGATGCCGACCAGCGTGTTGTCCTTTTCGACGACCGGAATCGCGAGCAGGTTATACCGCGCCACCTGGCGGGCGACTTCCTCCTGGTCCATGTCCACGGACACGCTGAGCACGTCACTCGTCATGATGTTTTTCAGCGGCGTGTCAGGCGGCACCGTCAGGAGCTGCCGCAGCGACAGGACGCCGACCAGATGCTCGTCCTTGTCGGTCACGTAGACGTAGAAAACGTGCTCGGCGTCGGTCGCGCGCTGCAGGCGGCGGATGGTTTCCTGGGCGGTCGTGTCTTCGAAGAGCGACAGAAACTCCGTCGTCATGATGCCGCCGGCCGTGTCCTTGGGGTACTTGAGCAGTTCGGCGATTTCCGTGGAGTCCTCCGTCTTCATCAACGCGAGGATCTCCTTGGACAAGGCTTCGGGCAGCACGCCCATGATGTATGTGACGTCGTCGCTGGCGAGGTCTTTCAACAGCCACGCGATGTCCGGCGCGGATACGTCCGCGAGGACCTGCTGGATGCTGTCGGCATCCAGCTCGCTCAGCACCTGCCCCCGCGGTCCTTCGCCCTTGACCAGCTCGAACACCGTCCGTTTTTCTTTCGGCGAGGACAGGTGCACGATGATCTTGGCGATGTCGGCCGGGTGCATCTTCCCCAGCATTTTCGTGAGATTGGTGATCGCCCCGCGCCGCAGCAGCCGCTGGAAGGACACCAGCATGAGGTCGAACTTGCTCTGGCCCTTTTCGGCCTGCTCCCGCGCCGAATCGCGCTCGCTCTGGATCGGCTTGTCGGTCGGCTGCATGCTTCAGTACCCCAGCTCCGTCAACGCGTCCTCGTCCTCGCGCCACCCTTCCCGCACCTTGACCCACAGCTCCAGAAAGACTTTCTTCCCGAACAGACGTTCCATGTCGAGGCGCGCCGCGGTGCCGATCTCCTTGAGCCGCTGCCCGCCCTTCCCGACCACGATGGCTTTCTGCGAGTCCTTTTCAACCAGGATGGTCGCCGCGATCTTCGCCAGTTTCTGCGTTTCCTCGAACCGATCGATGGCGACGGCCACCGAGTAGGGCACTTCTTCCCGCGTCTGCTGAAGGATCTTCTCGCGGATCAGCTCGGCCGCCAGCGCGCGCATGGGCTGATCGGTCAGAAAGTCCTCCCCGTAGGGCGCCTGTCCTTCCGGCAGCAGTTTCACCGTGAGATCCAGCAACCGGTCCACGTTGATCCCCATGCTCGCCGACAGCGGAATCACTTCCTCCCAGTCCGCCATCGTCCGGTAGGCGTCGATCAGGGGCAGCACCCTGGCCTTGTTGACCGCATCCACCTTGTTGATGAGCAGAAACACCTTGGGGCCGCCGTCTTTCACCGCCTCACGCACCTGCTCGATGACGAAGCGGTCGCCGGGACCAGGCGGGCTGGTGGCTTCGACCATCACGTAGATCACGTCGGCCTCGCCCAGCGTCTCGATCGCCGTGCGCACCATGCGGCTGTTGAGCTTGTATTGCGGCTTGTGCAGGCCCGGCGTGTCCAGCACCAGCACCTGCGCGTCCGGCCGGTGCACGACGCCGAGGATTCGGGTCCGCGTCGTCTGCGGCTTGTCCGAGACGATCGCGAGCTTCTCCTTGAGCAGCGCGTTCAGCAGCGTGGACTTGCCCACGTTGGGCCGCCCGACGATCGTGACCGTTCCGGTTTTCATGCCGACACACCTTCAAGCTGGTAGCAAGCAGCGAATAGCGAATAGCTCGGAGCAGTTTCTGTCTCGATCTTGACCATTCCTGCTGCCATCTGCCAGCTATTTGCTGTCCTTCTCCTTCACGATCTGATAGACGGTTTCACCGGGCCGCACGAAGCCCAGGCGCTCCCGGGCCAGCTCTTCGATCCTGGCCGGATCGCTCTGCGTGCGCCGGATGTCCGTCCGCAGCTCCCCGTTCGTCCGCTCCAGGTCCTTCAATTCCTGTTCCAGCTGGCGGGCATGGTTGCGCATCTGGAGGTACTTGAACAAGCCCATGTCGCCGAAGAAAAAGGCGACGCCCAGCGTGACCGCAAACACCCCGCCGGCCAGCGCCGCCACGCGCGCCAGGAGGCGCCTGCGCCGATGGACTGTATCGTGCGTGCGGTTTCTGCGCAGCATACGTTCAGCCCGCCGCCTTGACGGCCTTCCGCCCCGGATAGACCGAATCGCCGCCGAGCTCTTCCTCGATCCGGATCAGCTGATTGTATTTGGCGACGCGGTCGGTGCGGGACAGCGATCCGGTCTTGATCAAACCGGTATTGAGCGCGACGGCGATGTCCGCGATCGTCGTATCTTCGGTTTCGCCGGACCGGTGCGAGACGACCGCCGTGTAGCCGGACTGCTTGGCCAGCTCGATCGCCTCGAGCGTTTCCGTCAGCGTGCCGATCTGATTGACCTTGATCAGAATCGAATTGCCGATGCCTTCCTTGATGCCCCGCGAGAAAATCTCGACGTTCGTCACGAAGATGTCGTCGCCGACCAGTTGCACACGCCGGCCGAGCTGCTCCGTCAGCATCTTCCATCCCTTCCAGTCCAGCTCGCTCAGCCCGTCCTCGATGGAGAGAATCGGATAGTTGTCCACCATCTTCGTGTAGTATTTGATCATCTCCTCCGACGACCGCTTGGGCTTTCTCTCCGCTTCCAGGTAATAGGCCCCCTTCTCGTAGAATTCGCTTGCCGCTGCATCCAGGGCCAGCGCGATGTCCTTCCCAGGCTGGTAGCCGGCCCCCTCGACCGCCTTCATGATCAGGCTCAGCGCTTCTTCGTTCGACTTGAGATCCGGCGCGAAGCCGCCTTCGTCGCCGACCGCCGTATTGAGGCCTTTCTTCTTCAACAAGGCTTTCAGAGTATGAAAGACCTCCGTGGCCATGCGCAGCGCCTCGCTGAACTGGCTCGCGCCCACCGGCATGATCATGAACTCCTGGAGGTCGAGGCGATTGTCGGCATGGGCCCCGCCGTTGATGATGTTCATCATCGGCACGGGCAGCACCTTCGCGCCGGCCCCGCCGAGGTAGCGATAGAGCGGCCGGCCTGTTTCATTCGCCGCCGCCCGCGCCACCGCCAGCGACACGCCAAGGATCGCATTCGCCCCCAACTTGCCCTTGGTCTTCGTGCCGTCAAGATCGATCATCGTGCGATCGACGGTCGTCTGGTCGAGCGCGTCCATCCCGATCAGTTTCGGCGCGATGGCTTCACCGACGTTCGCCACTGCCTTGGAGACACCCTTTCCCATCCAGCGCTTCTTGTCGCCGTCGCGCAGCTCGATCGCTTCCTTCTCGCCGGTGGAGGCGCCGGACGGCACGGCGGCGCGTCCGCGCGCGCCGCTTTTCAGCAGCACGTCCACTTCAACGGTCGGATTCCCACGCGAATCCAGAATCTGCCTGGCCTTGATCTCCCGGATCGCACTCATGACTTCAGTCTTCCCTTCAACAGCTCATTGACCTTCCCTGGATTCGCTTTTCCTCCGGAGGCCTTCATGACCTGGCCGACAAGGAAACCGAGTATCTGTTCCTTGCCGCTCCTGTACTGCTGTACTTGCGCGGGATTTTTCGCGATCACGTCGTCAATGATCTTCGCCAAGGCGCCTTCATCCGACACCTGCGTGAGGCCCTTGGCCTTGACGATCTCCTCCGCCGACTTCCCGCTCGCATAGACCTCCGGAAAGATCTCCCGCGCGACCTTGAGACTGATCGTCCCGGCTTCGACCAGCTTGAGCAGACTCACCAGACGCTCCGGCTTGACTGGAGACTTCTCAACCGCCGTCCCCGAATTGCCCAATTCCCGCAACAGTTCACCCATTACCCAGTTGCTGACCGTCTTGGGCTGGTTGAACAACTTCACGCATATCTCGAAGTAATCGGCCAATCCCTTTGACGATGTAAGCACGTCGGCGTCGTATTCCGGTAAGCCATACTGGGCCACGAACCGCTTCTGCCGCGCCGCCGGCAACTCCGGAACGGCCTGCCTGAGCTCGTCAATCCACTCATCGGAAATTTGCAGTGGGACCAAATCAGGGTCCGGAAAATACCGATAGTCGTGCGCCTCTTCCTTGCTCCGCATGACTGCCGTCTCGCCGCGGTCCGTGTCCCAAAGCCTGGTTTCCTGGTGAATCTTGCCGCCCTCGTTCAGCACCTTGGTCTGCCGCTTGATCTCGTATTCGATCGCCTCCTTCACGAATTTGAAGGAGTTGATGTTCTTCATCTCCACCTTCGTGCCGAATTCCTTGGCCCCGACCGGCCGCAGCGAGAGATTCGGCTCGCAACGCAGGCTCCCTTCCTCCATGTTGCCGTCGCAGACGTCCAGGTAGACCAGGATGTCGCGGAGCATCTTGAGGTAGGCCACCACTTCGTCGGCCGAGCGCATGTCCGGCTCGGTGACGATTTCCAGGAGCGGCGTCCCGGCGCGGTTCAGATCCACGCGGCTCCCGCTCGTGCCCGTCTCGTGCACGTTCTTGCCAGCGTCTTCCTCCAGATGCGCGCGGCGGATGCGGATTTTCTTCGTACCGGAGCCGGCTGCGATCTCGATCCAGCCGTTCTCGCAAATCGGCGATTCGTACTGTGAGATCTGATAGCCCTTGGGCAGATCCGGATAGAAATAGTTCTTGCGCGCGAAACGGTTTCTGGCGTTGATCGCGCAGTGGAGCGCCAGTCCGGCCTTGATCGCCATCTCGATCGCTTGCTTGTTCGCCACCGGCAGGGTCCCCGGCAGACCGAGGCAGACCGGGCAGGTCTGCGTATTGGCCGGCAGGCCGAAGACCGTCCCGCAGGCACAGAACATCTTCGACTGCGTCTTGAGCTGCGCGTGGACTTCGAGTCCGATGACCGTTTCGTACGCCGCCACTACTTCCTCTTTTTCCCCATTGCCCGATTGCGCTCGCGGTTGATCGCCTTCCGTCCCGCCTCGAACGCCTCGGCCAGGATCGGCTGCTTGTCCTTGAGAAACCGGCGCCCCTGCTCGATCACGTTGCCGAAGACGTCGCCGGCCGGGCTGGCCGCGCTGCGCAGCTCCTTCCCGGCCTTCCGCGCGTAGCCGCGCACCTGCCGCTGGGTCTGCTCGCCGGACTGCGGCGCAAGCAATAGGGCGGCGATGGCGCCGATGGCGGCGCCCGATAAAAACGCCAGCACGACCGTCGCGCTGGCCGACTCCTTCTCATCCGCCATTGGCCTATCCCCCATTTCCTCTCGCCCGCCCGCCGAATGCAGCGGTCGCGGCCTGGATGCCGGCAAACACCATGTTGACGACGTTTCGCAACAGCGAGCCGCCCGTGCCGCGCACCATGTCATGGACCTGCTGGATCGATTCGCCGATCTCGCCGGCCGTGTGCAGCAGGACGGACGCATGGTCCACGCCGTCGCGGGTCTTCTCGACCAGCTCGTTGAGATTGGCCATCGTCATCCGCATCTCGTTCAACAGCGGCAGCAATTCCGTGTTGATCCGGACCAGGCTCTGTTCCGCCTCGGCCACCGCCTTCCTGGCCTGCAGCAGCACCGGCACGAGAAATCCGACCAGCGCGGCGAACGCGACCGCCACGATCAACGCGGCGATTTCTATCGGCGACATGTCTCCTCCTTGCCTCTCACCTAATATTCGGCTTCTTCGTCCGCCAGTCGGTCGCCTGCTCGTAGGCATGCGCCGCCCGGAGCACCGTTTCTTCCTCGAAGGGCCGGCCGATGATCTGCAGCCCGATCGGCAACCCCGCCTTGCTGAACCCGCAGGGCACGGCGATCGCCGGCACGCCGGCCAGGTTCACGGAGATCGTGAAGATGTCGGACAGATACATCTGGAGCGGGTCCTCGCTCTTTTCGCCGAGCTTGAAGGCCGGCGTCGGCGTGACCGGCGTGACGATGAGATCCACCGTCCGGAACGCCTCGTCGAAATCCCGCTTGGTCATCGTCCGCGCCGCCTGGGCCTTGCCGTAGTAGGCGTCGTAATAGCCGGCGCTCAGCGCGTAGGTGCCCAGCATGATCCGCCGCTTGACCTCCGGCCCGAACCCCTCCTGCCTGGTCTTCATGTACATGTCCAGCAGGTCTTTCGCCTGCTTCGTGCGCAGGCCGTACTTGACCCCGTCGAAGCGCGCGAGGTTCGAGCTGGCCTCCGCCGTGGCGATCAGGTAGTAGATGGCGACCGCGTAGTCCGTGGTCGGCAGGCTGATCTCCTTGACCTCGCCGCCGAGGTTCTTCAGCTCCTCGATCGCCGCCCGCACGGCCTGCTCGACCTCGGGGTCCAGCCCCTCCGAGAAAAATTCCTGCGGCACGCCGACCTTGAGTTTCTTGAGATCCCTCTTCTTGAGCGCCTTCGTGTAATCCGGCACCGGCAGGTTGGCCGAAGTCGAGTCGAGCGGATCGTGCGCCGCGATCACGTTCAGCATGATCGCGGCGTCGGTCACGTCTTTGGTGATCGGGCCGATCTGGTCGAGCGACGACGCGAACGCCACCAGCCCGAACCGCGACACGCGCCCGTAAGTCGGCTTCAAGCCCACGACGCCGCACAGGGCGGCCGGCTGCCGGATGGACCCGCCCGTGTCCGAGCCCAGGGCCGCGACGCACTCGTCCGCCGCCACCGCCGCCGCGGAGCCGCCGCTTGAGCCGCCCGGCACGTGGCCGACGTTCCAGGGATTCCGGCTCGGCCCGAAGGCGGAGTTCTCCGTCGAGGAGCCCATCGCGAACTCGTCCAGATTCGTCTTGCCGAGCAGGAGGTAGCCCTGGCCGCGCAGGCGCGCGATCACGGTGGCGTCGTAGGGCGGGACAAACTCGGCAAGCATGCGCGAGGCGCAGGTGGTGGGCACGTGCTCGGTGCAGATATTGTCCTTGATCGCGACCGGCATGCCCGTGAGCGGCATGGTGCGGCGCCAGCCTTTCAGCTTCTCGTCCAGCGCCTCGGCCTGCGCCATCGCCGTGTCTTTGGTCTGCGTGATGTAGGCTTTGACCTTCGGCTCGACCTGGTTGATGCGGAGGGTGTAGGCCTGCACGATGTCGCACGCGGTCACTTCACCGGCGGTGAATTTTTTCTGAAGATCCGCGAGGGTGAGTTTGTGCAGCCCCGTCATCGCGCCTTGGGCTTGCTCCCCGCCTGAGTCGAGCCGCCGTTGGTAATCCGATTCTTGCCGTCCACGCGGATGATCCTCGGCACGTGCCGCTTGATTTCCTCTTCGCCGTAATACTCGTAGCAAAAAATGATGATCTGATCGCCGACCGCGCCCTTGCGGGCCGTCGGGCCGTTCAGCACGATCTCGCCGCTCCCGCGCTTGCCGGCCATCGCATAGGTCATGAACCGTTCGCCGTTGTTCAGGTTGGAAATGACGATCGCCTCGAACGGCAGGATACCCGCCGCATCCAAGAGGTCCTCGTCCACCGTCAGGCTGCCTTCGTACTCCAGGCAGGCCTCCGTCACCGTCGCGCGATGAATCTTGGCTCGTAGCATCTGTCTGAACATGTCTTGTCTAGCGCTCCTCAATAATTTTCGGCACCACGAAAAATCCGCCCGCCTGCTCCGGCGCGTTTGCCAGCGCCTTCTCGGCCGGCAGCGACGGGCGGGATTTGTCTTCCCGGAGCACGTTCGTCTGCCCCAGCACCGTCGCGGTCGGCTCCACGCCTTCCGTCTTTAGCTGATTGAGTTTTTCGACGTAGGTCAGGATGCCGCTGAGCTGCTGGCTGAAGGCCTCCTTCTCCGTTTCCGTGATCTCCAGCCGCGCCAGCCTGGCGACTTTTTCCACATCGGTCTTGCTGATCTTCATCGTGCCCTGTCTTTCTTGTCCGTCTGGTCTGTCCGGTCTGTCTGGTCGGTTCTGCGGACCAGATAGACCGAAGAGACTGAATAGACCAGACAGACGATTTCTACTCCACCGTTACGCTCTTCGCCAGATTCCTCGGCTGATCCACGTCCGTCCCGCGCAGCACGGCGATGTGATAGGCCAGCAACTGCAGCGCGACGGCGAACAGGATCGGGCTCAGCAGCGCCGGCACCTTGGGAATCGTGAAGACCGCATCCGCCACCCTGCCGAGATCCTTCTCCCCTTCGCTCACGAAGGCGATCACCGGCGCGTGGCGGGCCTTCACCTCCATGAGGTTGCTGACCGTCTTCTCGTAGAGCCGGTCGCGTGGCGCCAGCACGACCACCGGCATGTCCTTGTCGATCAGCGCGATCGGACCGTGCTTCATCTCGCCCGCCGCATAGCCCTCGGCGTGGATGTAGGAAATCTCTTTCAGCTTCAGCGCGCCCTCCAGCGCGATCGGATAATTCACGCCTCTGCCGAGGTACAGAAAGTTCCGCTTCTTGTGATAGCGCTTGGCGATGGCGGCGATTTCAGGCTCGCGCTTCAGAATCTCCTCCACCAGATGCGGCAGGGCCACGACCCGCTCCAGCCACACGCGCCCGTCGTTGGCATTGAGCACGCCCCGGACCCGCGCCAGGTGCAAGGCTAATAGATAAAGCGCCGCAAGCTGCGCCGTGAACGCCTTGGTGGACGCCACGCCGATTTCCGGCCCGCAGTGGGTATAGAGCACGCCGTCCGACTCGCGCGCCAGCGTGCTGCCCACCACGTTGACGATCGAGACCACCCGCGCGCCCTTGCTCCGGGCTTCGCGCGCGGCCGCGAGCGTATCCGCCGTTTCCCCCGACTGGGAAATCGTGATGAACAGGTCTTCCTTCTTGACGAGGGGATCGCGATAGCGGAACTCGGAGGCGATGTCCACCTGCACCGGCGTCCGGATCATCTCTTCCAGCAGATATTTCCCGACGAGCCCGGCGTGCCAGGAGGTACCGCAGGCGACGATCCAGACGCGCCCGACCGCCGCGAACTGCTCCGGCGTCAATCCGATATCCGGCAGGTCCGCTTCCCCCTCCTCGAACGTGTAGCGGCCCCGCATCGTATCGAGAATCGCCTGCGGCTGCTCATGAATTTCCTTGAGCATGAAGTGCGGATAGCCGCCCTTCTCGGCGGCGGCCGCATTCCAGGTGACGCGTGACACGTGACGCGTGACGGGTTTCCCGGACGCGTTCAAGATGCGCAGCGTCGACGCCGTCACGACCGCCACGTCGCCCTCTTCCAGGTACATCACGTTCCGCGTGTGGCCGAGCATCGCCATCACGTCGGACGCCACCAGCGTCGCCTTGCCGGCCCGCCCCACCACGAGCGGGCAGCCGGAACGGGCCGCCACCAGCGTGCCCGGCTCCTGCTCGCACATGGCCGCAATCGCGTAGCTGCCGTGGATCTCTTTCGTGGCGGCGCGGACGGCCTCCGTGAACGCCTTGCCGTGCTTCATGTGCCTGGCGATCAGATGCGCGACGACCTCCGTGTCCGTTTCCGACTCGAACCGGTACCCGTCCTTCTGCAGCTGATGCTTGAGCGCCAGGTAATTTTCGATGATGCCGTTGTGGACGAGCACGCAGGGGCCGGAGCGATGCGGGTGCGCATTCTGCTCGGACGGCCGGCCGTGCGTCGCCCAGCGGGTATGCCCGATGCCGATGGTGCCGGCAAGCTTTCTCTCCGCCAGCGCCCTGTCCAGATTCGCCAGCTTGCCGACGCTGCGGCGCACGTCGATCCTGCCGTTGTGCAACACGGCGACACCCGCCGAGTCGTAGCCCCGGTACTCCAGACGCTTCAGCCCGTTCAATAGAACAGGCACGGCGTTCTCACTCCCGACATATCCGACGATGCCGCACATTCCCTAGGTCCTCGTACGTTTCTTAGCCGAACGCCTTATCTTGGTTTGAGGTAGGAGGTTTGAGGCGCGAGGCTTCGCTCCTGCTTTTCCCTTTCCAGCCTCCAACCTCGAACCTCGAACCTCGGGCCTGCCGCCTCCGGCGGCCGGCAGCGCGCGCTGGCGTGACGCCCAGCCGGGCCGGTTTATTTGTTGTACCCGCGCAATCGCCAGCGTATCCGGCGGCACGTCCGCCGTGATCGTCGCCCCGGCCGCGATCACCGCGCCCTTCCCGATCGTCACCGGCGCGACGAACTGGGTGTCGCTTCCCACGAAGACATCGTCGCCGATCACGGTCTCATGTTTCTGCGTGCCGTCGTAGTTGCACGTGATCGTCCCCGCGCCGATGTTCACGCCCTTGCCGATTTTCGCGTCGCCGAGATAGCTCAGGTGGTTCGCCTTCGAGCCTTCGCCCAGCTCGGCCTTCTTCATCTCGACGAAATTGCCGACTTTCGCCGCCCGGCGCAGCACCGCGCCCGGACGCAAGTGCGCGAAGGGACCGATGGCCGTGTCATCCTCCAGGCGCGCGTCCCGGATCACGCAATGGTCCTGCACGACTACCCGATGGCCCAGCACGCTGTCGCTGATCCTCGTCTGCGACCGGATGATGCAGTCCTCGCCGATCGTCGTCCGGCCCTCGAGCGTGACGTCGGGGTAAATGACGGTGTCGCGGCCGATCGCGACATCGGCGTCGATCACGGTCGTGGCGGGATTCCGCAGCGTGACGCCCTCCTGCATCCAATGCGCGCAGATCCGCCGGCGGATCTGCTGCTCCGCCGCCGCGAGCTGCTCCCGTGTGTTGATCCCCATGCCCTCGGCCTCGCTCACAGCCAGTGCCGATACACGGAGCCCCCGCGCCACCGCGAGCGCCACCACGTCGGTCAAATAGTATTCCCCCTGCACGTTGCGGGGCTGCAGTTTGTCCAGGGCGTCGAACAGAAACGGGCCGTCCATGACGTAGGTGCCGACGTTGATTTCGCGAATCTGTTTTTCCGCGCCGGTCGCATCCCGATCTTCCACAATCTTCTGCGCGCGTCCGTCCTTGGCGCGCACCACGCGGCCATAGCCGGCCGGATCGTCCACCGTCGCCGTGAGCAGCGTCACCGCCGCCCGCTCGTCCTGATGGAGCCGCAGTAGCGCCTGCAGCGTCGCTGGCTGCAAGAGCGGCGTATCGCCGTTCAGGATCAGATAGGCGGACAGCGTGGTGCCCAGCCGCCGGAACATGTCGCGCGCCTGCTGCACGGCGTGGCCGGTCCCCAACTGCTGCGTCTGCTCGACGATCATCACCGGCGCGCGCGGCCCGCTCGCTTCGATCGCCGCCCGGACGTCTTTCCCCTGATAGCCCACCACCACCGCGACGTGCTCGCCGGCCTGCTGCTGCGCCAGCTCCACCGCGTAGAGCACCATCGGCCGCCCGGCGACCGGATGCAGCACCTTCGCCAGCTTGGACTTCATTCGCTTGCCCAGCCCGGCCGCCATGACGACCGCGCCCAGGCTCTTGTGAGCGCCGGCTTTCATGATGAGAGGGGAACCTCCACGCGGGCTTCAGTGGCGACCGCCGCTTGCGTCGGCTGGTACAGGCCGCCGGAGACGATCAGTTTCATCGCTTCTTCCACCGACATGTCCAGCGGCACGACTTCCTTTTCCGGCACGAGCAGAAAATAGCCGGACGTCGGGTTCGGCGAGGTCGGCACGTAGACGTTCACCAGCGGCTCCGAGGCGATCGCCTGGACCTGTCCCTGCGTCACGCCGGTCACGAAGGCGAAGCAGTAGTGCCCGTTCTTGGGAAATTGAATCAGCACGACCCGGTTGTATTTCTCGCGATTCTCGAACGACAGAATGTCCATCATGGACTTCAGGGTCGCGTAAATGCCGCGGACGACCGGCACGCGGTGCAGCCACTCTTCCCACCACTGCACGATCTGCCAGCCGATGATGTTGGTGGCCAGGAGGCCGGTGGCGAAAATCAGGAGAACCAGGGTCAGGATGCCGAGGCCGGGCACGTAGTAGTCGGGGGTCACCAGCTTCGCCAGGACGCTCCCCAGAATCCCGTCCACCGTAACGAAGAGGGTTTTGAGCACCAGCACCGTCCCCCAGATCGGGGTCACGACCAGCAACCCCGTGAGAAAATAGCGTTTTAGCGACGTTTTGAGTGTCGTCACGGGGGCTCTCCGAGTCGGTTTATCTTACAAGCTTTACCAGGGTGCCGCAAGCCTTTTATTGCTATTTTCAAGCACTTGGACTAGGATGCGCGAAATTTGTCACAGCGATTTGCGGGGCCGTTTGATGGGGGTCGGGAGGAAACAGCGGAACGGTATCCTGATCACCTTTGAAGGGGTCGAAGGCAGCGGAAAAACCACCCAACTGAGGCGGCTCGCCACCCTCCTCCGGCAGGACGGCTACCGGGTCGTCGAAACGCGCGAGCCCGGGGGGACCGCCGTCGCCGAACGTATTCGCGAAATCCTCTTGGGCGCCCCCGGCAAGCATCCGGTCCTGGAACCGCTGACCGCATCCTGCGAGGCCCACCTGATTCTGGCCGCCCGCAGCCAGCACGTGACCCACGTCATCGAACCGGCCCTCCAGGCCGGCTCGATCGTGCTGTGCGACCGGTTTTCCGATTCGACCCTCGCCTACCAAGGGTACGGCCGCGGGCTGAATCTGGCCGCTCTACAAGACATGAACCGCCTGTCCACGAACGGCCTCGAACCATCGTTGACCCTCCTGTTCGACGTCCCGGTCGCCACGGGCCTCATGCGGCGCCGGAAGTTCGCGATGGAGCAGAACCGGCTGGACCACGAAACCCACGACTTTCACGAGAAAGTCCGCAAGGGCTTCCTGGCTCTGGCCGCCCGCGCGCCGCGGCGCGTGAAAAAAATCGACGGCCTGCCGCATCCGGAAACCGTCGCCGTGACGGTCGCCGAGATCGTCCGGGCGTTTCTGACAAAAACCCGCGCCAAACGCCTGCGGCCAGTGGCGCAGACCCAGCGGCTGCGGCTGCACCGTCAACGCTAATGCCGTTCTCCGACGTCATCGGTCACGAGCGTCCCAAGGCCATCCTCCAGACGGCGCTGCGCCACGATCGCGTCGCCCACGCCTACCTGCTTCACGGCGACGACGGGATCGGCAAGAAACTCCTGGCGCTCCGGTTCGCCCAGGCGCTCAACTGCGAGCGCGGCGACGGGCTCGACGCCTGCGGCGCGTGCCGGTCGTGCCGGCAGTTCGAGACGCGCACCCATCCCGACTTTCTGGTGATCGAGCCGGATCGCGGGCTGGAGGAGATTGACGGTGAACTCGTCAAGCCGGATCGCGAGGTGGCCAACCCTCAGATCAAAATCGAGCAGATCCGCGAACTCGAACATGCGGTGGTCTATCGACCGCTGGTGGGCAGCAAGAAAATCATCATCCTCGACGAGGCGGATCGCATGACCCTGCAGGCCGCGAACGCGCTGCTGAAAACCCTCGAGGAGCCTCCCGGACACAGCGTGCTGCTCCTGGTCTGCAGCCGCCCCTCCGCCCTTCCCGCAACGGTGCGGTCACGGTGCCAGGTGATTCGCTGTGCGCCTCCGGCGCGGACCCAGGTGGAGGCGGCGTTGGTTCTCAAACGCGAACTCCCTCCGGCCGATGCCCGCCTGCTGGCCCTGGCGAGCCAGGTCCGCATCGGCCACGCCCTGGCGATGGATCTCAAGGAAGCGCGGAAGAAGCAGGACGAATACGCCGCGCTCGTATCGCCCGGATCGCTGCAGTCCATCACGACGATCCTGACCGCCGCCGAGGCGTTGTACAAAGAGCGCGGGCGCGAGACGATTGAATGGCTGGCGCAGTGGGTTCGCGACATCCTCCTCACGCGCATCGGCGCCGACCAGGGCCAGTTGCTGCACCCCGACCGCCTCCCGCTGCTCAAAGAAACCGCCGGGCGGGCGCGGGTCGATCAACTCCTGGATCTGCTGGACGAGATCGATGTGGCCCAGCGTGCCGCGACGCGCAACCTGAACGTGCGGCTGACGCTGGAAATCCTGCTTCTGCGATTGCGCACCGCGCTGGGGCTCGCCGCGGAAGCCCGCCCTGCGCGCTGACGCTAGTTTTCTGACGACCGACCTGCTATCTTTCCGCCCATCATGAGCCGGACGTTTTACATCACGACGCCGATCTACTATGTCAACGACGTGCCGCACATCGGGCACGCCTACACGACCATCGCGGCCGACGTGTTGGCCCGGTACCACCGCCTTGCCGGCCGGGACGTGCTTTTTCTCACCGGTCTCGACGAGCACGGGCAAAAAGTACAACAGGCAGCGGCCAAGGCCGGCGTGGACCCGCAAGCCCACTGCGATCGATTGGCGCCTGAGTTCCAGAACCTCTGGAAGAAACTCAACATCTCCAACGACGCGTTCATCCGGACGACCGATGCCAAGCACAAGGAAGTCGTCCAGCAAAAGCTGACGCAACTCTTCGATCGGAAATTGATCTACCGGGCCGACTACACCGGCTGGTACTGTACCTTCGACGAGCGGTTCTGGACCGAGAAGGACGTGGTGGAGGGCCTGTGCCCGGACTGCAAGCGGCCGGTGGAGCGGCTCAGCGAGAGCAACTACTTTTTCAAGATGGGACAGTACCGGGACCGTCTCATCGCCCATATCGAGGCGCATCCCGAATACGTCAGGCCCGAGTCGCGGCGCAATGAGGTCCTGGGATTTTTGAAGACGAACCAGCTCGGTGATCTGTCCATCTCGCGTCCCAAGTCCCGCCTGTCCTGGGGCATCGAGCTGCCGTTCGATCGCGACTACGTCACCTATGTCTGGTTCGACGCGCTGGTCAATTATATTTCGGGCCCCGACTACCTGTTGGCCGAGCCGTCGCTGCATCGGTACTGGCCTGCGAGCGTGCACCTGGTCGGCAAGGACATCCTGACGACGCACGCCGTCTACTGGTCCACGATGCTCATGGCGCTGGAGCTGACACTCCCGCAGACGATCTTCGCCCACGGCTGGTGGACTGTGAACGGCGAGAAGATGTCCAAGAGCCGCGGGAACGTGGTGGATCCCTACGCGATGGTGGACGAGTTCGGCGCCGATGCCTTCCGGTACTTCCTGCTGCGTGAAGTCCCCTTCGGCCACGACGGCGATTTTTCACGCGAAGCCTTGATCGGGCGGATCAACACCGAGCTCGCCAACGACCTGGGAAATCTGCTGAGCCGCACGATGGCCATGATCGAGCGCTACGCGGGCGGCCGGGTGCCGGCACCCGAGCGCGGAGCCGGGACCGACCTCGATCACACGCTCCGACAGGCTGCCGAGCAGCTCAAAGACACAGTCGGAGCCCATCTCGGCAATCTGGAGTTCAGCCGCGCGCTCGAAGCCGTCTGGAGCCTGGTGAAGCTCGGCAACCAGTACATCGACAAAACCGCACCCTGGGTCCTGGCGAAAAAGCCGGAGGACAGGCCCCGACTCGACACCGCCCTGTACCATGCGGCGGAGACGCTGCGATTTCTCTGCCTGTTCCTCTATCCCGTCATGCCGAAGGCCGCCGAGCACATCAAGCAGCAACTCGGCCTGATGCTGAATTTCTCGAAACCCCTGCTGTCCTCGGACATCGCCTGGGGCGGCGGCCTGCCCGGAACGGAGATCGCCAAGGGCCAGCCGCTGTTCCCGCGCATCGAACCCACGACGTCAACACAAGGAGCGAAACCCGTGAATCAGGATATGCCTCCCAGCCCGTCGCCGGCACCGGCGCCGAGCGCCGCACCGGCCCAGATCACCCTCGAAGACTTCCAGAAGGTCCAACTGAAGGTGGCCAGGGTGCTGAGCGCCGAGCGGGTGCCGAAGTCCGAGAAGCTGATCAAGCTGCAAGTCGATCTCGGGACCGAGCAGCGGCAGGTCGTCGCCGGCATCGGTAAGAAGTACGCGCCGGAAGAATTGATCGGTCGCCGGATCGTGATCGTGGCCAACCTCAAGCCGGCCAAGCTCATGGGGGTCGAATCGCAAGGCATGGTGCTGGCCGCCGGCGATGCGGAGGTCAAAGAACTCGTCACTCTTATGAGTGATGTTGAACTCGGCACAAAGGTGAAATAGGCTCTGTGCGACGGCTCATCCTCCTCACCGCGCTTTTCGCCGCGAGCACAGCCTTCGCGGCGAATCCCTACGAGCCGATCACCGGCCCCGTCGATACGGACGTGCTCGTCCGCGTGGTCGCGCACGGCGCCATGATTGTCGGCGATGACGTCGGCGGCGCGCGCGTCACGATCACCGACGTGGCGACCGGCACGGTGCTGGCCTCCGGCCTGCAGCAGGGCGACGCAGGCGATCAAAACCAGATCATGCGGACTCCCCGCAACATGGCCGAACCGCACTATTCCTCCCGTCCCGCAGCGGCCTTTCGCGCCACGCTCCCGTTGGAGCGTCCCACCCTGGTCGAGATCTCGGCGCAGGGTCCCCACGCCCAACCGCAGGCGATCCAGCGCGTGAGCACGACGGTGCTGCTCGTTCCGGGACAGGACCTGACGAACGACGGGATCGTCCTGCACCTCTACGGCTTCATCGTGCAGATCGAGCACCCGAAGCCGGGAGACTCGCTCATCGCCAAGGGCGACGTGAAATTGCGGGCCTCGATCCGGACCCTCTCCGGCCTGCTGGTCCGGCCGCACGGCGATTGGGATTCGCGGTCGCTCACGATTTACGGCGAGGTGCTCCTCGGCGATCGCGTGCTCGAGCGCTTCCAGATGTTCTATGCCGGGTCAAAGAGCAGCTTCGAAGCGCCGTTCTTCGTGCCGCGTGACACCGATGCGCCGAACGGCGTGACGCTCCGCGTGGTGGCGGCCGACCGCATCCACGGTCATTTCGGCATGGGCACCGCGCACTATCCGGTCCTATCCGAGCGATTAACGCCCCCTCGCAAACCTTAGCCCGCACGTGAACCGGAACCAGACTGTGACAGTCGTTCTGCTGACGGCCGTGACGGTTGTCGCGCTGATCACCCTTGCCGTCGATATGCGACGGCTCGGCCTGCTGCTGGTGCCTGTCTCCTTCCTGCTGGCCGCCCACGGCGCCAGCCGATTGGCCGACCGGTGGGCAGGCCCCGGGTGGCTTTCCGACGGCATTCCCCCGATCCTGACGCTGGTCGTTCGACTGACCCTTGGCCTCGCTGTCCTGGGCTGGCTGCACGTGGCTGGTTCTTTCAGCGGATGGTTCCAACTGATCGGCTTCGCCGTGGCCGCTTGTCTGATCGTCGAGCTGGCGGCCCTCGCCAACACGGTGCGGCAAACAAAATTTTCGTTCGGTCTGCTTCGACCGTCCCTCTGCGGCCTCGCCTTCGGATTGCTGTGGGTTCTTGCCTGGTTGTGGGGCACGATTCCGCCTGTCTTCTACGACGAGTTGACCTACCATCTGGTCATTCCCCAGCGAGCCCTGGCATCCGGGGCCTTGCCTGCCTGGCCCTGGTCATTCCTGACCTTCATGCCCTGTCTGTCCGACCTGCTGCTCGGCTGGGGCCTGATGCTTGCCGGCGAGCTCGGCGCCCATGCCCTCCATCTCGGCCTGTGGGCGGTTCTCACGCTTGCCGTCTGGGGCCTCGCCGATTCGATCAGCGGAGGGGACAAGGGCGCCTGGAGCTCGACGGCTGCAACGTTAGCCCTGGCGTCCGCGCCGACGGCCTGGTACCTGGGCACCCTGCCGTTCTCAGAGTGCCTGCTCTCCCTGTCCATGCTGGCATCATTGGGATTCTTATTCGTCGCACCCGAGTCGCCACGGCGGGGATGGCTGTTCGGATTGCTGCTCGGCCTTGGCTCCGTGGCGAAGCTCTCCGGCGTTGCCTGGGCCGGGGCCGGCTTGGCTGCCGCAATGCTCATGGGATGGCCGAAACGGGATCTGCTCCGCGGCGCTGCCATGGTGGCGATCAGCCTGGCGCCCTGGTGGAGCCGGGCTGTCTATTACACTGGGAATCCTCTCTATCCCGTCGGCTACCATTTGTTCGGAGGGCAGTATTGGAGCGAGGCCAGCGAGATGCGCCTCAGAGTGGACAACCCGCCCGCAGCGGGCGACCTCGGTCTGTCTGATCTCCTGCGCCTGCCGCTGGACATGGTCATGGATCCGGATCGGTTTGCCTCCGGCTCCCACGCCGGCGCACTCGCGGTCGGTTCCGTCTGCCTGCTGCTCGTCCTGCCGGTCCTCACGCGGATACTGGCGACGACTCCTGACGAGCGTCGGCGGGGAGATGCGCTGGCTTCGTTCGCGTGGATCGCTGCGGCAAGTTGGGTGGCCACCACCACGGCCACCCGCTATCTCTCGCCCGCCTTGCTGCTGGGGCTCGCCGTGCTGGCGGGCGTGGCGATGCGGGGGACTCGCCCGATCAGGATCGGCGCGCTCTGCCTCCTGCTTCTCGGCGGCGTCTGGGGAACGCACCGGTTCCTGACCCAGCACGACGCCCTGTTCTCGTCCTCATCCGTCGCGCTCGGCCGCGAATCCCCCGAGCAGTACCTGGCCCGCCGGCTGGACCATGCCGAGGCGGCCAAGTTCGTCCGCGAGCACACCCCGCCCGATGCCAGGGTTCTGTTCATCGGCGAAACGCGCCCCTATTATTTTTCACGCGATGCCGTCGCCCCGCACCCCATCAACGAGCACCCGCTGGCGCAGTGGGTGACGGAATCATCCTCGCCGGAGGCCCTGCGCGACCGTCTTCGCGCGGAAGGCATGACGCACGTCGTGTTGAACATCCGGGAGTTCCGGCGGCTGCACGACAAATACGGCGTGCTGGCGTTTACCGGCGAACGGGCGCAGGAGCACGACGACCGCCTGAAGCGATTGCCCCCTGTGCTGCAGCAACTGTTCACCCAGAACCATATCTATGTGTTTGCGGTGCCGGCGGCGCAGCACGGCCAGGCGGAACACCGGCGGCCGCCGGACATCAAGCAGTACCTGGAACAGCTCGATCGGCCCGAGCGGGACCAGTATCAGAAGCCCGAGCAGGTCGTGCAGGCGCTGGGATTGAAGGAAGGCATGGCCGTCGCGGACCTGGGAGCCGGGTCAGGCTATTTCACCAGGCGGTTCGTGAATGCGGTCACGGGCGCTGGGAAAGTGTACGCGATCGACGTCAAGCAGGAGATGCTGGCCTACACCAAAACCAGCATCGAGCGCCTGCGCATCCCCTCTACTGTGGAATTCATCCTGGCGAAACCGGACGATCCGATGCTGCCGTCCGGCTCCGTGGACCTGATCTTTCTGTGCAACGTCTACCATCACCTGGAAGACCGAGCGAAGTATTTTGCGAACGTCAAGCCGGCGTTGAAATCTGGCGGGCGCGTGGCGATCGTGGACTTCTACCATGACACACGTTCGGGCGACGTCGGATTCCCGCGCCGGTACCTGGTCGCCCGCGAAACCGTGGTTTCAGAAATGGAGAAGGCGGGCTACCGGCTGTTGCGGGAGCATGCCTTCCTCCCGCGCCAGTATTTTCTGGAGTTCGTTCCGATCACGCCGTGACCGTCTGTGCAGGCGGCGCGGGCTTCACCTGGCGGGCGGCGCGGAACCTGGGCCATCGCAGCAGCAGCAGCGCGGCCCCCGCACCGAGCAGCCCACCGACCGCCCATCCTCCGAGCACATCCGTCGCATAGTGGCCGCCGACGTAGACTCGCGAAAAGCCGATCACCGCAACGAGCGGCCAGGACACCCAGCCGGTTACAGGATAGAGCACGTGCAGGAAGGCGGCCGCCGCCGCCGTGTTGAGGGCATGGTTGGAAGGGAAACTATACGTACCTCCGCAGCCGGCCAGCTCGTGCACCCCGCTCAGCACCCGGCAGGGCCTCCCCCGCTCGACCAGCAGCTTGATCTGCGCGCCGAGCAGGTCGCCGATTCCCAGCGTGGCGTAGAGCAGGGGCCCTCCGATGGCGGCCTCCACCTTCCGCGCCCAGGCCCAGTAGCCCATCGCCAGCAGGGCCGGCATCAGCAGAAATTTCGGGCGGCCGAGTTGGAACATCAGCCAGTCCAGCCACTCGGCTTGCCCCGCCAGCCCGTTGATCGCCTGAAACAGCGCGACGTCCCAGCCCACCGCCGCCTCGCTATTCCGCCCGGAAGTGAATGCGCACCGTCAGTTCCCCGTCAACCGGCTCCTCGCCGCGCATCTGTGGATCGAACTTCCATTGCCTCAACGCCGCCAGGCCGGCGCCGGTCAGCTCGCGGTGCTTGCACGGCTCCAGCACAATCACGTCAATCTTGGCATCCCTGGCCACCAGGAATCGCGCCTTCATCCAGTCGTCAATCACCTTTCCCTCGAGCACGGGCGGGATGGCCGGCCACGGCGTGTGGGTCGGCACGGGCCCCAGCTGCTGATCTTTGTTGAGCGGAATCCCGTGCACGTGGACGGGCGGAAGCAGGACGACATCCTCGTCATGATCGGAATCGTGCGTCGCCCGATCGCCTTCGGCGGCCAGGCTGGAGCCGGCGAGAAGGATGATCAGAGCGGCAACTAAAAGAACCATTGGCCTCGGAAGAAGAACGACCTCGGCATGCCCGCATGGGCGATACCGAGCCCGATGCTCCCTTCACCTGAATTGTAAAAATATTGCTGGTCCAGCAGGTTCACGACATCGAACCCCAACAGGAATTTCTGTTTGTTGGGCAGCGGGAAGATATGCGACACGGACAGATTATACGTCGTCCAGGACGGACTATGCGAGGAATTGGTTTTGGCCCCAGGCTCGGCAGCCCGCAGTCCCGATCCGTAGAGCATCTGTCCCGTGAATGTCGTGTGCTCGCGGAATTTGTAATTCGCGACGGCGGAGCTGGTCATGGACTGCGAGTGATCGCAGAACACCCCGCCGCCTGAATTGATATCGTCGATCTCGGATTGCTCCAGCAGATATTGTCCCGATTGCAGCCCGCTGCCCCGGCACCGGCCCCACGCGACGTTGCCGCGCGCGCTCAGGCTGTCCGTGAGCTGCACCTTGAGCGCGCCTTCGATCCCCGCCTGGTAGCCCCAATTGAAGGCGAAGAAGTTCAGGAGCGGCGTGCTCCCGAACTGGCCGGCATCGGACAGGTAGTGACTCTGCTTGTAATAGCCGGTCAGCTCCAGTGTGGCCCAGGTCCCGAGGGCGTGGTAGCTGCCGACCTCGAAATAGTTGGAGCGCTCCGACCTGGGAGTGAAACCGGTCGGGTTCTCCGGTTCCGCCGTCGTGCCTGTCAGATTTGCCTTGGTGAACGCGATCTGCTCGACGTTCGGCGGCGTGAACAGCCGGCCGTAGTAGGCATGAAAGACGTTCGACTGATTCAACTTGTAGGTGACGCCGACGCGCGGGCTGAGCTGCCCTTCATTGTAAAAACTTTGAACCGTGTCGAGCCGCAGACCGAGATTGAACGTCCACTGGCTGTTCGGGCTCCACTGATCCTGCACCCAGAATTCTTCGCGCACCTGCACGTTCGTATTGGCGCTCTCCTGACTGAGCACCGGTCCCGTGGGAAGGCCCGTGCCAGGATTCCGCGCAAAGTCGTAGAACTGGGCCCGGTTTTGCGCGTGGGTGTATTGAAACTGGAAACCCGTCTTCACGAGATGCTGCTTGTTGGGAGTCCAGGTATGGTCGAGTCTGGTTCCTGCCGAGTAGGCCGTCCGTTTCTGGCTTGCCGCGGAGAACGGTTCCGCCGCATCGGGCGTGTAGGCCAGCACATTGAACGGATCGGTGGTGAAATTCGCATAGGAGTTTCTCCAAAATCCGGCGAGCTGGAAATAATTGGTCGCGTTCACGTCCTGACGCCAGATGAGATGCGCGTACTGACCATTCTCCTTCTGGTTCTGGTCCACCGACTGGGAGGCCACGGGCGAGTATGTCGGGTCCTGAGCCTGAAGCAGCGGCAGGGTGTCCGGGTTGAGATCCAGCCCAGGTAGAGTCGGAATCTGATACTTCGCCACCGCGTTCAGGAACACCCAGCTGAAACTGTTGCGGTTGTCGTGCTGGTAGTCGCCACGCAGATAGGTCTGGTTTCGCTCGCTCTGCCCGTGAAAGACGGAATGGCCTGCGGTCGGCGGCTCGATCCCGCGGTTCGTGGACGTGAAACTGTTCAGCACGTAGTACCGGAACTTCTCCCCGATCGTACCGCCGTATTCAAACGACGGATTCACTGTCTCATTCGACCCGCCGAACATCTGTGCAGAACCGAATCCCGGTTTGGTCCCGCTCTTGCTGGTGATGTCGACGACCAGCGCGGTCTTGTTGCCGTACTGTGCCTCCATGCCGCCGAGAATGATATCCACCCGCTCCCACATGCGGGGTGAAATCACGTCGGTGAAGGTCGCGCTCACTCCTTCGGGAATCGGTACACCGTCGATCCTGAACTGCTGGTTCGCGTGGTCCTGGCGGATGTGGGTCTGTCCCAGGGCGCCGTACACCACGCTGGGAACCGTCTGCAGGACTTCCGCCACATTGTTGTTGTTGCCGCGCGGAAGAATCTCAATGTCCTTCCGGCTCAACGAATACGTCTCGCTCGACGCCTTGTACTGGATCGGCGGCAGCGGCGAGACGATCTCCAGGGCGATTTCATGAGTCAATGCCAGAGTCAACGTGATCGGGGCCGGCGGTTCCGTCCCGACTTTCACGATGACGTACTCGCTTCGATAGGTATCCTGAACCGCGCTGACGGAATAGGTCCCCTCGTCCGTCACGACAACTGTGAATTCGCCGGCGTCGTTGGTCACCTTGTGCACAACAATTTTTCCATCCTTGTTCCTGACCTCCACCAGCGCCTGGCCAACCCGCCGCAGGTCCTGATTCTGCACGGACCCGCTGATCGTCCGCGCGGTTGCCTTGTCCTGGGCGAACACAGCCTCCATCCCCCCCACCAGCCAACACACAACGATAATGGCCACCCATTTCAAGAATGACGGATTCATGATGCCTCCCGAGCGCCGAAATAAATGACATGAAGCACGGCAGGCGGACCACCCTCCCGTGAACAAACAGACGCCTACCGATGGAACAGGCTAAGTGCGATCAGGAAAGAGGCGGAGCGCGAGGAGAGCTTGAATCAAACGGCTGGAACGAGAGAATGACGACTGGCGGATGAGCCGGCGCGAAGGCGGCCGTAAAAAACGATTCCACGACCGGCAGCAGGGCCTGGAGCGAGTTCGACGTATGGTGCTGGACCCACTGGCAGAGGTCGGTGTCGGAATGCTGGTGGCCGTCTGTATCGGCCGCCGCCAATTCGTGGTGGACTTCCAAGGCCACGGCAAAGGGGGCCAGGGCCAGCAGAACGCCGATCAGCGCAAGCGGGATCATCGTTCGGAGCGAACGATGAACGGACCGCGATGCCAGGACATTGCTCATAGGCGGCGACTTGTAACAAAATCCTCCCTCTCTGTCAACTTCCCGTCCCTTTTGCTTCTCAAGCAGGCCATGGCGTGTTACGATCTGCGACGGCACGGCCCATGCTGATCGATACCCACACGCATCTGGATGACGCCAAATACGACGGCGACCGAGCGGCGATGATCGCGCGCGCGCGCGACGCGGGTGTGGACACGTTCATCACCATCGGATGCGATCTGGCCACCAGCAGGGCCGCGGTCGATCTGGCCGACCGGTATCCCTTCGTCTACGCCTCGATCGGCGTGCATCCGCATGAAGTCCGCCACATCGGTGACGACTGGTACGATGAATTCCGCCGCCTGGCACGACACCCTAAGGTCGTGGCCTACGGAGAAATCGGGCTTGATTATCACTATAACTATTCCCCTCCCAAGCTGCAGCGCGAACGCTTCCGCGAGCAGGTCCTCCTGGCGCGCGAGCTCAAGCTCCCCATGGTCATCCATACGCGCGAAGCCCAGGAGGACACGATCGCGATCCTGAAGGAAGAGAGCGCGAGCGAGTTTGGAGGCGTGTTTCACTGCTTTACAGGGGACGCGTGGCTGGCGAAGGACGCGCTCGACCTGGGGTTCTATCTTTCCTTCTCGGGCGTCGTGACCTTTCAGAACGCCACAATGCTGCGCGAGATTGTGAAAACCGTTCCGATGGACCGCATCCTGATCGAAACCGACTGCCCCTATCTGACGCCGGCCCCCCATCGCGGCAAACGGAACGAGCCGGCCTACGTCCGGCTGGTGGCCGACACGATTGCGTCGGTCAAGAGCGCGGACTCCCCGGTAAGCGCGGAGGACATTGGCCGGGTCACGTCCGCCAACGCCCGGCGATTGTTCGAGCTCCCCGCGGACGCCGCCTCGCCGGAGTAATCGCGTGTCCCTTTTCTTGACAATCCAGGCCAGCCACGCGAAAATTTTTATCAGGAAGACAAGCAACCGCCCATGACCACTGTTCGCGCCACCATTTTGCTCGGATCCGCCGTCCTCATACTGGCCGCCAGCCTCGCCGGCGCGCCAATGCCCTCGTCCGCGAGCCTCACCTTCGCGCAGGGAAGCCAGCCGCCTCCTCAGCAGGCCCCGGCCGGGCGAAGCCGGAAGGCCAGGAAGAAATTCGTGCCGGCGGTCGCCTCGCCGGCCCTCGTGCGTGACGTCCGGTTCAAAGCCTACCCGGACCACACGCGCGTGGTGTTGGACCTCCAGCGCAGCACCAGCTTCACGCAGAACCGGCTGAACAATCCCGATCGGATCATCATCGAGCTGCAAAATGCCCTGCTGGGGAAAACCGCCAAGGACCGGCTGACCGACACCAAGCTGCCGGACGAAATCACCATCACCCAGCCACATCCCCGTTCGGTCGCCATCGCGCTCGACATGCGTGCCATCAGCGACTATAAGCTGTTACCGCTCAGCCGGCCGGACCGGCTGGTGGTGGATATTTTCAATCATGCTTCCTCGCGGCCGGCCGCCCCGCCTCAGAAACCACTCGTCGCTGAACCGCCCCCGCCGCTTCCTGCCGATCCGGCATCCCCCTCCGCTGTCTTCTCTCCTGCTCCTGTGCCGGACCCGCCTCCCATCGCTCCGATCGTGCAAGCCAGAAAGCCAGCGCCGAGGGGCATCCTGCCGCCTCCCCGCCTCGACACAGCCCGCCCCGACGTCAAGATCATCGTCATCGATCCGGGCCATGGCGGCAAAGACCCCGGCGCCATCGGGCGAAGCGGCATGGCGGAAAAGGACATCACGCTGTTCGTCGCTCTGCGCGTCCGGGACTTGATCATCCGCCACCTCAAGAAGGGCGTCCTCATGACGCGGGACCGTGACGTCTTCATCGAGCTGGAGGACCGGGCCAAGTTCGCCAACAACATGGGGGCCGACCTCTTCGTCTCCATCCACGTCAACTCGCATCCCCAGCGATCCACCAAGGGCGTGGAGATCTACCACTTCGGCGAGGCGAGCGACCGGCGAGCCCTGGAAGTGGCCGCGCGTGAAAACGGGACGCCGATCAAGGACACCGGCATCGGCTGGGAATACCTGGTCGCCGACCTCCTGACCACCAAGAAAGTGCAGGAGTCGCTGGAACTCGCCTGGACCACCAAGAAGGCGATGCTCACCCGCCTCGACGACTATTATGACGTCGAAGACCACGGCGTGAAAACCGCGCCCTTCTACGTGCTCCGCTTCACGACCATGCCCAGCATCCTGGCCGAAATCGCCTTCATCACCAACCCGACCGAGGAACGGCTGATGCAGAGCGACGTGTTCCTGAACCGCATGGCCGACGCCATCTTCGACGGCGTCAAGGCCTACGTGAAGCCGGCCCAGACGGTGTCGCGGTGATGGGGCGAGGGGTAAAGGTGTATAGGGGTACAGGGGTAAGGGGGTAGCGCTGTACCGCTAACATCTCACTCTACCCCTATTACCCCTCTAACCTTCTACCCCTTTTTCATTATGGCAACCTTCAAGGTGACCCTCGAATACGACGGCACGGCCTACGCCGGCTGGCAGCGCCAGCCGAACCAACCGACCATTCAGGAAACGGTTGAAACCGCCGTCCGCTCCGTCACCCAAACCGAGGTGCCGGTGATCGCCGCCGGACGCACCGATGCCGGCGTCCACGCCCTGGGACAGGTCGCGAGCTTTCGGACGGACAAGGCGCTTGCGCCGGAAGAATGGCTGCGCGCGCTGAACGCCACGTTGCCGCCGGACATCAGCGTTCGTTCGGTCGAGCTGGTGCCGGACACCTTTCACGCCCGTTACTCGGCCGCCGGCAAGCGCTACGAATATCGAATTCTGAACCGGCCGGACCGCCCGGCTCTGGAACGGACGAGGGCCTGGCACCTCTATGGCAAGCTGGACCTGGATGCGATGCGCGCAGCCACCGGACATCTCGTCGGCAAGCAAGACTTTTCCTCGTTCCAAGGGCACCCGACAGACGTGGAGAACCAGATCTGCGATCTCCGGCGACTGGAGATTATCCGGGACCAGGAGCTGGTCAGGATCGAATTCGAAGCGGACCGGTTCTTGAAACAGATGGTCCGCGCGATCGTGGGAACGCTGGTGGAGGTCGGCCAGGGCAAGCGGAAACCGGACGACGTCAAGACGATCCTGGAGGCGAAGGACCGCCGCGCCGCCGGCTATACAGCGCCCGCGCACGGGCTCTATTTGGTGGAGGTCAGGTACGGGGACTGACAGTTCAGAATGGGGACAGGCGCCAGGAAGAAGAGCGCCAGTCCCCCGGGCGCTGAAAAACACAACGGCCCCGCCGGAGGAGACTCCCGGCGGGGCCGTTGCAACTTTGCAGCCGACGGGATAGGTCTAGGACTTACCCTCTTGGTTCTCCAGCTTCTTTCGCAATTCGATGAGTTCCCGTTCCATGGCCTCGAACCGGTCAATGATAGGGTCAGGCATATTAATGTGATCCATGGTGGCCTCAGGCAGTCGCCCTCCTTCCGTCTTGATTATCCTTGCGGGCACGCCAATGACGGTGGAATTGGGCGGAACGGATTTCAAAACAACCGAGTTGGCGCCGATTTTGACATTGTCCCCGACCTTGATGCCACCAAGAATTTTCGCGCCGGCGCCGATGACGACGTGGTTGCCGATCGTTGGATGGCGCTTGCCGTGCTCCTTGCCGGTCCCGCCCAGCGTCACCCCCTGGAACAGCGTCACATAATCGCCGACCTCCGCCGTCTCTCCGATCACGACACCCATGCCGTGATCGATGAAGAAACCGGTGCCGATCCTGGCGGCCGGATGGATTTCGATCCCGGTCAGCCAGCGGGCGAACTGGGAGATCATGCGCGGCAGCAGCGGGATGCCCCACCGGCGCAGCCGGTGCGCCACCCGGTAGGCCAGCAGGGCGTGAAAGCCCGCGTAGGTGAGCACAACCTCGAGCGTGCTGGTGGCCGCGGGATCGCGATCAAATACCGCGCGCAAGTCTTGTTTGATTCGTCCGAACATCGCGTTTAGATCGATTCGATCAGGCACATGGCCTGCGCCGCGATCGCTTCCTCCCGCCCGATGGCATCCAGATGCTCGCCGCTCTTGACCTTCACGTTGACCATCCCCCGATCCACCTTGAGCACCTCCGCCATCCTGGCCGCCATGGTCGCCAGGTGCGGCCCCAGGCGCGGGGCCTGGGCGATGATGACCGTATCTACATTTACCAGACGATACCCTTTCTTGGCCAGCAATCCCGACACTTCCTCCAACAGGACGAGGCTGGAGATATTCTTGAATTTGGGGTCCGAGCTGGGATAGTGCTTGCCTAGGTCCCCCTCGCCCATCGCGCCCAGCATCGCGTCGCACACCGCATGGACCAGCGCGTCCGCGTCGGAATGGCCGATCAGCCCCTGCGTATGGGAAATCTCGATCCCGCCGAGAATGAGTTTTCGCCCCTTTCCCAAGGGGTGGATATCGTAGCCGAGTCCGACTCGCAGACGTGCCATCCGCGTCGCCTCTTATCCTTTCTTGCGCCCGGCCAGGATCGCCTCGCCGATCATCAGATCCTCCGGCCGCGTGACCTTGATATTCTCCGTGCTGCCTTCCACAATCGCTACCCGGTGCCCCATTCGCTCGATCAACTGCGCCTCATCCGTCCCGCGAAAGCCCTCCTGCTGCGCCTTGCGATGCGCATCTTGCAACAGGGCGCGGCGCGCCGCTTGGGGCGTCTGCGCCAGCCACAAGGGTTTCCGGTCCACGGTCTCCTCGATCAGCCCGCCGGCTCCGACCCGCTTGACGGTATCCCGCATGGGAATGGCCACGATCGCCGCCCCGTGCTTGGCGGCGGCGGCCACCACCCGCGCGATCATGTCCGCCGTGAGAAAGGGACGGACGGCATCGTGGACCAGGACGATATCCGCGTCGGCGCCGACGGCCTCCAGACCCAGGCGGACCGAATCCTGCCGTTCCTCGCCGCCGGCCACCACCTGTTGCACTTTCTTGAATCCGTAGCGGGAGACGATCTCCGTGCGGCAGTAATCCGTCTCGGATGGCGGGACCGCCAACACGATGGCGGCGATGGCATCGGACGCATCCAATGCCCGGAGCGAATGGACCAGGAGGGGCTGGCCGCCGAGCGTCAGAAACTGTTTCGGGGTGGCATGCCCCATGCGCCGCCCCTGACCGGCGGCCGGCACGACGGCGATGGTACGCGGAGCCTGTCGGAGAAGCCCTTCGTTGCGAGGCGAAGGAGACGCGGTCGGATGCAAGGCCGCAGACTCGGACAAAACCGGAGGCGTATTCTCTGAAATACGTTGAGGATTTTTCCGAGTCGAGAACGCCGCAGACGTCCACGGATCGTTCGCCGCAGTAGAACGGTGCTTCTCCGTCAGGCTCCTACCCACGGGCGATCTGCGCTTCCTCCTTCACTTCGGTTTCTTCCTTGAGCCGCGTGAAGATCATCCGGCCGGCCGTCGTCTGCAGCACGCTGGTCACGACCACATCCACGTTGCGGCCGATGTGCCGCTTGGCGTTGTCCACGACGATCATCGTGCCGTCGTCCAGGTAGGCCACGCCCTGCCCGGCCTCCTTGCCTTCCTTGAGGATGAACACGCGGATCGTTTCGCCCGGCAGCACGACCGGCCTCAGCGCGTTGCAGAGCTCGTTGATGTTCAGCACCCGCACGCCCTGCAGCTCCGCGACCTTGTTCAGGTTCAGATCGTTGGTGATGACCTTCGCGCCAACTTTCTTGGCCAGCACCACGATCTTCGAGTCCACTTCCTTCACGTTCGGAAAATCGTCGTCCACGATGCGCACGTCGATATCCACCATCTTCTGGATCTTGTTCAGAATGTCCAGCCCCCGCCGCCCCCGCGCGCGCTTCAGGGAATCCGACGAGTCGGCGATGTGCTGCAGCTCGTTCAGGATGAACTGCGGCACCACGAACGTGCCTTCCAGGAAGCCGGTCTCGCACAGATCGGCCACCCGGCCGTCGATGATCACGCTGGTATCCAGAATCTTCTTGCTGTTCCCCGCCGTCGCCTCGACGTGCCTGACGGCCACGCCTCCCAGACGCTCCCGGCCGAACCGCGCGCCCAGCGCGACGCCAAGATAGGGCAAGCCGAGCAGGAACACCAGCCCGCCGACGTGGAAGAGCACCGTCTCGACGTCAAAGATGACGCTGCCGACCCATTCAATAAGACCGGTAAGAAGCAGCCCGACGGCCAGACCGGTGGTCGCGCCGACGATGACGCCGAATGACGCCTGTTGCAGGGCATATTCGGCCGCCAGCACCAGCCCGGCCATGACGGCCCCGACGGCAAACCCCATCGGCAGCAACATTCCGTCGCTCTCCGCGCTGCGGACGAACAAGGTCATCCCGGCAAGCCCGCTGGCGAACACAAACACCATGCGTTTCGCCATAACACCTTCCCCCCTTTCGCATCACGTCTTCCATAAAAATAAAAAAGAAGCCGTTGAGGTTCCTTCATGGACGCAACGTCACGAAGAACGGGCGTCCCTGCCGCTTGATCAACAACAGCACGGCCTGATTCTTGCCGAGCTTCGCGGCGACACGCTCGTAGGCCTTGAAGGTCGCCGTCGGCTGCCGGTTGACCTCCAGAATCAGATCGCCTTCCTTGAGTCCGGCCTCATCGGCGATGCTGCCAGGCCGGACTTGCACGACGAGCACGCCGCGTTCGCGCGCCCCCACGCCGAACCGGGCCGCCAGCTCCGGCGTCAACTCCCGCACATCCAGGGCGGACAGGAGACCGGGGGAGGATGAGCCCTCGCCCCCCTCCTCGCCGCCGGCCTGCGCGATGTTCTTCGGCTGCTCGACGATCGTCACGTCGGCCGTGCGGGCTTTCTTGTCCCGGATGAATTTCACGACAACTTTCTTCCCGACGATCGTCTGCGCCACCGCGTTGCGAAGCTGCGTCGGATTGTCCGCCGGCTTGCCGTCGTATTCGACGATGACGTCGCCGCGCTCCAGTCCGGCGCGCTTGGCCGGGCTGTCGTCCATCACCTCGCTGACCAGCACGCCTTTCGGCTCCGGCAGCCCGAACTGCGACGCGAGCTCCGGAGACAGGTCCTGGATGGAGACCCCCAGCCACCCCCGCACCACCTTGCCGTGCTTGACCAGTTGCTCCACGACCGAGCGCGCCAGGTTGCTGGGCACCGCAAAGCCGATTCCCATGTTCCCGCCGCTCTGACTGTAGATCGCGGTGTTGATCCCGACGAGCTCCCCGTGCACGTTGACCAGCGCGCCGCCGGAGTTGCCGGGATTGATGGCGGCGTCGGTTTGGATGAAATCCTCGTATTCGGCGATGCCGGCCGCCCGTCCCAGCGCGCTGACGATGCCCAGCGTCACGGTTTGCGTGAGACCGAAGGGGTTCCCGACCGCCAGCACGAACTCTCCCACCTCCAGCTTGTCGGAATCGGCCCAGGCGATCGTGTGCAGGCCGTCCGCTTCGATTTTCAGCACCGCGATGTCGGTCTTCGCGTCGGTCCCGATCAGCTTCGCCTTGAACTCCCGCTTGTCGGAAAGGAAGACCTTGATGTCGTCCGCCTTGCTGACCACGTGGTTATTGGTCACGATCAACCCGTTCGGCTCCACGACCACGCCCGACCCCAGGCCGCGCTCCTTCCGGTGCGGCTGCTCGAACCGGCGGAAGAACTCGTCGCCGAAAAACCGGCGGAAAAACGGATCGTCGAACGGCGTCATGGGCGGGCCTTCGCCCTTGCCGTTCCTCGTGCTGAACACGTTCACCACCGCCGGCTTGACCGCCTTGGCGATCTGCACGAAGCCGCGGTCGCTTCCGACGGCCGGCTGGAGCGCCGTTCCGGCCGGCGCTGCTTGCGCGGCGGGTCGCGCCACGGGCGCCTCCGGCACCGCGTGGCCGAACGGCATCCACCCCCATTCCGACGCCACCACGAGGCCGAGCACGATGCCGATCCCGATCAGCAGGACACCGGCCAGGCCCGAGGAGAAACGACGTGTGGTCGGCTGCGGCGACTCGGCCCCGTTCATTCAACGCTCCGAGTTACCGGCGACCCTGGACGAACTCTTCGGCGAGCGCCACATCGTCCTTGCTGCCGATGAACAGCGGCACCCGCTGGTGCAGGCTTTTCGGCTCGACGTCCATGATCCGCATCGTGCCGGTGCTGGCCCGCCCGCCCGCCTGTTCCACGACCATCGCCAGGGGGTTGGCTTCATACAACAGCCGGAGCTTGCCGTCCGGTTTATCCATTTCGGCCGGATACAGGTAGAGCCCGCCGCCCAGCAGCACCCGATGCACGTCCGCCGCCAGGCAGCCGGAATAGCGCCCCGCATAGGGCCGGCCGGTCGGCTCGTCCTTGGCCTTCAAATGGTCGAGAAACTTCCTCGTCCCTGCGGGCCATTTCTGCGCGTTGCCCTCGTTCGTCGCGTACACGCTGCCCCTGGCGGGAATCTTCATCTCACCGTGCGACAGATAATACTCCCCGATGCCCGGATCGAGCGTGAACCCGTTGACGCCGTGCCCGGCGGTGAACACCAGCATCGTGCTCGAGCCGTACATCAGGTAGCCGGCCGCCACCTGCTTGGTGCCCTTACGGATCAGCTCCGAGTCGGACGGCAATCCGCCACCGTCATGGCGCAAGACCGAAAAGATGGTGCCCAGCGGCATGTTGACGTCCGTGTTGGACGAGCCGTCAAGGGGATCGAACAGCAGCATGTATTTGCCGGCCGGCCAGTTCTCCGGCAACTGGACCGGCTTGTCCATCTCCTCCGACGCCAGCGCGCAGACCAGGCCGCTGTATTGAAAGACCTTGAGGAAGGCATCGTTGGCGATCTCGTCGAGCTTCTTGACCGTTTCGCCCTGCACGTTCGTCTGGCCTGTGACGCCGAGAATGTCGATGAGGCCGGCCCGCCGGAGATCGTTGGCGATCATCTTCCCGACGAGGCCGATCTGGGCCATCAAAGCGGAAAATTCCCCGGTCGCGCCCGGATGCGCAGCCTGCGATTGAATGATGTGCCTGGTCAGCGTGATCGGAAAGGGGGCCTTCATCGGTCAAACTCCGCGTGACGGAAAGTATAACGGGTTTCGAGCAAACGGGCAAACCAAACCGGGCGCGAGGCGCCCTTACGAGGACGATGGGGCATGGAACCCTTCGACGAGATTGGCCACGATCGAGCCGATGATCACCTTGGCCTTCATCTTGACGGGAATGCGCCGGGCGTCGTTGGTGAACCAGACCCGGATGTTCCCCTTGTTGAGGAAGATGCCCTGGAACGGCATGATCGCCAGCGCGCGGATCGCCTCGACTTCCCCCCAGGGCCCCTTGACCTTCTCGATCCCCTCGATGCGCACTTCGAGGCGGTAATTTTTCTTGTCATGGTGCACGGTCATGACCTGCGAGAATCCCGGTTGCAGCGAGGGCACGCTGCGGACGTAGTAGAGACACGAGATGGAATCCTGCGTGCCGGGCGGGATCGCGATCGTGAACGGCTGCCCGTCCTTGATCCCGAGAACGGTCCCCTGGGCATGGTGAAAGGTCACGTCGAAATCGTTCTTGCGCTTGCCTTCCCGCCGCCGAAAGAGCAGCCGCTGGGGCGACAGGGTGTCGGCATCCACGAGCGACTCCACCCGGTTGTCCACCGGATAAAATTTCGTGACGAGGGGGCTGGACGTCGCCGTGCTCAGCAGCCTGAGCATGGTGTGGCCCTGTTGAGGAGGTGCCGGGGTAACTTCCAGAACGGCCGACGCCGCGGTGATCCCCATCCAGGAGATCGCATAGGTCAACCGCTCGCCGGACGCGAAGGAACGGCTCAGGGGATGCGGAGCGTCAGCGGAGGATGGGGTGCCGGCGGGAGAGAGCGCGAGGAGGAGTGTCAGGAAGGAAACGAGTCGCGGGAGTAAGACGAAGCGGAATCGGGGCGGCACGGTCAGACCGCCAACGCGCGGCGCGCGTCGGCCAACTCGGTTTCGACCATGGTTCGGATGGCCGCGAGGCGGTCCTGCGAGGGGGCTTCAAACCGGAGCACGAGCGCGGGTTGGGTGTTGGAGGCGCGGATCAATCCCCAGCCGTCCTCGAAGACGACCCGAATGCCGTCGATGGTGATCACGTCGCGGATCGCAAGACCGGGCGGCTGGTCCGCAGGGCGGGATTTGGCCCGCGCCACCAGGCTGGCCGTGACGCGCTTCACCAGGTCGAATTTGACCGCGTCCGGACAATCCACGCGAATCTCGGGGGTTACCGACGTCGCGGGCAGGTCCGCCAGCAGGCTGGAGAGCGGCTTGCCGGCCTTGGCCAGAATCTCGATCAGCCGGCATGAGGCGTACACGGCGTCGTCATAGCCGAAATACCGGTCGGCAAAGAACATGTGCCCGGACATTTCGCCGGCCAGCGCGGCCTTCTCGGTCTTCATTTTCGCTTTGATCAGCGAATGGCCGGTCTTCCACATGACCGGCTTGCCGCCGCGGCGCTGGATGTCGTTGTACAGGCTCTGCGACGCCTTGACCTCTGAAATGATCGTGCTGCCGGGTTTCTCGGCCAGGATGTCCCGCGCGTAGAGCACCAGCAGCCTGTCGCCCCAGAGAATGTCGCCGCGCTCGTCCACCGCCCCGATGCGATCGGCGTCGCCGTCATAGGCGATCCCCACGTGGGCCTTCGTCTCGCGCACCTTCTTGATGAGGTCCTGGAGATTGGCCGTGACCGTCGGGTCCGGATCGTGATTCGGGAATAGCCCGTCGACGTCCTCGTACATGCCGGTGACGCGGCAACCGAGGAGGCGCAGGGCATCCGGGCCCACCAGCCCGCCCATGCCGTTGCCGCAGTCCACGACGACGTTGAGCGCGCCGGCCCTGACGTGCGCGAATGATTTCTTGATGTAAGCCAGGTAGTCGGGAATGATGGGATGCTCCGACACCGTGCCCTGCCCCGTCTCGAACTGACCCCTGTCGATGTCGGCCTTCAAGGTCTGAATGGCATCGCCGTGCATCGAATCCTTGCCGATGCACAGCTTGAACCCATTGTACTCGGGCGGGTTGTGGCTGGCCGTGATCATCACGCCGCCGCCCACTGGCAGCGTGAAGAGCGCGTAGTACAGCAGCGGCGTCGGGCACACCCCGATGTCCACCACGTCCAGGCCGCAGCCCAGCAGACCCTTCAGCAACGCTTTGCGCATCTGCATCGCGCTGGTGCGCCCGTCGCGGCCCACGGCCACGGCCTTGGCGCCCGCACGGACGGCGAGCGAGCCGTAGGCGCGGCCGATCTTCTCGGCCAGCGCCGGCGTGAGTTCGGTTCCCACCACGCCTCGGATGTCGTATTCGCGAAACAGCGCCATTTTATCTTTGCCTCGGGCCTCGCGCCTCGGGCCTCGCGCCCGGCGAGCCGGTGGCTCGCTCGTAGTCATCCTGAAATCGGACGATGTCGTCTTCGCCCAGATACGGGCCGTCCTGCACTTCGATGATATGGAGGGCGATGGACCCGGGATTCTCCAGCCGGTGTTTCGTTTCCTTGGGAATGCCCGTGCTCTCGCCTACTTGAAGTTCGAACACACGATCGCCACAGGTCACCTTGGCCGTCCCGGCAATCACCACCCAGTGCTCGCTGCGCTGATGGTGCAACTGGAGCGAGAGCCGGCCGCCCGGGTTCACCGTCACCCGCTTGACCTTGTAGCCGGGCCCCTCCTCCAACACCGTGTAGGACCCCCAGGGGCGGAAGACAGTCCGGTGCTCTAGATGCTCCGGCGCGCCCTGCTGTTTGAGCAGCGCGACGATGTTCTTCACGTCCTGCGAGCGGTTCTTGGGACAGATCAGCGTGGCGTCCGGCGTGTCCACGACGACCATGTCGGAGAGACCGATTGTGGCGACAAGCCGCCGGTCCGCGTACAGGATGGAATTGCGGCTGTCCAAATCCACCACCTTGCCGCTCACGACGTTGCCCCTCTTGTCGCGCGGCGAAACCTCCTCCAGACTGCTCCAGTTCCCCACATCGGACCAGCGGAAGTCCACCGGAATCATAGCCGCGCGAGCGGACCGCTCCATCACCCCATGATCGATCGAAAGGGCCGGCAGTTTGCGATAGGCCGCAGCCGCCCGGTCGTCGATCGCTCCGGCTTTAGCCATTCCTGCGATTTTACTGATGCCCCGAGCCAGCGCCGGTTGGCAGCGTGCAATTTCATCCAGAATGACCGATGCCCGCCAGAGAAAAATGCCGCTGTTCCAATAGTAGTGCCCGTCGCGCAGATACCGTGCCGCCGTGGCCGCGTCCGGCTTCTCGACGAAGCGTTTCACCGCATAGCCCTTCAGCCCCTTGCACGACCCCGGCAGACTCTTCCGGCTAGGCTGAATGTAGCCGTAACCGGTTTCCGGCCTCGTCGGCGGCACCCCGAACGTCACGAGGTGTCCCTGGGCCGCCAGACTAGCTCCCAGCCGGACGGCGCCCGCGAAGCGCGCGTGGCCTTGAATCACGTGGTCGGCCGGCACCAACAGCATGATCGCCTCGGGATCGCGACGGACCAGCTCGCTCGCCACCAACGCGATGGCGGGAGCGGTGTTTCGGGCTTCGGGCTCGATGATGAAACTCTCCCGGAGCGCATCCTTCCACTCGCTCAACTGAAAGCGAATAGAGTCGGCTTGAGCCGGCGTGGTCGAGATCACCACCCGTTTGGGCGGAACGCACCGCAGGACGCGGCGCATGGTCTGCTGGATGAGGGTCTCTTCACCCATGATCCGGAGCAGCTGCTTCGGATAGAGCTGCCGGCTGAGAGGCCAGAACCTTGTGCCGCTTCCGCCGGCCATGATGACGGCGTAAAGATGTTGGAGGGTGGAGGTTAGAGGTGAGAGGTTAGACTTTTGAGACTTCATCGCCGTAGTTCATTCAATCCTTGTCAAAATGCCAAATTCCGAACGCTAAACCTCCAACCTCATACCTCAGGCCTCCAACCTTTCGCGTCCAGAATCATCTCGGCGACCTCACGAACCGCTCCCTCGCCACCCTTCGTGCGGCACACGTAGGTCACGACCTTGCGAACGGCCGGAAGGCCGTCGGCAGGCGAGGCCGAAAACCCGACCGCCTTCAGCGCCTGCAGGTCATTGATGTCGTCTCCGATATAGGCGACCTCGGCCAGTGTCACACCGTGCCGGGCTGCCATGGCGCGCAGCACGCTCAGCTTATCCATCACTCCCTGGTGGACTTCCGGGATCGCCAGTTTCTCACCCCGGCGGGCCACGAGCTTGGTCTGTTCCTGTGTCACCAGGGCCGTGATCAAGCCGGCCCGCTGCAGCAACTTGATGCCCATGCCGTCGCGCGTGTTGAATTTCTTCAATTCGTCGCCTGACTCCGAATAATACATGCCGGCGTCGGTCAGCACGCCGTCCACGTCCGTTGCAAAAACGCGCAGGCGCTTGAGCGCTGCCGCGAGCGAGGACCGTTTCGTGCCTGTTTTTTCTTCGGTTCGTCGAGAAATTGCCATGGGCAGCGTACTAGGTATGGGATGACGCAAAGAACTTCAGATCCGCTTCCACCATCTCCCGGACTAATTCCTTGAACTTCACCCGGCAGGACCAGCCCAGTTTCTGCTTGGCCTTGGTGGCATCCCCCAACAGCAATTCCACTTCGGCGGGACGGAGCAATTGAGGGTCCAGCACCACATGATCTCGATAGTCGAGCCCGACATGGGCAAAGGCCACCTCAGCAAATTCCCGGACCGTGTGCTGCTCGCCGGTGGCGATGACGTAATCGTCGGCCTCCTCCTGCTGGAGCATGAGCCACATGGCCTGGACGTACTCCCGCGCATGCCCCCAATCGCGCCGCGCCTCCAGATTCCCCAGGTGGACTTCCTTCGCGAGGCCCAGCTTGATCCGCGCCACATGGGACGTGATTTTCCTCGTGACGAACTCGAATCCGCGCCGGGGCGATTCGTGGTTGTAGAGAATACCCGATGTCGCTTTGATGCCGTAGGTCTCGCGGTAGTTCCTCGTGAGATGGAACCCCGCCACCTTGGAAATTCCATAGGCGGAGCGCGGATGGAACGGCGTTCGTTCGATCTGGGGAGATTCGGCCACCTTTCCGAACATTTCGCTCGACGCGGCAAAATAGAACCGGCAGTCTGGCACGGCATCTTTCATCGCCGCCAGCACATAGTGGGTGCCGTTGATGTTCGTGTTCAGCGTGGAAAATTCGTCTTCGAAGGAATAGGCCACGAAGCTCTGCGCCGCCAGGTGATAACATTCGTGCGGCTTCACGTTCTGAAATACACGGTAGATGCTGGGGAAACTCTCCAGCGACGCGGCATGCAGGCGGAGCCGATCCTTGAAGGGCAGCAGCCGCCAGAGCCGGTGCTCGGGATCCTCGATGGCCACGCGGCGGACGATGCCGTGCACTTCATAGTCTTTTCCGAGCAGAAGCTCCGCCAGATACGATCCATCCTGCCCCGTGATGCCGGTGATCAACGCGCGTTTCATGCTTTAGCCCTTGTTCGAGGTTCGAGGTTCCGGAACTTCGAACATCGAACTTCGAACTGCTTCGTGTTCACGCATAAACCTTCCTAATGCATCTTTCCAATGGGGCAGCTCGATACCGTTCTTGGCCAGGATAGTATTGGCGAGCACCGCGTACAGCGGGCGCCGGGCTTTCCGGTTCGATTCCGCCGTTGTAATGGGATGCACTTTGGCGGACGATCCCATCAGCGAGACGATCTCGCAGGCAAACTCATGCCAGGTACAGTCGCCGGCCCCGGCCAGATGAAGGGTTCGAGGTCCGAGGTTCGAGGTGCCCAGTTTGATGAGTTTCGCGATGGCGACAGCCAGATCGCGCGCGTAGGTGGGACACCCCCGCTGATCCGCGACCACTCGAAGCTCTTGCTGCTCCAACGCCAGCTTCATGATCGTCTTCACGAAATTTTTTCCGTGCGTTCCGTACAACCAGGCCGTGCGTAGGATGACGGCTCGCGGGCAACAGGCCAGAGCCAGACGCTCTCCCTCAAATTTGGATCGCCCATAGACGCTGAGCGGGTTGGGTTCATCGATTTCGAGATACGGCGTGCCCTTACGTCCATCGAACACATAGTCAGTCGAAAGATAGATAAACCGCGCCCCCGCTTTCGCCGCCGTCTTTGCCACCCGTTCCGTGCCGTCGGCATTGACAGCCATCGCCCGTTCCGGCTCCCGTTCGGCCCCGTCCACATCCGTGTAGGCAGCCGCATGGATGACGACAGCTGGTCGTGCCGAGACAATGCGTTCTTCGATGTCCGATTTCGTGACATCAAACTCCGGCAGGTCCGCGAGCGTCAGCTGTTCGGCTTTCAATACCTCTTTCAGTTCGCAGCCGAGCTGCCCGCTGGCGCCGGTAATCAAGATGAGCACAGCAGGATACCGTTAGAGGTTAGAGGTTTGAGGCTGGAGGCAAAGGGGAAGAAGAACTGATTCGTTCGAGCAGTTTCGGTTTTCGTAGCCACTACCTCGAACCTCCACCCTCCAACCTCAAACCCTCCCGTAATCGCTTCCCGTACATCTGCTCGTAGTAGGCCCGGAACTCGCCTGATTTGATTTTCCGCCACCAGGATTCGTGCGTCTTGTACCATTCGACGGTGGCCCGCAGCCCTTCTTCGAACGGCACGGCCGGCTTCCAACCCAGGCGATGCAGCTTGCTGCAATCCACTGCGTAGCGGCGGTCGTGACCTGGACGGTCCTGCACAAGCCGGATCAGAGACGCGGGCTTGCCGAGATGCTTCACAATGGCCTCGGCCACCGCACGATTCTCCCGCTCGTTGCCGCCGCCGATGTTGTAGACGCTTCCCGGTTCTCCCTGCCGCAGGACGTGCTCGATTGCCGTGCAGTGGTCGGACACGGACAACCAGTCCCGCCGGTTGAGGCCGTCTCCATATAATGGAAGGGGCTGGTCGTCGATGGCGTTGGTGACGAACAGAGGAATGAACTTCTCAGGGTACTGATTCGGGCCGTAGGTGTTGCTGCCCCTTGTGACCAGCACGGGGAACCGAAAGGTGGTCCAATAGCTCAACGCCAGCAGATCTCCGCCCGCCTTGCTGGCGGCATAGGGGCTCCGCGGCGCCAGCGGGTCGGTTTCCGTCGAATGCCCGGTCTCGACGCTGCCATAAACCTCGTCCGTGCTCACCTGCAGGAACCGCGTCACCCCCGCCTTGCGCGCCTCTTCGAGCAGGATGCCCGTTCCAATGACATCGGTCTTCGCAAACGAAGCAGGGTCCAGGATGGACCGGTCCACGTGCGTTTCGGCGGCGCAGTTGATCACCGCCTCGATCCGATGTTCCCGCAGCGCGTCGGCGACGACCTTGGCATCGCAGATGTCGCCGTGGATGAACCGGTACCGGGCATGGTTCGCGACATCGGACAGGTTCTCAAGATTGCCTGAGTACTTCAGCGCGTCCAGATTCACGATGTGATTCGACGCGTCCGTCAGCAGCCGCCGCACCAGATGCGATCCGATAAAGCCGGCACCTCCGGTAACTAGAATGCGCATGTTTGCAAGGGGTAAAGGGATAGAGGGGTAAAGGGGTAGAGAGGTACAGGGTTATGCATGACAACTAAATCCGATCAAGCTCGCGATAGTCCCTGTCGCGATGGAGAACGCGGGCGAGCTTAACGACTTTGGCCTTTTCGTCGATCGCGTACACGATCCGGTACTCGCCCTGGGTCACGCGGAAGCCCGTGAGGCCTTTGTAAGAGAAATGGGACAATTGTTCCGAGTCCGGGGGGCGCGGGGTCCGTCGGAGGCTGAGGATCTTCAAGAAGACTTGCCGGAGTCGCTTTGCGTCGGTTTTGCCAAGGTCCTCGAGCACGTCGAAGACGGCCTCTGCGAATTCCAGCGAATAGCTCACAGCCCGAGGCGCTTCGTAACCTCATCAAGACTCAAAAAGCGATCCTCCTTGAGGCTCTTGGTAAGCAATGCGGACTCGAAGCGGTCCTCGAGGTCGACCAGGTGCTGAAAATCCTCGTACCCTAGGACCACGGCCGTAGGGCGGGCTCCTTTCTTAATCACAATTCTCTCCCCTTTGTAGCCGGCCTTGGAAAGCACGGCTGAAAAGCTTGCCTTAGCTTTAGTAGCGGTGAGGGTTTTGACGGCCTGCGCGGTGGCTTGTTGTTTCATGGCATCATTTTAGTCGAAATGGTCAAAGAGGTCAAATTGGCCTATGGTCGACGAATGAACGGAATTCAGCCTCCCTTTACCCCTTCCATCTTGTTCGCGCCACTCTGCGCGACAAGATGGTTCGCCCGATGCAGCGACTCGATCGTGCCCGCATCCGTCCACCAGCCATCGAGGACATCCCACGTGAGCTGGTCGGCCTCGATGTAGGCGTTGTTCACGTCCGTGATTTCCAATTCTCCTCGCGCTGATGGCTTCAGCGTCTTGATGATGCTGAAGACCCGCGCGTCGTAGAAGTAGAGCCCCGTGACGGCATAGGGCGACTTCGGCTGCTTTGGCTTCTCCTCGATCTTCACCACCCGTTTACCGTTGAGCACCGGCACCCCGAAACGCTGGGGGTCCGGAACTTCTTTCAGCAGAATCTTTGCGCCGACCTTCTGGTCCTTGAAGGCCCTCGCCGCCCCGACGATGTTTCCCTCGATGATATTGTCGCCGAGCACCACGCAGACGGGCTCGCCGTCGGCAAAATACTCCGCGAGCCGCAGTGCATCGGCAATGCCTCCCTCGCCCTCTTGGTAGGTGTAATCGAGATGCTTGAGGCCGAATTCCTTGCCGTTGCCCAGGAGCTTCAGAAAATCACCCGCATTGTTGCCGCCCGTGACCAGCATGATTTCCCGGATCCCGGCATTGACCAGTGTCTGGATCGGATAATAGATCATCGGCCGGTCATAGACCGGCAGCAGATGTTTGTTGGTCACCTTGGTAAGGGGCAGCAGGCGAGTTCCCATCCCGCCGGCCAGCACGATGCCCTTCATAGTTCCTCAAGTTGGAGGTTGGAGGTTAGAGGTTTAAGGTTATCTGAACGGGAGGCTTCAAACTTCGAACGCCGAACTTCGAATTCTCTTCCAGCCTCCAGCCTCAAACCTCCCCCCTCACACATTGAGCGCCCTGCGAAAATACTCAATTGTTTTTCGCAGCCCATCCTCAAGCTCAATGACTGGTTCCCATCCCAGCAGATCCTTGGCCTTCCTGATATCGGGCCGCCGCACTTTGGGATCGTCCACGGGAAGCGGCTGGTGCTGGATCTCGCTGCGTGCTCCGGTGAGCTTCAACACCAGCTTGGCGATTTCCATCACCGTGAGCTCGCGGGGATTGCCGAGATTGACGGGATCGTGAATGCTCTCCGGCCCATCCGCCGCCTGCTTCGATAGGAACCCGGCCCGATCAATCCGCTGCCCGACACTCTTGTCAGACTCCGCCGTCCACAACGCCGTAATCCCATCGATCAGATCGTCCACATAACAGAAGCTGCGGGTCTGCGAGCCGTCGCCGAACACCGTTAGCGGTTTCCCCCGCAGCGCCTGCACGATGAAGTTCGAAACCACGCGGCCGTCATTCGGCCGCATGCGCGGGCCGAACGTATTAAAAATTCGAACAACGCGCGTATCGAGGCCGTGGTAGCGGTGGTAGGCCATTGTCATCGCTTCGGCAAACCGTTTGGCCTCGTCGTAGACTCCGCGAGGACTGATAGGGTTGACATTGCCCCAATAGGATTCAGGCTGCGGATTGACAAGCGGGTCGCCGTACACCTCAGACGTGCTGGCCAGGAGAAACCGCGCCTCCTTGGCTTTCGCCAGACCCAACGCTTTGTGCGTGCCGAGCGCGCCGACCTTGAGTGTGGCAATGGGATATTCCAGATAATCCTGCGGGCTGGCCGGCGACGCGAAGTGCATCACCGCATCGAGTGGGCCATCCACATGCAGGTAGTCGCACACGTTGTACTTCAGGAAGCTGAACCGTTCGTGTCCCATTAAGTGGGCGATGTTCTCGGGCCTGCCGGTGATGAAATTATCCACGCACACCACCGCATGCCCCTGGCCTATCAGCCGCTCGCAGAGGTGGCTTCCCAAGAAACCCGCTCCCCCCGTAATCAGAATGCGCATTGTTGCAAGGTGTAAAGGGATATAGAGGTAAAGGGGTAGAGTGTCGGAGCGCTAGGCATTTGCCTTCTTTCTCAAAGTTCGCACAATGGCATTGAGCATGCGACTAACGGACTCACCACTCGTTTCAAATCGTTGGTATTCAGGCGCCTCGAGGTATCCCAGATCTTTCGCCAGCAGCGCAAAATACCGTGTCTCCTCAAGACTCGCCCGGGCCGTAACAAGAAACTGAATGTACTCCCTGGTCGACTGTCGTGCATTGCCTTCAACGATATTGGCTGGCACAGAAGCAGCCGAGCGACAGAGCTGACCCGTCAATCTAAACCTTTCGATATCCGGAAATGATTCGGTCAATTTGTACGTCGCTAAGGTCATAGCATGCGCCTGCTTCCAAACTTCGAGATCTCTCCAGTGCACGATTTCACCTCTATCCCTTCTTCCCTTTATCCCTTATCCCTTTATCCCTACTACCCCTCTACCACTTTCTTATAAACGGCGACCATCTCGCAGGCTGTCCGGTCCCATGTAAACTGCGAGGCCCGAACCGGACCACGTTTCCGTAGGTCGTCAGAAAGAATGTGGTCAGACAGGACCCGCTGCATCGCCTTGGACAACCCCTCCACATCCATCGGATCCACCAAGACCGCCGCATCGCCGGCAACTTCGGGCAGCGACGAGGCGTTGGAGCTGATGACCGGACAGCCACAGGCCATCGCCTCCAGAACCGGGAGCCCAAAGCCCTCGTACCGCGAAGGGAACACGAATAACGAGGCCTGCCGGTAAAGTCCGATCAGGCGGTCGTCATCGATGACGCCTGGGAATTTCACCTGTTTCTCAATTCCAAGCGTAGCGGCCCGCTCACGCAATTCGGGCCGGTGCCGAAAATCCCCGACCAACACAAGATCATACGCGTCACGTATCGGCTGCGGGAGACGGCCTAACGCCTCGACGAGCGTCCCAACATTTTTGGTCGGATCCGCCCCGGCGACGCTCAGAATAAATGGCCTGAAGGTTGAGGCTGAGGTTAAGGAAGAACATCCTAATTTCCCACTCTCAACCTCAACCTTAGCCTGCGCCGCGCCAGCCGGCTTGAACCGCTCCAGATCGATCCCCGGATAGACCACCGTCAGACGATGCTCCGGCACCTTGAGATGGTCCATGATATCCCGCTTGGAGCATTGCGAATCGGTGACGACATGGTCAATCCGGCTCCACTTATCGCCGACAAGCGTCGCCTCAACCAGACTGTTTAGATTTCGCCGTGGGGCGAGGACAGGAAAGAGAAGCGGCTTCACGTCATGCACGGTGGTCATGAATCTGGCCCGCTTCCAGGCAACGCAGGAATCGTACGGAAAATGGAGGAGATCGTGCGCCCCGGCCATGAAAGGCGTCGCCTGCTCCCAGAACCGCCGCTTGAAGACGGGAAACCGGACCCTGCGATATCTGATGTTGGAACGCTCGGGGAACCGGTGGGAATCATCGGGCATCAGGATCTCGTACCGGTTATCCCGGTCCACCCGCCCGATGCCCTCGATCAGCCCCCGGCAGTACCGCCCGAGTCCCACATTAAAGTCGCGCAGGTGCCAGGCCGCAATGACAATTTTCACTGCCGGATCGAACTCCCTCCCCGCTCACGGGTCACCGTCCCAGGGGTGCGCCCGCATGACTGGCAGGCGTATACGTGGGAACGATCTGGTGCAGCTTTCGGATGATGTCCCGCGAATCGCCGCGCGCAAGGCATGCTTCAAGTTCCCGCAGATGCACGCTTAACTGCTGCCATGCAAACGGCAACTGGAATACGACCCGCGTGATCTTCGGATGTGATGTCGCCTCGACGTGTTCCCCCAGTTCAAACAATTCCTCGTACAGTTTTTCGCCCGGCCGGAGCCCGGTAAAGGTAATCTTGATGTCCCGGTCCGGCACCAGCCCGGACAAGACGATCATGTTTCGGGCCAAGTCCACGATCCGGACCTGCTCGCCCATGTCCAGCACAAAGACATCGCCCCCCTTGCTCCTCACACTCGCCTGCAGGATGAGCTGTACCGCTTCGGGGATTGTCATGAAGTAGCGTTTGATGTCCGGATGAGTGACCGTCACCGGCCCCCCCTTCCCGATCTGCTCCGCAAATAGCGGAACCACGCTTCCGTTGCTCCCCAGCACGTTTCCGAAGCGGACGACGGTGAACTTGGTGTCCGACAGCCCATTCATGGCCTGCACCAAGTACTCGGCCACCCGCTTCGTGGCCCCCATCACGTTGGTCGGGTTAACGGCTTTGTCCGTTGAAATGAGCACAAATCGCTCCACCCGCATTTCCTGCGCCGCCTGAATCACCACCTGCGTGCCCAAGATATTGTTGCGAACCGCTTCCCGTTCATTCTGCTCCATCAAGGGAACATGCTTGTGGGCGGCGGCATGAAAAATAAGTTGGGGGGAAAGAGCTTTAAACGCCCCCCTGACTCCGTCTGTGTCGGTGACATCGCCGACCACTGCGCGGATGTCGATCTGTGGAAAGGATTCGCGCAGTTCCAATTCAAGCGCATGCAGGCTGTTTTCGTGTCGCTCAAAGAGCACCAGCAGAGCCGGACGGTACCGCGCGATTTGCCGGCATAATTCCGAACCAATCGATCCACCTGCCCCTGTCACCAGGACTTTCTTACCTTCCAATAGCGGATGCAACTCCTGAAGATCGGTTTTGATCGGCTCTCGTTGTAACAGATCTTCCAGCCGCATCGGCCTGGCCTGGCGCATCGAGACAGGACTATTCAGGATCTGTCTTACATTGGGAAGCGTTTTAATCGGCATATGACATGTCGTCGCCGACGCCACGACCTTCTGCATGAGGCTCGGCGAGGCCGAGGGGATTGCAATTACAATCTCTTTAACGTCATACCGCTGAACCAGCCGCGGGATTTCCCCTATGGTTCCTTCCACGGGCACTCCGTGGATAGTGCGTTTCTGCTTGGCGGGGTTATCGTCCACAAACACCACCGGCTCATACCTGTACCCGGGATTCATCTTTAGGTCCCGGGCCAGCAATTCTCCGGCATTCCCGGCGCCCACAACCATCAGGCGCGTCGTGGCCGAGCCGGCCGAAGCCGCCCACTCACGAACAACCCGAACAGCCACCCGAACGCCGCCCAAAAACACAACACTCAACAGACCGGTCAGGAGAATAACAGAGCGCGGATAGGCTACCCAACCCAGCAACCCGTGCAGCACAAGATAGAGGGCACCGGTCGATACAATACTCGCGCGTAAAATCAATTTGAGGTCGTGAAACCCGACGTAACGCCACAGTCCTCGGTGAATGTCAAATGCCAATAGGCCCACTCCAAACACAAGGGCCACGAGAGGGAGCCCGTCGAGCGCCAACTGCCAGTAGTCTTCAGGAATCCGCGCTTCAAAACGAAGCGCAAAAGCGACCGCGTTCGCCATCAGGATCAGCGTCAACTGCCCCACCATGGCTACCACTTGCCGCACTGCCGCTGGCACCTCCTCGATCGCACGCGTGGACTCCTGGAATATCTTGGCTGGCAAGCGTCTCATGAAGTGCTGCCTCTCTCCTGGAACAGAGTCGGCAATGACGGGTCCGTTGCGAAAGGAACCTCACGGACTGCGATGGCCACGGCCATCAGCACCCAGAACTGAATGGCCAGCGTGCCGACCAGCAGTTGATCGAATTGCAACCGAACCCCCAACCCAATCAATCCGACACAGGCTGCCAGTAGGAACGCTTTGGCGTGGGGATCCGTTGACTGGCGAAGTCCCTCGATTAGCGTGTGCCCAAGCCTGACTGCCAGCCAAAGAAACAACGCAAGACCCGGGAGGCCGACATGGAGCGCCATCTCAAGCAGGATGTTATGCGTGCCTGCCTCCCGGACCGGCGAATGCCCGGGCAACAGATCCTTCTCCGGCACCACACCGAACAGCTTCTTGTAGGTTTCCTTGCCGTAACCGATGCCCAGGACGGGGTACTCGGCGATCTTGCTGAGCGTGAATTGCCCGATATCGATGCGATGCACAAAGGAGGTCGTGCTTGTTTTCAAGGGAATGGGGCTGGCGTTGATTCTTTCCTCCCCTCCGGGTGACGTCAGGACTGCCAACAGGAGGGCGACTCCCCCGACGGCCGCCAGCGTGAATACGCCCGCGGCGATCAGCAGGGCACGCTTTCTCAGCAGCCAGGCAAAGGCCCACAACTCAGCGAGGAATGCCACGAGCCCGGCCCGGGACTGTGTCAGAAAAAGGCACGCGGTCGCAAGCATTGTGCTGACAGCGTAAAGACTCTTGAGCCACGGCGTCATTTCATACCAGGTCAGTGCAAAACAAAGTGGAATTAGCATGACGAGATACGTTGTGAGCCACACTTCGGCCGGCAAGAAGGAAGTAACCGACTGCTGGTCGGTGCCGTCAAACTGCGTCAAGCCATAAAGACTGATAATCGACGATGTCCCGATAATAAGCCCGATCAATCGTTCCCAATCCGTCCTTGCTCTGAAGAAATAAACCACGGTATAGAAAATCACGCCCTGCTGAAGCAGTTTGCCGAATTCCTGCAGGCTGTATAAGGGATCGGTCGCGAACGGGATCGTCAGGCCGACCCAGACCACAAAGGCGGCAAGCGGGATATCAAGTGCCGTCCTCCTGAAAAAGTGATCGCGATGAACGAGGCACCAAACTCCCAACAGAAACAGCAGAATGAGAAAACCATTCCGCTCGATGAAGAGGAGTCCCTTGAACGGCAGAGCGAAGACATAAATGAGCAGAAGCCCCCGGATGATCCGTTCGAGATTGGGAAGCGGACGGACAAGGCTGCCCAGAGACGCGGCCGATCCATCCGTCATGCTTCCGACACCCGGTCGTTACGACCGTGCTCCATTACCCGCACCCCCCACGCCAGGATCGAATAGCCAGTCGCCCACGCCAGAAGGAGCGCCAGCTTGGCGTGCTCAGTCGTGTGGACGTATAACACAGCCGTCGCTCCAGTGGCCAGCATCAGGGCATATTCGGCCAGCACCGTCTTTCGATGGCTCCACCCCGCCAAGACCAGCCGCTGATAGTAATGCTCCCGGTGCGCCTGCCAGACCTTATCGCCGCGCAGCAAGCGCCGAAACAGCGTCGCCGTGGAATCAGCCACAAACGGTGAAAAAATCAGCAGCGGTACCCACAGTTCAAACACCTCATCGCGCACGCCGACCACCGCAAGTACACCGGCCAAAAATCCCAGCGGCACACTCCCTACATCCCCCATGAAGATCCTCGCGGGAGGCAGGTTGAAGACCAGGAAACCTCCCGCTGCGGCGGCGATCAGCAGCGCCACGAGCGCGAGATCGCGAGAGCCGCCGACCCCAGAAAGGTAACTCAGCGCCCCGAATCCAAGCACCGTCATGCCGCCCGCAAACCCATCCATCCCGTCCATAAAATTGTACAGATTGGCCATCCACATCAATCCTAGAATCGTCAGTGGTGCAGCAAGGATTCCCAGGGACCATGCGCCGGCCAGCGGAAGAGACACCTTGGAGATTGCCATTCCAGTACCCCACACCAATGCAACTGCCGCAGCCCCATGCAGGATGAACCGCATAGACGGTGACAAACCATTGCGGTCGTCCCAAAACGAAATCGCGCCGATCAGCAGGGTCAGCCCCATGATCCAGAGCCATATGGCTGCACGGGCCGGTTCTGCCGTGTCCCGGAATGAGACCTCGGCCCATCCCGACACATCGGCCAGCACAAGTCCCACGAGCAAGCTCCCAAAGATGGCGAGCCCCCCGGTGCGAGGAGTCGGTCGGGTATGCAGCGACCGGTCGTTGGGATGGTCCAGCCGCCCCAGGATAGACGCCGATAAGCAGAGACGCAGCGTGACCAACGCAGACAAAGTCGCCACGAAGAGAATCAGGCCAAGGCTTCCGGTATTCATGGATGAGCAGTCCGGTACCAAACGATCATGCCGGGAAGGGCTGCGTCAAACGACACCAGCGGACGATAGCCAAGTTCTCTGGAAATGCGCGCCGCGCTATACCAAGCCGATCCGGTCAACTTCGCGAGCGCATCTGAGTCAAAGTAAACGCGCTGGCCTCGTATCCGGCCGAGCAGATCTCCCACATGTGCAAGCGCCGCCAGCACACTGAGAGGGACCGACCAGCGCGGTACCGGCCTCCCCAGGGCCCGGCTGATTGCCTCGTACAGTTCGCGCGTCGAATAGGCCCGTTCGTCGGTCACGATATAACAGCGGCCGCGTGCGTCTGGGTGATTACCTGCCAGCACCGCTGCCTCCACCACATTGGAAATGTGCACCATGCTCCGTCGGTTCTGTGTCGCCGGAAGCGGAGGGAACATCCCGCGATCGATCGCGGAAATCATTCGAAACAAGTTGCCCCTGTTTCCCAGCCCATAGACCATTGGAAGTCGCAGGCACGTCACGGCCAGTTGCCCCTGCCGTCCATACTCAAACACCAGCCTTTCAGCGGCCAGCTTCGATCGGCCATAGTGCGTCAGAGGCCTGGCCTCGGAAGACTCATCTTGGCATTCGGACGATTCTTCCCCCATCGCCTTAACGCTGCTAAAGAACACCAATCGGCGGACGCCAGCGGCAATGGCCCCGTCTAGCGTGTGCTTCGTTCCATCCACGTTCACGGCCTGGTACGCGGCGACGTCTCGAGGCCCCTCATCCAGCGCATGGGCTTTGCCGGCTAGATGAAATACGACTTCGGACCCTGCCATAACGTCTTTCATGGTCTGCGAATCATGCAGATCCCCAACCACCATATCGACGCCGGATGGAAATTCTCCCCGCAATTGAGCCCGCCGCACGATGGCCCGAACGAGATACCCTTCCTGCAGCAGCCGGGAGACAAGATGCCGCCCGATAAATCCGTTTGCGCCAGTCACAACCGCTCGCATACCCTCTAATCACGCCGACACAGGGATCCCCATCAGCAATTCGCGGTACAACGCGATCGTCTCGCTGGCGATCCGTTCCGACGAAAACTCCCTGAGCACGATCTCACGACCTCGTCGACCCATCGCCTGTCGCAAGCCTTCATCCTGCAGCAACCGCCTGATCGCCTGTGCCAGGCGGCACGCATCGCGGGGCGGCACAAGCAGTCCGTTCACGCCATCCTGCACCACCTCACGACAACCGGGCACATCCGTGGCCACCAGAGGCCGCTCGCATGCCGCCGCTTCCAGAAGCACCTTCGGGAGCCCTTCCCCATAATAGGTTGGAAGGACCACAATATCAGCTGATCCGAGTACCCGCGGCATGTCTTCTCTATGACCCCACCACTCCACCAAACCCTCTTTTTGCCACCCTTGCAGTTGCGTCTCGGAAATATGCTCGGGATTCTCTTTGTCAATCATTCCTGCGAGTACGTATCTTGCCTGCACCCCATCTTCCTTGAGCAGTTTTATCGAAGAAATGAATTCATCGACTCCTTTACTCCATAGCATCCGCGAAGGAAGAATCACAACAGGCTCCCCCGCCGTTTCTGAGGAGGGACGGAATTTTGAGATATCGACTCCTGCCCCACGAATAAGGGTGACTTGCGCTGACTGTACAATGCCGAATTGGATTAATTGCTCCGCATCATGAGCATTTTGAACGACCACGCGAGAATGCTTCAACGAAACGGCTGCTGCGAGGGCACGTTTCAGACAAAAGCGAAGTATCGCAGCTCGCCGACTATCGGCACTGAATGCATACCCAAGGCCCGCAAATGCATTTACCACAACCGGAACGCCTGCGATTCGTGCAGCCAACGAACCATAGAGGATCGGTTTCAGTGCAACATGGTGAACAATATCCGGGCGCACTTGATTGTATAATTTAACGATCTCAGCAATCGCGAATAACTCTTGCAGAGGGTTGAGATTCCTCCGTCGTAGGCAGATACGAAGAAGCTTGAATCCTTCGTCTTCGATTCGCTTTCCATGATCCTTAACGCGGGTCGCAACAAGAATTTCGTACCCCGCGTCCCTGGCCGCTCTCGCCAAATCAAGCCTGTGAGACCAAAAATACCAATCTTCGGAGATCAGAAAAAGAAGACGTGGCTTGAGTGTCAAAGACATTGCAATGCTTACTATCTCCGCGTTAGCACAACATCAAAACCTTTGATCAGCAAATCATCGTCCGCTAGATACCGAAATGCTTCGTCCAATTTGGCCCTTGGGATTGGCAGTACATCCCAACGCAATACACGAGGGAACCGGCAAGCAAATTCTGCGCGACCAAACAGCTCAACTAATTCGCTGAAGCGCATGCGATTGGTATAAAAACCGGACTTGCGAAATAAAGGGCCTTCCCAAATTGCCTCAGTAAACCGGAGATTGTTCAAACCGCTCTCAAGATGATCTCTCAAATCAATACGATGGACGCTAACCCCTTCCGGCTTCATTATTCGATAAAGATCCAGGGTAAATTGCGCAAAGTCAGCCTTGGGTATGTGTTCTAGCACCGCGTTAGAGAAACAATAATCGACCGATTTTGATGGCAAATGGGCCAGCGAAGACACGCCCCCACCCAGAAACTCGGCGCGACATTCCTTTAAAAGGTCAATGAGACTTTCTGAATGCACCATCAGCGGCGCGGAAAGACCCTGCGACCGTAAATAGTCCACAAACTCGGCATACGGCTGCAACGCCATCGTAGCAAAAGATCCGACATCCACCAACCAGGTTCTAGACGCTCCGAGAGATTTCGCAATTATTGCCGTAAACAATGAATCCCCTGGTCCGATTTCAAGAACCGTGTATTCATCCCCCCGGATCTTAAACCTGATCTTCGCACTCTCCCAATCCACTACATCGGCCGTTCGTGCATGCTCGAGAAAAGTTTCCCAAGCCTGTTGCGATTGGTTCATGTCTCCGTGTTCAAAGAGCCCCACTCGCTTCCACCATCTGTAAGGAATTGGCAGCCGTGCCAGAATAATCTTTGCCCCAATCTTCACCCACCATGGAACATTTTCTTTTAGATTTGTCATATACAAATATTATCTTTCTGCCCTTGTTGGTGCCCCTCGCATAAACACGAACTCATTACATCCATGCCGGCTGGTCGTTTTCATTTTAAGTAATATGAAGCCTTTGCATTGATACAATCTGACAATGTCCTCCGGACTAGCAACTTCGAAAGGATATCCACCAATCCAGTCAATAAGGTCATACCATAGAGACATGCCTCTCTCCTGCGTCAATCGACCAGTCATGGCACGCGCGATCCAGGATGAAATAAATGGGTGCGGTATATGCAAGAGTACAAGAGGCCAGCGCATCAACGGATGTCGTACATAAGTTCTCTTCACAGCAAGCCAATAGCGGCTTGCCAAACCCTGATCGTTATAGATCGCAATAATCAATCGTCCTCCCATCGCAACCAATGCAGCGACATTTTCAAGTGCCTGCCACATGGCCCCAGTATGATGCAGCACGCCCCAACTGTAGACCACATCAAACTGGCCCAGCATATGTATATAATCTCGGTCTAGCACGGAGGCTTCTTCCACTGTCCACTCACTGTCATCGGGGAAATACCGCCGCCTGAGCTCCCTCGTGCAGGCAACTGATTGCGAGTCATAGTCAAACGAGTGAACGGTAGCACCCAATTGTCTCGCGGCCAAACTGAACAGCCCCGAACCACTGCCGGCGTCAAGAAAACGCTTGCCATTTATATTCTCACCTTCGAGCATGGTATTGAGGGAAGCGATGGCCTGATCAATGCGCTTTTGGTTCAGCACACTGAGAAAGCGGGACCAATTTCTTCCAAATTCGAACCGCTGGCCTTGAACAATCCCGGCTTTAGAAATGGAGTTCGCCAACACACTCATATTGCTTACACGCCCACCACCTCTATTCCTCACCGCCTAAAACACACAGCGCACCAAAATGGCTCTCGATCAGAAAATCGAATCCGCTCGAAACCCGCCGCGGTCAGCATGTCTTCAATCTGACGTCGGGTGAACCGCTTCTCAAGGCGAGTGCCAAAGCGATCAAGCGCATCAGTGCGTAACACATAAAACGAGAGGGTGCGGTAATACGCAAGTGGCCATGCACCAGGCAGAAGCCCCACTTGATCTAACACCCACGCGGCCCGGGCAAACGGGAGATAAACAACAAGGGCGATGATGTCGCAGCAGATATTTTTGGCTCGAACAGGAAGTATAGATATCACCCTTCTGAGTAGACTGCTGCACCACCAAAGGACACGGAACCACCACGGCCGTTGATCAAAAGCGTAGTACAGATAAATCAAAAAGGGTGCTCCAGGCTTTAAAACACGTGCGATGGATTCAATCGCCCCATACGTGTCAGGTACATGGTGCAAGACTCCGATAGCATAGGCAAAATCGAGGACTTTCTCTTCGAACGGAAGATGATCGACAGATGCCTGGTGAAAACTGATATTGGTCGCGCCCGCTAGATTTTTCCCTGCAACCGATAGCGCATCGACACTTGCATCAACCAAATGCAAATACCCAACTCGGGGAGCAACGAAAACTGCCCAGCGTCCGCTTCCGCAGCCAATATCAGCACCTACCGCTTTCTCTGGAAGCTGTTCCCATGGGAAAATATTAAAATAGTCATTAAACATTCCTGTGCGATCTGTAATCGAGAGAACGCTTTGATCAAATCGGCTCCATTCAGAGCCGAAATCCTTGACTACTTGTTTATCCACGTTGCTTATCTTTACCGCCGTCACGATCGGACTTCTATGGACTGTTTGGCTACACGAGAAATCAATTGACGGGATCGTGAATCGCTAATTACTATGCTATGGGGTATTGACCGAGGAGAGGGTATGGCCATCACCGATCTGACGAGAAACTCATTCCAAGTATTTGATCTTGAGGGCAATGTCGCCTGGCGTGGCATTGAGTTTCGGAACACTGACAACCTTTATTTTGAACAGCAAACCCGCTTACTTGATGTCGCCTTTCGTGACGCCGTCGCACGTGGTGGACTTCTACGCTTCTTTCGAACCTATACCGAAGTCTCCCTTGAAATGCTGCGTCGAACCAAGGGTCAGCCCTTGGTGGCACATGTGCTTGAGGATACCTTGGTGCGACTTATAACCTACTACTACTTTCTGCGCTCGCGCACCCGTCCGTATCTTTGCGAACACGCTTCGGTCTACTCTTGGCAACTTGATGAAACCTTGCTCGCCTCCGCCCGTGACATAGCCGCGCAGATGGAGCGTGAGGACGTCGAGGTCCGTGATTACGACCTGAGTACAGATCCAAGGCTGAAAGAATGGGTAGTAAAAAACGTCAAACCCATACTACGGAATTACGTGGGCTTCACAGTATGTTGCCCATGGGCGCATATCCGCTACGCCGACGCCGCAAGACTCAAGGAGGGTATTGCAAATATCTATCGTCACCATGATTACGCGTATTTCCATCTTGATGAAGTGTGTTACTCGCTCCCGCTGATCGTCTACCTCGATGACGTAAGCGAAACTTCCGGCCCATTCTCGTACGTGGATGGGACGGACAAAATACCGCAGAATCTGGTGTTGCGGGCTTATCATCAGGCCGTGTGTCATGGGTGCAAGATCATGCCCCTTCAGGAAGAAGACCGTCGGACGCTGGCAGGCTTGCCCAGCGTATTTCGCGGCGGTGACCTGATCGGCAGCTTTACCGGACCACAGCCGTTTGCTTCGCATAGGGTCGTCCAGTTTACTGGTCGCGGCGGGATGGCAGTACTCTTTGAAGGATTTCAGTTGCTCCACGCAGGTGGCCACCCGGTCAGAGGGTCACGCAAGGCGTTGTTCGTGGCTTTTCGCTTTCCACAAAAGAGGGTCGGGGACGGAGTAGCACGCGCGGCTAGGATCATTTGGCGGCAGCGCGCGGCTCGCGTGCTCGCAAAGTTCAGGTAAAGAACCGCGTTAAGCCCGGTTAACGACATCAAGATACACGTCCTCATAGCGCTTCACCACGGCGCCAATCTCAAACTGATCCATCACCCTGGCACGAGCTCGTTTCCCTAATAGACGCCGTTCATCTTCTGCGAGCCTTAATAAAGCCGCCCATTGATCGGCAAGGCTCTCCATGTCACCTGTTTGAACTATTCGACCGGTACCCCCAAGAATCATTGCCGCATCACCAGCATCGGTCGACACACAAGGCACGCCGCAGGCCATCGCCTCAGCAAGAACGTTCGGAAATGCCTCACTCCATGAGGTCAGGCTTGCTACGTCGAGCGACGCCGTGATACGAGGGATATCATCGCGTTTCCCCAATAAATGGAAAACATGGGTCAACTTAGTGCCCTCGATCAAGTCCTTGAGAACGGAGTTGGACCAATCGACATCTTGTCCCGCCATCAAGAAATGCACTTCAGGCATTTTCCGATGAAGGCAACCCGCAGCCTGAATGAAACCAGCATGGTTCTTGAGAGGATCAAACCGGGCAATCAGACCGATTAAAGAAGCATTGGAAGGGAGACCTAGCTCCTTGCGCACATCATGCCGAGCACGGTCATCGGGTACAAATTTCTCCAGGTCAATGCCGTTTGGTATGAGGTGTGAACGGCGTTCGCCGTAGCCTAGATTTCTGTGGTACTCGATTCCCTTTTGAGAATTATACAAGACGCAACTTGGCAACCACCGCGATAACCGTGCACACCAAGACAACACAGCCCTTGTAGAAAGGCTGGTATCGGCACACACAAAATCAGCACTCCGCACGCCCCAAATAACTGTGCGGACCCCGGCTAATCGTGCAGCCAGACCACCCATCAAGTCAGCATGATACAACCAGGTATGCACCAGATCGGGCTTGATCTGGCGCAGCCGATAGATCAGCCGGAGAAAGCGAAAGGGATCTGGTATGCCGCGACGCATGCCCATCACCTCGCCAGATACACCGAGGGCTGTCACGCGGGTGTCAATTTCTCCTCCCTCAGTGAGCGAAAAGACATGACAGGAAAATTTCGTTCGATCGATTCGTTCCAGCAGCTTGAGTAGCATAGTTTCTGCGCCACCGGAATAAATCCCGGTGATAATTAACGCCACCTTCATGATTGGCCTTCATGCTTTTGCGAGGTCCAGCAATTCCTGCTCATAGCGACTCACTATCGACGTGATGGAATAGGAATCGACGACATCAGGTGGAAGTCGGCAGCCCGCCTTAAATCCTGCCAGAGCCTTCGCGAGCGCCTCGACCGATAGACTGTCCGCCAGCACACATCCATCCACTTTGTCAAGAATCTCCCTCACTCCTCCTGGGCTTGGCGTGGCGATGACCGGGGTGCCGCAGGCCAAGGCCTCCAATACAACATTCGGGAAGCCCTCGAAGCGTGAACTGAGGACGAATGCGTCTGCCCGTGCAAAGAATGCATAAGGGTTTTTCTGGAAGCCGACGAAATGAACGCGCTCGGTCAGCCCCCTTTCAACGGTGAGTCGTTGCAGGTCTCCAAGCAATGGACCCTCCCCAACCACAGTAAGATGCAAGCGGGGATCAGCGCACAAGGCAATGGCCTCGATGAGCAGGTCAAAGCCTTTCACGCGCGTCAAGCTTCCAGCCGCCACCAAGTGAATAGTCCGTGCGTTAGTAGCGGAGCGCGGAAAGAGATTCATGTCAACCGGTTCGTTGGCCAATCGGCGAATGTACTGCACATCAATCGGATTATTGATGACGACAGCCTTCTCATGTGGAAAGCCAAAATGTGCAACGAGATCGTCACGCATAGCATGCGATTGGCAGACGACGGCATCCAGTTGCCGATAAAAACGCCGATACGCCCAGAACCACCACCGAGGAATGTGGTAGGCCACAGGCAGTTGACTCACAACGGTCGCTTCGCGCGCGATATAGCGCACGCCGTTTGGCAGCAATCGACGCAACATAGCCACAGCCAAATTAAGATGCCCCAAGGTCGAAAACACCGCGTAAGGCCGCTGTTGCCAGACCAGCCGGATGATTTTTGGCAGAGCATAGAGAACGCGAGGGGATTGCAGATCGAGAAACTCCACATCAGATGGCACGTCACTCCTATACGCAGCGTCGCGCGTATCCACCACCGCGAGCGAGAATCGGAATTTCCTGCGATCAAGATGACGAAGCAATGTGACGATGACTCGCTCCGCCCCTCCGCCTCGAAGAGAGGGAATCAGAAACAGAACATGGTGCTTCGGTGTGGAATCCACCTAACGGATAAAACAACCACGCTTAGAAATGAGTCGTAACGTGTGCTTGGATGCAATAGGTGTAGATATTTTAGACATCGTCATTCCTGTCATATTCGGTTTCCATTTGTGCGGTTAGAGCGCTCTTTTTTGCACCACGCTCGCATTTACTGCCGCGATGGTTGGATGGGCACGCACGTAGGCCAAGAGTTCCTTGTATCCGACGGTTCGTTTATCTATGTCCAGTTCCCGGTAAATCTGACGCACCATCTCTAGATCTTCTGCGACATCGACAGTCCACCGTAAATCCGCATTGTTTTCGGTATCAGCCACCGAGCGAATGGTAAACAGTTCCGGGTGTTCATTGACAATGAAGTAAGTTACGTGCTCTCGAGCCGCCGAGGATTGGGCAAGGCGGTTCAAGCGTTCCAGCGTGTCGATGAATAACGCCTCGGTGTCGAGCCCACGCGGAAAAGTCCGATAGACAACGTTAGAGGCATAATCACACCCTTCTCGGTTCACAAGCAGTGCTTCGATCACACGATCGCTCTCTTCCGGGTCAATCAGCGGGCAGTCTGCTGTGGCACGTACGACAACGTCGGCTTTAGCCTCGCGGGCCGCGGCGGCATACCGGCCCAAAACGTCCTTTTCACTTCCACGGAACCAGCGCACGCCTTCGGCTCTCGCTACCGCAACAACAGGATCATCAGTTGCATTTGTTGTTGTCGCCACAATAATCTCGTCCGCCTGCTGGCAGCGTTTCAGTCGTCGCAATTGCTGCGCCAACATAGGCTGCCCAGCAAGATCCATCAATACCTTCCCTGGAAGCCGGGATGAGGTCATCCGTGCCTGAAGAATGATGACCCGTTTCATGTCTGTGGTTTCTCGAACATCCAGTAGGTCACGTCGTCCCATCCCTCGGCCTTGGAAAGAAATCCTTTCTTCGCAAGGCGAAGGTGGGGATATAACCGCTGATAAAGACCTCCGAAATCCAGCTTAAACAATGCGCCAGTCTGTCCTCGGTACGCAACTTCCGTTGGTTTCGGCGCAAAATACTCGCAGCAGAGCACGTACCGACGCGAACAGCGCACCACCTCCGTCATGACTATTGGCAACGCATCAAGAGGCTGGTGAATGAGAACACCCATCGTAAATACTAAATCGAACCAGTGGTCTCGGAATGGCAACTCCCTGGCAGGACTGTATAGTGCATTCACTCCCGGCAGTATACGATGCACCTCATCCAGCGCCTTCATATTTACGTCAATGCCGTATACATCTTGAGGCTCCAGATGCTCTGCAATCCAGCGCAAGTTTCCGCCGATGTTACATCCGACTTCCAGAACACGATTCACGGGGAATTCATCCAGAATCGCCTGCCAAAATGCAGCGCGATTGTCCCCCGCTGACTTGTTTCGATCGATATATGAATTTCCAAACTCACCTCCCCAGAGCTGCTCTAGTCGCTTCGCTTCGATCTCGGCACCCTTATCCATATCACCTTTCCCTTCACCGCCAATCACAGGCGTACCGCGAAACCTTGTTCACGAAGAAAGCGTTTGGCCTCCAGAGGTGTTTGCTCTGTAAAGTGAAAGATGCTTGCAGCTGCCACTGCCGAGGCTTTACCCTCACGCAAAACCTCCGCCATATCCTGGTACCTTCCTGCGCCGCCGGAGGCGACCACAGGGATGGAGACCGCCGAACTGACCATCCGCGTGAGCTCGATATCATAGCCCATCATCGTGCCGTCACGATCGATAGAGGTGAGCAGAATTTCACCGGCTCCCAGCGCCTCAACTTCCCTGGCTAGCGATACCGGATTCCTTCCCGTGGCGACCGTACCGGCATGCGTATAGACTTCGTGGGTCCCATCAGCGCGACGCCTGGCGTCGATCGATACAACCACGCATTGAGAACCAAATCGTTCAGCAATGTGACCGATGACCTTCGGTTTTTCCACCGCCATCGTATTGATCGCCACCTTATCCGCCCCCACCTGAAGTAAGCGCCGGACATCCTCCACGGTGCGTATTCCACCTCCCACCGTGAGCGGCATAAAGCACTCATCCGCCAGGTCGTCAACGGATTCAAAGTCCGGCGGGCGCCGGTCGCTTGTGGCCGTAATATCCAGATACACCAGCTCGTCTACCTCACGCATGTTATAAACCTTGACCGCCTGCATGGCGCTGCCGACGCGTCGCCAAGAGTCGAACGCGATTCCCTTCACCAGCCCGACGTCCTTGAAGAGGACCGTCGGCATGATCCTGATCTTTGGACATGCCACCGGTTAGAGTGACAGGAAGTTCCTGAGGACTTGAAAACCGGCCCGCTGACTTTTTTCCGGGTGGAACTGCACCCCGAATACGTAGCCCCGGCCGATTGCCGACACGAACCCTCCGCAATAGGATGAGCGGGCCAGCACGTCCTGCTCGCGCTGGCATTGGAAGTGGTAACTATGGACAAAGTAAAAGTCCGTGCCGTTATTCATCCCGCCGAATAGCGGTGAGTCCTTTGTGATGGCCACTTCGTTCCAGCCGATGTGAGGAATTCGACGGTCTTCTCCTCTCGGCTCCAGTTTCCTGACCTCTCCATCAATCCAGCCCAAGCCGTCGGTCTCCCCCCCTTCCCATCCTTTCGTTGCCAACATCTGCATACCCAGGCAGATTCCGAGAAAGGGGATCTGCCTTCCCACGACCTGTTCGCGCAGAACACTGTCCAATGACCTTTGCTTGAGATTCCACATCCCGTCTCGAAAGGATCCCACGCCGGGCAGGATGATATGTGTCGCTGCTTCAATTTCTTCCGTCAAGTCGGTCACAACCGGATTCCCGCCACACTCTTCGACCGCCCGTCTGACAGAATCCAGGTTACACATCCCATAATCAACGATGGCGACAGTTTTCATTTGTTGTCGTAATTGACCTTCGTCAGGTTGCCGTCCTTGTCCTTTACCAGATTCCCCCTCGAATCACAGATGAATAATTTCTTGTTGGTGAACCGGTCGCAGACGCGCTGGAATTCATCCAATGTCATGCCGATTTCACGCAGCACGTCCGCAATCGGATAACCGAGATAGATCCATGGGAATTTCCCGTCGTGTTTTTCTACCATCTCGAGCGCATCCGTACGGGAGAGTCGGCCGCGCCGGATGTGCATGCAGGCCAGATCGGTGGCCCGGCCGAACGCATACTTCAAGAATTTGAAGTGATCATGGATGCCAGTCTGCACGTTGTCGAGGTTCTCGTAATTCACGAGCGAGCCTTCGACAGCCTTGTGATATGTCTCGAACCCATGCACCTGCGAATACAGGGCGTTCCCATAGCCGTCCCACGGAATGTAATACCCTAGGAACAGCCCTGTGACTCCTACCCGCTTCAGCTCGTGGTCAGATGGATATGTGTATTGAATGAGGTGCTTCGGCTCGATACCCTCCTGCCCGACCAGGTCGGATACCCGCAACCCCAACAGCCCTCCGAACTCCTCCAGCCAGCGACGAGTCAGAACATTGTCATTGGCCGCCGCGACCGGCCCACCGTATTCGTTCTGTGGATTTTCTCCCCAGATAATCAGCGGAATATTGAACTGGACAGCGACGCGGATCGGCACGGTAAAGATCGTCACGTGCTCCGGCCAGGAAATGTCACCAACCTGTGTTAGCGCAAGTCGGTTGATCCTTCGCCGCACAACCGGATTGGTCGTGACCTCGATGTAATCCACACCCTGCTTTTTCAGATTCTCAATGTTTCGCCGCCCCAAGGCCGACAACTGATCCGTCGTGGCAGTGACGCACAGAGGATTCATCCCCAGCTCCAGCATGCGGAGTACCTGGAAGGTGCTGTCCTTTCCCCCACTCACGGGAACGATGCAATCATAGTTCTTGCCATCCTTAGAACGGTACCGTCCCAATATCGTCGCCAACTCCCTTCTGCGGGCGTCCCAATCCACCTCTTTGCGCTGCTCGAAACTCCGGCACGCGCTGCAGATGCCTTCGGCGTCGATGAACAGATCCGGTTTGGTTTCCGGCATGATGCAACGGCGGCAGTATTTGATCACGTTACACTCCTCGCATTAACGCCCCGAGTCCGACCGACGATTCTTTAAACCAATATGGTCCAGCCCTATGGTTCCAATGCCCCACCCTATGACTCCCTCGACAAATATTGCGCCAGCACATTCGGGATGTTCCACATTCACAGGACATCGTCCTGTATCAGACTGCCCCGTGGGACGCAATGGCGTTCGTTGGTCCTCCATCATTCGAGATCTTCCATACAGATTAGCGTCTCGGCGGAAATCTGCTTGCGCGCCGTTCGGCCGATTACTCTTCCCATCGCCTCCGGCGGCAGACCGAACCCCAGCTTGCCGCAGCGCAACACTGCCACGTTTTCCGGTCCAAGCCGCTCCCCAACACGGATATCGCGCGTTGCAAAGACACTCCTTCTGGCAAAGGCGCGTAGCTCCTGCTCTTCAGGAAGCGGCTCCTTGCGCCCGTGTCCCAGCATGCGCTCGGACTCGCGCACGCGCCGGACCAGTTCCTTGAGCTCGTGCGGTTCAACGGCAAACGCGTGATCCGGCCCAGACAGACTGTTGCTTAGCGTGAAATGTTTCTCGATCATGCACGCCCCTAGCGCAACAGCTACTATTGGGGCCATGATCGGATCGCGTGAGTGGTCAGACAGCCCAGTAAGAAGCCCTGTTGCTTCGCGCATCGACACAATTGCCTTGGCGTTCATGGCCTCCAGTGGAGCGGGATACTTTGCAGTACATTGCAGGAGAATGATGTCATCGTTGCCCTCTCCTCGAACTACTTCGACGGCCCGCAAGACTTCATCAAAGCTTGCCGTTCCGGTCGAGATAATCAGAGGCTTGCGCTTGCAGGCAATGTGACGCAAAAGAGGCACATGCGTCATCTCATACGAGGCCACCTTGAAGGCCGGCACGTAGGGGTTCAGCAGGTCGGCGGAGTCCTCATCGAAGGGAGTAGATAGAAATGCCACCTTCCGGGACTTACAGTATTCCGCCAGAATCGGTATCCACTCGTCCGGTGTTTCCATTTCTTGGATGATGTCGTAGATCGGCTTGGAAATCTTCAGATAATCGCTCTCCCCGGCCGACCTCGGGTACAGTTTGGCGGCCTTAAAGTGCTGAAATTTCACGGCATCCGCACCAGCATCAGCAGCGACATCAATCAATTTCAGTGCCTGTCTCAGATCGCCGTCATGGTTACTTCCCGCCTCTGCGACAATGTAAACAGGCCACCCATCCCCAACCGATCTGTCACCGATTTTGATTCTGTTCATGGACGCAAGAGAGTCACCGCATACATGGTAATAACCCCAAGGGCGGCGGCAAAGGCTGACTTCCTCTGATAGGCTGGATGTTTTTGTGTCGATTCCGCATCGATCTGCCTCGGACAGGAATGTGGACCAGAACCTTCACCACAACCGTCCTGGGAAATCGCTGCTACAAATCCACCGCTCTAGCAGCGACGCCACCCGTTCAGATCCGCGGCCGTCTATCACAGACCGACCATGCAGGGACAGTGTTGCACGTTGTTTGGGATCTTTCATGAGAGCGATAATCTTCTGAGCCATGGCGGCGGCGGACACTGAGCGAAAATCACCGAGCGCAATGGCGCCACCTTGTTTTTGAGCGTATTCAGCACCCCTGCTGTTCAACGAAGAACTCGAAAGTAACAGACAGGGCAACCCGACGGCTCTGGCCTCGTCCAGACTTCTTCCAAAAGACAACAGACCAATATCGCTTCGACGCATGCGATCCAATATTCGAAACTGAGTCAGACACGATTCGTGACGAACACGGCACGGAACGCGACGGATTGCCTTCCGCAACGCCGCATTCCGCGTAAAGAAAGGACCCGTGACCAAGTTGACTTCGTAATGATCTGGTAGATACCGCAACGCACTGAGTAGTTTAAAGACCATGCCGCGAGTATTGCCAGCACCCGGCAGGACGAACAATCGCCGACCCAATGATCGAATATTGAAGCTGCCTCCCTGCTCACGAAATCGCGCAAATGGTTCTGAAAGAATGATATATCGTGTATCTCGTATTAATCGCTTGTCGGATGAAGAAGACTTCGGGCTTCCGTAAGGATTGAAGCACGCATCCGCCCATGAAGGTACGGTCGCATAATTGCCGACAAGGATGCGCGGAATCCCGCGTTGTTTTGCGATTTCGATGAGATGCACCGGCGCCGGTTTAAGGATATCGAAAAGGATCGCGCCGAAATCATTCTTGGACAGGAACATCGCCCAGTCCTTGCATGCGTGAACATGCGACACTCGCGCAGCGGATAAGACTTTGTTGGTCCAAGCGAGAGGAAAGACGTGACCCTGGTGGCGGATAACAAAGGTGCCAATGAGCCTCTTTTTCCTCAGAAAAGGATATAGACTCAATTCCCTCATCAGATGTCCCATCCCGATATCAGGGCCGGCATCGACAAAAATCAAAATATTTCGAGAAACTGCGGATCGGATGAGTTGTATTGAGCTGTTGTCATCCTTCTGCAATATTGCCGGCCTGAATCCTAGCTTGGAAAAGAACCGGATCGATCCAACGTTATCGTTTCGAATCCTGGCCAGAATCCTTGTATGTCCCCATGGATTCTCCAGATTTAACCTTCGCAGGGCCTCCCTAAACGCTAACGACCCAAATCCCCGTTGCCTTAAGCGTCTAAGCATCGCCATGTGAACTTCTGCCGTTCTAGCATCTTTGCGCGTAAACCGAATAACACCCAAAGGCTGGGACGCCCGAGATTCAATAACGAACATTCGGGAATCACCATCTCGCAGGTTCCGCCGGTACCAGCGGCGATGAGTGCTCGCGCGGATCATGTCAGAATTAAAAGAAGCCTGCCGCACTGTTGGCTCATTCCGAAGACGGAGAAAAAACCCAGCATCTCCCGGCGCAGCTTCGCGCAACTCGACGTGCGGCGATTTTGGAGTGGGTCGCAGTTGGTGGTTCATGATAAAGAGGCCACTGGGGCAGAACGCGCGCTAGCGAGGTTCGACGATCTATTGAGCAGAAGCGTTCGAATTGTACGAATAATTCTATTGACATCACTTCGCGCAAGGTCCGGGAATATCGGCAGGCTCATTGCCTCATCGGCCCATCGTAGAGCGTATGGAATGGTCTGTGAGCAAGGCTTTAAAATTCGCTGGTAGTAGGGGTGTAATGGAACCGGAACATAATGAACGCTGGTGCTAATGCCTCGCTCTCGAAGTGTCATTGCCAGTTCATCACGCGACCAACCACAGTCTCGCGTGACGCGAATCACAAACAAATGCCAACATGACATTCCCCATTTCTCTTCCAAGAGGTGAATGCCGACAAGGTCGCGGAGGCCCTCTTTGTACAGGCAAGCTATTTTCTTTCGTTTCTCGTTTAACACAGGCAGCCGTTTGAGTTGTTCGACCCCGATTGCACATTGCAGGTCCGTAAGTCGGTAGTTCAGTCCCAGATCCTGCATTTCGTAATAGGCGAGTTTAGATTTGTCGGCGTTTTCCCAACGATCGGCCTCCCTCACAAGACCGTGATTACGAAGGTCGCGAACCTTCCGCGCAAGCTGGGCATCCCGCGTGGTTACCATACCACCTTCGCCGGTCGTGATGTTCTTAGCCGGATGGAAGCTGAACGTACAAAGATTGGAAAATCTCGCATCACCGATTCGTCTTTTTTGATACGCCGCGCCCAGAGCGTGGCAGGCATCCTCAATCAGGATCAGTCGCCGTTCCTTGGCCAAGGCGGCAATTGGAGCAAGATCGACCGGTTGCCCACCGAAATGAACCACGATAATGCCGCGGGTGTGAGGCGTAAGCACTCTTCGGATCGATTCAACAGTCACGTTCCCAGTCGCTAGATCTATGTCGGCGAATACAGGGGTTGCTCCGCAAAAGAGCACTGCGTTCGCGGTTGCAACAAACGTCATTGCCGGAACAATAATCTCGTGTCCCGTTCCGAATGCAGCTGCACGACAGGCGAGATGAAGAGCGGCGGTTCCACTCGACACAGCCACCGCATGAGGTACGCTGCAAAACTGCCGGAAGGACTTTTCGAAAGCAGGAATCTGTGGGCCTTGAGAGAGAGAGCCGGATTTGAGAACTTGTATACAGGCTCGGATTTCTTTTGATGAAATTGAATGCTTCGCGTATGGAATCATGAGAGATATGAGCCTGCCGGAGCCGGGCGCTTGATGTCCAGCATGCGGCTAAGGCCATCGGTTAGAGAAATATTGGGACAATACCCAAGAATACGCTTGGCCTTTCCGATGTCCGGAACCCTCCAATATATTTCCCGGTTCGAAGTTCGATCGGACTGTTCAAATCCGACCATCTTGGGTTCGAGCGTTTTGCCACTAATTTGGATTGTTTTTTTGGCCAAATCTAGAATGGTGATTGGCTCCTCGTCATTGCCGATATTGAAAATTTCCTTGGATGATTTTTCGCTGGTCAATGCGAGCACCACACCGCGGGCGGCGTCCTCAACGTGGCAGAACGATCGGATTTGGTCTCCCCGTCCATAAATCAGAGGAGCTTGGTTTTGATTGACAGCTTTCACAAATCGTGGAATTACAAATTGGTCAACTTGACTGGCTCCGTAAATGCTGAAGAACCGGACAATCGAATAATCCAGGCCATAATCTTGGTGATATGCCTGAAGGTATTCCTCACCTGTCAATTTCGTGATGGCGTAATTCGATTTAGGATTCAATGGTGATTCTTCATGAATAGCCGTTGTTCCATCCCCGTTCCCATAGACCTCCGACGATGAAGTAAAAAGGACCTTCTTTGCCTTTTCTTTGACCGCGGCTTCGAGAACATTGATGGTCCCCTGAATATTAATATACAAACACTCGAGACGGTTGAATTCGGTTCGCTGGACGCCGAGAGCGGCCGCCGCATGAATAACGTAATCGCAACCTCTCACGGCCCTTGAAATCTCGTAAGGATCTAAGATACTGCCCGTTAGGACCTCTTGAGCGCCAGGGATACTGGCTGGCCTGAGATCAAAAACGCGCACATCGAGACCCGCCGTTAAGCAAACCTTCGTGATTTCGGATCCAATAAAGCCGGCGCCGCCTGTGACAAGAACTTTCGGCATAAGTCACATCCTTTTTATGTATTTGCTCGAAGGGCGCGAACAATCGGGATTCTAAAACAAAATCCTGACGTCCCGTCTTAATCCAGGAATCGCGCCTGTCTGAACTGACCGAGCACCTAGCCTTTTGACGAGAATCCTTGTCTAACGAATGAAGGCATTCCTTCAATATTTGAGGCGATAGATGGAATCAATATTTGCATGGTTTGATCGCCTAGGCATATAAGGGGTTGAGTGTGAGGATTTCCATTCGTGATACTGCTGGTTAATAAACTTGATCGTGTTTGCATTACCCAGGGAATTGAGCTCAAACCAACTACGCGCCTTGGTGAAATCGATCTCACCCTGGATTGTCGACTCTTTTAACGCTTGAAGCATGGCATACAATGCTGCTTCGTTAAAGCTATACTCTTTGTTCATAATTGTTTTGATGATTAGAAAGAACTCGTCCCAGTCCTTTGGCTTAACAAAGCATTCGGCGGCATGGTAAATCGGTCGCCCGAAAATAAAGACTGGTTTTTTCTTGATGGCCGCTTCCAATCCCACGGTGCCTGTGATAACAGTGACCGCGAGACAGTTGGAATTACAGTACATGGATTCGGCACTGACGCTCGCGCTATACAAGCGAACATTCGGCAAGGATTGCAGCCTCTTATAAAAAGAGTAATCCAATCCCAAGCCCATTTGTTGATATGGATGTTCCTTGACATAAAGGAACACTCCGGCGGGCAAATTCATTGATAAGTTCTTTATCAATGAAAACTGATCGGCTAACTCCGGCGCTCCACCCAAAAGTGTTGCTTCGGGAGTGACGTGAAGGGGGAACAAAATAAATGGTTCAGGTTTCAGCTTGCGTTCAAATGGTATGAACAGCTTGATTCGCAGCTTTGATAACATCCAGGCAAGCCTGCGCAGGATCCAATTCCTAAACGAGAGGGGTTCATAAGAATGATACCTATTGAAGAGCTGCGCAATTCTGGACCGTAAGGTGTAATTATTGGGGAAAAAGGGTTGTAATACTTGCCGGCCATAAAAGGAATCAAGCATTGCTCGGTCTAGCTGCTCCTGCCTTTCGAGATAGTACTGATATTCTTTATCCACGATCGAACTCGTTTGATCTGTCCGGTCAACCATCAATAAGCCATTCCCCCACCAGTAATACATATACGCCATGACAAATTTCTTGTGGTAATGATTGGCTATCTTACCGGCGACACTCGTCATAAAATTATCGGCCAACCCCTCGATAACCAGGTCCACCCTTTCTCTGACTAGGTAATCCAGAGCATTAATGTAGGGAGTGACGACGCGATACACCTCATCCAATGTTAAGTCGGAATAGCGCTGCGTCTTCCTGAAGCTAGAATAATCAAAGAACGCTCTCTCGGTCACCAATGTCTTATGCAATGAGAAATCATATTGCGCCTGAAGCTCGCGCAGGCTCTTCGATTGAGGGATATCAGAGATGTTTACCACTTCAAAATTGCCTTTCCTGCAGCTCGCCTCCTTGTCGGACAAAAAGAGAATGTGCACATCGTGATTCTTGATGTTCTCTGCCAGATGAACCGCCAGCTCATAACTCGCGGGATTGGAACGATCGATGAGGAGGACGTTAAACATAGTAGCTTCGTACTGCTTCGATAACCTTGCTGATTTGGACGTTCGTCAATTCCGGATAAAGAGGCAAGGTCAAAATACGTTCAGACAACTTCTCAGTGACAGGCAGGCCGATGTCCGGAATCAGAACTCTTTTGTCGTAGCCGCCGTGCCGGTGTACCGGAACAGGATAATGGACGCCGGCCAAGACTTGGCGATCAGCCAAATACTTTTTCAGTCTGCCACGGTCGTCGCACGCCAGGACATACAAGTGATAAACATGGGATGTATCTGGACGAACAGCGGGGACGGTAACAGACAGATCGGAAAAGGCCGCATTGTAGCGGCGAGCAATCTCAGCACGCACGGCATTGTCGGCATCCAGGGTCTTCAGTTTGACGTTCAAAATAGCTGCTTGAACCTCGTCGAGGCGCGAGTTGAGCCCTGGTTTGTCCGTGACGCGCTGTTCATCCCAGCCGTATTGGCGCAGCCGACGCACGCGTTCAGCGACGTGCACATCGTTGGTGACGATCATCCCGCCGTCCCCGATCGCGCCTAGATTCTTCGTCGGGTAAAAGCTGAAGCATCCGACATCGCCAAGACTGCCTGCACGCTTTCCTTTGTAAAGTCCTCCGGCCGCTTGGGCGCAATCCTCGATGACAGCCAAACCATGGCTCTTGGCCACGGCAAGAATGGCATCCATGTCCGCCGATTGGCCGTACAGGTGTACGGCAATGATCGCCTTGGTGCGAGGCGTGATCGCAGCAGACAAACGACCTGGGTCGAGGCAATAAAACTCCGCCTCAACGTCAACCGATACCGGGATCGCACCCACGGCCAGCACGGCCGAGACTGTGGCAATGGCCGTATGCGACACGGTCACGACCTCATCACCCTCACCAATATCCAACGCCTTGAGAGCAAGCACGAGCGCGTCGGTGCCACTGTTTACGCCGACACCATGGGCCGTTCCGCAATAGGCGGCAAACGTGCGTTCAAATGCGGCTACCTCCGGGCCGAGAATATAGTTGCCGCTCTCAAACACGCGGGTCACCGCTTTCATGATCTCCGCTTGCTTCCGCTGATACTGCGCGAGCGGCAGCGCATAGGAAATCATGTCGTGACCTCGACCTTGGGCACATAGGTGATCCACTTGCCACCTTGGGTTTTGAAGGCTTGTTCTTTCTCCCGAATCTCGCTGGCGTGATTCCAGGCAAACAACAAGGCATATTCGGGAAGATTTGTTGCAAAGGCGTCGTAGGGTTTGATTGGGATGTGCGCTCCCGGAGATAACTTCCCCTGTTTGATCGGCGTGGTATCGGAAATGAATTCGATATGCTGCGGACCAATGCCGCAATAATTAGTGACCGTCGTGCTCTTTGAGGTAGCGCCATATCCGACGATACGCTTTCCTTTTCCATGCAGAGACTCCAGAATCTCTTTCAGCGCCTTCTTCGATGCCTCGCAGCTATACCGAAATCGTTCATAGGTGCCAGGACTGTCGAGACCAAGAGCACGCTCCTTGGCAAGCTGTTGACTCACGTTCGGTGACACTCGATGACTGCCCTTGGGCGCCAGCACATACCGCATCGATCCCCCATGGGTAATCTGGGGCATGACGTCAATCAAGTCCAATCCGTGTTGGCCGAATGCCCAAGAAATCGAAGCGGCGCTAAAGATAAAGACGTGCTCGTCGTAAATTTGGTCGTATGCGGTCTTGGCAATCATGTCCCCGAGATAAGGATCTTCAAACATCAAGATACCATCCGGTTTCAATAACAGCCGAATCCCGGCCGCGACAGTCGGCAAATCCGGAATATGACACATCACATTGGCCGCCAAAACGGCGTCGGCATGGCCATACTCAGCGACAATACGGTCCGCCAGCGTCCTGCCGAAAAACTCACTGATGGTGTTGATGCCGTGGCTGCGCGCCACATCGGCGACGTTCCGTGATGGCTCGATGCCGAGATGACGAATCCCTGCCGACTGAAAATGCTGCAGCATAATGCCGTCGTTGCTGCCCAGCTCCACCACGAAGGGATTCCGCCGGTTCGCCAAGACGCGTTGCTTGGCCAAATCTGCAAATGCCTCAAAATGAATCTGCATGTACCGCGAGGTGCTGGAGTAAAAGGCGTACTCGGGATGAAACATTTTCTCCGGCGACGGCTGCTCGATAAGCTGAAACATGCCGCAATGGCTGCAGAACGCCGGGGCCAGTTCGAAAAAATACTCCGTGGCGATCTGCTCTCGAGTCAGAAAGCCGTTGGCGATGGGCATCTTGCCGAAAGACATGAACGGTGCGATTCTTGATTGACAGATACGGCACATCATGTTGATCCCTGTCACGTTACTCGTCGCTCGGAATTGGCCGTATACAAGGAGGCACCAGCGCAAGGCCGGCGCTTAAACCGCGTTGGCATGGCGCAAGAGGGCGATCGTATCTCTAATGCCCTGCCGAAGATCACCGGCAAACTTAAATCCCATCCCCGTAAACCGTGTGGTAGAAACTTCGTAGGAAAGCTGGTTCATGATAGGACTGTCGACAAAACTTACTTTAAGATCGGGCACGAACTCTTTGATGGTATCGACGATCTGGCGGACAGTGGCGTTGAGCGTGAGGACATTATAGATGCGGCCATCGAAAAGGTCTTCGCGGATGATGAAGGAAATCGCCCGCGACGCATCGGCCAAATCAAGATAAGGACGCTTTTGGTCATAGGCCGTGCGCCAGACACTGATGGGCTGTTTCATCACCGCCTCCCAACAAAACTTATTGACGGCGGTATGAAAGCGCATGCCTGGCGAGACGCCAAAGATGGTGCCGAAGCGGCAGGATACCGCCCGCAGACCCTTTGTCGAGCAGAGCCGTTTCATCAGACCCTCTTCCTTCAGCTTCGTGGTGGCGTAAGGACTCTGCGGTCGGAGCTCCTCGGGCGAACAGCCTTCAGAAACGACGGCCTTCTGGGTGCCGTAGACACTGGTTGAAGATAGAGCGATCAGACGGGCACCGGTATTGACACACGCCTCAGCCACTTTGAGAGTCGCCTGATAGTTGTTGCTCTCGACTAATTCAGACTTGTCAAAAGTCCCTGCCGCATCGGTGACAGCCGCGAGATGGATGACGACCTCCGCGTCCTTCAGAACGACACGCATATCGGCGTCTCTGACGTCCGCTTGTAGAAAGCGATAGCGACCACTTGAAGGCAAGTTGAAGAGTGACGCGTACCTTTGGGTCATCAGGTTATCAATCATAATAATGTCGGAGTTTGGAAACTCGTTGGCCAAATCCCGCACGACAAAGGAACCGATGTGTCCAAGGGCACCAGTGACGACGATTTTCATTGGTGAATTTATTTGACGGCCTTTAAATATCCGCCGGGGTGGCAGGAGAAAAGTAGTCGCCGGTCTATGGCATCATCAACGACGAAGCGATCCGTTTTCGAGAGGAACTCCTTGAGGGCCGTTGCAGGGTTATTGCCGGGCCCCCACGGACGTGTACGATGAAGCTGCGTGGGGATACGTTCAACGACAGTGTCACCGCAAATGAGATAGTGGTCCTTTCCCACAAGCGGCGCGTAGGCGCGAAGTTCCCGGAGAACGTGCTCATGCGTATGATAGGAATCCAGAATGACAAGAACCTTTCGGGATCCTCCCAGCAATTTCTTTACTTGAGCGAGCGTATCGGGAGCTGTACTGTCTCCTTCTATATACGTAAGACGTTCAGATAGTTTTCCATGCATGGCAAGTCGTTGGCGCAGATCCGGCGGAATAAAGATATCTATGCCGATGACTTTTTGGCCATCAAGAATTTCCAATAAGGTTGCCTCAAACAGCACACTCCCACCCCAGGCCACACCGACTTCGATAATAAACTCAGGTCTCGTGCGCCACACAATGTCCTGTATGGCGAACATATCGTGTGGCAGATTGAGCAGCGGCTCCCCGAACCAGGTCGTCTGGTGTATCCAGCGATGGCGATCTGCCTCAACGAGAACTTCGAGCGCCTTGCGTTGAAGTCCCTGATCCGAACTCATTTCATGGGCGGCCTGCTCATTGAGCCGAAGAAACTCCTCTTTGGTAATGATCGACTTGTCCTGTTGTGGTGTTGTCCGTTGTTCTTTCATCCTTATTCCTGTGATGCCAGAAATGCCTTGAAGTCGTGATAGTCGCGGAGGTAATCCTCCGGCTCATAGATGCGATCACATAGCACCATGAGCACTGCATCATTCACATAATCCTCTTTGGCCCAAATACCGGGTGGGATTAACAGACCTGAGCTCGCATCGTCGAGATAATGCTCCGTGACAACCGAACCGTTATCGCAGGTTACGCGAATGTGCCCTGAGACACACACCAGCAATTGCGTGCATTTTCTGTGTGCATGATCTCCTCGGATATCGCCGGCCCTGGCTGAAACTGTGAAGACACGGCGAATATCAAAAGGAATGTGCCGGCCACTCTGGAACACGCAGAGAGCGCCGTTCACATCTTCGTACTTTGGGACATGAATCGGTGTCGCGTGGTTCACTTGGATGATTGATGTGTGGACCGTCTCGGTCCGAGCCTATCGCCCAAGTAGGCCATGTATCCCTTTCGACACGAGATCCAAATCATGCTCGGTAAGATTGAGGGCGCAAGGTAAATTGATCCCGCGTTCTGACGTGTCATAAGCCACTGGGTTATTCTTCCTCCCTTCGGCCTCTCTGCCTGGATAAGCCGGGAGAGAACTCAGTGGATAGAAAAACGGTCGTGCGGGAAGTCTCAATTTTGGAAGCTCCACCAGCGCACGGTCGCGTGTCATGCCGTGACTCTTGCCAAACACAAGGGCGGTGGCCCATACCCCGTTTGTCACACCCTCTGGTTCCGGATTCAGCAAAATGTCCGGGATGTCTGCTAGACGATTGCAAAACCCTTTCCAAATCCACCGCTTCTTCCCGACCAGCTCGTCAATGCGCTGCAACTGCGCATATCCCAATGCCGCCTGCACATTGAACGGCATGTATTTGTAGGCGACCTCTGTATTGAAATAGGCCTTCCCTGTCGCACGGCCATGATCGCGCAGAAACTTGCACCGCTCGAATAACTTGTCATCATCCAGCAACAGCATGCCGCCCTCGCCGGTCACAATGGTTTTGGTGCGATGGAAACTGAACGTCGACCCGATGCCGAACTTCCCCGCTCTGGTTCCTTTGTAGATCGAGCCCAGCGCCTCCGCCGAGTCCTCAACCACGTGAATGCCACGCCGCTGACAGAGTGCGGCAATGCCATCCCAGTCTGGCATGTTGCCGAAGAGATCAACCACAATCACTGCCTTGGTGCGCGGTGTGATCACACGCTCAATGGTCGCCGGAGTCAGGCACCAATGGATGGGATCAATGTCCGCAAATATTGTCGCCGCCCGCTGATAGGTCACACACGCCGTCGAACCCACCCACGTACAATCCGGGACAATGACTTCATCCCCTTGACCAATGCCCAGACCCGCCAGCAATAGATGAAGTGCTGTCGTGCAATTGGGAGTCATCAGCGCATATTTTCTACCGTGGTATTTGGCAAACTCTGATTCGAATTTCTCCACGTAGTAATAGGCCTGCTTTCCATACCAGCCGTTGCGGACCGCATCGAGAACGATTTTCTCCTCCAATTTAGTAATCCATGGACCAGCCATTTGGATATTAGGCGATTCCCTCTTATCTTTCTGCGAAGATACAGACAATCTGCGCGACGCCGACGAGTTTACTGTACTCTTGCGCTGTGGCTCTGACCGCAGTTTCTTCTGGGTGATCTTTTTCTTACTTTTCAAGGTGCCTCAGTAACACTCTGCTTCAGCCGCGCCTGTGCGGAGGCGGTGGTGCTGCCGGGAACTGGCCGGGCCGGGACTCCAACCGCCACAACTCCATCCGGGATATCAGACACAACCACAGCGCCGGCACCAATGATACTGTCACGTCCAATGCGCACTCGTGGTCGCACAGTAGCACCTGCTCCGATCCAAGAGTTGGCGCCAACGTGGACACGACCGCACAACACAGCGCCGGGACCAACCTCAACCCCCTCCTCCAGCACACAGTCATGTTCAACCAGTGCCTTGGTGTTGATGATACATTGTCGGTGGACAATGGTATTACCATGGATAAGAGCCATTGGCATCACTTGCAAACCATCATGTATTTTTGCGCTGCGGCAGATCAAGGCGGTGGAGTCTGCAAACGACACGCATTCAAAGCCAACTGAGTTCAGTCGGTCATGCAGATGGCAGCGAATATGCCCATAAGGGTTTCCAATGGCAATCACGAAACCTAGCAACGCGGGATTCTCCTTTGACGCCCAAGCGTTTAACTCCTCCCAGCTACGGAGAAGCGGCAAGCCATGAACCAGAGACTCCCCTTTAGGCGTATCATCCACAAGAGCGACGATCTCGCAGCCCATCGATTCGAGAATAGGCCGGTTCACACGGCATTGATCCGAAGCGCCCCACATAACGAGACGCGTTCGTGCGTGAGCAATTGACCTCCAACGATCAGTGCGACTGTTCCCGATCATTATTAATTACCCGCTGAAAAATCAGTTGCGACACATAACCTAGTCGATGCACTGGATCGAAATGCTGGGTTGGTAGTTCCTCGCCTAAGTCGAGATGGTGATCCTTGTATCGAGCCTTAAACAGGAGTTCGTAGCCGAATTCTTCCACGGCAGACACAAATTCCTCCAAGTTCCAGAATCGCACGGGAATGCGCTGCCCATGGAACATTTGTGTTGTGACAAACGTCTGGTTATCGGCGGCCGGCAAATCGGCAAACAGGATATACTCCGGCTTGATCGAAAGGAGCCGGTCGAGCATTCCCTTCCAATCATCAACATAATGCAACGAACTACCGCAATGAATGATGTCGTACGATTCTTCAGGCCCTGGCACGTCTTCCTGAAAACGAATGCGGGTCTGCCCCTTGAAAAAGTTTTCCCCCGCCTTGCACACCGTCGGATTTTCGACGACCACATACTCAATAGGGTGATCAGCCGGCAGCATGGCGGTCAGCGGGAGGAAGCTGGTCGCCATGCCTCCGCCGAAATCCAGGATGCGAAGGGTGCGCCCACGACGGGCCAGGAGAGCGGCCACGAACGGAAGGGCATAATCGGTCGTGGCAGCGGCTGGGGCAATGGTTGCATACCCCTGGGTCGCAGCAAGGGTGGCCTGGGCGCGCTTGACAACCTTATCGAGCCACACCTCACCTTCGAACACCGTCTTGTCACCGGCCGCCTCCGTAAAGGTGGCATAGACTCCTTCCCAGATATTGACCGGCTTTTGAGGGGTGGGGATGGCGTTTGGGGATGCACGCAATTCTACAGCCGGATCATGGGGCAAGCAGTCGAGCCCCAGATCGCACAATTTTGGAAATGCGGCATCGCGTGGCGAGAGCCGGGGATTCGTGATGGGCCACACGATCTTGATATCCGGGTCGTTCCAAACAACCCCTCCCTCGTCGGAATGATCGTAGCAGCGGCTGACGGCGTAATGGATGTCCGCCCACTCGCTCAGAACGCAGAATCCATGTGCAAAGCCAGGCGCCATATAGAGTTGACGTGGGCCCTTGTCGCTCAGTTCAACCCCGACATATTTCCCGAAGGTTGGGGATGCCGGCCGCAAATCCACCGCGACATCGAAAATGCGCCCACGCATGATTGTGACGATCTGCGCCTGCGGTCGCTGGACCTGATAGTGCAAGCCTCGTAGGACACCAGCCGCGGAGCGGGAGTGGTTGTGCTGCACGAACGTATCCGATATTCCAGCCTCCTGATAGCGCTCCGCCTGAAAACTTTCAAGGAAGAAGCCCCGTTCGTCGTCAAAACATCGGGGCTCAATGAGCAAAAGGCCCTCAAGAGATGTTTTCTCGAGTCTCATGCTGGCTATTGATCTAGACCGCGGCAAGATGGCCCCGCTTCTCCAGCAGCAATTCTGGAGCTTGCAGACGAACGAACGCGAGAAACTCCCGGCCTTGCAAAGTTGCCTCCATCTCCGCCAATTCTCTCCGTTGCGTCTCGATTAACTCTTTCGGCGCTCCCGCTCCGGCCGTCAACTTAAATATCCCGCCATGCGACATGGGACGTCCTCCGGTCGTGCTGCTTTTTCCCGATCGAATCCTGTCGCCTACGACTTGCGCTTGGCGCAGAACGGATTCGGGAATGACTTTCTTTACATACGATTTCACGGTGGCACGCCATCCCAGCATCTGTATCAGCTTTTTCCTGAGATGCTCGGCGGAAATCTTTTCCAATCGCTCCTCGACGACATCCTGATTCGTGCCGTCAACTTTGGCGACGACGGCCGCGATGATTTTCATGGCCCTTTGCATCTCGCCGATATAGCCCTCATTACTGATCCGGCTGATAAAGTCCGTTTCTCGTAACGGATTGAAGGATGTTCCCAATTGCCGAAAATAGGAAACGTACGAGGAATCGGATTTGATCTTTCCGAGCGTTGCCAGCCGCAATTTCCAGAATACCTCACCGCTCTCCAGCATATGGAAGTCATGGAGCGTGAGCTCGTCCACTACGCAGCGAAGCGCCTCCAGCCCGTTGACGTTGTAATGCACCGTCAGTGAACCGGTGTAGGTCTCACACACCCTTTCCGAAGCCAATGATTGATGGAGATCAAACGCCTGGTAGGCCCTGGCTTGTTGATACCACAATCGCGCGATCCTCCCGTGTACATGCAGATGTTGACTCGCTCCATCGCGGATTTCAAAGTGACCGATGCCGCCTCCCACGGATACATAGTCCGGCGAACGATCCAAATAATCGAGACTTTTGATGATGCCGCTGGGAAATAGGAAATCATCATTGTCAGACAACATCACGTATGGCGTCTTGATTTTTGAGAGCGCATCCTGGAGCTTTCGATAGAAATCGGACAGCGTATGATCGTTGTAGCGGTGGTATTCGAATCGCAGATTGGGAAAGACATCGGCCTTTTCAAGTACGCGCGCAATGGTCGAATCCACTTCCCCGTCGGCAATCAAGACAGAAAAGGGCAGGCCGACGCGGCTGGCGTGCCACAACCACCGCAGGGTAAATAAGGGCCTGCCTTTCAAGGTCAGCAAGATTGTTATTCGCGGGTCAATCGTCATACGTGGCTCAATCGCCTACACGCGGGACATGCGCAAGACTGCTTCATGACTGCCCTCTTCAACGATCTGCCCTTGTTCCAGCCGGTACAGCCGGTCACAGTGTTTCACGGTGGACAAACGATGCGCCACGATAATGATGGTCTTGCTGCCCCTCAGCGCATTCACGGCCTGCATCACGCCCAGCTCGGTGTCCGTATCGAGTGAACTGGTGGCTTCGTCGAGCACGAGCACGGTCGGGTCGTGGTACAACGCTCGCGCAATGCCGATGCGCTGGCGTTGGCCGCCGGAAAGACGCACGCCACGCTCGCCTACTATGGAGTCGAGGCCTCGCGGTAGGCCTTTGACGAATTCCTCAAGCTGGGCCGCGCGTAAGGCGCGCCACACCGCGGCTTCATCAATCTGCACATCCGGCAACCCAAAGGCGACATTGCGAGCGACGGTATCGTCGGTCAGATAGATCGATTGCGGCACATAGCCGATTTGGTCCTGCCAGTTACGCAACGCATGGTGGATCTCATCGCCGTCTATCAACACTTGCCCCTTCTCCGGTTTGAGTAGCCCTAGCAGGATGTCTACGAGCGTGCTCTTGCCCGCTCCACTGGTGCCGATGAAACCAACTGACTCACCAAGCTGGACCACCAGCGAGATGTCTTTGAGCGCCGGCTCTACGGCGCCTGCATAGGTGTAGGTCACATCCTTCATTTCCAATGCCATGCGGAATGCCTGGACAGTGCCCTGTTTACGGACTGATTCCGGAGTAACCAGCGAAAGCTCTGCATGGAGTCCGCCGATGACCGGGAGACCGAAGCGGAGGGAGTGAACGGCGGACAGCATCCGGTTGACCGAGGGCATCAAGCGAAACGCCGCCGCCGCAAAGACGCCCAAGGTCGGCAACATGGCTTCCGGCGCACGGCCTTGAGTCAGCATCGTCAACACAAGGATGACCAGACCGCTGACCGCGAGCAGTTCCAGCCAGAGACGTGGCAACTGTTGTGACGTTTGATGCCACTGATTGGTCCGAGCGCTTTGCGTATTGTGCAGCCTGTACTGCTCCAGAAATTCTTCTTCCCGTCCGAGCAACTTGACGTCTTTGACGCCACCCAGGCCCTGTTGCAGGTGTTGGAGGCGCAAGCCTGCATGATGCTGGCGGGTCTCGCCCAAGCGCGCGATGCGCCCGCGGGTAAAGTAATGAAAACTCCAGGACGCCGTACCCAGCGCACATGCCACAATCAGTGTGCCCATCGGCTCGACGGCAAACAGCAGACTGCTGAATCCGGCGAGCACGAGTGTTTCGGCAAGCAAATTTATGCCGGGCAGCATGACGGTAAAGGTGAAGGCATCCACCTCGGCCGTGACATTCTGGATCAACTGCGCCGAATTCCGTTGCAAGTGAAAGGTGTAAGGCTGGCGTAGATACACGGTGAACAAACGTTGCGAGAGCATGATTTGGATATCGAACGCGAAGCGCGTTTGACGCCAGACATAAAAGGTCAGATACAAGGCTTTCACGAAATAGACGCCCAGTAGTGCGACCATGCCACCAATGACAAGGGTCTGCTGGCTGGGATTGCCCAGTGCCTGGAGAACTGGTTGGAGTGCCGGATAGTGGCTCATGAAATCGCGCTGTGTGAGCAGCGCGATGGCCGGAATAACCAGGCCGATACCGAGGGTTTCCAACATCATGCCGATGAACATGAGCCCCAGCAACAGCACGGCGGTGCGCCGCTCGGTAGCGGTCAACAGTTCCCAGATCTTGCGAGCCGTGCTCTGGCTATTCCTCGATTGACTCGTCATCGGATGCATTTCTATGCGGAGGAACCGTTCGGCTTCTTCGCCACTGCCATCATGTTGCTGCTCAGATTATGACGCTGGAGGAACCGCTGGAGGTCCTCCCTAGCCTCAGGCGTTGCGTTTTTAATAAAGTTCCCCAAGACCGGAAGTTCTTCCGGACTCATCACGCCTCCCGCAATTTGGTTGTAGACGATGTCCACATCGAGCTCCCCCGGGGTCGTGACTGTGATTTCCTCGAACCCGACTCGTCTCAGAAGCGTGGTTACAGAGTGCGGGTTAAAATAGTTGAGATGATTGGGCGCACAGACATTGGAACTGCGTTCCTGCAACACCTGAATATCGAACCCATGCCAATTCGGCGTGGTGCACACGAATATCCCGCCCGGCGCAAGGCCGGCCATGCAGGATTGTAGAAACTCGCCAGGGTCAAACAGATGTTCGATCAACTCGAATGAAGTAATGGCACCAGCGTGAAGGGCTTGGTAGCACTGCTCAATCGGTGCTTCCACGACTTCTACTCCTTGAAACCTGCGGCAAGACGCAGCCAATTCGCCTGAGGGTTCTACGCCGATGACCCGACCCGCCAACTGCGCTTCTGCACACAAGCCGGCAAACCAACCGAAGCCAGCCCCCACATCAACCAGAGTATCCACTTTTTTCTCACCCAGGAGCGTGGCTAGACGCTGCATACGTGGTCGAAAGATCTTCTCCCGTCTGACTGCTTCGGATTGGGGGAAAATGCACTGGTTCCAGAACTTGATCGACTCCGCCGAAGAATAGAACTCTGCCAGCATTTTAGCCGTGGGGCGGGGGGACACGAAGAGAGTGGAGCACGCGCCACATTCCCGAAAGTGAAATCCACCCTTTTCAAACGCCAGGACCGAGTCACTTGCATGACAGGCTGGGCAAGGAACCGCGACAAATTCTCCACTCTTTGCGAGCAACCGAGCAGCATCTTGCACCGCCAGTCTGTCGACCTCGGCAATGAGTTTCTCAGGTCGGATTTCATGTTCTTTCATGGTTTGATCATCTCGACCACATACTCCGCAAATGGCAACGCACCGGTGAAGGCCGGCGAGACGGCATTCAGCACGTGGGTGGAATTCGGACCCGTCTCCACCACGAAATCGTTGACCAGCTCACCAGAAACTGTATTGATCAACTGTGCCCGGATACCTGGTTCCCTCGCAGGTAAAAGGTCTTGGATTTTCAATCCTGTCACCAAACCTTCCGCTTCCCCGTAAAATCCGCGCCTGGACACCTTGGCCAATTCGTCCCATGCCAATGAGCGGAAATGATCTCTGTTTTTCCCCCACAATCGTGCCAGATACCGAACCATTGCCATTCCGTCTACCGGCCTTATCCTGCGGAACCCTCGGTACTGCTCTCGACCAAGTAACGGCAAGGCTGACGGGCCGATGGCTACCTCTCCGTCAGGGCGTCGCGTAAAATGAATCCCTAAAAACGGATTGTGAAGATCAGGCACTGGATAGATGTTCCCGTTGACCCGAACCGAGGATTCGATACGCAACCGACAAAAGTGTCCACGGAAAGGAAGGACTCTGTATTGCTGCCCGACGCCGTATGCATGAGCAACCCGATCGGCAAACAGGCCGCCGCAATTGATGAGGTGCCCATACGCGATCCGCCCCTGCGATGTCTCCACCGCGCCATCCCGCCCTGCACCGCGCCACTCGCAGCCATATCGAAAGTTCACACTCTCGCGTACCGCCTCGGCCACCATTGCCTCCATCACCTTCTGCGGGTTCACCACAGCCGTGTCCTGCACAAATAGCGCGTGGCCGACGGTTGTCGCACAGGGTTCGATTTCGCGTAGCGTCTGCTCATTAATAAGGCTGACCCGCACACCGTTGGCCTGCGACCGTTTGTGTAGTTCGCGCAACGCCAACAACTCCCCCTCGTGGCGTGTCACAATAACCTTTCCCTTATCGACCATGGGAAGGCGGTTGGCCAGACAATACTCCCGCATGCGCCGATTGCCCTCCACGCACAGGCGCGCCTTGAGTGAACCGGCTGTGTAATAGACGCCGGTATGCAGTACGCCGCTGTTTCGCCCGCTGGCATGCTGGCCGGCCGACTTTTCCTTTTCAATTACCAGAACTTGCCCACCGTGGCGGCGCTTAAGTTCTCGCGCGATCGAGACACCGATCACGCCAGAGCCAATTACAACAAAATCCCACACCCGCTCGGACATTGACCCACCCGACACCGGTTCCTTTTCCCTAAGCTGGCGCCACGTTAGACACATTGCTCGAGAAGGCTTTAGCTCGCTTGTCTGGTTGGTCTGGTCTACCCGTTGGACCATAACGCGGGACGAACGAGACTTGGGGCAAGAGCGCGACGGATAAGACTGGTGGAGCGCGTGGAATATCCCAAAGTCATCAGACGGGAACAACATCGGAGTCGTAGATTTCGACTGCAGCGGCCTGCTGGATCAGGTGCACGGCGATGACGAGCCGGTGCCGCTTTCCCTTCCGCAACAGCAGCCCCCGCACGCCCTTTAAGGGCCCCTTTGCCACCTCGACCATCATGCCTTCGTGGAGATACGGAGAGGTGTCATAACGAAGGGTACTGGCCATGAGTGTTTTTAGCGCATCAATTTCTTCGTCCGGAATCGGCTCGGGGCGATCACCACCGCCAACAATGTCGACCACGCCGGAGGTCTTTTGCACCGCGAGGCGATCCGGCCAGGCAAATCTCGCGAAGCAATAGCCCGAAAAGAGCGGGACGATGATTTCTTTGCGCCGGTCCTTCCATTGGCTGAGCCGAGTGATGGTGGGGAGCAACGGTTCGATCCCTCGTGATTCGAGACGATCTCGGACCAGTTTTTCGTGTCTTGACTTCGTCCGAAGAGCGTACCAACGGGACGCACTGGAGGACTCGGTTATTGGGCCCCCTGCGGACATAGCTTCGCCCCGTCACTTACAGTCAGCAAGAAGCCAGGCTGCAAACTCAACTACAAGCGCCGAATGCAGGCTACAAGTGCTCAAGTTACAAACGAGCAAGTTGCAAGCTGCAGCTTATGAATAACCCACTTACTTCTCGGGACCGAGGATAACGATCTTGTCCTTCGGCACCCCGGCGCGAATCAGGCGCTCGTGAATCTTCTTTGTGTCAGCCAAGTCGGCAATCAGCACAGCGTCATAGGCCCAACCTGACAGGGCTTCAACAGGCCACAGGGGATACGAAAGGAACGTTTGGCCTTCCCCGCCGTCGACAAATCCCACCAGCGTGAGATCCATTTCGCGGAGCGTGAGATAGGCCAGCTCTGCCAGTTCACCAGTTCCGTAGACGACGATCCGCTTGGCGCCGGCCTGTGACAGGTCTGCCAGCACCAGCTTGAGCCGCTGGCGCATCTCTCGATAGTAGGTCAGCGAATACTGCATGTACGCATAGGTGAGGCGGGATTTTTCCGCCATTCCGCGGGGAGTCAACAGATACTTGATGCGATTGCTGGGAATAGTGGTGATTTTGATGTAGCCCTTGCGGGCCAGCCGCTTGAGGTACAGGTTGGTCAGACCCAGCGCGACGCCCAGTTTGGTCGCCAGTGACCGCTGTGTCACATGGGAGTCTTGTCCGACTTCGTTGAGGAGTTGAAGATCTCGCTGGCCTTGTAAGTCCATATCGATTCAGGTGTTTTCTGGCAAGCGTTCACGATTTGAACACAGTGGCCGGATAAGATCAAGGAAAATGAACGGCGGAAATAGGAGGACAGGCACGATGAAGAAGGGTGCCAGTCCCCTCCACCGGTGGGTGCTTACGGCCTGGTGGATCGGTACCAAGCGATGGTCTTGGCGAGTCCTTCGTCGAAGGAGGTCCTGGCTCGGAACCCGAAGAGCTTATCCGCTAGGCTGACATCCACGCAGCGGCGGGGCTGGCCGTCTGGCCTAGATGCATCCCAGACAACTTCGCCTGTAAATCCAGTGAGTTTCGCGATGCGGTCCACCAAATCCTTGATGGATATCTCAAACCCTGCCCCAAGGTTGACAGGATCGCTCTGGTCATATCGCTCGGCCGCCAGCAGGAGCCCTTCCGCCGCGTCCTCCACATAGAGAAATTCGCGCGTCGGGATCCCGGTGCCCCACACTTTCAAGACAGGTTGGAGGGTGGAGGGTGGAGGGTGGAGGCGGGAGGGTGGAGGGTGGAGGGATGAGGTTGGAGGCGTAGGAGGAGCCACGGAGGCTATTGCCTCAGACCTCAAACCTCTAGCCTCTGGCTGGTTCATCGCATCGAGGCATTTTCGGATGAGCGCGGGGATGACGTGTGAGGTTTGAAGGTCAAAATTGTCCCGGGGGCCGTAGAGATTGACCGGGAACAGGACCACGGAGTTGAAACCGTACTGTTTGCGGTAGGCCTGCGATTGGACCAGCAACATTTTCTTGGCCAGTCCATAGGGGGCGTTCGTTTCCTCTGGGTACCCGTTCCAGAGATCGTCCTCCTTGAATGGGATCGGCGTGAACTTGGGGTAGGCGCAGATCGTGCCGACCGCCACAAACTTTTCAAGGCCGACCTGCCTCCCCACTTCCATCAGTTGCGCGCCCATCATGAGATTGTCATAGAAGAACGAGCCCGGATTGCTCATGTTCGCGCCGATGCCACCGACACGGGCTGCCAGATGGATGACCAGGTCTGGGCGCGCAGCGCGATAGAGCCGCCGCACCGCTTCCAGCTCGACCAGGTTGTAGTCGCGGCTCCGCGGCACAACAATCTCGCGGCATCCCCGCTCTCGCAGTTTATCCACCACGTAGGAACCGAGAAAGCCGGCTCCACCGGTCACCACTACGCGCTTTGAAGACCAAAAACCCATGCTCGTGTTAGAGGTTGGAGGTTAGAGATAGGAGGCAGTTGCCTCAGACCTCAAACCTCATGCCTCAAACTTCCCCCCTCCACCCTCTTCTCCCCCTGATTGCATTCATGAGACCGTTCAGCTTGCGATCAATTGTTTCCGCCTTGCGACGAACTAGGTCGTACTCAGTCTCACTAAACAGCTTCTGCTTTTTGAAAATTTCATTCAATGTAACCGTCTCGTATAGGGAACCTTGGGCTATGCTGAGATACTGCAGAAATTCCCGTTTGTGCTGGCGCCCTTTCCCTTCGGCGATATTCTGCGCCACCGAGGACACGGCTCCTTCCATCTGCGAGACAAGGCGCAAATGCTTGCTCAACGGCACTTGCTCCAACAGGTCCAAGACAAAGTAAGCCAACTCCACCGACTCTTGCCATACATCCAGTTTTTCAAACGGAAACACATAGCTCACGAATTGTGCCTCTTACTTCCTACCCCCATCCCCTTAGCCTCCAACCTCATACCTCAAACCTCAAGCTTTCTTGCCCGTCCCTTCGAGCTTGAGCCGCTCCGCCTTCAGGTCTGCGTCCACCATCATGATCACGAGTTCCCTGAACGACACCTTGGGGGCCCACCCGAGTTGCTGCTTCGCTTTCGTGGCGTCGCCGACCAGCAGATCGACCTCCGTCGGGCGGTAATACCGGGGGTCGATCTTGACGTGCCGCTTCCAATCAAGACCGACGCGCCCGAAAGCCACGTCCAGCAGCTCCCGCACGCTGTGGGTCTCCCCGGTGGCGATGACATAGTCGTCAGGTTTCTCCTGCTGCAGCATGAGCCACATGGCCTGCACATAATCTCCCGCATAACCCCAGTCGCGCTTGGCATCCAGATTTCCCAGAAACAGATCGGTTTCAAGCCCGAGCTTGATCCGCGCCGCCGCCCTGGTGATTTTCCGGCTGACGAACGTCTCGCCCCGACGCGGCGATTCATGGTTGAACAAAATACCGTTACAGGCAAACAGGTTGTAGGCCTCTCGGTAGTTGACGGTCATCCAATAGGCAAAGACCTTGGCCGCTCCGTAGGGGCTCCGCGGGTAGAAGGGCGTCGTTTCCTTTTGTGGAATTTCACGGACCTTCCCGAACATTTCGCTCGAGGAGGCCTGATAAAACTTCGGCTGCAAGCCAGACTCCCGCACGGCTTCCAGCAGCCTGAGCGTTCCCAGCCCGGTTACCTCGGCCGTGTACTCCGGGACGTCGAAGCTGACGCGGACGTGGCTCTGGGCGCCAAGGTTATAGATTTCGTCAGGCCTAACGGTCCGGAGAATCTTGTTCAAGGAGCTCGCATCATTCAGATCGCCGTAGACTAGGCGGAGGCGCGCATCGGGCACGTGCGGATCCTGATAAATATGGTCGATCCGGTCGGTGTTCAACGAGCTGGACCGGCGGACCACCCCATGGACCTCGTAGCCCTTCGCAAGCAGAAATTCGGCCAGGTAGCTTCCGTCCTGACCGGTAATGCCTGTAATCAGCGCTTTCATCATTACCTCGGGCTACAGGATGTTGAAAAAGGCCTCCAGCTTTGTTCTCGCATCGCTCGGACCCTCAACGTACCGAAAAGAGTACGCCTCGGGCCCTCGCTCGCTGCGGCCGCGCTGGAAGGCCTTTTTGACCATCCTGCGGGATATGATAGCCCAAGCATGCCAAAATGGTTTTCAATACCTTGCTAGATTCGCTTTTCCAGCACCACCAGAATGCGAAACGCCAGGAACCAATCCAGGAAGCTCAACGCGCGCTCAAGCGCCAGCACCGGCCTAACCAGCCACATCGGCAGCAGGGACGGATGCTCGAATCCCCCGCTGAGCGGATAGGCGAAGAACGCCAGGCGCCGATGCGCGCGTTTGTTCAGCTGCGGGTAGTGCCGTTGAAACGCGTCGAAGGCCCGCTCGAACAGAATCGTTGCGACCGCCTGGTTCGCATCAAACGGCTTCCGCTCGGGGTCGGCAGGCCGGATCACCAGCGGATCTCCTCCCAGGTCAACCGGTTCAGGATGGAGAAACCGATAGACCGGCCACGACACCCATGACACATAGGGGTCCATGATCAGGATCCGCCCGCCCGGCTTGAGAATGCGCACCGCCTCGTCGAAGAACAGGGGCACATGTTCGATATGATGCAATGCATCGAAGAGCACGATATTGTCCATCGAGGCGGTGCGAAAAGGCAACCGCTGCGCATCCACGACCGCATCCAGCCACGGGACCCTGACGATGTCGGTGCAGATGACGGACGGCGCGAACTCCTTGAGGTTGCCCGTGCCGCCGCCGATTTCGAGCGTGCGTCCAGGCCGGAGGTAAGTGGCCAGTTCCTCATACCAAGCGGTGTACAAGCATCGGAGAATCGGTTTGGTCTTCCAGACCGCCTGGTGCCGGCTGAGGATTTCTTCCGACATTTAACAGGAAGCGCCTTTTCTCGAATCGTTTTTCTTGCCCATCGCCTCAAACTTCCAACCTCCTACCTCCAACCTCCACCCCCCCGCCTCAAACCTCCAACCACCCGCCTCCAACCTCAAACCTCTAACCTCAAGCCTTATTTATATTGCCTTCAGCCTGAAAAAGCCGTAGACCGTCATCTTCAGCAACAGCCACCCGTGTGCGAACCGCCGGATGTTGGTCGTGCCGTAGCGCCGCTCCTGGTACCGGATCGGAACCTCGACGATCTTCAGATTGAGCTTGGCCGCCCCGAACAGAAGATCGAAATCGCCGAAGGGGTCGAACTCGCCGAAGTAGGACCGCTGTTTCGCGATGCGCTCGTAGTCCTCCCGGAGCAGCACCTTGGTTCCGCAGAGCGTATCCTTGATGCGCTGGTTCAGCAGCCAGGAAAACGCCGCACTGAAAAATTTGTTGCCCAGGAGATTCAGAAACCGCATGGCCTGGGTCTCCATGGGGTACACCAGCCGGCAACCGTTGATGAACTCTCCCTTCCCGCTCGCAACGGCCTCGTAGAACTTCGGCAGATCTTCCGGTGGCATGGTCAGATCGGCATCCAGGATCATGAGGACCTCTCCCGTGGCGCCGGCAAACCCCTTGCGGACGGCGTCCCCCTTGCCCGCCCCGTCCTGCACGAGGCACTTGATATCCCTGTCGGGATATTTCCGGATGACTCGGTGAATCTCCTCCAGAGTGCCGTCGGTAGATCGGCCTTCCACGAACATGATCTCCTGATGCCGCCCGAACTTCGGGATGCGCTGGACCGCCGCCTCGATGTTCCCGCGCTCGTTCCGGCACGGCACCACGATGCTGACCGTGTACTCCCGGCCGGACCGGCCCGGTTCCCTCCTGGCCACGATGTACTGGCACAGACACAGGCGGTTGAGGCCCGGCAGCGCGGCCACGTAGCGATTGATGAACGTGGACACCAGCGGGATGTATTTCGGGAACAACAGGCGCCGCTCCGTTTTGACCACTTCATAGCCGGCCAGGTGCAGGAGGCTCTCGATATCCGCCGGCGACAGCCAGTTCTGAAACTGCTGCGGCATTTTCAAGCCGAGCCGTTCGGCGAGCCGCAAGAGCGGCTCCCACAGAAAATTGTAATAGGAGATGACCAGGCGGGTTTTCTCCGTGCAACAGCTCTGCAATTGCTTGAGCGCGGCCTCGATATCGAGCAGATGCCCGAGCACATCCGCAAGTACGATGACGTCGAAGGTCTCGTTCAGATCGAGGGTTTCCACATCGGCTACCCGAAACTCGAGCGACGGATGCCGGCGCGAGGCCTCCTTGACCATCGCCTCGCTCAGATCAATACCCACGCCACGAACCGGCTGCAGCGACGCGAGAAGATCCCCCAGCCCGCAGCCGACCTCCAGCACGCACAGCCCTTCGGGGACAAGAAATCGAAAGTAACGACGCTGGTCCTCGTAATAGTAAGAGGCCTTCTTCTGCCAGGCCGCTCGGTCCGGCGCGAGGCGGTCGAACCGCGCCTGCACGGTCTCCTTGTTTTCGCCATCGCTTCCGGTCATCGCGCCTGCTCTCGCCACATCTGGAACATCAGCACCCCCCACAGGGGATATTGCCAGTTACGCCGCCCCGACAGATGCTCGGCCCATTTCTCCCGGATCGGCCCAGGGTCAAAAAACCCCTCCGCACGCAGGCGCCGCTCGTCCAGAAGCGCCTCGCACCAGTCCCGGAGTGGACCGCGCAGCCACGAATCGATCGGCACGCCGAAGCCCATCTTCGGCCGGTCGATCAAGCCGGCCGGCACATACTTGTCCAAGACCCGCTGAAGCAGCCATTTGCCGCGGCCATAGCGGATTTTCATGGAGAGGGGAAGCCGCCACGCAAACTCGACGATGCGGTGATCCAGGATGGGCAGCCGGGTTTCCAGACTCACGCCCATGCTGGCACGGTCCACCTTCACCAGGATATCGTCCGGCAAATAGGTCGCGGTGTCCCAGAACATCATGGCTTCCCGAAAATCCCTGGACCCGAGCCACCGGTCGCTGCTGTTAACGATCGTCGCCGGTTCCGTCGCACCCAGCACCACCTGCTCGGGATCTCTCCAGATGGACACGAGCCCCCCATGCAGGGATCGGGGGCTGTCCGCAGTCAGGAGACCGGCCAGTTTCTGGAGCTTGTCACCGGGATGCTGCACCCTCACGCTCCTTGGCAAACACATCCGCGCAGCCCCGAACAACGCATCCCATCTCCCGGGGGACACACTGTTCAGCGCGCGGCTGGCCGCCGTCCGCATGGCCGCCGGCATCCACGCGATGCCCCTCCAGATCCGGTGCCCCCAAAAGTACCGGTTATACCCGCCAAATATTTCGTCGCCGCCGTCGCCGGATAGGCCGACCGTCACTTCTCGTCGCGCCAACTGCGAAACCAGAAACGTCGGAATCTGCGACACATCGGCAAAGGGCTCGTCGTACAGGGCCGGCAGTCGTGCGATGACGGCCCGGGCTTGCGCCGGCGTCACATATAATTGGGTGTGCTCGGTGCCAAGGTAACGCGCGACTCCCTCGGCATGGTGCGCCTCGTCATAGGCTGTTTCATGGAACCCGATCGTGAAGGTCTTGACCGGCCGCCGGCTGTGCGCCTGCATCAAGGCAACGACGGTGGAGGAATCCAGGCCTCCCGAGAGGAATGCGCCCAGCGGCACATCCGCCACCATCCGCAGTGCGACCGAGTCACTCAACAACCGGTCGAGCTGCACGATCGCCTCTTCATCAGAACCGATGAAGGGATTTGCCTCTCCCCGCTCCACGGCCGTCCGCAGGGACCAATACGGCACCGGCACGGGTTTTGGGGACGCAGGGGCGGCCTGAACCGTGAGCAGCGTGCCGGCCGGGAGCTTATGAATCCCCTGGTAAATGGCATGGGGGGCCGGCACATAGTTATACCGCAACAGCAGCAGCAATGCATCGCGATCGATCTCGGGTCTGAATGCAGGATGTGCGTTGAGGGCCTTCAGTTCCGATGCAAACAGAAAGGTGGTACCGGCCCAACCGTAATAGAGCGGCTTTTCTCCTAAACGGTCGCGTCCCAGGGACAGCATCCGCGTCTCGCGATCCCACAACGCAAAGACGAACATGCCGTTGAACCGCTTGACGGCCACGTCGAGCCCCCACCGGCTGATCGCCTCCAATAATACCTCCGTATCGGAGTGTCCTCGAAATACGGTTCCGTACGATTCCAGCTCCTTCCGCAGTTCCGCAAAATTGTAAATCTCGCCGTTATAGGACACCACATAGCGCCCATCGGCGGAGAGCATCGGCTGGTGTCCGGTGGCAGACAGGTCCAGAATCGAAAGCCGCGCATGCCCCAGCGCGATGCCTGCCTGGTTGTCGCACCAGACCCCCGTGTCGTCGGGCCCTCGGTAGCGAATGGCCTCGACCATGGGCAGAACGGCCTGACCACCGTCCGTCCCGCCGTAGCCCAGTATGCCGGCTATCCCGCACATGATCCCTCAGGGAACCCGTGGGGACTGGCGCCCTTCTTGTTGGCGTCTGCCCCCGTTTCCGCTCGGCTTTTCCACTAACGTATGCCCGTACCGGAGCCGCTCATAGCGCCGACGCCAGGACGCCCGGAAATCATCCCACCGCCGGCTGAACCAGTTGCCGCGCATGGTCCGTTTCCACTTACGCTGGAAGCAGGCCACGTTTTCGATGACGTAGGTTTTCGATTCGGTCTTTTTGATTGCGTCCTGCGTGACCATTCCGATGTGATGGATCAGAACCGATCCCGTCATGCCTATGGAGTAACCCGCCGCTTTCATCCGCCAGAAAAAGTCGATGTCCTCTCCGCCTCCGCGGATGAATTCCTCGTCGAAGAGGCCGATCCGGTCGAAAACCTCCCGGCGGATGAGCATGCACGGGGCATAGGCCTCGCCGGTCCGGACCGCCCCGGCGCATCGCCGCGTGTATTCCCGCGCATAGGAATCGAGATCGTAATCCAACGGACCTTCCCGCGCTGCCGGGCTCACGAGAGCGTGGCCGGTGCGGTCCATATACGCCAGCAGCCCTTCGAGCCACCCCGGCGTGACCACGATATCGTTGTTCAGGATGCCCACCACGTCGCCCTTGCTCGCCCGGATGCCCTGATTCCAGGCCCTGGCGCATCCCAGGTTCGACGCATTGGTGATCGCCGTGGCCTTCACGGTGGCGAGCAGTTCCTTCGTGCCATCCGTGGACCCGTTGTCGACAAGAATCATCTCGTGGGGTAGCGGCGTGCATCGGGCGATCGATTCCAGACACGGTTTCGTGCATTGCACCTGATTATAGACGGCGATGACGAGGCTGACGGTCGGCATCAGACCGGCTTTTCCGCGACCGCACGCAAGTCGCCGCCATAGCCCAAGTGCCCGAACAGGAGGCACAGCGGGTTCGCGGCATGGCGCATGAGGCTGCCGTGCTGTCTCGGGCTGTTGAGGACATGACGGTACACGCGATCCACGCTTCCCAGAAACGACGATTTGCCCAGGCTGGTCCCGATCGAAACCGCGCGATAGCCAGCCAGCTCGAGTAGGCGTGCAAGCGAACGTTTCGTAAAATGGTATAGATGCCGTGGAGGGTCCCACGCGACCCACCACCGGCCGAACAGCGCCGCCTCCGCGCTCCCCGCGTTCGGAAGATACACCACCACCGCGCCGCCAGGCTTCAAAATGCGAAAGGCTTCGCGCAGCGTCGCCACAGGATCATATACATGTTCCAACGAATGGTTGAACAGCACCACGTCAAAATAATCTGCCTTGAAACCTGCCGTCAGGAGATCGCTGTGCCGGACGTCCAATCCGACGCTGCGCGCCCGCTCCACCGCCACAGTGCTGAAATCCAGCCCGTGCACGTCCCATCCCTGATCACGCAACTCCTGCAGCAGGCGCCCAGGCCCGCAGCCCACATCCAACAACCGCCCCCCGCCCCTATACAGGAGAATGTCCCGTCCAACCAGGCGCAGGTGGGCATACTCCGGGAACAACATCAGGCGTCTGCATGCGCGGGCCAACCAACTGCGCCGCTCTGCCGGATACCCGTAGAACTCCTCCCGGATGCCCTTCTTGAGCGCACGCGACAGGCGTTTAACCAGCCGGTCCGCCAGCTTGCGCTGCACCAGTTCGGCCGGCGGATAGTATTCCGTCGGATAGTAGGCTCCGATTTCTTCGCGCGGCGGCCTCGGATTAAGGTAGATGAAGCCGCACCGGCACGCCTGAAGCGTGAACTCACGGCCCTTGAGGATCTCGTCGTCACCGCCGCAGGGCACGACCCTCGACGTTCCTCCAGTCCCGCCGCAGATCAGACAGGCCACGGTTTCCATCCCGGACGTCCTCACTGCGCCGCCCGTTCGCGCGCGCGGCTGCCGGCCGGCGGCGGCAGCTGCCGCTCGATCCGGTCCATCACCTCGTCCACGGAAATCTGCTTCATGCAACTCTCTTCGCCGCGCGTGCAGGTCGGATGGAAACACCGCCGGCAGTCGAGCTCTTTGTAGAGCACCTCGGCGCGCCCTCCCCGGGGACCCCACTCGGCTGGATCCGACGGTCCGAACAGCGCCACCACCGGGATGCCCAGGGCGGCCGCCATGTGCATGGGCCCGTTGTCGTTGCCGACGAACAGTGCGCAGCGCTTCAGCACGGCGGCATATTGGAGGAGCGTCAGTCGCCCAGCCAGAAGCACAACGGGCGTTCGCACGCCGCCTCGAATCGTTTCGGCCAGCTCGCGCTCTTTGGCATCGCCGCCGACCAGAATCCGGCAGCCGTACCGTGCCGCCAGGCGGCCGGCCAGCTCGGCGAATCGCTCCGCCGGCCAGGCCTTGAACCAATAGCGCGCGCCAGGCTGCAGCATCACCAGAGGCTTGACGCCGACGGACAGTTTCTCACCCGCGAGGTTGTCCAACAGTCTAGCCGCTTCAGCCTCATCCTCCAGCGGGATCCGCAGCACCAGAGGACCGGCCTTCGGCTCAATGCCCAGCGGCCGCACTGTTTCCAGGTTACGCTCGAGACGATGCCGCACATCCGGCCGCGATTGCACGACCGTCGTATATAAGAGCCCCCGCCAGCGGTGCTCTTCGTTGAGGCCGATCCGGACCGGCGCGCCGCTGAACCGGGACAGGATGGCGGACCGGTCCCCGTCCGTGAGGTCGATCACGCAGTCGAAGCGTTTCCGCCTGAGGCTCTGTAGAAACCGGAATTGCGCTGCAAGCCCGCCCCGCTCGACGACCAGCACCTCGGTGAGATCCGGATTCCCCTTCAGAACATCCTCCGTTCCGCGAAGGACCGCCATCGCTAGACACGCGCCCGGGAACCGCTCGCGCAAGGCACGCAAGACCGGAGTCGCCAGTAGCACATCGCCGATGTAGCGGAGCTTGATGACGAGGATGTTGTTCACCGGCAGACCTCGCGATAGACCGCCAGCGTCTGCCGTGCTGCGCGTTCCCAGGTAAACTGCCTGGCCCGCTCGAAACCCTTCGCGCGCAGCGACTCGCGCAGCGGCATATCGCGCAGCACCCTTACCAACGCTTCGGCAAGTTCTTCATCAGAGTCGGGGTTCACGAGCATAGCAGCATCCCCGGCCACTTCTGGCAGGGAGGCGCGATTCGAGGTCACCACCGGCGTGCCGCAGGCCATGGCTTCAATGACCGGCATGCCGAATCCTTCGTACAGAGATGGAAACACAAACAGGTCCGCATGAGAATACAACAGTACGATGTCCTCAATCGGCAGTCGTCCCGGACAGTACACACGCCCATCCACGCCGCACTGGGCGACAGTCTGGCGCATATTGCCGAACCGGTGAACGGGATCGCCCACCAACACCAGCCGATAGCTTTTCAGTTCGTCAGCCCGTTTCGCAAAGGCGTGCACTAGTACCTGGTGGTTCTTGCGCGGATCGGCGCCGCCGACAAACAGAATGAACGGCGCATCGGGCATTCCGATGCGCCGGCGCAGCTCGCCGAACCCGGCCGGATCGCGCCGTGGACGAAAGTCCCCGGACACCCCGCAGGGAATCACCACGATCTGCTCCGGGGGGAGACCAAAGAGCACCTGGATCTCGCGGGCGGAAAACTCGGAGATGGTCATGACCTTCCGTGCCCGCCACGCCGTCCGTCTGGTGCGCAGGGAGGATGCGCGCTGCCCGAACAGTTTTGGCGAATACTGTGGATACCGGTCCATCCAGAGATCGTAGATCGTGACCACGCCGCCGAACCGTCCCGTCGTCCTCATTTTGAAATTGGTGCCATGGTAGAGATCGAGACCGTCGAGCCTCCCCCGCCAGCGCATCATCAAGCGGCCGGCTTCGGCCCACCGGATCCCCTGCCCGCCGTCCCATCCCTGCGGCATGTCATTCCGAAGCGCGCCGGGGTTGACGTAGCCCACGAACTCCGCGCCTGCGTTCAATCCGACCATGGCCTTGATTAGATTATAGGTGTGCCAGCCGACTCCCCCTCGGTCTCCGACGATGGAACTGGCATCGATTCCGACTCTCACGTCTAGCCTCTAACCTCTCGCCTCGAACCTCCAACATTTAAGAGTTCCCACGCTTTCGCATACTTGACGAACGTATGCATCCCGGCGAAGAGCGCGACGACCACGCCGTGTACGCCGTCCTGATAGCCGCCGCGAAGCACGTAGGTTCTCAGGATCGTGCCGATGTGATGGCCCGCAATGTTGAACGCCGTCACCGCCGAGCGGGCTTTGAGCTTCTCCTGCGCTCCGAGCGTGGTATACCGCATCATCTTCCGCACATGTGCACGGATCGTCGGCATGCTATCATGGTCCATGGGATGCTGCAGGCGCTCGACGCGTCCACGGAGCCGCAAATTCTCATGGAGCTGCGTGTCGTCGTAGTGGCCGGCAGACTTGCGGAAGAGCCGCAACTGGTGATCGGGATAGATGCCGCCGCCCTTGATCCATCGCCCGTAGAAAAAATTCCGACGCGGGATTTCAAGGCCTGCCAGATCCGACGGCGGACCGGATTTGACCACCGCCTGGATCTCGTTCCGCAACGCCGGCGGGATCCGTTCGTCCGCGTCTACGATCAGAATCCACTCCGCCCGGGCCTGCTCCATCCCGAAATTCTTCTGCGGCCCGTAGCCCGGCCACGGCCTGACGTGGACCTGCGCACCATGCTGTTTCGCAATCTCAGCCGTCCGGTCCCGGCTTTCGGCATCCACGACGATCCGTTCGTCGGCCCACGACACCGATTCGAGGCAGGCCGCGATGTTCCGCTCCTCGTCTTTGGTAATAATCACGACCGCAATCTTCGAAGGGTTTGTTTGGTTCATCTTGTTTGCCAGAAAAACATCCTACCCAATCAACATCGTGGCATGTCCATATTTCCTGAAAATCTCCCGGCAACCCGGGAACTGCCGCTTCAAGCGGATGACGCGGTGGCCGCGAAACACGTCCCGACAGCTGTCCACCAGCATGGTCCTCATCCCGGCAAACCGGCAGGGGCGCCCGTCCGTTCTGCAATCCATCCCCCTCGGCCTCACTTCCACCGGAAAGGAACCGGACCAGTACAGCATGGTCGTCTTGGCTTTGCGCCGGAAGCAATGCTGGGCGTCCCGAAAATCGACGCTGCCGTAAAAATCACGCAAAAACTGCCCGTCCCGGCACGAACAGAACCACGCGACCTGCTCGGGAGTTTTCGGCTCGAACACCAGGCGGTCCGTGCCGATGGAAAACACGAACCATCGGTGGAACCAGTACTCGGGGGACGTCTCATCGCGCAAGGCCAGCCCCTGCTCGAGAAACGGCGACGGCGTTTCGATATAGCCCGCCCGCCCCACCCGCAGGATCTCGCTGCAGGCGCGTTCGGGACGCGCCACGTGCTCCAGGATATGGGAGGCGTAGACGTAGTCGAACGTTCCCGATTCGAACGGCAGCGACGCGGCCTCGCCGACGATCAGCTTTGCCGTGTCCGGCACGCACAGCGGGTTGCCTCCCCGTTCGCGGCCCTCGTGGACGTCCATCTCCAATAAATGCGTCGAGCCCTTGAACGGATTGTGACCGGGCCCGATCTCCAGAATCCGCCGGGCACGATACGGGCGTTTCCACAGCGGCAGTTGTTTCACGCGTCCGTTCTCCGCTCCACCGGCTAGCCGCGAAAGCCCTTGCTCACGATCGCGCGGTAGAAGGCCGGTTCGAGCCAGCGGTTGCGGCCCTGTTTCAGTTTGGGATACCGGCTGACCCGCTCGCGCATGACGGCCGGATGCGTGCCGGTGAAATTTTTCATGATGTCGTACTCTTCGAACTCGTAGGCCTCTTTGGCCAGCATGGCGGCCTGCCCGGCCCCCGGCTGGTCGCCCTGATGGCGCGCGATCTGATAACGGAACTTTTCCAGCAGCACGCGCGGCGGCTTGACCCAGCCGTAGTGGTAGACCGTCGCGCCGGACGGCCGCAGCCGGTCCTTGTGCGCGGTCTGTAAGTAGGCCTGATCCGATTTGAGACAGAACCCGACCGCATCGCCGAACGATTCCACCCGGCCGTCGTTGCGGATGATGCGGACGGCGCGATGATAGAACCAGGGATTGAGCGAATAATAATCCCCGTAGAAATGCAGGTAGCGGAAGGTCAGCCCCAGGACCGCCGGGTTCGCCAGATGATCCCGCATAGCTAGGCGGATCGTGTCGTGCTCGTCCTCGTGCAACACCTCATCGGCCTGCAGATACAGTGCCCAGTCTCCGGTGCAGCGCGCCAGCGCTTTATTGGTCTCAATGGAAAACAGCAGCCCGTCCTTCTTCATGTTGTCGTCCCAGAACGACTCCACGATGCGGATCTTCTCCGAGCCGATCGACCGGATCAGCTTCAGCGTGCTGTCGTCCGACTGGCCGACATTGATGACGAACTCATCCACGAGCGGCAGCCCCGAGCGGATCACTTCCACGATCGGGTAGTCGAATTTCACGGCGTTGCGGCAAATCGAAAAGGCGCTCACTTTCATACGCACTCCACCCCACACGTTGTCCGACTTGGCATTATCACCTCTGCCTCGCGAGAGCCGATTGGATCGGCTCGGGCGTCCGCGCCCCCCTGACCTCGTAGGCAAACCGATCTGCCCAGTGGAGGACGGTATTCTTGCAGTCATGGGGCAGCACCCGATGCAGCCGGTTCAAATCCGCGACGCGTTCGTACACCTGTTTGACAAATTGCGCATGCCGGCAGTCGCAGAACTCATCGATCGTCTGTGGGGTTTTCGGCTCGAACACCAGCGCGCCGTCCCGGCTCAGGGACACGAACCATTTGTGAAACGACCATCCCCGGTCCAGCTTGGGGTAGTTGTACCCCTGCTCGAAAAACGGACTCGGCGTTTCGATATAGCCCGCGCGCGCTACACGCATGAGCTCATTGCAGGCCTCTTCAGGCTGATCGGTGTGTTCCAGCACATGGCAGGCATATACATAGTCGAAGGTGCGATCCTTGAACGGCAGCGCCTCGACGGTCGCAACCACCAGCGATCGCCCATGCAGCTTGACAGCGCCGCCCCGCTCGGAATCGTCCTCGGGAAGAAGGTCCACCAGGTGCGTCGCATCCTCATGCGGCCGGTGTCCGGACCCGACATCCAGTACGCGCCGCCGCACGGGCCCGCCGAACCATTTATGCCAGAAGAACCTGGCTACGCTCTTCAGATCACTCAGCCGCATATCTCGCCCGCTCCGCCTTAAAGTAAAGTCGGAATCTGCTACCTACCCGCACTCCTATCCTGACACAACTCCCAGAGTTTTGCGTACTTGATGAAGGTGTAGTAGGCGTAGAGTCCGGAAAGGATCAGCCCCGGCATGCCCTCCAGGAACCCGGCTCGTCCCACGTACATCTTCGCGAACGTGAACATGGGATGCGTCACCAGTTGATGCGCGCGGAAGCGCCGCCCCTGCCACGCCATGCGGTCGGCCATCAGATCGGAATAGCGGTCCATCTTGGCCAGATAGTGGTCCAGGTCCCGGAACGGGTATTGCAGAACGTGCTCGCGCAAGTAGCCGGTCTTCCCGTCGACCTCCGCTCCTTCATGCACCACTTCGTCCCGGTACGTCATCCGGCTCTTCCGGAACAGCTGAGGCTGGCGGTAATCCGGATACCAGCCGCAGCGGCGGATCCACCGGCCGAGAAAATAGTTTCGGCGCGGCACGAAATAGGCGTCGGCCGCCGGACCCTGCGCCAGCACGCGCCGGATTTCGTCGCGGATCTCCGGCGTGGCCCGCTCGTCCGTGTCCAGGCTGAAGACCCAGTCGTGCGACGCATGGGCGACGGCCTCGTTCCGCAGCCGTCCGAATCCATGAAAGTCATGTTGAAAGACCTTGTCGGTGAACTCGCGGCTGATCTTCTCGGTCGCGTCGGTGCTGTGGGAATCCACGACGATCAGCTCGTCGGCCCACGTGAGGGACTCCAGACAGGCCCGCATGTTGGGCTCGTCGTTGTATGCGATGACGACCGCAGAGACTTTCGGCGCGCCGCTCACAGCGAATTCCCCAGTTCCTTCCAGGACCACACCCGGCCCTGCTCCAGCAGGGTATTCGCGCTGACGTACAGCGCGAGCATCCGCCGGTACCGGGCGGCGATCTCCGGATCGGTCACCAGCCGGCGGACCGGCGGTCCCTCCAGCGACAGCTCGGCCTGCCCGAGCGTTTCCGTCCGGAACGAGTAGAACAGGATGCCGTCCCGGTCCGCCAGGCCGATGAGATCGTCATAGGCGCTGCTGAAAAATGCGGGGCTATCCTCCGGGCAGTCGGCGGCCAGCGCGCAGCTCACGTCCCGCCCGAGGAACGGCGAGACGCGCGGCTGCATGCCGTTGATCGCCAGGATCGTCGGCATCAGGTCCACCTGGCTGGCAATGGTGGCGACGGCGCGCGGCTTGTAGTTCGACGGGCTGCGCAGCGACCCGTCCACCCAGATGAACAGCGGCGACAGGAAGTGCCCGATCAGCTTCTCCTGGTCGGTCCGCCCGATCGGCTCGTGCCGGCCGTGATCCCCGAGAATGAACATCACGGTGTCCTTCAGCAGCCCCCGCCGCTGCAGCTCGGAGAAGAACCGCTCGAACTCCTGGTCGACGTAACGCAACGCGGCCACATAGCCGTCCGGATCCGCCTGGAGCGCGCGGACTTCCTGCGACGCCAGCGGGACCGTGAAGGGATGGTGGGTGCTGAGCGTCAGCGTCGTGAGAAAAAACGGCCGCTTGGCCTGCTGGAGGGCCTCAATCCTCGTCCGGAGAAAATCGAACAGCGCCCCGTCGGTCATGCCGAGCCCCAACCGCTCGGAGCCGGCCGGAAATTCGTTCTCGTCGAACAGCTGCTGCAAGCCGTTTCGCGAGAGGAAAATATGCAGCCGGTTCAGATCGCGGTGCTGGCCGATCACCATTTCGGTCCGATAGCCGCGCTTGCGCAGGAGGCTCGGCAGGCAGAGGTAATCCTGCGCATAGCGCGTCTTCATCGCGGCGGTTCCCTGCCTGGGATAATAGGAACAGAACGAGGCGAACAGCCCCCTGGACGTTTGCGTGCCGTTGGCGAAAAACCGCTCGAAGTAGACACTCTCCTCCTTGAGGCGGTCGAGAAAGGGCGTGACCCGAATCCCCTGGACCGTCCGATTCAGATAGCGGCGGTCCAACCCTTCGACGAAGATGATCAAGATGTTGGTCTGGCGGCCGAACCGCAGCGTGGTCCCGGCCTCGGCGCGCCGGACGAGGGGATATTTGGCGTAGGGGAACGATGCGCCGCGGCTGATGCTCTTCTGAGCCAGGCGGATCGCTTCGTCGAGCGGCAGACTGTCCAGCGCCGGCGGCGGCACGCGGCTCAGGCGCGAGCCGATGGTGGCGCGCATCGCCTCGCCGGCATAGAGCAGGGGATTCTGCGCCAGCATGTAATAGGCCGTGCTGCTGATGGGCGCGATCCGGATCGCGTAGGGCCCCTGCGGGTGGAGGCCCATCGCGCCCGCAAGCAATCCGACGGCCAGCATCCCGTTCACCTGTCTGGGGAAGGCGATTTCCCACGACGACACGACCGGCCTGACAAACAATCGGAACGCCAGCCAGAGGACCGCGATCACGCCACCCTGCAGCAGCAGGAACGCCGACACCCGCGGCCCCCACTTATCCCCTTCCTCCAGTTCGGCGCTGGTCTGCCGGCTCGCCTGGGTCGCGGAGGAATTCCCGACCCCCGCTGCCGCCTCTTCGCTCCGCTGGGCCAGCAAGTCGTCGACATACTCGAAGAAGACAAAATCCAAATGCTGCTGGTTGTAGCCGTAGTACCCCATGTCCACGACGAGGACGGCCAGCAGCAACAACCCGACAACCACCGACGCACCGAAGAGCCCGCGGCAGTGATGCGTGATCGCGGGAGCGGGAGCCGCCTGCCAGCTGGTCACCAGCGTCAGCAGCCCCCCGATCAGGCCGCCGATGACGACGGCAAGCAGGATGCAGAACGTGGCGGTGATCAGGTCGGCCCGCAGGCCGATGAACAGAGTTCTGGCCAACAGGCCGGCCCCCGGCTCCTCGAGCGTCCAGGTCTCCGGGAGCAGGAAGAACCGTTCCGCCTGCTGAATGGCGACAAAGAGCAGCCACCAAAACAGGAGGATTGCGCGATAGGACCAGGGCTCCCTGCCGACCGACGGCGTCATGTGTGCGCCACTTTCTTGTAGACCTCTTCCAGGCGATCGAGCATGCGGTCGAGCGAGTACTCCTGCTCGACCAGCGCCCGCCCCCGCCGGCCCATCTCCGCCCACAGCTCCGCATCGGCCAGCAGCGTCAGGATGCGCTCCGCCAACGCGTCGGCGTTCCGGGGCGGCACGACAAAGCCGGTCTTCCCGTCCTGCACCACGTCGGGGATCGACCCGACCGTCGTCGAAACGACCGGCAGCCCCATCGCGAGCGCCTGCATCAATACCTGTGGGATGGTATCTCCCTCGACGGAGGGAATCACGAAGAGGTCGAGCGAGCGGAAGACGTTCAACAAGTCTTCCCGGAATCCCAGCAGCTTCACCCGATCCGCCAGCCCCAGCGACGCCGCGCGCGCGCGGAGCCGCTCCTCTTCCGGCCCCTCGCCGACGATGAGAAACGTCACGTCCTTCGCGCGGGGCAGCACGCGCGCGGCCGCCTTGATGAAATATTCGTGCCCCTTGTACGAGCGCAGGTACGAAATCAGCCCGACCAGCCGGTGCCCGGGCGCCAGCCCCAGCTCGAGCCGGAGATCGCGGTCCGGCCGCCCTGGCTTGAACTGTCCGACATCGATGCCGATCGGAAAGGCCGCCACCCGGTCCGGAGCCAGCCCGTCGCGCTCGATCAAGCCGCGCCGGGTCATTTCGCTGCCGGTCACGATCACGAAATCCATCAGCGTGCGGTAGAGGAAGCGGGTGGCGGCGTTCTTGTTCAGCGGCGTCGAGATGTGCCGGCTGCGCACGACTTTGACGCGCGGCGTCACGAGACGCGCGGCCAGCCCGCCGATCCAGCTGTCGCGCGAGCTGTTCACGTGCAAGAGCGCCGGCCGGTCCCGCGCCATCAGCCGCCGAAACGAGGCGATGGCCGCCGGATACATCAGGCGACCCATCGCCACCGGTTCCACTTGCAGCCCCTGAGCGACCGCCTTCCGGCAAATCGAGCTCCCCGGCTCCAGGATCAATCGCACATCGTGGCCGCGCTTGCGCAACCCCTCCGCGTGGAGGAGCACCGCCAATTCCTGCCCGCCCATGGTTGTCGACGACTCGGCGATCAGAATGTTCATGACCTCATCCGGACCGCCAGTTGGTCGCGCGCCGCCTCGGCCACTTGTGCCGGTGTGATGCTTGTCAGGCACTCCCGCTCGATCGGATTCCGGCATTGCCGGCTGAAGCAGGGGCTGCACGGAAGCTGTCTGGCGAGCACGCGATGGCCGGCTCCGTAGGGGCCGGTCCGGACGGAGCTCGTCGGGCCGAACAACGCCACCACCGGCGTGCCCACCGCCGCCGCCACGTGCATGGGGCCCGAATCATTGGTCACCAGCAGCGACGCAGACTGGAGCAGCGCCGGCAGCAGGCCCACGTCGGTGGTTCCCGTGACATCCACCGGCGTAGTCTTCATCAGCGCCTGCACGGCACGCGCATCTGCGCGATCGTCGGGCCCGCCGATCAGCACGATCTGGCCCGCGCCCTCGTCATGCAGCCGGTCCGCCACCGCCGCGAACGACTCGAGGGGCCAGCGCTTGGTCGGCCAGCGCGCGGAGACGTTCATCGCGATCCACGCGGCGCCTGGCCGAAGACCGTGCCGGCGGAGCAGCTCCGCCACCTGTTCCCGGTCGGCGGGAGAAATCGCCAATCGAAAATGCGGCTTCTCCGTCGCGCCGGCCCCGACTGCGTCGGCAACCAACAGATAGCGATCCACCGCGTGCATCTCTTCCGTCGGCACCGGCACCCGCTGTGTATAAAACAGGGGACTCCCCTCCCGCCCAGTGGCGAACCCGACTCTCGCGGGACAGCCGGCCAGCCTGGCCATCAGCGCGCTGCGTAAGAGTCCCTGCAGATCCACCGCCAGGTCGAAGCGCTCGGCGCGAAGGCGCGGGACTTCCGACAGCCATCCGCCGAAGCCGGCCCCTACCGGCCAGACTCGATCGAGCCCCTCGGCCCGCTCGACGAGTGCCGCCCACTGCCGCTTCACCAGCCAGGCGATATGGGCCTCCGGAAACTTCCGGCGCAGCGCCGCCAGCGTCGGCAGAGCGTGGACGATATCCCCCAGCGAGCTGGGCTTGATGAGCAGAATGCGCTTGTAATCGGTCATCTCAGAAGCTCTCAGCTTTCAGCGCTCAGCTATCAGCTTTCGGCAATGATGAAAAATTCAGGTTAGAGGGACCTGTTTCCACGTTGATCTGACGGCTGAACGCGTCTTGAAAGATCCACGTCACGGCGTCACTCAGGTCCGTCGCCACGTGATCCGGCAGGGCTCCTTCCTGCCGCAACTCCTCGAGCGCCTGGGCGCTGGTCGGACCAGTCGTCACCAGCACGCTCCTCGCGCCGATCCTCCTCGCCAGGTCCACGTCGCGCCGTTGATCCCCGATCACGTAGGCGCGGGACAGCTCCACCCCCAATTCGGCGACCGCGCGCTCAACCATCACCGTGCCCGGCTTCCGGCAGGCACAGCCGTCGTCCGGATGGTGCGGGCAATAGTAGAGGCCGTCGAACGGAGCGCCCCCCGCCTCGAATGTCGCGCGCAGCCTGGCGTGGATCGCGCCCAGCGCCTCGAGCGAGAACAGGCCGCGGCCGACACCAGACTGATTCGTGACGACCACGACTCGGGCGCCGGCCCGTTTCAGCCGCGCCACGGCTTCCACGGCGCCAGGGAAAATCTGCAGCTCCCCCGGCGTTTTGATATAGCCTGTGTCGCGGTTCGTCGTACCGTCCCGGTCGAGGAAGATGGTGACACCGGCCAGCGCGCTGCGCTGCGTTAGAGGCTCGAGGTTTGAGGTCTGAGGCAACATCGGTTCAAGTTGATGTTTGGCAGCGAGATAGACCTCATCCACCGTGACGCGCGTCATGCACCGATGATCGATCGGGCACTCGCGCAGCAGGCACGGCGCACAGTCCACCGGCTGCCGGACCAGCGCGTGTTTCGTTCCCACGGGGGCCGTCGCGCGCCAATCGGTCGGCCCGAACACGGCGACCAGCGGCACCCCGAACGCTGCCGCGATGTGCATCGGCCCCGTGTCATTGGTGACGAAGACGGAACAGCGCTTCACGGCCGCCATGAGCTCGCGGACGGACGTCCGCCCGGACAGGACCACCGTGGTCGACTTGATCCGGCCCGCGATGGAACAGCCCAGCGCCTCTTCCCCGCGTGCACCGACGATCAGCACCTTTGCGCCGTACTGAGCGGCCAGCCGGTCGGCAGTGTCCGCAAACCGCTCCGGCAGCCATCGCTTGGCCCCGCCGTAGGTCGAACCGGGGTTGAGCCCGATCAGCAGATCGGATCCGCCGATACCGGATTCCGCCAGCCGGTTCGCCATCGCCTGTTGCTCTTCCAACGACAGGACAAGCCGCGGCAGGCCCGCGCTCCTCTCCCATCCCATGGGACGGAGCATGTCGAGATAATACTGAACCTGATGCGGGAGGGCGGCGCGGCCCGGCCGTGGAACGGGATTGGACAGCAGCAGTCGCCGCCCGTCCGTCGCATACCCGTAGCGCAGGGGAATGCCGGCCAGAAACGCCAGCAGCGCTGCCTCGAACGCGTTTTGAAAGAGAACCGCCAGATCGAAGCGCAGCCGCCGCAGCGTCCGGGCCAGCCGCCACTTGCCGGCCAGGCCCGCATGGCGTCCGCGATCCTCATAGACCAGCACGTGGTTCACGGCCGGATGCCCCGTGAAGAGCTCCGCGATCGCCGGCTTCGCGAGCAGGGTCAGCTCCGCCTGCGGGAAGAGCGTGCGCAGGGCGGAGAGGGCCGGCTCGCACATCACGGCATCGCCGATCCAGTTCGGCGCCCGCACCACGATCCGCCTGATCGTCTCTTTACGCATGCGCCTCCGCGAGCGCCGGCGCCGCCTGGCCGAGGATCAGCCGGTCGAACCGTTCCCGTTCCTCCAGCACATCGAGCCCCAGCCGCACGGCCCACACGGCCTCGCCCGGTTTCAGGAATGGCGCGACCTTGCCCGCGTCTTTTTCCGTCGTGACGATCACGTCCGCCCCGCACCGGCCGGCCCGCGCTCGCACCAGTTCCAGATCGGACGCGCCGTAGGCATGGTGATCGGCAAACGCGATCTCGTCGCCGACCGTCAGGCCGAGCGACCGGAGCAACACCAGGAACGACGCGGGATTGCCGATGCCGCTGAACGCCAGCGCCCGCCTCCCCGACAGGGTCTCGATGGAGCGGACCTCGCCCGTGACGACGTTCACCAGCGCCTGCGCAGTGAACCGGCTGCGGATCGGCTGCATCGATCTCCCCGTGGCCGATTCAATGGCCGCCGCCGCGTCGCGCCAGTTCCCCATATCCGCCCGCGTTAACAGAACAGCCGTCGCGCGGGAAGCGGCAATCAGCGGCTCCCGCAGCCGGCCGGCTGGCAGGAGCCGGTGCAAGCCCGCTTGATCCGAAACATCCATGACCAATAAATTCACGTCCCGGTGCAGCGCCAGGTGCTGAAAGCCGTCGTCCAAGACAAAGCAATCAACGGGATGCCGGTCGAGTACCCACCGGCCCAGCTTGTAACGGTCCGCGCCGACCGCCACCACTGCGCGCGGGCAGCGCGCCGCGATCAGGTACGGCTCATCGCCGGCGTCGGAAGGTCCGGTCAGCAAGGTCCGGCCGTCGGACACCAGCAGCATGTCGTGCCGGCTGTGCCGGCGATAGCCACGGCTCAACACCCCGACGCGCTTGCCGCTCGCCAGCAACCGTTCTACGAGCGCAATCACCACCGGCGTCTTGCCGGTGCCGCCGACGGTCAGGTTGCCGACGCTGATGACCGGGCACGGCAGTTTCCGTTCGGCGAGCCATCCCAGGCGGTAGAGCGCGACGCGCATCCGGACCGCGAGGCCATAGGGCACAGCCAACGGCAGCAACAGCCACTGCAGCGGCATCCCATGGAGACGGCGCGCGGCGTGTCGTCCGGGCGGAGCTTGCGCCAGCACGCCCGCGATCAGATCGAGGCTGCGCTGCACCGCACCGCGATTGTCGAGCACCACGGATCTGGCCGCCTCGCCCATGCGCTGTAGCGACGTGCGGTCGCGCAGGCGCGCCGCCACCGCGGCCGCCAGGGCGCCGCCGTCGGATACCCGCATGCCCCCGCCCACATCGGCGAGCAGAGATGCGATCTCCGCGCAATGGTCCGTATGCGATCCGAAAAACACCGGCTTGCCCCAGAGCGCAGGTTCCAGTAAATTGTGCCCGCCGACCGGCACCAGCGTCCCGCCGACGAAGGCGAGCACGGCATGGCGGTAGACCTGCGCCAGCTCGCCCCGCGTGTCGAGGATGATCACACGCGGCCGGTCGCACGTTCCCGCGCTGCGCCCGCCGTTTCCCATCGCACTTCGCCGCTGCACGGCCAAGCCTTTCGCTCTGACCGCCGCTTCGACCTGCGCGGCCCGCTCGATATGGCGGGGCGCGAGCATCAGCACCAGCGACGGAAACTCCTGCTGGAGCGTTTGGTAACAGGCCAGGAGCTGCTCCTCTTCGACCGGGTGGGTGCTTCCCGCGACGATGAGCTCCTCCTTCCCGTCCAGTCCCAACAGATCGCGCGAGAGGCCGCCTGCCAGGCCGTCCGGATCCGGCAGGGGCTGATCGAACTTGATGTTCCCCGTCCGCACCACGCGCGACGGTTGCGCGCCCAGCGCGACGATGCGCTCGGCGTCCCGCTCGGACTGCATGAGGCACAGAGTCACGGAGCCCAGCACCTGTCGCATGAACGGACGCAGCCGTGTGTATCCCTCGAACGACTTGCTGGACAGCCGGCCGTTGACCATCACCGTCGGCACGCCCCGCCGGCCCAGGGCGCCGAGCAGGTTGGGCCAGAGCTCGGTCTCCACGAACAGGAACGAACGCGGCGCCAGCCGTTCGACAAACCGCGACACCGTCCACGGAAAATCGAGCGGCGCGTAGCAGTGCTCGGCCACGCCGGCCAGCTTCTGCTCGACCGCCTCCCGCCCCGTCTCGGTCACCGTGGAGACGACGATGCGGTCGTGGGGATAGCGCTTGCGGAGCCCGTGCACGAGCGGCGTCACCGCGACGACTTCGCCGAGGGAAACGGCGTGAATCCAGATGGTTGGTCTATCTGGTCTGTCTTGTCTATCCAGTCTGTCTGATCTGCTCAAACCTGATAGACCAGATAGACCGAATGGACCAGACAGACCAAGTCGCTGCAGCAATCCTCGTCTGCACCGTTTTTTCCCGAGCAGGATCAGCACGATGGCGGGAGAAGCCAGCAGGAGAAGGACGTTGTAGAGGACGTACCACATGGTGTTTGAGCGAGCAGCAGGCAGCGAATAGCGGGTAGCTTCTTTCTCTGAGCTATTATCTACTCGCTACTTGCTATCCTTTCGTCCGCTTCGGCCGTGATGCGATTCAGCGCCGCCTCCAGCTCGCGCAGCTTGGCGTCCAGCTCCGCAGCGGTCGCCTCACGCGATACCCAGATGGGGTCGCCCCAGCAGTACAGGCCGCGGCTGAACGGATAGGGGACCAGGAAGCGATCCCAGCTCGAAAAGAGTTTTTTTTTGAGCAGCTGAACGCGATCGGCACGATCGGCAGGCCGGTCGCCTGGGCCAGTTGCACCGCGCCGATTTGCGCCACCTGGAACGGACCCTTGGGTCCGTCCGGCGTGATGACCAGATCAGCGCCGCTCTGCCCCACCCTGATCAGATCCCGCAAGGCCGCGGCGCCGCCGCGCGTCGTGGACCCGCGGACGGACCGGAAGCCGAACCGGCTCACGATGCGGTGGATCAGCTCGCCGTCCCGGTGCTGGCTGATCAGGATGTGCGCCTCGGGTCCGCGATAGGCCAGTGGCATCATGAGCTGCCGCCCGTGCCAAAAGGCGATAATGAGGTGCTGACCCTTCCGATAGAGCTCATCCACTTGCTCGCCCCCTTCCGTCCTGATCCGCAGGGTCCAGCCGAGCAGCCGGATCGCCCAGGCGCCGATGGGCGGCAGCACAGTCAGTTTGAGCCAGTTCAACATGGCAGGCTCGTGGTTGGAGGTTGGAGGTTGGAGGCATCCATCGTTCAGCCTTACTCCAATACATCCTGGAATTGAATGGCGTGGAGGCGCTTGTAGAGCCCCCCGCGCCGCAGCAACTCGTCGTGCGACCCACTTTCGACGATCCGGCCCCGGTCGAGCACCACGATGCGGTGCGCGCTCTGCACCGTGGACAGGCGGTGCGCGATCACGAGCGTGGTCCGGTTCTTCATCAAGTTGGCCAGCGCCAGCTGGACGATCCGCTCCGATTCGGAATCCAGCGACGAGGTCGCCTCGTCCAAAATCAGAATCGGAGGATTGCGGAGGATGGCGCGGGCGATCGCCAGCCGTTGCCGTTCCCCGCCCGACAACTTGACGCCGTTTTCGCCGATCCTGGTCCGGTAGCCGTCCGGCAGACGCTCGATGAACTCGTGCGCGAAGGCCGCCCTGGCCGCCTCGACGATCTGCCCGTCGGTTGCCTCCTCTCGGCCATAGGCAATGTTGTAGCGCACCGACTCGTCGAACAGGACCGTGTCCTGCGACACGATCCCGATCTGTCGGCGGAGCGAGCGCAGCGTGCCCTCCCGGATGTCCTGGTCGTCGATCAGCACCGAACCGCTCGTGGGCTCGTAAAACCGCGGCACCAGACTGACCAGCGTGCTCTTACCGCTCCCGCTGCTGCCGACGAGGGCGACCACTTCGCCGCGCGCGACGGTCAGATCGATCCCGCTCAACGCGGGCAGGTCGCTGCCCTCATATTGAAAGGTGATCTGGCGGAGCTCCAGCGCGCGCGCGATCGGCGCCAGCTCTTTGCGGCCGTGGTCGCGGGCTGATTCATTCTCCAGATCGAGCACCGCGAAGGCCCGATCAGCCGCCGACAGCGCCTGCTGGATCGTGTTGTTGGCTCCGCCGAGCTTACGCAGCGGCGTGTAGGCCATGAACATCGCCGTCAGGAACGAAAAGAAATCGCCTGGCGTCATCGCGCCGTGAGTGACGAGGTAGCCGCCGTACCAGATGATCGCCGCCACCCCCGAGACGCCGATGACTTCCATGTGCGAGGAGCCGAGCGACGAGACCTGCAGCGCCTTCAGGATGGCCTGCAACAACGCTTTGTTGTTGCTGCTAAAACGCTGTCCCTCGGCTTCCTCACGGCCGAAGGCCTTCACGATCCGAATGCCGGTGAGCGTTTCCTGAAGCGTCGACGCCATGTCACCGACCCGCTCCTGCCCGGTCGTGGCCAACCGGCGCAACCGCTCTCCCATCCTGGCGATAATCAGCACCGTCATCGGAATCACGAACACGGAGGCGGCCGCCAGCCCCACGTGGCGATAGAACATCAGCCCCACCATCGCGAGAAACGTCAAGCCGTGCAGCAGGACGTCTTTCAGGACACCCGACACGGCGTTGCCCATGAGATTCACGTCGTTGATCACGCGCGACATCGAACGTCCGGTGGTGTTCGCATCGTGGTACCCGACCGGCAGCCGCAACAGCTGCTGAAAGAGCTCTTGGCGGACGTCCGTGATCACCCGAAATCCCACGTAATTCATCAGGTAGTTCTGCCCGTAGCTGAAGACCGCCTTGAGCGCGGCCACGCCCAGCAGCACCACCGGCAGCAAGGCCAGGAGCATCTGATCCTTCCGGATGAACACGTCATCCAGCACCGGCTGAACCAGCCACGCGTAGGCGGCGGTCAACACCGCGACAAGACCGGCGCACACAAACGCCGCGATCAGCCGGACGCGATACCGGAGCACATACCGGAGCAGCCTCAACCACAGTTTCATGTGCGACACTCCGCCAAGACAGCCGCGGCAGCCCGCCGGGACGCGCCGGGCGAGCCGAGCGCCTCGCGGACCTTGCGCAGCTCCGCCCGCATCTCATGTGCCGCTCGTTGATCGCTCAACAATCGGGAGGCCTCCTGGCTCAATCGCTCGGCTGTGGCGTCCTGCTGGATCAACTCCGGCACGATGCTCCGTCCGGCGACGATGTTCGCGAGACCGATCCAGTCGATCCTGATCAACCAGCGGGCCAGCCAGTAGGTCAGCCACGGCGCGCGGTAGGTCAGGACCATCGGCGTCCCGACGATCGCGGCCTGCAGCGTCGCCGTCCCCGACGCCACCAGCAGGACGTCGGAAGCCGCCATCACCTCGCTGGCCTGGTCCCGGACCACGTGGACGTTCACGCTCGAACCGGCCGACAGAGAAGCGATCAACTCATCCGTAATCGACGGGGCCTGCGCCATGATGAACCGGACTCCCGGATGCCGCCGGGTCAGCAGCGTGGCGGCCTGCAGCATCAGCGGCAGCAGCGCACGCACTTCGCTCTCCCGGCTTCCCGGTAGGAGCCCGACCACCGGCGCCGACGACTCCAGCCCGAACCGCTTGCGCAGCTCGTCCCGATCGTAGGACGGCGCGACCTCATCCAGCAGCGGGTGGCCGACGAAGGTGCATGGCACGCCGGCCTTCCGGTACAACTCCTCTTCGAAGGGCAGGATGACGATCACGCGGTCGACGCGCCGGCGGATCAATCGCATGCGAACCGGAGCCCAGGCCCAGACTTGCGGCGCGATGTAATAGACGACGCGCTGGCCGGCCCACTTGGCGATGCGGGCCAGGCGGAGGTTCATGCCGGGGTTGTCGATGAACACGACGGCGTCCAGTTGCGTCCGGCTGAGAAAGCGCGCCAGCGCGACAAAGTTTCGGATCGCCGCGCGCAGGTGGGCCGATCCCAGCGTCACGCCCATTGCATCGGTTCGCTTCAAGCCGGGCAGCAGGGCCACACCGGCAGCCTGCATGCGGCTTCCTCCGACTCCGATCAGTTCGACGTCGGGCTGGAGCGCCCGGATGGCGCCAGCCAGATTGGCGCCGTGCACGTCCCCCGAGGCTTCACCGGTCACGATGAAAATACGCGGCATCTGCAACGAAGGGGTAGAGTGGTAATAGGGGTAGCAGTAGTCTTATGCCACTCTGCTCCTTTTTCTCCTCTGCCCCGTTACACCCCCCCTTACCCCTCTACCCCTCTATCCCTTACCCCTATCTCCTCCAGCACCCGGTAGGCCAGCGAGAGCGCCGCTTCCCCATCCTCGCCGGACACAACCGGCTTGGCGCCGGTCCGGACCGCCTGCAGAAACGATTCCAGCTCCAGCTTCAACGGTTCCTCCTCGCCGCCCTGTACCTGCTCGGTTTGCGACTCGCCGCCCGCTTGCGGGCGCGCCGGGATGCGGCGGATGACCGCCTGCCGCGATTGATAATCGAGCGAGATGGCCGCATCGCGCTGCACCAGCGTCAGCTCGCGCGCGCGGCCGCCCGCGACGCGGCTGGCCGTCAGCACGGCGATGCAGCCGCTGCTGAACGTGAGCCAGGCGTGCGCCACGTCCACCTTGTCCGAGACGACCGCGGCCCCGACGGCGCGGACGTCGGTCACGGTCCCGGGCTGGAACGACAGCGCCATGTCGAGATCGTGAATCATCAGATCCAGCACGACATCCACGTCCGTGCTCCGACCGGTGAAGGGGCTGACGCGGCGGCACTCGATCAGCAGCGGGTCGCGGATGAGCGGCCGCACTGCGAGCAGCACCGGGTTGAACCGCTCGATGTGGCCGACCTGCACGATTGTCTTACGCGCCTGCGCCAGCGCGACCAAATCCCGCGCCTCCGCCGGCGTCGTCGTCACCGGCTTTTCCACGAGCACGTGGACGCCGGCTTCCAGGCACCGCCGGGCCACCGCATGGTGCACCGACGTCGGCGCGGCGATGCTGACAGCCTCGACCTGCTGGAGCAGGGCCCCGACGTCGTCGTAGACGGCGGTGCCGTGCCGTTCCGCGATCTCCTTGGCGCGGCGCGGGTCGGCATCCGTGATCCCGACCAGCGTCGAGCCGGGCAGGCTCGCATAGAGGCGCGCGTGGTGCTGCCCGAGGTGTCCCACGCCGATCACGCCGACGCGCAAGGGTTTCATGAGATCAGGCCTACTCTTTGATCCCGACGACGGCGATGCCGGCCCGTTCCGCGAGGCTGAGCATCTCCCGGCGGTCGAGCAGGACGCTCTTGCCCGCTTCCACCGCCAGCGCCGCCGCCTTGACCGACGCCATGGCCTGAATCGTCCTCGGCCCGACGGCCGGCAGGTCGAATCTTAAGTCCTGCTGCGGCTTGCAGCGCTTGACGACCACCGCCCCTTCGCCGGCCAGCTCGCCGCCCCGCCGGATGGCCTGATCGGTGCCCTCGACCGCTTCGACCGCGACGATCACGCGGTCCTTGATGACCACGCACTGGCCGATGTCGAGCCGCCCGATCTCGCGCGCCACGTCCCACCCGTAGCCGATGTCGTCCCACTCCTTCTTGCTCGGACGGCGCTTGGTCAGCACGCCGTCTTCCACCAGGATCCCGTTGAGGCCGAACGTGGACTCCCGGATGCGGATGCCCTCGCTCTCCAATTCGGCCGCGAACTCGCGCAGAATCGCGTCGTCCTTGAACGCCCGCAGCCGGCTGGCGATCGCCAGCGTTCTCAGATCAGGCCGCACCGTGGTGAACACGTGCGTCTTCTTGATCCCGCCCAGCATCACCGCCTGCCGGACACCGTCCTCCTTGAAGGCCTTGATCAGCTTGTTGAGCTGCCCGATCTTGATCCAGTGGATTTTTTCGACGTGCTGTTCGAGCTCGGGCTCGGTCTCGCCGATGTGGGCGACGGCGGAAACGGTGTAACCCAGCTGGCGGGCGTTCTCGGCGAAGATGATCGGGAACCGGCCGTTCCCCGCGATCAATCCGATCCGTTCGCCGATCCGCTCGCCGATCCGTTCGTGCGATCTCACGGCCACGCGCTACTCCTCGTCCTCCTGCTCGCGCCCGACGGACTTGCAGACGCCGCGCTTCGTCTCCTCCATGAACGCCACCACCGTCAGCACGTCGTCGCTCTCGCCGAACTCCTGCCGCGCGAGCCGGACCGCCTCGGTCACGCGGTGCCCGGACCGGAAGAGCAGCTCGTAGGCCCGCTTGAGCGTCGCGATCCGCTCGTGGGAAAAACCATGCCGCCGCAAGCCGACCGAATTCAATCCATAGAGCCGCGCGCGATAGCCGCCGGCCGCCCGCATGAACGGCGGCACGTCCTGCCCGACGGCGGAGCACCCGCCGATCATGGTATAGGCCCCGATCCGTACGTGCTGGTGGATGCCGGCCAGGCCGCCGACAATCGCATGGTCGCCAATGGTGATGTGGCCCGCGAGCGTCGCGGCGTTCGCCATGATGATGTGGTCGCCGAGCCGGCAATCGTGGGCGACGTGGGTGTAGGCCATCAGAAAATTCTGGTTGCCGATCGTCGTCAGACCGCCCCCCGACACGGTCGCGCGATTGACCGTCACATACTCGCGAAAAATATTGTCGTGGCCGACGACGACCTTGGTCGGCTCGCCCTTGTACTGCAAGTGCTGCGGCGGCGTCCCGATGGACGCGTAGGGGTAGAACTGGCAGCGCTCGCCGATGTCGGTCCAGCCTTCCACGTACACGTGCGCCATCAGGCGCGTCCCGCGCCCGATCTTCACGTGCTCGCCGACGACCGAATAGGGCCCGATTTCCACGTCAGGGGCCAGCTCGGCCTTGGGGTGGACGACCGCCGTGGGATGAATGTTCAAGAAATACCCTCCTACTCGATTGCCTTCTCTTCCGTCACCATGGCCGTCAGCTCGGCCTCGCACACCAATTCGCTGCCGACGTAGGCCTTGCCCTGCATCTTCCAGAATGGAGGGCGTTTCTTGAGGACGTCGATCTCGAACCGGAGCTGATCGCCCGGCACGACCGGCTTCCGGAACTTGGCGCCTTCGACACCGGTGAGGTACACCACCGGCCGGCTGGTCGCCGCAGAGGATTTGAACGCCAGCACGCCGCCGGTCTGCGCCATCGCCTCCAGGATCAGCACGCCCGGCATGATCGGCCGATCCGGGAAATGCCCCTGAAAGAACGGCTCGTTGACGGTCACGTTCTTGATGCCGACGATGCGGCGATCCGCTTCCATCTCGGTAATGCGGTCCACGAGCAGGAACGGGTACCGATGGGGAAGCGTGTCTCGGATCGCCGCGATGTCCAAGCCTGCCATGAGTCTGCCTCTCCTTTGCGCCCGGCCGGGCCGCTACTTGTTCCGCCGGTCGAATTCCTTGATGACCTGCTCCGTCAGGTCGACCGACTGATGGGCATAGAGCACCACCTGAATCGTGGCCACCCCTCCTTCGTCGAGGACCGCCACGAATCCTCCCTTGTCCGCGACGGCCTGGACGGCTTCGTCGATCTTCTTCTGCATGTCATCCGACATTTGTTTCTGCTTCTGCTGGAGCTCGCGGTTGAAGTCCTGGAGCTTGCGCTGGTAGGCCTCGAACTTGGCCCGGAACTGTTCCTGCTTCTTCGTCTTCGCCGACTCGCTGAGCCCGCTTTCCTGGCTTTTCAGCTCATCTTCCAGCTTCTTGAGCTCCTGATCGTCCGCCGAGATGATGCGCTGGCGGCTGGCCTGGAATTCCCGAATCGACTCCAGCGCCCGCTTGCCCGCCTTGGTCTTCTCGACGACGGCCCGCTGCTGAATCACGCCGACCTTGCCCGACTCCGCAGTCTCGGCTGCGCCCGCCTGGAACAGCGCGAGGAGTCCCGCCGCCACCGCCACTGATGCCGCACCGGCTCTCATAGCTCGTCTCCTTTCCCCCTTATCCCTCTTACATCCCGCCCTTGTTGAATTCCTCGACGACCTTCGCCGTGATGTCGAGCGAGGCGTCGTAATAAATGGTGGGGCTGCCCTTGCCCTTCTCCACGATCATCGCCAACCCCATCTGCTGCGCCACCCGCGCCGCGACTCTTTCGAGCCGTTCCCGGAAGCCTTCCAGCACTTCCTTCTGCTTCTCCTGGACCTCCTGGTTCATCTGATTCACTTTCTGCTGGTATTCCATCATCCGCCGGCGGAATTGCTCCTCGCGCTCTTTCTTGGCGTTGGCGCTGAGAACGCTCGCCTGCTTCATGAAGTCTTGCTCCATGCGCCGGAGCTCTTTTTCCTCCAGCTCCACGACCGCCTGGCGGGTCTTCGTAAACGTCGTCATCGACTCCGTGGCTTTCTTGCCGGCGGCCGTTTCGCTCAGCACGCGCTGGGGCTCCAGCACGCCGATCGCCAGGCCGGACCGCCCCGCCGGCTGGGCCCCATTGCCCGCGGCGCAGCCGCCCGCGAGACATACGACCGCGGCGGCGGCCAGCCACCCCGCCGGACGCCACCACGATCGCGTCATCTGCCGTTTCCCGTTCGGTTCCTTCATGCGATGGTTCCTCCGTGTGCCGCTCAGAACAGTGATCCGACGGAAAACTCGAACACCCCCTTCCGTTCCTGCGGGCGGGGATCCAGGTTGAAGCCGTAGGCGACGCGCAGCGGGCCGAACGGCGAAATCCACCGCGCCTCGACGCCGGCCGTCTGCCGGAGCTTCAACAGCTCGAGTTGCGAATTCTCCGCGATGCCCTTGCCGTAATCGAAGAAGATCACGCCGTTGAGCTTGGCTTCCGTCGAAATCGGAAAAATAAAATCATTGTTGACGACGACCTGCTGGGCCGCGCCGAGCAGCGAGCCCTCGGCCGTGACCGGGCCGGCGCGGCCGAACACGAACCCGCGCATGGTGTTGATGCCGCCGACGTAGAACTGCTCGGTCAACGGAATCCGGTTCCCGGCGATGCCCTCCACGATGCCGTACCGGAGCCGGATCATGTGCCGCGTGTCCCAGAAGAGGGGCGTGTACTTGAGCGTGTCGAACTGCAGCTTGTAAAAGTTGTTGGTGCCGCCCAGCGCCTTCGTGCCCAGATCCACATTGACCATCGTCCGCGTGCCGGTTCGGGGATCGAGATGGTAGTCCCGGGTGTCGCGCGACAACGACGAGCGGAAGCCGGTCGTGGACTGATTCCCCTGCTGGCTCGTCGCGGACAAGGGCGCGCCGGCCTGGACGTCGATGATCTTGATCTCTTCATAGATCGGGCTGAACGCGCCCGACGTGTACTCGGAAAACCAGTGCCCCGCGCTGATGCTGGCGCCGGTCTTGTCTTCGATATACGTCGTGTAGTTCGTTCTCGTCCGGTAGAGGTCGCCCTGCAGGGACACCAGCCGGTCCTGGAAATACGGCTCGCGGAACGTGACCAGGCCGAGGTTCCGCTGCTGGCCCAATTGCCCGCGCACGCGCACGAGCTGACCCTTTCCCTGGAAGTTCCCCTCCGAGATGTCCATGATCGTCGTGAATTTGTCGAGCGTGCTGTAGCCGCCGCCGATGCTGAACTGCCCTGTGTTCTTCTCTTTGACCTTCACGTTCAGGTCGACCTTGTCCGCTTCGATCTGCTGGGGCGTGATCTCGACCGTCTCGAAGAAATTCAGGTTGTTCAGTCGCTGATAGCTGCGCTGCGTCGACACCGTGTCGATGACTTCCCCTTCGTTGACGCGGATTTCCCGCCGGATGACGTTGTCGCGCGTCTTGTCGTTGCCGCCGATATTGATGTTGCGGATGCGGATGAGCTCGCCTTCCTTGACGGTGAAGACCAGCGACGCGGTCCTGGCCTGGTCGTCCTTCGCGATGTTGTAATCGGCGTCGGCGAACGCGTAGCCCTTCGTGCCGTAGAGATCCTTGATGCGTTTGGTCTCGTCGAAGAGCTTGCCGATCTGAAAGACCTCGCCCTTCATGATTTTTTGGCCGGCGGCCAGCTCCTCCTCCTCGAACAGCGTGTTCCCCCGGTATCCGACCTCTCCGACGATATACTGGTCGCCCTCGACGATCGTGAACGTGACGAGGAACCACTTCTTGTCCTCGGTCAGCTCGACGAGCGGCTGGCCCACCTGGGCGTTGAGATAGCCCTTGTTCAGATAGTTGCCGCGGATGCGTTCGGCGTCGTTGGCCAGCTCGTCCCGCTTCAAGAGGCCCGCGTCGGTAAACATGGACGGGAGTTCCAGCCTCGTGATGATCCCGTAGAGCGGCACCCACTCCCGCGTCGCCAGGTTCTTCAACAGCTCTTTTTTCTTGAACACCGTCAGGCCGTCAAGGATCACGCTCTTGATCCGGGCCCGCTGCCCCTCCTTGACGAAAAAGGTCAGCCGCTTCCGGTCTTCCTCCACCCCCTGGACGATCGGCGTGACGCGCACGTTGTAATACCCCTGATCGTGGTACTCCGACCGGATCCGCTCCGCGCTTTCCTTGGCCTGCTGCTGATCGAGGAACGAGTTGTTGCGGATCGTGATTTTCTCCTTCAGCTTGTCGTCGCCGACGTTCTCGTTCCCGTCGAAGACGATTTCCGTGATGAAGGGCTTCTCCCGCACCACGAAGATCACCGCCACGCCGCCGGGAGCCGGTTCGGTCTCGATCCGGACGTCCTCGTAAAAGCCCATCTCGTAGATGAGCCGGATCTGCGTGCGGACGGCTTCTCCCGTGTAGGCGTCCCCGGCTTTCAGAGTCAATCGCCCCTGGATCGCCGTGACGTCGATGCGCTTGGTCCCCCGGATGGCGACGGAGGCCACCTTCTGCCCGCCGTCCTGTGCGTACACACCGGCCGCCGACACCACCGCCACGAGGATGAAGACGAGGAAACAGATGAGCCGGACAAACCGCCAACAGATCACTGCGGCCCTTCCGTCTGAGGCCGCCGACCGGTGGTCGTGGAAACGGCGCGCGAAGTCCCGGAACGTGCCCGAACGATCATGGTCCTGATGCTCAAAGTCCGGCCGATTGACTGTCCGTAACGCCTGGCATGACGAGCCGGAAGCCTATGTGGAACGCTTCCGGGGACATACCGGCCAAACTTACGAAAGATTTTGAAAAACCTGAGGAATTATACGGGCCACCTGACGGATTGTAAAGCGAATTCCGCCTCGTTGGAGGCCCTGCCGGCTCGTTCCGCTTACCTTGACTTTCCATCGACCCGTCCCTAGTATGCGGTCATGGCTCCTGCTCGGATCCGCAAAGCCGTCATCCCGGCCGCCGGCCTGGGTACGCGTTTTCTGCCCGCCACGAAAGCTTCCCCCAAGGAAATGCTGCCGCTGGTCGACAAGCCGCTGATCCAGTACGCCGTGGAGGAAGCCGTCGCGTCCGGCATCGAGGATATCATCATCATCACCGGCCGCGGAAAGCGGGCGATCGAGGATCACTTCGACCGGTCCTTCGAGCTGGAGGAAAACCTCAAAGGCAACGGCAAAGCGCAGATCCTCAAGGACCTCCGCCGGATTTCCGAACTGGCCAATTTTTGCTATGTCCGGCAGCCGGAAGCCCTGGGGCTCGGACACGCCGTCCTGTGCGCGCAGCACCTGATCGGCGAGGAACCTTTTGCCGTCATTCTCGGCGACGAGGTGATCGACGCGAAGGTGCCGGCCCTGGCCCAGCTGATGCGCGTCTTCGACGACGGCAACGGCGCCGTCCTGGGCGTCCAGAAAGTCGGGCGGGAGGACGTCAGCCACTACGGCATCGTCGACGCGCAGCGCCTTGCCGACGGCCTGCATCGCATCGTCGACCTGGTCGAAAAGCCCGCGCCGGCCCAGGCGCCGTCCCGGTACGCCGTCATCGGACGCTACGTCCTGTCTCCGGCCATCTTCCCGATCCTCGAGCAGACCGCTCCGGGGAAGAACCGGGAAATCCAGCTCACGGACGCGCTGCGGCGGCTCGCGCGGGAGGCCCCGAGTTACGCCCAGGAGATCGACGGGCAACGGTACGACGCCGGAGACAAGCTGGGCTTTCTCCAGGCCACCGTCGAGTTCGCGTTGAAAAACCCCGCCCTGGGTCGGCGGTTCTCCGCCTATCTACGACAGGTCGTGAAGCGCTAAGAGGAAGGTGGTTCCGATGTCCGCTGATCCCAACGAACGCGAGACGCCGCCAGCGGAGACCCCGCAGCCGGAGATCCCGGATCAGCTGCCGCTGCTGCCGGTGCGGGACATCGTCGTCTTCCCCTACATGGTGCTGCCGCTGTTCGTCGGCCGGGAGATGTCCATCAAGGCGATCGAGGCGGCCCTGGCCGGCAACCGGATGATCTTTCTCGCCACCCAGAAGGCGCTCGACGTCGAGAACCCCGCGCCGGACGACATCTATGCCGTCGGCACCGTCGGCATCATCATGCGCATGCTGAAACTGCCGGACGAGCGCATCAAGATTCTCGTCCAGGGCCTCGCGAAGGCCAGGGCGGTGGAATACATCCAGACCGAGCCCTACTACTCCGTCCGCATCGCCAAGATCGCGGATGCCAAGACCGCCACGACGGCCCTCGAATCCGAAGCGGTCATGCGGACGGTCAAGGAGCAGCTCGAGCGGATCGTCAGCCTGGGCAAGGTCCTGATGCCGGACGTGATGGTGGTCATCGAAAACCTGGACGACGCGGGCCGGCTGGCCGACATGATCGTCTCGAACCTCGGCCTCAAGGTGGAGATCACGCAGGGGGTGCTCGAGATCGAAGACCCGCTCGTCCGGCTCAAGCGGGTCAGCGAGATCCTGGCCAAGGAGATCGACGTCCTGTCGATGCAGCAGAAAATCCAGGCGCAGGCCAAGGGCGAAATGGACAAGACGCAGCGCGAGTACTTTCTGCGCGAGCAGCTCAAGGCCATCCAGAAAGAGCTGGGCGAGCTGGACGAGCGGGCCGAGGAGGCCGCCGAGTTCCGCAAGCGCATCAAGGACGCCAAGATGCCCGACAAGGTCATGAAGGAGTGCGAGAAGCAGCTCAAGCGGCTCGAAAAAATGCACCCCGACACGGCCGAGTCCGCCACGGTCCGCACCTATCTGGAATGGATGGTCGACCTGCCCTGGAGCAAGCGCTCGAAAGACAACCTCGACATCAAGGCCGCGGCCAAGGTCCTGGACGACGACCATTACGATCTGGAAAAGGTCAAGGAGCGCCTGCTGGAATACCTCGCCGTCCGCAAATTGAAAGAAAAGATGAAGGGGCCGATCCTCTGCTTCGTCGGACCGCCGGGCGTCGGCAAAACGTCGCTGGGCAAATCCATCGCCCGGGCGCTGGGGCGGGAGTTCGTCCGCATCAGCCTCGGCGGCGTCCGCGACGAAGCGGAAATCCGCGGCCACCGGAGGACCTACGTGGGCGCGCTGCCCGGGCGCATCATCCAGGGCATCAAGCAGGCCGGCACGGGCAATCCCGTCTTCATGATGGACGAGATCGACAAGGTCGGCGCGGATTTTCGCGGCGACCCCTCGGCCGCCCTGCTGGAGGTGCTGGACCCCGAGCAGAACCACGCCTTCAGCGACCACTATCTCGGCGTGCCCTTTGACTTGTCGGAAGTCATGTTCGTCACCACCGCCAACCTCAAGGATCCGATCCTTTCCGCGTTGCGCGACAGGATGGAAATGATCGAGATCCCCGGGTACACCGAGGAGGAGAAGCTCGGCATCGCGCAGCGGCATCTGATCCCGCGGCAGCTCAAGGAGCACGGCATCACGGACGCGCACATCCGGCTGACCGAGCCGGCCCTGCGCCTGATGATCTCCCAGTACACGCGGGAGGCGGGCGTCCGGAACCTCGAGCGCGAGATCGCCAATGCCATGCGCAAGGTGGCCAAGAAGGTCGCGGAAGGCAAGACCCAGTGCCAGACGCTCGCGCCGGCCAACCTGCACAAATTCCTCGGCGTGCCGAAATTCACGCCGGAGGCCGAGCAGGACAGGGACGAGGTCGGCGTGGCCACCGGCCTGGCCTGGACCGAAACCGGCGGAGACGTCCTGCACATCGAGGCGACGGTCGTGAAGGGCAAGGGACAGCTCACCCTGACCGGCCACCTCGGCGACGTCATGAAGGAGTCGGCCCATGCCGCCCTGAGCTACGTGCGCTCGCGGGACAAGCGGCTGGGGATCAGCCCCGACACCTTTTCCAAGCACGACATCCACATCCACGTGCCGGCCGGCGCCATCCCGAAGGACGGCCCGTCCGCCGGCATCACGATGGCCACGGCGCTCGCGTCGATCCTGTCCAACACGCCGGTCCGCCACGACGTCGCCATGACGGGCGAGATCACCCTGCGCGGGCGCGTGCTGCCGATCGGCGGCCTGAAGGAGAAGATCCTTGCCGCCAAGCGCGCAAAGCTCTCGACCGTGATCCTGCCGAGGCGCAACAAAAAGGACCTCGAGGAAATTCCCAAGCACCTCCTGCGCGGCCTCCGCCTGACCTTTGCCGACACGATGGACGACGTTCTGAAAGCGAGCCTGCGCAAGGCGTCCCCGGCCCGGCGTGCGGCCCAGACCGTGGACAACGGGCGCAGCCGCAAGCGTCGCCCGCATGCCAAACCCGCCGCGCCCGCCAGGCCGACCGGCCGGCCACGTCCCCGCCCGATCGCCCCCTCCGTCTCGGTCCGCTCGCGGCTCACCCATTGATGGCGCGCCGGCCTCGGCTCCACGAATTCCGCCTGATCGAACAGCTGCGACGTTCCTTCGGCCGGACCGGCCCCGCCGTCGTCAGGGGAATCGGCGATGACGCTGCCGTCGTCGCGCCGCCCAAAGGCCGTCAGCTGGTCCTGACCACTGATCTCCTGATCGAAGGCGTGCACTTTGACCTCCGAACCGCGTCCGTCGAAGACGTCGGATACAAGGCGGCCATTGCGAACCTGAGCGACATCGCGGCCATGGGCGCCAGACCCGAACAGGCGCTCGTGTCGGTCGCCCTGCCCCCCTCCTGCACCGTGCCGCACGTCCTGCGTCTCTACAAGGGCATCATGAACGCCTGCCGGCCGCACCGGGTGGCGCTGATCGGCGGCGACACCTCCGCGTCGCCGCGCGGCCTGTTTCTCAGCCTCACGGTGACGGGGAGCATTCCCGCCGGCACCGCGCTCCGACGGGACGGCGCGCGCGTGGGCGACCTGCTCTACGTGACCGGCACGCTCGGGGATTCGCTCGCAGGCCTGAGGCTGCTTTCCCGCCGCGGGCAGGGCGCCGGACCGTTGAAGGCATCGGAACGGCGTTTTCTCATCGACCGTCACCGCCGGCCGATCGCCCAGGTCCGCCTGGGACAGACGTTGAGCGCGCTGCGGCTGGCCAGCGCGGCGATCGATCTGTCCGACGGACTTTCGGGCGATCTGCGCCATCTCTGCGAGCAGAGCCGCGTCGGCGCGGAGATCGACGAAGCCGCCCTGCCGTTCTCCCCGGCGCTCCGGGCCTATGCCCGCTCGTCCCAGGCCGATCCCGTGGCCTTCGCGTTGCAGGGAGGCGAGGATTACGAGCTCCTGTTCACCGTCCATCCGGCGAAGCAGCGGATGTTGCAGCGGACGGCGCGACGCGCCGGGCGGCGGGTGACGCGCATCGGGGTGATTCGTCCGAAGGCCTTCGGGTTATTGATACGTGAGACGACCGGCCTCCTGCGCCGGCTGCCGGCCACCAGTTACGTGCATTTTCACCACGCTCCTTCCGAGTGACGGCATGGTCTCGATCACCCAGATTCGCGCGCACCTCAGGCGGATTCTCCATCTGGGCGAACCGCCGCATCGTACCGCGCTGGCCTTCGCCGTCGGCGCCTTCATCGCGTTTTCCCCGACCTACGGGCTTCACACGCTCAGCGCGCTCTTCTGCGCCTGGGCCTTCAGGCTGAACCTCGTCGCGCTGATGGCCGGCTCGTTGATCAACAACCCCTGGACGGTGGTGCCCATTCTCGGCGCCACGTTGTGGACCGGCGTCCAGCTGACGGGCCTGCCCCAGGTGCCGGCCATGGACTGGGCGGATCTGAGCGCGATGGCCCTCTACGAGCAGGTCATGCCCTATGCCGTGCCGTTCTTCCTGGGTGGGTTTGTCCTGAGCGTCATCGGCGCCGCCGTCGGCTACGCGGTCGCCTACGTGGCGATCGTCGCCCATCGCGGGCGACAGGCGAGGACGGCAGCGGAGCGATTGCCACCCGAGACCGGCGTGAGCTAAGATGGGCGTGCCCGGCCGCTTCGCCATGGATACCACCGCCACACGACTCAGCGCCCAGTACGACGGCTCCGCCCTGATCGCCGACCCGATTCACGAGTACATCACCTTCACGACACCCTATCCCGATCACGACCCCTCGGAGAGGACGGAAAAAGACCTCATCGATTCTCCCTGGACGCAGCGGCTCCGTTACATCTATCAGTTGCAGAGCGCACGGTGGGTCTACCCCTCGGCGGAACACAGCCGGTTTCAGCATTCACTGGGCGTCATGCACGTGGCGGGACGCTTCGCGCGCCACCTGTACCCCTCGCTCGCGAGGGTGGTCCCCGACCTCCCCTCCCTGCCCTACATCGAAGAGCTGCTGCGCGTCACCGCGCTGCTCCACGATATCGGCCACGGCCCCTTCTGCCACTTCTTCGACGAGAACTTCCTGGAGCAATTCGGCCTGACTCACGAGCACCTCGGGCAGGTGATCATCCGCGAGCATCTCGGGAAAATCATCCGCAAGATCCGCCGCAGCCCCCACGGGGCGTTCCTTCCCAACGAGCAGCTCGATCCCGACCATCTCGCGTTCCTGATTTTGAAGGATCCCGGGAAGGACAGCGGGCGCTACCCGAAATGGCTGGCGTTCCTCCAGCCGGTGATCGGCGGCATCTACACCGCCGACAACCTGGATTACGTTCTGCGGGATGCCTACATGTGCGGCGTGGCCGTCGGGCCGGTGGACCTGACGCGCCTCATCCACTACACCCTCATCACCCCGAAAGGGCTCACCATCCACCGAACCGGCCTCCCCGCGCTGCAGATGTTCCTGAATACGCGGCTTTACCTCTACTCCAATGTGTATTACCACCGGACGACCCGGGCGATCGACATCCACCTGCGCGAAATCTTCGGCGATACGATGGCCTTCCTGTTTCCGCACAATCCCCTCGACCACATGGACGAATACTTGTCGCTGACCGACTGGTCGCTGATGGAAGCGGTCCGTCACTGGCCCGCCGACCGGAACGAGAAGAAGCGGAAACTGGGGAAGGAGTGGGCCAGGATTCTCGGGCGGGACGTCAAATGGAAGATGGCCTACAACGCGTTCCTGCCGACGCGGGGAGACGAACGGGGCCGCACGTTCATGGACCGGCAGACGATCGAGCGGCGGATCCGGCAGGCTCTGCCCCCCCGCCTGAAGAAGCTGCCGTTCCGCGTGGACATGGCCAACCAGGACCCTCGCCCGCTGAATTTGCTCAACATGGGCGAGTTTCAAATCTACGTGTACGACCCCGCCACGCAGACCGTGTCCAAGGAGGCCCTCAAGGAGTTTTTCGATTACTTGCCGGCGAGAATCGTGCAGTTCCGGATCTTCGCCAAGGACCATCGCGCCGACGCGGAGCTGGCTCGCGTGGCCGAACGCGTCCTGACTTCGGAAGGGCACAGCATCAAGACCAACGTCTGAGAACTCGTTCGGAACCGCTACTGGCTCGAGTTTTTCAAAACCCCCCGGGGGCCGGCCGCCGAACCGGCCACGCCGCCCTCGCCGACCTCGCGAATCCCGTATCCTCCCAGCCGCCGGTCCCACCCCTTGAGAAAAATCGCCGAGATCACGATGTTCTTGATCCTCTCGTCGCTCCCCGCTTCGTCAAACGCCATCTTTCCGCCCGTTACCCGGCCAATCACCGTGACACGAGCCCAGTCACGGTAATCCGGAGGGAGATCCCGCTTCGAGACCATCACCCAGTAATCGCCGGCCTCCGGCCCGTCTTTGACGACCGGGATGTGCGGCACATAATCAAGATCCAGAGGACGGTTTTTCATCCGCAGCCAGACCCGATTGTCCCCCGGTTTCTCCTCGACGATGACTCCCCCGAGGATCACGACCCTTCCCCGGTACGCGTCTGGATGCTTGACCAGCTTGGTCAGCGTCACATCCGTGTCCGCCTGTTTGAGATATTGTTTGGGAATCGTCTCTCCGACGCACGCCGAAAGACCGCCTGCCAGCAGAGCCGCGGCAGCGGCGAGCCACGGCGACATGCCCGAAGATTCGCAACCGAGCCCTTTCGTTCTGCATGCCATACCGGTGCTCCTTCTTTCAGAACAGTGCGTTATCGCGACGTTTGCACGACGCCGTCAAGCGGAAGATTCACCAGCGCATAGGGGTTGACGCGGGCGCCGTTGAGACGCACTCCCAGATGCAAGTGCGGCCCCGTCGCGCGGCCGGTTGAACCGACTTTCCCGATCGGCTGCCCCCGCTTCACCATTGTGCCATCCTGCACCAGCACCTCCGCAAGATGAAAATACATGGAATAGAGGCCGAGCCCGTGATCCAGGAACACGCCCTTGCCGGAAAAAAAGTGCTCGACCGTGAGCCGCGCAATCCCGTCGTTCATGGCCACGACCAGCGTTCCCGACGGCGCAGTGACATCCTCCCCATTGTGCGGGCTCCGCGCCTGGCCGTTGATGATCCGCGTGCGTCCGAAGGCGCCCGCCACCTCGCCGTGCACCGGCTCCAGAAACGGGCCATCCCACAAGCGTTCCCGCGACACGCCCTGGAGGACGGTCTGCACCTGCTCCTGCTCCGCCTTCACGCGGACGAGATTGTCATCGTCGAGATCCACCTGTTCGCTGGGCAGCGTCAGGTGCTGGACCGGATAGCTTTCCTTGATCACCAGAACGTTGTAGCTCAACCGCCGCGTGGCGCCGCGCGCGCGGACCTCCACCAGAAGCTCGTGCATGCCGGGCTTATCCTGCATGTCGATGCCGAGGAGCCCGACGGCGCCCTCCGCCCGGTCGCCCGGAGCCGGAAAAAACGGAATCGTACGGCCCAGGAACCGCCCCGTCACCTCGGTCCGGTGTTTCCCGGCCGGGACCCGAACGAGCACCACCTGGCCTTGCTTCCCGCTGTACTGCCCGTCGGCCCCCTGCAGCGCCTGCGGGGCGCTCGGCAGCAGATCAACGGGAAACACGCTGGCCAGCAGAATCACGCCCATGATCACCCAGGCATGAGCCCGGCCGCCCGCAAGAAGAGGACCGGATGGCATCGTGCCGTTCATCGGTAGAACCTCGGCCCCGCCACTTGTGAAACCAGTTCTTCCACTCGCCTGTTGACGGCGCTGAACGGATCCATGCAGAGAATCGTCTCCTCCCAATAGCCGTTGAGTTTCAGGTACGTCCAGTCCACCGTGTAGGAGCGGTTCTTGGCCCGGGCGAACCGGATGAAGTCCCCCCGCACCTTGGCGCGCGTGGTCTGCGGAGGAACGGACATCGCCGCCTGAATCGCCTCTTCGTCCACCGCGCGCTCGACGAGCCCGCGGGACTCCATCAGATAGTAGAGCCCCCGGGTGCGCTTGACGTCGTGATACTGAAGATCCATCAGAAAGACTTTCGAATCATCCCACCCGCACGCTTTTTTGTCCACGTAGGCTTGAATCAGCAGGCGTTTGGCCACCCAATCCACTTCGCGGGTCAGCTGGGAGGGATCGTCGTCCAGGCGGTCCAGGATGCGCCCCCACTTATCCAGTACATCCTGCAGCACCGGGTCCTCCGGCTGCGTCTCCAGATACTCCTGCGCGCGCTCCCAATAGGTCCGCTGGATCTCGATCGCGCTCATCTGCCGGCCGTCGTCCAGCTTGACCTTCTTCTTCAGCGTCGGATCGCGCGAGATCTCTCGGATCGCCTTGACCGGATCCTCCAGCTCCATGCCAGCGACGGTAAAGCCGTCCTCCACCATCGACAGCACCAGCGACGCCGTCCCGACCTTCAGGTACGTCGCATACTCCGACATGTTGGAGTCGCCGACGATGATATGGAGCCGCCGGTACTTCTCCGCGTCCGCGTGCGGCTCGTCGCGCGTGTTGATGATGCTGCGCGAGGACGTCGTGGACGACGACGTTTTTTCATGAATGTGCTGCGCCCGCTGCGAGATGAAATACTGGGGCTTGCCGGACACCTTGAGCACCTTCCCCGCTCCCGCAAAGACCTGGCGGGTCACGAAGAAGGGGATCAACTGTTCGGTCACTTTCCAGAAATCCACGTCCCGGCGCATGAGGTAGTTTTCATGGCAGCCGTAGGTGTTGCCCAGGGAGTCCGTGTTGTTCTTGAAAATGTAGATCTCCCCGGAGAGCCCCTCCTCCCGCAACCGCTCTTCCGCCGCCGGCAGGCAGGCCTCCAGCAGCCGCTCGCCCGCCTTGTCGTGGATCACGAGATCCATGATGTTGTCGCATTCGGGCGTGGAATATTCGGGATGGCAGCCGGTGTCCTGATAGAAGCGGGCGCCGTTGACGAGAAACGCGTTGGACGGCCAGCTGTTGGGGATCAGGCCTTCGAAAATGTAGCCCAGCACCTTCTCCATCGGAAGGTAGATGCGCCCGTTCGGGGAGAAAATCAGCCCGTACTCGTTTTCAAGGCCGAAGATTCGGGGTTTCATAAGAGCGCCCCGGGTGCGGTCGAGGCGGCAAAATCAGCATACACCCGGCCGAAATCTTCTTCAAGAAGACGGAGCGAACGGATGGGATCAGGCAAGAATCCGGCGGGCCTCGGCGGCCGGCACGCGGCGAAATTTTCGCCCGACGCGGTCGCGGGCGAGCACGGCGATTTCGAGTCCTTCCAGCGGCAGCTTCTGGTTGGTCACGTTCTCGAGCGCGCTGATGCAGAGCGCCAGCGCGTCCTTCAGGGGGGGCGTATTTTTATAGCGCTCCTTGAGGAAAATCTGGACCGCTTCGGATTTCCCGCCGATGACGGCGTAGCCGCGCTCGTCGAAGATGCTGCCGTCGAAGGAAATCCGGTACAGCTCGTTGGGGCGGCCGTTGTCCCCCACCTGCACGACCAGGATCTCCACCTCCATCGGCTTGAGCTCCTGGCTGAACACGGTGCCCAGGGTCTGCGAATAGGCGTTCGCCAGCGACCGCCCCGTCACGTCCTCGCGGCTGTACATGAAGCCCTTGAGATCGGCGTGCCGGATGCCGGCCTTCCGCAGATTCTCGAACTCGCTGTACTTGCCGGCGCCCGAGAGCGCGATCGTGTCGTAGACTTCGGAAATCTTGTACAGCGAGGCGCTCGGGTTGTCCGCCACCATGAGCACGCCGTCCTGATACTCCATCACGATGATGGACCGCCCCTTGGCGATGCCTTTTTTGGCATACTCCGCCTTGTCCTGCATCATTTGCTCGGGCGAGACGTAGTAGGGAAGAGGCATGATCAGACTCTTCTGCCTTGTACGGAGGAAACACGGGAGGGAGCGGCATCTCCGTTCTTCCCCATTTGCTCGGGCGAGACGTAATACGGCAGCGGCATGATTAGCTCTCTTTCTTCTTCCCGTCGAGCAGCGCGGCGTAGACGGACTGGACGCGCGACTCCTCCACATCCGCGATCCCCGAGGCCGACACCACCTTGGCAGTCGGGTAAATGCCGCGCACGAAGTCCGGCCCGCCGGTCCCGACATCCTCGTCCGCAGCCGTGTAGAGGGCCCGCATGGCGACGCTCAGCGCGTCCGGCTCGGACAGGTCCTTGCGAAAATGTTCGCGCATGAGGTTGCGCGCGTCCTTGCCGCCGGACCCGATCGCGTAATAATCGGACTCCTCATACCGTCCGCCGGTGATGTCGTATTTAAAAATCCTGCCTTCGCCGCGCTTGTGGTCGTACCCGACGTAGATCGGAAGCACGACGAGCCCCTGGAACACCATCGGCAGGTTGGCTTTCACCATCTGCCCCAGTTTGTTCGCCTTGCCTTCGCACGAGAGCGGCATCCCCTCGAGTTTTTCGTAATGTTCCAGCTCGGTCTGAAACAGCCTGGCCATCTCGATGCAGGGACCGGCGGCGCCGGCAATGGCCATCGCCGAATGCTCGTCGATCTTGAACACCTTTTCAATGCGCCGGTCCGCGATCTGGAACCCCTCCGTTGCGCGCCGGTCGCCGGCGATCACGACGCCGCCCCGGTACTTGATCGCCAGCACGGTCGTCGCGCGCGTGATCGGCGGCACGGCCGCGCTGCGATGCTCGTCGGGAACGGGTCCGGACGGAGCGGACGGGACCCCGCCCCGCCCGCCCGGCGTCAGATCGGGCCGGTGCTGGGCGAGATAATCGAAAAAGCTCGAGCTGTAATACTCGTCGGAAAAGAGCGGCACGGTTCTTTCTCTCCTCAGGCGATCAGCTTGGCCAGCAACGACTCCGCCGACTCCGATCCGTCCAGCAGTTCGCGCGTCAGCGACTCCGTTCCGCGCAGCGGGTCCATCAAGGGGATTTTTTTGATGGTGGTGTTTCCAACGTCGAACAGGACCGACGTCCAGCTCGCCGCATAGACGGACCGGGGGAATTTTTTGAGACACTGCCCGCGGAAGTACGCCCGCGTATCCGTCGGAGGGTTCAGCTCGGCCTTTTCGATTTCGCCGTCCCGCAGCAACCGGTCGATCAGATTGCCTCGCTCCAGCGTGTAGTAGAGCCCCTTGTCGGGACGGATGTCGTGATACTGCAAGTCGAGCATCGCGACGCGCGGATCGTCCCAGCCGCACCCCTTGCGGTCCATGTAGGACCGGATCATCTGGCGCTTGGCCACCCAATCCAGTTCGCGCACGAGCAGCATCGGATCCTGATCGAGCTTGTCCAGCACTTCTTCCCAGCGCACCAGGATATCTTTCGTGATCTGGTTCAGCTCGTGGCAGGCATAGAAATCCATCGCCGCCTTCAGGTACGCCCGCTGGATCCCGATGGCGGACGCCGCCCGGCCGCCGGCCAGCTTCACCGAGCCTTTCATCGCGAGGTCTCGCGAGACCTCCTTGAGCGCCCGCACCGGGTCGTCGATCTCGATCTTCGGGAACTCCGCGCCGGCCTCGATCATCCCCAGCACCACCGCCATCGTGCCGACCTTGAGATAGGTGGACAACTCCGCCATGTTGGCGTCGCCGACGATGACATGGAGCCGGCGGTATTTGGCGAAATCGGCGTGCGGCTCGTCGCGCGTGTTGATGATCGGCCGCTTCACCATCGTGTTCAGATCGACCAGGCATTCGAAGAAATCGGCGCGCTGGGAAATCTGATACTCGGCGGGGCCCGCCTGATTCTCCGCCCCGACCTTTCCGGCTCCGGCGTAAATCGGACGCGTCACCAGGAACGGGACGAGGACCTGCACCAGGCGGTCGAAGGGCACCGAGCGCGCCAATAAATAGTTCTCATGATACCCGTAGCTGTTGCCCTTGCCGTCAGAATTGTTCTTATAGAGGAGGAACTGCTCGGTGCCGCGCGCGCGGGCCATCGCGCTCAGGCACGCCGCGAGGACGCGCTCGCCGGCCCGCTCGAACGCGACCACCTGGCGCGGGTTCGTGCATTCCGGAGTGGAATATTCCGGATGCGCGCCGTCCACGTAGAGCCGCCCGCCGTTGGCGAGGGGCTTGTTCAGCAGCCGGTTGTATTCGGGACCCGGCCGCTCGCGCTCGCCCTCGACCTCGAAGCCGCGGGCATCGAGCAGCGGATTCTCATTTTCGTAGTCCCAGATCGCCTGGGGCGCCGGCAGCGACGGATAGTGCCCGATCAACTGCAATGAGTGGGCCACCGGATCGAGCGAGTCGACGTTTTTCGCGGCGATCCCGAATTCCGTCTCTGTTCCGATGACACGTATCACGCTCAAGTCTCCGACATCAGTCGTTTAGAATATGAAATCAGGTGAGTTCAGCAGGATGTTCAAAAAGGTCCGCCTTGCCACCCACCCACCCCGCACGCGCCAAGACGCGTGCTTTCCCCGTGGGCGACCGCACGAGCGAGAGGCGAGGAGGTACATACCAAGCTTCGCTTGAGCCGCCGCGTTCGATCAAATCGCGGCGGAGAGGTATTTTGCCTCCAGCAGGCTTCGATCGGTACGTTGAGCCTTTGAGCGATGCGAGAACGCCGCTGGTGGCCTTTTTCAACATCCTATCACCTTAGAAATAATGGCCCGTGCTGATCGTCTCAATCTGGCGAGATTCCGTCGACCCGGACGTAATGGTCCTCACGTGAATGATTTTTTCGCCCTTCTTGCCCGCGATCTTGGCCCAGTCGTCCGGATTCGTCGTGTTCGGCAGGTCTTCGTGCTCCCTGAACTCCTCGCGGATGGCCCTATGCAAATCTTCCGCCTTGAGCCCTTTCTCATTCGTTGCGATCACGCGCTTGATCGCGTACTTCTTGGCGCGCGCTGTAATGCCCTCGATCAGCGCGCCGCTGGCAAAATCCTTGAAGTAGAGCGTCTCTTTCTCGCCGTTGGCATAGGTGACTTCCAGGAACTTGTTCTCATCCGACGTCGCGTACATGGCGTCCACCGTCGCCCCGACCAGCGCCTCGACCAGCGCGCGGCGGTCGTTGTCGTGACGGGCCAGCTCGTCCTGCGCGAACGGCAGGTCCGCGCTGACGTATTTCGCGAAGATTTCCTTCGCCGCGTGACGGTCCGGGCGCGAGATTTTGATCTTCACATCCAGCCGGCCGGGACGCAGGACGGCCGGATCGATGAGATCCTGGCGGTTGCTGGCGCCGATGACGATGACGTTGCGCAGCCGCTCCATCCCGTCGATCTCGGACAGAAACTGCGGCACGATCGTGGACTCGATATCGGAGGAGATGCCGGTGCCGCGGGTCCTGAACAGGGCGTCCATCTCGTCGAAGAACACGATCACCGGGTTGCCGCTCGCCGCCTTTTCTTTGGCTTTCTTGAACACCTCGCGGACCTGCCGCTCGGACTCGCCGACGTATTTATTCAACAGCTCGGGCCCCTTCACATGCAGGAAAAAGCTGCGGACCTCCTTCCCCGTCAGATGCGCCAGCCGCTTGGCGATGGAGTTCGCGACGGCCTTGGCGATCATCGTCTTCCCGCAGCCGGGCGGGCCGTACAGGAGGACGCCCTTCGGCGGACTGAGCTTGTGCTCGACGAACAATTGGGGATGGAGGAACGGCAGCTCGACCGCGTCACGGACCTGTTCGATCTCCTGCGCGAGCCCGCCGATATGCTCGTAGCCGATGTCGGGCACCTCTTCGAGGACCAATTCCTCCGCTTCGGACTTCGGCAGCTTCTCGATCACGTAGCCGGAACGGGCGTCATAGAGGAGATGGTCGCCCACGCTCAGCCGTTCCGTGAGCAGCGGCTCGCCGAGGTCCGCCACCTTCTCCTCGTCGAAGTGCAGCGTCACCAGCGCGCGGCGCCCTTCCAGCAAGTCTTTCAATCGCACCACTTCGCCCTGGCCGTCGAACCCGCGGGCTTCGATGACGTTGAACGCCTCGTTGAGGATGACTTCCTGCCCCTTCCGCAGATCCTTCGCTTTGATCGAGGGGTGGACGTTGACTTTCATCTTGCGGCCGGCCACGTAGACGGTCGCCGTCTTGTCGTCCTCCAGCCGCGAGAAAATCGCGTAGGTCGAGGGCGGGGCCGTGAGCTTGTCGACCTCCGTGCGGAGGGCCTGGATCTGCGTCTTGGCTTCCTGCAGCGTCGCGGCCAGTTTTTCGTTCTGCCTGGACGCCTGCTCCAATTGATGGCGGGACTGGTGGAGCTGCCGCAGCTCCTCCTCCATCGCCTGGATCTGGAGGCGCAGCTTCTCCACTTCCCGGTTGGCGTCGTCGCTTCGTTTCATCACGTCAGCATCCCTGTCCGTCAGCCGTTCGGTAATTTTTTTGACGGAATCGCGGAGGGAATCGAACCGGCCCGGACTCCCCTTCGACTCGGCCATCGTGTTACTCCCCCGACCGCGCGAAACCTGTCTGAACCCTGGAGTCGAGCCTGCGAAATATTAACACCGACTCGGAGGACGGTCAACTTCGGCGCGATTTTCGCCGCGCGCCGTTCAAGGCCGCCATGAATTCCTTGACGGCCGATTCGACGGACGCGGCGGCCAGCACCGACGAGATGACCGCGACGCCGTGCGCGCCGGCCCGTCGCACGTCGGACGCGCGCGCCGGCGTGATGCCGCCGATGCCGAAAATCGGGATGCGGCAGCGCCGGCTCGCCTCTTCGACGGCGCGCAGCCCGATCGGCGGCCCGAACGCTCGCTTGGAGGCCGTCTCATAGATCGGCCCCAGCACCGCGAAATCGGCTCCCTCCGACTCGGCGCGCGCCGCCTCGTCCGCCGAATGCACGGAGACGCCCAGCAGGCGCCGTGCGCCGACGAGCCGGCGCGCCACGCGCACCGGCAGGCTGGCCGCGCGCAGATGAACGCCGTCGGCGTCGAGCGCCAGCGCGATATCGATCCGGTCGTTGACGAGCAAGGCGGCCCCGTGCCGGCGGATGATCGGCAACAACTCTTCCGCCAGAGCCAGCACCGGCCGCGTGTCGAGGTCCTTCTCTCTCAATTGAACGGCGCGCGCGCCGGCGCGGAGCGCCTGTTCGATCAGCAGCACGAGCGGGCGGCCAGCGGTCTGATGGCGGTCGGTGACGAGATAGAGGGGGAAATCAACGCGAGGCATGGAAGACGTGACGCGTGATCAGTGACGCGTGACGGGCCGGAAACTCATCACTCGTCACCCGTCACTTTTGTCACGGTACTTTACAGCATTCCCTCAATCGGACTGCTGGCCGTGGCGTACAGCTTACGCGGGATGCGTCCTGCCTTGTACGCCAGCCGGCCGGCCTCGACGGCGTACTTCATCGCTTCGGCCATCATGATCGGGTCCTTGGCTCCGGCAATGGCGGTGTTCATCAGCACCGCGTCGGCGCCGTATTCCATCGCCAGCGCCGCGTCGGACGCGGTCCCCACGCCGGCATCCACAATGATCGGCACTTTGACCGTCTCGAGAATGATCTTGAGGTTGTACGGATTGCGGATGCCGAGGCCGGAGCCGATCGGCGCCGCCAGCGGCATCACGGCCGGACAGCCGATGTCCACCAGCTTTTTGGCCACGATCGGATCGTCGTTCGTATAGGGCAGCACGACGAACCCTTCCTTGATCAAAATCTTCGCGGCTTCGATCAGGCCCGCCGTGTCGGGGAACAGGGTCTTTTCATCGCCGATCACTTCCAGCTTAACGAGATCGGAAACGCCGGCCGCGCGCGCCAGCCGCGAATACCGGACCGCGTCTTCCACCGTGTAGCAGCCGGCCGTATTGGGCAGGATCGTGTATTTCTTGGGGTCGATGTAGTCGAGAAGATTTTCCTTCGACCGGTCGGTGATGTTGACGCGACGGACCGCGACGGTCACCACGTCCGCGCCGGAGGCTTCGATGGCTTTCTTCGTCTCGACGAAGTCCTTGTACTTGCCCGTGCCCACCCACAAGCGGGATTTGAACTCGCGCCCGGCGATGGTGAGCCGATCGTCCGCCATCACGCCCTCTCTCTCGCGCCTCCGCCGATGAAACTGATGATTTCGATCCGGTCGCCCTCCTGAAGACTCCGCCGCTCGAACTCGCTGCGATCCAGAATGCTCAAATTCAACTCCACCGCCACGCGGTCCGGACGGATGTCCAACTCCGTGAGCAGCCCGGCCACCGTCACACCGGCCGCCAGCGTCCGCTTCTCGCCATTGACCTGAATGCGCATCGCATCCAAACCGCGTGCGAGCATCGTACGAGACACAGAAACGTCTTGTCAACCGAGGGGCTGGCGGCTGGAACTTTCTCCATGGCCCTATTACTATAGTGGCAGGATGTACGAGCGGAACCGGCAACTGGCGGCACTCTTCCAGTCCATCGCGGACTCACTGACGGAGCAGGACGCGAATCCGCACCGGATCAGAGCCTACCGGCGAGCGGCCGCGTCCCTCCTGAATCTACACGAGGATATCGCCGCCGTCGCCACGCGGGGAGAGCTGCAAAAGATTCCCGGCATCGGCCGTGAGCTCTCGGCCAAGATCGAGGAGTTTCTTGCGACGGGAACGGTCCAGCCCCGCGACGCCCCGGCCACACCGCTCCCGGCCGACGTCGCCTCCTGGACGAGCCTGCCCGGACTGTCGGAGGGTCTGGTCCGGCACCTCTACGGACGGCTGGGCATCCGCACGCTGGATGATCTGGAGGCGCTGGTCCGCTCGCATCTCCTCCAGACCCTGCCCGGCGCCACGATCCCGGAAAACGAGCTGCTGGCGGCCATCCGCGCCAAACGGCAGGCGTAAATGCTCAGGACGATACGACGCTGGTCGGGCGCAGCTCCTTGAAAATCTTCCACGTCTTGAGCAGCTCGATGGCCTTTTGCAGCTGGACATCCTCTTCGAGCGGCACGTCGCCAAAGTCGGGGCCCGCTCCGTTGCTCTTCGGCGTGGCCTCCGTCCCTGGCTTGGCGGCGGGCGGCGCCCCCTTGGCGCCCGGCTTCGCGTTCGTCTCGCCTTCCTTGCCGTCCTTGTCTCCCGCCTTGGCCGTCACAGAGGGTTGCGCCTTGACGGCGATGTCCGGCGTGATGCCGGTGGACTGAATGGACCGCCCTTTCGGCGTGTAGTATTTCGCCGTCGTCAGCCGCAAGCCAGACCCGTCCGACAGCGGCAGGATCGTCTGCACGGACCCCTTGCCGAAGGTCGTCGCGCCGAGCACCACCGCACGCCCCCAGTCCTGCACGGCGCCGGCCACGATCTCCGACGCGCTGGCCGACCCTTCGTTCACCAGGACGATCATCGGATAGTCCTCCAGTTGCTCCTTGGTCTTGGAGAAGTACTCGTCCTTGCGCCCGTCCCGTCCTTTGATATAGACGATGAGCTTCCCCCCGCCGATGAACTGCTCCGAAACCTCCACCGCCGACGTCAGCAGCCCGCCGGGATTGTTCCGAAGATCCAGAACCAGCGCCTGCAGCTTCTGCTCGTGGAACTGCTTGAGCGCGCGGCTGAGATCCTTGGCCGATGATTCCTGGAACTGTGTGAGGCGGATGTAGCCGACGGTCTTCTCGAGAGTTTTGAAGCGGACGCTTTCGATCTTGATGATGTCCCGGACCAGCGTGAACACGAGCGGATCCAGCGTGCCCTCCCGCTGAATCGTCAGGCTGACTTTCGTCCCCTTCGGCCCCCGCATGCGCTGGACCGCGTCCAGCAGCGTCAGATCCTTGGTCGGCTCGTCGTCCACCTTGATGATGAAATCACCGGCCTTGATGCCGGCCTTGTAGGCCGGAGTGCCCTCGATCGGCGCGATGACCGCCAGGCGGTTGTCTTTGACGCCGATCTGGATGCCCACCCCTCCGAACTCCCCCTTGGTCTCGACCTGAATTTCCTTGTACATCTCCGGCGTCATGTAGGCGGAATGGGGATCCAGCGTCGCCAGCATGCCGCGCATGGCGCCCTGCACCAGGTTTTTGATCTTCACCTCGTCCACGTAGTGCTTCTGAATCTGGCTCAGCACCTCGGCGAAGGTTTTGAGCTCTTCGTAGGTTTCGGTCGCGTGGCCGGTCCGCTCCCATCCCTTCCCGATGAGAACGCCGAGACACAGCGTCATGACCGCGATCAAGTACCAGGTTCGGCGATGCTGTCCCTGTTCCATGGTGCTGGTTCCTTTCCGTCAGCGTTCACTTGCGCTTGGCGAGCCAGATCAACGGGTCCACCGGCTCCGCGCCTTCCCGCAGCTCGAAATACAGCGTGTGCTCCCTCGTCATGCCCGTATCGCCGGTCGCGCCGATCGTCTGCCCCCCCTGCACGTGCTCCCCGGCCTTGACGACCAGCGCGGACGCGTGCGCATAGAGCGAGAAAAAGCCGTTGGCATGGTCCAGGATCGCGACCAGCCCGTAGCCTTTCAACCAGTCCGCATAGGCCACCGTGCCGGCCATCACGGCCCGGATGCCGCTGCCTTCGGCCGCCTGGATGTCGATCCCCTTGCGCTGGACGTAGGTATTGAACTGGGGATGCTTCTGGCGGCCGAAATGGGCGACGACTTCCCCGTCCGCCGGCCAGAGGAACTGCCCGAGCAGCGCGTGCGTCTTGCCGCCCCGCTGCCTGATTTGAGCCGTCGCGAGCTTCGTCCGCTGCTCGATCAAGTCCTTGAGCAGCGTGTCCACGCGGCCGGCGGACCGTTCCAATTCCATCACCATGCGGTCGTAGGACTCTTTCTCGTCCGTGATCCTGGCCAGGAAGAGATTCTTCCGCCGCTTGCCATCCTGGATTTCACTCAGCTTGTGCTCGGTCTCCCCTTTCAGCGACAGCATGGCGTCGCGGGCCACCGCGCGCTGCCGTTCGACCTGCTCCAACCGGCCCACGTCGTTCTGATACTCCCGCAGCAGATCGTACTCCCGCCGGGACACCGCCGAGAGGTACTGGTACCGCCGGTGAAGATCGGCATAACTGTCCGCCGCCAACAGGACCTTCAGGCCGCCGATCCGGCCTTCCATATATTGGATGCGCAGCCGGGCGAGGATCGATTTCCGTCGCTCGCCGACACGCCCCCGCAATGAGGCCAGTTGCGCGTTGATCTCTTCCAGCTCCTGATCCTTTTGCTTGAGCTTGCGGCCGATCTCCTGCCGCTCCAGGCGGCTTTTCATCAAACTGGCATCCAGCTCCTGAATGGATTCGAGCACCGACTCCATCTTTTTTTCCGCCTGCTCGGAGGATTTCTTCTTCTCCTTGATCTCCTCCTGGATTTTTTCGAGGGCCTGCCGCTGGCGTTCGATTTTCTGCGCCAGGGGATCGTTCTTCTCCTTCTTCGCAGCCCAGGCCGGCGAGACCGTCAGCGCGCAGGCCACGAGCCCTCCCGCCAGCATCGCGACGGCCCTCACGGCTTGGCCCTCCCCAGATCGAGCACCGACAGGAGGCTCCCGACGAAGCCGAGCAGCAGCCCTGCCGCGACGATCAGCGTCGCGACCTGGCCCGAAAAGAAGTAGAACCCCGAATCGATGCCCAGAAACCGGCCGGGGAAGCCGAGACGGACTTTGAACAGCTCGAATCCCCCCTTCAGCATCACCAGGGACAGGATGCTCCCCATCGCGCCCAACATCGCGCCTTCGATCAAATACGGAATCTTGATGAATCCCCCCGTGGCGCCGATCAGCCGCATGATTTCGATCTCATCCCGCCTGGCGTAAAGCGTCAGCCGGATCGTGCTGGCGATGATCGTCACCGACGCCGCCGACAGCACCGTCCCGATCCCCACCGCCGCGAGCTCCAGATAGCCGACGACCGTCGTCAGGTTGTCGATCCAGTCGCGGCTGTACTGGACCTGATCCACGCCGGGCGTCGACTTGAGCCGCTCGGCCCAGCGCCGGACCGCGTCCGGCGAGCGCAGCGCCGGCGCCAGCGTGACGATGAACGACGCCGGCAGCGGGTTCTCTCCGAGCCCCTGCAAGAGATGATACTCCGTCGGGAACTGTGCGCGAAAGTCGGCCAGCGCCTGCTCTTTCGAGACGTACGCGACGGCCTGCACCCCCGGATCGGTCCTGAGCGAGGCCTGCAGCTCGGACAGGCCCTGCGGCGGCAGGCCGTCTTGGACGTACACGACGACCTTGAAATCGCTCTGCAGCGACGTGGCCACGGCGCGCAGGTTCAAATAGAGGAGCAGAAAGACGCCGAAGCAGGCCAGCGTGAAGGCGGTCGTCGCCACCGCGATGACCGTCGTCGTCCGGTTCAGGCGGATGTTCGCCACGGCTTCCCGCACGAAATGCACCAGCCGTTTCATTGCCCCCGCCCCTCGTCCGACACCACTTTCCCCTGATCCAGCGTCACGACCCGCCGGCCGACCTGTTCGATCACCTGCCGGTTGTGCGTGGCGACCAGCACCGTCGTCCCCCGCGCGTTGATCGTCTTGAACAGTTCCACGATCTCGCGGGCCAACTCCGCATCCATGTTGCCCGTCGGCTCGTCCGCCAGCAGGATGATCGGGCTGTTGACGATCGCGCGGGCGATGCACACGCGCTGCTGTTCGCCCGCCGACAACATGGCCGGCCGGCTCTCCTTGCGGTGGTCGGCGCCGACGGCCTTCAGCGCCTCCATCACCTTGCGGCGCGTCTCGAACGCCGACAGCCCTTGCACCAGCAGCGGCAGCGCGACGTTGTCGTAGACGCTTTTTTTCGGCAGCAGCTTGAAGTCCTGAAACACGACGCCCATAGTCCGCCGGAGGTACGGCACAGCGGACGGCCTGATCCGGGCCACGTTGCGGCCCTGGATGAGAATTTGTCCCTCGTCCAGGGACGTCGCGCAGTACAGCAGCTTGAGCAGGGTGGTCTTCCCCGCCCCGCTGGGCCCCATGAGCAGCACGAACTCGCCCTTGTCGATCTGCAGCGTGACGTCCGTCAGCGCCGGACGCCGGTCGTAGTATTTGGTGACGTGAAACAGCTGGATCATCAACGATCAGCCATTACCATCGCAGGTCATCCCCCGGCACCTCGAACGCGTGCTCGATGTGCTCGATCACGGCCGGGGCGCCGGTCCTTCCCCCGCACAACAAGACGTCGAACCGGCACGGCTGGTCTCGGAGACGGTGACGGGCAAGATACTGCGACGCGAGCTTGACCAGCCGCACCCGTTTGCGCCCGTTCATGGCCCCGACCGCGCCGCCGTAGTCGGAGGAGCGGCGCGCTTTGACCTCGATGAACACCAGCACGGAGCCCGACCGCGCCACCAGATCCAACTCACCGGAGGGTGTGCGCGCGTTGCGCGCCAGGATGCGATAGCCCTTGCGACGGAGATACCGTTCCGCTTCCGATTCCGCCGCCTGTCCGAAGAGACGACCGGCGACGCTCATTCCACAGCCTGTCTGAAAAGACGACCCGCGAAACTCATTTCACCGCCTGCCGCGTCGCCGCCACCGTTTCTCCGACCGGGCGGAAGCTGCGCCGATGGATCGCGCAGGGGCCGTGCGCCGCCAGCATTCTCAGATGTTCGGCCGTGCCGTATCCCTTGTGCGCCTGGAAATTGTATTGCGGGTACTGCCGGTGATAGTCGTCCATCAGGCGGTCGCGGGTGACTTTGGCGACAATCGACGCTGCTGCGATAGACACGGACAGCGTGTCGCCCTTGATGATGGCGCGCTGGGCAATCGGGACGGCGTGCAGCTCGATCGCGTCCAGCAGCAGATAGTCCGGCGCGGACGGCAGCGACCGGACCGCCCGGCTCATCGCCAGCCGCGTCGCTTCGAGAATATTCATCGCGTCGATCTCACGCTCCGTGGAAAGGCCGACCCCGATGCCCACGGCCCGCTGCCGGATTTCGCCGTAGAGCCGCTCCCGTTCCATCTCCGTCAGTTGTTTGGAATCGTGGAGGCCGGCGAGCTGGCACCGGCGAGGCAGGATGACCGCCGCCGCCACGACGGGGCCCGCCAGCGGGCCCCGGCCGGCTTCATCCAGGCCCGCGACGAAACGGTATCCGCATCGCCTCGCTTCCGCTTCGAAGAGGTCCGTCGGCTCCACTCAGGCCCTCTAAGCTCGGGAAGGGATCAACTACTTTTTCTTCGCAGGCGCAGCCTTCGCCTGTTTCGCCTCGGCTTTCGGGCTTGTCTTTGCCGCCGGCGCCGGCTTGCCTTTCGCCGCGCCCGGCTCGGCCTTTTTCTCCGCCGCTGGCGCGGCTTTTTCAGGAGCCGGTGCGCCAGCTTCGGCCGGTTGGGCGACCGCGACCGACGCGGCTTCGCCCTGACCGAACTCGCGGTCCTCGAGCTTCGCCGTCCGGCCTTTCTTCGCTCTCAGGTAGTAGAGCTTGGCGCGCCGCACCTTGCCCTGCCGCACCACGTCGACCCGGGTGACAATCGGCGAATGGACCGGGAAAATCCGCTCCACCCCCACGCCGTAGGAGATCTTCCGGACGGTGAACGTCTCGCTGTTCCGCGCGCCCTTGCGGGCGATGACGACGCCTTCAAAGACCTGAATGCGTTCCTTGTCGCCTTCGACGACCTTCGCGTGAACCCGCACGGTATCGCCGATTTCAAACGCCGGCATGGTTTTCTTCACCAGCGACCGCTGGATCCGCTCTAACTGATTCATCTCCCTACCCCCTCCTCAATCAAAAACAGTTACAGCCTACACAGACGCTTCGCGTGCATTCTCTTGCGCAATCTCTTCAAGCAACCGCCGGTCCTCCTCGGAGAGCTCCCGGTCCCGCAGCAGATCGGGGCGCTTGCGAGAGGTGCTCCGCAGCGCTTCCTTCCGCCGCCACAACCGGATCGCCTCATGATCACCGGACAGCAGCACCTCCGGCACCGGCAAGCCGCGCAGCTCGGCCGGCCTCGTGTAGTGCGGATGGTCCAGCAACGACTCCACGAACGAGTCGCGCTCCGCGGATTCCGGATCGCCGAGCACGCCGGGGATCAGCCGCACCGTGGCATCGATCATCACGAGCGCCGGCAGCTCGCCGCCGGTCAGCACGTAATCGCCTATCGAGACTTCCTCCGGATTCAGACCGAGACGCACCCGCTCGTCGATCCCCTCGTAATGGCCGCAAAGAAACACGATCCGCCTGGGCTCATCGCGCAACGCTTCCGCGAACCGCTGCGTGAAGGGACGCCCCTGCGGCGACGGCAACAGCAGCCGCAATTGCGTGCCGGGCGCGGCCTCGCCATACTCTCGGCGCAGCGCCTCGACCGCGCGGAACACCGGCTCGGCCTTCATCACCATGCCGGCCCCCCCGCCGTAGGGCGTATCGTCCGCCACCTGATAGCGCCCCCCGGCATGGTCACGAAGATTATGGACGCGGACGTCCAGCAGGCCTTTCTCCTGCGCCCGCTTGAGCATGCTCTGCCCCAGCACCGGCTGTACCAGATCGGGGAACAGCGTGATCACGTCACAGCGCAGCACGGACTGGCTCCTTCGCGATAACTTCCCGGTCCCGTCGGATCGTCATTGTGTTGCGCGAGAGATCCACGGCCGCCACGGCATCTTTCGTCGCCGGGATCAGCATCTCACCGTCATTTCCACGGACGACGAAGACGTGATTGCCGGGCGTCTCCAGGATTTCCGCCAGCGTCCCCAGCGCATGTCCGGCCTCATCGCGCACCGACAGGCCGATCAGCTCGTATTCATAATACTGCCCCTGCGGCAAGGGCGGCGCCGAGCCCTGCGGAATTTTCACGGCCCAGCCCCGGAACATCGCCGCTTCTTCCGGCGTCGAGAACGCATCCAGGCCCAGCACGTACGCGCTCTGCATCGCGCGCACGCTCCGCACGGTCGTGGCGACCGTCTTCCCGGACGGCGCCTCGAGCGTCACGGTCGTCAATCCTTCGAACCGGCCCGGCACATCGCTGAGCGACCGGACGCGCACTTCGCCGCGCACGCCGAACGGCTTCTCGATCGTGCCGATGGTCACGAGTTCTGTCGAGTCCGCCACAGCATCCTCTACTTCTTCTTGATCACTCCGGCCCGCTTCAGGAGCGTCCGCACCGTCACGGACGGCTGCGCGCCCTTCTTCAGCCAATCCAGAATCCGCTCTTGATTCAGCTCCGTCACCGGCGGATTCTTCGTCGGAATGTGCGTTCCGAGTATTTCCAGATACCGGCCGTCCCGGGGCTTGCGGGAATCCGCCGCCACCAGCCGGAAAAACGGCAGGTTCTTTCGCCCACCTCTCGATAACCGTAAATGAACTGCCACGGTGTCCTCCTCGTGTCGTGAATGCCGCTTCCTAATGAGCCCGCAGCATCTGCGCGAGCTGCCGCTTTCCGCCGCCGCCCGACAGCGCCTTCATCATCGTCCGCGCGGACAGAAACTGCTTGATCAACCGGTTGACGTCCTGCACGCTGGTGCCGCTGCCGCGCGCGATGCGTTTCTTCCGGCTGCCGCTGATGATCGTATGGTCCCGGCGCTCCCGTTGCGTCATCGAGTTGATGATCGCCACGGTTCGCGCGATCTCCTGCTCCGGCACGCCGCCGTCGCCGGCCAGCTCCTTGAGCCGCTGCCCGCCGGGCAGCATGCTGAGAATCTGCTCCATCGACCCGACCCGGTTCACCTGTCCGATCTGCTCGCGGAAATCCTCCAGCGTGAAGGTTTTCGACGTCAGCGTCTTCTGCAGCGATTCCGCCTGCTCTCTCGAAAACGCTTCCTGCGCTTTTTCGACCAGCGACAGCACGTCGCCCATGCCTAGGATGCGCGACGCCATCCGGTCGGGATGGAACGGCTCCAGCGCATCCGGCTTTTCCCCGACCCCCAGAAATTTCACGGGCTTGCCGGTTGCGGCCCGGATCGACAGCACCGCGCCGCCGCGCGCGTCGCCTTCCACTTTGGTCAGGATCAGGCCGGTGAGGCCGACCTTCTGCTCGAACTGCTCCGCCATCGTGACGGCATCCTGTCCCGTCATGGCATCGGCCACGAGCAGCACTTCGTGCGGGGCAACGGCCTGCTTGACCGCCGCGAGCTCCGCCATCAGTTCCTCGTCGATGTGCAGGCGGCCGCCCGTGTCCAGCACGACCACGTCGAAGCCCTGCTCACGGGCGCGTGTGACGCCGTCGCGACAGGCTCCCACGACATCCGCCTGCGACGACCGATGCACCGGCACATCCAGCGCGGTTCCCAAGCTCGTCAACTGCTCGGCCGCCGCCGGCCGGCGCGGATCGGCCGCCACCAGCAGGACACGTTTTCCCTGGCCCTTGAACAGTCGCGCCAGCTTGCCGCACGTCGTCGTCTTGCCGGCGCCCTGCAAGCCGACCATCATGATCACCGTGGGCGGCTCGGACGCGAGCTTCACGCCAGCCTGGTCGCGCCCCATCAACTCGCGTAGCTCGTCCCAGACGATCTTGATGACCTGCTGACCCGGCGCGAGGCTCTGTAAAACGTCCCGCCCGACCGCCTTGACCCTGACGCGCTCGATGAAGTCCTTGACGATCTTGAAGTTGACGTCGGCTTCGAGCAGCGCGAGGCGCACGTCCTTCAAGGCATCGGCGACGTGCTGCTCTGTCAACACCCCGTGCCCACAGAGCTTTTTCAGGATTTGGTCAAACTTCCGGCTGAGCGTATCGAGCATCGTGAAACGCTCCAAATTCCCTCAAAAAGGCTGAAAAAATTTATCTGGCAGTGTACTGTCCGATAGACGTTTAAGTCAAGGTAATAAAAGGTGAATTCTGGTTGCCGGACGGTCAGTTTTTGCAGGTGGACGAGACGGCGGCGCCCTTGGGCGACGACGGCTGCACCGCCGCGACGGCGCGGCCAGCAGCGTCGGCCGATTCCCCGAACAGCAGCACCAGAATCGCGTCGATCTCGTGAGGCGAAATGCGGTAGGCCGGAGCCAGGTAGCGTTTCTGCGCGACCGTACGTTCCTGCTGATCTTCCGGCTCGTAATAGCCGACCAGGATGCCGTCGTGGTCGGCCTTTTTCAGCCGCTTAAGCCAGCCGTCGCCGACCAGGCCCGGCTTGCCCCGTGCCGCAATCAATTCCAGCTTGGTCCAGATGGACCAGCCGACGAAGACGCCCCAGGTTTCGTTCTGCGCCTCCCAGGCTTCCCGGTCCGACAGGTAGCGCACCTCGGTGGCGGTCCGCCGCTGCACGACCGGCGTGATTTTCACTTCATAGTACCGGCACTTCTGCAGCTCTCGCGCCGCGGCGAGGAGGCGCCCGCCGTCCGTGCTCGGATCGGGCGGATGCGACTCGAGAAAATCCATGTAGGCATGAAAGAGCTCGTGATAGAAGTTGCCGACTTCGAGGGCGGTCATCTTCGTCAAGGGGCGCAGCGAACCGGCTGCCTGGTTGAAGGACAGGGCTCGGTTGAGGATCATGTGGTGCTCTTCGGGATGGTACTCCGCGGCCCAGCGGTGCAGGTCCTCGAAGGTGACGGTCACGAAATCGGCCGGCAGCTCCTTGAGAAATTTGGTCGGCAGACCGAGCTCATCGGCCTGGCTGATGAGCGCGGCGAGCGGCAGCCTGGTGAGGTCGGACGCAGGCTGGGGCGCCTCCGCCCGGATCGGCACGGACGCCGCCACGATGAGACACACGACTGCCAATCGATTAATCCAAGCCACGAGGCTATCCCTTACCAAGGCTCACGTGCGTCATGTCCAGGGTTGGTGTTACGAGGCAGCGAGAGGATCGCAACCAGAACGGTCTATGAGTCCCAATGATGATGCCCGCCTTCCTCAATCAATGCCCATGTATCTAACATGGATGAGGGCACGGCGTCGAGGAATCGCGAGGGTTTCGACAGGACCGAACCCGTCGTCTTGTCGTAGATGTTGATCGGATACGTGAGATACAGATACTTTTTCGCGCGGGTCACTGCCACGTAGAACAGCCGCCGCTCCTCTTCCATCTCCTCCTCGGTCACAAACGAGTAGGCGGATGGGAACCGTCCGTCCACGACCCAGATTACGAAGACGCACTGCCATTCCAGGCCTTTCGCCGAGTGAATCGTGGAAAGCACCAGCCGCTCCTCGTCCCGATCGCCCGCCTCCACGTCGGCCACGCTCTCATCCGGCGGCTCCAGCGCCAGGTCGGCCAGAAAGTCGTTCAGCTTGGCGTACCGCTCGGCCATCGTGTAGAGATGCTCCAGGTCGCGCATCCGCTTCGGATAGTCGTCGTAATGGTCCTTGAGAATCGGCAGGTAGTACCGATAGACCTCGTTCACCTGCTCCGCCGGCGTGAGCGACCCGGCTCGCGCCGCTTCCTCCAGCACGATCGCGAGGTCCTTGAGCGGCCTCGCCAACCGCCCACCCGTTTCCCGCAAGACCTCCAGCGGCCGCTCGCTCTTCACGAAGGAGGCGATCAGGTCCTGCGCCTTCTTGGGTCCCACGCCGTCCACCAGCAGCAACAGCCGGTTCCAGCTGACCGCGTCCAGCGGATTCTCCACCACGCGCAGGTGGGCGAGGAGGTCCTTTACGTGCGCCGTCTCGATGAATTTGAACCCACCGCGCTTGACGAACGGCAGATTCCGCCGCGACAGCTCGATTTCCAGATCGAACGAATGGAAGCTCGACCGGAACAGCACGGCGATCTCGTCCAGCGGGATCCCCTCTTCGCGCAATTCGAGAATCCGCTGCGCGATGAACCGCGACTGCGCGTTCTCCCCCGCCGCCTGCACCAGCGCCGGCAGCGGCCCGTCGAGCTTCCGCGTGAAGAGATGTTTCGTGTATTTCTCCGCCGCGCCCTGGATGATTTCGTTGGCGAGGTTCAGGATCGGCTGCGTGCTCCGGTAGTTTTCCTCCAGCTTGTAGAGCGTGGTTCCGGGGAACAGCGTCGGGAAGTCCATGATGTTCCGGAACGTGGCGCCCCTGAACGCATAGATGGATTGCGCGTCGTCCCCCACCGCCATCACGTTCTCGTGCGTCGCGGCCAGCTTCCGGACCAGATCGGCCTGCAGACGGTTCGTGTCCTGATACTCATCCACCAGGATGTACCGGAAGTTTCTGGAGATGGCTTCGCACGTCGATTCGTGCCCGGCCAGCAACTCCCGCAGCTTGACCAGCAGGTCGTCGTAGTCCAGCAACTGCTTCTGCCGCTTGGCCGCCGCGTAGGCCTCCTTCAATTTCTCGAGATCGCCCAGATGCTCCGCAAAATGCGCGAACTCGCCGAGCAGCACGTCTTCCAGGCTGGCCAGCGTGTTCTCGCACTTGCTGAAGATTTCGGCGATCGTCGCCTTGCGGGGGAACCGTTTGTCTTTCTCGTTCAAGCCGCGCTGGTGGCGGAGCAGCGCGATCAGGTCCTCCGCGTCGCCGCGGTCCAGGATCGTGAACCCCGGTTCCAGCTCGATCGGCCGCCCGTACCGGCGCAGGAGCATGTTCGCCACGGAATGGAAGGTCCCGCCGGCGACCTTCTCGCTGCGCGCGCCGATCAGCAGCCCGGCCCGCTGCAACATTTCCTGTGCGGCCTTGCGCGTGAACGTCAGCAGCAAAATCGTGGCCGGGTCCACTCCCTTGTCGATGAGATAGGCGACACGGTAGATGAGCGTGCGCGTCTTGCCGCTGCCGGCGCCGGCAATCACGAGCGACGGACCGTCGGCCGCCGTGACCGCCGCCAATTGCTGCTGGTTCAGCGCCGCCGTATAGTCCAGCGACAGCCGGGCCGGCTGAACGTCCTCCGCCGGCCGCTTCAGGATGTAGGGTTTGACCTCCCGATCCATGTCCGCCTCTCAGGCCGACGCTGTATAGCATACCCATCCCCTTGGTGCAACGACCGGCTTCCCCACCATGTGTTGCGTATTCGGTGGAAGCCTGGAACGGACTTGTATATAATGGGCGCCGTTTCGGAGGAACGCCGATGTCCGCTTCGCCAAGTCCCTACAGCGCCGTGCTGCGCGACCTGGCCTCGCTCATGGTCGCCGTCTCGGGCGAATCCGTCACGATGGTCAAGCGCAGCGCGCCACAACAGGCGATGAAGCTCAAGAAATCCTCGGAGTGGGAGCTCTACCTGGAATTTCTCAAGCTGCAGTTCAACCTTGCCGACCGGCTGTCGGCGCATTACATCCCCCTCAAAGACCAGCCGTTGTTCATGGACGGTTTGGTCGATGCCGTCACGCAGCAGCTCAAGAACGTGCTCGCGCCGGCGCTGGGGCCCGACACCGACGAAATGGAAGTCGTGCTCACGATCGGCCAGACCGTCAGCCAAAGCCGCGAGCGCTACGAGCGGTTCAAGTTCCTCGCGACCGAGAACAGCAGGCAGAAGGATGAATACTTCCAGCATTTCGGCGAGACCATCGCACACCTGATCGGCACATCCGGCAACGGCATGGTCATCTCGGCCGCCACGCTCTGCGGAAACGCGGTCATCCCCGCCATGCAATCCCTGCTCGAATCGGCGGCATCGGAGACGGCGCCGGCTCAGGCCGCAGCCGCGGCAGCTCCGTTCCCACCCGCTCTCGATCAGGGGGGCAAGATCGGCAACGAGATCAAGCTGATCAGCGTCATGTCCACCATCCAGGGGGAAGAAATCGAAACCCGCTGGGGCCTGCACCCCCGCTTCCGGCAGGATCTGAAACCGGAACAGGCGCAGGAGCTGAGCAAGCTGATGAATCGCGTCGCGCAAATCCTGGGAACCCGCTATGCCTCCGTGGCCTTCTCTCCCACGTGGACGGCCTGGCACCAGCAGGCGGGAAACGCCTAGATGAGCGAGCGCGATCCGAACGAACAGTCCTCACCCACCCTGCCGGGCGAGCTCTCCCGCCTGCAGGAGCTCGCCTACAATCTCTGGTGGAGCTGGAAACCAGACGCGCGCCGGCTGTTCGAGACGATCGATCCGACGCTCTGGCGCCTGTCGCATCATAATCCGGTCAAGCTGCTCCACGACCTGAAGCCGGAACGGCTGGCGGCGCTCAACGAAGATCCCGTCTTCATCCGCCTCTACTCGTCCGTGCTCAAAGCCTACGACGAGTACATCGGCGCGACGACCACGTGGTTTGCCGGCCGCTATCCGCACCTGGCCCAAAGCGCGGTCGCCTACTTTTCCGCCGAATTCGGGCTGCACAATTCGATTCCGATCTACAGCGGGGGCCTCGGCGTCCTGGCCGGCGACCATTGCAAGGAAGCCAGCGACCTCGGCATCCCGCTCGTCGGCCTCGGTTTCATGTACCCGCAAGGCTACTTTCACCAGCGGATGTCCGCCGACGGCTGGCAGGAAGCGGAATACGAGCCCTTCAGCCGCCTCGAGTCACCCATCCAGCGGGCCCTGACGCCGGACGGCGTTCCGTGCCGGATCGCCGTCCAGATCGACCACAGCACGATCGTGGCCATCGTGTGGCGGGTCCGCGTCGGACGCGTGACGTTGTACCTCATGGATACCGACGTCCCGGACAACCAGCCCTGGGACCGGGCGCTGTCCGCCCGGCTCTACGGCGGAGACCACAATGTCCGTTTGCGGCAGGAGATCTTATTGGGCGTCGGCGGCGTGCGGGTCTTCCGCGCGCTCGGTCTGTCGCCCGCCGTCTGGCACGCGAACGAGGGACACTCGGCCTTCCTGATGCTCGAGCGGATGCGCGAGCTGGTGCAGGCGGGGCGTTCCCAGGCCGAAGCCGCGGACATCGTGCGCCAGAGCACCGTCTTCACCACGCACACGCCGGTGCCCGCCGGCCACGACGTCTTTTCCTTCCCGCAAATCGAGCAGCACTTCGCCGGTTCCTGGGAGCAGTTCGGCCTGACACGCGAGGCGTTCTTGCAACTGGGCGCGCACCCGGACAATCCGGGCGCCGGCTTCAACATGACGGCGCTCGCGATGCGACTGGCCGGGCACGTGAATGCGGTCAGCCGCGAGCACGGCCTCGTCTCCCGTTCCATGTGGCGCTCCCTCTGGCCCGGCCTGGAGGACGACCGCATCCCGATCCGGAGCATCACGAACGGGGTCCACGCACCGACGTGGATCTCGGTTGAGATGAACCAGCTCTACGCCAAACACCTCGCCCCCGACTGGGCCGAGCGGGCGGACGACCAGGCTATCTGGCATCGTGTCACCGACATTCCCGACGGCGAGCTCTGGGCGGCCCGCCAGGCGCTGAAGCGGAGGCTGATGGGATTCATCCGCGAGCGGGCGCGGGCTGCCTGGATGCAGGGACGGATGCAGCCGCATCAGGTTTTGGCCAGCGGCACCCTGCTCGATCCGGAAGCCCTGACGATCGGCTTCGCGCGGCGCTTCGCCACATACAAGCGGGCCACGCTCATCTTCAGCGCGCTGGGCCGGCTCCAGGAGATGATGCAGAACCACTGGCGCCCCGTCCAGATCGTGTTCGCGGGGAAGGCCCATCCGGCCGACGAGCCGGGCCGCCAGTTCATCCAACAAGTGTATACCTTCTGCAAAGACCACGACATCGGCGGGCACGTCGCGTTCGTGGAGGATTACGACATGCACATGGCGAAATATCTGGTGTGGGGCGTGGACGTCTGGTTGAACACGCCGCGCCCGCCGATGGAAGCCAGCGGCACCAGCGGCCAGAAAGCCGCGCTCAACGGCGTGCCGCACCTGAGCGTGCTGGACGGCTGGTGGAAGGAAGGCTACGACGGGGCGAACGGCTGGGCGATCCCCTCGTCCGGCCACCTCGGCGACTCCCACAGCCAGGACGCCCACGATGCGGAACACCTCTACCGCCTGCTCGAGCACGACATCGTGCCGCTCTACTACGAGCGCGACCGGGACGGCATCCCGCGCGGCTGGCTGCAGATCGTCAAAGACGCCATCCGCACGGTCGCCCCCCGGTTTTGCACCCGCCGGATGGTGAAGGAATACATGGATCTCCTCTACGCGCCGGCTGCGTCCGGCACGTCGTCCCGCCGGTAACTCCCCATGCGCATCCCGGGCCCGCTGGCCGTCGTTGTCGGTTGTGGAATCGGCCTGTGGCTGTTCAGCCCAGCGCCAGCCGGCTCGGTCCAGGCGGAAACCAAGCAGCAGGTCGAGCGGGACCTCCGGAGGGCCATCGCGGAGGGCCGGACCGACGCGGCAGTCGCTCTCTACGGGCGGCTCGTGCCGCCTGGAAAGCCGGACGACATTTCATTGCTCCGCGACCTGGCGCGGGCGGTCATCACCGGCCACGTGCGCGATCCCCAGGAGCACCTCCGCATCGCCGCCTACATGACGCTGGCCGAGACCGCCGAGCGCAGCATGATCCCGCTCTTCGAAGACGGCCTGCTCGATGCGTCGGTCATGGTCCGCGCCCGGGCCGCCGAAGGGCTGGCACGGGCCGGGGCCGCCGCCCCGGCGCTGGCGCGCGCGCTGGATGATCCCGCTCCGTCCGTCCGCATCGCCGCGCTGAACGCGCTGGGGAGGAACGCCGATGCGAGCCTTCGTCCGCTGATCACGCGCCTGTCGAAATCCGAGGAAGGCGTCCTCCACATCTTTGCGCTGTCAGCGCTCGTCCGTCTGGGACAGGCGGACGCGTTCGACGACATCGCCGGCGAAGCGACCCTCCCCGACGCGGAGCTGCGCATGGCGGCGCTGGGCGCGCTCGGACAACTCAAGCGCCCCGCCGGCTTGCCGATCCTGAGCCAATCCGTGTACGATCCCGATCCGTCCGTGCGCGCCTTCGCGGCCGGCGCCCTCGGTGAGTTCGGCAGCCCCAAAGGGGAACCGGCGCTGCTCCACGCGCTGGAGGACGAAAGCCCCCGCGTCCGCGGCGTGGCGGCGGCCAGCCTCGGACGGCTCAAGCTGGCGCAGAGCCTGCCGGTGCTCCGCCAGGCGGCCCGCGATCCGGTGGAGATGGCGCGGGTCGGCGCGGTGGAAGGACTCCTGCGATTGGGCGACAACGAAGCGGTCCTGCTGGCCGCCGATCTGGCGAAACACCCGGACCCGTCGATCCGCGGCGCCACGGCGCAAGCCGTCGCGTTGGCCGGCAACCGAAAGGCCCTGCTGGTCGTCGAGTCGCTGCTGAAAGATCAACAGCCGCAGCCCCGCCTGATGGCGGCCAGGGCGCTGGGCAAACTCGGCGGGCGCGAGGCACCGTCCCTGCTGAAACAGACCCTGAGCGATTCCGACCCGGCGATCCGGATCGCCGCCGCCGGCAGCCTGATCAAGCTCTTGACCGCCAAGTGATGTCTCGTCATGGCACATGCTCAACAGAAGGGAAACCTCATGCTGAAAATACTCGGGATCACCGTGCTGCTGGGCGGCGTGTTCCTGCTGGGCTACTACACAGGACAGCGTCCGGCGGAAGTCAGGAAGGCCGTGAAGGAGCTCTCGTCCGAGGTCGTGGACACCACCAAGGACCTCTCGCGCAACGTCATCGACACCACGCAGGGGCTCGAGCGCACGCTCCGCTACCGGCAGGGGCTGGTGGACGCGAAGGAGCGCCTGCTCGAAGCGAAATCCGATCTCCACGACAAGAACTTCGGGGACGCGACCAAGGAACTGGCCGAAGCCGTCGCGCATCTGGAGCAGGCCGGCCTGACCGGCGAAGAGGGCGGCAAGGCCGCCAGGGCCAAGACGCTGGCCGCGAAGATCAAGGACGTCGAAGGAGAGCTGTCGAAGGGAAAGACGGTGTCAAAAGCGAAGATGGACGAGATTCAGAAGGAGCTGGATTCCCTGCTGGTAAAGTAACTGCTACGCGTTCGCAGTTGCCTGGTTTTTTTTCCACGCCGCCAGAATCCGCTCGACCCGCATCCGCACGACCAGATCCGGATCCTTCAGCAGCGGCTTGATGGCCAGGCGGCCGCGCTCGTCGCCGATTTTTTCCAGCGCGGCGGCGGCGGTCAGGCGGGAAAACCAGTCGGGATCCTTCAGCATCCCGATCAGAGGGTCGAGGGCGGCCGGGTCCTTGATCTGTCCCAGCGCGATGATCGCCTGCTGGCGGACCATTTCATCCTTGTCTTTGAGCACCCCCACCAGCCGCTCCACGGCCGGCGCCCCCAACTCGACCAGGGCCTCCGTGGCGTCGTCCTTGAATTCATCGTGGCGCAGTTGCTGCATGAGGGGATCGAGCACCCGCTCGTCCCTGATCTTGCCGAGCGCGCGGATCGCGGCCTTGCGGATATCCCAGTCCCGCAGCATCTTGACAAGATGCTCGACCGCGGGCGAGCCGACCTGCCCCATCGCCTCGACGGCCGCTTCGCGGACCTGCCAGTCGCCGTCGCGCAGCGCGTTCACGAGCGGCGCCACGCACCGCTCGTCGCCCATCTCGCCGAGGGTCACCACCGCCTCGCGGCGGATGGTCCAGTCGGGGTCTTTCAAAAGATCGATCTGGATATCGATCTCGTCCTTGACCTTTTCCTCTTCGAAGGCGGTTTCCACGGGGGGCGCGTCGGCGGGAGGCGGTTCCGCCGCCGAAGCCTCGGGAGAGCCGGCGAGCGTGTCCGACATCCGGTCGGCCAACGCGTCGGCTGCCTCGGGGGTCTCGGACATGGAGAATTCGTCTGGCTGTTCCGGCTTCTCGGTCATGAGAACATTCCGTCGGGTGGCAGGCTAGGCGGCCGGGGCTTCGGTCTTCGCGGCAGCGTCGGCTTTCTTCTTCCCCATCGCGTGCTGTTTCCGGATCGCGAGCCGGCGCCGCCTGCGCTGGTTGCGCTTCAGACGCTTGTGCAGCTTGCGAAACGTCGCGTCGCCCTCCGGATTCTCCAGGTGGGCGCGCTTCTCCGAGACTTTCTTGTTCAACCGCGCTTCGTCATTCGCCAGCGAGGCTTTCGCCTTCTTAGCCATTGGCGCATGCTCCTCGAGTTAGGACCGAAAACACATCGGCCCGCACGGACTCATGGTCCGCACGGGCACGCTTAGTCTAGTCGAGTGTCCTCCGACCTGTCAATGAGAGGGAATCCGATGCGGAGGCAGGCGGAGGCGTGCTTAGGGGATTGGCAAAGCGGCCACGGCGTACGCGCGACGCTCAGCCGCCTGAAAATCAGCCGCGCGTCGGACGCGCCGCTGGCGCCTGAGATCATTGGGCAACGTCCGCACGTTGCGCACCTTGCGGGATTGCGCCAGAGACAGAGCATCATCCCCCACCCCGGCGACCGTCAGCGCGCTGGGAAGCGGCATCAGGTCGACAAGAGAAACGAGTCCCGCACGCTGCCCCCCCACGACTTCGATCTGGACGGCGGCGATGCCGCTTTCCACCATGCCCAACTCGCGCGCGGCGGCCAGCGACAGATCGATCACGCGCCCGTAGAGGTAGGGGCCGCGGTCGTTGATCCGAACGTGAACCTGTCTCCCGTTCTCGGCGTTGGTCACCCGGACCTCCGTGCCGAGCGGCAGGGTGCGATGCGCGGCTGTCAATGCCTCCATGTCGTAGATTTCGCCGTTGGCGGTCACCCACCCGTGGAAATCCTCGCCATACCATGAGGCCATGCCCCGTTCTTTCAGGCTGACGTCCAGGTCCGCCTGCCCTTTGGGCAGAACCGTGCAGGCGCTGACGGCCAAGCCGCACGCGAGCAGCAACACCCACGCCCCGCTTGACCCTCCTCGTCTGCTCACAATCGCCCTCTGTCTGTGTGCACCGTGCGCCATATACACCCTATGGCTAGTCCTATACGGCTTAACCGACCCTACATCTTGTGGTTCACTGAATTAAGGAACCGCGAGCTGAGGATGCTGCCGAAGATGAACGAAGTGGTTCCACTATACGGGGAACCGGTTCGGGAAGTCAAGCCCCTGTCCTGCGGAGGAAGGGGGTCAGTCTGGCTTCAAAAAGACCACCGCGAGCGGCGGGAGCGTCAACGAGACCGAATAGGAACAGCCGTGCCACGGAATTGACTCGGCTTCGGCCCCGCCGAGATTGCCGACGTTGCTGCCGCCGTAGACCCCGGCGTCGCTGTTCAGCAGCTCCCGGTACCGCCCGGGAGCCGGCACGCCGATGCGGTAGCCATGCCGCGGCACCGGCGTGAAGTTGCAGGCGCAGACGACGAAGTCCTCGGCGTTTCTTGCCCGGCGGATGAAGGCCACCACCGATTGCTCCCAGTCGTAGAAATCGATCCACTGGAAGCCGGTCCACTCGAAGTCCACCTCGTAGAGCGCCGGCTCGGAACGGTAGAGGCGGTTGAGGTCGCGGACCCACCGCCGGAGCCCCTGGTGCGACTCGTGCTGAAGCAGGTGCCATTCGAGGCTGGCGTCGTGGTCCCACTCGCGCCACTGGCCGAACTCGCTGCCCATGAAGAGCATCTTCTTGCCCGGATGCCCGTACATGTAGCCGTATAGCGCTCGGAGGTTGGCGAACTTCTGCCAGAGATCGCCCGGCATCTTGTCGAGCAGCGCGCGCTTGCCGTGGACCACTTCGTCGTGCGAGAGCACGAGCACGAAATTTTCGGTGAACGCGTAGAGCAGCCCGAACGTGATGTGGTTGTGCTCGTGCTTCCGGTAGACCGGGTCGAGGCTGAAATAGCGCAGCATGTCGTGCATCCACCCCATATTCCATTTCAGGCCGAACCCCAGCCCGCCCGCGTAGGTCGGCCGGGAGACACCGGTCCAGGCCGTGGACTCCTCGGCGATGGTGAGCACGCCCGGGTATTCCTGGTGCACGACGACGTTGAACTCCTTGAGAAACTCGATCGCCTCTAGATTTTCGTGGCCTCCGAACCGGTTGGGAATCCATTCGCCGGGCTGCCGGGAATAATCCAGGTAGAGCATGGACGCCACCGCGTCCACGCGCAGCCCGTCCACGTGATACCGGTCCAGCCAGAACAGGGCGCTGTTGAGCAGGAAGTTGCGCACCTCCACGCGCCCGAAATTGAAAATGCGGCTATGCCATTCCGGGTGGTACCCGAGGCGCGGGTCGTGATGGTCGTAGAGTTGCGTGCCGTCGAACCACGCCAGCCCGTGAGGGTCGTCCGGGAAATGCGACGGCACCCAGTCGAGGATCACGCCGATGCCCGCCTGATGGCAGGCGTCCACGAACGCCATGAACTCCTCGGGCGCCCCGTGCCGGCTGGTGGGCGCGAAGTAGCCGGTCGTCTGATAGCCCCAGGACCCGTCGAACGGATGCTCGGTGACCGGCATCAGCTCGACGTGGGTATAGCCCAGGTCCTTGACATAGGGAATCAGCTTGTCCCCTAGCTCGCGATAGGTCAGCCAGCGATTGCCGTCTTCCGGCACGCGCGCCCACGAACCGAGGTGGACTTCGTAGATCGCCGCCGGCGCATTCAGCGCATCGCGACGGGTGCGGGCTTCCATCCAGGCCTGATCGCCCCAGTGATACCGGAGATCGCGCACGACCGAGGCCGTCTTGGGCCGGAGCTCCGAGGCAAAGGCATAGGGGTCCGCCTTCAGAAACGCCGCGTCGGCGTCCTTCGGCCGGATCTCATATTTATAGATGGTGCCGTCGGGAAGGCCCGGGATGAACAGCTCCCACAGGCCCGTCGCGCCCCGGCTGCGCATCGCGTGGCGCCGACCGTCCCAGCCGTTGAAATCGCCGACGATGCTGACGCGCAGCGCGTTGGGCGCCCACACGGCGAAGTGCACGCCCAGCACCCCCTCTACCGTGCGCGCGTGCGCGCCCAGCCGGTCGTACGCGCGATACAGACGGCCTTCGGTAAACAGGTGCAAATCGAAATCGGACAGGAGCGGAGGGAAGGCGTAGGGATCGTGCCGTTCCGACACATTCCCCCACCGGTCGTCTATGCGGAGCCGGTACTGATGTGAGGAGCCGGGCGGCAGCGCGGCTTCGTACAGGCCGGCGTCATGCACCATCTTCATCGGGATCGCCCGCCCGCGCGCACCGTCCGGCAGCAGCGAAACCTCGACGGCCTCCGGCACAAAGACGCGCACGACCGTCTCGTCGGAGCCTTTGCCAGCCGGATGCGGGCCCAGAAGCGCGAAGGGATCCCAGTGCTCCGCCCGGACCAGCCGTTCAACGTCGCCGGAAGAGATTGCCATGACGCCCACTCTATCGCGAGGCCGCGGAAAAGGCAAAGCGCGAGTGAGGTGACGCGCGCTACTTCAAGCGCAGCATCTTCTTCTCGATTTTGGTCTCCGTCACGAACTTCTCGATGCTTTCCGACAGGGCGGCGCTCAATAAATCTTCCGCGTCCTCCGGATCGAACATCACGACGGTCTGCGTGCCGGAGCCGCTCAGCGTCATCCGGACGATGCTCCCGTCTTCCGCGTTCAACGCCTCGATGACGGTCTTCGACTTCGCCGAAATATTCGTCGAGCCGAACGTGCTCTTGGCGTCGGCGGACAACTCCAGTATCCTGCCCGACAGCGTGACGTGCGGCCCGCCGTCCGGAGCGGTCCCCGCCGCCGGCCTGGCCGATTGCACGCGCCATCCGCGCTTCTTCAGATAGTCGGTCACCACCTGGGCCACGGCCGCGCCGGCTTTGCCGCCGGGCACACCGAACACGGACTCGCCGCCGCCCCGGTGGGAACGGACGCCCAGCCGCGCCTTGTCGGCCCGCGCATCCTCGAAATCCGCCACGACGATGATGGTGTCGCCCGCCGTCTGCATCTTCGGCGCATCGGCCGGCGCAATCGCGTGCAGGTTCAGCGGCACGACCTCGCCCCTGCCGGCGCAGCCGGTCAGGGCCACCATCCAGATGCCTGTCAGGACCATCCACGTGCGCATGCTCACAAGATCCTCCTTCGCCGAATCAAGCCGTTAAAAATTCCTCTCAAAAACCAGGCCGACTATAACAGATTCGCGCACCCTATCAAAGCCTCGCCCGGGCGCGAAGCGCTCCCGTTCACGACTGGCGCTTGACTGGCCGGAAGCCGGTGGTTAATATCCAGCCGTTCAACCCTCTCGCATGATCGACGTCCAGAACATCACCAAGCGATACGGCGATCGGACCGCCATCGAGCGCGTGAGCTTCTCCGTCACCAAGGGGGAAGTCCTGGCGTTCCTCGGACCGAACGGCGCCGGCAAGACCACCACCATGCGCATCCTGACCTGCTTCATGCCGGCCACGGAGGGCACGGCGACCGTGGACGGCTTCGACTGTTTCGAGCAGCCGACGGACGTCAAACGGCGCATCGGCTACCTGCCGGAAACCCCGCCGGTCTACCAGGAGCTGACCGTCATGGAATACCTGACCTTCGTGGGGCGGCTGAAAGGCATGACGGGCGCGGACCTGCGCCGGCGGCTCCCGCTCGTGATCGAGCAGATTTCGCTCGGCGACGTGCGCGACCGCCTGATCGCCAACCTGTCACGCGGCTACCGGCAGCGGGTAGGGCTCGCCCAGGCGGTGCTGCACGATCCGCCGGTGCTGATTCTGGACGAGCCGACGGTCGGCCTCGATCCCAAGCAGATCATCGAAATCCGCGAGCTGATCAAGAGCCTGGCCGGCTCGCACACCGTTATTCTCAGCACGCACATCCTGCCGGAAGCGACCGCGGTCTGCCAGCGGGTCGTGATCATCAACGACGGCCGGATCGTCGCGGTGGACCGGCCGGAGCATTTGTCCGCCCGGCTGCGCCGCTCGGAAAAGCTCAGCCTCACGGTGAAGGCGCCGCCGCCCTACTTCGCGGACCGGCTGCGCGGCATACCCGGCATCGTCAACGTCACGGAGCCGGAGCACGGCGGGGCCTATCTGGTGGAATGCGCCCTGGGCCGCGACGTGCGGGACGAATTGGCCCGCTTCGTCGTCACCAACGGCTGGGACCTGCTGGAGCTGAAAACGATCTCCATGTCGCTCGAAGACGTGTTCCTCCGCCTGACGCAGCACGAAGACGGCATCAGCGAGCGGAGCGACGGCTCAGCGGAGCGGGAGGCGCGCGCATGACGCCCGCCCAGGCCATCGTCGCCAAAGAGCTGCGCTCGGCGTACTCATCGCCCATCATCTACGTCGTGGCGGCGGTGTTCCTGCTGATCTTCGGCATCCTGTCCTACATCGCGGTAGTCAACGCCGGCGTCCAGGCGATCCGGTTGATGCAGATTCAGGGGCTGGCGGCGAAAATCAATCTCAACGATCTGGTCTTCCGGCCCACCTTTTATAGTACGTCGATCATCCTCCTGCTCTCCCTCCCGATCCTGACCATGCGCGCGTTCGCGGAGGAGCGCAAGCTCAGAACCTTCGAGCTGTTGATGACTTCCCCTGTCGGCATCAACGAGATCGTCGCGGGCAAGTTCGTGGCCGTCTTGCTGACCTACACGGGCATGCTGGCCCTGACCGGCGTCGTGCCGGTGGTGCTCGCCATGTTCAACAGCTTCGACTGGGCGCCGGTCTTCACCGGCTACCTGGGATTGCTCTTGATGGGCGCCCTCTTCCTTTCCGTCGGCCTCTTCGCGTCGGCCGTCACCGAAAACCAGATCATCGCGGCGTTCCTGAGCTTCGGCATCTTACTGTCCGTCTGGCTGCTGGGCGCCATGGGCGCCATCCTGGGCGATACGCCGGTGGCCAACGCGATCTCGTACCTGTCGTTCATCGAGCATTACGACCGGCTGGTGCGCGGCCTTGTGGATACCAAGGACCTCGTGTACTTCATCTGCGGCATCCTGTTCATGCTGTTCCTGACGCACCGCGTTGTGGAGTCTGAGCGATGGAAATAACCTCCAACCTCCAACCTCCAACGTTTCTATGAACCGCTTTGCTCCCACGATCGGCATCGTCGGCGCGTCGCTCGGCGTGGCGGGGCTCGTCGCCTATAGCGTGGCGCCGGAGAAACTCTGGCTGGTGTCGCTCTGCGAAGGGCTCGCGCTCGTCTGCCTGATCGTCTTTTTCGTCCTCCATTTCGAAACCCTGAAAGCCTTCTCGACCCGGCGCGCGACGCGGATGGGCGCCAACAGCTTGCTGATGGTCGTGCTGTTCGCCGGCATCCTGGTGATCGTGAACTTTCTCGCCGCGCGCCACACCACACAGTGGGACTTCTCCGAGACGCAGCACTTCACGCTGTCGCCGCAGACCCACCGCGTCCTGCGCGGGCTCGCGCGGGAGGTCAAGGTCACGGTCTTTTCGCAGGAGCGGAGCCCGTCCTTCAATACTTACCGCGACCTGCTCACGAGCTACCGGTCGCACAGCGACAAGCTCCGCGTCGAATTCGTGGACCCGGAGCGGCGGCCTGGCCTGGCGCGGCAGCACGGCGTGACGCGGACGGACATGGCGGTGTTCGAGAGCGGCGCGCAGACGAGCCGCGTGACGACCGCCTCCGAGGCCGAATTGACCGGCGCGCTGATCCGCGTGTCCAAGGACGCCAGGAAGCGGATCGTGTTTCTGGAGGGCCACGGAGAACGGGGCCTCACCGCCTCCGACAAGGACGGGCTTTCGCTCGCCAAAGCGGCGCTGGAGAAACAGGGTTACGACGTCGGCACGCTGTCGCTGCTGCAGGAACGCGCCGTGCCCGAGAACACGGCCGTGCTCATGCTGGCCGGCCCCCGCAGGCCGGTCACCAAGGAGGAGCGGGAACGGATCGGCACCTACGTCGACGGCGGCGGCCGCCTGCTGATCATGCTGGACCCCCAGTCGCAGGCCGAGCTGGAGCCGCTGCTGGGCCAGTGGGGCGTGGAGGCAGGCCGCGGCGTGCTCATAGACTTCAAGGACCGCCTCGCGCAGGGCGATCTCACGGCCCTGATGGTCCGCACCTTCACCGAACACGAAATCACCCACGACTTCACCTTTGCCGTGCTGTTCCCTTACAGCCGCCATCTCTCGTTCCAGGAGAACAGCGGCAAGGGGTGGGAGATCGTCCCGCTCGCGCGCACGTCGGCGAACAGCTGGGCGGAAACCGAGCCGAACGGACGCGTGTACAGCTTCAATGAAGGCCGCGATATTCGAGGCCCGCTTCCGTTGGCGGCCGCGCTGACGCCGCAGAAGGCGCCCCCGGAGGGCAAGCAGAAGGCCGCGGTCGTCGTCGTCGGCAACTCGTCCTTCGCCAGCAACGCCTACATCAATTTTCCCGGCAACACCGATTTCCTGCTGCACGCGCTGGGCTGGCTGGCCGAAGAGCGCGACCTGATCTCGATCACGCCTAAGGAGCCGGCCCTCCGCCCCTTCATCCCCAACCCCGCCCAGGAACGGACATTGCTCTACGTTCAGGTCCTCCTGCTGCCCGCGCTCACCGTTTTCTGGGGCATCGCGACATGGCGGCGACGCAAGCGCCTGTGAGCGTCTGACAGACGGTTCTGTCCCATGAAGCACTACGGCTTCACCATCGCCTTGGCGGCCCTCTTCGCGGGACTTGGCGCCTATCTCTACTTCGTCGAATTTCCGTCCGAGCTCGCGAAACGCAAGACCGACACGCAGGCGAAGAAACTCCTGTCTTTCGAGGAGCGGGAGATCACCGGCCTCACGGTTCACGCCGCGGGCGGCCCCGACATCGTCCTGGCGCCAGACGACAGACGGAAATGGAAAATCACGGCTCCGATCCAGACGGAGGCCGACGCCCGCGAGGTGGGCGATCTGGTGCGGACCCTGCTGCTCGGCACCGTCACCAGGGTCGTCGAGGAACAGGCGGCGTCGCTTGTTCCGTTCGGTCTGGAACAGCCTCCGGTCACGCTGACCATCGCCGCGGGCAACCGCAAGGAGACGTTGTCGCTCGGCGACATCGGCCCGCTGACTTCCACTCTCTACGCCATGCGGGCCTCGGACAAGCACGTGCTCCTGACCGACCTGCCGTCACGGATTCTGCTGAACAAGACGCTGACCAGCCTGCGGAGCAAAGAGGTGCTGCCGGTGGCGCAGGATCAGATCGAGCGGCTGCGGCTGAGCAATCCCAAAACCGAGGTGTTGCTGGAGCGCGTCGATGGGAAGGACAAAAAGCGGTGGCAGGTGCGCTTCCCCATCGAGGCGAAGGCCGACCAGCCGGCCGTCCGGAATCTCCTGATCAAGCTCGAAGACCTGAAAGCCCTCGCGTTCGTCGATCCGGGACCGGAGCGCGACAAGCTGGCGGCGCGGCTGCGGCAGCCGCTCGTCAAGGTCACCGCCACGGTCGGCGGGGCGGACCAGGTTCTGAAACTCTATCAGCCCGACCCGGTCAGTGGTGAGGCCTACGCCGTCACAGCCGTGGAGGCGCCGATCTACAAGATCAACCCGACGGCGATTCAGGAGTTCACCAAAGACCTCTTCGCCCTGCAGGACAAACGGCTGCTGGGCATGGACAGGGACGAGATCGCCATGCTGTCGGTGAAGACCCGGGAAGAGAAGTACGTCCTGATCCATCAGAACGAGGAGTGGGTGCTCGAAGACCAGCCGACGAGGAAGCTGGACCAGCCGGTCGTGGATCTGTTCGTCAGCCGCGTGGTGGATCTGCCGGCCGAACTGCGGGTCGTCAAGGACCCGGGGCCGCTCGCGCCCTACGGCCTCGCGACCCCGGCCGCAACGTTCATCGGCACGGCGAAAGACGGCACCATCAAAGGCAAGCTGCTCCTGGGCAACAAAACGAGCGGACTGGTGTATGCGATGGGCGGCAGCCTCCCCGGGATTTATCAAGCCCGCGCCGACCTTGTAAGCCAAATCCCAGACAAGGATGCCTTGTTCGCCAAACCGGAACCGGCCAAAACCTCCTCCCCATAGTCGGCTTGCTATTTCCCTAAGCTCCCCGTATAGTCAGCCCATTTCTACCTCAATAATTAATCCACGCGCTTTCATCGGCCTTCACAACGTTCACAAGGAGGTTCCCATGACGATCCGACAGTCTGGAGCGTGGATATTTTTGTCTGCAATGGTTCTTGCCACCGCCGCCTGCGCCATGGATGGCGGATACTCGGGTTCCTCCGGAGACACCAGCGGAATCGCCGCCGGCTCTGTTGAGGACAGCCTGAGTGCCTGCATGAGCCGGATTCCGAGCGACGCCTCCGAGGGCCAGCGCATGATCGCGGAGAAAAGCTGCGAGCGCGATCAAGCGAACCGGAAGTAGCGTGGATGCCCCGGCTGGACAATCCCCACCTCGTCCGCTATCGTATTGACCGAGCCCCCGTAGCTCAGTTGGATAGAGCAGCGGTTTCCTAAACCGTAGGTCGCACGTTCAATTCGTGTCGGGGGCACCATACCAAGCTTCGCTTGAGGACAACTCGATGGGGACGACGAAAACACTGTGTCCGTTTTGTGAAAGCCCCCTCATCACACAGGTCGAGCCTGCAACTCTGCTGGATAAGCTCGCCTCTCTGATTTCCGTTTACCCTTTCCAGTGCGAGTTGTGCAAGCGGCGTTTCCGCATAAAACAGGAGGGAGGACAGTCCGCGGACCCGAAGGAGCGCCGCAAATCCCTTCGGGTGCCCGTGCAGATGCCAGTGACCTTTGAGTCCAAGGAGGTCTCAGGGGAAGGAACGCTGACCGACATCTCGCTGCACGGCTGCTCGCTCGTCTCAAAGCAAACCCTCCGGCCCGGGATTATCCTTCGATTGAATCTTCCAGCCGGCACAGGCCAGAAGCTCGACAGCCCAGTGCAGCAGCTTGCAACGGTTATGGGGGTCAACGGCAATCGTGCCGGACTCAAGTTCCTGGCGTATTCTTCTCAGGAGCGGGATGCACTGACCCAAACCGTCACAAGGTCCATGAAGATTTTTGTCTCCAAATGAAGTGGTACTCGCACCCCCTTCAGGAATGGTGAACGTCGCTTTCCCCTTTCGAACCGCCGCGTTCGCTCATGTCGCGATGCGGTGGCGCTTTACTTTAGCGCTTGCCTACCATGTGATCTTGCGCTAGACTTTAATTCCGGTTCCTATCTTTCAAACTGAGGGACGCAATGGGTGCGAAGAAGCTGTTTTGCACACGGTGCGACAGCCTGCTCGAGGCGCGCACAGAATCCGTTCCACAGCCAGACCGTCATTCAGCCACCAGCGTCATCTACACTTTTGAGTGCCAGGCGTGCAGGCTTCGCTTCCAGGTCTCGCAGCAGGACATCGCTTCTTCCGTAGAGCCGCAGAACCGCCGGAAAGCCCCTCGTGTCCCCATCCACATGCCCGTGGATCTCGAGTGTGGAGAACAGGTGGCCGAAGGCACGGTGACGGACATTTCGAAAGGCGGCTGCGCGGTCGAATCGCAACAACCCCTGACGATCGGACAACTTCTACGCCTCAAATTTCCGCCCCCCACCGGCTCCGTGGATAACCTCGCCACGCAAAAGATTGCGACGGTCCAAAACCTCCGTGGTCAGAAGGCCGGGGTGAAGTTCCTGGCATTTACAGAAGAAGAACAGAGCAAACTGACGAAGACCGTCACAAAATCCATCCAATATTTCCCGCCCACCAAGGTGTGATGATCGTCCGAGCCTGATCCCGGATCCCATGTGCCCTGTTTGGAGCCGCCTTGCCTCCCATTCCATCCTACGCTAAGATATGCCGCATTCCGCTTCCGTCGGAACCTGAGGTGCCATGGGACCGAAAAAATTGTTCTGCCCGCGCTGCGAGAGCCTCTTCGTGGCGCGCGCGGAATCCACGGACCCTCTCGCTCGCCAGTTGGCCGACAGCGCCATCTACACCTTCGAATGCCGGTCGTGCGGGCATCGCTTCCGGGCGTCGCAACAGGACGCCCCCCCTCCCGCCGAGCCGCAGGACCGCCGGAAAACCCCTCGCGTCCCCATCCACATGCCCGTGGACTTCGAATGGGGAGAACAAACGGGCGACGGCACGGTGACGGACATTTCGAAAGGCGGCTGCGCGGTCGAGTCGCAGCGGCGCCTCAACGCGGGCCTCCTCCTGCTCCTCAAATTCCCTCCCTCCATCAGATCCGTGGAACGTGATACCCCGCAGCAGATTGCGTCGGTCCAAAACGTCCGCGGCGAGCGTGCCGGAATGAAGTTCCTGGCGTTTACACAGCAGGAACAGCTCGCGCTGGCGCAGACCGTCGAGCGGTCCATTCAGTTATTTGCTTCCCAGCCGGGATGATCGCCCGCGCATGATCATCGGCTCCAGGCGCCCCGTTCCATTTTTTCTCATCGTCCTGCTCGGAGTCCTGCTGACCTCCTGCTCCCCCACGTCCCATTACGTCGTCACCGAAGGCTCCACGAAACGGCTGCCGCCGAAGAATGCACGCGTGGCGGTCTGGGGCCTGCGTCCCGTCGTCACCAGCACCGTGACCGAATGGCTCAGAGAGCGCGGATATGCCGTGATCGAACCGGCCGAGCTCCAGCGCCTGTTCGACCAGCAGAACGTTCGGGTGGCCCGCTCGTTCGCGGACGAGCAACAGGCGCTCCGCGCCGCCAAAGAGCTCAAGGCCGAACTGGTGATCGTCACCCAGAGCGCGCTCGGCACCACGGTCGTCGACAGCACCGCCACCACGACGGCGGCGACGCCGTTCCCGGGCACCGTACCCACTACTTTCTCCAGCGCGTCCGTGGCATTGAGAGGCTTCGAGGTCGCTTCGGGCGAATTGGTCTTGAGCGGGACCGCCAAATACCCGCAACAATTGGCCGCCGCAGGGCAGGCTACGCTGGCGGTCCTGACCTGCAAGGCGCTGGAGACCGCCTGGGGAGTCACGCCCGCCGGCGAACAGGCCTCCTCCCCGGACGAACCCTGTGTACCAGGCAACTAACCGCCCGAAGCCCCGCATTGACGCCAAACTTGCTGGATCGCGCCGAAATACGCTACAGTGTGTCGATGAAGATCGTCGCCGTGATCGCCGCCGCCCTGGTCGTCTCCTCTGCGGCCCTGGCCGGCGACCTCACGCCCCAGCAGCGAAAAATGAAGGAGTGCAACGCCGAGGCCGGCAGCAAGGGGCTGCAAGGCGATGCGCACCAGAAATTCATGTCGGCCTGCCTCTCGGCGAAAGCGCCGGAGAACAGCGCCGCCCGAAAAAAATCATGACGACCGGCAACCAGCGACAAGAACTGGCACTGCTGCCCCTGATTCTCATCGCCGGCTCCACCGCCGTCATTTTCGCGGTGGACCTGCTGTTGCCGCGGGGGGTGGCAATCCCGATGTTGTATGTCGTCCCGATCCTGCTCGCCTCCCAGTGCCGGCAACAGTGGTTTCGCGTGTCGGTCGCGGGAGGCTGTACCGCGTTGACCCTGGCGGGGTATGTGTTCTCCGAGCCCGGCGCGCCGTTCTGGATGGCCGCCACCAACCGCACCCTGGCCATCTCCGCCATCTGGATCACAACCGTGCTGGCCTGGGAGCGTGCAAAGGCGCGGGCGCACATCGCGTTGCTGCGTGACCTCCTGCCGATGTGCGCCTCGTGCCATAAGATCCGGGACGACAAAGGCTATTGGAGCCAGGTCGAGCAGTACCTGGAAAGCCATACGCAGACGACCTTGACGCACGGCATCTGCCCGGAGTGCCTGCAGAAGTGGTACCCGGATTTCTACCCGCAAGTGGCCGAACAATACCCGGATCTCTTCAAAGACACCTCCGCGGGCGTGCCCGAGGAGCAACTCCACCGGGCCAAGGAACTCCGATGACCCGCAGCAAAGCTTCCGAAGAGCAGTTCAAGGAAAAAGTGTTCGCGAACGTCGAGGAGGTGACCCGAGCCCTCGAACAGCTTCGCGCCCTGATCAAGCCGGTGGATGAGTTGAAGCGGGAGGGCAACCCCTACAAGGACGCCGAGCGGTCCAAGCTGGAGTTTCAAATCAAGGACGCGCTGCGCGACATCTTCGGAGAAGACTCCGTCGAGTACCAGCAGAACAAAAATTTCCGCATCAAGTCCACGGCCAAGGTGGAAGTGGCCCATGCGCTCGAATTCCTGGAGAGCATGATCGCCTATGTCGACGACCGGAAACTGGAGTTGGAGGGGAAAAAACCCAAAGCGGCCCCGCCGCCCCCGCCGCCCCCGCCGCCGGCAGCCCCCGCGCCGCCGCAGCAACCGACCGTCGTGGTCGTCATGGCGCCTCAGGGGCAGACTCCCCAGCAGGCGGCCGCGCAGGTTTTCACCGCGCCGCCACCGCCCCCGCCGCCCCAGCCGCGAGCGGCAGCGCCGGCGCGCCAGCAGGCGCCGGCAGCCACGGTTGCCGGCACAGCCGCCACCAAGGCCGACGCCGTCGGGTTACTGCGGAAGATCGGCAACCGCTTCCATGCGGTGGCCCGCCAGTTGCGCCTGCGGCATGAAGGCCGGGCAACACTTGAAGTGGAAGACGAATATGATGCACAGGACGTCGTGCACGCGCTCTTGTGCCTCGAGTTCGACGAGATCAGGCGGGAGACCTGGCAGCCCGGCTACGCCGGCGGGTCCGCCCATACCTACTTCGTCGCGCCCCGCGACCGGATCGTGATCGAAGTCAAGAAGACGCGGCAGGGCGTCGGCGCCAAGGAGATTGCCGGACAACTCGAGCACGACACGCAATACTATTGGACGCACCCCGACTGCCAGACCGTGTTCTGCTTCGTGTACGACCCGGAAGCCCGCGTGGGCGATCCCTACGACCTGGAAAAGAAACTGACCCGCGAAGTGCACGGCCAGCGCGTCGAAGTGTACATCTCGCCGAAATAGGACCGGTTCGATAAGGAAAAGGCCCCGATGCGGCAGACAACCAGCACGGCATCTCGTTGGGCGGCCCTGGCGTGTCTGCTGGCGGCCGGATGCTCCGCCGCGACACCCCCGCCATCCTCCGATTCGCTGGACGTGATGCTCGATGCGCCAGAAGCGAAGGTCCGTGCCGCCTTCGTCCGCGTCCTGACGGATGGCGGCTATGACGTCGAGTCAGGCGCCGACGGCGACTCCGCGATCCGCACCGGGTACCGGACGGAAATCGGCAACTACAACTGGCTCTATCGCACCCGGTTCGGCGTGAATCGCAGCAAGGTGGCCGTGACCCTGAGCCCCGAGGGAGATGCGGCGACCCGCGTGACCGTGCAGGTGTGGTCGGAAGGCAAGGACGGTGAGTGGATGCCGCTCGCGGGTTCCTGGGTGGCCTACGACACGGCGGTCCCGCAGAGCGCGGCGAATACGATCCGGTTGGTCAAAAACGAACTGGGCCTTTTGTGAACAGTGATGAGTAATGAGTGATGAGTTGTTGGAGAGTCGGCTGGCATTCGTGCCTTCTTTTTCTCATCACTGATCACTCCTCACTCGTCACTCTCCCCTAAGTCCATTCCGAACCGTTCCGCCATGCGATAGAGAGTCCGCCGGTCGATCCCGAGGATCTTGGCGGCCCGGACCTTGTTGCCGCCGGTCTCCCGCAGCACCTTGATCAGGTGCCGCTTCCCCACCTCATCCAGCGACAGCAGCCCCTCGTCGCCTCCCGCCGGCATCGGCTCCGCCTTGCGCACCGCTTCCGGCAGGTCGTCCGGCATGATGAGCGGGCCCGGCGCCAGGGACACCGTCCGTTCGATGATGTTTTCCAGTTCCCGCACGTTGCCAGGCCAGTGGTACCGTTCGAGCAGCGCCATGGTTTCCGGCACGAACCCGCGCACCGGCTGGTTGTTGGCCGCTGAGACCTTCTGCAGGAAATGATGCACGAGCATCGGAATGTCCTCCCGCCGCTCGCGCAGCGGCGGCAGCACGATGCGCACGACGTTCAGGCGGTAGAAGAGGTCTTCGCGGAACTTGCCGTCCTTGACCATCTGCGCGAGGTTGCGGTTGGTGGCCGCGATGATCCGGACGTCCACCTTGATGGACGCGGTGCCGCCCACATGCCGGACCTCCTGCTCCTGAATCACGCGCAGCAGCTTGACTTGCAGCGGGGGGCCGATGTCGCCGATCTCGTCCAGGAAGATGGTGCCCTGATTCGCCGTCTCGAACAGGCCCGGCTTGGCCGCCACCGCGCCGGTGAAGGCCCCCTTGTCATGGCCGAACAGCTCGGATTCCAGCAGCGTGTCCTGCAGCGCGGCGCAGTTGACCGGCACGAAGGGCCTGCCCCGCCGCGGGCTGTTCGCATGCACGGCGCGGGCGACCAGTTCCTTGCCGGTCCCGCTCTCGCCTTCGAGCAGCACCGTGCTCTTGCCGGACGAAACCCGCGCGACCAGCTTGTAGACCTCCAGCATCGGCGGGCTGCTGCCGATGAGCGGGGATCCCTGCCGCTCGCGCAGCTCTTCGCGGATGCGGGCGTTCTCCCGGACCAGACGGCTGTGCTCCAGGCTCCGGCGGACGACGAGCTTGACCTCCTCCTTCTTGAAGGGCTTGGCCAGATAGTCGTAGGCCCCCTGCTTGATCGCTTCGATCGCGCCGTCCATGGACCCGAACGCCGTCAATAGGACGATGGCCGTCTCCGGGCTGCGCTGCCGGAACTCCCGCAGGACGGCCAAGCCGTCCACCTCGCCCATCTTGATGTCCGTCAGCACGACGTCGAACCGCCTGGCGCGGCCGAGCGCGATCGCCTCCGCCCCGCCGGGCGCGATCTCGACGTCGTAGCCCTCCTTGCGCAGCGCCTCCGCCAGCAGCTGGCGCGCCACCGCGTCGTCGTCCACGACGAGGATGGCGCCGTCAGGCCCGCTCATGTGAGTCCTGCTCCTTTGCTGCCGGCCCGTCCGCATACCCAGGCAGCGCGATCACGATCATCGTCCCCTTCCCGACCACACTGTCGATGGACAGGGAGCCGCCGTGCCCCATGACGATCTCGCGGCTGATGAAGAGCCCCAGTCCCGCGCCGTCCCCGATGGCCTTCGTGGTGAAGAACGGCTCGAAGGCCTGCTTGACGTGCTCGTCCGGCATGCCGCAGCCCGTATCGCGCACGGTCAGGGTGACCATCGCGTCGCACGGGGGCGCTCCTGCGCGTCGGCGCTCGTCCAATTCGGCCAGCGTCGCCGCGCGTCGCCCCACCACCAGCACCACCTGGCCGCCGGCCGCCGTCGCCGCCAGCGCGTTGGTGAGCAGGTTCACCAGCACCTGCCGGAGCTGCTCGATGTCCCCCCACACCGGCGCCGGTTCCGCGCCCAGATCGGTTTTCAGCCCGACCCCCTTGCCGAGGAACGCCGGCTCCATCAGGGCCGCGACGGACTGGGCGAGCTGATCCAACCGGACCTGCGCGTGCGCCGGTTTCGGCTGCCGCGTGAGCGACAGCTTGTCCTTGATGATCCGTACGACGCGGTTCAGCTCCGAATCGATGATGGCGGCCGTTTTTTTCATCTCCGGCGTCGCCTGCGGATCCTCTGCGAGCGTCTGCACCTGCCAGGCGATCGAATGCAGCGGCGTGCCGACTTCGTGGGCGACCGATGAGGCCAGCAGGCCCAGGGCCGCCAGCCGGTCGGACCGGTTGAGCCTATCTTTTAATTCGACCAGCTGCGCGTTGGCGCGCAGCAACTCGGCCCGCGCCGCCTCCTCGCGCGCCTTCCGCTCTTCCCTGGTCATCGCGAAATAGGCCGCCGCGATGAGTACGCCGACGACGACGGTCCGGTTGATCAGGACGGCGGTGAACCGTTCGCGTTTTTTGGCCGGCTGGAACAGCCCGACGTAGGTGACGGCCACGCAGAGGACCAGCGCCAGATACATCAGCTTGCGGTTTCGGACCGTCGCGACGAGGAGAATGGGAATCACGAGGGCGTAGGCGCCGACGACGTTCAGCGGCGCCACCGACTCGAACGCGACGATGACCAGGAACACAGCCGCCGCCAGGCCGAGCACGAACGCGTCTTTGGCGCCGGTGAGACGTTTCAGAACACGCCACCAGCCGCGCGCCGCATGGGCCGCGGGCGCCGGCGCGGTGTCGTGCACGCGCTCCCCGTGGAGCACCCCGGCGCTGTGCTGGTCTTCGCTCATCCGCTCGTCTCAGTGCCCCGAGGCCTGACGGCGCGCAGCGCCGCCGCGAGGTGGTGTGGCCGCGGATCGTCCCGCAGCACATCCAGCGCCAGCGCGATCTTGCGGGACCAGTTCGGGTAACTCTCGACCGTGCCGGGCACGTTGGTCTGCGCCGTCTCGCCGAGCACGTCCTCGAGGTTGGCCAGGACCGCCCAGGACGGCGTCCGGGCCAGAAACACGTGCAGCGCCAGGCACAGCTCCGGCGTCATCGGCTGCGCGGCCGCGTCGTCTTCGGTCATACCGGGCGGCAGCAGTCCGGCCGCGGTCACGGCTCGCACGATGCTCCGCTTGTCGCGCTGCCGTTCCTCCCGCGCCCGCTGCACGGCCCCGCCGTCGGCATACAGCCCCAAGCCCGCGCGCACGTCGATGTCGCGCACAGCCCAGAATCCCGCCAGGGTCGGCAGGTCGTGCGTGGTCACCACCGCCATGGCCTGCGACGGGTAGGCCTCCGGCGCCTTCCACCCGCCATGGTCCGTCCGCTCGAAATAGAGCACCCGGTACGACAATACGTTTGCTGCCGCGAGCCGCTCGCGAACCCCGTCCGGCACCGTCCCCAAATCTTCCCCGACGATCACGGCCCCGTGCCGGACGCTTTCCAGCGCGAGGATGCCCAGCAGGTCGTCCGACGGATACCGCACGTAGGCGCCGGCCGAGGCCGGCATCCCGCGGGGAATCCAGAAGAGGCGGAACAGCCCCATCACATGATCGAGGCGGAGCGCGCCGCCATAGGCCAGGTTGCGGCGAAGCAGCTCGACAAACAGCCGGTAGCCGCGCCGGCGCAGCCGGACCGGATTGACCGGCGGCAGGCCCCAGTTCTGGCCCTGCGGCGCGAAGGCGTCCGGCGGGCAGCCGCAATCCGCCTCCAGCGCCAGCACATCCTGATAGGCCCAGGCGTCGCTGCCGTTGCGATCGCTGCCGAGCGCGAGGTCGTGATACAACCCGACCGGCATGCCCAGTTCGCGCGCGCGGGCCGCGACCGCGCCCAACTGCTCGGCGGCCACCCACTGGAGATATTCATAGAAGCGAATCCGCGCCCGGCGCGTGACCCGGAACGCCGCCACGCTGGCCGACTGGGGTGCGCGATAGGGCTCCGGCCACTCCTGCCAGGTCCATACCAACGGATGCTGGCGGCGCATCTCCTCTGAGAGCGCCTGAAACAGCGCAAAGGTTTCGAGCGGCTCGCCCTCCTCCCGCACGTAGCGCGCAAACGCCCGTCCCCGGTCCGTCGCCGGGCGGAGCTCGGGATCGGCCAGATCCTGCCCGCCCAGGTGCCGCTCGTGGAACGTGGCAAACAGCGAGTCCAGCACCGCCCGCTTCGCCGCATGGACCTGATCGTAGTCCACCTTCTCGCCCGCGCGCAGAGCCGCCAGCGCCCGCTGGAATCCGCCGTCCCGGACGGTCTGCTGCGCAGTCTGGCTGAGCTGAAACTCGGGAATCGCCTCGACGTCGAGATACAGCGTGTTCAGAAACAATCGGCTGGTGGGCGAATAGGGACTGATCTCAAAGGGACGGGCGTTCTTGAGCGCGTGCAGCGGGTTCAGCCCGATGAGGCCGGCCTGAAGATCCTTGGCCGCCCATTCGACCAGCGTGGCCAGATCACCGAAATCGCCGACGCCCCAATTGCGGCCCGACCGCAACGAATAGAGTTGCACCGCCAGCCCCCAGAATCGGTGCTTCTGCTGATCCTGCGGCAACAGGTAGCAGGCCGAAGGCGCCACGATCAGGCGCAGCGTGCCTTCCACCTGGCGGGACTCGGAGACGCCCTTGGCCGCCACATCGTAGTACCCGATCGGCAACCCCGCGGGGAGCGGCAGCTCGAAACGGACGTGGCGAAAGCCGTCCACCTGGCGCATTTCGGCCGGGACCAGACCGGAGCCGGCCTGTCCCCGCTGCTGCACAACACCGGCCTCATCCCGCACCTCCCACAAAATGGCGACGGCCCCGTCCTCCTGCTCCTGCGCCGGCATGCGAAACGACCAGACACCCCCCGGTTCTTCCATCCGCACGACGCGGACCGGATCGCACGCCTCTCGCCACAGCCCGTCGATTGCCTCCGCAAGGGCACGGGAGAGCGCCTCGGTCGAATCCGCCCGCACGCCCATCGCGCCCAGAATCGCCCGCTTGGTGTCGTCCGACGTGACATGCCGCTGCCCCCAGATGTCGTCGTAGTCGGGCGCGATTCCGTACCGCTCCGCCAGCTCGCTCAATAGATCGTGTGCGTTGGGTTGTTCCATAATTCAGAAGTGTGAGAGAAGGATGCCGTGAAGTCAAGGAACGTTGAAAAAGAAAAGTGGCGTCTGTCTGGTCTGTTCAGTCTGTCTGCTCGGCCAAATCAAGGAACCAAAGAGACCGGAAAAACCAGATAGACCAAATAGACTAGATAGACCAGAAAGACTGACTCACGTACAATCCCGCCATGCTGGAAATCGCGCTCGTGCTGGCGACCCTCGTGGCCGTCGGTCTCCTCGGCTTTCTCGCGACAGTCCTTACGCCCCGCCTCATGACAGCCGTCGGCCTCTGGACGCTCGCGGCGGGCTTGCTGGTGGGCGTCCCGACCGGCTTCTGGTACCACGTCCTCCTCTACCGGGCCTTGTCTCCCCGCATCGCGCTGCCACAGAAATGGTGGTGGGCGCCGGTGGACCTCCATCCTCATCTCACGCAGCAGGAGCTGGCGCGGCTGAAGCCCTGGTTTACGATCGGCGGCGTCGGGTTCGTGCTGTCGGTCGCCGGCGGGCTCGCCGCCATGGCCGGCTTGTTGATCCGCTAGGCCTCGCTGTGCTTCCTGACACCATCCGATTCGGCACCAGCTCATGGGCCTACGAGGGCTGGCAGGGCCAGATCTACCGGCAGGCCTATCCCAAAAACCGGTTCGCCAGGGACTGTTTGCGGGAATATGCCGCCTATGAATACGGCGGCCGCCGCCTGTTCAGGACCGTCGGCGTGGACCACAGTTTTTACCGGCCGCCGACCGCCGCGCAGTGGGCTGCCTTGTCCGAGCAGGTGCCGGAGGACTTCCGGATCTGCTCGAAAGTCTGGGAGGAGCTGACGATCCCCGCCTATGCCGATCTTCCTCGCTACGGCGCGAAAGCCGGTCGCCCCAATCAACGGTTTCTGGACGCGGCGCTGTTTGCCGAGATGGTTCTCGCGCCACTGCGCGAGGGACTGGGCGAGCGCGCCGGGCCGTTGATCTTCGAATTCCAGCGCACCGGCCTCCAGCTTGGCACGTTCGTCCCCGCCCTGGACCGTTTCCTTGCCGCGCTGCCGGACAGCCAGCCCTACGCCGTTGAGATTCGCCATCCGCCGATCCTCGGCCCGCGGTACGCCGACATGCTTCGCGCGCACCGGGTGGCGCACGTCTATAACCACTGGACGGCGATGCCGGCGCTCGCGGCGCAGCACGCCGCGCTGGGCCGCCGTTTCCTCGCGCCGTTCGCCGTCGTGCGGTTGCTGACGCCGCTGGGAGTCGCGCACGCCGACGCCGTCCGCCGCTACGCGCCGTACAACCGACTCGTCGCGCCCCAGCCGCGCATGAGGACCGACGTGCTGGCGCTGATCCGGCAGGCCGTCGAGGACGGGGTCGCCCTCTACGTGCTCGCCAACAACCGCGCGGAAGGCAACGCGCCCTCGACGATTCAGGCCATCGCCGACGGGCTATACACTCAACCACCGGCCTGACTCGATTGCCGCCGGTGCCCCCACGTGGTAGCATGGACAAGACGCTGAGGGTTGGTTGATCACCCTCCAATGACGGCCTCCCCTCCCAACGTCACCCTGCCACAGGAGGTTGGCTCGTCATGACACCAGTCTGGTCCCGTTCATCTCATCACGCGCTTGCCGGCTTCCTCGGCCTCGCTCTCCTCCTGTTCGCTCCGCTGACGGCAACGTCCCAGCAGAACCGCCTCGAGCTGTTGGGCATCTACCGGTACGCGTATCAGGAGCCGGTGAGCCTGGCGGAAGCCAAGAAAATCGCCTGCACGGAAGCCATCCGGCTCTCGGTGGATTCGTCACGGTTCTTTATTGACGCCACCTCGAGCGTGATCGACCCGCAGATGGTGAAGGATATGGCGCAGAAACTGATCGCCAACTCGCTGAAAGACGTGCAGATCGTCGAACAATCGGAAAAGGGCCGGACGGTCTACTGCAAGGTGAGAGGCGTGCTTGATCTGGAGGACGCCAAGGCGGTCATCCTCACGGAAATCAACCGTGGCGCGGCCAACGAACCATTGGGAGTCGATCAGAACCGGGCGCTCAAGATCCTCAGCGTGCAGGAAGGCAAGGAAGGGACGGTCGTGGTGGTCTATAAAGCGCTGAAGCGCCTGGACTGGCTCAGCACCGCCTACGACGGCAGCCTGCGGGAAACCGCCGATGTGATGATCGAGTATTACAACGAGCAGGGCGTCCCCGTCGGTGCCGGCCGGCATCCGGCTCGCCTCAAACCGGACGGACCCGAGGTGATGACTCCCGGCGAGATCAGCGCCCACACGTTCCGGAAGCCGCCCGGCACGAAATCCTACCGGGTCTGGCTGGTGAAGTGACCGGGTAGCCGTTACTTCTCCCCGCTGATCGGCGGCAGATTGATCCCGAACCGCTCCAGCCCCATGATGACGGTCAACGCCGACGGCGAATGCTGCACGATTTCCTTCTGCACCTCGATCCGCCGCAGGTCCACGAACTCCGGCGCGGTCAGCCCGAGATGCTCCCGGTAGGCCCGGTCCGCGATCCCGCGCTGCTTCTCGGCCTTCTCGCGGGCTTCTTCGGCCTTCTGAAATTCGATCATCGTAATGCGCCGCTGCTCCTGCTTGATCGTTTCCGCCGTCTGTTCCAGCACCCCCTTGGGCGGGAGAATGCTGCCCACGACGACGCGATTCAGCACGATCGGCATCTTGTGTTTCTCAACGATCTTCGCCCGCACTTCCTGATCGATCGCGTCCTGGAGCTTCGTCCGGGTGGCCGGCTTGGTCGTCAGCTCGAAGAGCGGGTATTTCTGGACTTCCTCCCGCACGATCGTCCGGAACGCTTCCTTGACGTTGTTCACATACCACTGGGGGCCAAACCGCGAAACCAAGTCGGGCGACCGACCCACCATCACGTTCGCGATGAAGAACGCGTCGAACGAAACCGGCGCGTTCTCCGATGAGATGATGTCAAAGTGTTCCGAGTACTGGAGCGGACGCACATCCACGTCGATCACCTCGGTGGTCAGCGCCACGAATACCCGGCCGGTCGTCGCTGGGACTGAATCCACGCCGCCGTGCCCGAAGAAGAAGGGCTTCTCGACCAGCACGCCTTCGTGGCCTGCGTCCACCGCGACCAACAAACAGCCCGACAGTGCGGGCAAGAGACCTACCGCCAGCGCCAGCACGGCGAATCGTCCCGCTACCTTTGTCATTCGTCCCTCCCGGTTAGACGCCGCCCTGAGGGCGGACGACGGATGAGCTGACCTGCTGCTCTCTCTACGGATCGTTCAGGAAAAGAGTTCTACTTTCAGCTTATGAGGGAAACGGGGGCGAGTCAACGGGGCCTAGAAGATCCCAGCCTGGCGCTGCAACCACCGGACATATTTAACGATTTGCTCCACGTCGGCCGGCGACACGGAAGGAACCTTCGGCATATCGCCGAATTGCCAATGGTGCGCACGGACGCCCATGGAGGCGGCACGCTGGAACGCGGCGTCTCCATGGTGGTTGGGCTCGTAGATTTTATGGACGAGCGGGGGACCGTTCGACGTGCCGGCGCCGCGCTCGCCGTGGCAGCGGGCGCAGTTGGCGTTGAAGAGGGTCTCGCCCGGCTTGAACTCCGCCGGCACGGACGGTTTCGATTGGCTTAGCCCGATCGCCGGAGCCAGCAGGGCCCACACCAAGCCGCCGGCCAGCAGCAGCCCGCCCTTCGCCACCTGCATGCGGCGGTCAGCCATGCCTCACCTCCGGTCGGACTGTCCGCCGGAAGGGGGCCGGCCGAACTGTTCGTCCACCATCTGCGCCGTCCGTTTGGCCGTCAGGTAGCGATAGAGCCGCGCAGAGACGGGGATCACGATGATCAGCGCGATGATCAGATACATGAAGAATTCTTCCGGCGACACGCTCATGTCCTCACCACTTCTTTCACATAGGTTACGGGATCGGCCAGCCCCGCCGCTTTGAACCCGTCGAGCCTGATCCGGCAACTGTCGCAGCGCCCGCAGGCGGCTCCGCCGGGCGCCGGATCGTAACAGCTGTGCGTCAGATGCAGGGGTGCGCCGAGCGAGACGCCCAGCCGGATGATCTCGGCTTTGGACAAGGCCAGCAGCGGCGCCCGGATCTCGATGCTGCGGCCCTCGACGCCGGCCTTCGTCCCCAGCCGGGCAACCTGTTCAAACGCCCGCAGATACTCGGGCCGGCAATCGGGATAGCCCGAATAGTCAAGCACGTTGGCTCCAAGATAGACGGCCGAGGCTTCGACGGTTTCGGCGTAGGCCAGCGCCAGCGACAGGAAAATGGTGTTGCGGGCCGGCACGTAGGTGGACGGGATGCCCGCGCGCCGCTCGGCCTCCGTCCGGTCCTTCGGCACCGCACGGTCCGACGTCAAGGCGGACCCGCCGATGGCGCGCAGGTCCACCTCGATCAGGCGATGTTCGGCGGCCGCCAGCGCGCCGGCGACTTGCTTGGCCCGCTCGATCTCAACGTGATGGCGCTGGCCGTAGACGATGGTCAGCAGGTAGAGACGGCATCCGTCGCGTTGGGCGACCGCCGCGGCCACGGTCGAGTCCAGGCCGCCGCTCGCCAGCACGACCGCCCTTCCCGTCGTCACTGCTCGCGTTCCTCTCCCTTCTCGATTTTTTCGATCAATTCCTGTTTCGACTGGCAGGCCACGCACAGCTTGGCGAAGGGCACCGCCGCCAAGCGTTTTTCATTGATCTCGACGCCGCACTCCTCGCAGAGCCCGTAGGTGCCGTCTTCGAGCCGGCCCAGCGCCTCGTCGATCAACTGGCGCCGTTTGTTACGCATCTCCATCAGCGAGATGCCGAGCTCGCGGTCCAGATCCATCAGCGATTGATCGCCGACGTCCATGGCGGATTCCAAGCGCCGCCGCTGATCCTCCGTGAACGACTGGCCGAGATTGCCGGCGATCTCCTGCATCAACTCCTGGCGCTTGCCCATCAGCATCCGGTGGAGCGCCTCGCGCCGTTCCGGCGCCATGGCCTTCGTGGGACGCCTGACCGCCACGACGGCCGCCGGCTCGCTCCGCCGCACGATCACCAGCGGCTTTTTCGCGCGAACCGGCTGGCGCTTGGCCGGCGCTTTTTTCGCCTGCCTGTTCCCCGCAGATTTCCTCGCTCTGGCCTTTCCCGGCATGCGTGCGACGCTCCTTCCCCCTGAAAAAAGGTCGGTATTCATAACACAGCACCCCCGGTTTGACAAGCCCTTAAAAGCCGTCAGGAGTAGGTGATCAGGGAGTGGATCTCGCAGCCGTCCAGTTTCTCGCGCCCCTTGAGCGACGTCAGCTCGACCAGAAACGCGAGGCCGACGATCTCGCCGCCCAGGTGGCGGAGCAGGTGCACGGTGGCCGCCGCCGTCCCGCCGGTCGCCAGCAGATCGTCCACGACCAGCACGCGCTCGCCCATTTGCACCGCGTCGCGATGGATCGCCAGCGAGTTCGAGCCGTATTCCAGGTTGTATTTTACCTCGTAGCTGTCGGCCGGCAGCTTGCCCGGCTTGCGCACGGGCACGAATCCCGTCTTGAGCCGGTCCGCCAGGGGCCCGCCGAGAATGAACCCGCGCGACTCGATGCCGACGATCTTGTCGATCCGCTGCCCGCGGTACCGGGCCGCCAGCTCGTCCAGGATCGCCCTGAACGCTTGCGCGTCTTTCAGCAGCGTGGTGATGTCGTAAAACAGAATGCCGGGCCTGGGAAAATCGGGTACTTCCCTGATCAGCCGCTTGTAGTCCACCGTCGTCCTCCCGTTACAGAAAATCCGCCGAGGTCATGGTTTTGCCTTCGATCGTCGCCCGCAGCTTGCCTAGCGCCTCGTTTTCGATCTGCCGGACGCGTTCGCGCGTCAGGTCGAGCTCGCGGCCGATCGCTTCCAGCGTCTGCTCGTCCTCGCCGTCCAGACCGAACCGCAGCGTGATCACCCGCTGCTCGCGATCGGTCAGCCCCTTCATCCACAGCATGATCTCTTCGCGGCGCTGGATCCCTTCCGCCGCCTCGGCGGGCGACGGCCCATGGGGATCGCGGATGATGTCGCGCAAAAAGGTGTCCGTCCGATCGTTCAGCGGGCTGTCGAGCGAATAGGTCGTGCGGATGAGCTGTTTCAGTTCGAGCACGTCGGCTTCCGGCACCTTGAGGCGCGCCGCCATCTCGTCGGGCCGCGGCTCGCGGCCCAGTTCCTGGCCGACGCGTTCCTGCTCCGAGAGAAACCGGTTGAGCCGCTCGACGACGTGGACGGGCAGCCGGATCAGCGACCCCTGGTTGATGATGGCCCGCTCGATGTACTGCCGGATCCACCAGGACGCGTAGGTGCTGAAGCGAAAGCCCTTGGAGTAATCGAATTTTTCGACGGACTTGATCAGGCCGAGGTTGCCTTCTTCGATGACGTCGGAGAAGGACAGGCCGCGATGCATGTACCGTTTGCCGATGCTCACGACGAGCCGCAGGTTGGCTTCGATCATCTGCTCGCGCGCGTGGAAGTCCCCCTCCACCACCCGCTTGCCGAGATCCTGCTCCTGCTCGAAGGTCAGCAGCGCCGCCTTGCGGATGTCCTTGAGGTAGCTCCGGACGGTGTCGAACCCGCCGCCCTTGCGGTCGGCATCGGGCACGACGGGGCTCGATCCCGACACGACGGCCTTGCTGGATCTCCCGCGGCCGCGCCCTTTCGAAAGGGAGACCGGCGCTTTCCGTTTCTTACCGCGACGCTTCACGCGACGCTCCCGCACGCTGCATCCCCCGTCAATACCAGATGCGAAAATCCTGGTCCCGATTGGTGGGGGACTCCCAGTGCACCTGCACGTCCTGCACCTGCGCCATCGGCGGCCCGGTCCGGAGCATCTCGATCAACCGCTCGACGCCCCCACGGTCCCCTTCCACCTCGACCGCCACGCGCCCGTCGGCGAGATTCCGCACGCCGCCGCGCAAGCGTAACTGCGACGCCGCCCGGTGGGTAAAGGCGCGGTACGCCACGCCCTGCACGAGGCCGCCGACGACAATGCGCGCCCGCACCGCGGGTTCGGATCCCATCGAATCGCCAAGAAAGGATTGCGCTGAAGTGTGGTATGGTCGGGGCGAGAGGATTTGAACCTCCGACTCCTGCGTCCCGAACGCAGTGCGCTACCAGGCTGCGCTACGCCCCGATCCTCGGCTTGTTCGCTCTGTGCCTGCCGTCAGGCGAGCGGCTCGGCGCGCATCCCATGCGCGTCGGCAACCGCCCTGTTAGTCACCCGCCCGTTGGCCACGTTGACGCCCTGCGCCAGACCAGGATCGGAGCGGAGGGCCCGCTCCACACCGGCGGAAACTAAGCGGACTATATAAGGAAGGGTCGCATTGGTCAAGGCCAAAGTCGAAGTGTGCGGCACGATGCCGGGCATGTTGGCCACGCCGTAGTGCAGCACGCCGTCCACCTCGTGCACCGGATCCGAATGCGTGGTCGGCCTCGTGGTTTCCACGCAGCCGCCCTGGTCCACCGCCACGTCCACGATCACCGCGCCCCGTTTCATCCGTGACACGACGGCCCGCGAAACCAGCTTCGGGGTCTTCGCCCCGCGGACCAGGACAGCCCCGATCACCAGATCCGCCTGCTCGACTTCCCGGTCGATCCAGGCCTGATTGGCCGCGAGCGTCACGATGCGTCCCTTGTACGACTCGTCGAGCCGCCGCAGTTGCTCCAGATCACTCCCGATCACCGTCACCGCCGCGCCCATGCCGGCGGCGATGCGCGTGGCCGAGCTGCCGACCGTGCCGGAGCCGAGCACGACGACCTTGCCCGGCGCGACGCCGGGCACGCCGCCGAGCAGCACGCCGCGCCCGCCGTAGGCCCGCTCCAGATACTGCGCTCCCACCTGCACGGACATTCGCCCGGCAATCTCGCTCATGGGCGTGAGCATCGGCAGGCTGCGGTTGTGACCTTCGGTCGTTTCATACGCAATCGCGGTGATCTTGGCCTCCACGAGCGCCTTCGTCAGCTCCGGCAAGGCGGCCAGATGGAGATAGGTGAACAGCGTCTGCCCGGGACGGAGCAGCGGGCATTCGGACAGCAGCGGCTCCTTCACCTTCACGATCAGCTCCGCCTCGCGAAACAGCTGCTCCCTGGACGACGCGATGCGCGCGCCGGCCTTGCGATAGTCGTCGTCCGAAAAGCCGCTGCCCGCTCCCGCCGACGGCTCGATCCAGACCGTGTGCCCGGCCGCGCAGAGGACACGCGCTCCGTCGGGCGTCAGGCTCACCCGGAATTCGTGGTCTTTGATTTCTTTCGGCACCCCGATGATCATGCGTCGCTCCCGGTTTATTGAAAGGCGCGGAGCTCGTGCCCCGTCACAATTTGATAGGCCTCGGCCAGCGTCGCGATCTCCGTCACCTTGATGGAACGGGACGTCCCCTTGTCCGCAACGGCGAAGGTGTTCTGGCCAGCCGGCAAAAGCAGCTCGCGAAAATTCCGCATCATGTGACAGCCTTCGATCTTATGCTCGAGCCCGCCCACCGGCCCGACCTTCAGATCGAGGCCCATGGTACCAGACAAACACACGTCCGAGCGCAACGGATCGCCGAGCATCGCCGACACGATCGCGACGGTCCAGGCCACGCCGGCGCTCGGCCCGTCTACCTGCACGCCTTGCAGCGCGCTGAAGCCGACAGGCAGCGTGAGTTCCACCTTGAGATACTTCGGATCATATTGGATTGCCCTTGCTGCGGCGTAGGCGGCCATATCGAGCGCCGTCCTCGCCTCGCCGCGAAAATGAGCGTCCGCCGAGAACTTGGGGCCGTCCCCGGCCGGCAGGTGGCTGACAGCCAGTTGCACCAGGGTGATGTCGCCCTTGTTCGGAATGGATATGCCCTTGGCCTTGAGCTCCGGCGGCAGATCGCTCACGGCGAGAGAGGGAATGGACCGCGTCGCCGCGGCAAACTGTTGAGACGACTTCTTCGGCGCAACGCGCGGCGGAGCGACCGGCGGCACAGTCGGCTTGTCCAGCGCCGGCGCAGTCGGCGGAGCAGGAGGCGGCTCCCGATCGAGGCGCTGGACGTCCGCCTTGAATTCCCCGCGGCGGCAGCCGGGTCCTCCGTGGTCGCTGAACTTGATGCTGCCGTCCGGCTGTGTGCAGCGGAACAGCTCCGTCTGGGCCTGCGCCGGGAGAGCCATGGCCAGCAGCGCTCCGATAGTGACGATCATGCGCCGGTACGGGTCCATGGCATTCCCTTGCGCTCCTTGAACGAATTATATAACACAACCGCTCCACCGGTCCCCATGCGCTAGACAGGCCAAAGACCCCTCGTGTAAGATGCCTCCGCATAACTGAGGATCGCACCATGGCAGACCCCACGGCCCCTGTTTCCGCTGGACGCTGCGACGCCTGCGGCGCCGACTGCGGGCCTCTGATGAAGCTCTCGCTCGGCAAGGACTTCTTCGGGCGGACCTACGACCGCCTGTCTCCCTCCTCGGACACGAGCCCTAAGTGGTACTGCGAAGCCTGCTCGATGCAAAAAAATCTCCAGCGCGATTTCCGCGACATCAAGACGGAGTTCGACAAACTGAGCGCGGGGCACGCCTCCGCGCTGGCGACGGCCGAGCAATGGCAGCGCGCCCAGTTGCGGCTGCGCGAAATCCACGCGCTCGCGGGCAGCCAAGCCGGCGGCGCGCGCCTGGTGGACCCGGCCGACGTCACTGCGCTGCTGCAGCGGGTCCAGAGCCATGCCGGTTCGGTCCCCGCGTCAACCTAACGCCGGCCCGGCCCATGCCCGCGTTCAAGCGTCACATCTTCGTTTGCATCAATAAGCGCCCCCCGGAAGATCCGCGCGGCTGCTGCGCGGCGAAGGGCTCGGAACGCCTGCACGAGTTTTTCAAGCAGGAGGTCAAGCGGTTCAATCTGAAGGGCATCGTGCGCGCCAACAAGGCCGGCTGCCTGGACCATTGCGACCTGGGCCCCAGCGTCGTGATTTATCCCGAAGGCGTCTGGTACTGTGTCGGCAACGAAGCGGACGTGACGGAGATCGTCGAGCGCCACGTCATGAAGGGCGAGATCGTCGAGCGGCTGCTGATGCCGGACCATCCGGTGCCGAAGAAGCTGGAGCCCCTGAAGACGTGACGGGTGACGCGTGATGCGTGACGAGAAAGAGTCCTGACCCGTTACGCATAACGCATCACGGGACTGGGGGCCATTTTCAGCATCCGAAGAGGCAGAGCATGAGCGCGGAAGAAAAGTGGAAAGCCAACATGGAAAAGGTCGCGTTCATGAAGCAGTTTCCGGGGTTGGCCTTCAGCTGGGAGCAGGTTGCGGGCAAAACCATCGAATCCGTCACTCCGCTGCCCTCGAAACCGGGCCACGCCACGCTGGTGTTCACGGATGGCTCGTTTCTCGTCGTGCCTCCGCTGGATACGCAACCGAAGGAATTGGGCGAAGGTCTGACGACCGCGCGCGCATCCTTGGAGCCCAAGCATCCGGAACCGTACAAAGAGTATGACCGGCTGGTGAAGCAGGACAAGGACGCGACCAAGGCCGCCCGCCTGGAAAAAATCATCGGCGCGATCCGGAACAATCTGGAGCAAATTCCGGAATTGAAAGACCGGATTCGCCAGCTCGTCAAAGACTGGAAGTGAGGCTCACGTGCCCGAAAAAAACATGCTCGAGATCTTCTCTCAGGGTCTCTTTGAAGGAGTCAAACCCATGATGCTCATCCGCGATCATCTCGTCCGCCATCCGGACCGCTGCACGCACAATGCCGTCTGCATCCCCGTGTGCCCGACGGGCGCCTGGCTTTCGACCCCGCCGTTCAAGTTCGACGCCTCGCGGTGCCTGGAAACCTGCCGCCTCTGCCTGGACGCCTGCCCGTCGCAGGCGATCTACGCGGTCTTCCGGAAAGGCGACAAGATGCTGGAGCCGAAGAAGGAACAGGCGAAGACGAAGTAGCTGGCCGGCAAAGGAATCGATCTGGCAGCCCGGTCTCCCTTCTGTGCTCGCGCAACGCGCGGCCTCAGAAGGCCCTCGTTGGACGCGCGCAGTTGAAGGGAGACCGGGCTGCCGTTCGAGAGAGTAAGGCCTTCCCGATAAATAAGAAAACGAAAGGCGACAGGCCGCTTCCAAGCCTGTCGCCTTTAACGCTTCGCCAAGTTGAATGGGCTTTTCCAGTAGCGATTGCCTGACTAACCTTGAGTTCCCCCCCTTTTTCACAACTCAACCCCAATCACGCTTGCTATTCGGAGGCCATATATGCCAAAAGCGAAGCCGGTTCGCTCCATCCGCTGAGTTTCGATGAGGCCATCAATGCGCTCATTCGCGTTGATCCTGTTGGCGCTAAGCTTCCTCGTAAGCACGTCAAGTCTAAGCGCCGAGGAAGCCGAACAAACCGCTCCCGTAAAAAGTGACTCTCCAAAACGCCCAAACACTACCGAACAACACAATAAGGCCAAGGCAGAACAACACAGCACTAAGCCATCGCCATTGCCCTTCAACAAAACTGACACCAGCCAAAACACTCAAAGCAAACCCCTGCCAAGTACCGATGGGAGTGAGGCAAAAGCTATAGCCAAATGGGCGCTCTGGGGCACTTGGGTTCAGGCTGGAATTCTTGTAGCTACTCTCTGGCTGATGGCCTTCGTGTCCATTCGGCAGTTGCGAGCCTATGTGATGCCTCACGGTGCAGACCTTTGGGACGGCAGCATGCTGACGCCACCCCAGCCAGCTAGATTTAATGTGCCGGGAGTGACGATGGCATTTAAGAATACTGGGAAAACTCCAGCGTATAACGTTATAACCTGGGCAAACATAGGAATCACTCAACCGATTAACGAAGACAATCTTGTTACCCCGCCCTTGTCTAGAATATTTGATGCCCCTCTCGGTGCCGATAGCACAATGCCAAAAGCAATTTGGTTTCACAGGCCACTGACCCCACACGAAATCACTGATATCGCGAATGGACAACAGGCGATATATTTGTATGGACGCGTTGAATATCGCGATGCGTTCCATATTAAGAGGCATACCAGTTTCCGTCTCTACTACACCGGACAATTCCCTCCTCAGCCAGGGGCTATCTTCTACTTCTGCCAACGCGGGAATACAGCTAAGTAATATGGCGGGCAGACATATCAACCCCAGCTTACACCTGGAATGGGTGTCAAGTACGACACAATTGCCCTTTCGGAAGAAGTGCGTCAACGTTCTTGGAAGGCGGTCAATGTACTTAGGACTCTAGCCATTGGAGCAGCCCGTTGAATGTGGCGAAGCGTTAACGGTGACAAACCTTCGAGCGGTTTGTCACTGTTCCATATCATAAAAAGGGGGATGGCGTGGCTGCGAGCTGACTTCACCGAAGGAGCGGGGTACCCACCGAGGCTCTGCCGGAAAGGAAAGCGGAAACTGACCGAGTCCGCGAGGGAATTTCCGAAGGCTTCCTCCCGGCAGAGCCCGGAAGGGTCGCTCCGGGAGGTGCGGAAGCGAGCGGCTTTGCCATCCCCCTCTCATGTCCCGGTTTATACCGGTGCCGGGGCAGTTCGCCCTTCGTCAGCCGCCATTCCGAGCGGCGCTGAAGCGGAAGGGCATGCCACCCTGCTGTCTTGTTTAGAAGATCAGACGATCTGTTTGCGCAGCCAACCCCAGTAGGCGGTCGCCGTATACCCGCAGGCGCCGGTCAACGCCGTCAGTGCCATGATGCGGTAGACCGTTCCCCGGGAGATTTTCAGCGTCGCCGTTGGATTCAGCAGCTCGTCCGAGCGGGCGACCAGCCGCAGCGTCTCGCCCGCGAACAGAATCGGCCACATGCACGAGAGGCGCAAGCGAATGTCCCGGCGCGGAATCGCCATCGTATAGAGCCAGCCTTGATCTAGGTGCTCCCTCGCGAGAAGGAGTAGCTTGCGCAGCACCGGCCGGAACGCGCCGGTCTTGTCTGGTTGCAAGAGATCCTTCGGCGCGAGACCGGCTTCCTTCAGCAGCGCCTCCGGAACGTAGCACCGTCCCCGTTGGAGATCCTTCGGCAGATCTTTGAGGATGTTCGTCAACTGCAAGCCCTTTCCGAACCGCACGCCGACAGCCGACATCTCCTTCACGTTCCAGCGGGCAAGCGCCGGCCGGTGCCCGCACACCATGTCGGTCCAGAACTCTCCCACGCAGCCGGCCACATAATAGGTGTATTGATCGAGGTCCTCGAGGGTCTGGAGAGCCGTCAGATTCCTGGCTGCATCGCCGGGGAATCGCGCCAGGTCCATCTCCATTCCGTTGGGCAGCGTGCCCATCAGGCGGCGAATCCGTACGCGATCCTCCTGCGTATAGTCCAGATAGAGCCGGAAGCAGTCTTCCAGCCGTTGGAGCAGGATGCGCTCGGCGGACTCGGTCTGATGGGGGACCAGCGCCGCTTGAATGCCGCGAATCGCATCCCAGCCGACCTGCTCGCCAGCGAACTGGGCCCGGAACTGCTTGAGAAATTGCACCCGTTGCGCGCGCTCGATCACATCCGTATCGGCGATCGTGTCGGCCGCCCTGGCGAAAAGATAGGACAGGCCGATCTGGTCGCGGACGCAGGCCGGCACGACGGCAAGGGTCAGGTAGAAGGAACGGGAGACCTGTTTCAGAATGTCGCGCAGGAGTGCGCGTCTGGGAAGGGTCGCTTGTGACGGAAGAGTCACTATTTCACTTCGAGACGGCCTTCCATGCCTTTCTCTCGATGGCTCGGCATCGGCCACAGCCGTCGGTCGCAATAGAAGGTCACTGTTCCAGCTTGCATAGGTGTGAACGTGACTTTGTCGGTCTTGCCGGCGCTCACGTCCTTCTCAACGTTCAACCCGACCACCGAATCTTTCAGAATGAAGTTGTGCGGGACGATGGTCGTCACGCTGGTCAGGGTCAACTCGACCGGCTGGCCAGCCTGGACGATGAGATGGTTGGGCGCATAGGAATAGCTGTCGAGGACGATCGTGGCCCGCTGCACGCCGTCGGCGCCTATCTCGGCCGTCACCGGCGGCGCTGCAGCCGGAGGCGGCTCGTCCGCCGGCAGTAACGCTGGTGTCATCCAGGCCCAGAACACGATCAACGCCAGCGCCAGTCGAATGGATCGCATGCGCCACCTTCTAACAGAAGCCGGAGACCCCGTCAATGTGCAGGGGCTTGACCAAACGCCGCGCGGCCTTATCTCTCTTCCACCCGCTGTTTTTTCGCCTGGCTGGCTGTATAATGGTATCGGATCATCGCCACCGGGTGATGGTTTTTTTATCGTTACGGAGGATTCGCATGAAATGGATTAAAGGAATCGGGCTCCTGCTGATCTCCAATCTCCTGATCGGGATCGCCCTATTCGTCGTCTTCAACGTGCTCGCGTATGTCGTGTTGCCGGCCTTCGGAATCGATATCCGGGGCTCAGTCAACGACATGATGCTGCTGTATGCCTTCATCCTGGGCATGGGCGGCGCGTTCATCAGTCTGGCTTTTTCCAAGCAAATGGCCCGGGCCATGCTGGATTGCGCGCAGATCGTCCAGCCGCGCAACCAGGCCGAGCAGGCCATCTTCGGCTCCGTCAAGGAAATTGCCCAGCGGCTGCGCATCACGATGCCGGAAGTCTGGGTGTATGACTCCCCCGATCCCAACGCCTTTGCGACCGGTCCCACGAAGAACAACGCGATGGTCGCCGTCTCCACCGGCCTCCTGAGCAATCTCAATGAGAAGGAAGTGAAGGCCGTACTCGCCCACGAGATGGGCCACGTGTTCAACGGCGACATGTTCACGACCACGGTGCTCGCCGGCTTGATGAACACCTTCGTCTATTTCATCGCCATGTGGGTCCGCCGGATCTTCGCCGAGCGCGACCAGGCCATGCTGGGATTCGTCGTGTCGATCGTGCTGGAGATCGCCCTGGGCATCCTGGCGATGCTCGTGATCAACTGGCATTCGCGGAGACGGGAATTCGCAGCCGACGCCTTCTCGGCCAAGGTGTACGGGAAGGACGCCATGATCGGCGCCCTGAAGGGCATTGACCGCTGGATGTCACGCGCCCAAATGGAACAGGCCCCACACGACGCGCTGGCGACGATGAAGATCGCCGGCAAGTCCGGCGGGCTGCTCAGCTTCTTCGCCACGCACCCGCCGATCGAGGACCGCATCGCGGCCCTGCAACGGCTCGCATAAGGAGGCGTTATGAAGACCTCGCTCACGTTGGCAGGTCTGGCACTGCTCGCCGGAGCGTTGGCCGGGTGCGGGCCCAGCTATCTCGGCCCGGACCAGGCGCAGGCCTCGGAGAAAGGACCGCTCGTCATGGCTGCACAGACCGGAAGCGTCTACGACTTCACGATGGACGACATCGACGGCAAACCGACGCCGTTGAACACGTTCCGCGGCAAGGTCCTGCTGCTCGTCAATACCGCCAGCATGTGCGGAAACACTCCCCAATATTCGGACCTGGAAACCATCTACGAGAAATATCAGGACCGCGGGTTCGAGATTCTGGCCTTCCCGGCCAACAACTTCGGCCAGCAGGAACCGGGAACGAATCAGGAGATCAAGGGCTTCTGCCTCACGAAGTACAGCCTGACCTTCCCTCTCTTCAGCAAGATCAGCGTCAAGGGAACCGACAAGCACCCGCTCTACCGCTACCTCACTGAGCAGAGCCCCTTCCCCGGCGAAGTCGAGTGGAATTTTCAGAAGTACCTGGTGGACCGGTCGGGCAACGTGATCGCCCGCTACCACCACCGGACGAAGCCGCTGTCGGACGAGATCGTGAAGGGAATCGAGACGGCACTCGGGAAATAACTGGGAACTATGTCTTCTTGATGAAACTGATGTGCGCGCGGTATTCCGCGATCGCCGCGCCCAACGACTTGCCCCCCAGGGGGATGTTCGCTTCCAGCGTGTTCTCGACCTCAGGATCGTCAATCACCACTTCGTACCGGTCTTGCCGGTTTGTGAGGACCGGCCCTCCCTGAGCCGCATCCCGCTGAAGAAAGATTTCCTTCCAGATTTCCTTTTCCACCAGACAGACGTCTTTGAACCGCTCATAGAGCAACGCCAGCTTCTCCGGGTTCGTTTCCTTCATCCATCCGCCTTTTAACTTTTCACTTTTTACTTTTCACTTGCCACGATCAATGATCGTGGCCGCAGCCGCCCTCTCCATCTGACGGCAGACTGGAAGGAGCCGGGATGCCGGCGATATTCAATCCCGTCGGGTCCGGCGTAGACACCCCCACCGCGCCGGAGCGCGCTGCGAATGAGGACATCACGCGCCTGATCGGCGCCTCGCATTCCCGGCACGTGGTCAGAGCCGGTTCCGACACACCTTGAATGTATTCTTTGCGCTTGGAACAGGGAGGATTCCGCTCACACCGCTCCGCCAGATACTCGTAAATAGGCATAGGGCGCGGTTGAAGGACGGCTACTTCTGGGCGGCGGTGCCCGACGGGGCCGGCTGCTCGGTGATCTTGAACTGCATCGTCCCCACCTGGTTGGCCGCATGGAACGGCTGCTGCCCCAGCGGCGTGATGAACAGCTTCACCAGATAGTCGCCCCTCGCCCAATTGCCGCCGGCCGGCTTTTTCAATTCCAGATAGCCGTAGCGCTCATGCCCCGGCACTTCGAGCGTGTCCTTGCCGACCGGCTCCGCCGCCGGCTTGCCGCCCTGATCCAGCGGGAACCACTGCGCGCTGAACTGAGCCGGGTCCTCCAAGGGAGCCACTTCAAACACGATGTAGATCGCCTGCGTATCCGGGGCAAACACCGTCGTGCCCGGATCGATCGGTTTCAGGCGAGGATCCTGCGTGTACCACCCCTTGCGGCCGAAGCTGTCCCACTCTTCCTGGAACCCTTTGGCCATCTGGATGGAAACGAAGATGGATTTCGGAGTGCCTTTTTTCTGGTCATCGAAGGAGGGGAGATTGGCGGAATCCATGTCGCCGGTGTTGCTCTGCTCCTTCGGCGTCATCAAGTCGCGGGCGACCACCTCGGCGGGCGTGAACGGCAGACCGGTTCCCAGCAGGAACGCCACCGCCAACCCGGCAGTCCATCTCATCCGGCTCGGTTGTTCAGCGAAGTGATCCATCGCGCACCTCCCGGTTGCTGTGCCACCGCGCGCTGCCATCGAAAATAGCCTACTGCAAGGATTCCGGCAATGCAACCTGTCTAGGATGGCTTCTGGTATAATGCCCGGCGTGTCCACCCCACCCATCGCGCACGAGACAGCCGGCGAGCAAAGCCGGCGGTACGGCATCCGCGACGGGGCCTGTCAGGCGATCATGCAGGGCGGCGGCGAGCACTACCTGTCTGCCTTCGCACTCCTACTCCACGCCACCCCGTTCCAGATCGGTCTGCTGTCAGCTCTGCCGCAACTGGTCGGTACCTGGTCGCAATTGCTCTCCGTCAAGGCGCTGAATCTCGTGCAGCACCGAAAAACCATCATGCTCGCCGGCGCGACCGGCCAGGCCTTGTCCTGGCTGCCGCTCCTGGCGCTGCCGCTGCTGTCTCCCCAGTACGGTCCCTGGATCCTCATTGCCTGCACGGTCGCCTATTTCGGCATGGGCCATTTTGCGGTGCCGGCCTGGAACAGCCTGATCACCGACCTCGTCAGCCCCAACGAGCGGGGGACCTATTTCGCGCGCCGGACCAAGGTGATGACGGTCCTGAGCTTCTCGGCGCTGTGCGCGGCCGGCCTCGTCCTGCATGGGGCGGAATCGCACGGACGCGCCTGGGCGGGATTCGCGCTGATCTTCCTCGCCGCCTCCACCGCCCGGCTTCTCTCCACCCGCTACCTCAGCCGCATGGACGAGTCGGCGGCGCCGGCCACGCGCGAAGCCGAGTTCAGGCTGCTGGAGTTCCTTCGGCACGAACACAGCGGCAACTACAAACGCTTTCTCTGGTTCTCCGGCCTGATGCACGTCTGCGTCCTCATCTCCGGCCCCTATTTCGTGATCTACATGCTCCGGGACCTGCATTTTTCCTACTGGATGTACGCGTCGTGGCTGGCGGCGGGGGTGCTGGGCCAGTTTCTCACGCTGAAACCCTGGGGGCGGCTCAGCGACCGTTACGGGAACAAGAAGCTGCTCGTGGTCACCAGCCTCGCGGTTCCCTTCCTGCCGATGCTGTACCTGTTCAACACAACCGTCGGCTACCTAGTCGTCGTCAATTTCATCGGCGGGGTGATCTGGGCGGGGCTGGCGCTCGGCCTGCAGAATTACGTGTTCGACGCGGTGCGCCCGGAGGACCGGGCCAAGGGCGTGGCGGTCTGGAACACGATCAACGCGATGGGATGGTTTGCGGGCGCGATGCTCGGGAGCTGGCTCGCGACCATGGTGCCGGCCCACCTCACGATCGCCGGCGCCGAACTCCGGCTGGCCTCGAACCTACAAGGGGTCTTTTTCATCTCCGGCGTGCTGCGGCTGATCGTCGTGCTCGGCCTGCTGCGGACGTTCGGGGAGGCCCGCCCGGTCGAGCCGATCACCCACCGGCAGTTGGTCACCGAGCTGCCGCTGATCAAGCCGCTGACCGACGTGCTGGCCGGACGGGAGAGCCGTCAGTAGTCGGGGCTAGTACCCGCCGCCGTCAGCCGGCCCTTTCCCCTGCTCCCGCTCTTCCTGCTTCACCTTGTCAAAGAACCGGTCGGAGTCGGATTGCACCTGCCGCTGTGAGGGCGCCGGCGCCGCCTTCTGCTCCGCACAGCCGGTCGTACCCAACCACATGATCGCAGCCATAACCGCTACCCAGGTCTTCATCTGCCCTCCCTCCCGAGCTTGCTTAGCCGGTTGAGTTACTCGAACGCACGCCGCAGATCGGCCACGGTTTGGGCCACGCCCAGGTCCAACGCGGCCCGGATATGCCGGTCCATTTCAGGATCGCTGAAAAAGAGCGGGACCGGCTGGTGCGCCCGCGCAATCGGCGCCGTCACCACATTATGGTAAACCACTTCCCCGCTTTCCACCATGATGATTTTGCTGGTCACCGTGAAGGGCGGAAGGTCGCTGTAGAGCTTGGCATGGACCCGATCGCGCACGCTCGGTTCCTCGATGCGATACAGCAGCACGCTGTCGACGCCCATCAGGCGCCCGACGCTCAAGGCGCTCTGATCGGACACGGCTCCGCTGAGCTGCAAATATTGTTCGTATTGGATCGCCGGCAGATCGACCCGCTCGAGGATGCGAAGCGACGGCCGTTGCTCCTTGAGTCGAAACGTCGCGCCGGACAAACGGGCATAGGCGTCCATGGTCAGCCGGTTCTGGGTCCTGGGGTGCAGGACGGCCAGGCGTTCCACGTGGATCGGCACACGAAGCTCCGGTGGAACGGTCTGCCACACGAGGGGACGAGCGGGAGCGTGCGGAGCCACCTGGCATCCCGCCACGGCCGAGAGGAGGAAGAGGGCAATCGACTTGTGAGCAGGGCCCCATCGCCTGATCATGGCTGCCCCGACTTGTTTATAGTTTCATCATATCCCCTATTCAGCAGAAACACCACGGGTGCCGCAGCCAATTTCTTGACTCCCCCCGCCTCAAGGACTATTCTCGCCCCACTTGAACCGCGCGAAAGAACGCCGGAAAGGGCTCCCCATGTCGCTCCAGGACCGCCTCGCCGACGATCTCAAAACCGCCATGAAGGCCAAGGACCAGCTCCGGATGGATGTCATCCGCATGATCAAGGCTGCATTACTCAACAAGGAGATCGAGCTGAAGAAGAACCTCGACGATGCCGAGATGAGCAAAGTCATGACCACGCTGGTCAAGCAGCGGCGGGAATCGATTGAGCAATATCAAAAGGCCAAGCGCGATGACCTGGCCGCCAAGGAGATCAAAGAGATCGCGATCATCGAAGGCTATCTGCCCAAGGCCGCATCGCCGGAGGAAGTCGCTCGGGCCGTTGAGGCGGCGATCAACGAAACAGGCGCGTCGAGCATGAAGGACATGGGCAACGTGATGAAAGCCGTCATGGCCAAGCTGGCTGGGCAGACAGTAGACGGCAAGCAAGTCAGCGATCTGGTGAAATCCAAACTGAGCAAATGAAATCGGCGTCCATGAATTAGAGTAGAGACCTCACCGGGGCTCATGTATAATGGCCCCACATACTCTTCCCAATCGCTTCCGATTTTCCGGTTCAGTGGGGGGCTAGCTCAGTTGGGAGAGCGCGTCGTTCGCAACGACGAGGTCGGGGGTTCGATCCCCCTGCCCTCCACCAAACCGGCTTTCATTAATTCATCGAATCCGCGGCACTCCACTCCGCCAGCGCCCGCTCGTTCAGAATCCGCAGAAACCGCGGGCGGATCACCAATTCGAAGACGTCATCCTTGCCGGGACAGAGCTTGAGGATTTCCCCGCGGGCGTGCTCGATAATGGAGAGGGCCTCTTCCCGGCTGAACGAGCCCCGCTCCAGCCAGTAGGCCGTCACATCCACGACCCGCCGCAGCCGCCCCATACGAAGCTGCTCGTCGACAATGTCATAGTGCACGTTCACGATGGACCCTCACGCGCACTACCCGCCCGTCCACTTTCAGTCGTCCCTCGGCATAGAGCTGCACGGCCTTGGGATAGATTTTATGTTCCTCGACCAAAATGCGCGCGGCCAGCGTGTCCGGCGTGTCCCCTTCCTGGATTGGCACGGCGGCCTGGATGATGATCGGTCCTTCGTCCACGCCTTCGGTCACGAAATGCACCGTGCAGCCGGAGAGTTTCACGCCGTGCTCGAGCGCTTTCTTCTGTACATCCAAACCCGGAAACGCCGGCAAGAGCGAGGGGTGGATGTTCATCATCCGGCTCTCGTAGGCCTTCACCAGCACCGAGGTCACGATCTTCATATAGCCGGCGAGGAGCACCAACTCGACGTCGTGCTTCCGCAGCACGTCCAGCACGGCCCGGTCATAAGCCTCGCGCGAATCCGGCTGTCCGGCAAAGGGCTTGGGATCGAGAAAGACGTCGGTGAGGCCGTGTTTGCGCGCCCGCTCCAGCGCCGCGGCATCTTTTTTGTTGCTGAGCACCACGACGATCCGGGCGTCCAGCTTGCCCGCTTCGATCGCGTCAATGATGGCTTGAAGATTGGACCCGCGCCCGGAGGCAAGCACACCGACGCGGATTTTCTTGGCGGCCCTACCCGACATACTCCACGCCCGGCTCGCCGGACACCATCTTGCCGATCCGGTAGCCTGTGTCCCCGAACATCGCAGCTTTGGCGATCACGGCGTCGGCATCCTTCGCCGGCACGATGAGCACGAGTCCGATGCCCATGTTGAACACCCGGTACATCTCGGCCTCGTCCACGTGGCCGATTTTCTTGATCAGCGAGAAGATCGGCGGCACCGGCCAGGACCCGCGGCTGATGTGCGCGCGGCAGTCCTTCGGAAACACGCGCGGGAGATTTTCCGTGAGCCCGCCGCCGGTGATGTGCGCAATGCCCTTGACCGGGAACTCGGCGGCCAGCGCGAGCACCAGCTTGGCGTAAATCCGGGTCGGCGTGAGCAGCACGTCGCCCAACGGCCGGTCGAGATCCACGAGCTTGCTGCGGACGTCCAACCCTCCGTCTTCAAACAGCGCGCGGCGCGCCAGCAAAAAGCCGTTGCTGTGCAGGCCCGTCGAGGCCAGCCCGACCAGCACATCGCCGGGCTTGATCGTGGCGCCGTCGATGATCTTCGACCGGTCCACCACGCCGACGGCGAAGCCCGCCAAGTCGTACTCGCCCTCGGGATAGAACGACGGCATCTCCGCCGTTTCCCCGCCGATCAAGGCGCAGCCGGCCTGCCGGCAGCCCTCGGCGACGCCGCGCACGACCGCCTCGCCTTTGGCCGCCGCGAGCTTGCCGGTGGCGAAGTAATCGAGGAAAAACAGCGGCTCGGCGCCGCTCACGGCAATGTCGTTCACGCACATGGCGACCAGGTCGATGCCGACCGTGTCGTGCCTGTCCATCATGAACGCAACTTTGAGCTTGGTGCCGACCCCGTCGGTGCCCGAAACGAGGACCGGTTCTTTGTATTTGTCCGCCTGGAGCTTGAAGAGGCCGCCGAAGCCGCCGAGATCGGTCAGGACTTCCGGCCGGAAGGTGCCGCGCACGAGCGGCTTGATCCGCCGGATGAACTCATTGCCGGCGTCAATGTCCACTCCTGACTGCTTGTACGTGGTCATCTGAAGACGTGACGCGTGACGCGTGACGCGTAATGAGTCATGATGCGATCATACCGGAGGGCGATTCAGGGGTCAACGCGCGAGTTCCACCAGCGTTTCCAGATGTGCGGTTTGCGGGAACATGTCGAAAGCCTGGAGCCGTGCAATGTGATATCCATCGGCGCACAGCTTCCCAAGATCGCGCGCCAGCGTCGCCGGATCGCAGGAGAGATAGAACAGCCGCGGCACGTTGATCGCCAGCAGCCCGCGCAGGGACTCCGGGCTCAAGCCGGTGCGCGGCGGATCCATGAGCACGACGTCATAGGCTCCCGCTTCTGCCGCCTCCAGACACGCTTCGGCTTTCAGGTGCCGGAAGCGGCAGCGGCCGATGTGATTGGTCTTCGCGGCGTGGCGTGCATCGGCCAGCGCCCAACGGTTCGCTTCCACTTCCGTCACCAACGCGCCGCGCCGCGCGAGCGGCAGACCGAGCACGCCGATGCCGGCGTACAATTCCAGTACGCGAAGGCCGGATGACGGCGCGACCCATTCAACAAGCGTGCGCGCGAGCGTTTCGGTCAAGGGCCAGTTGGTCTGCAGGAACGACCCGTTCGTGATGCGGAACAAAAGATCGTCCAGACGGTCGGCGATCCAATCCTGCCGGTCTACCCATCGCCCGCGATTCTCCGCCGTCACCACCTGTCCGATCACATCCGGCACATCGTGAAACAGCGCAAAGAGTTTCTCGGTCTGCGAGCGCATCGCCGGTCCGGTCCGCCACGACAAGAGCGTTGAGCCGAAGGCCACCGATCGCCGGACTTCCAACGATTCGACTTGCACCGGCAACCTGCCGTATCGCGCCAGCCGTTCCTGCACCCCCGCGATCACTTTCCGCATCGCCTCCGTCACAAGCAGGCAGCCCGTCGCCTCGACTGGCTGATGCGAGCCCTCTTCATGAAATCCGACCGCCATTCCCCGTTTCGTCCGGAACACCACGAAGCGGACCGAGCTCCGGTAGCCGTAGGGATTGGGAGACGGCACGATGGGAGGAACTTCGACCTGCAGCTTACCGACGCGGGTCAACGTCTCGGATAGAATCTCGCGCTTATATCCAAGCTGTGCTTCATAGCGGATGTGCTGGAGCTGGCAGCCGCCGCAAATCTCATAGACCGGGCACGGTGCTTCGACCCGCTCAGACGACGACTTGAGCACCTGCTTGACGCATGCCTCCTGCACGCCTTTCCGCTGTATTCCAAGCGAGACTGAAACAATCTCTTGAGGGATCGCCCCGCGCACCAGGAGCACCTTTCCCGCCTGCCGCGCGAGCCCGCGCCCCCCCTGGACGAGTTTTTCGATAGTGACGGTCGGAGCTTCCCTAGTCATCTTGAATGAGTCGCAGAGTGACGGACGCGGTGGAGACTTTTTTAATTCTCGGGACGGAGCTCGACGTTGAGCAGCTTAATTTTTCTGTGCAGATGGCTGCGTTCGATCTTGAGGTCGTCCGCCGTGCGGGAGACGTTCCAGTTGTGCTCGCGGAGCTTGCGGCTGATGTATTCCCGCTCGAAGGCGTTCCGCGCATCCTTGAGCGAGTCGAAGTTCTTCGTGGCCAGCGGGCTTGGCGCGGTCGCGGTTCCGCCCGACGCCGAGGGGCGCGATTGTAAGAGCAGGCTGATGTGGGAGTCGTCGATCGTTTCGCTCGGTACCATGATCATCAGCCGCTCGATCAGATTGCTCAGCTCGCGGATGTTGCCCGGCCAGTCATACTGTTCCAAGGCCACCAGCGCTTCCGGCGTGATGTCCTTCGGCTTCACCTTCTGTTCTTCCGCGTGGGACTTGAGGAAATGCTTCACGAGCAACGGGATGTCCTGCTTCCGCTCGCGGAGCGGCGGCACTTCGACCGGCACCACGTTGAGCCGGTAGTACAGGTCATCCCGGAAATTCCCTTTCTTGATTTCAGCCGGTAGATCCTTGTTGGACGCGGCAATGACCCGCACATCCACCTTGATGACCTTGGTCCCGCCGACCCGCGTGAACTGCTGCTCCTGCAGCACGCGCAGCACCTTGGCCTGGGTGCTCAAGCTCATGTCGCCGATCTCGTCCAGAAACAGCGTGCCGCCGTCCGCCTGCTCGAACTGGCCGCGCTTCTGAGTCGTCGCGCCGGTGAAGGAGCCTTTTTCATGTCCGAGCAGTTCGCTTTCGATCAGCGTTTCGGGGATGGCCGCGCAGTTGACGGCGACGAACGGCTTCTCGGCGCGCGGGCTGTGCTGGTGGATCGCGCGGGCGACCAGCTCCTTCCCCGTTCCGTTTTCGCCACCGATCAGCACGCGGGCGTTCGTCGGGCCGGCGGTCTTGATCAGCGCGCGGAGCTTCTGCATGACCGGCGAGGTGCCGATCAGCTCGAACTTCCGCTCGACCTTGCTGCGCAGCGTTTTGTTTTCCTCCTGCAGGCGGCGCTGGTCGAGCGCGTGGCGGACGCGCAGCGTCACGTTCTCCAATGACAGCGGCTTTTCGATGAAGTCGTAGGCCCCGAGCTTGATGGCTTTCACGGCCGTCTCGATGTTGCCGTGGCCGGACATCATGACGACCTGCACCTGCGGCGCCTGCTCGCGCGCCCGCCTGAGCGTCTCGATGCCGTCGAGCTCGGGCATCCAGATATCGAGCATCATCAGATCGGGCGGATCGGCGCCCAGCATCTTCAACGCCTCCTGGCCGCTCTTCGCCATGGCAATCTGGTAACCTTCGTCCTCGAGGATCTTGCTCAAGGACGTCAGGATCGCCGGCTCGTCGTCTACGATCAGGATGGATTCAGGCATTCTCTCCCCGTTAGGCGTGAGGCGTTAGACGTAAGGCGAGTGGGCCAACGCTTCGTATTTTCGCCTCACCCCTCACGCCTCACCGTTCACGTCTTCTAGGTCGGCAATTCGAAGGTGAACACTGCGCCATTGGGCTCGTTGCGGCCGGCGCGAATCTGTCCCTCGTGGTCCGTGATGATGCGCTGGACGATGGCCAGGCCCAATCCGGTCCCCGTCCGCCTTCGGGTGAAATACGGCAGGAACAGCTTGTCCATGTCCTCCGCGTTGATGCCCGGCCCGTCGTCCGCCACCGTGACCACCACGCGCCGGCGCTTGGCATCGTGCTGGGTCGTGATCCGCACGTGGCCCTTCTGCTCCATGGCCTGCACGGCGTTGTCGAGCAGGTTGACGAACACGCGGTTGATCTGCTCGCGGTCGAAGTTCAGGTACGGCAGCGCCTCGTCCAGCTCCGCGACGAACTGCACGTCGCGATGCGCGCCGCGATAGAGCGCGACCACTTCACGCACCACGTCGTGCAGCGACTGTCGCGCCATCTGCGGCGCCGGCATCCGCGCATACTTTGAAAACTCGTCCACCATGCGCTTGAGGCTGTTGACCTCGCTGACGATCACGTTGGTGGACTCCTCGAACACGCTGTTGAAATCGGGCGCCTTCTCGTCGAATTTCTTCCGGAGCCGCTGAGCTGAAAGCTGGATGGGCGTGAGCGGATTCTTGATCTCGTGCGCGATGCGCTGCGCCACTTCCTTCCAGGTCGCCACTTTCTGCGCCTTGATGAGCTCGGTCAGGTCCTCGAACACGAGCACGAAGCCCAGGTCCCTGCCCGCCTCGTTCCGCATGCGCGAGAGGTTCAGCACGGTGGTCATGGGTTTCCCCTGCACTTCCATCGTGCCTTCCAGCGAGAGCGTGTCCAGCGCGTCGGCCAGAATGCGGTCGTAGGCGCTCTGGAACAGATCGAGCTTCAGCTCCTTGAAGGCCTCGTTGACCGGGCGGCCCCGCAGCCGGTCGCCCCAGACGCCGAGGATGCGCTCCGCCGACGGGTTCACGGTCGTGATCGTGCCGGAGCGGTCGATGGACAGCACCCCGGCCGCCACCGTCGCCAGCACCGCTTCGATGTAGGCGCGGCGGCGATCGAGCGAGACGTTGGCTTCCTCGATTTTTGATTTGCTGTTCCGCAGGTCCTCGGTCATCCGGTTGAAGGATTCCACCAGCGTGCCGATCTCGTCCGTTGCCTTGACCTTGATTTTGACGTCGAGATTGCCGTGCGCGATCGCCTCGGTGCCCTCCGCCAGCCGCTGGATCGGCACGGTGATGCCGCGCGCAACGTAGAACCCAAACCAGGTCGCGCCGAACAGAATCATGACCGTGATGACGGCGACGAAGAGATACGCCGCGACCTTGATCGGCTTCTGCATGGCCTTGATCTGCCGGTACTCGGTGTATTGTTTCGCGATGCTCTCCATCTTCGCGAGCAGCGACTCCGGCACGTAGGCGGCCACGACGACCACGCCGTCGATTTCGCCCTGCTTCGTATTCGATGCAATCGGCACCCCGGCGCGGATCAGCCGCCCGCGCTGCGCCTCCTGCACCGAGGTCATCTCCTGCTTGCCGTCCAGGATCTGCAGCACCAGCTGTCCGATCGGCAGCTCCACAACCGACGCCGACACCGCCGGATCCACGGCTTTCGTCAGCAGCTCCAGCTTGGGTGAATAGATTTCGACGCTCGCCAGGTTGTGCTCGGCGCGCTTGCGCGCCATGCCGGCCACGAGGAGATCGCGCAGGTCCCGCTTCATCCACTCCTCGCGGTAGATTTCCCGCCCGATCGCGCGCGCGTTGTTGATCGCGAGCGTCACGTGGCCCTCGTGGTGCAGCCGGGCGAGGTCCTCGGAATCCTTCAGCACCTGCTCGATCTGTTCGTTGAACCAGACGTCCATCGCCTTCGTCACCAGCCCGCTCGCGACGATCGCCAGCAGCACAGTCGGGATCAGCGAAAATCCGATGAAGGCCGCGACGAGCTTGGCGCGAAACCCCGAGCCCACCAGCCGGTGCCGCCGCTCGAAGTAGGCCTTGATCAGGCTGCGGGAGAGCAGCAGCGTCAGAACGACGAGGCCGATCAGGTCCAGATTGACCAGCAGCAGCACGAAGGCATAGCTGGCGTCCGGCAGGAGCGCGTCGGGATTGGCCGCACCGGTGAGAATGTCCTGCGCGTAATAATAGGTCAGCGCGAGACAGGGCACGAGCAGCAGGAGGACGGTCCACACCGGCGTCCAATGGGGCCGGCGCCGGTCGTGCTCGGCGTACTCGTCGGACCGCGGTGCGGTCCCGGAGGCAGGCGCCGCCGCATGGCGCGAATCTTCCGTGGATCGCCTCGTCTCAACCGGCGGATCGAACAATCCCGGCATCTTCTCCTCGCTACACGTCACTCATTGTTCGCGGGGAATGCAATGGTTCATGGTTGATGGTTTATGGTTAATGGGGTTCTCTCATCAACCATCGACCATTACCCATCAACCATTGTTCATCTACCGCCGGCATTCGCCACAAAACGCCGTCGCCCAGGCCGCGTCGAAGTCACTGTACCGCTCATGGAACGCGGTTTCAAAGGCTTCCGCAAAATCCGGCACGACGGACAAAGAAGCCAACAGCCGGCGCACCGGCGCCAGCCCGTGATGCGCCACCAAGGCGCGGGTGGCGGCGTAGCTTTCCGCGTAGGCCAGCGACGCGTCGCTCGGAGACAGTTCCAGGAAGCTGCGGTGCAGCGCCGCCAGCGGGGGCCGCTCGCCCGCCTGGATGCTCCGCGTTTCCCGCTCCCATGAACCGGCGGCATCCGGTCCCCGCTCCATGTACAGCGCCAGTCCCTCGTTCAACCAGGCGGGGGCCTGCCCGCCGCTCAATCGGTGGACGACGACATGCGTGTACTCATGCCGCAGCGTGGCCTCGGCCGCCGCCCGATCACCCGCCGCCCGCTCCGCCGCCAGGTGGATGCGGCCGTCGAACAATCCTTGAGCCCACTCCGGGCTGGCGGCCGCCCGCTGAAACTGCTCGCGCGGGTAGAGCACGACGACGACACGGGACGCAGGAAAGTAGGACAGCTGCGTTCCGATCGTCCGATACGCCGCTTCCAACCGGTCGGCCACGATGTTCGCCGCCGCGCGGTCGGCGGAACGGTGAAACTTGACGACGAAGTGCGCGCTGAACAGGCGGTCCAATTCCGCTTCGGCGGCCGCCGCGCGCCGGGCGGCCAGCACGCGCCCTTTGATGCCGGCGTCGTTCGGGTCCTGCCTCGCGGCGATCTCGTAATGGCGCACCGCCGTTTCGATCTCGCCCCGCTGGTCGTAAATATCGCCCAGAAATTTGTGGGCTTGGGCGGCGGCCGGGTCGAGCGCCAGGGCCTTCTGAAAGGTCACCGCGGCTTCGTCGTCCTGAACCATGAGATGCTGGCTGACGCCGAGCCCGATCAGCGGCGAGGCGTCCGCCGGCGCCAGCGCCGAGGCATCGGCAAAGGTTTCGGCTGCGCGGCGGTACTCCCCGCTCTTGATCAGACGCCAGCCCGTGTCGGCCAGCGAGGCGGCGCGGGCCTTGGCATCGTTGTGGGTCTCTTCAGCCCGGACCGGTCCCGCGAACAGCAACGAGCTGATTACGATCATGATGATGCGCATGGGCCCGATCATCTTAGACAGAGGACAACGCTGGCGATCGGTTGGGCACGGAGTCAGGACGATGAGGGTGGTTTTTTCCCGGACGCCATATCCACATACTTCATTCGCAGAGCATAGAGCATGTCCGTCAGCATCGCCTGCTCTTCCTGATTCAAATTGCCCTTCGTCTTGGTTTCCAGGACGGACAGGATATCAATGATTTCCTTGGCCTGCGGCAGATTGACCGGGACCTTCCCCTGCCGCGGATCCAATTGCTCGCCCATGAGCATGAGGGCGGAGGTGCTGAGCGAAAAGACGAACGAGGCGAAGGTGACGGGCGGATGGGGCTCGTGACTCTGGCCCGCTTCTTCTGCCGCCGGCTCCTCGCTCCGCCCCCGCTTGTCGCGGATGACGAAGCCCTGCTCTTCCTCTTTTTTAGCCATGGCCCTTGCCTCGTAAAAAGCTGTGTGTACGCTATCATAGGGCCTAGTGTTGCGCAAGCGACACAGCTATAATGTCGCTGAATTTCGCGAGGCTGTGACGATGTCGGACCGATTCGATGAGCTGGTGCAATTGATGGCGAAACTCCGGGCGCCGGACGGCTGCCCCTGGGATCGCAAGCAAACGCACGACTCGCTGAAGCCCTATCTCCTCGAAGAGACCTACGAGGTCCTGGAAACGATCGACAAACAGGACGAGCCCAAGCTCCGCGAGGAGCTCGGCGATCTCCTGCTGCAGATTCTCTTCCACGCCCAGATCGCGGCCGAACGCAAGACCTTCACGGTCGAGGACGTGATGCAGCTCCTCGCGGACAAACTGGTCCGCCGGCATCCCCACGTTTTCGGCCGGCAGGACACGGACGAGGCGCTCACGCCCGATCAGGTCTATTCCAATTGGGAGCAGATCAAAAAATCGGAGCGGCAGGAGACCGGCCGCTCCGAATCGGCGCTGGAAGGCGTGCCCAAAACCCTGCCCGCCCTCCTGCGGGCGTTCCAGATCCAGGCCCGCGCGTCCCGCGTCGGCTTCGACTGGCCGCAGAACGGCGAAGGCGTCCACCAGGTGATGGACAAGGTCAAGGAGGAGATCGAAGAGCTGACCGACGCCTATGGCGCGCGGAACGACCAGGCCGGCGAGGCCGGCCGGCACGCAACGCAGCGGAACATCGAAGATGAGATGGGGGACGTGCTGTTCGCCCTCGTGAACCTGGCTCGCTTTCTGAAGGTCAACCCCGAGGACGTTCTGCGGCGGGCGACGGACCGCTTCGCCGACCGGTTCCACTTCATCGAGGCGGAAGCCGCGCGCGCGGGCCGGACGCTCGAATCCATGACCCTTGCGGAAATGGACGCCTTGTGGGAAGAAGCCAAGCGGAAATTATCGCCACGCCCTGCGTAGAGCTGATGGAACCCGAACGACAGCCGGACACCGAGACATCGCAAGGCCCCTACGAAGAGGGCAAGCGCGCCGGGGCACACCCGCTGGTCGTGGTGCTCTCCGTCATTCTCGGCCTGTGGCTCGCCATCTGGCTGGCCACGCCGAAGGGCAAGCAGACGCAAGCGCCGGCCAATCCGGAGCTTGCCTCCAAAGCCATCGTCGAGGAGGCTGACGCAACCCCGATCATCTTTCGCGTCAAGACCACCGTCAAGGAATTCAACGCGATCGGCGTGCTGGTTCCGGACCAGGCGACCGACAGCCAGATCGCCGGCCTGCTCAAACAGTTCCGGAAGGCCCGGCTTGCCAACACGTTGAAGACCATGCTCCCGCCCACCACGCCGAAGCACAAGCTTGGCGAGCACGCCGTAGCGGATATCTTCATCTTTTCCGATGCGAAATACGCGAAGACCGACGCGATCAGCGTGCTGTCGCGCGGCGCGCATGCGCCCGGCGAACTCTATCCCAACGCCGTGCCGTTCGAAGTGGCCATGGAACACGTGCGCGGACACTATCGGATCGATTTGAACGACACCGGACACCCCGACATGGGCTCCATCGGCTTCGCCGACGAGTCAGGCGTGCATTCGAAACACTATCGCGCGCTGTTCTGACCGCTCTCCGCAGAAATTTTCTTTGTGTTGACAACGATTTCCCGCGCTCCGCTCGCGCCGAAACTCTCGCACGATTTTTGCCCCAACCGTGCACAGGCTATGCTCAGGCCCGGGCCCGGCACCGGCTGGAACGGCCCGATTCACCGCTTTTTGCTATACCTTGTGGCAACCCCTTGTCGAACCACAATGACTAAAAGGTAGGCAAGTCGTGCAGCGGAGCACCAGACGCGGATATTATGCGATCAGCAGGCGGTTGCGCACAGGGTTATCCACAGATTCTGTGGAACGGGAACAGCAGGTCTAGAGACGGACTTTTTCGCGAATTTCCTGTCGCAACGCGGCTTTCGATTCGTTCATCCGCGCGTCCAGCCTCGGAAACAGGTGCGCGAGCGGGCCGGTGAACGGTCCCACCATGACATCCACCCGTTCGTTGAGCATGTTTTCTTCGTTCGCGATCTGCAACTTGCGATCGGCGATGTGCCGCGTAAGCAATTGCGAGATCAAGAGCTGTTGGCCGGGACTGCCGCTCTGCGCCTCAAGGATTTTGCTCTTGAAATATTCCAGCTCGTCGGCGACGGCGATCTTCACGCGCACCCCGTTCGGAGTCGGCCATGTGGCCCGCTGGATGGCGTAGTCGTAGGAGAACGCCGGCTCGTGCGGCTCCCGGTACGGACCGCTGACGTTCAAGATGGTAAACGGATTGGCCATGAGCGCGGTGTACTATACGGTCACGGAAGAACCGGAGGCAACTTTCACGCGGACCGACCTCCGGTGAACAGGCGGATGAGACTGCCGGCCGCGTCCGTGCCATCCCGGATGCAGTCCGGAATGCCGATGCCCCGATACGCCGCCCCGGCCAGCACGAGGCCGGGATAGCGATCGAGCGACCGTTGCATGGTCTCCAGCCGGTCCAGATGCCCGAGCGTGTATTGCGGCATGCCGCGCTCCCACCGGTTCACCTCGGCATAGGCCGGCTCGCCGGTCACGCCGGTCATGCTCTTCAATTCGTCCCGCACGCGCCGGATGAGCATTCGGTCGTCTTCCTGCAGAATCGCTTCCCGCCCGACCCCGCCGAGGTAGCAGCGCACCAGCGTCTGAGAGGCCGGCGCGCGGTGCGGCCACTTCAAGGACGTCCACGTCGCCGCCAGCAGGTCGCGCCGCTCCACCCGCGGTACCACGAAGCCGAAGCCGCTGACTTCGCCGGCGAGCGTCCCGGCTGCATAGGCCAGCGACACCGTGGCGGTGGATGCATAGGGAATCGCGCCGAGCAGTTCCGCCGCGATCGGGCTCAACGGCCGGACCAGGTCGGATGACACGAAGGCCGGCGTCGCAAGCACCACCGCATCGGCGGAGACCACCGAGCCGTTCGCCAACGTCAGATCGTAGGTCCATCCGATCGGGTGATGGGTGCTGGTTTGGCGCACGCGCATCGCCGCGACCGACTGCTGCGTCATGAGCTTCGCGCCCGCCGCGGTCAGCCGCGCCAGCAGTGCCCGAACCAGTTCCACCAATCCGTCCTGAAGCGTCACGAACGTGGTGCGGCCGGACGATGAGTCGGCCGGCCGGCTCGCCAGCATGCCGCGGATCAGGCTGCCATGCGTGCGTTCGAGGTCGAGAAAACGCGGGAAGGTCGCACGGAGGCTGATCTGCTCGGCATCGCCCGCATAGATGCCCGCCATCAGGGGCTCGACCACCCGCTCGAAGGCTTCGCGCCCGAGCCGCCGGGAGAAGAACGAGGCCAGCGACTCGTCGCCCCGTTCCAAGCTGGCGCGCCTGGCCGGCAGCGCCAGGTCCAGTCCCATCCGCAGGATGCCGGGCCAGGAGATCAAACCGCTTTTCAGAAAAGGCCCCAACCTGGTCGGCACGATGACGACCAATCCTTCCGGCAATTCGCGCAGGCGCCCGCGCGAATAAACGAAGGTTTTCTTCTGATGCTCGTTGGTATTGATGAGCCGGTTGGAGAGGTCCAGCTTGGAGCAGAGCTCGAGGCCCCAGGGCTTCTGCGAGAGGAACGAATCGGGGCCGGCTTCGATCGTCAGGTCGCCGACTCTGTGCGTGACGATCTTTCCGCCCCAGTCGGAACCGGCCTCGATCAGCGTGCAGGTCAGCGGCAGTTCCGCGCTTGCCGCCTGCTCGTAGAGGCTGAAGGCCGCGGTCAATCCGGCGATGCCGCCGCCGACGATGGCGACATGCTTTGCAGATTGTATGGGTGACGCAGACACGGAGGAGAGTTACCGAACCAACGAGGCTTCGTGTTGCTCGACAATTGAGGCGAGAATTTCGATCAAGGGCGGCGCGGCGTTCAGCATGGCGATCCGCTCCAACTGCATCCCCTGCTTGGCCGCGCGCTGTTTCAATTCGATGTCGATGTCGTAGAGCACTTCCAAATGATCGGAGAGAAACCCGATCGGCGCCACGAGCACGTGCCGGTGGTCTTCAGCCTGCAGCGCGTCAAGTGTCTCTTCGACCGTCGGCCCCAGCCACTTCTCGCTCGACCGTCCCTGGCTCTGGTACGCGAATCGTGTCGTCACGGGGCCAAGCTTGCGGCACACGGCGTCCATCGTGGCCCGCACGTGATCCGGATAGGGATCGTTTGCCTGGAGAATGCGCTCCGGCAGGCTATGCGCCGTAAACAGAACCGGCACGCGGCTGCGCAGGTCGGCCGGAAACTTCTGCAGTGCCGCGGTGATGTTGCCGGCGATCGCCGCGATCAAACGCGGATGCTCGTGCCAGCTTTGGACGTAACTGACCGGGAACTCCCCGCCGAGCGCCGCCCGCGCCTCTTCGACCTTCTTGATATAGGCGCCGATGCTCATCGAGGAATACTGCGGCGCCATGCAGACGCCGATGAGTTGCTCGGGCCGTTCATCCATCAGCTCGGCGTAGGCCTCCTTGATATAGGGGTGCCAATGCCGGAATCCGATGTAGGCGCGATACCGCTCGCCACCCGGCCCGTTGAGCTTCTGCTCCAGCTTACGCGCCACTTCCTGCATGATGCCGAGCACCGGCGACCTGCCGCCCGTGGCGCGATAGCGTGCCTTGATTTCTTCGACCAACTCCGGCGGCGTGGGACGGCCGCCGCGCACGTCGAGCAGATAGGGCTCGACGCTCTCCAGCTTGTCCGGCCCCCCCACTGCCATCAATAAGATAGCCGTCGGTCTCTGCGATCCCGGCATGTGGCTACCTTTGACTCAGTTTGTGGACGAACTCGGCGCAGGCCGCCACATGTTCCACCGGCGTGTTCGGCAGAATCCCGTGGCCAAGGTTGAAAATGTGCCCCGGCCGTCCGGCGGCGCGACGCAGAATGTCCTCGACCCGCCGCTCAATCTCGTGCAGCGGCGCGAACAGGACCACCGGATCGAGATTGCCCTGCACCGCGACGTCGTGGCCGACCCTGGCCCAGGCCTCGTCCAGGTGCACGCGCCAATCCACGCCGATCACCGTGCCGCCGGCTTTCTTCATGAGCGTCAGCAGGCCCGCCGTGCCTGTGCCGAAATGAATCGCCGGGACTTCTTCACGTGTGAGCCCTTCGAAAATCAGCTGCACGTGCGGCAGCACATATTCGGCATAATCGCCGGCCGACAGACAGCCGACCCAGCTGTCGAAGAGCTGCACGGCCTGGGCGCCGGCGCGAATCTGCCGGCGCAGGTAGCCGGTCACGACGCGGGCCAGCTTGTCCATCAGCTTGTGCCAGGCTTCCGGCTCCCGGTACATGAACTGTTTGGTCGTGACGAAATTCTTCGAGCCGCCGCCCTCGATCGCGTAGCTGGCCAGCGTGAACGGCGCCCCGGCAAACCCGATCAGCGGCACCTTGCCAGCGAGCGCCTTGCGGGCCTGCCTGATCGCCTCTTCAACGTACCGCAGCTCGTCTCCATCAATAGCCTTCAGCCGTTCCACCGCCGCGCGGTCGCGGATGGGATTCTTGATGACGGGCCCCTCCCCTTCCGTGAACGCGAGCGACAGCCCCATCGGCTCCAATGGCAGCAGAATGTCGGCAAAAATAATGGCGGCGTCGAGCGGAAACCGGTCAACCGGCTGCAGCGTGACCTGCGCGGCCAGCTCGGGCGTCTTGCAGACTTCGAGGATGGAATGCTTGGCGCGGACCGCCTGGTACTCCTGCATGTAGCGGCCGGCCTGCCGCATGAACCACACCGGCGTACAGTCCACCGGCTCGCGTCGGCAAGCTTTGAGAAAGCGATCGTTCATAAGTTGGCATTTTAGCGAGGTTCCTCTCGAATATCCACCGGCACGCCCGTATACGCCTTGACACAGCGGAGCGCACTTCGGCAGTCTCCCGTCATGGCCGCTTCTCCCCGACTTCGCATCGGCATCAGCCAATGTCTGCTGGGCGACCCGGTCCGCTACGACGGCGGGCACAAGCGGGACGCGCTGCTCGCCGACACCCTGAGCCGGCAGGTTGAGTGGGTGCCCGTGTGCCCCGAGGTGGAAGCGGGGCTCGGCGTCCCGCGCGAACCGATGCGGCTGGAAGGCACCGCCACGTCACCACAGCTCGTGACCACCACAACCAAGGTGGATCACACGGCCGCCATGCGACAATTTTCAGCGCGCCGGCTGCGCGAACTCGAACGGTTGGATCTCGCCGGATTCATCTTCAAGGCCCGCTCGCCGAGTTGCGGCATCGCACAGGTCCCTCTGTTCAACGCACAGGAAGGCGAGACGCCGGGCGGAGTCGGTCTCTTCGCACGCGCGTTCGCGGAACATTTTCCGCTGATTCCCGTCGAGGACGAAGACCGGCTGCACGATCCGCAAATCTTGAAGAAGTTTTTGAAACGAGCAGCCGACTTCAGCCGGTCCCGCAAGCGCGTCTGACGTCCACTCAATGTCTGCACCCTCATTAGTCATTCTCGGCACCGGCTATACGGGCCGCGTGCTGTTCCGGCAGGCCCGGGCCTCGGGCCGCATCGTCTTCGCGGCCAGCCGCACGCCGGAGACCACCCTCATGGACATGCCTCCCGAGCAGCGCCTGCGGTTCGATCTCGATCGCGCCGAGACGTGGGAGGCGCTCCCGGCGCAGGCGGATGCCGTCTGGACCTTTCCGGCTGTGCCGCCGGACACCGTCTGCGCCTTCGGCGAGCAGGTCGCCCCCCGCCTGCGGCGGCTGGTGGTACTGGGCGCGACGTCTGCCTACGACGGCTCGCCCCAAGCCGTGCGCGGCGAGCCGGTGGACGAATCCGCTCCCGTCGATCGAACCATCGCCCGCGTGCAGGGTGAGGAGTTGCTGCGCGAGCGGTACGGGGCAATCTTATTGCGCGTGGCCGGCATCTACGGTCCCGGCCGCAACCCGCTGGATTGGATTCGCCAGGGGCGCGTCGGCTATTCCCATCGCTACGTCAACCTGATCCACGTCGAGGACCTGGCCGCGATAATCTTACGGTCCCTGGAAGACGGCACGCCGGGCGACACCTATAATGTGAGCGACGGGACGCCGCGCCGCTGGTCGGAGATCATGGACACCGCCGCCGCGCGCTGGGGCACGGCCAAACCGCTGCCGGCCGATCCCACGCCGGGCAAACGGATCAGCAACCGGAAACTGCTGGCGGAATTGGGTTATACTCTGCGCTATCCGGATCTCTTCGCGGCGGTGGAAGAATTGGAACGACACAGATGAAGCGGGCTATTGTGCTGGTCGGACACGGCGGAGTGCCGAAAGACTGCCCGCACGACCTCGTTCGCAAGCTCAAGCAATTGGAAGCGCAACGTCGCGCAGCCGGCAAGCCCATGTCGAAGGAAGAGAAGGAATTGGACCAGAAGATTCGGCGCTGGCCGCGGACGCCGCAAAGCGATCCCTATAAGGGAGGATTGGAATCCCTGGCCGCCCAATTGCGTCCTCACTTAAAGAGAGACCGGCTCGCCATCGCCTACAACGAATTCTGCGCGCCGACGCTCGAGGAAGCGGTCGGAGAACTCATCAAGGAAGGTATCTGGGATATCACGGTGGTGTCGTCCATGTTCACCACCGGAGGCTCGCACGCTGAAATCGAGATTCCGGAAACGGTCCACAAGCTGAAGCGCGCCCATCCGAATGCGACCATCCGCTACGCCTGGCCCTTTGACCAGCAACTCGTCGCCGGCATGCTGGCCACACATCTCAAGCAGTTCCAGCGCCGGCACGCTTAGCCCCACTCAGAATCGGAACGATCCCGCGTGGATCGAACCTGCGAACTCAGTGCGTCCCGGATGGCCTGGCTGTCGTGATCGAGCGCCTGCGCCTCGCTGCCGGATAAAATCCGGGCGTCCGGCGGCTGCAGCTCGATGCGATAGTGGTTCTTGCGGACCGAGAACCATTCGATATACGGATGCGGGGCGAGGTTCGGATGCGGATCGAACGAGATGAGGTTCACTTCGCCGACCTGGGGATTTTCCATGTCGCCGATCACCTGCCCGGCCAGATCGTCGTCCTCGAACCTGGGATTGCTGAACCGGATGGCCTTGCCGGCGATCTCGCCGCGGAAATTGCCCGCGAGATAGAGATCGACGCTGCCGATCGCCGCGAACGTGATGCGCCCGACCACGCAGCCTTCCGTGCGGTTGTCCAGCCATCCCTCCTTGACCCACCTGCTATTGCCGAATTTTTGTGCCATCTCAATACCGTGATCAGTGACGAGTGAGAAACAACTTCTTCACTCATGACACATCACTGATCACTCATTACTATTTTGTGGCGTCAGCCCGCCGATGATGACGGCCGCCAGGATGAGCCCGCTGCCGAGCCAGCCATCCGCGCTGAGCTGCTCGCCGAGAAAATACCAGGAGAGCCAGGCGGCAAAGACCGGCTCCAGGGAAAAGATCAGTGCCACCTGCTGCGCCGGCAGCACCCGCTGCGCCCATACTTGTATCGCAAAGGCGCCGGTGGCCAAGCCTCCCGTCACGCCCAGCCCGACCAATAGAATTCCGGTCGGCGCCAGTTGCGCTGCCGCCGGCCCTTCGAGCAGCACGGTCGGCCCCAGCAACAGGGTCACGAGCATCATCTGCCAGAGAAAGAAGAGCGCGGCTTCCCCCCGGCGTGAATAGGCTTCCATGCAGGCGATGTGCGCGGCAAAGGCGACGGCGCAGGCCAGCGTCCAGAGGTCTCCGACGTTCATCTCCAGCGAGGGATGAACCAGGAACCAGAGGCCGGTCAGCGCCAGCGCCGCCGAGAACCACGTGCGTCCCTGAAACCGCCGGAGAAAAATCGGCACGAAGATCACGTACAGCACCGTGATGAACGCCGAGTTGGACGCGGTGGTGTCCCGCAACCCGACGGTCTGCGTGACGTAGCCGAGGAAGAGAAAAATCGTTGCGATGCCGCTCATGCGCAGCACACCGCGATCGACCCGCAACCGACCGCCGACGGCGTGATAGACACCGACGGCAAGAATGGCGCCGAGCAAAAACCGCAGGAACATGAACGAGAAGGGGGGAATCTGCGCGAGAGCGGCTTTGGTGGCTGGAAACGTCGCGCCCCAGATCAGGGTGGTGAGGATCAGGGCGAGGCGGGGCATCGCTTACGGCTTACACAGCGGGCACTTGCGCTGGTTGGTCGTCCCGGATTGCTCCATGGCCGCCAGCGCCCGCTCTTTGTCCGGATAGTCGAACCATCCGCCTTCCCAGAAATCGGTCTGAGTGAAATTGGACGGGATCTCCGAGCAACGCTCGCGGTGCAACGTCGTCCGATCGATCGCATGCGCGATATGCAGCCAGTAAACCATGGTGTAACGGTGAGGGGTGAGGAGTAAGGAGTGAGGCGTAGGGAGCGAAGCTCGCTTTTTTACCCCTTACTGTTCACTCCTAACTCCTTACTTGTTCTACGGCAGGAGCTGCCACTCGTCTTTTTCGATGAAGACCTTGACGCCGGTCTCAAGCTTCTTGATGTCTGCCTTCTCGAACAGCTTGAAATACCGCTCGATCCGGTCCGGATCGTCAATCCGCTCTTCCTGCATCATTCCGCTGGTCAGCTTGTACCGACGAATCAACAACGGCATATCTACTCCTCTAGAAATGGCTGATGGATCATGGTTAATGTGGGTTTACGCTCTCTTGTCTCATCAACCATGAGCCATCACCCATCAACCATCTCTCCCCCGAACGACACCGTAAGATACTCGACCGCGTTCGCCACGGTCAAGCCTGCAGGGAAGTTTCCCGCCAGTCGCATCTGCCGGACAAATGGGCTATAATTCGATCACCGAATCGGAAGGAACCGACCGTATGCCGATGTACGAATACCGGTGCGAGGGCTGCGGCGAAGGCTTTGAACTCGTCCAGCCGATGAGCGCCCGCGCCGAAGACACCGTGTGCCCCCACTGCAAGGCCAAGAAAGCCGTCCGGCTGCTGTCCGCGTTTGCCTCGAAAATCGTGGGCGACCACAAGCCCGGCTTCAGCGAAATGAAGGCGTACGACATGCTGAATGAGCGCGTGGACAAGTTCAAGAAACTGCCGCCGGTCTTCGGAAAGCGGACGGCGCCCCCGACCCCCTCCCCCACGTCCCTCTTCGGCTCGGACTCAGGCTCGGAAAGCGACGGAGGCACGGGGACATCCTGACATGCGCACGTCCGCCTTCGTCATCCTCTGCCTAGGCCAGTTGTTCGCCGGCGCGTCTCCTCTCTTTGCCGGGGATGCGACGGGGCACATCGTCATCGCAGGGAACGGCCCGGAAGCCGCCATGATCGAAAAGCTCGCCCGGGCCTTCGAAAAGGCCAACCCCCGCGCCTACGTGGACATCCAGTGGAACGAGAACTCCAAGCCGGTCGAGCTGGTCAAGAGCGATCAGGCGCAGATCGCCGTCACCGGCAAGGACGACCCGGCGCTCCGCGCGTCGCAGATTGCGTGGGACGGCATCGCCATCATGGTCAATCTCTCCAATCACACCAAGGAAGTGACCACGCAGCAGGTGGCGCAGCTGTTCTCGGGCAAGATCAAGATGTGGTCCGAGCTGGGCGGGCCGGACACGAAAGTGCTCCTGCTCGACCGCCCCAGGAACCGGAACATCCGCGAGAGCTTCGAACAGCAGCTCGGCATTGCCGGACAGATTCCCGACTCCGCCCAGGTCATCAAGGCCGACGACAAGGCGATCAAAACCGTCGTGGGCACGCTGCCGCCTCTGTCGGCCGTCACGTACGTGTCTCTCGGCCCGGCGCTGGAAGCCGTCGCGTCGGGTGTCGCCGTCCGCCTGTTGCAAGTCGACAAGGTCGAGCCGGAGGAACCAACGGTGAAAGACGGGCGGTATAAGTTGCGCCGGCCGGTCCTGCTGCTCAGCAAGAAAGAACCGAACCCGACCGTGGATGCCTTCGCCGCGTTTGCGTTGTCGCCGGACGGACAAAAGATCCTGGATATCGAAGGCTATACGCCGCTGGAACAGCAGAAGTGATTGTTCACTCACAGGGGGTCATCATGGCTCGACTCATGCGTGTCATCATCACCGCATTCCTGTGTGTCTCGGTCGGTCCCCTCGCCGCTGAAGAAAAAAAGCCGGAAGGCAGCATCGAGGAAGGCACGGGCTTCAGCATGTTCGGCACGGAGTCCATCAAGGGCTTCGACGAATCCAAGGTGGAAAAGGATCCCGTGTGCGACCGGAGCAAGCGGCCGAAAATCCACAAGGTCGAGCCGGATGAGGCGAAGCCCGGCGAGAAAGTCGTCATCAAGGGCGAGAACTTCGGCACGAAGGAATGTTTCCACGGCGTGGCGTTCAGCGCCGCCGGCTCGGCCAAGGTGACGTACAAGTTCATCAACGAGACGACCATCGAGGCGACCGTCCCGCCGGATACCAAAGCCGGTATGACGTTCATCGATGTGGTCGCCGGCGGCGGTAACGCCCGTTCCAAGGCATTCCTGGTCAAGTCGAAATAACCGCACGTCTTCCGCCCCTTTCTCTCGACAGCCGTCGAGCCCCTGTGCTACCGTACGCACACTTTTCCCGGACTGTCTCCGGAAAGTCTGACGAAACGGAACTCCACGATGTTTAAGAAGATTTTGGTCGCCAACCGGGGCGAGATCGCGATGCGGGTGATCCGCGCCTGCCGCGAGTTGAACATCGCGACCGCCGCCATCTATTCCGAGGCCGATTCGACCGGCATCTACGTCAAAAAAGCGGACGAGTCCTATCTCGTCGGTCCCGGGCCGGTGAAAGGCTTCCTGGACGGCCAGCAGATCGTGGACCTGGCACGCCGCATCGGAGCCGACGCCATCCATCCGGGCTACGGCTTCCTCTCGGAGAACGCCGGCTTTGCCCATCTGTGCCGGGCCTCGGGCATCACGTTCATTGGGCCGTCCCCGCAGGCCATCCATTTGATGGGCGACAAGATCCAGGCGCGCAATCTGGCGAAACAGGCCGGGGTGCCGATCGTGCCGGGCACGGAACGCGGCGTGACGAGCGCGGAGGACGCGCTCGCCTTCTGCCGCAGCGCCGGCTACCCGGTCATGATCAAGGCCAGCGCGGGCGGCGGCGGGCGCGGACTGCGCGTCGTCCGCTCCGATCAGGATCTGCGCGCCAGCATGGAAGCCGCCTCGCGCGAAGCGCAGGCCGCCTTCGGCGACGGCAGCGTCTTCATCGAGAAGTATATCGAGCGGCCGCACCACATCGAATTCCAGATCCTGGCGGACCGCCACGGCAACATCATCCACCTGGGCGAGCGCGACTGCTCCATCCAGCGCCGCCACCAGAAGCTGATCGAGATTGCGCCGTCGCTCGTCCTCACGCCGGAGCTGCGCGCCACGATGGGCGAGGACGCCACCAAGATCGCCCGCGCGGTGGACTACGACAATGCCGGCACGGTCGAGTTCCTGCTCGATCAGCAGGGCCGCCACTACTTCATCGAGATGAATCCGCGCATCCAGGTCGAGCACACGGTGACGGAGCAGATCACCGCCGTGGACATCGTGCAGTCGCAAATCACGATTGCCGCAGGCCGGCCGCTCGAATTCAAGCAGAGCGACGTGACGCTCCAGGGCCACGCGATCCAGTGCCGCATCAACGCCGAGGACCCGCGAAACAATTTCAGGCCGGTGACGGGCAAGGTCACCGCCTACCTGTCGCCGGGCGGCATCGGCGTGCGCATCGACGGCGCCGTGTACAAGGACTACGACGTGCCGCCCTACTACGACGGGCTGCTCGCCAAGCTCACGGTCCGCGGCCGCACCTGGGAGGAAACCGTCAGCCGCATGCGCCGTTCGCTGGAGGAATACGTCCTGCGCGGGCTCAAGACGACGATTCCCTTCATGGAGCGCATCATGGAGGAACCGGATTTCCGGGCCGGCAAGTTCGATACCGCCTATCTGGACACGCACCCGGAGGTCTTCAACTACGACGAGCACATCGAGCCGGAGGATCTGGTTCTGGCGATTTCCGCGTGCATCGCGGCGTACGAGGGGCTGTAACGCATGGCTGGCCGCAAACCAACCGGGAAAACGGCGTCACGGAAACCGGGGCTTGACGTCGCGCCCGCGCCGGGGAAGAAGCTGCTGATCACGGACGTCGCCCTGCGCGACGGCCACCAGTCGCTGCTCGCCACGCGCATGCGCACCGAGGACATGCTGCCGATCGCGCAGAAACTGGACGCCGTCGGCTACTGGTCGTTGGAAGTCTGGGGCGGCGCGACGTTCGATACCTGCCTGCGCTTCATCAAGGAAGACCCGTGGGAACGGCTCCGCGCGCTGCGCGCCGCCATGCCCAACACCAAGCTGCAGATGCTGCTGCGGGGACAGAACATCGTGGGCTACCGCCACTACGCCGACGACGTGGTGGAGCGCTTCGTCGAGCGCGCCGCGACCAACGGCATCGACATCTTCCGGATCTTCGACGCGCTGAACGACCTGCGCAACATCGAGCACTCGGTCCGCTGCGTGAAAGACCAGGGCAAGCATGTCGAAGCCGCGTTCTGCTACACCGTCAGCCCGGTCCACAGCCTGGACCGCTTCGTGGACCTCGCCAAGCGCATGGAGGACCTCGGCACCGACACGCTCTGCATCAAGGACATGGCGGGCCTGCTGGCGCCGACAGACGCCTACCAGCTCGTGAAGCGGCTGAAAGCCGCGGTGCAGGTGCCGATCCATCTGCACACGCACTACACCTCCGGCATGGCTTCGATGTCGTCCCTGATGGCGGTCCTGGGTGGGCTGGATATTCTGGACACGGCCATCTCCCCCCTCGCCGGCGGCACGTCGCACCCGCCGACGGAGACGCTCGTCGCGGCGCTGCGCGGCACGCCCTACGACACGGGCCTGCAGCTCCCGCGCTTCGTCCCGATCGCCGAGCACTTCCGGATCGCGAGGAAGAAGTACCACCAGTTCGAAAGCGATTTCACGGGCGTGGACGCCGAGATCCTGACCTCGCAGATCCCCGGCGGCATGCTCTCCAACCTGGCCGCCCAGCTCGCCGAGCAGAACTCCCTGGAAAAGATGCGGGACGTGCTCGAGGAAGTGCCGCGCGTGCGGAAGGACATGGGCTACCCGCCGCTGGTGACGCCCAGCAGCCAGATCGTGGGTTCGCAGGCGACGCTCAACGTGCTGACCGGCGAGCGGTACAAGGTCATCACCACCGAGACGAAAAATTATTTCCTCGGGCTCTACGGGAAACCGCCGGGCCCGGTGAATAAAGAGGTCGCGGCGCGCGCGACCGGCGACGAGCAGCCGGTCAAGGGACGCCCCGCGGACCGCCTGGAGCCCGAGCTGCCAGCCGCGATCAAGGAGCTGGCTGGGAAACCCACGTCGCCCGAGGATGTCGTGTCGCTGGCGCTGTTTCCCGCCATCGCGCGGGAATTTTTCGAGGCCCGGGAGAAGGGCGAGCTCAAGCCGGAGCCGCTCGCGCCGGCGCCCGAAGCGGGCCCGAAGGTCGCGCACGAGCTGCACCTGGCGCCGGTCGAATTCAACGTCACCGTGCACGGCGAGACCTATCACATCCAGGTCTCGGGGTCCGGCCGGAAGGAGGAGGGCCGCAAGCCCTATTACATCCGGATCAACGACAAGCTGGAGGAAGTTCAGCTCGAGCCGATCCAGGAAGTGCTGGCCGGCGTGCCGGAAGCGCCGGAGGCCGGCGACAAGGCCAAGCCGAAACGGCCCAAGCCCAGCAAGCCCGGTGACATCGCCTCCCCGATGCCCGGCCGCGTCGTCAAGGTGCTGGTCGCCAAGGGCGACACGGTCAAGGCCGACGATCCGGTGCTGATCATCGAAGCCATGAAGATGGAGAACCGTCTGCCGTCCCCGATCGCCGGCACCGTCGCCGCGCTCTACGTGAACGAAGGCGACGACGTGAAGCCCGACGAGACTCTCGTACAACTAGAATAGCGAGCCCCCCATGCTCGCGCGGCGCGTTCGTTCCCTCCTGCTGTTTCCAATTCTGTTGACCGCCTGCGCGGCCTCTTCCGAGATTCCACCCTGGTTCGACGGCCTCCAGCGCCAGCCGGTCCACATCGTCACCGTCAACGGGACCCGCATCGCCTATCTTGATATCGGCGGGGGCCCGCCGGTTATCCTGGTGCACGGATTCGGCGGCTCCCTGTGGCAGTGGGAATATCAGCAAACGCCCCTCGCCTCGCACCATCGCGTCATCACGCTGGACCTGCCTGGCTCAGGCCTGTCCGATAAACCGGATATCGCCTACACGCCCGACGAGATGCTCGCCTTCTTTCGCGGATTCATGGACGCGCTGGGGATCCAGAAGGCCGCGCTGGTCGGCAACTCGATGGGCGGCGGGCTTGTCATCGGCATGGCCGTCGCGCATCCGGAGCGGGTGGACCGCATCGTGCTGATCAGCGGCATGCCGAAGGGCGTCCGCGAGAAGCTGACCGGCCGCCTCACCAGGCGCGCCGTGGAGACATCCGCCCCGGTCTGGCTGATCCGGCTCGGCAACTGGCTCGCCGGCCGCTGGCTCACGGAAGACGTGCTGCAAGAAATCGTGTACGACCACAGCCTCCTCACGCCGGCCGTCATCGAGCGCTCCTATCGGAACCGCCAACAGCCGGGACTGATTTCGCCGCTGATGACGATGGCCAGGAACCTCCCGCTGTGGGAACAGGGGTTCGCACGCCGGATCGGCGAGATCCGCCAGTCCGCCCTCGTCATCTGGGGCGAGCAGGACGAGGTCTTCCCGCTCGAAGTCGGGCGTGAGCTGCAGGCGACGATCAAAGGCGCCGCGTTTGCGCTGGTCCCGAAGGCCGGCCACATCCCCCAGTGGGAACAGCCGGATGTCGTGAACCAGCTGCTGATCACGTTCCTGAAGCCTTGACGCAGACGGTCAAACAGCCGAAGATAGCGGCCCTACGCAGGCATGGGGGATTTATGAAACGCACGAGGAGTTTTGCGCTTTCTCTGGCCGGTTTTATCGCGTGCGCCGCGCTCGCCGGCTGCCACGGCATGGGCAGCCAGGCCGACACCGGCTTCATGTACAAGACCCTGCCGGTCGCCAGCGGCAGCGCCGAGGCCGGCGAGGGCCACAGCGTCACGTTCAAAGGCACACCGCTCGCGCTGGCCGGCCCCGGCATCAAGGTCGGCGACACCCTGCGCGACGTCAAGGTGGCGAAAGGCGACCTCTCGCTCGTCAACATTGCCGACACGAAGGGCAAGGTCCGTATCATTAATATCGTCCCCTCGCTCGACACGGTGGTCTGCGAGCAGCAGACCCATCACTTGAGCGAGAGAAACCACGGCCTCGACAAGCTGGTAGAGCTGATCACGATCAGCGTGGACACGCCCTTCGCGCAGGGCCGCTTCGCGAAGGAGGCGAAGATCGGCAACGTCACCTTCCTGTCCGACTATCGCGGCGGGGACTTCGGCAAGACCTACGGCCTGCTGGTCGAGGGGCCCCACCTCCTGGCCCGCACGGTCATGGTCGTGGACAAGGACAACGTGATCCGCTACATGCAGGTGACGCCGGAATTGGCGCAGATGCCGGACATGGACGCGGCATTCAGAGCAGCCAAGGCGCTGCTGTAAAAAGATGGGGCAATACCAGTACGACATGCTCGTCATCGGCAGCGGCCCCGCCGGGCAAAAGGCGGCCATCCAGGCGGCCAAGCTCCGCAAGCGCGTCGCGATCATCGAAAAGGAGCAGGTCGGGGGCGTCTCCGCACACACCGGCACGCTGCCCAGCAAGACCCTCAAGGACGCCATCTACCATCTGCACGGATTCAAGCTGCGTGCCTTCACGAACGTGTCCGTGTCGCTCAAGAAAAGCTTCACGATGAGCGACTTGATGGCGCGCAAGGACCACGTCATCAAGAACGAGCTAGCCATCGTGACCAACCAGCTCGAGCGCAACGACGTGGAAATCATCCACGGCACCGCCTCGTTCGTGGATCCGCATACCATCCGGGTCGCGACGCCGCAGGGCCACGAGGAACAGTTGAGCGCGGACTTCATCGTCATCGCCACCGGCTCGCGCCCGCGGCGCGAGCCGGGGATTCCATTCAACAGCGCGACGGTTCGCGACTCGGACAGCATCCTGGTCACCGAGACGATGCCCAAGACGATGGCCGTGCTGGGCGGCGGCGTCATCGGCTGCGAATACGCGACGATGTTCGCCGCCTTCGGCGTCAAGGTCACGCTGATCGACCGCCGGCAGGAGCTGCTCCGTTTCGTGGACCAGGAAGTCATCCAGGCCTTGATCTATCAGATGCGCACGAACGGCGTGAACGTCAAATTGAACGAGGAGATCGGCGAGATCAAGCTCGACGACCGGAACCGCGTCGTCACCGGCCTGAAAAGCAACAAGACGGTGGTCACGGACGTGCTCCTGTTCTCGATGGGGCGCGTTTCCAATACCGACGAGCTGAACCTGGGCGCCATCGGCATCGTCACGGACAAGACGGGCCTGATCAAAGTCAACGAGTTCTACCAGACCGACATCCCGCACATCTACGCGGCCGGCGACGTCATCGGCTTCCCGGGCCTCGCGTCCACCTCCATGGAGCAGGGCCGCCTCGCCACCTGCCATGCCTTCAAGGTCACGCAATCCACGCTGCCGAAAGTGATGCCCTACGGCATCTACACGATTCCGGAGATCTCGACCGTCGGCAAGAGCGAAGAAGAACTCACGAAAGCGAATGTCCCTTACGAAGTGGGGCGGGCCTTCTACAAGGAGATCGCGCGCGGGCAGATTTTTGGCGACCTGGATGGCTTGCTCAAGCTCATTTTCCATCGCGACACGTTGGAGCTGCTTGGCGTGCACATCATCGGCGAAGGCGCCACCGAGCTGATCCACATCGGCCAGGCCGTGCTGACCTACGGCGGCAAGGTGGACTTCTTCGTCCACAATGTCTTCAACTATCCCACGCTCGCCGAATGCTACCGAACCGCGGCTCTGGATGGGATCAATCGCCTGGGCAAGAACTAGCTGCATGCCTCCCCGCTCCCGTAAAGTCCGCCGTCCTAGGAAAACCTCCCGTCCCAAACCCCGACCCTCCAGCCTCCAACCTCCACCCTCCAACCAGAAGGCCCCTCGCCTTCCCAAGGTCACCCTCGCTCTCGAATGGTTCCTGAACCCCGATCACCTCCCCTTCATCGTGGCCAAGGAACAGGGCTTCTTCCGCGAGGAAGGCCTGGATCTCTCGATCATCGTCCCGACCGTACCTGAGGAATCGCTTGAATTGGTCGCCCGCGGCAAGGCCGACTTCGGCGTGGGCGAGCAGACCAATCTGATCAAGGCGCGGGGGCAAGGCTGGCCGCTCATCTCCATCGGCCCGCTGCTGGTCAACACGGTCGTCTGCCTCATGTACTTGAAGGACGGCCCGATCAAGCGGCTGGAGAACTTGCGGCACCGGCGCGTCGGCTGGCCCGGCCTGGACATTGACCTGCCGATCCTTGGCACCATGTTGGAAGCGGCAGACCTGACCCATGACGACATCCTGCCGGTGGACGTGGGCTTCGCGCTGACCGACGCGCTCCTGACCGGCAAGGCCGACGCAGTCTTCGGCGCCTTTGTGAACTACGAACAGGTGGAGGCCGAGTCGCGCGGCGCGTCGGTCGAGTTCGTCAGCCCGACCAAGTACGGAGTCCCCGATCTCTACCAGCTCGTGGTCATGACCTCGGACCGGATGGTCAAGGAGCATCCGAATCTCGTCCACGGCTTCACACGGGCCCTGACGCGCGGGTTGGCCTTTACGCACCAGCATTCAAACGAAGCGCTGGGCATTTATATCAAGGCCAACGCGATGGCCGACCCGGCGCTCTCGGCCAAGACCTTCGACAAGACCTGGCCCTATTTTCCAGAAATCCTGACGCAGGACGAACGCCGGTGGGCGGCGGTGCGGGACTGGCTCTACAAGCGCGGCGTGATCAAGAAACCGATGCCGCTGGAAAAACTGTTCACGAACCGGTTCGTTGCAGCCAAGTAAGGAGCGAGGGATGGCTTTCAGCGAGCATTTACGAAAGATCGCCAAGCCCATCTGGGATGCACAACTGACCCATCCATTTGTGGTGCAACTGGGGGATGGGACCCTGCCGGAACGGAAGTTCAAATACTACATTCTCCAGGATGCAAGGTTTCTCGGCGATCTCGCCCGCGTGTTTGCCGCCGCAGCCCAGAAGGCGCCGGATTCGGAATCGGCGCTCCGATTCAACAAGCTGGCTGAAGAAACGATTGTCGTCGAACGGAGCCTGCACGAGAGCTACGGCAAGAAGTGGAAGATGACGGCGAAGCAGATGACCTCCGTCCCGATGGCCCCGACGAACTTCGCCTACACGCGGCACATGCTGGCGGTCGCCGCGACCGGCTCGGCCTGCGAGATCACCGTCGTCGCCCTCCCTTGCGCCTGGATCTATTGCGTGGTCGGGAAGCAACTGTTGAGAAAAGGGCCGCCAAAGAAGGGGCATCCCTACCGTGACTGGCTGATGCTCTATGCCTCGCCGGAGTTTGCGGAAGTGCAGAAGTGGATGAGGAAGAAGGTGGACCAGTGGGCGAAAGAGGCGAGCAGGACCGAGAGGGCGCGGATGGAAGAGGCGTTTATTATTAGCTCGAGGTATGAGTGGATGTTTTGGGATATGGCGTTTGCTGAGGAAGAGTGGCCGGTATGAAGAGAACGGGACTTCCGAAGCGTTGGCTGAGGTGCCCCTTTGCTCGTGCAGCCCGCACACTCGGAAGGTGCTCGCTGGACACGCGCAGTTAGGGGCACCCCAGCCACCACTTAACCATCGCCCACCGGTCCGGGAGAGAGATGATAAGTAAGGTGGTCGCCCGGAGCCCTTCTGCTCGCGCAACGCGCGGCCTCAGAAGGCCCTCGTTGGACGCGCGCAGTGACAGGCATCCGGTCTCCACCATTTAAAACGCACCTGTCACCACCTAGGAGCTTTTATGGGTGACTCTAGCCTTTATGCCGGCATTGCTGGAGCCTCGCTCGAGGTTGAGAAGGCTGACCTAGGGAGCGGCATCACTATATCCCAGACATATGCCCACCTAATGGCACCATTTATGATGGCATTCACACCAGCACCTCCCGGCAAGCCTCATCCAGCACCATGGCGAGCAGCCAAAGGAGGTTTCGGGTTTGATATTTCCGTTCAGGTCGAGGCACCGCCTCATCTCCATGCATCGTTAGACCAAAGAGACATCTTGTGGCTACTTGCTGCCCTCTTTCGTTTGCGAATAGGCCCTCGACTCATCATCCCTGTTCTTGCAAATGCCCCTTTTGCACAAGCGTTGGCATCGGAAGATATTACCTTTTGGCCGCTGGAGGTCGAGCCACGGTTTCTAGACCTAAATCCTGAATCACGCGCATCGATCAACGAGCTTGATCTAGCTTGGGTCAAGAAACATTGGGTATCGACTGCGCGACTACTCGAAAAAAGCTCAGAGTTCTCGCTGGCTCTAGAAACTGCTGATCAGAGCATGTTCGCCAGACATGCTCCCCTTGCTCTCGTCTGGATGTGGAGCGCCCTAGAAACCATGTTCTCAACCGGGCGTGAGGAGTTACGGTACCGTGTCACCACCGCTCTAGCTTCCTATCTCGAGCCATCAGGCCTTGGACGGCTATCGTTACAGAAACAGATCGGCACGTTGTATGACGCACGGTCAGCAGCAGCTCACGGCCGCAGTGAGAAAGCCAATGATGCGCTTCATCGTACTTACGAGGTACTGCGGCGTGTGATACTCAAGATGATTGAAGATGAACATATCCCGACGAAAGCTGAACTAGAGGCCAAGGTCTTCGGAGCGGATCAGGAATAGGACGACATGGATGGGGCGACGATGCTGGGATTAATGGCAGGAGGGTTGACGACGATTGCCTTTGTTCCTCAACTGACGAAGGCGTGGCGGTCGAGGTCCACGGGCGACTTGTCCTGGGGCATGCTGGTGACGTTCAGCACGGGTGTCCTGCTATGGCTGATTTATGGCGTGTGGATTGACTCTGTGCCGGTCATCCTGGCCAATGCGATTACGCTTCTTCTGCAAGCCGGCATCGTGTCCCTGAAAATAAAACACGGTTGAGGAAACTCTTCTGCTGTTTCTAGCGCGATCCGCGCCGGAGCATGGCGTCCAGCCAGCCGGTTACTTCTGTGGGGCCGCTTGCCCGGCCCAGCCGGGTTGGGATGCGAAGCCCTTCCCGTAGCGGTCGTAGAGCTCGAAAAACTGGTAGGCCTTGCAGTCCGTCACGACTTCCTTGATTTCCGTCAGGTAGCGGTCGAAGGTGTATTGGAAGGTCACGCCCTGCCCGCCGAATAGGGTTACAATCCGCTTCTCGGGATCGATCGCACTCTCCTGGTGAAACACATAGCGGTAGTAGGGACTCTCGGCCCCGCCCACGTGCTGGAGAAACTGCGCCCACGTCGGTGACTTTTCAAAAGAAAGCCTTTGCTTGATGTTCACGCCTGTGACGGGACCGAATTGTTCGAAGAATTCTTTGAACATCCTGTCCTGCCAGTTATGCTCGTCGGCGATGTGGTGAATCGCGTGGTCGAAGGGGACGACCGTGTGGGTCTCCCATCGGGACCCCGGGGCCCAATGGAAGATCACGCCGTTCGTCGGACCCTTCCACTCCGTGCCGCCGACCTGCTCCACCTGATGCTCGATGATCTTGTTCGCCCAGATCCAGTAGAGAAAATCCAGAAACCGGGGGTCGTTCTGTTTCAACGTCAGGGCATTCTTGTTCAGTGGAGAGGTGGGGTTGTAGCTGGTTCTGACATCTTTGCAGTGCTGCTCCCATTGTGCGTCGGACCAGGCCGCACCGCTCACCGGAAAAGCTCCAGTCTCGGTGTTCATCGCGCAGAGACCGGCAATCAGTGCAGATGCTAGGAGTCCGGAATGCTTCACACTAAACCTCCTCTCCACTGGTGTCGGTCCCGCCGCGGTTATTGCAAAAGGGTGCCAAAGGCGGCGAACAATTGCCCGGTGAGGTAACGGGTCACTTTCGGATCGCCCAGCCCCTTTCTGCGCATGAAATCGTTGAGGACGCGGCCGTCTCCGGCCTTGTGCGTGTCTGGTTTCTGTAAATTCATCCGGTAACGTTCGATTCCCGCCGTCACCCAGCTCACGAACACGACGGTGCCGTCGAGTTCCACCAACTCCACGACGCCCACGTGCGTGAGCGGGTCGTTGGGAAAGCCGTCCCGGTTGAAGTCCCAGGTATTGTGGAAGAATACCAGGTCGCCCGGATGGACGGTCGGGCCGTAATGGATCCGCCCGTGCTGCACGACATGGGTGTAGATGCGCCCGACGCCGTTGCCGCCATCCAACTCTCCCAGGCCACCGTACAATTCGATCCGTTGCGTGGCATACACGCCTCGGGCGAGGCCGGAGCAGTCCGGTGTAAATTGTCGGCCACCCACTTCGATCCGCGACCGCCCGAGGAATCCGACGGCCGTTTGCGCCAGCGCCCCCTGCGCCGGAATTCCATTGTCCATGGCGCAGCAAATCTCTCCACGCGTCCCCGTGGTGGGGACCATACCCCCATTCAGTTCACGCGCCAGCGGATCAGGCTGGTACCCGCTCACAGAGCCGGTCGTAGTGCAAGCTTGAAGCGTGGCCGCGAGCAGGACGGCCAGGAGGCTGAGAGCCGTGGGGGTAGGAACGCCGGATGAAGCCATCACGACTTAGTATAACGTGCGGCGACTATTTGGCAAAACGAGCGCTGGACAGCCTTTCTCAGAAAGAGTAGGCTCAGTTTTCCCTCGGGAGAGCCACATGACTCAGGCGCAATCAAGGTTCCCTCATCTTCCAACGGACGCCCCGCGCCACCTTGTTGTGTTGGTTATCGCGTCGTTCATCGCGTGGCAGGCGCTTGGATGTTCCCACGAAGCCCCGCAGCGAAAAACTCCGACTCCGTCGGCGCCAACTGCAGAAAAAAAGCCAGTCAAGAAACCACCCCAAGCGTCAACGGAACAGCCTGGTGAGATACCCCCACTCCCTCCGCAGCCTGCACGCCCGCCGGCGTTCGGCGGGAGTGGTGGCTAAGACCGGGATTCGCGCCACACCATAACCGCCAGGACGGCGGGGATGACCGCCCCCAAGTAACTCACCCACATCGGGATTGCGGTCCCGCCGACAGCCACGACCGATTCTCCGATGATGACCTTCCAGCCCAGCACGATGCGCGCCACGTGCAGGACCGCGACGAGCGTAAAGACAACAACAGCGACGGCGGTAAAGGGTTTCATGGCGTCTCCTTTCGTTGTGCAGGAATACGCCGAACCGATAGAAAAATCAATCTGCACGAATCCGTGTTTCTGCTATCATGGCGGCATGGAGAAACTCTCCAGACTTCTACTATGCGGACTAGCCGCGTTGACCCTGTCGGGCTGTGTGGCGTGGGGACAGGGGATCACGCCGGTGGAGCCGCCGGGCCGCAAGATTTTCCCCTCCTCGACGGTGGAATCGCTCCAGCCGACGCTCTCGTGGGAGGCCGCCGATCCCGAGGACATGCCGGGGGCGCGCTACCATCTCGTCGTCTTCCGGCTGGACGGGTTTCCGGCCAAGGAGGTGACCATCTACTCCCAGCGTGACCTCGCGGGAACCTCCCACAAGCTGGACCAGCCGCTCCTGCCCGGCACCCGCTACCACTGGCGCATCGGCGTCACCTATTCCAACGGCGGAGAAACGCGCACGGAATGGAACGGCTATCGCGCCTTTCACTTTCTCCCCTTTCCGTTCGTTTGGTTCATCGGCTTCACCTCCGGGACCTACTCGTTCGACACGCCGGACTGAACGATGACGCCACGGCAGATAGGGCTGCACCTCGTCGGATTGATCCTGCTGATCGCTCTGCTCGTGGGCTGGTACTGGCAGTCCACCGGCGCGCGGGCCGTGCCGGCCCTGACTGACTCGCTGAAGAGCGACGATGCGAAAGTCCGCATCGCCGCCGCGCAGGCGCTGGCGGAGATCGGGCCCTCCGCGAAGCCCGCCGTCTCCCGGTTGTTGAATCAGGCCCTGTACGACCCGGTGGAGTATGCGGGCATCGAGGCCGCCCGCGCCCTGAGGACGATTGATCTTGTGACCGCCAGACAGGCCATGGTGGCGTCTCTGCAAGCGCTCCGAGAGGACGACGTGCAGACGAGACGGAAAGCCTGTGCCGTGCTGGGCGGCCTCGGACCGGTCGCCAAGCCGGCAGTTTCAGACCTGATTGACCTGTTGACCGATGCGGACGACGCGGTCCGAATGCACGCCGTCGGCGCGCTGGGCGAGATTGGCATTCCGGCCGCGCTGGTGATTCCTGCACTGGCGAAGGCGCTGCGCGACCCGGCGCAGGCCGTCCGCCACCGGGCGCTCTCGCAGTTCGCCTTCTCGATTTCGCCGACCGAGGCCGTGGTCCAGGCCCTGAAGCAGATGCTGGAGGACAAGGACCGGAGCCTTGCGACGCTCGCCCAAGCTGCGCTGAACAGCCCGCACCGCCAGGCAAAGGACCGGACCGCTGTGTACGTCACCACGCTGCAAATGGGCAGCGTCAACGATTATACGCTCCGCCAGTTGGCGCAATTCGGCCCGGAGGCGGCCGGGACGGTGCCGGCGGTGATTCCCGTCCTGAAACACGAACAGCCCCTGTACCGGTATCTGGCTGCTGAAGTGCTGGGCGCCGTCGGACCCGGAGCCAAGGATGCCGTGCCGGCGCTGATCGCCGCGTTACAGGACGAGGATCCCGTCGTCCGCGAGAGCGCGGCGGACGCGCTGGAAGCGATCGGCACGCCCGAGGCTCGCCAGGCCGCTGCCACCCACCGTCAAACGGCGGGATTGAAATGACGGCGCTGCGGGACACCCGAACGCTGACCCGGATCACGGTGACGCTCTACTGGGGCTGCATCGTCTTCGGCCTGACGCTGCCCGGAGTCGTCACGGTTGCGCACGACGCCTCTCGCCGCCACGGCGCCTGGACCGAAGCATGGCAGGATTTCCGCCTGCATCTCTTCGCGCCGGGCTACAACCTGTTTCTCGTCGCCGCCCTGAACGCCGTCCCCTTCGTCCTGCTCGCGGTGTTCATCCTGTTTCATCTGGGTACTGCGGCAAAACAGGAACCGGCGATCGTCTCCCGCCGCCTCCTCGGCATCGCTGTCGCCCTGGCGGCAGCGGTGGGACTGAGCGCCTGGGCCCACATCGGCACGACCCTCTACCCCGACGCCCAAGGCGCCCTCGTCTACTTGTTTCTCCCAATCTATTTGCTGGGGTTGATCCCGCTGGGCTATGCTCTCGGAAGACTGGCGGGAAATTTCGCGTTTCGACAACCAGCTCCGCCGGCGTGACACGAACATGAGCGCATCACCGATCAAGCAAGTCCTCACCATCGCCGGCTCGGATTCCGGCGGCGGCGCCGGCGTCCAGGCCGACATCAAGGCGATGTCGGCCAACGGCGTCTTCGCCATGTCCGTGATCACGGCGATCACGGCGCAGAACACCCAGGAAGTCACGGAGGTGTTCGAGCTGCCGGCATCCGTCATCGCGGCGCAGATCGACGCCGTGTTCGACGACTTCGACGTGGCGGCGGTCAAGACCGGCATGCTCTCCTCCGCCGAGATCGTCCGCGTCGTGGCGAAGATGCTCAAGCCGCAGAAGGTCGAGCACCTCGTCGTGGACCCCGTGATGGTCTCCAAGAGCGGCCACCCGCTCCTGAAGCCGGACGCGCGGGACGCTCTGGTCAACGAGCTGATTCCGCTGGCGCTGGTCATTACGCCGAACGTGCACGAGGCCCGGCAATTGTGCGGCCTGGAGATCAAGACGCTGGCCGACGCGCGCCAGGCGGCCAAGGCCCTGCACAAGATGGGCTGCCGGCACGTGTTGATCAAAGGCGGGCATTTGCTTGCCGAACGGGGGACGGACCTGCTATACGATGGACGTTTCTTCAATGTGTATAAGGGTGAGTTCATAGATACACCGCACACCCACGGTACCGGCTGCACCTACGCGTCGGCCATCGCCGCGCAGTTGGCGCGCGGAAACGCGCTGCCGGAAGCGGTGCGGGCGGCCAAAGCCTATGTGACGGAAACGATCCGCCACAGTCTGGCGATCGGCCACGGCCAGGGGCCGACGAACCATTTTTACTTCCTGCCGCAGCAGTGAACCGGCGTTCCGGGACGGCCGCATGAATCTGTCGTATCGTCCGCTCGTGTTCCTCATATCAGGATTTGTGTGGGTGCTCGTCGCCGCGCTGGTCGGCCTCGCGCTCTTCCTGGGCATGACGCTCGGCCGCCCCTACGGGCAGGTCTTCCGCTCGCTCCACGTCCACGGCGCGCTGATCGGCGGCGTGATGCAGATCATCGCCGGCCTGCTGTTGGCCGGCCGGGACCGCCCCACGTCGCAGCCCGCCATCTTCCTCGCGTTGAACCTGGGCACGCTCGGCCTGCTGGTCGGACAGGCACACGGCCGGTTCACCGTGATGGGCGTCGCCGCGGTGCTGCTCATCGGCGCCTTCGCGCCGCTCCTGGGCGACCTGGTCAGACAGATCCGCCACAGCGCCGTGAGCGCACCGATGAACTATTGGTTTTACGGCGTCGCGATCGTCTCCCTGCTGCTTGGGTTGCTGGCCGGCGCCGCCGTGCCGCTCCGGCTGATGCCCTACGCCCTGGTCGGGCAAGGTCGGCTCACCCACGTCCATCTGCTCACCCAGGGCTTCGTGCTGCTGATGGTCGTCGGCGCCATGCATGCCCAGTTTCCGGCGTTCCTGAACGCGCGCCTGCACAGCCCGATGCTGGCGCAGCTGACCTTCGCCCTCCTGCCACTGGGCTTTGTGGTCTTGCTGGCAGGCTTCCTGACAGCCAAGCTGTGGGTTCAAATTCCAGGCGGTGCGCTCATGCTGATCGGCGCCATGCTCTACAGTTACAACATCGCGCGGACCTGGCTCGACGCGGGACGGCCCCGCAAGCCGGCCTCCGATCTCTGCCTGATCGCGACCTTCTTTCTGGTGGTCGCCATCCTGTGCGGCATCCTCGTGTCCGCCAACTTCCTGGAGCACCCGCCGTTCGTGCCATTCGGCGCGTTGCACCTGGCTGCGTACACGCACCTCGCCTTCGTCGGCTTCATCCTGCTGTCCCTGCTGGGCGCGCTCACCGACCTGCTCCCCAACCTGATCGCGGCGGAACGGGCAGCCAGCAACAAGAAGCGCGGCCCCTACGAAGCGGCGCTGACCATGCTCATCGGCCGGTGGAGCGCCGTGCAGCTCTGGACGCTGAGCGTCGGCACGATGGGAATGGCCGTGGTCGCCGCGCTCGTCTGGCAGTACCCGCTGAACTCCTGGCCGGTCAGGGCCGCCGCCTGGGCGAGCGCGGCGCTGCTGTTCGCGGGCCTCGCGCTGTTCGCCGCAAAGATCGTGCAGCTCCTGCGCGAAGACCCGGACCAGCCCTCCGTGTCTTGACCCACATTATTCACGAGCGCTTCTACTGCAACCGCCGATACGCCGCTGCGACACGCCGGACCGCCGGTTGCACGCGGCCGGCTGGTCGGGCTCGCCCCTCGCGGCCTCAACGTACTGTTGCAAGTACGCCTCGGCCTCTCGGGACTCCGCACACCCGGCTCGCGTGGCGTCTTGGCGGTTTCGTCACGAACCGTCATGAATAATGTGGGTTTATTTTCCTCGTAGCAACCCCTACGCGTCTTCCGGGACAGTGCGCGGTCCCGTGCTGCATGGTCACGGCGCCGCGCGACACACCAATCGTTCGCTCCGTCCGCCCGCCCGCACGCCGCATTCTCTTTTTTGACTCGCCGACGCCGCCGCGCAACTGCGCGATATCCCACGCGCAAGGCTGTTGATACCCGTTTGCTATACTTTTCTCCTGTCACACTTCGAACCACGTGAGTTTTTCAACGCGAGGTGAGCCATGCCGGACCGCATGACGAACGTGATTCCTGAACCGTGGCGGAGTCTCCTGGATTTTCTGGCTATCCCCTTGTCCTGGATTCCCGACATGCAGCAGTCGCTCCTGTCGTTCGTGCTCTTCTCCGCGTCAGGCTGGACGGCCGCCGCCTACTTTCTCTTTCTGCTCTTTCCCGTGCTGCTGTGGCTCAGCGCCGTCTGGTGCACGCAACTGTCGCTCTACACGCTGCCGTTCAGATCGGGACGGGTGGAGCTGGCCAAGCTGATTCTGCTCGCCTGGTGGGACGCGGCGCTGGCGGTCTGGATGTACTGGACCGGCCTGGGGCGGTTCGTCGCGGTGATCGTCGGCTGGGTCTTGACGCTGGCCCGCCTGGCGCTCCGGCTGGTCGCCGAATCCGTGCGGCAGATCGTCATGCTGCCCTTCACGATGACGGGGCGGATGACCCAAAGCTATTTCCAGCCCGGCGTGCCCTGGATCGCGTTCCTCCTGCTGGTTTTCTGGTGCCTGCTGGAAGCGACGATCTTCACCTACACGCTCCTGCCCACGGTGACGGAGGTCCTGGCCGGGATCGTGGGGGCCGAGGCCTCCCCGTTCACGACGAGTGGCCTGTTCCTCTTCCTGTTTTTGCTGATCATGGGGAGCTTTGCCTGCCTGCAGACCTTTGCTGACGCGGTCAAGCACCGCGAGTACAAGTTCCTCGTGCAGATGATCGTCGTCGAGGTGTTCGTGATGACGTTCGAGGTGATGTTCCTGTACCGCGAGCTGGTGGACGCCATCACGCCGTGGATCGCCCAGCAGACCGGGGAGCGGTTCCAGCCGGGCCTCGGCTTCACGCTGACGCTGGCCACGTTCGGCTGGGTGGGCGTCCGCGGCATGACGTGGTTCCTGTTCGGCCAGTACGGCACGCCGCCGCTGCTCGCATTCATCTCGCGGCAGCCGCTGGTCCAGCCGGGAGCGGAAGGCGCCGCGCTGGCGCCGGCTGCGGAGAAGCCGAACTGGTGGAAGGCGCCGGTCGAGGATTTCAAGCGCGAGATCGGCTGGCTGCATGAAAAAGGCGATGAACTGATGGAATATCTCATGCTGCCGGTGCTCCACGTGGTGGGCGCGGCGCTGAACTTCGCCATGATCCTCGTGGCGGCCCGTCCGGTCTTCAACATTCCCTTCAAGAGCCTGAAGGAGGTCCTGGAAGCGCGCGAGCTGCTGCCGGCCATGCGCTGGCAGCCGAAGAAGGTGGCGTCATGAACGCGCTGCGCCAGACGATCGCCGCCGCGTGGCTGACCGGCCTGGTCCTGGTCGCCTGGCTCACCGGTTGCACCGTGCAAGCCGGTGACCAGCGCAAGCCGCACACGACGCTGTTCGTCGGCGTGGACGCGAGCGGCTCGTTCAAGCACTCCGGCTATTACGACAATGCGCTGACGTTCCTCGCCCATTACATCTACGGCCATCTGCACGAGCTCGGCGGGCTGGAAAAGCCGCAGGCGCTGTTCGTCGCCAGCGTGGGCGGGCAGAACGTCAACGAGCCGAAGACGTTCCATCCGATCCACGATTTCGAGGGCAAGGACGTCGCACAGATCGAGGCGGACTTGCGGAAGTGGTTTCCGCCGTCCGACAAGGTGACGGACTTCAATCCCTTCTTCCAGGAGGTCGCCCGGATCACGAAGGAGCGAAACCTCGTCCTGGCGCCGATCACCCTGATGGTTGTGACGGACGGCATTCCTGATGCCACCGCGTCCGCTGGGAAAGCCGGGACGCGGGAGCTGTACGAGCGGATCAATCTCAAGCCGCTCGAATACCTGGCCCGGAACGTGACGGTCCGGCTGACCTACGTGAGCCCCAAGGTCGGCGAGCAGTGGCGCACGCACGTGCCCCGCCAGCGCGTGCGGCTCTGGACCGTGGACGCCGAGGTCATGAAGGGCTGGAAGAACCAGATGCAGGCCGGCGCGGACGTCGCGAAGCAGGACAAGTTCTGGAAGTGGGTGCAGGATAACGTGGATTTCCGCGTGCGCGCGAATAAAGCTTAACGCGTTCACCCCCTGATCGGTTTCGCATCGCCTGTCCGCTCGGACTTTGTTAGAATGCGGACATGGAAGAGGCGTTGACGTTCAAGGACCGCGACGGCCATCGCGTCGCGGCCATCCTGACCATCCCGGAAGCTCCAACCGACCGCGTCGTCCTTCTCTGCCACGGCTTTCTCTCCGGCAAAAACAGCACGACCAACAAAACCTTCACCCGTTCTCTGACCGAGCAAGGCATCGCCACGTTCCGGTTCGATTTCTTCGGTCAGGGCGAAAGCGAGGGCCCCTTCGAAGCCCTCACCGTCACCATCGCCCTCGGCCAGGCCATGGCAGCCCTGGACCTGCTCGCAGCCAGAGGGTACAAGCGGATCGGCCTGGTCGGTTCCAGCTTCGGCGGGCTGATCTCGATCCTGACTGCCTCTCAGAGGTCAGATCTGGCCTGCCTGGGCCTCAAGTGCCCGGTGGCGGACTTTGCCGAAGTCCTGCGCCTGGAATTCGGCGAGGCCGGCATGACACGCTGGAAAACGCATCACGAAATCCCGGATGTGACCGGCGGGCCCAAGCCGGTCCGCCTCCGCTACGCCCTCTACGAAAGCTGCCTCGCCTACGACGGCTACAAGGCGGCGGCCATGATCAGGACCCCGACGCTGATCGTGCAAGGCAGTCAGGACGAGCTGGTCCCGCCCCGGCAAAGCAGCCGCCTTATGGAAGTCCTGCAAGGGAAACGGCAGCTTGAACTTCTCCCCGGCGCCGACCACAGCTTTACCAAAGGCGAGGATTTCAAGAAAATGACGACGCTGTTAACCGATTGGATGGTGAAACACCTCACATGAAAAGCCTGCACGACCAGCAAGTGGACATCCTGAAGGCTCTCTACCCCTCGTACAAGGAGGAAGTCTACCGGCGGCGCGAGCAGATGATGAAGCTGACCGCCTTCGCCTGCTCGTTCCTGGTCCTGCTGCTCGTCACGATGCTGGCGGCGCCAACACCGTCCCGGTCCGATGTCACGACGGCGCTGTTCGCCGTCACCGGCGTGGCGCTGTTCTCGGCCCTGTTCGCCTATCTGATTCTCCAGCAGCGGAACCGCCACCACATGGCCAAGGAGGCCTTGATCGAGATCGAGCGGATGTTGGGACTCTATGACGAAGACTTTTACCTGGAAGGCAAGTCGCTCTACCCGGAACACTGGCAGACCGACTGGATGGCCGACCGCAGTGTGACGGTCTATCTCACGATCCTGGCCACACTGACCGTGCTGGTGATCGCGGCAGTATTCGTCCGACTTTAAGGTGCTGCGGTTTTCGCACAACGGAAGCCGGTGTAACTATTTCTCGCCGTCGGCAATAATTTAAACCGTCCGTAGGTCAGCATGTATTTCGCCATGTCCGACCAGGATCCGCCGCGCAGCACCTTGAACTGCCCCTGCTCCGGTCCGGCCGGATTCTTCTCCGGACTTTTTCCGTAATAAGCCCCGTCGTACCAGTCCTGCGTCCATTCCCAGACATTGCCTCCCATGTCGAAGAGGCCGTAGGGGCTCCTAGCCTTGTCGTATGTCCCGACCGGCCTCAGCACCTGGCTGTAGCTGAACCGGGCACCGAGCGCGTAGTTAGCGAGCTCGGACTTAGGCTTCTCATTGCCCCAAGGATACTGCCGCTCGTCCGTGCCGCGCGCGGCCTTTTCCCATTCCGCTTCAGTCGGCAAGCGCTTGCCGGCCCATTTACAATAGGCATCGGCGTCGTCCCAGTTGACGCCGATCACGGGGCGATCGCCATGCTCGCCGAGCTTCACGGTTTCCCAATAGGCCGGCGGCTCGCGATTCGTGGCCGCGAGAAACCGCGCATAGCGGGCCACAGTGACTTCGTAGAGATCCATTGAGTAGGCGTCCAGCCAGACCTTGTGGCGGGGCCGCTCGTCTTCCAGGCCGATCATGCCATCCACACCCATCCAAAACTCACCGGCCGGTATCGTCGCCACCGGCGCATCATCGCCCTGGATGGCTGCTTCCCGTTTTTGTTTTCGCAGTTTGTCGAGCTGGGCGTCGGCAGGTGCAAATGCGAGTGCCGTCACAATGGTGATGGAAATAACCAGCCCGGTGGCTCTTTTTCCATTCATCGTTCAGCGTTCAATAGATACGTCCGGTAACGATCCAATGCCGATCATCAATGACGTCAATGAGCAGCCGGCTCAAGTTCAGTTCCGCCAACTGCGCCGCCACTTCGTCTTCCGTGAAGGCTGCCAGCAGCGAATTATAGAAATCCCGCCTCAAGATCGCCGGCTCGTTGGCCGCATACTGATCCACGATCGCCTGCGCAGCCTCCGGCGATTCGGGACGCAGCAGGTCCATCACCAGCACGTAGGAACCGGATTTGACCTGCTTCTTGAGGCCATACCAAAATTGGAGAGGATTGGGGATGTGATGCAGCAGCGAATTGGACAGAGCCGCATCGGCCGGCTCAGGCAATGCCAGGGCTTGGATGCGCTCGCACCGCAGGGCGATCCGATCGGCCACGCCTGCCTTGCCAATGGCCGCTTCCGCCAGCTTGATCATCGGTGGCGAGGCATCCACCGCCGTCACACGGCAGTGGGGCAAGGCCTTGAGGAACCGGATGGGAATGTCCGCCGGGCCGCAGCCCAGGTCCAGCACGTGTCCTTCCGTGAAGTCCGGATAATATTCGAGGAACCGGTTGACGAAGCCCTGGTTTTCATTTTCAAAATCGGCCTTGGCGTAAGCCATGGCCTGCTCGGGATCGTCCATCAGTTCCGGCTCAAGTACGCGCTCCATTTAAGACTCCACTGTCACGAAATCTCCCTGTCGGACGACTCCTTCGGCCAGCACCCGCGCGTAGATGCGGCTCCAGCCAGGATGCTTTTTCTGAGAGATGCGGGAATAGTCTTCGCCCTTGAACCAGCAGGCGTTGTGTTTACACGGCGCCGTATAGCTCACGACTTCCAAGAAGACTTCTTCCCCGATGCGCAGCCTGGTGCCCGGCTCGATATGCTTCCAGTCGAGGCCGGCAAGGGTGAAATTCTCCCCGGCCGATCCCGGCGCGATCGAGTGCCCTTCGTTCCGAAGCGCCTTGATCACTTCCAGCGCGAACACGCACACCGCCCGGTCCGGCCCGCCATGGACCTCGCGATTGCGCTGGCGGTCTCCCGCCACGCCGTCCTTGGTCACGCGCGCCTGGGGCACGGCCAGCTTCGGAACCCCGCCGTTCGAAACGCTGATCTGATGGAGATACGGACGAATTGTCTTGCCCATTGCGCGCTATCATAGCAGGCCGGCGCCGGCCCTCACCACTTTGCTTGACAGGCACGGGCAGCCTTGCTAGCTTTTGAATGCATTGGCGACGTTGAAACTCGACAACCCGGAGGTCATACCATGAACAGATGGGTCTCATACGTCTCGATCGCGGCGCTGACGCTGGTCCTGCCGGCCTGCACGTTCAAGGGCACCACCAATCAAACCACCGACACCACGTCGAACATTACCGGCACGACGTCGGGCAAATCGTGGTTTGAAGGGGGCCTGGTGAAGAAGGACCAGGAAGTGAACGCCTTTGCCGACCTGAATTTCGAGAACCTGAAGCAGGACATGGCCGCCGGCCATGGTGAGTACCTGGCATCACTGGGCTCCCTGATGGGCATTGCGCCAGCGCACGAGGCGGATTTCTTCTCCCTCACGCAGGCCCACTACACGACGCTGATTCGCTCGGAGCAGACGACGCCGGCCGAGATGTTGGTGGCGCTCAATCAACTCCTGGCGTCCCCCTCCACCAACTAGACCTGCCGCTTCGTTCACGGCCAGGCTGACGCCCGTCAGCCTGGCCGCTGCATCTCTAGCGCAGAAACAAAATAATGGAGAGACACACGACTGCGTTGTTGGCCATGTGCGCCAGGATGCCCGGCAGCACGCTCCCGCTCCGCTCGTAGACCCAAGCCCAGAGCACGCCGCTCCACAGCACGCTGGCAAATCCCAGCACGCCGTACCCGTGCGCGATTGCAAAGACGGACGCGCTGATGAGCGCGGACGGCACGAACCCGAACCGGCGGCGCAGCGTGGCAAAAAACAACCCCCGGAAGACGATTTCCTCGAACATCGGGGCGAACACGATCGTCTCGACGAGACTGGCGGCCAGGTCCGGCAGGTCGCCCCAGATCATCGCGTCGTCGAACCCTTCCGTCCAGTGGCTGGACAACCCCAGCGGCTCCGCGACGAGCGTGATCAGCCACTCGCCCAGCAGCCCCGCGCCCGCCGTGATGCCGACGAGCCGCCAGCAGCGGCTCCATCCGGACGGCACCGGCATGAGGCCGAGCCCCTCCTGCAGGCCATGGCCGGCCGGTTCCAACAAATGCCGCCTGGCGAGCACGAGCAGCGGCAGATAGGTCAACGGGACCGCGAACACCCGGAGGAGCGTGGCGTCCATGGACAACACGGCCACCATCGAGGCGATCCACAGCGCGCCGCCCCGGATCAATACGATCGCTCCCACCGAGCCGGGCCAGGGAGGCGGCACCGCGGCGCCGCCGACCGTCAGCGCGGCGGCGCTCCCGCGACGCGCGAGCAGCAGCATGACAAGCGTGATGCCGAGCAGCATCATTCCCAGATCGATCGCCAGCATCACCCGCGCCCGCCAGAGCAAATCCTGGGCGCGAGCCGCCAGGTTTTCCTGGACTTCCGACAGCCAAGCCCGGTCGCCGGCGTGTGTGGCGAGGCTGATCGCCAGCCGGTCGGCAAACCATCCGGCCGGCACGGCATCGGCCAACTCATCCCGAAGCGCCCGCGCCCGCTCGGCGTCGAGCGGCGCCTGGTCCAGGTAGGCCGCCTGGAGCAGGCCGGCGTAGGTGGGAAACGGATCGGGCAGCTGCTCCCACCCCTTGATCTCCTCCTGCACCAGATCGAGACGGCCGGCCTCTCCTTCCAGCACGGCCAGATACACCAGCGTCAGCGGTTCGTTCGAGACATCGGCGAGCTCCTCGTACCAGGCGACGGACTGGGCCAGCTCGTCCATCCAGCCGGTCGTGGCCTCGTAGAAGACGTGTTCCCACGACGGGGTCTGGGCGATGGCATATTCCAGATCCATCGTGCGGTTGACGATCAGCGCCAGGGCACGGTCGCGGTCCGCCTCGGCTACCCGTTCAAGAGGCCCCATGGAGGATACGAGATTGGCCAGCGCCAGGATGCCGCCCGCCAACACCAGCGCGGCAAGAATGGTGGGGAACAGCGCAAACCGGCTGGCCGGAGACACGGGAGGAGGCACCGGATCCGGGGGCTGGTCGAGGGGCTGACTATGAGCAAGGTCCGTATTCAAGCCGCCGCAGTATAGCATTCGCCGTGCGACGGGGCACCGTGGAAGGCGTCGCCCGCCACAGCCTACTAGTGGCGTGAATCCGGTCGGTTCGGTATACTGACGCGCCTATGACCACGCACCCGGAACGTCGCCGAAAAGAACGTCGCCAGAAGAGTGCCGCGGCCAGCATGCAATCCGCCTCGACATGGGCGGCCGCCTGCCTGGCTGTCGGCCTGATCGCCGGCGCAACCTACCGGGGGCTTCACGAATGGATGGAGCGATCGGAAAAGCCCGTGACGCTTGCTCCAGAGGCCGTGGCTAACTATCTCCATGCCGTCATCGAAGCCCAGCGCACCGTGTACACGACCAACGTCGTGGACGCGTTGCAGGACAGGGTACCTGCCGAGGAGCATTGGAAGCAGCAAAAAGCCCTGCCCCTTCCGGCGCAGATGATCCTGGACAGCGGCCGGCTCGTCGCTGAAAAAGGCACCGGCATCAAATACCGGCTGGCCAGCCTCACGCCCATCTACGTCTGGAACGCACCGGCGACGGATTTCGAGCGGAAAGGCCTGGAGTCGGTGGCCAAGAGCCCGGACAAGCCGTTCACCGGATTCGTCCGCATCGGGCGGGAGCGGTTCTTCCAGGCGGTCTACGCGGACCGGGCTGTCTCGCAAGCCTGCGTCAAATGCCACAACACCCATCTCAACAGTCCCAAGAAGGACTACCAGCTCAACGACGTGATGGGTGGCATCATTATCACCATCCCCGTCAGCGACAAGTGACGACGTATGCGTTCCAGCAGATCCGCGTCGTGGACGGCTTGGGCCGGACGATTCCGCGCGCAACGGTCCTGATCACGGGCGACCGCATCGCAGCCGTGAGCGACGCCAAACAGCTCGCGGCGCCGCGCGGAGCGGTCCGCATCGACGGCCGCGGCCTGACCCTGCTGCCGGGACTGATGGATTGTCACGTCCATCTGTGCCTGGGCGGCGAACCGGACGTCGTGCAGGCCATCGAACGGGAGGACCCGGCGTTCACGCTCCTGAAAGCCTCGCGCGCCGCCGAGAAGACGCTGGCAGCGGGCTTCACGACCGTCCGTGACGTGGGCTTCCGCGGCCATGCGATCTTCCAGCTCAAGCGCGCGATCGAGTCCGGAATCCTGCCAGGGCCGCGCATTGTCGCGGCCGGACGCGCGATCTGCATGCCCAACGGCCATGCCCGGTTCATCGGCCAGGAGGCCGAGGGACCCGACGCCGTGGTGGCTGCCGTGCGGGCGGAGCTCGACGCGGGCGCGGAGGTCATCAAGTTCATCGCCTCGGGCGGCGTGCTGACGCCGGGCACCTCGCCGGACAGCGCCCAGATGACGCCGGAGGAACTGGCGGCGGGCATGGCCACGGCGCGCCACGCCGGGCGGCGCGTGGCCGCCCACGCGCACGGCGCGCAGGGCATGAAAAACGCGATCCGGGCGGGCGCGAACTCGATCGAGCACGCCACGCTGATGGACGCCGAAGCCGCCGCCCTGATGAAGCGGTTCGGCACCGTCATCGTGCCCACTCTCTCCGCGCTGTACAACACGGCGGAACAGGGGCCGGCTTGCGGGATTCCCGAATCGGCGGTGGGCAAGGCCCGCGCCATGCGGGCCCGCCATGAAGCCAGCTTCAAGACGGCGCGGCGGACCGGCATCCCGATCGCGATGGGCACTGATGCCGGCACGCCGTTCAACCATCACGGGGAGAACGCGCAGGAGCTCGAGCACATGGTGGCGCTGGGCATGACGCCGATGGAAGCCCTCGTCGCCACGACCGCCGCGGCCGCGCGGCTCATCGGGATCGACGATCGGGTGGGCACGATCGAACCGGGCAAGCTCGCCGACCTGGTGCTGGTCCGCGGCAATCCGCTGTCGAAGATTGCTCTGCTGCAAGACCGGGAGCGGATCATCGGCGTGATGCAGGCGGGGACGTTTGTGGCGGGACCGCTTACCGCCTCACGTACAGCAGCTCCAGCGCGGCGCTGACGCCGCCGATCCGGCCCTTCTGGAACGTTTCCTGGAACCGCTGCCGCAACGCGTTGACGGCGGCCGCATCGTCCTTCTTCACCACCCCCTGCGACGCCATCATCTGCACCGCCACGCTCAGGAGGCGGTCCCGGCGCGCGTCCATCTCGGGCGTGACGTACTCGCCGAGCAGCTCGCCCGCCCGCTCGGCGACGATGCTCTCCTTGAACGTGTCGTACCCCTGCGCCGCCACCGTCCGCTCGCGCACGACCGCCAGCTCCGCCTTGACCCGCTTCGTGTCCTTGATGAGCCGCGCAAAGATCTCCTTGCGGCCTTCGTCGAACAGCTTCTGCTCCATCTGCTCGAGGATGACGGCCGGATCCGGCGCCTCCTCGCGCGTCTCGTCGCCGAAACGCAGGCGGTCGTACGTCCGCCGCTGCTCCGGATCGCCGACCACCTCGTAGGCCGCGTTGATCTCGCGGATTCTTTCTTCGGCCGTCTTGTCGCCGGGGTTGCGATCCGGGTGATACTTGAGGACGAGCTTCCGGTAGGCCTTCTTGAGGTCCTCATCGGACACATCGCGCGGAACGCCCAGGATGTCGTAGAAATCTTTTCGCGCCATCGGGTGACCTGACCCGGATTTTGGTTCGAGCAATATAACAGAGGCCGATTGACTTCACCAGGAACCGATGCAACACTGCGTCCACCCATGAGCTCGTCTCGGTGGATCAGGCACGGCCTTCACGTTCTGTCCGGCGCGGCTCTCCTGGCCGTTCTTGCGGCAGGCCCCGCCGACCCGGCTGGCCCGGGAGACGCGCCGACCGAGGCGCTGAAACAGGTGTCCGGCGCCCGGATGCTGAAGGATGTCGTGCAGCTCAGCGGGCCTGAATTCAACGGGCGGCAGGCCGCTTCGGTGGACGATCTCCGGTCCGGCTTCTGGGTCGCGGATCGGTTCAAGTCGCTCGGCCTCCGGCCTGCGCTCATCACCACGAAACAGCTCAATCCGGTCGTGCGGGAATGGGCCATCGCGGAGCAGGCCCTGACCACGCGGATACAGAACAGCCCATCGCTGGAGCTGTTCTCCGACCAGGGGCCCATCCCCGCCCGCATCGGGCCCGATTTCCTGCCGATCCTGGACTCCCCCACCGTCAAGGCGAGCGCGCCGGTGATCTTCGCGGGGTACGGGATTTCAGACCCGGAACATGGCGTGGACGACTACGCCGGTGTCAACATGCAGCAGCGCGTGGCGCTGGTGCTGCGCGGGAAACCGGACCACTATCCCAGACCTGTGTCCCAGGAGGACAAGGAGCGCGTGGCGCGGGAAAAGGGCGCGGCGGCGATCCTGATCGCCACGGGGCCGATCCTGAGCGCGTACGAAGCGCGGCGCGGTCTGAGTGGCGCCCCGATGGGCTCCTACAGCCTTTCCAAAGAGGATCGCCGCCTGGCCGGCGCCTGGATCAGCACGGCCCTCGCCGAAGCGATCCTGTCGGCCAAGGGACGGTCGCTCCGAGAACTACAGACGCAGCTCAACCGCGAGCCGAAGAGTCACTCGCACGACACCGGTGTCGCGGCGCACATCTCATGGAGTAGTTGGCAGACACAGGGAGCCGTTTACAATTTCATGGCGATGGTTTCCGGCCACGATTCGAAGCGCCGGGACGAAACGATCATGATCGGCGCGCACCGGGACCACTTCGGCCGGCAGGGCGGACTGTTGTTCGCCGGCGCCGACGACAACGCCTCGGGCACGGCGGTGCTGCTGGAGGTCGCGCGGGCCTTGTCGAAGATGAAGCCCAAACGGTCGGTCGTGTTCGTGTCGTTCAGCGGGGAAGAGCAGGGCCTGCTGGGCTCGCGCCTCTACGTCCGCCAGCCGGTCCGGCCCCTGCCGGCCACCAAAGCGATGATCAACGTGGACCATGCGGGCGTGGGCAACGGCCGGCTCACGGTCGGCGTCACCGATCTGCCCAAAGACACGATCGAGAAAGCCGGCAAGGCCGCGGGTGTGGCGGGCAAGCTGGATCTGTTCGGATTTTTTCCCGGCGGCGACCACGTGCCGTTCAAGGAAGCCGGTGTGCCGACGGTCACCGTCGTGAGCGGGGGGCTGCATCCCGACTTGCATCAGCCGACGGATACGGCCGACAAGGTCAGGCCGGAGATTTTAGAAACGACGGCCCGGTTTGTCTTGACGCTGGCGTGGCAACTGGCGAATGCGCCTTAAGGCAGGATGGTGTCGTCCGGGAATGCTGAATCCGGGAAGATGGTTGATTGAATCGGCGGAAGCGGCGTCGTGAGTCGTGGGGCGCGCGGGAAAACGAGCGGCGAGCCGGTCTGGTTGGCGCCCTGAATCAAGCCGATGGTCAATTGCGGGCCGAGGGTCATCATGCCCCCGCTGTAGGCCTGGCCGTTCGCCAGCCGGAAGTTGAACGACTCGAAATTGTTGCCGAAGTTATACATGTACCCGACGTTGTTCGGACTGTCGGTGTAGAGATTCGCGGGACCGGTCAGGCTGAACAACGCGCCCACCCCACCGCTCAGGCCCCGCACGCCGGAAACGGATTGCGCCCAGGTAGCCTCCCCGTTCCAGAACAGCCCAAACACGAGCAGCAACACAGGTATCCATCTGTCCAAGCTGGCTGCACGGATTTCATGGTTCTGCGTGACAGGTGTTAACATAGGTGAGTATAGTATGGCTCGATATCGCGAATTAGGCAAGGAGTCGCCATGTTCAGATATTCACCCTCTTTGACCACGCTCCTGCTCCCCCTGCTCGCGGCGCTGCTTGCGCCGGGGTCTGCGATCAGCCAGGACCCATCGCCGAAACAGCCCCAGGAACGGCGGCAGACCCTCGCGCTGGCCGACGCGGTCGTGCAGGCTCTTGAGCGAAACCTCGACATCTCCATCAGCCGCAAGACCAAGGACAGCCGGATCTCGGACATCGTCTCGGAACAGGCCAAGTTCGACCCGACGCTCAGCCTCAACGGCCAGTACAACCGGTCGGTCAGCCCGCTCAACCGGCCGGTCTTCGGCGGCACCGGCGCGGCCCTGAACACGATCCAAACGTTCGACCAGCGGAACCACTCTCTGACCGTCGACATGACGCAGAACCTCCTGACCGGCGCGAATTACGACCTGAACTACAGTTCCCAAAAAGTAAACGTGAACGCCGACGTGGCCAGCGGCTTCCTGTTCAATCCCGGCTACACCGGCGGGCTTGCCTTCACGTTCACGCAGCCCCTGCTGCGCAACTTCGGCACCGACGTCAACCGCACGTTCATCCAGGTGGCCCAGAACAACGCGAAAGTGGAAGAGCACGTCTTCCTCGACCGCGTCATGACGGTGATCTCCACGGTCGAGCAGACGTTCTGGGAGCTGGTGTTCGTCAACGAGAACCTCAAAGTCGCCGAGTCGGCCCTGAAGGCGGCCCAGGAGCTGCTCGCCAGCAACCGCGCCAAGGCCAAGGCCGGCATCATGTCCATCGTGGACGTGCTGCAGGCGGAAGCCGCGGTCGCGTCCCGCGTCGAGCAGGTGCTGGTGGCCGAGAAGGCCATCCGCGACCAGGAGGACCAGTTCCGCCGCCTCCTGAACCCCAGCGAAGAAGAATTGCGGCAGGACCTCCGCCTCACGCCGCTGGACAAGCCCGCCCAGACGCTGGATGCCATCAGCGCGGAGGAAGCCATCGATGCGGCGCTGGAGCGTCGGCCGGAGATCATGCAGGCCAAGAAGAACGTGGACACGTCGGAGCTGAACACGAAGTTCGCCAAGAACCAGTTGCTGCCCAACCTGTCGTTCCAGGGCACCTCGGGCATGGCGGGGCTCGGGAAAAATGCCGATGACATGTTCAACAGGAATTTCAGCGGCGACTACTACAACTACGGCGCCGGCCTAGTGCTCAGCTATCCGCTCGGCAACCGGTCCGCCGTCAGCCAGTACAACAAGCGCCAGCTCGAGGGGCAGAACGCCAAGATGACCCTCCTCAGCGCGCGGCAGCAGGTGATCGTGACCGTGCGCGAAGCGGTGCGCCGCGTCCAGACGGATTTCAAACGGATCGAGACGACGCGGTCCGCGCGCATCATGGCCGAGAAGCAGTTGCAGGCCGAGCGGGAGCGGTTGAACGTGGGGTTGAGCACGACCCGCTTCGTGCTGGACTTCCAGCGCGACCTCGCGACCTCGCAAGGCAACGAGCTGCGCGCGATCGTGGACTACAACAAGTCCTTGTCCAACCTGGCCCGCAATAAGGGCACGACGCTGGAACGCTATAACATCCAGTTGCAGTAGCGAGTCTTGAACCGGTCTTCGGATCTTCCTCCTGAGCGGCTGGCCTGGCTGGCGTGGCTGCCGGTCGCCGCCACCGCCCTCTTCTACGTTCTCCCCCCCGATCTCCAGACCTACCGCGCGTTTCAGTTTCTGCCTCAACTCGCCGCCTATACAGCGCTTGCAGCTTGGAGCACATGCAACACGAGCCTCACCAGTCGGCTGGGGCTCCAGCCGGTCCGTTTCGGTCGGGGCCTCCGGTGGGGACTGGTCACGGGGCTGGGCTTGGGCGCCGTGAACGTCGCGGTGATCCTCTGGCTCGTCCCGGCGCTGGGCCGCGACATCACCTTTCTCCGCGACACGCCGCACGCCAGGATTCCCGCGGCCGTCATGCTGCCCTGGTTCATCGCGGCCATCGCCGTCTTCGTGGAGGTGAACTTCCGGGGATTTCTCCTGGGCCGGTTTCTCGTGCTGGCTGAACGGATGGCTCCCGCCCTCCCCCCGCCGCTCGCATCCGGCCTGGCCGTCGCTGCCACAGCCCTGGCCTTTTCTTTCGACCCCTTCTTGGTGGTAACCTTTCGGCATCTGCACTGGATCGCCGTGTGGGACGGGATCGTGTGGGGCGTACTCTGGCTGCGCCTGAGAAGCCTCTACGCGCCGATCGTCGCCCACGCAGTCGAGGTCATGGTGGTGTATTCAATCGTCCGAGCGGTGCTGGCGTGAACCCGTCGTTCTCAGCGTATCTCGTGAACGAGCCCTTCGGCGATCCGGGCCTCTACGTCGAGGTCCGCTGGGCGCGCCGCGCCCTGCTGTTCGACCTGGGCGACAACACGGCGCTGAGTCCGACCCGGCTCCTGCGCGCGACCGAGCTTTTCGTCTCTCATACGCACATGGACCACTTCATCGGCTTCGACCGCGTGCTCCGCGTCGCCCTGGGCCGCGGCAAAACGCTCACGCTGCACGGCCCGCCGGGCCTCATCGCCAACGTGGCGGGCAAGCTGCGCGGCTATACCTGGAATCTCGTGGACGGCTACCCCCTGACCGTCGAAGTTCATGAGTTCCACGAGCGCGAGATGCGGCCGGCCCGCTTCCTGGCGACCGACGGCTTCCAACCGCGCGAACTGCCCGTCCGGCCCCTGGCGGTCGCGTCGCCCTCCGCCCCGTTCCCCGTGCTCGACGATCCGATGTTCACCGTGCAGGCGATCGCGTTGAACCACCGCGTGCCGTCGTTCGGCTACGCGCTCCAGGAGCATTTCCACGTCAACTTCAACAAGGAGAAACTGCACGCGGCAGGCCTGCCGGTCGGCTCGTGGCTGAAGGAGGTGAAGCAATATCTGTGGGAAGGCAAGCCGGACGGCTTCCGTTTCACCGCCACGTTGTATTTCGAGCACCACCGGCAGGAATTGGAATTCGTGCTCGGCGAGATCAAGGAACGCTTCGTCACCATCACGCACGGGCAGAAAATCGTCTACGTGGTGGACGTCCGCTACGACGAGGAGAACGAAGCCAAGATCGTGGAGCTGGCAAAAGGGGCGGACGTCTTCTACTGCGAAGCGCCCTACAGGGACCGCGATGCGGACAAGGCCGGTGAACGGTACCATCTTACCGCCCGACAGGCCGGCATCATGGCCCGCAAAGCCGGCGTGCGCGAACTGGTCGTGTTCCACTTCTCGCCGCGCTATACCGGAATGGGCGAAGAGATTAGAAGAGAAGCACGCGAGGCCTTTGAAGGTGTCTCAGTTTAAGGAGGAGAGCGGATGAATGAATTCGTGAAGTACGGATTGTATTTTCTGATCGGCGGGCTGGTCGTTAGCCTTTCGACCTATCTCGGAGCCAAGGGCGAAGGGTTTTTGGCGGCGTTAGCCAGCACGTTCCCCGCGATTACGGGCGTGACCTTCGTCTTGATCTATCTGAACGGCGGCTACGACGCCACCTTGATCTACGCCAAGAATCTCCTCTGGTTCGTCCCACCCTGGTTGGCCTATGTCGGTTTCATGATCGCCGCGTTGAACCATCTGGGCTTCTGGATCACGATGGTCGGCTCGCTGGTTGTGTATATGGGCTGCGTGGGCCTGCTCAGAATGGCCCTGAAATAGCACTCCTCGCCCTCGCTCGGTTGCACCTTCCTCGGAGAGCTTGCTACGATGCTGAAATTCCCTTTTCGGGCGAGGCTCCTCGCATGCCCAACAGTAGCAAGCCAACCCATGAATCAGGCGACCTGATCGTCGAGGGCGCTCGGCAGAACAACCTCAAGAACATCTCCGTTCGCATCCCGCACAATGCCGTGACCGCAATCACCGGCGTGTCCGGCTCCGGCAAGTCGTCGCTGGCCTTCGACACGCTCTTCGCCGAAGGCCAGTGGCGCTACGTCGAATCGCTCTCCACCTACGCCCGCATGTTTCTGGAAAAGGTGGACCGGCCGGACGTGGACCGGCTGGTCAACGTGCGGCCTGCCATCGCCATCGAACAGAAGAATCCCGTCCGCACGGCCCGCTCGACGGTCGGCACGGCGACCGAAATGGCCGACCTGCTGCGATTGCTCTTTGCCAAGATCGGCAAACCGGTCTGCCCGGATTGCCGGCAGGAAGCGCGCGGCTACCATCCAGGCTCGGTCGCCGATGACCTGCTCGCCCGCTTTCCTGATGGCCGCGCGATGATCCTGTTCCCGGTCAAGGATCTCGGCCCCGGGCACGACCGCGCCCTCATCGAGTCGCTGCTCACGCGCGGATTCGTGCGGCTGAAATGCGGTGATGAACTGGTGGACCTGCAGCCCGGCATGGCCCTGCCCAGAAAGAAGGGAGCCGATCTCCATGTGATCCTCGACCGGCTGGTGCTCCGGCCGGACAACCGGACTCGGATCACCGAAGCGGTCGAAACCGCCTTTCGGGAAGGCGACGGGTTGTGCCGCGCGGACGTCATCGGGCAGGGACTGCAGACCTACAGCACGAAATTCCGCTGCCAGTCCTGCGGCCGGACCTTCGAGCCGCTGCGGCCCATTTTGTTTTCCTTCAATCACCCGCTCGGCGCCTGTCCCGAATGCAAGGGCTTCGGAAACATCCTCAAATACGACGAGGACTTGGTCATCCCGGACAAGCATCGTTCGCTGGCCGACGGCGCCGTCGAGCCCTGGACCAAGCCCGGCACGGACTGGTGGCAGAAACAGATGCTGCTGGCCATGAAACGCAAAGGGGTGGACCTGGCCACGCCCTACGCCAAGTTATCGGAAAAAGAACGACAACTCCTCTGGAAGGGTGACAGCAAGTTCGACGGCATCAACGATTTCTTCGAGTACTTGGAACAGAAGCGCTACAAGCTGCACGTGAGGGTCTTTCTGAGCCGTTACCGCAGCCCCTTCTCCTGTCCCTCCTGCGCCGGCAGCCGGCTGAAGCCGGAGGCTCTGTATGTCAAGATCGCCGGGCGCGACATCCATCAGATCGCCCAGCTCACGATCCGCGACGCCACCGGCTGGATCGAAGGGCTGACGCTTCCGCCGTTCGAGGCCGAGGTCGCCCGCGACATCCTGCGCCAGCTCCGCATGAAGCTCGGCTTTTTGCTTCGGGTCGGCCTGAGCTACCTGACGCTCGCGCGCCAGACCAAGACGCTTTCCGGCGGCGAGGCGCAGCGCATCACGCTGGCGAACCAGCTCGGCGCGCGGCTGGTCGGCACTCTGTACGTGCTGGACGAGCCGACGATCGGCCTCCACGCCCGCGACACGGCAACACTGGCGGGCATTCTGCGAGACCTGGCCGATACAGGCAACACCGTCGTGGTGGTCGAGCATGACCGGCAGATGATCCAGGCCGCCGACCATATCGTCGAATTGGGCCCACGGTCCGGCGAGCAGGGCGGCGACATCGTGTGCGCCCTGCCGCGCAAACAGTTCCTGGCCGATCCGCACGCCCTCACGGCCCGGTACCTGCGCGGCGAGGAGACCATTCCCCTGCCGCGCGCCCGCCGGGCCGGCAACGGCAAGCTCCTCAGCCTCGCCGGCGCGAGCGAGCACAATTTGCAGGATCTCAACGTCCGGTTCCCGCTCGGCATGCTGGTCTGCGTGACCGGCGTCTCCGGCTCGGGAAAAAGCACGCTGGTGGAAGAGACCCTCTACCGCGCGGTCGCGCGGGCATTCCGGCTCGAATCCCTCCCGATGGGACGCTTCAGCGCGATCAAGGGGCTGGAATACTTGCGGTCCGTGCGGCTCATCGACCAGGAGCCGATCGGGCGGACGCCACGCTCCAACCCGATCACCTATCTCAAGGCGTTCGACGACATCCGCCACCTCTTCGCGATCACGTCGGACGCGAGGCGCGCGGGCTTCACCGCGGCGCATTTTTCCTTCAACACGCCGGGCGGCCGGTGCGAGCGCTGTCAGGGCAACGGCTACGAAAAACTGGAGATGTACTTCTTCGAGGATCTCTACGCGACGTGCGAAGCCTGCAACGGGCGGCGCTTCAGCCAGGCGGTCCTGAATATCCGTTATCGCGGCAAGACGATTCACGACGTGCTGGGGATGACGGTGGACGAGGCCAAGTCGTTTTTCGCCGGCTCGACGCGGCTCGGCGAGAAGCTCCATCTCCTGACTTCGATCGGGCTCGGCTACCTGCGCCTCGGCCAGCCGGCCACTACCTTGTCAGGTGGTGAGGCACAGCGACTCAAGATCGCCGCGGAATTGAATACACGGGGACAGGCACCGGCCTCCGGCCGGAGCCTGTCCCCCGGAACTCTCTACATCATGGATGAGCCGACCACCGGCTTGCACCTGGACGACATCCGGAAGCTGCTCGCCGTGTTGGGCCGGCTGGTGGACGCCGGCAATACGGTGGTCGTCGTGGAACACAATCTGGACGTGATCAAAGCGGCCGACTGGATCATCGACCTGGGGCCGGAAGGGGGCGAACAGGGAGGGCGGATCGTTGCGGAAGGCCGGCCCGAACAGGTGGCGCAGGTGGCGGAATCACACACGGGAAGGTTTCTGCGGTCGCTGCTGGCAAGCTGAGAGCGTTCAGCCTTCAGTTCAGGCTCGGGTCCGCCGGCATCTCGGCATAGGCCTCATAGAAGCTGCCGAGGGATTTCATGATGTCGGCCCAGATGCGCAGCGGCTCTTTGTCGAACACGACCGCCGGATCGGCCGGCAGCGTGATCCAGGAGCCGGTTTTCATCTCGTTCTCCAGTTGGCCCGGCGCCCAGCCGGCATACCCGACATAGGCCCGAAACGCCGCGGACCCGCCGGGAAGGGTCAACATTTTTTCGAGCGCCGCCATGTCCCCGCCCATGTACACGCCGTCGAAGACATGGTGGGTGTTGTCCAGCTCCTGCCCCGTGCGCAGCAGGATCAGCACGTGATTGGGCTGCACGGGACCGCCGGCGAACAGCATGTGGCGCTGTCCCTCCAGCACGGGAATCTGCGGCAGGGCTTCGGCGATATGGATGGCCGTCGGCCGGTTGACGACGACCCCGAGCGCGCCCTGCGTGCCGTGCTCGCAGAGCAGCACCACCGTCTGGCGGAAGTTCGGATCGCGCAACGACGGGGCCGCCACCAGAAAGATGCCTTTTCCCAGCGTCACAGTCATAGACTCATCCTACTGTGTCACGCGACGCAGCGGCAAGGTCACGTCTGGTACAGAGCCGCACGCCGATCGCGCAAGAGGTCATTGTATGGATTGAGCGACTTGTCGCGGGCTTCTTTCGGATCAATGTCAACGATCGCCAACTTCTCCCGATCCGCCGGCGCCCGGTGGAGAATCTTGCCGCGCGGGCTGACGATTTCGCTCTTGCCGATGTAGGTCAGCTTCTTTTTCCCGCCCCGCTTTTCCGAGCCGATCCGGTTGGCCGTGACGCTGAACACGCGATTTTCCAGGCACCGCGTCACCATGGAGTCCGGACAGTGCGGCAGCACCAGGTTCGACGGATGGCAGATGATGTCGGCGCCTTTGAGCGCGAGCGTCCGCGACGATTCCGGATAGAACCAGTCGAAACAGACCATCACGCCGACGGTCGCCGCGCCGATGTCCCAGACTGTGAACCCCGTGTCGCCCGGCGTGAAGAACTGCGTTTCCTCGAAAAAGAGGTGCGTCTTGCGATAGCATCCCAGCACGCCTTGCGGTCCGACCACGACGGCGGAGTTGTAGTACCGGCTCCCGTCCCGCTCGGGGAGCCCCGCCACGATGTGCATGGACCGGGACTTCGCCAGCTCGCAGAGGCGTCTGGTCGTGGGCCCGTCCGGCACCGGCTCCGCCAGGGCCGCCACCTCGTCCTTGGACGCGAACTGGTAGCCGGAGGCAAACAGCTCCGGCAGCACCATCAAGTCGCAGCGCGCCGCGGACAGCTTCTTCGCCACCGTGTCGAGGTTGCGCGCCACGTCGCCGAAGACCGGATCGAACTGGTAGTAGCCGACTTGCATATGTCCCACAAACAAAACGGGCAGGAGCCGATGCCCCTGCCCGTTTAAGATTCCTCTGCCGTAGAGACGGTCACTTCACCTCGGACAGGTGCATCACCGCGCTTTGAGCTTCCTTCGTCGCCACATCCGCATGACCGGCCTTGCCGTGCTCGATGGCGCCCTTGAGTCCCTTGATGCCTTCATCCAGGTGCGGGCTCTTCACTTCCTTGGCCGCTCCCTGGGCATGCTCCAAGGCCACGGACGCGTGCTTCACGACGGCATCGGCGTGCCCTTGCTTGCCGTGCTCCACCGCTTCCTTGGCATGGTGGACAGCCTCGTCCACATGCTTGTTGCCGGCCCAGGCGGACACGCTCAACAGCATCACTGCGACACCTGCGATCACACATCCCATGAACGTTCTCATTATCGGCCTCCCTTTTGTGAATGACGGGTGCAGCCCCCGTTACGTACGCGCCTCGGATTCGGACGTATGCTGGACCTTATCACGCGACCTGGGAGCGGTCAAGATGGCTTCCCTCCCTCCTGACCGATGATCTTGTGCAACAATTTCGCGTCTTTCTCCACCGGCGCGGCGAAGTCGCGGCTCCATTCCCACCAGGACCCAGGGTAATTCCTGACCTTTTGATAGCCGACCAGTTTCAACACGACATAGAGCCAGGCCGAGCGCACTCCGCCGGTGCAGTAGCAGACCACCTCCTGCCCCTGCTGCAGGCCCTTGTCCGCAAGCCCCGCGGCGATCGCCTCCGGCTCTTTGACCGTGGCATCCGGATTCAAAAAGGCGTTCCAGGGCACGCTGATGGCGCCAGGAATGTGGCCCGACCGGGGAATGCCGGAGATTTCCTTGCCGGCGTACTCCTCCAGGCTGCGGGCATCCGCGATGACGGTGTCCGGATGAGGCCGCTTCACGAGCCGCTTCAATTCTTCCTTCTCCATGATCACATGGGGGTTCACGGCGATCTTGAACGTGCCCGGTTTCGGCGTCACGGCCCCGTGTTCATACCGGCGGCGCTCAGCCGTCCATTTGACCCAGCCGCCGTCGAGGATCTTGAGCTTCGTGTGGCCGAGGTACTGGAGCATCCACAGCATCCGCCCCTCGTCGCCCCAATTGTCGAAGGGGTTCGAATAGATCACCACGTCGCTGTCGGGGTTGATTCCCAGAGCGCGGATCTTCTTCTCGATCCGGGCCAGGTCGGCGTCCAACAACCCCTTCGCCGCTGCGTCGGGATCGCTGAACTCGTGCCACGTGGCGTTCACGGCGCCGGGAATGTGGCCGCCGAAGGCATAGGCCGCCTTCCCGCGGACGTCGATAACGACCAGCCCCTCGCGCCCGAGATTCTGATCGAGGGTGGCGGTGTCAATCAATAACGGATGCATCATGACGAAGCGCGCTCCTTTGCGCAGGCCAGTTTCGGATCGTAGGCTTCATGGTCGAGTGCAGCCGTGAGCTCGCCGGACAGGGGGAACGTCCGCTCGTAGATCGTAAACCGGTAGGGCTCATTGGCGGTCAGGCCGTATTTCGTCCGCAGCATCTCGTGCTGGTCGTCCGTCAGGATGTGATAACGGATGAGCGTGGTGAGCGTCAAGCCAGTCGCCTGGTCCGGCACGCGATAGGTGAACGAATACTCGCGGCTGGCCAGCGGCAGCAGGCGGTTGTCGTAGACCTCCAGGACGACCGGCTGCCAGAGAATCCACCGGCCCATGGTGTCGGACTGGCGCGACAGCACGCGCCCGTCCTTGTCCCGCACGAGAAATTCAACGGTGAAATGCCGGTCGGGATCGCCGGTGGGAACCTTGTGGCCCGCGCCCGCATTGATCAACGTCGCGGTAAACGTCACCCGGTCGCCCGGCTTGGGCGCCTGCGGCTCCGCCTGTACGCGCACCGCAACGGCCTGTTTGATCATCTCCGGGTCATGCCCGCCCCGCCAGAGATGCCGCCGCCCCTGCCGGATCGGCCCGCCGCGCGCCACAGGCCGCTCGACTTCCGGCATGTGGCAGGTTTGGCAGATGAATCCCCGTTCTTGCATGAAGTACTTGCCTTCGTATTCCGCATAGGTCCCGCAGGGGCCGACGTTGAAGAACTGTGCGGGCCCCGACACGACGTTGTGACAGCGGTAGCAGACCTGCGCCGTACGGAACGAGGGATCGAATTTCGTCGGGTGCGGCGCCGCGGAATCGTCAAACGGCCCATAGATGACCCCGTCCCGCACGTGACAGGCCGCACAGGTGATGGATTCCTTCTGATAGGCCGGATCGTAGTGCGGGTTCGGCTCCTGGATCGCCTTTTCCACGCGCCCGCGGGGAATGTCCCTGATCAACGTCGGCTGCTGATTCTCCAGCGGCGTGTGGCAGTTCAGGCAGACCCAGATGTTGTGGTCCCGCTTCCAATAGGCCTGAAAAAACGGGTCGTCGAAGGCCTTCGCATGGATGCTCGTTTTCCACTCCTCGTAGATCTCGCGATGGCAGGTCCCGCAGGACTCCGCTTTCAGACTGTCGAGCCCGGCCGGAATCTTCTGATGCGGGATCGCGTGCGCATAGTCTGACCGAAGCCCGAAGATGACGACCGGTTTGACCTCGGTGTAGTAGAGATAGATCAGGCCCGCCACGACCGCACAGCCGATGAGAATTTTCTGCGAGCGGCGCATGAGCGTCGTCACGTGTCCAGGAGCGCCGAGACGTGCCGCGCGACCGAGGCGGACAAGGCCTGGAGATTGTACCCGCCCTCGAGCGACGACAGTATGCGGCCCTGGCTGTGGCGGCGCGCGATGCCCGCCACGATCCGGGTGAGTTCGGCGTACCCGTCCTCGGTCAGGCCCATGCCGGCCAGCGGATCGTCGCGGTGGGCGTCGAAGCCGGCCGAAATGATGACGACATCCGGTTTGAAGGCGTCCGCAGCCGGCACCAAGACTTTCTGAAAGATCGCCACATACGCGTCGTCGCCCTCTCCCGCTTCCATCGGCACGTTGATCGTGGCTCCTTCGCCCTTCCCGCGTCCGCGCTCGGTGGCCCGCCCCGTCCCGGGGTAATGCGGGTATTGGTGCGTGCTGAAAAACAGCACGGAGGGATCGTCGTCGAACGAGTGCTGCGTGCCGTTGCCGTGATGGACGTCCCAGTCCACGATCAGCACGCGGGTGAGGCCGTGCTTACGCTGGAAATAGCGGGCGGCAATCGCCACGTTGTTGAAGAGGCAGAAGCCCATCGCCCGATCGGACTCGGCATGGTGCCCCGGCGGCCGGACGGCGCAAAAGGCGTTGCCCGCGCGGCCGGCCATGATGGCATCAGCGGCGGCCAGGACTCCACCCGCCGCCAGGTAGGCGGCCGGCAGCGAGCCGGGAGACATGGAGGTATCGGCGTCGAGCATGACGCGCCCGCTGGCAGGCGCGTGCTTCCTGAGGGCGGCCACATAGGACGGCTTGTGCACCTGCGTGATCCACTCGTCGGCGGCGGCCGACGGTTCGATCCGCACCAGACGGGACAGGACGCCGTCCTGCTCCAACCGCGCCACGATCGCCCGCAGCCGTTCCGGCGACTCCGGATGGCCGGCGCCCATGTCGTGTTTCAGATAATCGGGGTGATAGACGAAGCCGGTCTTGGCCATGGTTACAAGCCGTGATCAGTAATGGGTGACGAGTGACGGGCAAAAACACAGGCGACGCATGAAGGAAAACTCGTTATTGATCACTCATCACCCGTCACTTCCAGCAGCATCGTAACACGGCCCAAACGCGATAGACAATCCGACCGACGCCATGTTACCGTCGCCGCGTCGAGAGGCGTTGTGGCAAATCCAAAGATTGAACCGCTGAAAAAACTGCTGGCGATGGACCCGAACGACGAGGTGGCCTGGTTCGGACTGGGGAAAGCCTATCAAGGCGACGGGAGCTTTCAGGAAGCGGCTTCCGCTCTGGAACGCTGCATCGCGGTGAAACCGACCTATTCGGCCGCCTACTTCGCCCTCGCGCAGTCGCTGCAGCAACTGGGACAGCTCGACCGGTGCCGGCAGATTTGTGATCAGGGCATCGAGGTCTCGACCAAGAACGGCGACGCGATGGTGACGAAAAATCTGCAGGCGCTGAAACAAGGCCTGGGGTAACACGACCTTTACCGCATGACGCGCGCCGTCACAGACCGCCGGCGGGCCCGTGCCGCGCCGATCGCATGGGATCTCTCCGACCTGCTGAACAGCCCCGCTCAGGACGCAGAACGGATGCTGAGCGAGGTGGACCAGCGCGTCTCGCTGGTTGAATCCTGGCGCGCCAAGCTGGCGCCCGACCTGCCCGCCGAATCGTTTCAAGCGATCCTCCGGCTCACCGAAGACATTGCCGCTCTGTCCTCAACCCTCAGCGCCTACGCGTATCTGTGGTTTTCGGAGAATACAAAGAATCTACAGGCCCGAGCTTTTAAAACCAGGATTGAAGAGCGGCTCGCCGCACTGCACAACCGGATCGTCTTCTTCGATCTCTGGTGGCAGTCGGTCGACGAGGCCAACGCCGCCCGCCTGCTCGCCGCAGCGGGGGATCTCCGCTACCACTTGGACACGATCCGGCGGTTCAAGCCCCACACCCTGTCCGAGCCGGAGGAAAAGATCATCACGATCAAGAACACCACCGGCCGCAGCGCCGTCAACACGCTCTACGACGTGCTGACCAACGGCCTGACCTTCACGCTGACGCTGCACGGCAGGAAGAAGACGCTGACGCGCGAGCAGCTCTCGGCCTACGTGCGCAGCCCGAAGGCCCGCGTCCGGGAAGCCGCCTACAAGGAGCTGCACGGGGTCTTCGGCGGACAGCAGGACCTGATCGGTGAGATCTACGCCGCGCTGGTCAACGACTGGAAAAATGAGAACCTCACCTTGCGGAAATTCTCCGAGCCGGTGGCGGCCCGCAATCTCAGCAACGACGTGCCGGACGAGGCCGTGGCGACCCTCCTGTCGGTGTGCACGAAGAACGCCGGCGTGTTTCAGGAATATTTCCGTCTCAAGGCGCGCCTCTGCGCGATCAAGCCGATGAATCGCTACCACATTTACGCGCCGCATCCGGCCGACCGCGGGCGCTATCGCTATCAGGACGCCGTGCGCCTGGTCGTCGAGGCCTATCGCGGATTTTCACCGAAGCTGGCCGATCTGGTTGCGCAGGTGATCGACGAGCGACACCTGGACGCTCGCACGACGCCGGGGAAACTGAGCGGCGCGTACTGCTACAGCGTCGTTCCCGGGCGCACGCCCTATGTGCTGCTGAACTACACCGGAGAGGCCCGGGATGTCGCCACGCTGGCGCACGAGCTGGGGCATGCGGTGCATGGCATGCTCGCGGCCGACCATTCCGTCCTGACGTTCCACGCCACCCTGCCGCTAGCGGAAACGGCGTCGGTGTTCGGCGAGCGCATCCTCTCCGATGCCCTGATGGCGCAGGAAACGAGGAAGTCGGTCAAGCAGGGATTGCTGATCGCCCAGCTGGACGACATCTACGCGACCGTCATCCGGCAGGCCCACTTCGTGCTCTTCGAGAAAACCGCGCACGAGATGATCGCCAAGGGCGCGACCGCCAAGGACCTCAGCGTGGCGTACCTCGACGCGCTGCGCCAGCAGTTCGGCAAAGCCGTGCCAGTGCCGGACGAGTTCCGGTGGGAATGGCTGAGCATCCCCCATCTCTTCGGAAGCCCGTTTTACTGCTACGCGTACAGTTTTGGAAACCTGCTCGTGCTGGCGCTCTACCGGCAATACCAGCAACAGGGCCCGCCGTTCGTGCCCCGCTATCTGAACCTGCTCGCCGCGGGCGGGTCGAAAAGTCCGGAGACGATCCTGACGGAAGTCGGCGTGGACATTCGATCGGCATCGTTCTGGCAGTCCGGGTTCGACACCATTGCGCAGATGGTTGCGGAACTCGACCGGGCTTCTTAGCCGCCAAAACGCTATAAAATTTAAATAATACAACATCTTACGATTTTCACCAGACAGGCCTCACTTTCCCCAAATATCCCTTGACAGGATCGCGAGAGCGCTTTACAATGTAAATTAATGATAACGGTTCTCATAATCGTTTCTGATTGACAGGGCGGTGACGCGATGTACGTGTGCCTGTGCAAGGGCCTGACCGAATCCGACATCCACCGTGCCGCGCAGCACGCCGGCGCCCATCCCGACGGTCTGATCGCGACGCTCGGGCTGGAAGACGACGACTGCTGCGGGCGCTGCGTGGAAAGCATCCACGAGCTCGTCACGATCGCCTCAACCCGCTGCTTCCAGTGCCCCCTCTCCTCCGTTCCAGCCGACCGGCTTGACACACAGTCCGGCGCCCTTCGATAATTCCTCGACATTCAGATTGTTCATCGCCGCGCGCCCTTGAGCGCCCAAGGCCGAGCAAAACCTACTCCCCGGAGGTCCCATGAAAGCGAAAGAGGGCGTCATTGAGCTCTTGAACAAAATCCTGACGGCGGATCTGACCGCCATCAATCAATATTACGTCCATGCCAAAATGTGCGAGAACTGGGGGTACGAACGGCTCTACGAAAAAGTCAGGTTGCGGAGCATGGATGAAATGAAGGACGCCGATGAGCTGATAGGGCACATTCTCTATCTGGAAGGCGTGCCCAACGTCCAGCGCCTGGGCACCGTGCAGGTGGGTGAGACGGTTCCGGAGCAGTTCAAGGCCGATCTCAAAGCCGAACAGGAAATGCTGAAAATCCTGACAGACGGTGTCGCCCATTGCGCGAAAGCAGGCGACTATACGACCCGGCACATGCTGGAAGATATGGCCAAGGACGTGGACGAGCACATCGACTGGATCGAGACGCAGATGGAAACGATCTCGCAGGTAGGGCTGGAAAACTATCTGAGCGAGCAGATCAAGAAGGGTGCGTAGAAACTATTTCTGCGTCCCGCGCTTGACCATCCATGCAACCTCGGCCACGCGCGTGCCCAGGTCCCGAGCCGAGGCAAGTTCCTTGCCGTCGATCCCCGGACTGTCTCCCTCCGTGGTTGCCGAGGCCCCGAAGGCGCCGCCCCCGCTCACGACGATCATCTGATTGCCGAGCATGGCGGCCAGGATCGTGAGCATCGTCAGTTCCTTTCCGCTCGACACCTGCCCGCCCGTCGCAAAGGCCGCCCCGACCTTGTCGCGCATTTTGAATTCCGGATAGACGCCGAACTTCAACTGCCAGTCGTCGAAGAACTTCTTGACGTCCCCGGCCATGTTGGACCAGTAGACCGGAGAGCCGACGGCCACCGCGTCCGCCGAGAACAGATCGTCGGCCACGACGTCACCCACCCGCTTGAGCATCACCACGGTTCCGGGCAGGCTCCTGGCCCCTTCGACGACGCCCCTCGCCATTTTCTCCGTGTGGCCGGTCGCCGAATGATACACGACCAGCACGGTGACAGAGACCGGCACGTCGGCAGCCGACACCGGCACCGGCATCGCGCCCGCCCACGCCGCCAACAGAAGTCCTGCTAGGAATGCCCGGCGCATGGTTACCTCCTGACTCGGTACGAGCCGAGACACGCGAACAGACCGGCATCATGAAACAGAATAGCGGCGAGAGCGAAGCAGGAAACGTGGGGGAAGCCGGCAAGGGGCGTCAGCGCCGGAGCGTTTCCTCATCCATATGCTCTTCAACCGACACCTCGGTGAGGGTCCCCCGATAGTCGCACTTGTGACAGCGGATGCGCCATTCCTCGATCCACTTCTCCTGCACGTAGGACTGGTGGCATTTGGGACAGACAAACACGCCTTTTTTGTAGTGCACCATCCGTTTTTCTTTCATGGCGGGAGAATCGCACACCCCACGGCCCGATTGCAAGCCGGCTAGCCCGCCGCATCTTCCGCCTGCGGCGTCGCGCGGCGCTTGAGCTCTTCTTCGACCAGCACGCGGCGCAGCACCTTGCCGACGATCGTTTTCGGCAGCTCCTTCCTGAATTCCACGCGCTTCGGCACCTTGAATCTGGCCAGTTCCTTCCGGCAATGCTCGAGCAGATCGGCCGACACCGCCGTTTCGCCTTCTTTCAAAACCACATAGGCCTTGATGAATTCTCCCCGCAGCTCCTGCGGAATGCCGGCGACCACCGCATCCTTCACCTTGGGATGCCGCAGCAAGACTTCTTCGACCTCGCGCGGATACACGTTCTCCCCGCCCGATTTGATCATGTCTTTTTTCCGGTCTTCGATATAGAAATAGCCGTCCTTGTCCCGTCTGGCCATGTCGCCCGTATAAAGCCAGCCGTCCCGCAGCACCTGGCGGGTCTCGTCATCCCGGTGCCAATACCCGCGCATGACTTGCGGTCCGCGAATCACCAGCTCGCCGATCTCGCCGATGGGAAGCTCGCGCTGTCCCGTCTCCGCGTCCATAATGCGCGCGTCGGTGTCCGGCAGGGGCACCCCGATGCTCCGCGTCCGCCGCTCGCCGGCCGGCTGCCCGATCGGATTGACGTGGGTGACCGGCGCAGCCTCCGTCAGGCCATAGCCCTCCACTAACCGCGCGCCCGTCAACGACTCGAACCGCTCCTGAACGGTCGGATGCAAGGGACCGGACCCGCTGATGCAGATGTGAATGAATCGCAGGTTGTATCGGCCCAAATTCTGATACGCATTGATCGCCGCATACATCGCGGGAATGCCGGGGAACACCGTGATGCGCTCTCGGCTGATCGTCTCCAGCACTTCTTTGACCTGAAACCGCGGCAAGAGCGCCAGGGCGCCTCCCAGGCTGATCGCCAGGTTCTGGCACACGCTCATCCCGTACACGTGGAAGAATGGTAACACCCCCAACACCACTTCCTCCCCTTCACGAAGCGCGGTGCACCACTGGCGGCATTGCCACATATTGCTGACCAAATTGCGATGCGTCAGCACCACGCCCTTGGGTACGCCGGTCGTCCCGCCCGTGTACTGCAGCAGCGCCGTGTCGTCCGAAGCAATCGACACGGCCGGAGGCTCCGGCGGCACTTCCAGCAGCGGGCGAAAGGCGTGGACGGCGGGATGGACCGGCGGGCGCACCCGCTGCCCTTCCCGTCTGGCCTTCAGCGGATAGAGCAGCCGTTTCAGCCACGGCAGGTAGTCCGCCACTCCCGTCACGATCACCCGCTTGAGGTGCCCGTCCCGCAGCAGCGGTTCGATCCGCGGATAAAATTGGTCGAAGACCAGCAACGTCTCGCAGCCCGAATCCAATACTTGTTGCCGGACCTCCGGTTCGACGTAGAGCGGGTTGATCATCGTGACCGTGGCGCCCGCGCGGAGGCTGCCGTAGAACGCGATCACCGTCTGGGGAAGATTCGGCAGCATGATGCCCACCACGCCGCCCTCGCCGATTCCCTGTCTCGACAAGGTCTGCGCGAACCGGCTGACGAGCGCGTCCAGCTCGCGGTAACGGATGACGCGACCGTAGAAGAGGATCGCAGGACGGTCGGGGAAGCGCGCCGCCGTGTGCGCGAGCATCTGGGGGAGCGGCACCTCGGGATAGGACAGGGAGGGAGGGACGCGGGAATCGTACTGGGCGGTCCAGGCTCGGTCCATCACCGCGCACCAGCCGACAGGCCGCCTTGACAGGCTCGTGGCAGCCCACTAGGATCGCCGCCATGCGGAAAAAATTTCCGGCCCGGCCCGTGCGCCTGGCGGCCGTCCTCGGTCTGATCGTGAGTCTGCCTGTTCCGGCGGGCCCGGCTCAGCGGCCGGCAGAGGATCCGTTGATCGCCGTCACCACGCCACAGGGAACGGTGGTCATGGTCGAGCTGGCGGACACCGTCGAGGAACGGGCCCGCGGGCTCATGTTCCGGCCCTCGCTGGAGAAAAACCGCGGGATGCTGTTCGCCTTTGCCGAGCCGCAGCCGTGGAGCTTCTGGATGAAAAATACCCGTATCTCCCTCGACATTATCTGGATAAATCAGAAAAAAAAGATCGTCCACATCGAGCGTAACGTCCCCACCTGCAGCCGGACCGACGACGGCTGCCCTCAATACCAGCCGAACGAGAACGCTTCGTACGTGCTGGAACTCGCGGCCGGGTCGGCGGACGCGCTGCAACTCCAGCGCGGCGCCACGCTCCGTTTTCAGCTTCCCTCAGACCCTCCGGCTAGTCGTGCCAGGCCCGGACGCGCCGCGCCGTAATCACGCCTTCGACCTTCTCGATCGCCTTCAACACCCGCTCCAAGTGCGCCGTGTCCTGGACTTCGACGACGAAATCCAGGATCGCTTTCCGGTCCTCGCCGGTCGCGATCTCGGCGCGCGCGATGTTGGCCTCCGCTCCCGAAATCGAGGACGAGACGTTGGCCAGGACGCCGGGCTTGTCCACCGCAACGACCGACACCTTGACCGGGTGCGTGCTCGGCGTCGTGAAGTCCCATTCGACTTCGATCAACCGGTCCCGGTCATAATCCAGCGCGTCGAGGTTGGGACAGCCGACCGCATGGATTGTCAGGCCGCGCCCCCTGGTGATGTACCCCATGATCCGGTCGCCCGGAACCGGATTGCAGCAACGGGACAATTGCATGAGCAGGTCGCGGCCGCCCTTGACTTTGACGCCCCTATCCTCGTCTTTCGCGCTGGGCGTCCGTTCCACCGTCGGCGCGGCGGCAGCAGGTCCGGCGTCCGCGGCAACCGGCGCCAGCAACCAGCTGGCCACTTCCGAGGCGGCCACGCGCCCGTAGCCGATGGCGGCCGCAAGGTCGTCGAGGGTGCCATAGCCCGAGCGGCGGGCGGCGTCCAACAGGCGGTCGGATTTCAGCGTCTGGGCGGGCGGCAGGTCGTGGCGCTTGAACTCCCGCTCCAGAAGACGCCGGCCGACCTCCACGCTGCGTTTCTGCTGCTCGGCTTTGAGCCAGTGCTTGATCTTGGTCTTGGCGCGGGAGGTCCGGACGGATTTCAGCCAATCCTTGTGCGGGACCTGTGTCGGCGAGGTCAGAATCTCGACCGTGTCCCCGCTCTTGAGCTGGTGCTTCAGGGGAACGATCTTGCCGTTGACCTTCGCCCCGACGCAGTGGTCGCCGATCTCCGTGTGGATGGCATAGGCGAAATCCACCGGCGTCGAGCCCAGGGGCATTTCCTTCACCATCCCCTTAGGCGTGAAGACATACACGACGTCGTGGAACAGGTCCAGCTTGACGGAATCCATGAACTGGCGATTGTCGGCCAGGTCCTGGTTCCACTCCACGAATTGGCGCAGCCAGCTGAACGGCTTCCCCCCCTTGTCGTCGACTTCGCCGTGTTCCTTGTATTTCCAATGCGCGGCGATGCCGTACTCGGCAATCCGGTGCATCTCCTCCGTCCTGATCTGGAACTCGACGCGCTCACCCTTGGGGCCGACGACCGTGGTATGGAGCGACTGGTAGAGATTCGATTTGGGAATGGCGATGTAATCCTTGAACCGGCCCGGCACCGGCCGCCAGAGGGAGTGGATCAACCCCAGCGCTGCATAGCAGTTCATCTTCGTGTCCGTGATGATGCGCACGGCCGTCAAGTCGTACACCTCGTCGAACGGCACCGCCTGGCGCTCCATCTTCTGGTAGATCCCGTACAGGTGCTTGGGCCGGCCCTGCACCTCGCCTTTCAGGCCCGCTTCCGTCAGCGCCTGCCTGACCAGCCGGACGACGTCCTGAATATATTGCTGCCGCTCTTCGTCCCGCTTGGCGACCCGCATTTTCAATTCCGCGTAGACGTCGGGTTTCAGCGCCTTGAGGCACAGGTCCTCCAGTTCGTTCTTCATCCATCCGATGCCGAGCCGGTTCGCCAGCGGGCCGTAGATCTCGATCGTTTCCTGGGCAATCTGCCGGCGCTTGGTCTCGCTCAGATGTTCCAGCGTCCGCATGTTGTGGAGCCGGTCGGCCAGCTTGATGAGGACGACCCGGATGTCGTCCGCCATCGAGAGCACCATTTTCCTGAAATTCTCCGCCTGCTTTTCCTCATAATTCCGGAAGGGAATCTTGCCGATTTTGGTCACGCCGTCGACCAGGTGCACGACATCCTTGCCGAACTCCTTTTCCAGTTCGTCCGGCGTCGCCAGCGTGTCTTCCAGCGTATCGTGGAGCAGGCCGGCCGCCACGGCGGTGACGTCCGAGCGCAGCGCCGTCAGGACGCCGGCGACCGCCAGCGGGTGCTGGAGATAGGGTTCGCCGGACCGGCGGGTCTGGCCTGCGTGCGCTTTCTCGGAAAAGGCGTAGGCCCGACGCACCAATTCTACGTCCGCGTGCGGATTGTAGCTCTGCACGCGGTGGATCAACTCATCGAGGTCTGTGATGGTTTCGTACGGCATCCGCTGGTGGGACTCCTCCCCTCGCCTGGCCGCTTCCGACAACACCCACCACCGTCTCGGCGACCGGCCCGAGAAAAAATCACAACTGCCTGAATTATAAGCAGATACTAGTCGTTCGAGAAATGTTTGTCAAACCGGCATCCGCAGTGGAGTGAGATGAGGCAGGGCGAGGAGAATGGGACCGGCGGGGCTATTCTCCCCCCTTTTGCACGTAGTTTTTCACGAACTCTTCGGCGTTTTCTTCGAGCACGTTGTCGATCTCGTCGACGAGCTTGTCAATTTCCTCTTTGAGCTTCTTCCCCGATTCAACAACCTTGGGGTTCGGCTTGGCTTCCTCTTTCGCCTGCGGATCTTTTCTGGATTCTGATTTCCGCTCCTGCTTTTCCATGGGAGCACCTCCTGCTGCCGGCACGCCCGCACAACACACGTTTCACAATTTTCACGAGCGAGGAAGTCAGGATACCCTCACCCCTGCGATCCCGTCAAGCAAATCACCTTTGTCCACGGGATCACGCTAGGGCTTGTGTTAATGCACGATCAGCGACACGATCAGCAGGGCCACGATATTGATCACCTTGATCATGGGATTGATCGCCGGACCGGCTGTGTCCTTGTACGGATCGCCGACCGTGTCGCCGGTCACCGCGGCCTTGTGCGTGTCGCTGCCCTTTTTGCCCTGCTCTTCGATGTACTTCTTGGCGTTATCCCAGGCCCCGCCGCCGCTCGTCATCGAAATCGCGACAAAGAGACCGGTCACGATGCTGCCGACCAGCACGCCGCCGAGTGCCTGCGGACCCAGAATGAATCCGACGAGGATCGGTGACACGACGGGAATCAACCCGGGGATCATCATTTTTTTGATGGCCGCCTGCGTCACGATATCCACGCAGGTGCCGTACTCCGGTTTGGCCGTCCCCTCCATGATCCCCTTGATCGTCCTGAACTGCCTGCGTACCTCTTCAACCACGAGACCGGCCGCCTGCCCCACGGCTTTCATGCAGAGGGCTCCGAAGATGAACGGCAACATCCCGCCCAAGAAGAGGCCGACCAGGACGAAGGGATTGGAGAGATCGAAGGTGCTGGCCGCGCTGCCTTTGGCTACCTCTCGCGCATATTCCGCAAACAGGACCACCGCCGCGAGGCCCGCCGATCCAATCGCGTAGCCCTTGGTCACCGCCTTGGTGGTGTTGCCGACCGCGTCCAGCGGATCGGTGATGTTGCGGACGTCTTTCCCGAGATGCGCCATTTCGGCGATCCCGCCGGCGTTGTCGGTGATGGGACCGAAGGCGTCGATCGCCACGACGATGCCCGCCATGGACAGCATCGAGACGGCCGCGACCGCCACGCCGTACAGCCCGCCGGCCGCCGCACCGCCGCAGATCCAGTAGCTGGCCAGGATCGCCGCCGCAATCACGACCACCGGCCACGCCGTCGCCTGCATGCCCACCGCCAGCCCGGCGATGATGTTCGTCGCATGGCCGGTCTCGCTGGCTTTGGCGATCGCTTGAACCGGCGAGTAACTCTTGGACGTGTAATAGTCGGTGATGAACACCATGGCCAGCGTGACGACCAGCCCCAGCAAGGCCGCAAGGTAGTAGTGCAGGCCGCTCACCCCGCCCACGCCCTCCATCAGCTTCGTCGTAATCGGATAGAAGGCCGCTGCCGCAAGGGCGCCGGCGACGAACAGCCCCTTGTACAACGCCGTCATGATGCCGCCGCCGGGACCGACCTTGACGAACATGATCCCGACAATGGTCGCCAGGATCGTCATCCCGCCGAGCGCCAGCGGATAGAGAATCGGCTCGGCCTGCCCTTTGAACATCGTCAACGCCAGCACCATCGCCGCGACCGTCGTCACCGCATAGGTTTCGAACAGGTCCGCCGCCATCCCGGCGCAGTCCCCGACGTTGTCGCCGACATTGTCCGCGATCACGGCCGGGTTGCGGGGATCGTCCTCCGGAATCCCGGCTTCCACCTTGCCGACCAGGTCGGCGCCGACGTCGGCGGCTTTGGTGTAAATCCCGCCGCCCACGCGAGCGAACACGGAGATCAGGCTCCCGCCGAACCCGAGGCTCAAGAGCGCGTGGACCGCCTTCTCCTGCCCGGCCACGGCGGATGCAATGGTATAGAAACCGGTCACGGCCAGCAGTCCCAACCCGATCAGCAGCAGTCCGGTGACCGCCCCGCCGCGGAACGCGACCGTCAAGGCCGCATTGAGCCCCTGATGGGCCGCCTGTGCGGTCCGCACGTTCGCGCGCACCGCGATATGCATCCCGACATAGCCGGCCGTGGCCGAGGCCGCCGCCCCGACGAGGAATCCGACCGCCGTCAGGAGGCTAAACTGATCCGACCATTGCCCGCCCAGCCAGAGAATGGCGAAGAGGACGACCGCCACAATCCCGACCGTCCGGTACTGGCGGTTGAGATAGGCCGCCGCGCCTTCCTGAATCGCCTTGGCAATTTCCTGCATCTTGGTATTGCCGGCGTCCAGCTTGAACACCCACCACGCCAAAAAGAGTCCATACCCGATTCCCACAAGGGCGGTGACGATGGCAAACAGCGCAACGGTCATTGACACATCCACGGACGATCCTCCTCTTCCCTACGGAATTTCGCGCATGGCCCTGAAAAGTGCGCACATTGTAGGGCAGGCCCCGAGAAATGTGCAAGACGAAATCCCGCGCGACGGGCGTTGTTTGCAGAACGAGACCCGATCTGCTAGAGTCCGGGCAAGGAGAGCCGATGGGCGTGCAGCCGCAATACATCGTCGTGGACGGGAAAACCTTCGAGAAGGAGGAATTGACGCTGGACAACCACGTCTACCGGAACTGCTCGATGGACCGCTGCAAGTTCTACTTCAGCGGCGGGCCGTTCGAGCTGATCGACACGCACATCACCAACTCCGAGCTGATCCTCAACCAGCCCGCCAGAAACATCTACGCGGCGATTCAGATTTTCAAAATGAAATCGCCCAGCTCGACGATCATCGCCGAGTGACCGCGCGGCTTCCGCCTGACGCGTTATAACGGGACGTTCACCGACTGCTTGGTGATGGGAATGGCCTGAAACACCGGGTCCTGCGCCCCTTGCGAGGATTCCGCCTCGATGCGCTGGAGGAAGGCGGGCGGGCCGGTCACGGGGGCATAGCTCAGGGCTGCTTCGACGTCGAACGACCGGGTGTCCTTGGGCGTCGGGAAGGTGAAGGTTTCGACGCGCGTCTCTTCCGGCTTGAGCACCGTGTCTTCCAGCACCTTGGCGGCGTCAAAATCGAACACCGTCTTCTGCCCCTTGGCGTTGGCGTACACCCGCCCGTAGACCCGCTGCTCCGAAAAGACCGTCTTGAGATTCTTGCCCTTGATCGCCAGATTCAGCACCACGCGGGCCCATCCCGGATGGGTGGTCGGCAGATTGTGCGGCACCAGGCTCTGGACAGTGATCTTGACGGTGGTCTGATCGCCTGCGACCGAGGTGGCGATTTCCAGCTTGGCCGCCTCCTGCCGCAATTTTCCGATCCGCCCGGGGAACGAATGGTTGGCGACCTTGCGCTTGTTCTCGCCGTTGGCCGACTCGCCGACCTGCTCGGGCATGTGGCAGGTCTGGCATTCCTTGCCGGCTTTCACCGCCCGGCTGGTTTCCCAGCCACCCAGCAAATCGTTGCTCTTCCCAAGATTGGCCGCCGCCGGCACCGCCAGGTGGCAGTTGAGGCACAGGTCCGACTTGCGGAACAGCGGCAGCTCCACGGACTGGTGTGCGAGATTCTGCACGAAATCCTTGTACGGTCCGAACAGCGTCTTGCCGGCGGTCTCGTACTTGGGGCTCGGCTGAAGGCTGGACCGATCCACCTGTTTGATGAGATGGCACTGCGCGCAGCCGACGCCGTCGATCTTGGGATCGCCTGACTTCGCCTCGTCCAGAAAGGTTTTCGATTGGTCGAGATACTCGTTGACATGCGGGGCATGGCATCGGAAACAGAGGACCTTGTCCTTGCCCGCGCCGGACGTCAGGTATTCGTCCAGGGCGGCGCGAAAGACGGGTGAATGGATCGAGCGCGAGAGGGGCGACGTTTCCCATTCTTCAAACGCGCGTTCGTGGCAGCGCTTGCATTTCGCCGACGCGGGAAACACTTTCTCCATCGGCCCCTTGGACTTGGCATCCTGCGCCAGGCCGAGCGGCCCGCCCGCCCACACCGTCACCGCGGCCACGAAGCCGACCGCCGCCGCGACGGTCCACCGAGCTTGCGTCCATCCCATTCTCACGTCCCTGCAGGCCTCCTCTCAGCCGTTCGATGTGCCGGAGACGTTGTACCCTAAGCGGTGGTGAGTTACAACGATTTGGTTCGGAAGGTCAAGACTCGCGGTTGGGCATATTCCTGCAGGAGCTTCACGGCTTCGGCGCGCTCCTTCTCGCCCGGCAGCGTGGCCAGGTACCGTTCCCGGAGCGCGGGAGACGGCTCGGGGATCAGCGCGTAAGTCAGGATGGCCTCGATGCTGGCCGGCGCGCCTCCGTCTTTGAGCGCGAGGGCGAACGGCACCCGCCTGGTCGTGCCGCCCTTGATGAACGGCTCGGGGAACGGCCCCCGCGCGATCTGCTCGAACGGGAGACCGAACTGCTTGACGTCGGACGCCAGCGTCTGGCCTTTCGCATCTTTGGCCGTAATCGTCACGAAAAACTGCTTCAAGACCGGATCGCCGTCCGGGAAACTGTGCGGAAGACTGCCGATCTTGACCAGGACCGTGCCCTGAATCGCCTGGTCCCCCTTGGTGGATTCGATATCCACGCGCGGCATCCATTCCGCCTGCAAGTTCCGGTTCTTCAGCATGATGCCGGGAATCACCACGCCGCGAAACCAGTGCCGGCCGATGGAGCGGGTCATCGCGCCGCGCTTGGAGGTCGAGCTGCCGGTCGAGGGCTCCATGTGACAATCCTGGCAGACCGTCCCCTGGAGGATTTCGCCCGGCAACTCCCGCTTCGTCGCGTCCTTGACCTTGTCGAAGTGGCAGGAGGCGCAGAAATTCACGCCCCGATAGAGGTCCGATTGGAGGGCCGGATGCACCAGATTCTCCTCCGGATCGGCGTAGGGGCCGTAGAGCGTCTTGCCGGGCTTGAGCTTGAACGTCGGCACGGGGGCCGCCGGATCCTTGGCCGTCTCGTTGATCAGATGGCAGGAGGCGCAGCCGATGCCTTCGACCTGGACCTTCCCCGCCAGCACCTGCCCGACGATTTTGTCCACGTGCTGCGGGAACACGGCCGTCGAGGGCACGTGGCAGGAGAGGCACTGCTTCTTCTGGTCCGCCGTCGGGTTGGTTTGGAGCCACACTCCGAGCACCGCCCGGAAGATCGGCGATTCCAGCGACGTGCCGTGGAGCAACGCCGCATCCACGCGCCCGAACGTTTTCAGGTCGGGTGTCTGCTCGCGCGCGCCCTTCCACTCCTCGTAGTGCCGGTCATGACACTGCTTGCAGTCTTCCGACCGGATGAAAATCTTTTCGATCTGCTCGACCCAGTTCCCCGGAGCCTGGCCGTCGGCCTTCTGCGCCGCGGCCTGCCCATGAAACGCGGCACCGGCTGCGGCCGCCAGCACCGCGACGGCGATCGTGGTCTTCGCCGCCTTCCCTGTCAGTCCGACCATCCCGACATCCCCCGCTCAGTCCCGTTTACAGCCGACAAAGTGAAAATTGACGCCCCAGCCGACCGGATCGCTGGGATCCGCCGTTTCATAGGTTCCCACCGTGAAGTTGCATTGCGGCATGGCCCGTTTCAGGGCGTTGCCGAAGTCGATCAGGTTTTTGACCTCGACTTTGTCAATCTCTTTGATGATGGATTGGACCTTGATACCGGCGTAATCGGCTTGAGAGTTCCCAATTACCTCAAACACCGCCACCCCTTCGAGCCTTTGCAACTTCAGTATCTTTCGAGTGTCCTCATCAACCTCCTCAACGACGATCCCGAATTCCTCGCCAAGGCGCTTCGCCTCTTCCTTTGTCATCTTATTTTTCTCGATGGAGTTCTGCACAGCCTGCTGTTTGGCGAACACGCCGGGGACACAGACTAGCCACACCCCAAGAGCAAGGAGACACATCAAAAAAGCCCTACCCCGTGGGAGGGCTTTTCTTCCAACCAGCCTGTCTGAACACGTTTCGGAAATCACAGAGTCATACCGGATCAATCGCTAATTGAAACCAGGGCGCCACCGCTTTCTGCCCGTTGCGCTCCTTGTTTTCCCCGTTCCAGATGGCAAACGCCACCGTCTGGAGGCGTCCCGGCTCCAGCCTGGCCTCGTTCTCCTGGCCGGTGCTGGCCATGGGACGCCGGATCACCACCCGCCAGACGCCGTCCTTCCATGTCGCCTTCCCCTGCACCCGGCCCTGATCTTCTTTGGTCGTCAGCGTGCTGAACCCCCCGCCAAGCAAGTCTTCGACGGACGATTTGCGGCGCGGAATCACCTCGAACCGCCGCACCTCCCCGCTCGGCTTCCCTTCCGACGCCCGGGCCGCGCGCCGGTCGATGTCGCTCTGCCAGTCCGCCTTCCAGTGCCAGATGTTGATGTAGTGATCGAGCTGCCCCATGCAGAAAAAAGCCGGCGCATCGCCGAGCGGCAACCCGATGGCCACCCCGTCGCGAAACGTGCCGGGCGTCAGACGGTCGTTTTTCGTGTTGTCCTGCCACTCCAGCAGGAAGGCGATCTCCGTGCCGTTGTGGACCGATCGCAGGCTCAGCGCCCGCGCGCTGGGCTCCGGCCAGACCGGCCTGGTGACCACCTGGCCGCTGAGCGGGATCGTCATGACCGGAATCTTACCCCAGGCGGGATCCTCGGGGGCGGAGGGAAGGTCGCCCGTCACCAAGTGCGCGCGGACGATCATGCCTTCGGAGCTGACGACCGGAATGCCGAGCCATCCCAGCACCAGCGACCCGACGAGCAATCCTGCCAGCAGAGGCACGATGGTATGAAACCGGTTCCGGAACCGGGCCATGCCGACCCTCATCAGCCTGCACTCAGGGCAACCAGGCGCGCTCACCCTTGCCGGAGCCTGGCGCGCCGAATCTTGTTCTCGCCTCGCTCGCAGACATACAGCAGCTCGTGCGGATCGAGCGCGAGGCCGACCGGAGCATTCACGACGGCCTCCACCGCCAACAGGCCGTCGCCGTGCTTGAGCTGGCCCGCGGATTCCTTGGCCACAAACCGGGCCGCGCCGCAGCCGCCCATGTTCTTGTCTTCGTATCCGCTGTCGCCGTTGCCGGCCACGGTCGTGATCATCCCCGTCCCGGCATCGACCTTCCTGACGCGATGGTTCATGGTGTCGGAGATATACAGATTGTTCTGCGCATCGAACACCAGGGCTTCCGGCGCGTGGAGCATGGACTTGACGGCCGGCTTGTCGTCGCCGTCATAGCCGTACCGGCAGACGCCGGCCACCGTGGAGATCACTCCGCTGGACGCGTCGATTTTGCGGACTCGATTGCTGCCCTTGTCCACGACGTAGACGTGCCCATGGCTGTCCACCGCGATGCCCACGAGATCGTAGAGCCTGGCTTCCAGCGCCGGCCGCCCGTCGTCCAGGTAGAGCGACATGTCGAGGCCGTCCGAGCAGACGGGCATCAGCCACCCGTGGTCGTCGCTGAAATCGATCCCGATGGCGTCTCCAGACAGGACTACCAGATTTCTGGCGACCAGCGGCTGTTCGCGGGCGTCGTCCTCGGCCGACCAGGTCCCCGCGACCGTCGCCACCTGTCCCGTCCTCGGATCGTACCGGCGGACCCGGTGCGCCTGCGTGTCGGCGATGTACAGCACGTCGTCCGCGTCAAACGCGATGGCGGCCGGCCAGGTCAGGTTCACCTCGAGGGCCGGACCGTCTCCGTTGAAGCCGTGCTGGCCGGTCCCCACCACCGTGGTGATGATGCCCGTCTCGCGATCCACCCGGCGGATCCGGTTGCTGCCGGAATCGCAAATGTAGAGGTTGTTGAGAGAGTCGAAGGCGACGTCAAGCGGCAGATAGAGCCCCGCTTCCATGCAGGGCCCGCCGTCGCCGCTGTAGCAGGTTTCGCCGATGCCGGCGAAGTTGTGCAGCGTGCCCGCCTGCAAATCGACGCGCCGCACGCGGTCGGAGCCGGACTCGGCAAAATAGAGATACCGCCCGTCCCGATCCAGCGCGGCATGGTGCGGGAGCGGAATGCCGGCCTTCACGGCGAGCTTGCCGTCGCCGGTGCTCCGCGCTTTTCCGTTTCCGGCGAAGGTTTCGATGTACCCGACGCCGAGCTCGACTTGCGTTCCCATCGCGTTTGTGGCGCCTCGCGTCAGGCCTTGGGCGGCGGCGGGGCAGCCTGCTGCTCAGCCGGCGTCGCCGCGGTCTGCGGCGGAGCCGGGGCCGGCTGCGCTGGCGGCGCGGCCGTCAACTGCGCCTGAGCCTGGGCTTGCGCCTCGGCCTCGATCGCATCCGCCTCGTGCACGGATTTCTTGAACCCCTTGATCGCCTTGCCCAGCCCCTCGCCCAACTGCGGAAGCTTGCCGGCTCCAAAAATGATGAGCACGATGACCAGAATCAGCACCAATTCCGTAATCCCGATGCTTCCAAACATGTGCCGTGTTCTCCTTGCGCTAGTTTCCCTAAGCCGTGCCGGACTCTTTCGTGCGCTTGGCAAACCGGTCTTTCAAGCGCTGCCGCGCGGCTTCGGCCTGCTCGAACATCTTGCATTTGTCATAGGCGCTAATCAAGTTGTAATACGCGAGCGGCTCGTCCGGATTGTGCACGACGGCGTCTTCCAGCACCCGGATGGCCAGATCGGGCTTGTTGTGGTTGAACGCGATCTCCATCAGCTTGAAGCTGGCCTCGAGATGCTTGGGGTCGAGCTCCAACGTCCGCAGATAGCACTGCGTCGCCATGTCCATGGTGTTGTAATCCGACACCTCCGGATTATCCAGCTCGACGTACACGCCTGCCAGATTGTACCATGCCAGCGGGTCGTCGGGCGTCACCTCGACCAGCCGCTCGTAGAATTTCTGCGCCTCCCGGAACTGCCGCTTGTCCGAATGCACGCGCCCCAGGTTGAAGAGCGCCAGCACGTCGTCGGCGTACAGCTCCAGCGCGCGCTTGAATTGCGCTTCGGCCTCCTCCGCCATGCCCTTGGTGGCATAAATGGTCCCGAAGTTGGAATAGTACATGGCCAGCGACCGGTTCATCTCCTCCCGGAGCCCCTCCGCCATCTCGATGGACTTCTTGACCTCGGCGAGGGCGTCGTCCAGGCGTCCCTTGCTGAAGTAGAGCTCGCCGAGCCGGCAGCGGGCCTGGAAATCCTCCCCGTCCGTCGCCAGCAACTTCTCGATCTCGGCGATTTCCTCGTCCGGCGTCAGCGGCTGGTCCGGCTGGCCGGCCGCGGTGCCGCCTGCCTCCGCCTGTTGCGCCGCCTGTGATTCGTCCATGGTTCGTTCCCTCTGATCACGCCCGCTGGCCGAGCAGGGGCTGGTGGCCCCCCAGCGCAGGCGCTTCCGCGCGAGCGTCCGTCTGAGGCACGGCCCGCCGCCGTTCCAACGTCAGCAGAATCATCCCCAGGATGACCATCCACGACAGGTGCGACAGGTTCAACGCATAGCCCGCCATGAACATCAACCCGATCCCGATGCCTTCGTACCGGTCCATCGTCAGCAGCTTGATCACCGTATAGGACCAGGCCAGCAGGCCGACCATGTACAAGGCGAAGGGCAGATAGAAGGTGTAGCCCATTCCCATCTGAAAAATCCACCCGATGCCCTCGCCCGCCTTGCGGAGGCCCTCCGCCAGCGCCGGGTCGTACCAGCCGGCCAGCGAGTCCACGAACAGCAGCAGCAGAAACGCGGCGCCGGAGGCGCCGGCAAAGATGACCGTGCGGCGCTGCTGCCGTTTATTGGTTGTCCTGAACGAGAAGCCTCCGTAGGCCCAGAACACCAGCATGCTGGCCAGCACCATCATCGCTTCGCCGAACCGGTTCACTGCGTGGGCCAGCGGAGGCGCATCGAGCAGGCCGAGCAGCCCGTACGAGGTCGAGATCACCTGATAATACAGCCAACCGGAGATTCCCGTCACATAGGCGATCAGCATCGCCCGCTGCGGCCAGGGCCGCGGAACCGACAGATAGGCGGCGGCGAGCACCAACAGAATCGCCCAGGCGATGACGTTGTGGACCACTGTGCCCAGCATCGCCGGCGGAAACAACAAAAAGCCGAGGGTCAGCATCATGTGGAGCGAGACCGCGGGAATCAGGATCCGATCGAACCGCCGGCTCCCGACCGACCGGGTCTTGTTCAACAGTACGATCGCCAGCGCCAGAAACGCCAGCATCGACACGAAGTCCAGGAGGACGAACCCGGACCAGGACAGCACCTTGAATGTCACGCGCACCGTCTCGTACTTGGCGGCCAGCTTGCTCAGGTGCATGCCGAGCCGGGAGATCAGGCGATAGAGCACCAGCTCCAGAAACGCCGCCAGGAGGAGCACCTTGACCGTCGCGTCGAAGAGCAGCCCCTGCTGCTCGTCCGCCCGCCCCGCTGGCTTGTCGATTGCGTAGGATGTGCTCATCGCCCCGGCTCACGGGCCCGCCGGGAGAGGGACTTGTTGCGCCTGCGCCTTCGCCCGGGCAATGTAGAGCAGCCCGTCCGCCATGGAATAGTTGAACGGCAGCTCGCAGACCACTTCGCTGATTTTCCCGTAGACGTGCTGGTAGACCCGCTCCGCCTGCTCCGGCGTCATCCCCGACTGGACCTCATAAAAGAATCCCAGGCTGAGATCCTCCGCCACCGGGCGCATGATGCGCCGGACGCCATAACTGCCCGGATCGCTCATGATCGGGGCTTCCTTCTCCAGATCGAAGAGGCAGGGCTGGCAGGAGAAGCCGTAGGAGGAATTCAGCCGCCGGTTTTCCACGATGAAGTTCATCGTTTCCAGGGATTCGTCCTCGGTCTCGGTCGGGAACCCGACGATGATATAGCAGTGGATGGCGACGCCGAGATCGAGGCAGTCCTCTGTGATGCGCCGGACATTCTCCTGCTTGATGCCCTTTTTCATGAAATCCATGACGCGCTGGTTGAACGACTCCAACCCGAATACGATCTTCAGGCAGCCGGCATCGCGCATGCCTGTCAGCAGCTCGCGCGACAGATTCTTCTCGAACCGCATTTCCGCCGTCCATTGCACGTTGAGATTCCGCTCCTGGATCTGCTGGCACAGCCGCTTGGTCGGCGCGAGCGCCAGGCACTCGTCGGTAAAGAAGAAAAACGGCGTCCGGTACTTCTCGGACAGCATCTTGAGATCTTCCGCCGTCTTGACGGGGTCCTTCTGGCGGAAGTTCTGATGGTCGAGCGTCAGGGCGCAGAACGCGCAGTCTTTGTAATAGCAGCCCCGCGAGAACTGCACCGGCAGGACCGTTTCCGGCGCCAGATAGCGGCCGAGGGGGAACCCGTCGTAGTTGGGCGCCGGCAGCTCGTTGATGTTCTCCGAGTAGAAGGGCTGGTTCACGGTGATCTTCCCGTTCTGCCGGTAGATCAGATTGGGTACCTTGCTGAAGTCCTTCTTGCCCGCCAGCTGATTGACCAGCTCGAGCAACGCCGTCTCGCCTTCGAAGACGATGAAGTCGTCCGCCAGGTCGAACAGGCCGTGGCACCGGCGCAGATTGTCCACGAGCCTGGTGAAGATGCTGCCGCCGATCGTGAGGTGGATGCCGGGGTTCGCTTCCTTGATCAGACGGCACAGCGTCAGGCCGGGAATGATCTGGGAGGTGGCCGTGATGGAGACCCCGATCAGGTCCGGCCGGTCGGCCAGCAGGGAATCGAGAAACCGCTCGCGGAACAGCGAGAGGTAGGGATTCTGTTCCTCGTCCTGGATGACCTTGAGCAGATCCTTGGACGAATAGATGGAATAGCCGCTCACCTGGTTGTCCACCACCGTGATCCGCGTCGGGAAATACAGGGTGGACACCAGCTCCAGCCACTTATCGATCAGAAACAGCGCGTCCCGGTACCGCTCGAGATCATAGAAATCGTCGCCTCTCAGAATTTCCTTGGCGACGTCGATCCGGTCGATGAGATAGGGGAACCGCTCGACGGCTTCGACGGCGCGGGCATAGTGCTCGTCGCTGGACGGTCCTGTCTCTCCCCGCCGCGACCGCTCGAGCAGCTTGACCTTGTCCTGCAGCTTGGCGAGCGTTTCTTTTCCGTAGGACTCGGTCAGGATGGTGTCCAGCACCTCGATGTTCAAGTCGCGCTGCGTGACGTTCTTCACTCCGGCTTGAACCAGAAATCCCGTCAACGAAGGAAGGCTCAGGTACGGTTGCGAGGGGTGCCAACTGGGAGGAAACACCAGCGATACTTTCACACCAGACCCCGTTGAGTTTCAGAGGGTTACAGCCTGGATGCGCGACCCGCAGCTGCTTGCAGGCTCTTGCGAATCAAATGTTTATACACTGCCCGCCCGTGCAAATGCAACCACGGGACATGGTTCAATCGACCGAAAAGGCCCTAGAAACACAACGAGTTGCGTCGAGCGAGCGGCCGGGCAACCAATAAAAAGCCCCGAGCCGTTTCCGCACTCAGTGCGGGCGACTCGGGGCCTTTTCATCTTCGCCAGCGGAGGGAACTGCTCCCCGCTAACGTCCCCTTTTCAGAGGAGCGACCTCACGGCAGTTTCAGCGTGAACCAGGTGGAGATACCCTTCATCCCGTTCCGCTCGACGTTGGCGCCGTCCCACACGGCAAAGGCCACGGGGACCGACGCACCCGCCTTGAACTGCACGTCGTTCGAATCGCTGGTCGTCAGCTCGCGCTTGACCACGATCCGCCACGTCGGGCCGACGCAGCAGCCGCCCTTGACCGAACCATAGGGCTCCCACACGCCGTTCCCCATCACATCCTGGTGGGCCTGTGTGGTGAGGGTGCTGAACCCGTTGGCGTTCAGGTCCTCGACCGAGCTTCTCCGGAGCGTCGGATCCGACAAAATGTTACCGGACCAGATGCCGGGATTGAACGGCCCCAGGCTGCGGCCGATCCGATCCGGATAGGTCACGCCGCCCGCCGGCTCTTCAAAGTAGTAGTCCCAGGCGAGGGACGGATACTGATCGTCCACGTCCCAGATGCCCGCGCTGTCCTTGCCGATGTCCTTCTGCCATTCGGCATTCCACCGCCAGATGTTCACGGTCCCTCCGGACTGCCCCATGCACTGGAACGGTGGCGCGCCCGAGGTGTTGACCGGGAACTGGATCGCGGCTTGATCGCGGAAGTCCTGGGGACCGATGGTGGTGTTGTTCAAGGTCTGATCGGCCCAATCCAGCCGGAAGCCGACTTCCTTGCCGTTGCTCACCGCCTTGACGAACACCGACTTGACCGAAATGTTCGGGTGCATCGGCGTGGTGATCGTTTGCCCGCTCAGCGGGATGACCACACCCGGTACACTCTCCCAGATGGGGTTTGCACCGTCCATCGGGATCGGCCCCTTGATCGGCTTCACCGGGATGGTCACCGGCTGGCTGACCGCGAGGGGCACCTGCCCGATCGTCAACATGATGCCGACGACCAGCGCAGAGAGAAGAATGCCAAACACCACTGCTTTGTTGCGTGTCTGCACCACTCTCATATAAAAGTACCCTCCTCTGGATTAAAGATTACGACTGCACTCGCACCATGAACTCGAACCGCCGAAGAAGACTGTAACCGCTCAGGCCGTCCCCACCGGCCCTGAGTCCTCTTTCTCTTTTTCCTTGTTCTCCATGAACGATTGCGCGCCGACCTCGTTGAGCAGCAGGCTCAATTCATTGCCCTGGTCCTGCGCCCCGCATTCATACGTCTGCCCTTCCGGCGCATTGAACGTGGCCGGCCGGTAGTCCGTTTCCGAATAGGGCTGCGGGGTGACGCCGAGATAGGCCGCATCGAACTCGATGCTGTCGTTCGTGAACTCCGCCATGTGCCGGAAAAACCCCGTGTCCGCCTTCTTCACCAGCATGCGCGCGAACAGCGGCACCCACCGTCCGATGTGTTCCTTCACGAATTTCTTCTGGGCATCCACGACGATCTGCGTCTTCTCCGCTCCGTCGTGACACCGCGCGTAGGATTCCTTGTAGGCCAGGAAGTGCATGAACTCGAGCTCCACGCTCAAGTGATCCAGGCGCTCGTGAATATCGCGCGCGAGCTCCAGGCCGAACGCTTTGTAATATCCGGCAATGTCGCCCATCACATGGGCCTGGCCGAAGACGTGGTCGTTTCCGAAGAGGGTTTCATAGGGTGGGCAATCGAGCGTGATCACGTTGCTGAAGACGCGCCGGTGCTCGGCCTGCAGATCGCTGAGCGTCCAGTGGGCGCATTCCGCGGCCACCCACTGCTCGATGTTGTCGAGGTGCCTGAGCAGCGCAGCCAGCCTGGCTTTGGCTTTTTCGCCGCCCTGCCCGGCCAGCGCCGCGCTCACCCCGTCGATGGCCGACCGCCCATCCTCGACAAATTCCCCGCTCTGGAGGTAATCCAAAAATTCATCGTCTTCGGGGTACAGCAGGCTCCAGGAAATGAGGAGATAGAGCTTGCTCCGGCCAAGCGCCCGTTCCACGGCCGGAGAGTCTTTGATCGTTCCAAGCGTCGGAGCCATGACGGCGGGATCGCCCATTCTGCGTTCGCTCTCTTTGGTACTCATCTCTCCACACCCCTCACGCGGCGTGCGGTAAGCTCGCGTATGATATGGAAAGCCCCAGGTGATGTCAAGCCGATTCTTGACCCCAATAACCCCCTGATTTTCCAGCCTTCAGCCACTCTTCCGGCCCCGCCATCACCGCACGGGACACCGCTTTGCAAGCCTGTTACGGGCTCGCCGGCAACAGCCTGGCGGGGGTGACCCGGATGGCGATTGTGTCGTTGACTGTCTTGCACACCTGCTCGCAGATCCCGCAGCCCACGCAACGGCCGGCCGTCACCACCAACCGCATCACATCGAAATCCATGGCGAGGGCCCGGGTCGGACATTGCGACACACAGGCATGGCACCCTTGCCCCGCCGTGCAATCCCGATGCGACACCACCGCCAGTCCCATCCGGACCTCGTCCTGGCCCTGGACGGGCAACAGCGCCTCCGTCGCGCAGGCGGCGATGCACGGGAAATCGTGGCAGAGGTGGCAGGGCACTTGATCCGGGAAAATGACCGGCGAGCCGTCGCGGCGGTCGAATTGGATGCTCCCGTACGGGCAGGCCTTGGCGCAGTCATTGCAGCGGGTGCACCGCTCCAGGAAGAGCGCCTCGTCCACCGCGCCGGGGGGGCGCAGCCAGTCGTGCCGCACCGGAGGTGGCGCCTGTTCGGGAGGGGCGTCGCGATGCTTGATGAATTCCTGCGCGGTTTTGACAAACGAAAAGGCAGAGTCCTTGAGAAAGTTCCGTCGTCCGTATTTGGGGTCTGCGGCCATACCGATTCCCCGACGGCTGCTACACCACCCCATCGGCTCGGAGTTTGTACACCTCGACGCACCGATCGCAGGCGCCGTACTCCACGTCCCACCCCGGATGGTTCTCCCGGATGAAGTCCAGCACGTGCTTCTCCACTTTGTTCGCCATGTCCTCCACCCAGCTATAGGTCGGAAACCGGCAGAGCGGGCACGGGAATCCCGGCATCAGCATGATCTTGTTCTGGGTCTCGGGCACCTCCCCGCCTTCGACTTCCACCGCGCGGTCCATCACGCGCAGCGTATCGGAGGCCATCTCGATCAGCTCGGAATGGTTCAGCGACTCCGTCTGCCACAACCCTTCGAAGACGGACTTGAGCTGCACGGGCGGGATCTTCCGGTACCACGAGCGGAATTCCTTGAACCGGTCTTCCTTGGTCAGCATGGATTCCTTGCCGGCCCGCTGGAGCCGGCTGTCGATGTGCAGGCACCAGAGCACCCGGTATCGCTGGAGCACCAGCGTTTCTTCTCCCGGGTTCTGTCCCACTTTCGTATCGGGGTCGTAGCCGAAGGCCGAATCCAGCAGATCCGCGACATGCATGAGTTCGTGGCGGCAGTACCGGCTCAGGGCCGGATCGTAGAACCGCCGGGGAATGAGTTTGATGCCGACGCCCTTGAGTCCCTTCTCTTCGAACTGCTTGGCCAACTCCTGCTCGATGGACCCCCACTTCCGGAGCACGTCCACGCCTTCCTGGTCCTCTTTGAGCACCCCCTTCACGAGCACGATGCCGACTCGCTTCTTCATCTCCGGGTACTCATTGAAGGTGTCCCGGATGATGTCCGAAAACCCCCACGTGCCGAAGAGGTACTGGTACAGCTTCTTGAACTCCGGCTCCCGGTCGTCGAGCGAGAACTTCTCGTAGATGGGATCGGCGAGCTCGTGAAATTCCTTGTAGTAGGTCGGGTCGCCTTCGCGCTCGGTCTTTTCGACGAACGAGTCGATGACCTCCTGAAGCAACGCCGGCTGAAATCTGATTTCCATAATGAATGCGCCTTGACTTGCTTTCACCGCTTCTTTTAAGATTCCGTCAACGAAAAATTATAAACTTCGGCCGGCGCCAATTGCAAATAACGACCGCCCCTGCATCACGCTGAATTACACCGCTTCCCACCATGGCTGACTCATCATCCACCCAGTCAACCCCACTCGCTCCGCCGGGCACGACCGGCGCGCCGGCCGTGAATCTGCTGGAGCACTGGAAAGCCGGCGCCCGCGAGATCAAGACCTTCCGCGGCCACTCCCACGGCGTGTGGACGGTCGCCTATGCGCCCGACGCCCAGACCCTGGTCAGCGGCGGCGTGGACCGGCTGGTCCGGGTCTGGGACATCGAGACCGGCCGCCTCCTGCGGTCGCTGCGCGGGCACACCCACGACGTCCGCGCCGCCGTCTTCACGCCGGACGGCCAGACGCTGGCGACCGGCAGCGACGACCGCACGATCCGGCTGTGGAACCCGAAAACCGGCGAGCCGCTGAAGCTGCTCTTCACCCGCTATGACCATAACGTGTGCAGCCTGTCCCTGTCACCGGACGGCCTGATGCTGGCGCGGGGCGCCCACAACAAGGACATCAAAATCTGGGAGGTCACGACCGGCACGGAGCTCATGACGCTGCTGGGCAAGGATGCCTATGACCATCACTGGGCCGTCTGCGTGGCCTTTTCACCCGACGGCCTCCACCTCGCCAGCGGGACCGACATCGGGAAGATCAAGCTCTGGGAGGTCCTCCCGAGCGGAGAGGAAAAACTGCTCCACAACGGGCACTGGAAGGAAGACGAGGAAGACTCGACGGACACCCGCGGCTACTTCATCGAGGACGACGGCGGATTTCAAAAGCCGATGGACTATTGGATCGGCGCGATGACCTTTACCCCGGACACGAAAATCCTGATCACCGGCAGCCGCGACACCACCATCAAATTCTTCGAGATGCCGCAGATGAACGAGACCCGGACCTTGAAAGGCCATTCCGGATGGGTGCGGGCGCTTGTCGTCTCGCCGGACGGCACGGTCCTGGTCAGCGCCAGCGACGATCGCACGATCAAGTTCTGGGAAATTGCCACCGGACGGAATTTCCGCACGCTGAAGGGGCACACGGATAGCGTGCGTGGCCTGGTGTTTTCGCCGGATGGACGGCGACTGGCCAGCGCGTCGTGGGACCGGACCGTCAAGCTCTGGGAAGGCGGAGAGCCGCCGCAAGAGTAACCTACTCACCCTTGGCGGGGTGACACGCCCTTCGCTTCAGCGCCTCCCGGAACGGCCCTTTCGGACTTTGCCGGGCGGAACTCCTTCGGAAATTCCTTCGCGGACTCAGTCAGTTTCCGCTTTCCTTCCCGGCAAAGTCTCGATGGGCACCCCGTTCCTCCGACTGATTCCGCTCAGGGCCTGCCACCCCGCCAGCGAGTCTCAAACAAATAAAGAAATAGAAAGGCGACGAGCCGCTTGAAAGCCCGTCGCCTTTAACGCTTCGCCACGTTCAGCAGGCTACGCCAGTAGTGATTGTCCTACAAACCTTGAGTGTCCTGTTTTCTTCCTCAAGATTCCTAGAATTTACCCAGAAATGGAGAATGTCTCCGTTTCTCCCCAATAATTTTTGCAGTGCCTTACTTTTTTGACTTCCACTCCCGCGCCAGTTGTTGCGCCTCAGTAATCTGTGCTGGTGTCATCAGCTCCGCTAGTATGTCTCGGAACTTAGCTGCTTTTTGATACCCAGCCGCGCTAGCAAGGTTGGCCCACATGTGGGCGTGCACATCACTCTGCGGAACGCCATGACCGTTGAAGTACATGGAGCCGAGATTGAATTGGCTTTCGGCATCTCCTTGCTCAGCCAAAGTGCGCCACCTCTTAAGAGTGTCTGCAACGACGCTACTGTCAGCGGCATGTACAAATTCTCCCGAACCCGCCTGAAAGGGTGGTGCAATAAAGAACGGCAGTATGATGAAAAGAATCACACACCGATGGGCGGCATTGATCTTCATTACGATCTCTTGTCCCTTGGGAGAGCAAAATAGGGACATTCACCATTTCGGCTGACGCAGGCTACGCTTTCGTAAGAATTGCGTCAATATTTCTCATGGGTAGACAGAGCTGAGGGCATCACTGGTCGAGGCCAATAACTACTGGAACTGCCCGCCGAGCTTGGCGAAGCGTTAAAGGCGACAGGCTTGGAAGCGGCCTGTCGCCTTTCTATTTTTTTATTTGTCGGTGAGGTTTTCTCTTCGCGAGTGCGGGTTGGTCTGCTCCGACTGCGCGCATCGAAGGAGCACATTCCGATCGTGCGCCTTCTGCGAGCAAGGGAGCAGACCAACCTGCAAACTCGCTCCCGTCCGTCACGGTCGACTACTCGTCCTCGTCCTCGACATCCTTACCGTTTCTGTTCGACGGAATCCCGTAGCGCTTGCACTTCTCCCACAGGGCTTTCCTGGAGAGATCGAGAATCTTCGCCGCCATGGTGCGGCTCCCCTGCGTGCGCTCGAGCACCGACAGGATGTACTGCCGCTCGAACTGCTCCCGGGCCGCCGCGAGCGAATCCGCGTGGGCTGGGCCGCCGGCCGTCGCCGCCTGTTTCCCGGTGATCCCCTCGCTGCAGAATCCGCAGCCCTCTTGTGGCGGACCGCCCAGATAGGGACAGGAGGGAAACCCGCAGAGATCCGACGCCTGCACTTCCTCGTTGGGCCGGCAGAGCGCCACGGCCCGCTCGATCATGTTCTCCAATTCACGCACATTGCCTGGAAATGAATAGCGCAGCAGGATTTCCCGGCTGCTCTGCGAAAACCCCTTCGCCGTCTTGTTCAGGCGGGCCGCGCGGGTTTGCAGGACATGCTCCGCGATCATCAGCACGTCCTCGCGGCGGACCCGCAGCGGCGGGAGCTGCACAGGCACGACGTTGAGCCGGTAGTACAGATCCTCCCGGAACCGTCCCCGCTGCACCTCCTTCTTGAGGTCTTTCTGGGTCGCGCAGACCAGCCGCACGTCGGACTCGATTGTTTCATTGCCGCCCACGCGCTCGAACTGCCTTTCTTGCAATACGCGCAGCAGCTTGACCTGCACGGCCGGCGAGATTTCGCCGATCTCGTCCAGGAACAGGGTCCCCTTGTGCGCCAGCTCGAACCGTCCCCGCCGCTGCTTGAGCGCGCCCGTGAAGGCGCCTTTCTCATGTCCGAAGAGCTCGGCTTCCAGGAGGGTCTCAGGCAGCGCCGCGCAGCTGACTTTGATCAGTGCCTGGTCGCGGCGGGGGCTGTTGTGGTGGATCGCGTTGGCCACCAGCTCCTTGCCGGTCCCGCTCTCGCCCGTGATCAGCACGGTGGAGTCGGTGGCGGCCACCAGCCGGATCTTGTCCAGCACCTCCCGCATGCGCTCGTTCTTTCCGAGAATGCCCTCGAAGTTGAACTTGCCTTCCAATTCCTCCCGCAGCTGGAGGTTTTCCTGCCGGAGCGCCAGCATCTTGCCGATGCGCTCGACGATGAGCAGCAGCTCTTCCATCGAGAACGGCTTGGTGATGTAGTCGTAGGCGCCGGTCTTCATCGCGCCCACCGCCGTTTCGACCGATCCGTGCGCCGTGATGACGACGACCTCCGTCCTCGGGGATTTCTGTTTCGCCGCCTGCAGCAGCGTCAGCCCGTCGGCCCCCGGCAGCCGCAGGTCGGTGATGACGATGTCGAAGGGAGCCTGCCCCAGCAGGGCCAGCCCCTCGGGCCCGGTCGCCGCGGCGCGCACTTCGCAGCCGACGGCGCGCAGGGCGTCCTCCATGGACAGCCGCATGAGCGGCTCGTCGTCGATGATCAGGACGGCCGGCGGTCTCACGACATCCTCCCCACCATGGAGCGCTCAGCGGAACGCTCGCCCGACAGCGGCAGGCAGACCGTAAAGACCGACCCCTTGCCGACCTCGCTCTCGACGAGAATCCGTCCGCCGTGCCGTTCCACGATGCCCAGGCTCACGGACAGTCCCAACCCCGTCCCCTCCCCCGTGCCTTTGGTCGTGAAGAAGGGGTCGAAGATGTGCGGGAGGACGTGGGGCGGAATCCCGCATCCCGTGTCTTCGACCGCCACCTCGCAGTCTCCGTCCTGCGCCTGGGTCCGGATCGTGATCGTGCCGCCGTCCTTGGTGGCCTGGATGGCGTTCAGGATCAGGTTCATCAGGACCTGTTCCATCATGTGGCGGTCCACCATCAGCGGCGGCAGGTCCTGCTGAAGCTCTTTCTCCAGGCCGATCTTCTTGGCGGCCAGCGCGTGCTCCGTGAGCACCAGGACCCGCTCGACGACCTCGTTGATGTTGGCGGGAGAGAATTCGGGCTCGTGCTGCTGGGAAAAGTCCAGCAGCTGGCGGACGATCTTCTGGACCCGGCGGAGCCCGTCCTCGATGGACGTCACGTACTCGTCCTGCCGCGCGGCCGACAGCACCCCTTTCCGGAGATTGTAGAGGCAGTTCAGGATGCCGCCGAGGGGGTTGTTGATCTCGTGCGCCACGCCGGCCGCCAGTTTTCCGACCGACGCCAGTTTCTCGGAGTTGCGGATCCGCTGCTCCAGCTTCTTGGTATCCGTGATGTCGCGCGCGATGCCCAGCACGCCGTGAATGCGCCCCTGCGGGTCGCAGAGGGGCGACACGCTGACCGTGACCGTCCTCGTGTCGCCGGTCTTGCAGAGCACCTCCACCTCGTAGACCTGCTTGGCGCCGATATCCAGCGTGCTTTTCAAGCGGCGGCCGCGATGGCGTTTCGACAGCAGCGAGAGATAGGGTCGGCCGATCAAATCCTCCTTCCGGTAGCCCCACCACGACACTTTGCTGTTCACGTAGGTGAAGCGCTGTTCGGTATCCAGGGTGTAGATAACGTCGTTGGCGTTTTCGAGCAGGTCCTCGAGGTAGCGTTTGGTCTCCTCGATCTCCCGCGATCGTTGCTCGAGCTGGCTGAACGACTGCTTCAGATTCGCCGCCATGCCGTTGAACGCATTGGCCAGGTGCTCCAATTCATCGCCGGTTTTCAGCGTCAACTGGTGATCGAGGCTGCCGGACCCGATGCGCTGGGCCCCTTCGTGCAGGACGGCGATCGGCCTGGCGATCCGCCGCGCCACCCACGCACCGGTCGCCACGAGCACCGCGAAGACCACGACGCCGTAGACGGACACCTTCACGAGCAATTGATCGAGGGTCGTGTAGGTTTCCGCCGGGTTCTGGCGGACGAAGGTGATCCACCGCCTGCCGCCCAGACTGCCCGGCGCCAGGCGGTCGCTCAGCCGCACCGGGGCGAACCCGATCAGGGAATCGTGCCCGCCGTGCGAATCGTCGCCGGCAATGGACCAGCCCGCCTGCATCGGCGACAACTGCTCGACCAGCGCCGGCGTGATGACGTGCTCTTCCGGCGCCAGCACGGGACAGATCAGCGGCGTGCCGTCTGAGCTCAGCAGCATGGCGTGGCCCGTCGCCCCGATGGTGATTTCCGAAATCGCCCGGAAGAGTGAATCCCGTTTCAGCAGCACGTTGACGACCCCGATGGCCGTGCGCTGGTCTTCGTCCAGAATCGGGACGGCCACGTTCAGGACGTGGGTGCCGTAGGACGGGTCGAAATAGAGCTCGCCGACGTAATCCGCGCCACGCCCTTCGTTGAACGCCGCCTGCCACCAGGCGCTTTTCCCGTGGTAATACTCCGTCTGGGGGATCGAGCTGACGACAAGTGCGCCTTGGTTGTCCGTCACCAGGATCCCGAGATAATCGGCCCGCCGGATGTCGTGCAACCGGATCAGGTAATTGGTCACGATGCGGTTGATGAACAGGGGAAACTCGTTGCTCTTGCCGCGGCGGCGCCACTCTTTCTGCCAGTCCTTGATCATGGACTCGATGTTGCGCGGCTCCTTGCCCGCATAGCTGCGGTTGGCCTCCGTCACGGACGTGCGGAGGAAGGGCGTGGCCGCCAACTGCTCGGCTTCATTGATCCCGCGGGTTACCTTCATTTCGACCCGGCGGGCCGCTTCCACCGCTTTTTCGCGGAAGCTGGCTCCGATCGTTTCGTGGAGGGCCCGGCGTTCGGTGAAGTAGGTGAGGACGAGGGAGAGCGTGAGCGGGAGCAGACCGACCATCACGATGGCTGTGATGATCTTGCGCTGGAGACTGTGTGACCGACCCCAGAGTTTCATTTCGGTAACGTCAGACGATTCTCCTAAGTGCTCATTTTCACTCGCCTTTCATGCAATGTCAAGTAGAGGTAACATCATGGAAGAACTGGCTTTTAGCCCCGTTTGAGGAGTTTGCCTGCCCCGCCGGGCCAGATCATCAGCAACGGGCTGGCCACAAAGACGGAGGAATAGGTGCCCACGACCACCCCCCACAGCAGCGCCAGCGAGAAATCGTGCAGGACTTCGCCGCCGGCCAGCGTCAGGGGGATCAGCACCAGCACGACCGTCAGGCTCGTGACGATCGTCCGGCTCAACACCTGATTGACGCTGTTGTTGATGATCGTTTCCAGCCCGTCCCGGCGCCGGACGCGCAGGTTTTCCCGGATGCGATCGAAGACCACCACCGTGTCCGTCAGCGAATAGCCGGCCAGCGTCAGCAAGGCCGTCACGACGAGCAGCGTGGTTTCCTTGTCCAGGACATAAAACAGGCCGAGCACCGCCAGCACGTCGTGAAACGTCGCGATCGCCGCCGCAACCCCGAAGCGGAACTCGAACCGGGCGGCGATGTAGAAGATGATCCCCGCGAAGGAGATCAGGATGGCGATCAGCGCATCCTCCTGCAGCTTCCGGCCGATCGTCGGTCCGATCTCCGTCGAGGACTCGACGACGAGCGTTCGGGACGGAAATTCCTTCCCGAAGATCGCCACCACCCGGTCGGCGACCTTTTCTTCGATCGTGGTCTCGGCCTTGACCCGGATCAGCAGCTTGTTCTCCGACACGAATTCCTGGATCTCGGCCCCGCCGAGCCTGTTGCGCTCGAGCGCCGCCCGGGCCTCGTCGGTCCGGACCGGCTGGTCGAATTTGAGCTGAACCGCCGTCCCGCCAGCGAAGTCGATGCCCAGGTTAGCGCTTCCGCGGGCGATTTGGACGAGCGCCAGAAGACCCAGCGCCACCAGAATCCCCGAACAGACAAACGCGATCTTGCGCTTGCCCATGAAGTCCACGTTGGTTTTTCCGAGAATTTCGATCATGCGCGCTCCTGCATACGAGTCCCGCCTCCAAGCCCTAGATGCTGAGTCGTTCGGTCTGCCGGCGGCGATTCATGACGTCGAAGACCACTTTGGTGCCCACCAGCGCGGTGAAGAGATTGATGGCGATCCCGAGGCAGAGCGTGACCGCAAAGCCCTTGATCGGGCCGGTGCCGAACAAAAACAGCGCCAGGCCGGTGATCAGCGTCGTGACGTGCGAGTCGATGATCGTGAGCAGCGCCTTGTCGTAGCCCCCGTCAACGGCCAGCCGGACCGGTTTGCCCTGCCGCAATTCCTCTCGGATGCGCTCGAAAATCAGCACGTTGGAGTCCACCCCCATACCCATGGTCAGAATGATCCCCGCGATGCCCGGCAACGTCAGCGTCGCATTGAGCGCCGCCAGCGAGCCGATCAGGCAGATCAGGTTCAGCGTCAAGGCAAAATCCGCGATGACGCCGGACAGCCGGTAATACACGGCCATGAACAGCACGACCAGCACGCCAGCGAACAATGTCGATTGAATGCCCTTCTCGATCGAGTCCCGCCCGAGCGACGGCCCCACGGTCAGGTCCTGAATTACTTTTAAGGGCGCGGGCAGGGCGCCGGCCCGCAGGACGATGGCCAGATCGTTCGCCTCCTGCGTCGTGAACGTGCCGGTGATTTGCGCCCGCCCCCCGCTGATCCGCTCCTGGATCACCGGCGCGGAGTAAATCGTGTTGTCGAGGACGATCGCCATCCGTTTCTTGACGTGCTCTTCCGTAATCCGCTCGAACTCGCGGGCTCCCTTGGCGTCGAACGTCACCGCCACGTACGGATCGTTGAACTGCCCGATCGAGACGCGCGCATCGCTCAGCACGTCGCCCGCCAGCATGACGCGCTTCTTGACGAGGTAGGGCGTGCGGTATTCCCGGCCGCTGTCCCGGTCGAACGACTTTTCGAAGAGGATCTGGTCGCCTTCCGGAATCTTCCCCTCGTACTGCTTGAGGATGGCGTCCTCCTGCCCCTTGAGCACCCGCTGGGGCAGGTCGGTGGCCAGCTTGCTGGATTCGTCCAGCATCTTGAATTCCAGCAGCGCGGTCTCCTTGATCAGATCCTTGGCCCGCTTCGGCTCCTTGATGCCGGGCAGCTGGACGACGATCTGCTTGAGGCCCTGCCGCTGGATCAGCGGTTCCGCGACCCCGAACTGGTCGATGCGGTTCCGGATCGTTTCGAGCGCCTGGTTGATCGCGGAATCCTTGATCCGCTTGATCTCGGCGTCCGACAGCTCGTACACGAGCGAGGCGGCCGACCCGGCCGCGGCATTCTCGGAAAAGGCGGGGAACTCCTCGAGCGCCTTCTGAATCTGTTCCTTCAGATCGGCGCCCTGGAAGGCGAGCGTGACTTGGGCGCCCCCCGTCCGCTTGACGGACGCGCCCGCGATCTTTTTATCGGCCAGGAGGTCCTGCATCGCGTTCACGGACCGGTCCACCGCGATCTCGACGGCGCGGTCCTCCTCGACTTCCAGCACCAGATGGATGCCCCCCTGCAGGTCGAGCCCCAGCGCAATGCCCTTGTTCGGGAACACCTTTTTCAGCCACGGCGGCAGCGTCTGAAAGACGGCCGGGTACGAAGGCAGAAAAAACGCCACCGACAGCACGACCACTACCGCCAACAACGTGAACCGCCCGCCGACTTTTTTCATGCGTGTCTCAAGCTCCTTGCTGGTCTTCTTCGTCGCTTCTCACCCGCGCGATCGACTCCCGCTGGATTTTGATCTTGGCGTTATCGGCAATCTGGAGCGTGACGGTTTCCTTGCCCAGATTGGTGACGGTCCCCCAGATGCCGGAGGATGTGACCACCTTGTCGCCCTTCTTCAGGGCCTCCAGCATGGCCTTCTGCTGTTTCTGGCGCTTCTGCTGGGGCAGAATCAGCAGGAAATAAAACAGCACGAAAATCAGCACGAACGGAACGATCTGCACCAGCACGCTGGGCGGACCGCCGCCGTTCCCCGACCCCTGGGCCCACGCTACCGACGCGAATACGCTCATGGCCGTCCCTCGTCCGCCAGGCTGGAGGCCAGCAGCCGGCTTTCCTGTTCATCCGAGCTGTCCGCCTGCATGCGCGACTGCTCCCGCCGTTCGTCATAGTGCGCCCGGAATTCGGCGAACGTGCCGGAGGCGATCGCCTGCCTGATCCGCTCCATCAGGCCCGCATAAAAGTACAGGTTATGGATCGTGTTCAAGCGGACCCCCAGCATTTCCTTGACCAGAAACAGATGGTGCAGATAGGCCCGCGAATACCGCGTGCAGACCGGACAGGCGCAGGAGGGATCGACGGGCCGCTCGTCCCTGGCATACTTGGCGTTCCTGATCAGCACCCGGCCGAACGAGGTGAACAGCCAGCCGGTCCGCCCGTGCCGCGACGGCACGACGCAATCGAAGAGATCGATCCCGCGGGCCACCCCTTCCACCAGATCGTCCGGGAGGCCGACTCCCATCAGGTATCGGGGCCTGTCGGACGGCAGATGCGCCACGGTGGCGGCCAGTGTCTCGTTCCGGCGCGACGGTTCTTCGCCGACCGAGAGCCCGCCGACCGCATAGCCGTCGAATCCCATCGCCACGAGATCGTCCGCCGACTGCTTCCGCAGGTCGGGATCGAGCCCGCCCTGCACGATCCCGAACAGGGCCTGGTCTCCGCGACGCCTGGCGTCCAGGCACCGGCGCGCCCAGAGGCCGGTCCGGCGCACCGCCTCATGGATTTGCTCCCGGGAAGCGGGCAGGGCCACGCATTCGTCGAACGCCATGATGATATCGGCGCCCAGCGCCTCCTGGATCTCGATCGCCCGTTCCGGCGTGATGTGATGGGAGGAGCCGTCCAGATGGGATTGAAAGGTCACGCCGTCGTCGGAGACCTTGCGCAATTTCGCCAGGCTGAACACCTGGAACCCGCCGCTGTCGGTCAGGATGGCGCCGGGCCATGCGTTGAACGAATGCAGCCCTCCCATCTGCGCGATCACGTCATGGCCCGGGCGAAGAAAGAGATGATAGGCGTTGTTCAGCATCAAGCCGTAGCCCATGGCCTGCAGCTCGTCCGGCTCGATCCCTTTCACGGGGCCCAGCGACCCGACCGGCATGAAGGCGGGCGTGGCGATAGTTCCATGGGGAGTTGCCAGCCGGCCCAGCCTGGCTGCGCCGTTGAGGTCGGTCTTCTGTATCGAAAATCCGAACGTCATGCCTGCCCTACATACGCTCGGGCGCTGAGACTCCGAGGAGCCCCAACCCGTTCCGGATGACCTGCCCCACCTGGCCCACCAAGGCCAGCCGCGCGCCGGTCAGCCGGGGGGTGAGCTGCTCGCGGTGCTTCACCGACGAGACCGTCGCATCTTTTACGAATTGCCCGGCGTCGGGCGTCTCCGCTTCGGCGGCCGGGGGAAGAATCCGGTGCTTGAAATAGAAGGTGTGCAGCTGCTGCGCCAATTCCTGGAGGTAGAACACGATCCGGTGCGGTTCGAGCGAGGCCGCGCTGCCCTGCACGACGGAGGGATAGGCCGAGAGCTTGCGGATGAGGGTGAACTCATCCGGATCCGCGAGCGTGTCCAGGTCGGCGTCGCCCGGTTTCGGCGCCGCAATACCTCTCGACTCGGCTACGCGAAACAGGCTCGCGACACGGGCATGCGCGTACTGGACATAGTACACGGGATTGTCGGCCGAGCGCTGTTTGGCCAGTTCCAGATCGAAATCCAGATGCCGGTCGGACGACCGCATGAGGAAGAAGAACTTGGCGGCGTCCGCTCCCACTTCGTCCATCACTTCCCGCATCGTGACGAACTCGCCCGCACGCTTGGACATTTCGACCTTCTTCCCGCCGCGCATGAGATTCACCATCTGGACGAGCACGATGCGCAGCCGGTCTTTCGGATGGCCGCAGGCCTGCATGACCGCCTGCATGCGGGGAATATAGCCGTGGTGGTCGGCCCCCCAGACGTCGATGAGCAGATCGTACCCGCGCTGCAACTTGTCGCGATGATAGGCGATGTCGGACGCCAGGTAGGTGTATTCGCCGTCCTGCTTGCGGATCACCCGGTCCTTTTCGTCTCCGTAGCCGGAAGAGCGGAACCACAGGGCGCCCTCCTGCTCGAACAGGAGTTCCTTGCGGCGCAATTCCTCCAGCGCCGTCGTCACCGCGCCGGCCGAGAACAGCGCGGCTTCGCTGGCCCACGAATCGAAGGCGATGCCGAAGGACCGGAGGTCCTGCCGGATCAGCTCCATCATTTCTCTGTAGGCAAACTCCTGGCACTGCTGTTCGGCCTGCTCCAGCGGAAGCGCGGCCAGGTCCGTACCCAGACGCGCCTGCACCTGTTTTGCCATCTGTTCGACATAAGCCCCTTGATAGCCGTCCTCTGGAAACACCACCATCAGGCCGTTCCGTTGTCGGTAACGGGCATAGACCGACTGCCCCAGCAGCTTCATCTGCCGGCCGGCATCGTTGATGTAATATTCGCGCGAGACTTCGAATCCTGAGGCCCGCAACACGTTGGCGACCGCATCGCCCACCGCCGCGCCGCGCCCGTGCCCGATGTGCATGGGGCCGGTGGGATTCGCGCTCACATATTCGATCAGCACCCGGCGGCCCTTTCCGAGATCGTTTCTGCCGTACGCGTCGCCCTCCTCCGCGATCTGCAGCAGGACCTTGCGCCACAGGTCCCGCCGGACCGTCATGTTCAGGAATCCAGGCGCAGCAATTTCGACGCGGTCGAAAATCACCCGCGGCTGATCCAGATTGTCGAGAATCGCCTGCGCGATGTCCTTGGGCGTGCGCTGTTCAATCGATGCGGCGGTCATGGCAATGGCTGACGCCAGGTCACCCCACTCGGGACGTTTCGGGAGTTCCAGCATGAGGGCGGGCCAGACTTCGACTTTTGTGAGCAGCCCTTTCTGCTTGGCCTGCCGGATCGCCTGTTGCAGCGCCTCGGTGACCTTGCCTCGCACAATGTCCTGAGGCACGCAACCCTCCTGCTAGCCCACATCATTCATGAACACTTCTACTGCAACCGCCGATACGCCGCTGCGACAAGCCGGCATGCGGCAGTAACAGCATGCCGGCGGGCGGGCTCGCCCCTCGCGGCCTCGACGTACTGTTGCAAGTACGCCTTCGGCCACTCCGAGCTCCACGCGCCCGTCTCGCCTGGCGTCTCGGCGGTTTCGTCACGAACCGTCATGAATAATGTGGGCTAACCCTGCTATCTTTAAGAGGAAAATCAAGTTTCGCAATCTAGCACAATTGACGTGGGAGAACAAGGCGACCGCCCCCATTACCCCTCGTCCGGCTCATGGAAATCCCGGCTCGCCAGCAATTTTCTGACGAACTCGATATCCGCAGGCGTGTTGACGTTCAGAAAGGACAGTCCTTCCGGATCGACCGGCCGAACGTCGCGTTCCGGCACAATGCGCACCGACAATCCCGGAGCCTGGACGAGCTCCTGCACTTTCAACTGTCCCGCCTTCGCCATCCGTTCCATATGCGGCAGGCAGGCCTTGGAATAGACGGCATGGAGGGGCTGAAGGCCCGTGGCGAGCTCCGCCATCACCACATCGGCCTGCCGATCGAGCGCGGTCATCTGCGTGATGACTTTGCGGGACAAGAACGGCATGTCGCATCCCGCGGCGAAGATTCGCCGGCTGCCGGCGTAGGATAACCCCGTGTAGAGCCCCCCGAGCGTCGCGCAATCGGGAATCAGATCCGTGACCACCCGATGAGCAACCCCCTCCAACTGAGGGAGCGGCTCGGCCACCACGATCAGGATTTCCTGGAACAGCCCCTCCAAGGCGGACAACGCCCGGTGGAACAGCGGACGCCCTCCTATCTCCAGCCATCGCTTATCCTGCCCCATGCGACGGCTCTTCCCGCCGGCCAGCAGAACCCCTGTCATGTTCGGGATAAGCCCCGCCACAGATCCGCCTTTCGTGCTTGCGCTGAATCAAAAGAAAAGGGGGGTGGGTTGCCCCCACCCCCCTTTATTGGTGCCCGTCCGACCGCGGGAGAAGGACTTATGCCTTCCCTTTCTTGCGGTTCGCACGCCTCGTCAGAATCCATCCTTCCAGGACCACGATCCCGACCGCGATCAAGGTCGGATAGATATAGGTTTCTTTCGGAATCGGCGGCTGCAGCACGAGATAGTAGAACGCGGAGACCGCCATCTTGCGGCCTGCGTCTCCGTTGTGGCCGTCCCACGCAAAGAACACGGTGGGGATGTATTTCCCGACCTCGAACTTCACGTCCTCGTCATAGTCGGCCTTCAAGGGCCGCTTGATCATGACGGACCACCGGCCGTCCTTCCACTCGGCCTTCATGAGCTCCAATTTCTCGGTGTAGTCGTCCCGATCCTCGAAATCCTTGTCCCAGCCGGTGCCGGCGAAGGCCCGCAGTGAGCCGTCCGCTTCCCACTTCACGATGTCCACCGGATACTTCTCGTCGCCCCACAGGAACCGAGGCTTTTCCGGCGGCGGCAGCTCCTGCCACTTGACCGGGAATTGGAACGCAAAGGCGTCGTTGTACACGGGGAACTTGTTCTGATTGGCCGCGATCGACCCCTCCTCGCCCGTCTTCGGCGCCTGCTCCTTGACCCCATACGTTTCAACGTTCACTTCCGTCGGCTGCCATGGAATCTTGGTTCCGGCTTCCTTGGCCACACTCTTGGTCCGGTCATCCCACTGGAACAGAAACACAATCCGCTTCTGCTTTTCGCTATACAGCGACTTGACCCAGACATCGTCGATCCGGTTCACGAAGTTCCGAGGCTTGTGCGTGATCTGCCCGCCAAAGAGCACAATCCGGCGCTCGCGATTCTTCCACATCTCGTTTTCGGGGTCGTCCGAAATCTCCCCGTCAACGGCGCCGGACAGAATCACGAATTTCACTTTCGGCTTGTCCGTCAACGGATCGATCTCGAGCGGATTGCCCTTCGAGTCCCGCTCGCACAGCGATTGCACGAAATTGGCGATGTGCCACCGCTCCTCGATCGTGGTGTTGTCCGCGAAGGAGGGCATCGGCGTGCCGCTGACACCAGTGGAGAAGGTCCGGAAGATGTTCTTGACGTTGTAGGGATCCTGACGGCTTCCTCTGAAGTTCCAACACTTGCGCTGGTTAGCCGGCTGAATGGAGAATCCCCAGTCATCTTTCAGGTTGAACGCGTTGCCGTCGCCTCGGCCCTCAGCACCATGGCACTCGATGCACTTCTTGTCGACGAAGAGTTGCTTGCCCTTTTCGATGCTTTCGGCAGTGGCCTTGATCTGCGTCTTGCTGATCTCATCCATATTGAGGACGGTCTGGGTTTCCGTCGCCTTGTCATCGAACTTCCGATCCTTCACGAGCTGGTTGGTCACAAAGGACAGGACTTGCAACCGCTGCTCGTCCGTCAGGATGCCTTCCCAGGACGGCATCGCCGAGCCGGGCAGACCGTGCGTGACCGTCTCGAAGAGGTCGTTCTGGCCCTTGACCGGCTTCTTGGCATCGAACAACGGCAGCTCGCCGCTCGCCGTATGACGGATCTTGAACGTCCCCTGGTTGAAGTTCCTGGGGCGCGGCCAGAGACGGTCGGCGGCCGGACCATCGCCCGCCCCGTCGACGCCATGGCACCAGACACACTTGGTGAAATAGACGCGCTTCCCGGCCTCGATCATCTCGGCCGAGGGCAACGGCGCCAGATCACCTTTTTTGAACCCTGCCGGGAGCCCGCTGTTTTCCTCTGCAAAGATGGAGACCCCCGTGCTGCCCGAGACCAGCGTGATCGCGAAGGCAGCCGCAAGGACCAGGACTGTTTTATTTGAGAGCCAAACTTGATTCATGGTGTACCCCTTCACCAATTGAATGCGGAATTAATCCCAGGTCCGCGGATAATAGCCAGTGTGCCAATATTCGAACAAGACGACTTTCCAAATTTCATCGGTCGTCAGGTGCTGTTCCCAGGGCGGCATGACCGAGGCCCAGGGGAACCCTTCACGTGGAAGGCCGATCCCGCCCTTCGACACGCGCCAGAAGATGAAGGTCTCTTGCAACTGAGCGATCGTGCCCGGATCGGTGAAGTTCGCCGGAATGGGATTAAACGCGAAGGCGTGCAACCCGCGGCCGTTCAGGTTATCGCCATGGCAGAAGTGGCAATTCTGGAAGAAGATCTCGCCGCCTTCCCGAACGTTCTTCAGGTAGCCTTCCGCTTTCGGATCCCACGGATTCGCATCGGGCTGCATGAGGCGCCCCATCGCCTGCTCGACGATCAGCTTGTTGCTGTATTCCTGATCGTATTTCCCCTCCGGATTCACCCGATAGGGATTCTGGGAAGTCTGGAGCACAAACGTCTTTCCATGGACCTTCGTGCTGGCCGGAGGAGCCGGATGCACGGTCCGCAGCTCGATCGGCTCATCCACGTCGGCACCGGCCCCCTGAGGAATAAACGACTGGTACGAGAATCCCCAGAGCGCGATCGGAACGGCAATCAGGAAGAATGTCCGCAAACCCTTGTGGAACGGCGTGATGCCATCCATCACATTGAGGATCGGCTGCCTGAACTTCTTCCAGTCCTCTTCGTTGCTGGACACCCACATAAAGACGGCGACCAACGTGACCGTGCCGTACATAGCCCGGACACTGAACGGAATGGGCGGATAGACACGGTACTTGAGGTAGAGCAGAATAAACGCAACGAAGCCAATCCCCTGCCAGAATCTGGGAATCCCCTTCCCCATCGAGTTCAGCATATAGCTGAGCCCGGTGAACCCCGCCACAAAGAGCGAGAGCTCGAAGAGCATCTGCATGGGCATATAGCCTTCGACCAAATGCACGGTAGCGGCCGGGATCACTCCGAAGATCATGCCAAGCAGGATGAGCGACGCGATCACTCCCACCACTGCGCCTATTGACATTAGTGCTTTCATCTGTTCACTCCCTTTGATCCGCTGAAGACACTCACTAAGAGACTTAAGAAATCTTCGGTGGCGGCGCACCCGCTTTCACCTGGGACAGATAATCCACGATTTTCTTCAAGGCGCCCGCGCTCAGCTTCTGACCGAACACCTTCGGCATCAGGTTATCAGGGAACCCCTTCACGACGAAGGTGCTCGGCGACACGACCGACTCCATGATGTATTCCGGCGTGCTCTTCGCCGCACCCTTGTAAGCCGGGTCATGGATCCGATTCGGTGCGTTCGTCCCTTCTTCGAGCTTGGGGCCCTGGGTGCCGGTTGCGCCGGGAATCCCCGGGATGGTATGGCACACCACGCACTGCGCCTTCGCGAAGATCTGATCGACCGGCTCCGTGCCGTCCGCCAGCAATTGCGTGGGCCCGGTGGCCTGCTCCGCCTGCTGCTTCGGGCGATCCGCTTCCGGGATGAATTTTTCGTATGCCTTGATAATGTCCTCATACGAAGGCGCTTCCTTGCCTTCCCGGACATAGAGCCACGTGTCCACAGCCGCGAGCTCCGGCAAGCTCAGGGAGATCGGCGGCTTGTGAATCTTCGGCATGGGGCTTTCCTTGTCATTCGTACCCTTCACCCCGAATCCGGGAGCAACGTAGCAATTCGGGCAGGAATGCGACTCGGCGATATACTCCTGCACGGTCGTCGCCGTTCCACACCCAGAGCATGACTCCTTCTCAACCGTGTCGCGTTTTGCCGGTTCACCCTTGTGATAGCGGGGATCCGTCAACCGCTCTTTCTCCGCGCGCTCGGGAATCCCGAACAGATTCGGCGCCCGCTCGCTCAGGAACCCCTTCTGAAATCCGTGGCAGAGCGGGCATTGCCCCTTGCCGATCGCCCCCTGTACCTGGCTTTGCCCGATGCCGCCGAAGATGATTTTCTCACCCTCGTCCGCTAATTGCTGCGGCGTCATGGCGCTGAAATCGAGCTTTTCTTCCTTCGGAGGAAATCCGCCCTCGACCTGCGGGAGCCAGTTCCCGTAGCCGGACAGCGCCGCCGCCACGAAGAACATGAACCCGCCGATCTTCAAGAGCGCGCTAATATTGGAAAAGTAGATGCCCATCATAAAGGCAAGCGCCGTGATCATCACCAGCGACACCGGCAACAGACGGGACTCGCCGAAGAAATTGATCTTATAATTGGCGATCGCGATGAAGGCCATCATAGCGGCGAGGATTCCGATAAAGACCTTGAAGGCCCCTTCTTTGTTGCCCCTGGTAAAGTGGTAAATCAACAACCCTGCCAGGGCAGCAAGAACCCCCCACCCCATACCCAATGCGGCTACCAGTAACTCTTTCACTTCGCAACCCTCCCTCGGTCTCGCCCCCCGCAGAGCGGGGGCGAGACCAATAGAATCAACAAATTAGCTGAGGATTAATGCCCGTGCGCAGGCTCGGGGACGCGACCGGGCACATGTGCCTTCGCTTCGACCGGCGCTTTTTTGGCTCCCAACGCTCCCAGCCAGAAGACAAACAAAATGCTGACCCAGAAAAAGAGCACGTTAAATGAAATCATGTTGGCGGCAAAACCCACCGTATGGGTATAGGCCCACGGCGAGTTGTCGCGCATGATTTCGTTCACATGCCAGAACAGCCGGACCGACGACCGGATGTACCCCATCAGCCCCATCATCCAGGTAAAGGCCGTCGCCAGCATGATGATCGCATACTGGGACCGGGCCGAAATCTTGCCCCATTCAATGGGCCCCATCTGCTTGGCCCCCTTCAGCATGACGCCATTCAGGGCGGTCATGAAGAAGAGGCACGACAACGTCGATGCTACCTGAGGCACCGACAGCCCGACTCGCACGTTCGCAGGAATGTAGTAGCCGTAAATGGCCAGCCAGATGATGTTGACGTAGGCGAAGCCGAAGAACACTCCCATGAAGATGTTCCCGAAATTCTTCCACGGCACCATCGGCTCCTTGTTCCCACGCATGTACCAGATAAAGCTCAACACCGTGGTGGTAATAATCACGTTGATGCCGCCGTTTTTGGCCGACATGACGCCGTAATTCCCCAACACAGGATGCTGCTGCCCGCCCATCGCCTTCAACTCAGCAGGCGTCATCACCATGGTGTGCGGCGTGATGAAGATCAGGAACCCAACGACCAGCACGAACACCATATACTTAATGTACCGTTGATACTTTTCTGCACCGCGCATCCTTCCGAGCGCCTGCCACAGATAATAGTTGCTGCTCAGGAACAGAATGCCGATCATGGTCGCCTGGATGATGAAGAGCCACGCCAGCAGCCCGCCCATCAGCGTAATCCCCATCTGTTGACGGTAGGCGTAGACCTCCCGCATGAGCCAGTAACCAGCGAACGGCAGCGGAATCAGAAACGCGACGCCGATCGCCATCGCGATGTAACCCATCCAGTCGTAGTGGGCCCGCTCCTCATCGGTCTTCGCCGAAAGGAACCGGTAGGCCGCGTAGGCCGCCACCACACCGCCGCCAAAGGCCATATTGCCCAGGATGCGGTGCACGTTCAGCGGGTTCCACAGCGCCGTATGGATCACGTGCCAGATGTTCCCCAGGAAACGGCCCTGCTCATCCACTCCGGCCGGGGACATCATGAACCCGATCCAGGAATTCGCCAGGAACATGAGCACCGTCCCGATCACGTTCAGGATGACCGACATGCTGAGGTGAAGCCACTTCAGCAAGCCCTCCTTCATCTTGTCCCAGCCATAGTAGTAGATGTAGAGGGTCCCGCTCTCCGCCACGAACATCAAGGCATAGATATGCATAACCGGGCGGAAGATGCTGGATAGATAACCGAAGAACGCAGGATAGAGGGTCAGGAAGGTGAAGATCAGGATGCCGCCGAGGATGGCTGTCAGCGAATAGGCCGTCAGGCTGATCTTGACGAAGTCGTAGGCCAGCTGATCGTACTTCTTGGCCATCGCCCTGTCTTTCGTGACCACGCCCATGAACTCGATGATCATGCAGAAAATGGGCACCGCCAGAACGAAGCTGCCATAATACAGATGCTGCTGGTTCGCAAACCAGAGCAACACGCGGCTTTCAAAGTTGTAGCGCGGGTAGTCCTTGGGACCGTCCTCGGTCTTGGGAGCCGGAGCTCCGGAGACGATGCCCTCAGTCTTGTAATAGACGTCCCGTCCCTTCTCAACCTTTGCGTCCTTCTTGTCGCCTTCCGCCTTCGCTACCGGAGCAGCCGGCGGCGCTTCGCCACCCCCGCTCGCCAGCGCGTTCAGCGACGTCGCGATGGGCAGAAGAAGGAAGCCAATCATTGCGCAGAGCGCCGCGATCGACCACATCTTTCTGCTGTTTTGACGACCCATGGTGTACCTCCCTACAACAGTCCGATAATTTTCAGCCCAGCATTATTTCCGGAACAGATACCAATAATCCAACCCCTGCATCTCCATCAGATAGTGATCGACGAGATGAAAGTAGGCGACTGCAATCACGACGGACACCACCGCGGCATACCAGGTGGTTTTCAGGAGATCCATCTTTTTCCCGATGAACAGCAGGACGACGCCGGTGGCCAGAAGAGCAAACCAGAAGACAGGATTTGTGACGATCATCGTGCGACTCCCTTGGCAGAAAATTGAGGACGGATCAGCATGGACACTGAATGCCGGCGAACCAGTAGAAGAACCAGAGGCCCACCGCACAGGTGATATAAAAAATCATCTTGCCGATTTTAGTGTGGAGCTCATTCTGTGCCGCTTCCATGGTCTCTCCTTCAACTCCTTCCGTTTACGTAGCCGTTTTCTTTCGAATTTTTGCTTTTCGCGACGTCAGTTGACAAGCTTCGCACCTCTATGTTAAAGCTCTCGGCGTTTGCGCGCCACCGAGGACACAGAGATGGAAAAACACTCTAAAACGTTCGACATTATAGTTTTGGCCGGTATGGTTGTCAATATAATTTTGGCCGTCTTCCTTATTCTCTATTACTTTGATTTTCTGTGATTTTTTGCCTCCCGATCCGCCCGGGCCTGCCCCGCCTGAACGCCTGAAACAGCACACCGAAAACCGATCGTTTCATCGCGAAAATCGGGGACCATTTTGCTCCGGCTCGTCACGCGGACGTCTGTTCCCGAGGTGGTATAGCCGCCTCCGCGAAGCACTTTAAACGTCCCAAATTCAGGCCCCTTGGGATTCACGCCGGCTGCATCGCGGTAGACATCCTCGCCGTACCAGTCAGCCACCCATTCGAGCACGTTGCCGGCTCCATCGGCGACGCCGAACGGACTCACGTCCCGCTTGAAGGAACCGACCGGCGCCGCAACATCGTAGCCGTCCCGCGCAACCGCCCAATTGGATGCGAGGGGATCCACGTCGTTCCCCCAGGGCCACAGCCTGGTATCGGTGCCGCGCATCGCTTTCTCCCACTCCGCTTCCGTCGGCAATCGCTTGCCCTTCCATCGGCAGTAGGCGTCGGCATCCTCCCACGACACGTAGACGACCGGCTGGTTCACGCCGCGCATCCGCGCCATGTTCTTCGCATACCGGGAGGGCGGCCCCGCCTTCCGATGATTGGTGGCGGCGACGAACGCGGCATAGTGATGATTCGTCACCTCATACTTGTCGATGGAATAGGCGTCGAGGTGGACGGACCGAACCGGCTGTTCGTCATAGCCGCCGACGGTCGTCCCGCGTGTGAAGGGCCCGGCCGGGATCGCCACCATGGTCTCTTCAAGAGGGACGTCGGCAGCGTTGATAGCGACGTCGGGAACTTGCGGAAGATCGGGCTCGACGGGCGGCAGCGACGTCCCGCGCAGAATGCCCATGATCGGGAAGCTGGCGAAGATCGCCACCGCCACGAGCAACGCGATCTTAAATCTGGTTTCGAGCATGGCCGTGGGAAATCCTAGGCCAACGATGTACCAACGTCAGGAGGTTTTCCGTGATGACGCGCGGTGCGGCTCCTCCGCATCGCGCGCGCACCGGATGCCGATCGTGCTGTCGGTCCGCCATCTCTTGGCCGTAAACCGCTTCGACAGTCTGGCATTGTGTGGCGTTTCACGCCAGGACCCGCCCCGGATGACCTTCAAGTCCGCCTCTTCCGGTCCCGGGGGATCCCGATAGGGCGTCTTCTTGTAGTACTCCTCGTCGTAGGAGTCCGCCACCCATTCGGCAACATTGCCCGTCATGTCGTAGACGCCGTAGGGGCTTCGCCCCGCCTCGAGCGTGCCGGGCGGCGCCAGATATTGATACCCGTCTTCCTTGCCGTCCACGTTGGCATACCCGGCCGCAAACTCGTCGCCCCAGGCATAGCGACGCTTCCCCTCGCCGCGGCCGGCTTTTTCCCATTCCGCCTCGGTCGGGAGCCGCTTGCCCGCCCACTTGCAATAGGCCTCCGCATCCGACCAGGACACGCCGATGGCCGGCAGATCGGGCTTCAAAATCTTCGTCTGGTCGTCCTCGAACACCGGAAACCCCGGCTTCGCCCGTTTGGTCATCCGAAGAAACCGGTCGTATTCAGCCTGCGTGACTTCCTTTTTATCGATGTAGAAGGTCTTGAGATAGACCTGATGCTGCGGCGCTTCATCGGGGTCGCCCTCCTGGCTTCCCATCGTGAAGGGCCCTTCGGGAACCTGGACCATCTCGCGGCCCTCGTCCCCGACCAGCGTCTTATACATCGAGAAGTCGCGCGGAGCGGCCGCCGCCACGGGCCGGCTCTCCGTCTTCACCGACACCAGCAGCTCGCGCTGCTTCTTGGCTTTGAACGATTCGTGGACCATCAGTCCGATCATCAACAGGAACGAGGCGAACACGAAGATGATCGATCCGATCAGGACGCCTTTATTCTCCATGTTTCCTCATCACCTCATGCCGTGCGCTCACGGCTGCGAGTCCACCGGCGGGGCCGCCTGCTTCCGCTCCGCCCAGGCATCCAGCAGCATGGATACCTGCACGCCCAGAAACCCTCCCATCGCCGCGCCGGCACCGGCGCCCCAGGAAATCTTCTCGATGCCGGCCACCAGCCACGCGAGCAGCCCGCCGCAGACCGTCCCGATCAGGATGCTGACCAGAAACCGTCTCCCGCCTAAAAATCCTACCGCCGCGCCGAGCGCGATGCCCAGCGCCGCCGTGACTGGAATCGCCCCGCCCCCCATGAACCACCCGATCAACGTCCCGACGGTGCCCATGACGGCCGCGCCCAGGATCATGTCGACGATCTTCCGCGGGGCCATGTTACGGAGCGGCCACGATAATCGGCCCGAAGTCGACTTCAACGCCGGGCCCGCCCAGCAGAGACACCCCCCAGGCCTGGGCCGCCGGCTCGTGCCGGTGGAGACGCTTGAAATCCTCGTAGGCGTTCACGCGCTGCTCCACCCACTCTCCAAATCCCTTCGGGCCCTTCTGCAACACAATTTCCGAAGCGTCGAACAGGCCGCCTTCCGTCACCGTGCCGACCTCTTTGGTCTGGCTCCAGACATACTTGGTCGCGACCGGAATCACCATCAGGTCCGTATCCAGCGAGATGAACACCGCCGCGACTGGGTCGGCCCCGGCCGGCGCCATCCTGACCCGCCAGCGCCATGTCACGATCGGCATGGCCTTGGGATCCCAGGCGATCCGTTTATACACCCGCTGATCGGCGCCCTTGGCCGCCAGAAACGTCATGCCCTTCTCGGATTGCACCGTATATTGTTTTCTGGCCTTGGCTTCCTGCCGCTGCGCCTTCCACGCCGTCGGGAACCCCTCCGTATCCTTGGCGCCATAATCGTCCAGCACCAGCAACCCGCCTGAGTGGACCGCCGGAACGGTGAACGCGCAGAGCGCGACCAGCGCCCCGGTCACCGCCATGCCTGCCGCGCGTGTCACGACGGCTGCGCCTCCTGAGACGAGTGAGGGAAGAGCGGCTGGTTCTCCGCCACCGCATCCATTTCGGGAAGCGAGCGCCGGTCGCGGCTGCTGAGCCAGAACAGCAGCAGCGCGGTCATCCAGAACACCACCATGTTCACCGTGACCATCTTGGCCGCGAAGGCCAGCGTGGGCGTATAGGCCCAGGGCGAGGCATCGGGCATCAGCTCGTTGACGTGCCACGCGAGCCGGCCGGACGAGCGGATATATCCCATGAGCCCCATCACCCAGCTGAACGACGCCGCCAGGCCGAAGAGCGTGACCATGCCGCGGACCGACATCCTGCCCCACACGATCGGACCGTGCACCACCGCCCCGTGCAGCATTGCGCGGTTGATCAGCAGCCCGGCCACGACCACCGTGAGCGTCGTGGCGGCCTGCGGCGAGGAGAGCCCCACGCGCACGCCGGCCGGCACGGAGAACCCGTACACGGCCAGCCAGGCGATGTTCGCCATCCCCGCGCCGAACAGGATGGTCAGGGCGATGTTGCCCTTGCGCGCCCAGGGCACGGTGATCGTGCGATTGGCGCGCCGGTAGAAGATGTAGCTCAGAGCCGTCAGGCAGATCATCAGGTTCACGGCGCCGTTTTTGGCCGACATCACGCCGTAGTTGCCGACCACCGGATGCTGGGCGCCGCCCATGGCTTTCACTTCGCTCGCGGTCATCAGCACCGTGTGCGGCGTCAACCAGACGAAGAGACAGCCCGCGAGTCCCAGCACGAGATATTTATAGGCCTGTTCGTACCGCTTTCCCCCTTGCAGCCGTCCCATGCTCTGCCAGAGGTAGTAGTTGATGCCGAGGAACAGCACGCCGATCAGCAGCGCCTGCACGACGAACAGCCACGTCAGCAGTCCGCCCATCATCGTCACGCCCATGCTCTGGCGGAACACATAGACCGTCCGCATGAGCCAGTACCCGGCAAAGGGCATCGGCAGGAGCGCGACCACGGTCACGATCAGGAACACCGCCCCGACCCAGTCGTAATAGGCGCGTTCTTCTTCCGACTTGCTCGTGAGGAACCGATAGGACGCATAGGCCAGCACCACGGCTCCGCCGGACATGATGTCGGCCAGGAACCGGTGCACGTTGAGCGGATTCCAGAGCGCCGTGTGCATCAGATGCCAGGCGTTGCCCAGGAAGCGGCCTTGCCCATCCACGCCGGCCGGCGACATCATGAAGGCGATCCAGCTGTTCGCCAGCAACAGGAGCGCCGCCCCGAAGACGTTCGCGAGGATGCCGAGCGCCGCATGGCACCATTTCCACGCCGGTGCGGTCATGCGCGGCCAGGTGTAGTAATAGGCGATCAGGCAGAGGGCCTCGGCGTTGAAGACGAAGGCATAGACGGGCATCATCGTCTTGAAGGTCCCGCCCATGTAGCGCATGAAGCTGGGATAGAGCCAGATGAACAGGCCCAGCATCAGGCTCCCGACCACGGCCGTCAGCGACATCGCCAGCAGCGCGACACGCAGAAAGTCCCGGGCCGTCTGATCGTACCGTGCCGCCGCCGCCCGGTTGCGCGCAACGAGCCCGGCAAACTCCAGAATCACGCAGAAGATGGGGAGCGCAAGCACGAATCCGCCGAAATAGGTGTGCTGCTGGGTCACGAACCAGACGAACGTGCGGTTGTCCAGCGAGCCGTATCGGGGATAGGTGGACGCATCGCCCGCCGGCGCTGGCGGGCCGCTGGGGATCCCCTGAGTCTTGTAGTAGACGTCCGTCGCCGGCTCGGCAGTCGCGCCCCCGTCGCTCCCCGCCATGCTGGCTGCGCCGAACGGCACGGCGAGTAGCGCGCAGAGCAGGAGCAGGACGCTCCACGCGAAACGTTGTGACTGCGACCGGTCGATCATCGATCCGCTCAGCCCTGCTTTCCTGCAGCCACCGTCGGCGGTGCCATCGTGGCCATCGCGTCCGGCGGCGGGCCGCCCTGTCCGAGAGTCGGTTGCTTCGACAGAATACCCATCACAAACGGACAGCGCAACAGCGAAGGCGGGACAATTTGACGGAGCTGATTTTCCACATGCCGGCGGTGCCCCAGGTAATAACAATAGGTCGCCATCATGCCGGCCACCGCGCCGGCAATCGCTCCCCGTGTCAGGCTGCCACTCACGTCAGCCTGCACCACGAAGAACAACAGCCCGGCCCACGAGAGATAATAGGTCGCGGCAAAGGCCAGCCCGGGCCACCACCAATAGCGAAACACCTCCGTCCACCCCGCCCCGCTTATCACGGCACTCCACCCTCCGGGCCGCCGCTCGCCCGCCGCATGCGCCCAGACCGCAAGGCTCCCGGCAAGGAGCGTGACCAGGATGAGTTGGGCCAGAGCCGTGGCGGCCAGGTCATGGAGACCGCCCAACGCCACCGCCAATGCGGCGCCTCCGATGGCTGGAAACAGCGCCCACCGAACCAGTCGCCCCGGCTCCGCACTTACGGCATCCCTGAGGCTTGCGCCGTCCGGGAAGGTCACCACCGGTTCCCCTTGCCGCTGCAGCAGGCGCACGTGACCGATCTCGAACGCATCCCGCGCCACCGACGTGCCGGCAATGATGATCGCCATCATGGCCGGCCCATCCGGATGCTGGAGAAAATCGTACTGGACGAGGATCTTCAGCAAGGCCAGGACCATCAGCGACAGTTGCACCCCGTAGGCGAATCCGATCCAGACAATCAGCCAGGCCACCCGGCGCAGTCCGTCTTCACGCCAGACTTGCGCAAGAGACGCCTGGCGTCCCCTCCGATAGGCCCAGAAGGCCGTCACCGCCGACACGAGGCCGCTCACCGCCAGCAACGTGACGGCATCCGAGAGCGGCACGACGGACTTCGCCACACGATAGACGGCGAAGGCCGCCAGCCCGGGGATCAGCATGACGATCCGCTTGCGCCTGCGCACCGGCTCCGTGGTCACGCCCAGCGCCAGAGACGGGAGGACCCGTAACGCCATCCGATGCAACATCGCTCAGCCCCTTGCCGCCATCCCGAAATACTTGGCCTTCACTTCTTCCATCAGCGCAACGGTCACGCGCGTCTCACCTCGCTCCAGCGCCGTCCGCTCCAGCTCGACTTTTGCCATGGCGCGGACCGGTCCCGGCACGTTGTCCAAGCGCCGCTCCGCCTCCGGATCCCAGGCCACCGCACCACCGTGTCGAGCCTGCCCCAGCACGGCAAACGTGATCACGCGTTGTCCGTTCGTTCGCGCATACTCTTCCACGTCGTGACGGACGAGCGGCGCCACATAGGGCGGCAGACGGTCCAGCACGTGCCGGGCCTCGTCGGTCCACATGAGCCGGTCCACCAATTTCGCCGCTTCCTCCGCTGGCGCCTCCATGCCGAAGAGACTGTGGCAGCCGCGGCATTCGAACCGCACGAGCCAGGCCGGCGGCCGGTGCTCCATCCGCTCCTCGACCCCTTCCGTATGCATCCATCTGCCGCAACCGCAGGTCAGCATGGATTTATCCGATCTTTCCCGGATATAAGATGTACAGCATCGTGTAGGTGGTCGTCCCTGTGACAAACAGGATGCAGTAAATGATCATCGTGAACAGCCCCAGCGCCCGGTGGCGGCGTTCGCCGTTCGGCCAGATCCGCTGGATCGCCATCTCCACGGCAAAGACGATCCCGATCAGGATCACGAATCCGAGATAGACTTCCAGCTTGCGCACGGAAAACCCCGCCGTCGCCGCGCGCAAGAGGAACAGGCCGACGAGCACCGCCGTGATCCCGCCGAAAATTTTCCCGACTTTACCCCCGGACGTCTGCAGCAACTCGTTCCGTAAGATTCGTTTCCCTTCGACAATGGCCTGTGTACGGAACCCCAGGATGATCATGTAGATCGCCATGACAATGCCGATCACCACCAACGTAATGTGGAAGGTCAGCAGAGGAATGAACACATTGTGATACAGAGCTTCCGATCCTCCGAAGCCTTCTTTCCCCTCAAACGCCAGCACACCCAGCGACCGAAACAGATAGTAGCTCGTGAAGAAGGCCAGCATGGCGATCATCCCGCTCAGCATCAGCCAATGATGCGCATGGCCCCGCCGGCCTCTCGCCTGGAACCAGCCGATCACGAACAAGACCGTAAAGAGCGTCGCCATGAGCTGGCTCAGATCCGCGCCCATCGTGGCATGCGTGCCTAAAAACCCAGATTGCTTAAGAAACTCGGCCATATCGTCCTTGACTCCAGTAATGAGTTATCGGTTATGAGTGATCAGTTCGCGGTTTCAATCTCCGACCAGCTCATCACCCATCACTTGACCCCTTGCACCACCGCCGTCCGTTCAAGCTCGGCCACGTCGCTGAAACCCGCGTCCTTCATCCACCGCAGCGCATCCGCGGTGCGGTAGCACCGGCCCTTTTCCGTGTTCACAAGAATGTGCACCGCGAACGCCGTCGTCCAGGCCGGGCCGGTTCCCGTCTCGTCGAGAAACCGGTCTTTGATCACCAGCCGTCCTTGAGGATTCACGTGAGCGTGTACCTTCTTCACCACTGCGGCGTTCATCGGGTCATCCTGATAATGCAGGATGTCCGACATCAGCACCACGTCGTACGATCCGCCGAGCGAATCCTTGTTGAAATTGCCTGACTTGAGGGTGATGCGATCCTCCAGCCCCGCCTGCTTGACGGTGCGCTCCGTCACCCGCAGCGTCTGCGGCAGATCGAAGACCGTCGCCTTCAAATTCGGATAGACGGTGCAGAAGGCGATCGCGTTCGTCCCGGCGCCGCCGCCCAGATCGAGCATCGTCCTGGCTTCGCCCAGCGCCAGCCGCTTGGCCAGCGCCGGCCCGCTCTGCTCGCCGATCCGGTGCAGCACCGACAGGACGTTGGCGCCCAGCTCCGGATCGGTCTCGAACACGTGCTTGGCAACCGGCGACCGTCCCGTCCTTATTGTCTCTTCCAGCTTGCCCCAGTTGTTCCATTCCGCATCATGGAGAATCAGCAGGTGGCCGATGTAGCTGGGGGACGTTTTCACCAGGTGGGTCTGGGCTACCGAGGTATTGGCAAAGCGGTCGCCGTCTTTGGTCAGGACCCCGGTCGCCACCAGCGCGTTCATGAGCAGTTCCAGCGTGCGCCCGTCCGCGCCGATCCGCTGCGCGACCTCGCCCGCCGTGCGCGGCTTGGCGTCGATCGTCGAGAACAGATCCAGTCTGACGGCCGTTAACAGGATCTTGGTTTCCCAGTAGTAGCCGAGCTGGAAAATTTCGGCGAGCGAGAGTTCGCGTGGCACGGATGTCCTCGAAAAACAAAGACCTTTGCGCCATTCTCAGTTCAATACCGACGCATCTTACCTAGAGCGCCGCCGCAAAGGCAACTGACGGGCCAGTCACCACAAACAAAGAGGGCAGTGGCCTTGTCGGCCACTGCCCTCTTGAAACACCTTAAACCGAAACGACTACTTGATCTGGGCGGTTACCGTCGCCTTGCCGCCCTCGGGCACATCGACCTCGACTTCAACTGCCTTCCCCTTGCCCACGAAGGGATGCCAGACCGCCAGCTTGTGCTTGCCGGCCGGCACGTCCTTGATCTCGAAGGAGCCGTCATGGCCCGCCACCGCGTAGTGGGGGTTGGTCACCGGCCAGAAGAACGACTGCATGAACTCATGCTGGTCACACTGCAGGCGGAGCATGGAACCCTGCTTGCGCATCACTGCCGGCTTGTCGAGCTTGGAATCCTTCTCCGCGAGACCGATGTTGAAGATGGTCGAGGAACTGGAGCCCATGACCTCAAAGGAGTGCGGGTTGTGCAGCACGCCCTTCACGGACTTGGGATCGTCCGGATCGCTGTCGTGATTCTCGACGTGGAAATTTTTCATCTTCACGACCACGCCCGTGTACGGCTTGAACTCGCAGAACTCGGCGACCACGTCCGTACCCTTGTAGCCGTCCATGAAGGCCTTGTCCTCGACGTCGGCCACCGCCACTACCGCGCCAGCCAGCCCGCCGCCGCTGACCTCAATCGTCGGCAGAATCCGCTTCTCTCCTTTGACAAAAGCCTTATTGGGATTCTTCGGGCAGAACTTCGGGTTCGGGAACTTGGAGAAGAGGAATTCCTTCTCCTCCGCCTTGCCGGCATAGGTCACCTTGCCGGAAATCGTCCCTCCCGCAAACGAGGTGAGGGGCGCCGCGAGAAACGCCACCGCCACCGCAACAATCACAAACAATACACCCTTCTTCATGATACTGCCTCCTTGTAATGGATAGCGAAAAACTGACTCAACTCTGGCTTCAGACCGTGTTTCTCGAACCGTGCGGTGGACTCAACCGTTTCGGAGGGCCGTCCTTCGCGGTTTTGGAAACGGCCTTATATACTGCAAAGCCGGAGGGGGTGTCAAGCACCTCCGCTACCCCTCGGACGGGACCCCCTTCCCGGCTCCGGCCTTCCCGTCCAGCCAGCGGATCAGAGCGCCGGCCGCGGTGGCCCTGACCGCTTCGTCCTGGTCGTGCAAGGCCTGTTTCAGGAGGTTGCCGGTCCGCTCACTTTTGATATGACCCAGAGCTCTGGCCGCCGCCATCCGTGGCAAAGGAAGCGCGTCTTGGAGGAGGAGGCGCAATTCTTCAACGGCATCCTTGATTGACCCGCCTTGGCCTTTTGCTAGAGATTTGGCCACACGAGACCTGACACTCGGTTCTTTGTCCGCCGTCAATTCACGCACGGTTCCGGCAACGGTGTCATAGGGCGCTTGGAATTCGAGCAACACGCCCACGGCATCCGCCCTGACGCCTGGGTTTTTATCCCCGAGCATGTTTGCCACATCACTCCTGGCCTCCGCATAGTGGAGCTTCCCCAAACTGATCACGGCGGCACCGCGGACAGCGGGAATCGGATCATGCAGAGCTTTCAACAAGATTGAGCCGGCCTTTCTATCGCCAAGGTCTCCCAGCCCCGACATGGCAGCGGCGCGAATGGAGGGTTGACGATCGCCCGCAGCCGCTTCGAACTCAGGAAAGGACGCGCCTCTCTTCAACGCGCCAAGCGTCAGTAATGCGGCGCTCCGTTCGTCCGGGCCTCCGGAGCGCGCCGACTGGCCCAGCCGTTCCCATCCCGAGGGCTGATTCAGCATAGCGAGCGCGGCGGCGGCGGACACCCGCACAATCGGCTCTTCGTCCTCGAGAGACTTTTCAATTAACCCGACCAACGAACGGTCGCCTGTTTTCCCCAGCGCCCTTACCGCATACTTGCGAACGTAGGCAGCCTGGTCTTCCAGCGCTTGCTTCAGTCGCGGCGAGCGCCGGCCCATCGTAAGCTGGCCCAGTCCTTCAACGGCGAGTGCGCGCACCATTCCGGAGCCATCGCTTAACCCATCTTCAAAGTACGGAACCGTTTCTTCTGACTCCACTTCCTTCAACGCCGTGAACGCAGCCCCGCGCATCTGATCCCGCATGTCCTTGAGCAATGGCACGATGCAGCCGAAGGCGAGCTCGCGCAAGAGCGGCAGGTCATCCTTCTTGGCCGCCCGGGTGATGGCGTCGTATTCGGTCAGTGCGTCGAGCGGCTTGCCTGTCTTGGCCAGGGTTCTGGCCTTGAGCCGGCGGACATCCGACGGCACAGTGCCGCTCTTCCCCAACGGCGCAAGGAGCTGCAGCACCCGGTCGTACTGCTGCTTGTTGAATGCCGCTTGTGCGTCCTGCAAGGGATCGGCGCCCACCGCTTCCGGAAACCACGAGGCGGCAACGACGGCGAGCCACGCGGCCGCTGTCCAAGACACAACGGGGTTAGGCAGGGATCGGGGGGAAACCACGCTAAGCCAGTGGGATTAGTGCTGGTGCTCGACGAACGGTTCGATGTGCAGAGGGCGGCCCAGCGATTCCAACCCGAACCGGGGATTGTCCACGACCTGGTGGGCCGTGCGGCGGCCGGCCGGCGCCTTCATGGAAAAATGGACCTCGACCGTCCCGTCCGGCTTCACCGTCACGATCTCCTCCGACATGGTGCCCACGTAGGGATGCCACGCGACCAGGCGGTAGCTGCCGGGCGGCACGTTCTCGATCGTGTAGGAGCCGGAGCCGTCCGTGATCGCGTAATAGGGATTGGAAACCGCCAGCCCCCAACTGAGCATGAAGGCGTGGAAGCCGCACTGCATCACAAACAGGTTGCGGCCCTTGTGCAAATTGACCGCTTCCAGCATGGATGGGCCGGGCATGTGCCGGTGCGTCGCATGGAGATCGCCCCGCTTGTGATGGACGTTCATCGGCAGCGGCGAATTGAAGATCACGCGCGGGCCGAGATGGGGCGACGTTTCGTAGGCCTGCACATCGTGCATGACCGGGTCCATGTTCACGACCTCCACCGCATGGCCGTTGCGGACGACGGTCACGAACGGCTGGAACTGGCAATCGCGGGCCTCGACGCGCGGCACGGAGATCTCGAAGGGCCGGCCCTTTTCCACGCCTTCCAGGGATACGACGACATCCTTGAGGCCGCCCGTCTGATCGATCGAAAAATCGTGGAGCAACCGCCAACCGCTCCCGTTGGAAATGCGGCCGCAGTATTCCGGATCGGGGAAGGTGACGAGGTTGAACCCTTGCGAGGTGGGAACCGGCTGGCCTTGAAGCGTCACCTTGCCGGTGATGGTGCCGCCATGCTCGACCTCGGCCACTTCATAGGCCGAAACGGGCGTCCCGGTCAGAAGCCCCAGAACCAGCGCCCCTCCGATGGCCAGGAAGATTCGATGGGAAGGACTCATGCGGACAGAGAATGCCCGATCCTTACGGCTTTTGCAACTCCAGGGTGGGCCGGATATCCACCGTCTTGCCCAACGCCTCCATGCCATAGTGCGGATTCTCCACGATCTCGTGGGCGCTGCGCCGGCCGGTGGGCGCCTTGAGCTCGAACGATGCCGTCACGGCGCCTTTCGCGTTCACGACGATCTTCCGTTCCTGCATGGCTTGAACCTGCGGATGCCAGGCGACCAGCGTGTATTCGCCCGGCGGGACGTCGGGGATGGAAAAGGTCCCGTCCTTGCCCGTCACCGCGTAGTAGGGATTGTCCACCGCCAGCCCCCAGCTCTCCATGTAGGCGTGGAAGCCGCACTGCATCACGAAGATGCGACGGCCCTTCGTCATATGGATCGGTTGCGTCATCGGCTCGCCCGCCAGATGCTCGTGGCTGTCCGCTCCGACCGTACGGCGATGGTGGGGATTCATCGGCAGCGGCGTATTGAAGAGCACGCGCGGCCCGAGATGCGACGTTTCGTAAGCCTGGATATCGTGCATGACCGGGTCCATGTTCATCACCACGACATCGCTCCGGTCCTTGACGATCGTCACGAACGGCAAAAACCGGCAGTCGCGGGCCTCGATGGTCTGCGGCGCAAACGTGAAGGACTTGCCCCGCTGAACGCCGGCCAGAAACACCACCACATCCTTCAACCCGCCGTCCGGCGCGATGGCAAATTCATCCAGAATGCGCCAGCCGGTTCCGGTCGAGATGCGCCCGCAGTAGACCGGATCGGGGAACGTGATCAGATTGAATCCCTTGGCGATCGGCTTGCCGCCGGTGATCGTCACCTTGCCTGAGATCACCCCGCCGTCGGACACGGTGATTTCTTCATAGGCCCGGGCCGGCGCCACGCACGCCAGCACCGTCGCCACCGCCAGCACGATTGCCCGCATCATCGGGATTTCTCCATGACGACTCATCACAACAAAAGGGGGAGCCTCGCCGGCTCCCCCTATGTTGACAACACCGCGACCTGCTCGGCCGGCCGTCTTACCGCGTCGACACCGGCACGACCTGCGTCGCGGGCGTCTCCGCTTCGGCCCGCTTCGAGCCGGGCGTCGCGCCGCTCAGTGGCAGGAGCGACTGGTCACCGGCCGGGCGAACCCGCAGATAGCCCCACTGCCCGGACTGGGAGTACGGCAACCGCTGGTTGCTCCAGGTGTAGTCGCCCGGCAGCCGGTACGGACCGCCTGCCGACGGCAGGAACGCGTCGATCGTCTCCGACCCGGAGAATTCCACGACGCTGATCTGGTCCGCGCCCCGCATGAAGGGCTCGATCGGCCACTCGTGCTTCTCGACGCTGAACATCTGGTTCTGCTCGTTGTTCGCGCCGAACACGTGGATCCGGACCGGATCGCCCGCATGCGCCTCGATGATCGGCGTCACCGGATCCTCCGGCTTGTCCGTCTTGCACGGCTGGAACATCTTGCCCAGCGAGCAGCCCGATTCCTCGCGGAACTTGTACGGCTCCGACCGGTAGTTGACGCCGGTCAGCCCCGCCACGTTCTGCACGTAGGGCATGAAGCTGGTGCCGATGATGTTGTCCTCGTCCTGGAAGAACAGGGCCGCATCGCGGTAGTTCGCCCGATGCTCGTAGCCCGGAATGGTCCGGTCCACGATCACGTCGGCCACCCACGCGTTCTTGTTGGACACGTCCGCGCCCGTCTTCGGATCGCGATACTGGGCGCCCTTCGGCCCGATAATCACGGCGCCGAACAGCCCATTCCGCGGATTGGTCATCACGTTGCCCCAATCCCAGACCAGCGAGGCGATCTCGCCCAGCATCGGGTCCGCGTAATAGGTGTAGGTGCGGCTTTCGCCCGGCGCGATCGTCTGATCGCCGCCGTTGTTGCCGACGTTCGCGCCCAGCGAATCCTTGGGATCGAACGCCAGGGAGATCGCCGAGAACGACGCGCGGCTGTTCTTCATCTTGTTTTTCAGATTCACCTTGATACAGTCCCCCGTGTTGACGCGCAGGGTCAGCGGCATCGGCTGCGCCCCAGTGGCCACCTTGGAGGCCTCCTCCTCCAACGCGTAAATCTTCGCGTCGGGGTTGGTGATCTGGATCTTCCGCTCGAAGTCCACCTCGATGGCGTCCGGCGCCTTGGAGTTGAACTTCATGGACGGATAGTCCATCGCCACCACGTTGAAGGTCTTCACCGGCGCGTTCGCCGGGCAGACCGGCATGGGCGCCGGAATCTCGTTCCGGCCGCTGTAGCCCGCCGGCAGCTTCTGCAGATCCGGCTGCTCCTTGTCGTGCACCCGGATGATGCCCCAGGCGCCCTCGGAGAATTTCGACGACCGGCCGTTGAAGTGGATATAGTCGCCGGCCTGCGCGCGCGGCCCGCCCGCCTTTGGCACGACCAGGTCGTACCGCTCGGCGATCCCGATATGGATCGAGTTCTTGCGGTTCGCGTCGCCCGCATAGCGCTCGCTCAGGAAGGTATGGCCCGAAATGGTCCAGACCATGCTCTCGTTCATGAGCGTGTGCAGCAGCCGGAACACCATCGTGTCGCCCGTGTAGGCGCGCAGCAACGGCGTATAGGGGTCCCCGTGGATCTTACTGTCAAAAATCCTCGACACGTCCGGATTCGTCGCCAACCGCTGTGCGATCGGTCCGGCCCTGAAGTTCAATCCGCTGCCGGTCGTGTGCGTCCCGCCGTTCAGGAACGGCATCGGCGTCATGTAGATCTTCTCCGGCATCATGAACGACACGGTCTTGCCCGCTTCCAGCGCCACTTCCACCGGCTGGCCGGGCGGATTGCCCGCCGTCACGATGTTCACCGTGTGCGGCACCGTGTCATGCACCATGACCGACAGCTCGCGGAAGCTGCCGTTGACGCCGTGGCCCACCGGCTCCACGGTGCGGATGTCCGCCACGGGACCGCTCCGGATTTCCTTCCCGGTCTTCGGATCGTGATAGGTCGACCCGTAGGGTTCGGCGAGGAAGGTGCCGAAGCCGCCGTGCGGCCAGGTGGTCGCGCCGAAGGCATGGTCATGCCAGAACACCGTGCCCACGTCCGCATCCACCCAGAACCGCTGCCGGACGAATTCCACCGTCACGATGTCGTTCGCCGGATGGTCGTGCCGCAAGCCCCGCGTCAGCGTGATCGTGTTGCCTTTGATCTCCTTGATCCGGGCGACTTCGTTGCCCTTCACATTGTCCGCCCCGACCAGAATTTCCGTGTTCACATGATACTGGGCCGCGTTCTTGACCGTGATGCTCGTGGCCCCTTTCTTCGCTGCGCCCGTCAACACCGTGTTCATGGGCGCCGGCAAGCCCTTCTTGTTCTTCTTCTCCAGCATCGTGAACGGCCGGACCGACTGCTCGTAGGAGAAGCCGGTGATTACGCCGTCCGACGACTGGTTGTCGAACTGCAGGAAGTGCCAGTGGGTGTTGATCTTGGACGACTGAAAGTTCGTGTAGTCGTCGTCGTCCCACTCGCTGGTCAGCGTCCAGTCCACACAATCGTAGATGTTGCCGCGAACGACCAGCGGAAGCTTGAGATCGTCGTTGGCGCGGATAGCCGCCTCCTCTTCGTGGAGCACATAGATCAAGCCGTTCGGGTCCACGACGGCCGGCTCCTTGCCCACCGGCTTGGCCAGCTTGATCGGAAGCTTGATGAAGTGAACATTGTAGTTCTTGCGTCCGGCGTTCTCCGGGCAGAGGCTCCAGCGGCCCTGCTCGCCCGGCGCCGCCTGCTCGAGGCTGGGCTCGCCGTTCTCGTCCCGGGCGATCATATCCAGCCAGGGCGCGCCGACGTGCCGCGGCGAGAACATCACCCGCTTGCCGAAATGCGGCGTCAAGTGCGGCCACGCCACCTTGCCGGTGGCCGGCTCGAAGGTGATCGGGTGCCGCTTGCCCGGATGCGTGGACTTGTACTTGGGATTATCGATCGTGCTCTCTTTCTCGCTCATCGCACGGGTGCCTTCCCAGATCCAATCCAGCACCGTCGCATCGTAGGAAACGATCTGCCCCTTCTCGTCGTCTTTATGGCCCGGCTTGCCTTGGGTCGGCAGCTGCATCTCCACCCAGTCCTTGATGGTGATCACGGCCGGGTTCGACTTCCAGTTGCTCTTGCCCTTGTCCACGATCTGGAAGGTCTTGCCGAACCAATCCACGGTCTTGCCGACCAGCTTGTCGGAGGTCACGCCGAACTTGATCCGGCCCTTCCGGTCCGGCAGCTCGCGCAGATCCGGCATCGTGTCGTTGCGGGCATCGCCGACCTGCATCGTGTTGTACACGCGCCAGTAGCCCCACATGCCCGCTACGTAATGGTGCGCGACGTGGCAGTGGAACAGGAAGTCGCCCGCCAACTGCTGGCAGAGGCCCGAGCCGCACTCCGTCTCGAGATCGAGCGCCTCGGAGGGCCCGATCACTTCGACGTCCACGCGGTCCGTCTTGGCGCGGATCACCGGATACTTCACCGGGCCGTTGGTCGCCGTCGCCCACAGATTCATGTCGTCGATCGCCCGCGGGCTGCGCGGCCAGCGGATGGTGCCGCCGTGAGGATGGTGCGAATGGAACACCTCCGAGCCGCCATGGACCAAGCGGAACTTCGCCGGGTCGCCCATATAGGACCGGGGAATCGTCGGGGACGGATCGCCGAACGTATAGGAGCTGTAGCCCATCGACTCGTCCTCGAAGCCGAAGTACTCGTGCTGCACGTGCATGTTATTGATGCCGAACGGCTCGCTGCGATAGTTGATCGAGCGGCCGGCCGGGCGGTAGGCGTCCGTGAGCGGATCGCGCTGCGGGATGAAGTCGCCCTTCTTATTGTTGATGCGGAACGCTTCGTCGCCGTTCTCGTGGTAGATCAGGACGAACTCGCGGAAGTCAGGGCCGGTCCCGTTCTTGATGATGACCTGCCAGCCGCTCCGCGCGGGGGTCGGATCGCCCGTGCCCAGCGGCTCCAGATACTCCGAGCCCTTCGGCTCCACGACGAAGGTGCCGAAGAGGCCCAATACGGTTAATTCGCGGTCGTTGCTGAAACTGTGGAACTGCCGGCCGCCCTCCTGCGTGTTCGGGTGGATGTACCATTCCAGATCGACCGCCTTGTCCTTCGCCACGATCGAATCCGGATTGGTCGTCGTCGCCGGCTTGCCGGTCGCGCTCACGATCATGCTCGAGCCGTGGACGTGGAAGCTCACGTCCTCGCCGCCCTCGAGCTTGTTCTGGAGCTTGATCTTGACGCAGTCGCCCTGGTTGCCGCGGATCACCAGCGGCTGGATCCACTGGGCCTGCACGCCGGGCAGCACCGCGCCGGGGTCATAGCCTTCCTTCTCGCGCGCTTCCGCATTTTTCTTTTCTTCCGCGCGGACCTTCTCGAGGTTCTCGCTCAGCACGTACATGTAGCCGGGGTAGAAATCGAGCCACTGGTTCAGCGTGATCTCGACGTTGATCGCCGACACATCGTAGGTCCGGACCGGGGCGCCGGCCGGGCAGCGGCCGCCCTGCATGGACACCGGTTCCTGCCGCGGATCGGAGACGAGCAGCATGTCCTGCCCACCCGCGCCGTACTGGTGCATCATGGACATGTTGTTGAAGGCGCCGCTCGTGTGCTGCGTCTGGGCATCCTGCTCCATCTGCCGCATGATGCGCTGGTGCTGCAGCTCCACCTGGACGGCTCGCTCCGGGCGGCCTTCCTTGGTGTCCTCGATGATGGTCTGCGCCTTGAGCTTTTCGGCCCATTCCGGCGTCTGGTGAGTCATCCCCGTCTGGTGGACGTGGGACGCCGGCGTTTCAGCCGAGACCGCCACGGGGAGCATCGCGAACGCCCCGATGGCGAGCCAGCTAAGCGGGCGAATACACGAAGAAAGAATGGGGTGGAACATGGACCGGCCTCCTTGCAGGAAAGAAAAAATTATGCGGTCAGTTTGGTTGACGTCGGCTATGTGGTTACAGGATGTACACCGGCGGGAACAACCCAACCCGTGGCACGTAACCAGTTAATTCCTCCGAAAAATAACCCTGCGCATGAATGATTGTATAAAGAGGGCCCTACGATACTCAAGTCACCCAACCATGTCAATCCCCTCTTGTGCCTATTGGCCGCCGATCGGGTGACCTCCTAAATAGAGATTCAAAAGCCCGATCAGCACGCTGCCCAGCAAGAGGATGGTGCTCACGTCTTGAATCACTCTGGTTCCCTCGTTATTCAACTCCTTCCCGATCGAGGCGACGGTTTCCTGAAACCGGTCCAGAGCCAGTATCGCTTGCACAAGCCTGTCGGCCGCATCACCGGCCAAATTCCGCTCGGCCTGATTCCGAAACTCAACCGCCTCTCGCGTGGACTGTGCGGTCCAGGCGGACAGGAACAGGCTCACCGTCCGATCCTCGGCTACAAAGTAGGCTTCCAGACCTTTCTGCACCTCCCGAATCTCCTGGTCGCGACCGAGCCCGCGGCGCGAGACGCGCGCCCCGGTCGCACCGGACCGTTCCACGATTTTCAGAATGTGGGCGCGCTGGTTCTGCAAGGATGCAATGGTGTGCTCGAATTCCTTTTTCGTAGGCGTCCCCAGCGCTTTGATGACCGTATTCCGGTACCGCATTACATCGGCCCCGACATGGGCCAGGTCCGTCGCCGCCAGCGTATACTCGGCGTACAGAACCCGGAGATCCTGGTCCACCTGCTTGAGGGCCTGGGCGCTGAACAAGCCCAGCCCGATCACCAACAGGCTGATCGCCAAACGGTTCCTGGCGAGCGAAAACAGCGGCCTTACCATGTGCAGGCCCATTGCCGTTGTTGAATCATGCTCGGAGAAATGGATGGAAAAGAGAGGGGCAGGGGCCCGTGTAGGACCCGCTGCCCCTCCTGACTACAGGACGACCCGCGGATTACAGCCAGTTGACGCGCTCGGCCGGCCGGATGTAGATCGGCTCTTCGACCTGCTGCCGGACGACTTCCTTGCCCGACTTGTTGAAGCCCAGCACGGTGTCGTTGTACATCTCGAAGCG